>Ga0256405_10000019_pt1 | contig 434904 bp, 383 predicted proteins | sample RumenRJG_02DNA_FD_189096 | JGI IMG/M metagenome (GOLD analysis project Ga0256405, IMG submission 189096) | Bovine rumen microbial communities from Lethbridge, Alberta, Canada - RJG_02 | ecosystem: Host-associated > Mammals > Digestive system > Stomach > Rumen | place: Canada: Alberta... | reverse complement strand
GATGTATTCTTCAACAATTTTCTGACGTTCTTCACGACTGTAATTTGATTTCATAATTTCTTCCACCTTGGGTAGAAGTTTAGATTAAATATTTATTTTGGGAAAATACACGAGAATTGACGGTTACCTTTATGCAGGAAATCAAGCACTTAGATTTGGGTATTCTCCAAAGGCACAGGACGGCACAGTTTGGAATCCCAATGACTACAAAGTTTCCCAGATATATGATATGTACCCGGATGGAAGGGAGGTTTTTGACAGGCGATGGTGGAAAAGAAATGGGGATGAGCTAATAGGATTGCTATTTGATGGGATTGAAATATATGTTGGATTTCAAGGTCTTGGTGCAACGGGTGGTATAAGCAAATGGATGACTAGGCAGGGAGTTTCAAATGCTTCTTGGAAGGTGCTAAAAATTTTATGGACTTCTGTTGTAGATCAACTAGAAGGTTCTGATAAAGCTGATTATGTGGATAGCCTTTTTGCAATGTCAGCAATAGGTGGTGTCATATATTGCATAGGTTGGCTTGCTACTAAATATAGTGGTTCAAATTATAAAACCGATGCGTTCAAAAAAATGTGCGGACAACTCGGTGATTGTCTGGACTTGGCACTTGCATGGGGTCTATCATGGTCTATGAGTGGTAACATAAAAGCCGAAATAGCCAAACTTCCTCCTGAAGCTCGTAGTTTTTTACAAAGAGTATACACAGCAAATGAATCATTCTTAGTAACAAGACTTGGGGAAGAATTATATGAAAAGATAACCAGTGGATTATTAATTAAAGAGACAGCAGAGTCGGTCAATTTTTATTATCAATAAGGAATTAGTATGAAGAAATTTTTTTTCATTATTTGGTGTATTTGTGATTTACCAGTTTTTTATTTATCTTTTTTTAATTTTAAGGAGATGATTAATAATTTTTGCAAGCAAACAATATTAGATTTTGTGTATTGTTTGTTTGGAATTATTTTAGTTCTTAAATTACAGATAACTGTAATTGTAGAGTACTTTAAAAAAGATAATGATAGTGTATAAGAAAATGAGGTCTTCAAACTTAGATGACGATGCTCGGAAGCTGCCCCACAAGGAGGCTGATTCCGCAGAAAGTAAAAAAGTTGATACTTTGCCTCTTTAATGCTAAAATACGGTATGAACAAAAAAGACTTGTCAAAGAAGCAGAAAATGCTAGCCCGCATCCAGATGACATGAAGAGCAGGATTCTGGCCGAAAGGGCCAGGTACCTCAAGGAAAGCGACAAGGGGGTAAGGCACATGTGCAGAATAATGGAAGAATTTGCAAAAGAAGAAAGAAAAGAAGCAAAAATTGAAGAGAGAATTGAAATGGCAGCAAAATTGCTTGAACTTGGAAAAATGACAGAAGAAGAACTTGCAGAAACATTTAAGCTCAATGCAAGGCAGATGAAGGCAATAAAGGAAAGGGTTGCGGTCTTGGCATAACATCACAAAGCCCTATAAGAAGCCGTTGTGACACAAGTTCTTTGACATAAAGCCAACCCTGCCAGTCCCACATATGGCGGTTTGTATGCATACGCGGCAAATAATCCGGTACGCTATATAGACCCGGATGGAAGGGCATGGTACACATGGTTCTATAAGGCAATAGTCTGGTTAGGTGTGAATTTGTTAGGTGAAAAGTCTACAAAGGCCTTGTATAATGCATCGCTCTCAGGAAAGCTTAAGCCAAACGTGGTCTCTTCGCCAGCGGATGACAAATATTTCCTCTCATCAGGAATGAAAGCTGAATTGCAAAATATCAGGATAACAAAGGATGGTGAATATAAAGGCCGTCTCCTCACAGATTCTATAGCGGATGCCTTGAATGGAAAACAAAATGAATCAAAAGATATTTCTGCAAGGGTTTCCGGAAAGGGCAAGACAAGGTTTGGTTCCGATATGGAACTGGCAATAGGAGGTTGCACAGTTTCATGGGCAAAAGGAACGGAAGTCGGCGATACAATTACAGTAGATATAACTGTTAGAGATACTTTTGATTTTGAAGAAAAAGAAAAAGGTGAAAGAACCGGATCCGGAGAATTCCTGACAAAGCTTGGAAGAAGGGCAGAATTAAAATCAGCGGAAATAAACATAACATTTACCGCGACATTTAAGAAAAATGAAAATGGAGAATATGAATATGGTGAATAAAAAATCATTATGCCTGACAGTCCTAATGGTGCTTGCAAACTTATTTGCGTGTGCGGAATATAAAAACGATCACTGGCCGCACAAGGAATTCAAATATAAAGACGGAATGTGCTACAGGATTGAAGGAGATGTTCCAAACCTCGGCGTATTGAAAACTAAGGAAGGAGAAGTCCAGGTCTTCCCGGAAAATGAAAGGGGGCTGTTTATTTCTCAGGTCAGAGAGGTTCGTTACATGGGGTTGCCAGAAGGTAAAAACTGTGCAGAACTTACAATCATACCAACAATAGTCTGCAAGAATGAACACACACAAATGCTTTTTAAAAAGAGCGGTGCAGACTTGTTCTGGGATGACTATGAAGAATTTTCATACAACTGTGAAGTTTATGTACTAAAGATTTTTGAAAATGGAATTTCAATGGTAATCAATAATCGCGGATCAGAAACAAAGGTCTGTCTTGAACTGAAGGATGACGGAAAATACTACGAGGTTGATGATGAAGGGCTTCTTGGCAAAATTGAGCAGACGATGGATTTTGCAGATTATGAAAGCATTCATCACTTTGAGTTCTATAAACTAGTCAAACCACAGGAATACGACGGCTTTTGCTTTTTTTCAATAAACAAAAAGGAAAAGAAAATTGAGGAAATCATCCTCCAGTGCATAATTTTCTTCAATCAGACGGAGACCGGTCTGGAATTCATAACACCATACGGTGCAGGCTTCTATTCTTTTGAAACAAAAGAAATAAATCTTGTTCCGAAAGAAACATACCTGGGCAGGCAGTTCTATTATTTTGAATTCTGCGACAGCATATTATGGTTCTATAATGGAAAAATGAAGAAAAAGATTCTCTCTGCAGACGACTTAAAATGCAAAACCTTTAAGATGCTGGATGAGTAATAACATACTGGATAAGAATAAAATAATAATAGAAAAAAAAACATGTATTTTTTTCGTAAAATAAGTTGTTATTTCTACGATTGCGACCTACACTAGCTATAGCGTTTTTGCCTAGCCCAAAACCACCCCCGCTTATTCCCAGCAATCGTCATTTGTGGGAATAAACAGGGGGTGCGTAAGGGATTGTAGGGGCGGCGTAGCCGTTGCCGTCAGGCAATGGAGCGGGAAGGGACCCGCGAAACCCCGGAAAGCCCGACCCGCCTTTAGGCGGGGTACGCCCAGCGCAGCTTCAAGGAACGCCCAGAGAATCTTCAACTTGTTCAAATTCGGCAAAAGCAATATGCAAGCTTTAAAAAATCTGATAACATAGGAGTGTTTTAGGAGACAAAGGAATTGGAATTTCTAAGGCAAAATCAGCTTAGCATCATGCTTTTTTTGAGTGGCAGCTGCTGTATTCTTGCAATTTTGAGTTTTCTGACAAAATCCATGCCCAAAAAGAGGAGGCTGTACTTAATTTCTATACAGCTGGGGGCGGCAATTTTGCTGATGATGGACCGCTATGCCTATATTTTCCGCGGAGACCTTTCGCAGTTTGGCTGGTGGGCGGTTAGAATTTCCAACTTTATGGTCTTTTTCCTTTCCCTTTTCCTTATATATTTTTTTGATTTGTACCTTATTGATTTGTACTTGCGCGAGGGGAATCTTCCTAAAGCTCCAAAAAGGCTTTATGCCGTGGGGATTTTTCTTGCCCTTGGGGCAGTCCTTTTGGTTGTTAACCAGTTTACCGGCCTTTACTATGCCTTTGACGAATGCAACCGCTATTACCGCAACAAGTGGTTTCCTGTCTGCTACATAATTCCATATATATGCCTTCTGATGCAGTTTTCCGTTATTGTGCAGTACCGAGGCAGGCTTAGGCCACTTGTATGGATTCCGATTATTTTGTTTGACCTTGGGCCAATCCTTTCCATTGTAGTTCAGTTTTTTGCATACGGAATTTCTTTGCAGAACCTTACGGTTGTAGGCCTTGTAATTTTGCTCTACATTTTTGTGATTGTAGACATGAACAAGACCGTGGAGCAGGCCAACGAGCTCAAATTTGAGCTGATGAAGCAGGAGCAGCACAAGATGCACACCTTGTTTGAGCAGACTGCGGAAGCCCTTGCCACTGCAATCGATGCAAAGGACAAGTATACCCACGGACACTCTACCCGCGTGGCAGAGTATTCCAAGCAGATAGCAATTCTTGCGGGAAAGTCAAAGGAAGAGTGCGACGAGATTTACTATGCAGGCCTTCTTCACGACATAGGAAAAATAGGTGTTCCAAGGAACATAATCAACAAGGAAGGAAGGCTTACCGACGAGGAATTTGCCGAGATAAAGAAGCACCCGGTTATGGGCAACCAGATTCTTTCCAGCATTGGGGAGTCTCCCTACCTTAGCATTGGTGCCCACTACCACCATGAGCGCTACGACGGACGCGGCTATCCGGAAGGGCTAAAGGGTACGGACATTCCAGACATTGCGCGCATTATAGCCGTTGCCGATGCCTACGACGCAATGACTTCCAAGCGAAGCTACCGCGACCCAATTCCCCAGCAGAAGGTTAGGGAAGAAATTGTAAAGGGAATGGACAGCCAGTTTGACCCCCAGTATGCAAAGCTAATGCTTCACCTGATTGACCTGGACTCCGAATACAAGATGAAGGAGCAGCAGGAAGTGCGCGAGCTTGCGGGTAAGAATGAACTCAACTGCACTGGATTCCGGCAGGAAAAGTCTGAGGGCATTGTTGTTTCCGACTCCATTACAAGGATACACCTTAGGAGCAGGGCAACGGGGGAGGTGGCTTCTGAAAATTCAATTCCAACGCTTATCCTCTTTGACTCTCTTGATGCCAGGGTTCACGAGACGGAATTTAAGCGCAAGGATTTGCTTTATCTTGAATATGCTACAATCCGCCTGGACGGAAAGACTGAATGTGTAACCGCCCGCAAGATAGAAAGTGATGTGAAGAAACTTTTTGCGGAAGAGCCTGACTGGCTTACGGAATACAAAAAGGGTATAGACTGGGACATTGAGGTTGTGCGTCAGGGAGACCACGTTATGATTACCCTTGCAAACAAGTTCCAGGTTGTAAAAACCGTTATTGCCCTCCAGTACATTGCCCGCTGGACCTATCTTTCTATTACGGGTGAAAACTGCTTTATTTCCGATGTCCAGATAGAAAGCAAGGCTGCCCCCGCAAAAGAAGGGCTTATTCCCCGCATTGCACCGGAAATTTCCTATATAAATGGGCCTGAAGGAGATATTCCCAATGTCCAGATTAACGGATGGCGGACTGCCGCAAGCGAAGCCTTCCCGGTAAAAGACGGAATGAAGATTAGCTTCCACTCCCAGAGCTTTGACACCGCAAGGCTTATCTGGCACTGTCCCTTTGTTTCCCTCTTCTATTCTGATGACAAAAAGGTTAGGGGAAAGAATTTCCATGAATTTGTACTTGTGCGTCTTGACGGCGAAACATGGGATTCAGATGCCAACGCAACGAATACAATTGTCATAAATAAGAGTGACCGTTTTGAAGGTTGGAATGAATGGAAAGAGGCAAACCGCAGGGGCATTGACTGTACGGTAAGCTTGCACCGCACAGGAAGGAAAATTACCCTTGTTACAGAAAACTCCGGAATCTGCATAAGGAGCGACACCGTTCTAAAAGAAGACTTCCCGGAGGTTTATGTAGCCCTTACCGGTGACCAGTGCGCCCTTACGAATATACGGATTAGCAAATAGTACGGGCGGGAACACCGTTATACAAACCAGTGTCCCCGCCCGTGTTATAGAAAGATACCCTTATCTTGAAGGTTCAATATAGGCTGCTTCAGGCAGAGTGGCTCTGTATACAAGAGTCATTGAGTTTCCCCCCTCAGTAAAGGTGATAGTCCTGGAAGAGCTGTCGTATGTTCCTACCTGAACACCTTCAACCATTATTTTGTTGCCACTAAGGGAATAGGAGCAAGTTTCGTCCGAGGTGACCCACTGACCGGATAAATTGGTTTCATAAAATGCCATGGATGAGCCGCTTATGTTTATATAAGCGTACGCATCTTCTCCCTCGAAATAAACATAATATCCGTTTGGAATAGTAGCGACATCATCATCGTCATCGCTTGATGAAGATCCAGAACTGCATGCAACAAGTGCAAGAAGCAAAAGCAAGGCCAAAAGGCCAAAGAGATGTTTTTTCATAACAAACCTCCGAATTTTTTTTAGCGCGAAAATCGACCGCAGGGAGATTTTCGCGCTAAGGGACTTAGTCAAGTCCCTTAGCCTAATGTACATTAGGCTCGCAAAGCTTACGCTTTACAAAATGCGGAAATCCGTTTCCACAATATTTTCTTATGCAAAGCAACCGAAAAGCAAAATGAGCTAGTGGGACGTAGGAAAAAAGCAAGGGGGGCCCCTTTAGGGGGGATTCCTTGATTTTTTCCGTTACTGGGACCCGCTAGCTCATTTTGATTTCCTTTCTGCTTAATTGCAAATCCCCCGATAATATTGTACAATCGTGCCATGAAAGAACTTGAATTAAAGTACGGATGCAACCCCAACCAGAAGCCTGCGCGGGTTTTTATGGAAGAAGGCGATTTGCCCATTACTGTAGTAAACGGCAAACCCGGTTTTATCAACTTGCTCGATGCCCTTAACGGCTGGCAGCTTGTAAAAGAGCTAAAAGAAGCAACTGGTCTTCCTGCCGCCACGTCTTTTAAGCATGTTTCCCCAGCCGGAGCTGCTGTTGGAAGACCCCTTTCCGACACCCTTAAAAAGATTTACTTTGTGGATTCAGACGCAGAGCTTTCTCCCCTTGCCTGTGCTTATGCCCGTGCCCGCGGTGCAGACAGAATGTCTTCCTTTGGAGACTTTATTGCCCTTAGCGACAAGTGCGACAAGGCAACTGCCCTGCTCATCAAAAAAGAAGTGAGCGACGGAATCATTGCCCCCGCATACGATGCCGATGCCCTTGAAATCCTTAAGGAAAAGAAGAAGGGCGGCTACTGCGTCCTCCAGATTGACCCTGCCTACAAGCCGGCAGACCTTGAGCGCAAGCAGGTCTTTGGCGTAACCTTTGAACAGGGACACAACTTTATCCAGCTTAACGATGAATGTCTTAAGAACATCGTTACCCAGAACAAGACCCTTAGCAAAGAAGAGCGCGATAATCTCCTTATTTCCCTCATAATCCTAAAATACACCCAGTCAAACAGCGTATGCTACGTAAAAGACGGACAGGCAATCGGTATTGGTGCCGGCCAGCAGAGCCGCATCCACTGTACACGCTTGGCAGGAGACAAGGCAGACAAGTGGTGGCTGCGTCAGAGTCCCCAGGTCCTGAACCTTCCCTTCAAGAGCGACATAAAGAGAGCCGACCGCGACAACACAATCGACGTTTACACAAGCGACGACTACGATGACGTTCTTGCAGAAGGAGTTTGGCAGAACTTCTTTACCCAAAAGCCGGCCGTCTTTACAAAAGAAGAGCGCAAGGCATGGATAGCAAAGAACACTGATGTTGCCGTTGGAAGCGACGCTTTCTTCCCATTTGGAGACAACATTGAGCGTGCCCACAGAAGCGGTGCAAAGGTAATAGCCCAGCCCGGCGGTTCAATCCGTGACGACAACGTAATCCAGGCCTGCGACAAGTACGGCATGGTCATGGCCTTTACCGGCGTTCGTTTGTTCCACCATTAATCTTTAAACAACAAAAAGGGGGAATCCTACTAAAAGCTAGCTGGGATGCCCCTTTTTAGCATGCCAATTTTTTGCAAACCCTTGCAAAACTCTGCCAAGTCCCGGTATTTTTTAGCGCATGAATAAGTTTATTTTGCTTGTTTTGCCATTTATTTTTCTCTGCTGCACAAGCACAAAGACAATCTCGTCTTCAGACATAATCCCCGATTCCTGTACGAATGTCACAGTCTTTTTAAAAGACCGCAGACCGGGAAACTATAATAAGCAGGAATACTATTATCTTGATGATGTGGAAGAAATCCGAAGCATATTTTCTGACTGGAAGGACTTAAAAGAAATGCCTCTCTTTCCATATCATTTTGATGCTGGTTTTAAAAGCGTGTTTGATTTCTACTTAATCATTGACGGAAGCCTTGTGCCCTGCCTAATAGACGGAATTTCACCAGACGGAGAAATGGTAAAGATAAAAGGCCATGGCTACGAATACAAAAGCGCGTATTGGCAAAAGCTCCGCCCAAAATTAAAGGCGGCAAAAAAAGAAGAAAGAATCTGCTCCAACGCAAGTGAATACAGAAGCATCTTAGAAGAAATCCGAAAAGACAAAAACTATGTTTTTTGGAAAGCTATTATGTTGGCAACATGCGGTCAATCCCGGAAAAATATGACGGCTATTTTTACATTACAGCAAAGACCGTGTCATATTCTGAAATAGAAAAAAATATTTCGAGCACATATCCCGGTGCGGACTTTAGGATTGGAGCGCAAGCAGGTTCAGGTTTGGGTAAGCCATATAAGTATCAGGTCTGCGCAAGAAGGGAAGTCTACCAAAAGTTTGACTTGTATCCCAAGGTCGAATTCATTGAACTTAAAGATATAAAGATATGCGTATACCTAAAAGACCCCGCAAAATTCAAATAGTGTGAGCCATTGCCACTTTTGCCAAAAAGTTGCCTTATAAAAGCTACCGTCTAAAAAGTTACCTTGTAGGCACGCTTGGCTCCGGACGGGACAAAATCAATCTGCTCAAAGTCAACATGAAATATGAGATAAACAATAGCGTCCTGGCCTATCTTTTTATCATAAATGCCAAGGAGCATGAAAATAATACGTTCAAAGATATGAAATTAAAGAATGGAGATACTGTGGTCTTCGACAAGGACTACTGCAATTATCAGGTTTTTGATGAATTCTATCGCAGAAATATCCTTTTTGTTACATGAGTTAAAGAAAACGTCCTGTATACGGTTGTTGAAAGGCGTGAAAACAATTCAAAGCTCATACTCCTTGACCAGACGATTCAGTTTACCGTATTACAGACGGGCAGAAAATGTCCATTTCCTCTTAGAATCGTAAAGGACATAGATGAAAAGAGCGGGAATGAAATTACAATTTTTATGAATATTTTCAACCGTTTGACAGGGCTGTGCCACAGAACTATACAGGACAAGATGGAATATTGAAATCTTTTTCAAGACCATTAGGCAGAACCTGAGAATCAAAAAGTCTATGTCGAAACAGAAAGTACCGTAAAGGCTCAGCTCTGGATTGCACTGATTGTTTATCTTCTCTACCTGAAGCTGTGCCAGATGAGTAAAACGTAGCAAAGAATCTCTGTCAAAATAAATTTAGCTTTAGACGAAGCAAGATGGCGGTGAAATACGGCTTTAAGTCACTTGAAGTAGTTTTCTTTCATGCATCTTATAATTGAGGTAAACACAAAGTCATTATAATCAGAATCATAAATTTTGTTGCTACAATTCATAATTAGCGCTTATATAATGTTTTCTTTGCCGTTTCACTCTCCATATTAATAGCAGTATGAGTTTTTATTCTACCATCTTCCAGTTTTTTTCTACAAAAATATCATCATGAACAGAAAACAAATGACCGTTTGAAGTATCAAAAGTCGTGCCGTTATTTATCATTGTATCCCAATTCATAGAAGAAGTTATAATCTGCGGTTTTTTTAATTTTTCATCATTACAAATAATTTTACCTGTAAATGGATTTACAGGATTTTCAATCAAATTACTTACAGCTATAGTTGGCGTATCAGCAATTGTCATAAATTCATTTGAAACAGTAAAATTTTTGGAATTAAAATCCTTTACCATAAACAAGGGATTGCACCATTCTATATCTATTTCTGGATTTGTGTATTTCATATTTTCAAACTGTCCCAGACCTCTCCCATGATCTGCAACAATAATAATACGTGTATTGTCAAAAACGCCGTTTTTACGCATATAATCAAACCATTTTCCCAGTGCAAGAAGTGCCGCTGCATTTGCGTGATAGTGACTTATTTGAAGTTCATTATCCATACCAATTTTTCCATCAGCGGCAGTATAATATCCAGAATTATTAACATTGTTTTTTAATTCATAGTTTGGCAGTTGTAAAAGCATTGGTTCATGTGTAGTAGAGTTCTGCATTATTAGACAAGTGTCTTTTGCAGATTCTTCTATTTTTGAAATTTTTTCGAGAAGAGATAGAATAGAATATTGATTATAAAATTCTGGTACCTCAATTTTAGATGAACTATAATAAGTTCCATCTGAATAGAAAATTGAAGCAAAAGCAAGAGGTATCGATTTGAATATACTGTAACAAAAGAAAGTTCTTTTATTTTCTAATATAGAATCAAGTTTATAATTAGTAAAAAGTTCATCATCATGTAGATTTCCTGCTAGAATATACGGGTGGATTTCTGGATAATCAGAATAAATTGAGAGGTCAGGAATCCAGCTATACCCAGCATATGGAGGATCAACAACAGTAACTTCAAAACTGTTTTTACAAAACAAAACAGGAAGGACTTTTAAAGCTTCATTATGCTTTTCTACAAGCAATTCAGAATCGCGTTTATTTATTTCTACAGGAGTATATTCATATCCTCCAAAAAGAGCTGGCGTTGCAAAATTTGTAAAGAACCCATGCGATACTGTATTAGGATAATAGGTAAAACCTGCAAATTGCTCTTTTAATTCTGGTTTTTCTTCAAAAATATATGGTACATAACCAGAGATAGCTCTATCAAGCATAAAAACAATTACATTTTTTCCAGTTTTGCTCAAACTAAAAATAGGTTGTATTTTTGTCTCGGCTTTCATCTCTTTTATATAAGCCATAGATGATAGTTGATTTTGTGTTTTATTTATTTGAATTACAGATAAAACAGACATACAAAGAATACAAACAAACATTATAAGAGGTACAATTTTCTTTAGCTTAAAAATGAATCCAAGAACAATTACTGCAATAAATACAACCACAAGATTCAAGATTTTTTCTGTCGTAGAAATATTAAGGCCATCATTATAGATAAGAAAAGGAGACAGGGTTCCAAGTTTTTTTCCGAAGCACATATAATCCAAAAGAAAAATGCCAGCAACAATCCATAAAACGCAGTCTAATATAATTTTTGATTTATTAGGAAGCATATAACGTATAATTCCAGCCCATAAAAGAAAAAATCCGATTGCATAACAAGATGAATTAATCAAAAATAGTAGAGGGTTCCTGTAATTCTGTAAATCCACAAATTCTGCAGGAGAACTTGATATTACGGAAGAAGGAATTAATATGCCGGTTAAAACTACAAGAAAAATACCTGCAAGACAAAATGTAAGAATATAAGATTTTTGATTTTTACACTCATTTTTTTCTCTGGTGTGTTCTCCCAAAAACTTACAAGCAAATAACATAATAAGCGGCACAAGAACTGCAATCTGCAAAATGATTATAAAAACAAGTCTTTTAAAGGAGTCAATTTTCCCTGCAAAAATTAAAACAATCGTAAAAAGAGAACCTAATATTGCACAGACAAAACATAAAACTTTTTTTGGATTCTTTATTTTATAAAAGATATTTTTTATTAAAGAAAAAATGTTGTTACACGTCCAGTAAATTACAAGCCCGCTTGGAGAATTATAAAGCAGAACAAGAAATATTAGTGCCATTCCGTAAGTCTGCAGTTTATCTTTTTTAGAAAACCCTTTTAAATAAATTGCAGAAGAAATACAATTTATAATTGTCATTAAAACCGGAAGAAGATTTGCTGAAAGACCCCCAAATCTAATTAGCTTATCTGGCTGCCCCAAATCAGAAATTAGCAAAAATCTTGAACCATTTAGAACTTCAAGATGAGAAAGAAAGTGATATGCAGCAATAAAAAATGGTATCTCAAGCAAGAGAGAAATAGAACCATTCAAAGCGGAAAGCGGGGTATAATTGTTTTCTCTATAATAGGTTTGTAGCATCATAAATCGTTCGTCACTTTTGAATGTTTTTTTTATATGATTAACCCAGTGTGACATAGCATTTTGAATATCCCTCTGTCTTTTTTGTACAGCATCTGCATGATGATATAAGGGGAATGTCAGCAAGCTAATCGCAAGGCTTACACCAATTATTGCAATCCCCTGATTAGTTTGTTGATTTCCAACAAGTCGGAACATAAGCTCAAAGATTATTTCTACAATTAATTCAATTGGCGAAATTATTATATTATATAAAACTGATGACATGTATCTATCCCTTAATCTGTGCATATTTTTTAGTAAGATAATTTACTATATTTTTGGCGGCTTCATTCTGATATTGCCAGGCTGCCTCTCTTACTCGGTTTCTACCATTTTGGAATTTTGTATCTTTAAGAAGATCTGTTAGTATTGTTTTTAAATTTGGAAAATCACTTTCTTTTAGTGGAATACCTATTTCGGGTAACACTTTAAATCTCCAAAGCTGTTCATCTATCCAAGCAGCATCATACGGGGCTGTATCATAATGTGTATCAGCATAAACGATAGGCTTATCAAATACCAACGAATAATCGAAAATAATTCCGGAAAAATCAGTTATAAGGATATCTGCTTCATTAAGAACGTCAAAATTATCATTGTCAAAATTCCAGTGAAAGTTTTCAGATTCAGGATAAGTCGTCATAAGTGAGTCTAAAATATCTTTTTCAGAAATAGTACTTTGCGGATGGGGACGTACAATAATCTCAAAATCGGTCTTTATTAAAGATTCAATTATAGAAGAACCAAATTTGGAAAGAATTGCCGTTGCACCCCATGAGGGAGCGAGAAGAATTACATTTTTTTTATTTTCAACTTCATTTATTGTTTTTGAAAGTCGCTCTTTCATTGCATCAAAATATGTACAACCAACTGTTACTAGCTCTTTTTCCTTTAAATTTCTTTTTTTCTCGATTGTACGTATATATGTTTTTTGGAAATCTCCTGAAAGCAATGCGGCATCATAATAATCAAGTCCGAACATTCTGTATGTTACAGGTTCTCCAATCTCATGGAACACATGAACATACCAATCTACACTTTTACTACGTTTCCACTGATAAACATTCAAGCCTGGTGTAGTGCTCAAACAAATTCTGGCATTCATCATGTTAAGACGGACAAAAGCTTTGTTGCCTTCACCAATAAACTCTGTTTTTACTGAATAATATTTTTCTGATAAAGCAGGATCATCCGGGGAAGCTGTTAAATAAACCAAATTGATACCTTGTTTTTCAAATTCATCACAAATTGGTTTAAAAACATTCCAATAACGTTTGTGATCAGAAAAAATTACGTACGGGATTTTCGATTTATTGATTTTTTTGGATTTTCCACCAGTTATTATAAACTTTAGCTTTAGAAATAGATGTTGCCCGAAGAAAACAAGGGTGCTGATAACACCTATCAAAATAGAAAAAAGCATACTTCCCGTGCCGGGATCAATATAAAGAAACAATGCTCTGCCTCACATACTATATTTATTTAATTATATCTTTTTATTCTCCTCTAATCAAGTATCCTATTTTTTCATAAAATTGCTAAATGCAAAAAAAAAGGATGTAAAAAATTACATCCTTTTTTCAAATTATATAATATCTAGTTCTTTCCTATCTCTTAGCATGTACTTTTTTAGCGGCAAAAGACTTGCAATCCAGTATAGTAATCCTCCACAAATGCAAGCAAATCCAGAGCCTGTAGTAATTAAAAAAATGTTGCTTTTTACGACAGCCGTAATGGGATTATATACAAAAAACACAGCTAATGCCATAGAAATAACAACAACTCCAAGCCCTACAAGGTTAAATCCTTTTGAAAAATCATATGCATTATGCCCAACAATGTTATAAGCAGATTTCAGAGATATCTTTCTTCTTTTTACAATAAGATAATCTACAACCGCCATTCCTATAATAGGTCCCTGAATAAATGCTGCAATAGAAATAAACTTTGTAAAATGTTCTGTTACCCATCCCCAAACTGTAAGAATGCTTACATAAACCATTGCAAGAAGAACTAAAAGCTTATAACTTATTCTCGGAAGTCCACTCTTAATAATCATACAGTTTACATAAGAGCCAACTCCCTGAGTTCCAATATTAGCAAATGCAACCATCAAAAGACTCAACAATGACCATACAGGACCACCAAGAGCAGCAAGCATTACTGTTGGATCATTTTCGAACACACCATTAGAAAGTCCAATCTTTGAGAAGAATGCAAGTGCCATTACACCCCCTGCAGCCACAAAAAACGGAGCAACTATACCATAAGAAAGTGATGTCCCCCAGTAACCGCTACGTTCCGTTTTTGCAAGGCGAGGAAGAACCAAAGCCTGTGTTGACCAAGAAAAAGCAAAAGCAACATTTGCTTCACCGGTACACATAAATGCCAACAACTTATTATTTCCATAATCTGAAATGTCAGGTTGATATGAAATTAGGGTCTTAAAATCCACCGAACAAAAACATAGACCAACGACCACAACGCCAACAATAAGTAATGCTGTTACTAAGATGCGGCTTGACCATTTTATTACATCAGGTCCCCCCAGTGCTATTAACGTTCCTATAACGACACATAACACACCCAGTAATGGCTGCCATAAAGAAGGATTCAACACAACATCAAATTTTCCAACAAGGTTAATCATAGAAGAAGCAAACAATTGAGAATCTACCGCGTACCAGCCAAAATTAGCCATGCTGATTACTGTTGCCAAAATTGCAACACCTTTTTTACCTAGCACAGAACGAAGCCAAATCCATAGATCAATACCATAACGACTTGCAAATAATACCGGTAAACATTCAATAAATACCCATACAATATTAAAACAAAAAATATTTATAAGCATTTGGTTGAATGAAAGATACTGTGCACAAACGGCTCCCTGAGTATAACACCAGGTTGCAATTGCAAATCCACTTGTTGACAGGAACAGATCCCAGAATGAATACTGCCTGTCTTTGCTTAACATAGGAACTACACCAGTAACAGTTTCCTGTTTAATATAATCCACATTTTTGTTACTCATTTTATAACCCCTACCATACAAAGAACAATTAAAATAAAACTACAGACAACTGAGCAAATAATCCCAATAACATCTACTTTTGAAATTCTTTCTGGAAATTGATAATCTGAGCTTTCCATTACAGAAAAACGCTTTACTGTTTCATCATAAATCATTTGTTCAATAGATTTTTCATTATCCACTATTTCACCTCCAAATTCTTTATGGCAAATACTATCACGGTGTTCAATTTTTGGCAATATATTATAAAAAATGAACGACAGAACAATGATTGTTATAATAATGTTTTTTCTGCAAATTTTTTTGCATTCTTATACCATAAATACAACCATTCTCCGACAGGATTTCCTCTTGTCTCTTGGTATAACGCCCAAATAAACCAGTAATATGAAGCCAGTGCTATATATCCAAAATAGTGTTTTAATTCTTCACCCTTGGGTGAATATCCAAGATACATTTCAATGGTTCGAACAGACTGCTCAAAATTATAATCTGAGCAGCAGATAAAAGTTCCTATATCACTTGCAGGATCGTCATTGCCAGAGTATTCCCAATCTATTAGAAACATCTCATTCTTATCATTTAGTAAGAAATTTGGGGAATAACAATCACAATGACAAAGACATTTTGTAGAGTATTCATCAGAAGTAACTTTTTTATCTACATATTTCATTGTTTCAAACAATTCGTAAAAACCATCAAAATCAGATCTACCAAGCTTTTCCAATTTTTCAATGAAGTCTAGGGTTTTATTCCAAAGCCCAAAATCAAATTTCGAAATTATATTTTGAGAATGGAGTTTCTTTATCATCGATAAAGCTTGCAACACTTCATTGTCGTTATGATAATTAAGCTCTCGGGCGTTATTTACAAATTTTGAAAGTTTCCATCCTTCTTTACAATCCATATAAATAAAAGTATTATCAAGTCCTAAACTTGAAGCAACATTCATAGAAAACGCTTCGCTTTGCCTGTTTATGTAATTTTCAGTTCCTCGGCCAGGATGTCTATAGACATATGCATTATTTCCAACATTAAACATGAATGAAGTATTGGTTAACCCTGCTTTTATAGCTTTTATATTTGTAATATCTTTTATTTCACATTGTAAAACATTACAAATGTTTCTTAATATATTAGAATCTGCATTATTAATATACTCGCTGTCAAACTGTCTAAGTTCATCCAATGAATCAAACTCAAGCACTTTGTGATAGTCATAATGTTTTGCATATAGATTTAATTCTTTTATGTGTTTAACATACAAACTTTCCCACAGCTGTTCTTTTACATTTTCTTTATCATATTCTTTCCTTAAGATTTCTGCAAACTTTTTACTAAACTCTTTGTCCCAATAAACATGCCCCATCATGAACCATGAGTTTTCTCCACCTATACTTACTTTTTTAATTAATCCTAAAGAATCTTCCTTTATGCACCATTCATCTGTCGTTGAAGAAGTAAAAACCGTGGAATAATATGCTCTATAGACATATGGTTCAAAAACATTGTCAACAAAGTAATTATCACTTGAGCAAATATAGGTATTGGAAAGGCTATCTAAAACACGCATTAAGGTAGAAGGATTATTGTATTTATAATAGTCTTCATTTACAATAATTTTTACATTATATTTTTCTGCTAGATAAAAAAATTTTTCTTTTAAATAACCTACAACAATTGTTATGTCTGTTATTCCAACCTCTTGCAACTGTTTTATCTCCCGCTCAATTAACACATCGCCTTTTACTCGTAAAAGACCTTTGGGTTTCTCATATGATAATGGAGCAAAACGAGAAGACATTCCTGCTGCCATAATAATTGCATTTTTAACTTTATATGGAGATAATACTTTTAATCCTGTTTTTGTTATTTCATATATATCACTTGTCTTTTTTATATAATTGTTTCCAATAAAATAGTTAATTATCTCATTAATTTTTCCCAACGAAATATTCAATTCAATTGATATCTGCCTCTGATTTTCAACTGTTTTTTTTAGCAAATAATAAAGAACGTTAAATTGTGATTCAGAAAGCATCTTGTCTCCTTGTAGTTATCAAATATATAAAAAACAATGCAAGATTATCTCTTGTGCAAAGTTTTCTCTGCCTTAACATAGTTCATATCATGCTTCATCATAATTTTTAAGAATTCTGGGAAACTTGTCTTGGATGGATTTCTGTTGGACACCATTGTTGCCTTTGTGGAGGCGCGCCAAGCAAAGTCTCAAATTCTGCCTTTGTGAAAGCATACAGATAGAAGTTACGATAGTTATTTATGATACAGAAGTTGTAATTTTTTTTCAACGCCATAAGAATTAAAATATGCTATTTAGTCAGCTCGATTTTTTTTATAGGTTTTGAGTGTAAAAAAGTCTGTAGCCTATTTTCATCCCCGCTCATTGCATCTAAATTATTTATAAATTTCATCAGGCACATTGTAGCCCAACGGTTGATGAAACCTCATCGTATTGTAGAAGTTGAAGCAAGAATTTTTGATGGACTCATAAGATGTAAACCACCACCCTTGGTTTGTATTGAAGATTGCAGGATAGCCGTATTCTCGATTGTTTCCCGCAGAAGGGTGCATACTGCAGCGCATCCATTGTGTAGAACACACATCCGCACAAGACCTTCCTTGAGAATTGGTCGATTATTGCCATCAGGTAAATGTTATCCGTCGGGAGCTTTGTTTAATTGATATCCGTTGACCTGATCATACCTAGTTCAGATATATGATTACCTTCTTTCGAAGAAGATACGGATACTTCTTGTACTTTCCACTGTGAAATCTGATTCGGGTGAACTCTACCTAAGTTTCTTGAATTGTTGATTCCTCATGTAAAGCTTCAAGCGCAACCTTTGCATTGAAATCCTTGCTGAACGGTCATCTTTTTCTTCCAGTATGTTTGCTGCCTTATTTTTTGTTGGCAGTTTGCACTTTAAGCCAGTTCTTTTTTCTGTGCTATTTTGTGCATGCATTTTACATCCTGGTATGGTTTTTGAAAATGGCAGGTCTGTAAAAGTTCAGAACTGAAGCTAAAAACTTACCTTATAGGCACGTTTGGCTCCGGGCGGAACAAAATCAATCTGCTCAAAGTCAAAAGACAGGTCCTTGTCTCCGGAAAGCTTTTCAACTTCATCTTTTACGTTTTCGGTTACAAGAATTTCCCATGACTTTGCCGTGTCTTCACCAAGTTTGCTTGCGGCATTCACTTCTGCGCCAAAAACATCCGCAAATCCAATGTTCAGAATGTCGCCATAGCCAAGCCCAACGCACAGCAGGATTTGCTCTTCCTCGCTTTTTGTCTTGTTGTATTCATGCAGAATCGCGTGGATTTTCTTGCAGCACAAAAGTGCCTTTTCGGGGCGCTTGAATAGCACAAGCAGGCTGTCCCCCTCGCTCTTAATCAAAAATCCGTCAAAGTCTTCAATAATCGGCAGGATAAGCCGCTCGGATTCAAAAATGATTTGCATAAAGTGAATTATTCCAAACTTCTCCGTCCCCCTGGAAAAGCCGCTAAGGTCGGTGAACATGACGCACCATTTTTCGCCAAAAGAATCCCAGATGCGCTTGTCTATTTTTTCTTTGTCTGCTCCGGGTTCAAGCCGTGCCGTCATAAGGCTTTCAAGGCGTTTTTGCGGGGTAGAAGTATGCTGGTTTATAGGCATTTTTTAGCCTCCTTTTTTCTTTCAATTAAAAGTATAGCATACTTCTGGCAAAGTTCAATTAAAATATAATGCCTTACATCTTTAAGTATTGAAAGAATTTAGATTTACCTGTATTATATATTTGTGTCTGAATTATACATTGTGGGTACTCCAATAGGAAACCTTGGCGACATTACCTTCCGTGCGCTGGAAACATTCAAGTCTGTGGATGTTATTGCGGCAGAAGATACCCGCCACACCCTTGAGCTTTTAACGCATTTTGAAATCCGCAAGCCTTTGGTAAGCTGCCGTGCGCAGAACGAGGGCTTTGCTTCGGAAAAGATTATACAGATGCTGGACAAGGGGCAAAAGGTGGCCTATGCAAGTGATGCTGGAACTCCGGGCATAAGCGATCCGGGGGCGGTTCTTGCAGAAAAAGCCCGCAGTGCTGGCCACAGGGTAATACCAATCCCTGGTCCAAGCGCATTTGCAACTTTGGCAAGCGTGGCTGGTTCCGGCGGCAAGACTCTGGTCTTTGAAGGCTTTCTTTCGCCCAAGCCAGGCAGAAGAAGAAGCCGTTTGCGCGAGCTTATGGGCACTCCTGCGGCTTGCATTGTTTACGAAAGCCCCTTCCGCGTGGTAAAATTGCTGGCAGACATAGCGGAAATTGACGGTGAAAGGCGTATTGTTGTTGGCAGGGAGCTTACAAAGCTTCACGAAGAGATAAATGACGGCACTGCTAAGGAAATTTATGAGGATTATTCGTCCAGAAGCAAGGTTTTGGGTGAATTTGCGGTCTTTATTTCCGGCAACAAGGCAACTTCAAAAGCGGAAAATGAGGCTGACGGTGAGGGAGAAACACTATAAATAGCGTAGTTTTAAAGCAAAAGTGCTAAACTTTTAGAAGTCAGTTCCGATAATAAAAAGGAGGCAGGTTAATTATGATGATAGACAAGGTTTACGGGATTAACCCGGTTAACAATCTTCAGAACGCAAAGAGGGCTGCAGCTGTAAGCAATGCAAAGTCTGCACCCGATGAAATCAATGTTTCTGAAGAGGCAAAGGCTATGGCTGATGCATACTACATGCACCAGGTCGCAGAGGAAACACCGGATGTTCGCCAGGACTTAGTTGAGCAGGTTAAACTTAAGATTCAGGATCCGAACTATCTTAACGATGCAACCATCGCAGCCACGGCAGATCGTATCTTGAGCGCATACGGCCTGTAATCTCCGGCGTTTATTTAAAAAGCAGCCGTCATGGCAGGTGCTTTGTACGGCTGGCTTATTCAGTAGATAAAAGGCGGAACTTGTTTCCGTCTTTTTTTTTAATATGTGGGAGTTATTTATGTCTGATTTTATTTTTAAGATTCAACCGAACATTGTACTGGGATCTTATACAACCAGCCGCCTTGGACAGTATATCCGTGACTATGGCAGCAAATTCATGGTCATAATAGACCCTATATTAAAGCAGGTCGGCAACGCAGAAAAAATCACCAACACTTTAACAGACCGTAAAATAGACTTCTTTACATTTGACGAAATTCCTGAGGGCGCAGACACCCAGGTTGTTACTGATGCGCTTAGGCTTGCCCGTGAAGCCCACGTTCACTGCATAATTGCGGTTGGCGGTGCAAAGACTTTGAATGTAGCACGTGCAGTGGCGGCCCTTTACCACGAGACACATGAGCTCTACGACTTTTTGGACGGAACAATGCCTACTACAGCCCCGCTCCCACTTGTTGCAGTTCCAACCACAATGCGCGACAGCTTTATCTTTACGAATTTCATCACAATAAATGACGCACGTTCTTCCAAGGTAAAGATTCTTAAGACACAGGCAAACCTTTGTAAGCTTGTCCTCTTTGACCCCAACCTTACAAGCACTTTGACGGAAAACCAGACTGCATCCATGGCAATAGAAACGCTCTGTCTTTCAACAGAAGCATATTTGAACCAGAAGGCTACCTTCTTTAGCGACATGATTGCAGAAAAGTCCGCAGAGCTTTTGAGCTACGCAATGGACGGTTCTCCGACTCTTACAATTACCACTCCTCAGGAAGTTCTTTACAGCCAGGCCGGTTGTATGGCTTCTTTGGCATCCGCTTCAAGCTCTATTGGTGCAAGCACACTGCTTTCGCTCTGCATTAATGCCCGCTACAAGATTTCCCGTTCACTTTCAACATCTATCTTGTTCCCGCATATCATAGAAGATGCCGCTAAATTCCGTTCAGACCGTCTTGCAAAGCTTTCTCGCATAGTTCGTGCTTGCCCCCAGGACACCCCGGACAACGAAGCGGTTACGGCTTTTGCAGAATATGTAAGGCAGCACATTGCTAAGGCTAACCTTCCGGCCCGCCTAAAGGACCTGAATGTTTCCATTGAGCAGCTTTCTCTCTGTGCAGAAGATGCAGGCGAAATTGAGCTTATCAACTCAATGCAGCGCAGCATGACAAGCGACGACCTGTTTGACATAATCAAAACCGCGTACTAATATGCGGGTATGATAGATCCAGAAAAACTCTTTCAGCTAGGGGCCGGCCAAAAAAGACGCAAGCTGGCCCTTTGCTTTGGTGAACTTGAGCGCGACATTGCAGGTATTGCAGAAAAAGGCACAGAATATAACTTTGCCAAGATGAGCCGTGCTGACTACACAAAAGCCCTTGTGCGGATTGTGCTCCAAGACCCAAAGCTTTCCCCGGATGCATATTCAAAGCTTAATTCCCTTTTGGAAGACCAGCCATTTGACGAAAGGCGGGCCTGCAACTTGGCAAGAAACGCACTTTTGGCCATAATAGGCACTTTTCCAGCAGAGTGGGACTTGGTGATTGCCCCGCATTCAGCAGAAAGCAATACAGTAGAAAACCGCAAATTCTTCCCCGGGGTATGTGTTTACGCAGAAGACATACGCTCTCCCTTTAACGTGGGCTCCATCTTCCGTACCGCAGAGGCAATGGGCTGCGAAAAAGTCTACATTTCACCCCAGTGCACGGATCCGGCTCAAAGCAAGGCTGTTAGAAGCTCAATGGGCTGCATAGAAACCTTGGGCTATACCCGCTGCTCCTTGGATGAGCTGCCCCAAGACAAGCCCATATTTGTCCTTGAAACAGGCGGAACTCCAATTGGGGAATTTAAATTTCCAAAAGAGGGGATTGTTATAATAGGCTCTGAAGAACTGGGGGTTAGCCCGGAAGCCTTAAAGAAAGCCACCTACGGGCATGTGACCATTCCCATGACGGGGTTAAAGGCTTCTCTTAACGTGGGAGTTGCCTTTGGAATACTTATGCAGGCCTGGGTGCAGTCTTTGCAAAACCAAGCCTAGCCCTTGGATAAAAATTGCTTCCATGCAATTTTTATCCATGACTTTTCTTACGAAAAGTCACAGGTTGCTTTGCAAAGAGATGACGCGCCATCCGTGGCGCTACTTGTCTTAGAAAGAAAGAACCCTGGAAAGCGGGGAAAAACGCCCTCCTTGGCATTTTTCCCCACAAGTTTTCTGAAGAAAACTTGCCAGTCTCTTTTACTAACAAATGACGCGCCGTCCATGGCGCTGCTGGTTTTAGAAAAGTGGGGAAAATGCCAAGGAGTCTGGCCGGACACGGAGTGCCGGACACAGTAAACCAAGGCCTGTGCTCCAAAAAGAGAAAAGAAAGAATTTTTTAGTGCTGTTCCTTCTTAAAGGAATTGTCCAGCTTGTCTGCCAAGACTTTAAGAGCTTCTTCGCTAGTAATGCCAAACATTTTGAGGGCGGAAGGTTCAATGAGGGAATAGTCAAAGTTTCCTTCGCTGTAATGTGAAAGCATGTCTGCAAAGTAGATGAGCGTAGTAATCTTGCGGAATTCCTCCGGTGCGCTGAGCGGGTCGTGGTGGTAGCGGATTGCATTGACGATTACTTCCGGGAAGTTCCACTTTTTTGCAATCAGGGAGCCAACGTCTCCGTGGTTTACGCCTGCAAACATACGCTCAAAGAGGTTCTTGGAAACTCCGCGTTCCTCGCACATGGCACTTATTTTGTCCAGAACTTCTGGATGGGCTGTCTCAAAGATGATTTTACCCATGTCGTGCAAAAGGCCACAAACGTAGCTGTCGTCAACGCATTTTTTGTCTGTGCGCAGGAAGTTGCGTGCCAGGTTGTATGAATAGAAGGCTATCCTGTATGCGTGGGTCCAGAGAGCCTTAATTTCTTCGTTGGAATCTTCGGTAAGGGCTTTCATGGAGCCAATACTATATAGAAGATTTTTGATTCCCCTAAGGCCTACAAGCTTTACAGCGTCGCCAATTGAATGGCATGGTGTAGACAAAGAGAAGGCCGCAGAGTTTACAAGCTTAAGCAATTCTGTTGTAAGGGAAACGTCGTTGGAAATCTTAAGCGCAATGTCGCTCATCTGGCTGTTGGGGTCGTTGATTATCCTGTTGATTTCCGTAATGTTTTCCGGGAATTCAGGAAGGCCGTCTATGAGCTTAACAAATTCGCCTGAAATGTCTGTGATGTCGGATGTGGACTTTCCGCTGAAAGGCAGAATCATGCGGGTTATGGTTTCGCCGTTTTCGCTTATAACCTGATAGTTTTCTTCTGTAACGCCGATTTTCTTTAGTACAAGAATCATGATTACAAGGCCAAGGCCTGCACCTTCGCTGTCGTCCAGAAGGGATGCGATTCCTTCTTCTACGGAATTGTACATCTGGGCACGGGTAATCTTGTCGTGGATGCGCTTGTATTCAAAATTCGTAAGTTCTACGCGGTTTCTAACTTCCACCTTGATTTTGTTGTTGCGGGTCTGCATGGAAATCTTTATGTAGAGCCCCTTGTCCTTTTGCAGGTTAAGGTAGTAGTTTATGTTGGACATTGTGTCCATCTTGAAATTCTTCATTCCAAGTTCATAGTCAGCCTTGTCGTTTATGTCTAAGCCCTTTTCTTCAAAATAAACGCGCTTTGTGTTGGCTTTTTTTCCGTTGTTGGCAAGCTCTTTTAGGCAGTAGATAAGGCTGTCTGCCATTTGTGCCTGATCCAGCTCGGTCAAAAAGGTTTTTAGGATGTCACACGCATATTCCTCTATTTCGTGGGGAAGGGTGTAAGTAGTGACTGTTAGCGGAATTCCAGATTCTATGGCCTTGCGGACTTTTTCTACGTCAACTTTAATTCTTTTTTCTTGTGCCATTTAATTTCCTTATGCTTAGGGTCTTAGCCCCTTTTATTAACTATACCACAATTAAGAAAATATTCAAATAACATCTGGCAGAATTATGATTTTTTCGCTAAAATACTTATCATGACAAGCCAAACTTTAAGCCAACTCCTGGTATTGCTCCTTTGTGGTATTACCAGCATGCGCATTTTTTTTATACAGGATTCCCGCTCGGATCCGATAGCAGCCATTCCCTCCATTGCCGTAGTAGTTTCACTGCTGGGCATTGTGGCATTTGGCTGCGGTCCCATTGAAATTGCAAACCTTGCGCTTTCAATCTTTTCCTTTGTAACCAACTTCCGCTCGCTCCTGCGCTTTAGAGCCAAACTGGTAGTCGATCACTACAGCATACTCTTCATCCTTGCTTCCATACTGAATTTAATTCTCGTGGCCCTGCTTATGATTCTTGTGCTTTACTACAGGCCTTCAAAAGCAGACCTAAAGAAATTCAATGTGGAGGAATCCTCTTACTCATTTTACGGCAATTTTTCCCAGGGATTTAAGCGAATCGACAAAATTTTTGCCCTGAATTCAGCGCTGGTAAAAAGGTACCGGGCGCTTTCTCCAAAATCTCAAGACGCAGCCACTTCCGCTGGAGATTCAGCTTCTGCAGAGGATGAAAACATCGTGCTTTTTGTTCCCAATGAATGCAGCAATATTCAGGACTATGAGCCGATACTTGTAAAGCTTGCGCATGACGGCTATACGGTCTATGCGGCGGACTTTTTCCCGGAGGACCTGCACTGGTTCAACGATTGGCGGGACTTTAAGCCTTTCAGAAGGCCCCTTATGCGGTGGGCTAAGCTCTACAACAAGAAGGCCTACAAGGAGGCCACTATGCAAAAGCACCAGAACCTCCTTGATTCCTATAATTCCCTTGCAAAGATGCTGGACATAAAAAAGGGAACTTTTGTCTTTGCCCTGTCTGACGATGGCCTTAATGACGGTGGAGCCGCTCTTCATTCGGCAAGCCCTGACCTGATTTTTGGCAGCTTTGATATAGGTGATGTTCCCGGAAACCCCACTCCTGGCTACGGACCTGTTCAACAGACGGACCCCATCTTTGCCCGCTTCCTTGGGCTAAAACGGGACCGTTCCCTCTACATGCCCAGCCACATTGCAACTGTCGCCGAAGAAAAAATCCGTGTGACACAGGAAATAACGGCGAAAGTCCTTGGAAGCAAGGAAAACTGAACGAAAGGATCTTGCCTTCGTCCGGGGCAAAAGCCTTATGGTAATCGACAATAATTATTTTATTCTATATAATATCTGGGCGGTTTCAAACAGAGACAGACTTTTGAAGCCGGCTCTATAATACAATATTCGAGGAATCCGATGCCTGAAAAAAAACTCAGTTCAAAAAAAATGTGGCCCTTGTCGCTTTGCGCACTTGTAATCCTGGTTGACCAGATAACAAAAGCCCTTGTGGTAAAGTACATACCTCTGCTCGGAACTTCACTTGATGGAGTGATACAAGTCTGTGGCAAGTACCTCTGGTTCATACACGTGCGCAACAAGGCCGTGGCATTCAGCATGGGCTCATCGCTCCCCACAAGTCTAAGGGCAATTCTCTTTGCGGCAATCCCCCTCATAATCATACTGCTGGTGTTCGGAATCTACTTCCGCAACAACGAGTTTTCAAACCTTCAGCGCTGGTCCATCTGCGGAATCCTTGGTGGCGGAATCGGAAACCTCATAGACCGCTTCTTTAGGCCAGCCGGGGTCGTTGACTTTATAAGCTGCTACTTCTGGAACTTATTTGGACTTGAAAGGTGGCCCACATTCAATATTGCGGACACTGCGGTGGTCGTCTGCGGAATTCTTTTTGTAATTGCCTGCGTCCTCTATATTCCTTCAAACTCAAAGCGCAAGGGGGCAAAAAATGAATAAAAATACATTTACCCTTCTTTTTACCCTTGTATCTACGGTAGTAAACATAATCCTTACCGTGGTTACGATTGCACTTCTTGCAGTGATTTTTATGTTTGCATGCAAAATGCTGGGCTGCAAGGACGGCAACGTTATTTACATGGGTCTTTTGGTCTGCTTTGTCGTCGGAATGTTCCTGAATTTCTATTTCTTTTCCAAGCTTACTGTTTGGGCGGTAAAGAAATTCAACCTTGCTCCAAAGCTTAACAGCAGCTTTGTGGCCCGTCAGCTTCCAGGCGGTGCAAAATTTGCAAAAGAACTCCCCCAGGAAAAAAAGAAAAAGACTGTAATGCCCCAGTCCGTACTTGAGCCTGAGGAAGAAGAAAAATGGAATGGAGCAAGTCCAACCTACCAGAATTTTGGCATTGATGAACTTAAACGCGGTCTTGAAAAAAATAATGAAGAAGCCCAGGCTCTCATAAAGGAAAGGGAAGAAGAAGCCCGGGCGTGGGAAGAATCTAAAAAAGACAAGTCAAACGGATAATGCTATTGGTTCTTTAGCTGCATGGTACTCTGGCTTGAACTGTGGAGCACTCTCTTACCTTTGCCTTGGAATTGAGCCTTTGTGCCAAAGCAGGAAACAATCAGCAATATTAAAAATGCCACCACCAATGGAATGTAATACCGTTTTTTCATCATACTTTTTATCCTTACAACATTTAGAATATATCTTTTAAATCGGAAGAATATTGGTTTTTTTGAATTTATATCGAAATTTGATTATTTTTTATCAAAAAAACGAGAAAAAAGGTTTTGCACATAAAAAAAGCAGGCCTTTACAGCCTGCCAACCTGATGGTTTTTCGTCCTTATCAATAACCGTCGCTCATGCTACGGTTAATATCCCTCTGGTAAAGTTCCTGATAGACCATGCTGCGCTTCTTAAGTTCGTCCTTGCGTTCCTGTGGGAAGGGCAAGAATCTCCAGAAGATAGCACGCACTTCTTTTTCAAGCTTCTGGGTTCCGTTTGCTTCCTTTGTCATCCAAAGGATGTAGTCTTCTATAAAGAATGACTTTAGGTCACCCTTGAGCTTTTTGTTGTCAATGTACTGGTAATACTGGCCGGTCAAACCTTCAGACATCCAGTCAAAAGAAGCCTTTTCCTTTGCAACCTGCCATCTTAGGTCTGCAACAGCCGTAAGACAGGCAATCTTTAGGTTGCGGGGATACATTGGAATTACAATGCGTCCACGGCTTGTTATGCGGTTGTAGCGGTCAAATGGTTCCCAGCAGAAGCCGTTGTCACCGTAAGTTGGCACCAAAAGAACATAAGGAACTATGCGGTTTGGCACGTTCCTGTGGATGCGGCAGAAACAACCCGGGTCAATCGATTCAATCCAGGCAAGCTCGCGAAGTACGTTCTCGCGGAAGCCTGTTTCCTTGTCGTTGCAGTGGTTGAATTCGCGGGTAAGGATGGGGAACTGGTTTCCCTGGCGGCCACAAGTCATCTTTGCCATCTGGCGGATTGTGGTCATTTCCTGCATTATGTCTTCAAGGCCAACATTTGCGCTTTCTTCCGGCATTCCCTGGGCCTTTTCGTCCAGACTTTCGCGGATTTCCTTTGCTTCCAAAAGCTCCTTTATATAACCCGCACAATCGCGGTCAACTTTCTGCACGGTACGCAGCAAATTTGCCAGTTCTGCAAAGCCCTTGCGCTGGGTTTCATCGTAGGGGTGAACGTGGGGTTCTAGGCCTATGAACTGTGAGTGGGAGAAAATGTCTTCCAAACGGTCGCGGATTTGGTTTTCCAGGCGTTCGCGCTCATGCTCCTTTGCAGAAACAAGGTTGTCTGCGCTTGCAATTTTACCGCTGTTCTTGCTGATAAGCTGTGAAAGGCGGGCTTGGTCTGCCCCCGGACCTCTCTTTTTGGAAGGGCCAACTTCGTCTGTAACGCTAAGCGTAAGGCGGCCTGATGCAACTTCCTTAATCCATTCATCGGCATACATAATCGGTTCGCCGGTGACATTCTGGAAGATTGAGCGGGAGAAGAAGTCCTTTTGCTCTGCTGTGAACAAAGACGGAAGCACTACGCCAAAGCGCATTGCCATACGTTTTGGCATGGGAGTCTTTGGATTTGCCATTTTTGGGGCAAGTGAGCGCAGGAAATTCCACCAGGAAGCCACAATGTTCTGGCGGTAGACAGCGCGGTCCTTCTTGTCCTCGGTCTTAAGGTATTTTGAAAGCAGCATGTGCAAACGCTGGGCGCTTTCTCCCTCGCCGCTAAGACAAGTCTTGTAATATGTAGTGTCATCAAAAACAGCGCTGGGGGTGTCTTCAAAATATTTTTCTATCGGCTTGAACTGGGTTTTGCTTAAGTCTACAGGGAGCGGAGACTGGTCGCTTTTGTCGTCGTCGTCATCTTTTGCATAGCGTTCAGTGGTCACCTCAAAGCCCATTGAGGAGTTGTCGCCGTTTGCAGCATTATCGGCACCATCGTCATAATCCTGCTCCATGCTGGCTTCAGACTGCTCCAAAAGAGCCGCAATGCCAGGGTCAATATCATCATTGTCGCTCATATCTAATTCTCCACTAATATATAGAAAATTATAACATGGGATTTTGATTCTATCAAGTTAATTTCAGTTTTTTACGTCCTAAAAAGACAGAGAAACTTCCCCGGTGCTTAGTTCTTGTTTGCTGCCGTCTTCTTTTTGTACGATAAGGGCTGCGCTGTCGCTTATGCCAAGGACTGTTGCCGTGTAAGCCCTGCTTTCATCTCCGATTGTGGGGCTTACCCTTACACTGCGGCCAGTGAGCATGGAAAGGCTTTTGTATTCTTCCATTATATTCTCGTTGGAATCAAGGCTTTTTAGGATTTCGTACATGCATGCTGCCAAAAGCTTTGTCCTTGATGCTGATGTAGTTTTCTTTCCGTCAAGAATTCCGCCTGCCTTATCCTTTAACTCATCCGGCAAATTTTCATCCGCCAAAATGTTTATTCCAATTCCCACAACCGCACATTCAAGGCTTCCAGTTTTTGGGTTGGTGATTCCTTCCGTAAGTATTCCGCAGATTTTTTTTTGTTCAATATAAATGTCGTTCACCCACTTTATTGAACATTGAATTCCAAAAATCTTTCTGATTGCCCTGCACACGCCAACAACGCTCGTTATCGTGTACAGGTAGGGGTCTTTTACGCCTGCGTTCGGAACGTATGCAAAGGAAAAATAAATTCCGCTCTTTGACGGGGAATAAAATTTGCGCCCCATCCGGCCACGGCCAGCTGTTTGTTCTGCTGCCGCCAAAAGTCTTTTGTGAAAGCAAAGCCCTTCTTTTGTAAGTGTGGAAACTCCATCACTTTCGCAAAGCAGGGAATTTCCTTTTGAATAAACCTGTTCATTAAGCTGATTCAATAGTTCAGTGTTTGTGCTTCCGATTGTGTCGTATAGAAAAACCTTCTCCCTGGAAAAAAGCCCGTCTGAATGCAGGCCTGAGGAATTTTTTATAGAATCAAAGTCTTTCCAGAATTCCTGGGCTGTAAATAAGTCTTCTGTCTTGGAAATTTCCATTTTAGTTTTTTCCAAGAACCGTAAAGTTTTCAACCCCTGCGCTAAAGGTAATTCCGCTTCCTGTTTGTTCAAGGCAGGGGAGGGTGCGGATTGCTTCTATTACAGCTGCCTTTTTTTCGTGCTCGGTAACAATCATGAGCATTTCTTTTTCTGGAACAATGTGCATGCCAAAAAATTTTACGTCGTCTTCGCGGGCTGTTCCCCTTGCGTTAAGTACGGTTCCACCGCCAGCTCCTGCTTTGCGTGCGGCAGCCATTGCATCGTCTGCATAGCCTTTGTTTACAATCACACAAATCAAATCCTGCCTTGCTTCTGAATCTTTCATAGAGCCGTCTCCTCCGCTAATAATTCCCTTCTTTAAAAAAGTATCTGCATTCAGCGTAAACATAATGCCAAAATTCCGCCTCTCTTTTTTACAGGCATCTTTTACGGCGTCAATTATTTTCTTCATTCCACTTTCTTCGTTAAGGATAAGGACAATATCCTGAGTGGCTCCACCCAGCCCCAGAACGGAAAGCACAGGGCTTGCACTAATCATCCTTCCCATCAGAACTGTTCCTCCCCAGCTGCCTGCCCCGACTGCTGCGTCAGAAACAAGCTCTGCCTTGTTGTGCGGAACTGCGGCAATAAGCAAGTTGTAACTGCTCATTTTGTCCTAGCCCTCCTTTGTTTTAGTCTGAATATTATTCCCAAAAGCTGAATTGCAATAAGGGGTGTCATTGCAACCAAGGCTATAACGCCAAAGGCATCCGTTACAGGGTTTCCTCCACAGGCAAGGGAAGCTCCCAATGTAAAAGAAAGAATGAATGTGCTTGTCATTGGGCCGCTTGCAACTCCGCCTGAGTCAAAGGCAATGGCCGTAAAAAGAGGCGGGCAAATAAATGAAAGAAAAAGAGCAAGTGCGTAGCCGGGAAGCAGAATGTACCAAATGCTAAAAGAAAAAAGAAGCCTAAGCATGCTAAGCCCAATGGAAACCGCAACTCCGGCAGAAAGGGCGGCCAGCATAACCTTGCGCTTAATCGTGCCACCGCTTATGCTTTCCACCTGTTCAGTAAGAACCCAAACTGCCGGTTCTGCGCAAACAACAACCGCACCAAAAAGAGTGCCTGTTCCGCAAAGAAGCAAAAGCCACCAGCCCCCCTCGGTAGATGCAGCCCTTCCCAAAAGTCCACCCAGGCTTTGTCCTGCGGGCATAAAACCGCCGTTTACACCGGTAAGAAAAAGCACCAAGCCTGCAAAGCTGTACAAAAGACCCTTTATCATTCGCCTTATCTGGAAAGGTGGCATTTTAAGCAAAAAAATCTGAAAGACTATGAACATTGCAACAAGGGGAAGCAGGGCCATGCTAACTTCCTTAAAGACAGAAGGAAGCTCGCTAAGAAAAACATAGAGCCCTGTAGCAGAACCCTTTCCGCTGCTTTCTACCGCAAGAAAAGTGTCCTTTGCCAAAGAAGGGTTTGAATTTGTAAAGCTCTGCAATATTCCGTAAAAGCAAACAGCTGCAATTGGGCCAACGGATGCAATGCCTGTTAAGCCAAAAGAAGCATCTGATGAATTTTCCGTTGAATTTTTTGATTTTTCCAATGCTGCCCCAGAGTGAATTTGCCCCTTGGAACGAACCGCCGCAACACCCACGCCCAAAGCCATTATGAATGGAACCGTCATAGGCCCTGTTGTTGCACCGCCTGCGTCAAAGGCAATCCCCTGGAATTCGGAAGGGCAAAAAAATGCCATGGCAAAAACCGCAGCATAAGAAAGCAGAAGGACATATTTTAGCTTTAGGCTAAGCATTGTGCGCAAAAGGCCTATAACAACAAAAAGACCAATTCCCGCCGCAATCATAAAAATAAGAGCCCACTTGTTTACGGCAGGGGAAACATTTTTTATCTGTCCCGCAAGCACCTGAACATCAGGCTCTGCAACCGTTACCATAAAACCAATTGCAAAGGAAACCCCAAGCAAAAGAGGCAGGCTTCTCTTTGCAGTAAGGGCCGCACCGCTGCGCTCCCCAATGGGCAAGATTCCTATGTCCACGCCCAAAAGAAAAACCGTAAGCCCCAGAATCAGCAGGATTCCGCCAAGAATAAACCGTACAAGCAGGTCGCTGCCAAGCGGGGCAAGGGTTAAGCCCAGAATAAGGACTATAGCCATTATGGGTAGGACAGAAGAAATTGTTTCTTTTAGCTTTTGCAACAGGTTCATGGCTTAATTCTTAATTATTACGAAAATTTATTTGTAGCAGTTCCAGCCTTTTTCGGTAATGCCTTGGACCCATTTTTTTGCCATTTCTTTTGCACCTTCAAGGTTGTGTTCCCTGTAGTTGCCACATTCTTTTTCCGTAGCGGCGGGAATTGGCTTGTCCCAGACGGCAACTTTTTTTAGCACGTTAACAAGGCGTTCTGCAATCCATGATTCCTCGTGGTCTCCCCAGACCGTAAAATAAAAGCCGGTGCGGCAACCCATGGGGCTAAAGTCTATAACGATGTTGGGCATTTCGTCGCGTATGTATTCGGCAACAAGATGCTCAAGCGTATGGATTGTGCCGTTTTCCATAAATTCCTTGTTGGGCTGGCAAAAGCGGATGTCGTATTTGGAAACAATGTCCCCCTTGCGTCCTGTCTTTTCGGAAGCAAGCCTTACGAATGGGGCCGTAACCTTTGTGTGGTCCAGATTGAATGAATCAACATTGTACTTTTTCTTTTCTTCTGACATATTTTCCTCCAGAATTTATATGATCTTTTTTTTAATTTTTTGGACGGCATTGCTTTTTTTACAAGTATGCCCCTCCAAAAAGAGGCACTTGCATTTTCCCCGGGCTTTCCGGGGTCGCTCGAAACTTCGTTGCGAGAACCGCCTTTCGGCTCCATTGCCTTGCGGCAACGGCTGCGCCACCCCTCCAATCCCGCGTAGGTTTCTTCCCCTAAAAGAGGGGAATCATATTGCGCACCAAAGCCGCACTCAGTTCAGCGGCAGTCCCTTCGTTAAAGCTGTATGCGTTCTCCTGCATGTCATCAGCCATGTCGCTCATACAGCGGATAATCACAAAAGGAATGCCGTTAAGGTAGCAGGCATGGGCAATCGCAGCCCCCTCCATTTCTACGCAGGCAGGATTGCATATTTTGCGTATGTGATTCTTAATTTCTTTGTCGCTAATGAACTGGTCTCCTGTAGCAATGCGGCCTGCAATCAGTTCGTGCCCCTTGGCTTCCTTTAGCGAGGCAAATGCAATCGTTGCCGCATCGAGCATCTTTTTGTCAGCAGGAAAGTCGGAGCACTTCATCTGCGGAACTTCGCATGCCTTGTAGCCAAAGCCCGTCGCATCCATGTCGTGGTAAAGGGCATCCGTGCTGGCAACAAAATCAAGCACTTTAAGGCCAGAAGCCATTGCGCCCGCAATTCCCGTATTGATTACATGCGTTACCCCAAACTGAATGGCAAGACGCTGGGCACACAGGGCGGCGTTTACCTTTCCCACCCCAGACTTTACCACAACAACGGCAACTCCGTCCAAAAGCCCTTCGTAAAATTCACAGCCGCCGGCAAGGGTAGTGCGGACGGAAGATTCTCCCGGCAAAGGCAAAAGCTCAGACTTGAGCGTCTTAACTTCAACGTCCATTGCGCCAATAATACCAACTTTTTTCTGCATAAAAATTCCGCCTTAACTTTAGCCTACTTGAGCCTGTCTATAAAAATCCTGCGCTTTTCCGGATCGTCGCTTTCCTTAAAAAGAATGGCAATGTTTCCAATAATGCGCACCAACGTTGCACCTGTGTCTTCTGCAAGCTTTAGGGTCAGTTCCTTTTTTTCATCCCTGAAGGCATTGAATTTTACCTTGACAAGCTCCCGGTCGTTCAAAAAAAGACCAACCTGTTTTTCCAGGGCTTCCGTTACGCCTGCCTGGCCAACAATAACCAACGGCTGAAGGGGATGCGCCAGTTTTTCAAGACCGTGGCGCTGCTTACTGCTTAGTTCTATCATAATCCCATAATATCCAAAATTTGCCGTGCTTGCAATATGAAAATCTGTTGACAATATAATTTAACAGTGTTATATTAACATTGTAATGCAAAGTTAGCGAGGTTTGCCATGCGGAATGCCAATCCACAAATAATTCCCCTGATTAAGCAGAAGACTTTGGAGCTTCTTATGGAAGCAGAGCCTTCCCAGATTGGAATGAGGGACATTGCAAAAAGCTGCGGGATAACTGCAACGAATATCTACCACTATTACAAAGACAAGGACACGCTTTTCCAAGCAATAGCCCTTGACTGCATCCGGGAGCTTAACGAAAGGATAAAGGCTGCCGCATTAAAGGGACGGAGTACAAAGAGCCAGGTAAGGAATGCCGTTAATGCCTTCTGCGACTGGAGTTTTGAAAACCCCCGGCTTGCCCTTCTTGTAATGCAGGGAATTAAATCCGCAGACACTCTTCCCCCGGAACTAATAGAAGAATATTACATCTGCAACCGCACCGGAGAGGAAATCCTAAAAAAAGCAATTGCGGAAGGAAGCGCTTCTTCTGCCAATCCCCGCCTTGATATTGGCCTTTTGGTTTCGGGACTATGGGGCTGCATAGAAGCTGTCATCCTAAAAAAATGCGACGTTGAATACTGGGACAAAGGAAAAAAGTTTACGGATGCTTTTGTTAAGCTGTGGATAAAATCTGTTTTTGGAGATGAAAAATGAAGGTGCTGATTTTAAACGCTTCGCCAAGAAAGACAGGCAAGGTTTCGCAAATTCTTGGTGCAATGGAAAAAAGGCTTAAGGCAGACGGTCACGAAACAGAATTTGTGGAAGTGAACGGGCTGGACTTTAAGTGCTGCATTGGCTGCATGAAGTGCCGCGAAAATGGAGACTGCATTCTTCCTAAAGACGATGCCCACCGCATAGGGGTTTCGCTTAAAGCTTGCGATGCAATTGTGGTAGGCTCCCCCGTCTACTGGGGAAACATAAGCGGAAAGCTAAAAAGCCTCTTTGACCGCCAGGTTGCCCTGATGATGGGAGAAAGCAAAATGGGCATTCCAATCCCCTTGCTAAAAGGAAAAAAAGCCCTGATAGTAAACGCCTGCACAACGCCTTTTCCGCTCAACATTCTTGCCGGGCAGAGCACAAAGGCTTATGCGGCCGTAAAAGAAATACTTTATTATTCGGGTGTAAAAATAAAAGGAAAGATTATGCTTGCCGGAACAAAAAACATGCAGGCATTGCCAGAAAAAATAATTAGGCGCGCAGAAAAGCTCGCAAAAAAACTGGAGAAATAACAATGAAAAAACTTGTCACATTTTTAGCACTTGGAATTACACTTGCATTTTCTTTTGCCTTTGCAAGAGAAGTTACTGTTTCCGTTGGAGCAGGCCAATGTTGGAAGCAGAAAAGAGAACCTCAGTTTGCAGTATGGCTTGAAGACGAAGAGGGAAACTTTATCCGCACCCTTTATGTAACCGAGCGGGCAGGAAAAAAGAACTGGTGGTTTGCTCCCAAGGAAGGCCGCCCAGAATCTCTCCCTGTCTGGTACCACAAATCCAAAAACGAAGCCCCAAAAGCAAAATCCTCATCGGCAAAAAAAAGCGGGGAGGCAAACATTGATGCAGTTACAAGCGCAACCCCAAAAGGCGGCGTAATTTTTACGGCTGAAATTGGTGAGGGCAACTGCAAAATCTTTGCGGAGTTCAACACCAGCTTTGACTACAACGACAGCTACACAAAGAAAAACAGCGGTGTAAACGGCCAGCCATCCGTAGTCTACACGGCAAGCATCCCATCCTCATTTGAAGAAAGAGAAATACGCCTCAATCTAACCGGCACCGGTTCTCCCAACGGCAGCGACGGAAAGATACACCCGCTTTCTCCATTGCTTACCACCGCGCTAAAAATCGTAAAGGCTGTTTCGGTAACGCGCTGAAATTGGTATCTGGCAAACGCTTATTCTATAGAATATTTTGCAACTATGGTATATACTTGCCTCTATGAAAGCAGTGCCAAATTACACAGTTATTTACTTTGACAACGACATTGTAGTCCTTAACAAGCGCTCGGGGCTCTTGGTTGCCCAGGACCGCTACGATGCGGATGCCCCTCGCCTTGATACGGAAGCATCCAAGGAATTTGGAAAGCTTTTTGCCGTCCACCGCATAGACAAGGACACGAGCGGACTTGTAATCTATGCTCGCAATGCAGATGCCCACCGCAGCCTGAGCGTTCAGTTTGAGGAGAGGGGCGTAAAAAAGACCTACCACTGCCTTGTAAACGGTCATCCCCTCTGGGAACAAAAGACCGTTGACCTAAAGCTTGAGCCTGACGGAGATTCCAAGCACCGCACTATTGTAAACCCCCGCGGAGGGAAAATTTCCATAACGGACTTTAGGCTGATTGGAAACTGCGGCCCCTACAGCTGGATAGAAGCCTGCCCCCGCACCGGCCGCACCCACCAGATACGCGTGCACCTTTCCTCGCTGGGACTTAGCATTGTTTGCGACCCGCTTTATTCCGGTAACCAGAAGCCTGTCCGCCTTAGCGACGTTAAGCGCAAGTGGAACGGAGACGTGGAGGCAGAAAAACCTCTTCTTAGCCGCCTTGCCCTTCATGCCTACAGCCTAAAGATTGAGCATCCAAGCAATGCCCACGAGATGACTTTTACCGCACCCTATCCGCGCGACATGGAGGCTGTGCGAAAGCAGTTTGCAAAGATTTTTAAGGTTGACCCCTTTGAGCCTATAAATGAAGCTGGAGGAATTCAGCAAATTCAACAGGAAGACAATAATGACAAGGAATAAAGATGTTGAGGTTGGGCTGAGAACTGATATGTATACGGTCATTGAGCCTGCCGAAATGACTTTTTCTCGCTATATATGGTGGGGGCGCAGCAAGACATTGCTTCTGCTGCTATTTGCCCTCTTGTATTTGCTAACATGCCCAAATTTGTATGCAAAGGCTTCGGACTTTCATTTTTCTGTGGAAGCTGACGTGACGGTGCGCTTTGCAGAACAGGGTGAATATGTTTTTTTGAACGTGGATTCTGCTGGCAGGCGCACCCTTAGCTACCTTTGCTGGGAGCAAAAACCGCTTTTTATTCCGGAGGCAAAGGTTAGCGTGGGCTTTAAGAACCTCTATCTTAAGGGAAACATAAGGGCTGCGTTCCCCACAAGGTGCGGCTCTGTTTACGACTCTGACTGGTTTAACGTTTCTAAGGTTCCCAACTGCCCGGATGAATATGCAAACATAAAGACACATCTTACGGAAAGCGACTGCAAGACAAACTACTACTATGGTTTTAGCGGGGAACTTTCCTATATGTTCAAGGTGGCAGACTCTCTTTCTTTTTCCCCCTTTGCGGAACTTTCCTACACCCACTCTTCTTTTTCTGCCATAGGGGCATCCGGTTCCTATTACAACACGAACGTAACTGAAGCAAACAGCTACTACGGAAGCTATAACGATGCGGATAACAGTTACGATATAGAGATTGGCGGTGATGAAGTGCTTAGCCTTGAGAGGGCTGTACTCCAGGCATGGCTTGGTGGCCGTTTTAACATGGAAATTACCCAGAAGCTGGACATGGGATTTTCCCTGGCGGTGAACTTGTGGACTTTTGCCCAGTCGCTGGATTCCCATTTGGTTACGGGGGTCTATTATCTTGATGAATTTGAGGACAATTTTGGCGGAATAAAGGCCAGCTTGGACTTTGCATACAAGCTTTCTAAGAAAGACAGCCTAGTCTTTGCAGCTGAATGCACGGCAATACAAACCCTTGAAGGCACGGCAAAATCTGCCAACCATGAAAATGCCTCCTATGACGAGTATTTCGACTGCTCCTACTGGGACTGGAAAAACGGAAGGTATTACAAGTACACGAGCGGCTTTGATTTTTCTTCTATTGAATTCACTCTTGGCTACAGACATACCTTTAACTAGACTTCTCCCCCTCTTGATTTATTATAATTTGCCGATTTAAATATAGACTGATTTATATTTTCATAGTATAATTAAGAAGATTTTTAGAAAGTTGAAATAATATTTACATATATTGCTTAGGAGTGTTTATGGCACTAAAGGAATTGAACCGCTTTGATACCAATGCAAAGCGCAATGTGCAGATTGCGACAAAATTGACCGCCGTTATCGGCGCTATTGCTATTGTATGCTGTCTTGGCATTGCCTTTCTTGCAATATTTATCTTTGACGGAAGGCTTAGGAAGGATACGGAAGATACACTCCAGCACTCGGCTGACGGTGTAGAATTTATCCTTAACGACTGGATGAACTCACTTTACGGGGCGGCATATTCAATTGCCGACCGCCCGGACTTTGTTGAGAAGTTTATAAACAAGGACTGGGATTCCCTAAAGAAATGGCTGCCAGACAAGACCGCTGGCTTTGAAATTTGTGCCATAACCGATGCGACCGGAAAGATTGTTCCTGGTGGTGCCAAGGGCATTCCTGAAACAGCCAACCTTATGGCCGGCTCAGCAGTAAAGACAGCACTTGCGGGAAAAATAGCCAAGTCTTTCGGATGGTTCTCCGACACAGACTATGCCATGGTATGCGCATCTCCTGTCCACTATAATGGTAAGATAATCGGCACGGTTCTTGTAGGCTACGATTTGGTCAACGGCAACCTGCTGCACGATTTAAATGACATATTTAACCTTGACGTTACGATATTCCGTGAAAACCTCCGTATGAACACGACCCTTAAAGACGTGAACGGAAAGAAGATGACCGGTACCAAGCAGGAAGACAAGCGCGTTCTTGACGCAGTCTTTACAAAAGGAACCCGCTACATGGGCTTGCTCATGATTGGTGGAAAGGAATACGATAGCGTTTACGTTCCTCTGAAGTCTGCAAACGGCAATGTTAGCGGTATGGTCTTTATTGCAAAGAGACTTGAGGTTATGGAGCAGGTAAAATACACCACGATGAAAATCGTTATTCCTGTTTCTATAGTTGTCTTCCTTATAGCAATATTCTTTGGCGGCCGCTTCGTAAGGTGGCTCATGTGGCGTCTTAACAACATTACCAAGGTTCTTGTTGAACTTGAATCCGAGGATGCAAACCTTAGCCGCCGCGTAAAGCTCCTTATGCGCGACGAAATTGGAGACCTTATCATCCACTTTGATGCCTTCTGTGACAAATTGCAGAAAATCGTTAAGGAAATTAAGGAAACAAACGTTGAGCTTAACACCACGGGTATTGACCTTTCAAATTCAACCCATGACACTGCAAGCGCAATCACCCAGATTATTGCCAACATAGAAAGCGTCCACAAGCAGATTTCTTCCCAGAACATGACTGTAGGACGCACCGTTGACGCGGTTCAGGGGGTCTCTGCCACAATCTCCCAGGTAAGCGGACTTATCGACAGCCAGGCAACAGGTGTTACACAGGCATCTGCCGCCGTAGAAGAGATGATAAGCAACATTTCTTCCGTAAACCAGTCGGTAGATAAGATGGCAGACCAGTTTACCACGCTCAATGCAGATGCACAGACAGGTTTTGCAAAGCAGCAGGACGTTAACGAAAGAATCCGCCAGATAGAAACCCAGTCAGAAATGCTTCAGGAAGCTAACCTTGCAATCTCCAGCATTGCTGAACAGACAAACCTTCTTGCTATGAATGCCGCTATCGAAGCAGCCCACGCTGGTGAGGCCGGTAAGGGCTTCTCTGTTGTTGCAGACGAAATTCGTAAGCTTTCCGAAACTTCTTCTTCACAGTCAAAGACAATCGGTGAACAGCTTAACAACATCAAGGATTCAATTGTTTCCGTTGCATCTGCTTCCAACGACGCAAGCGAAGCCTTTACTTCTGTTACCAACAAGATTAAGCAGACAGACGAGCTTGTTATGCAGATTAAGGCTGCAATGGAAGAGCAGAATTCCGGTAGTCGCCAGATTAGCGAAGCCCTTAAGAACATGAACGACAGTACTGCCCAGGTTCATTCGGCATCGCAGGAAATGGCAGAAAAGAGCGTCCGCATCGTAAGCGAAATGAACACTTTGCGTGATGCTACCGACGGCATGATGCAGAGTATGGACGAGATGGCATCTGGTGCCCGCAAAATTAACGAGACCGGTATGCAGCTTAACGACATTTCCCAGAATGTACAGAATTCAATCAGCAAGATTGGTAGCCAGATTGACCTCTTTAAGGTTTAATTTGCACCAAGCTGGTTTTTAGCAATAATTGTCTTAACAAAGGACCGCCCCTTCGACAAGCTCAGGGAGCGGTTTTTTTTGCTAAATGGTTCTGTCATCAAAAAATGATGGCGGAATATAAATTTGGTTTCTTTGCAAAGAAGTTTCAAACGAGGCCATAAAAATTTTCCTCAGGATTTGGGGGTTCTTAGGCATATCGCGAAACGTTGAGCGATATGGCCCCTAAGCCGTGCCGGGAAAGGGAGGGGTCTAAGGGGAACTTGCAACGAAGTTTCAAGCAGGGAAAACCCTCGCTTCGGAGTAGGCAACTTTTTTAACGTTAAAAAAGTTGTCCCTCCCCTTAACAAATAAAAAACTATGAATTTAAAATTTAACTTGGCAGACAGAGAAATTTCTACGGAACTTCCCGCTTTTATTATGGGGATTGTAAACGCTACGCCGGACAGTTTTTATGCTTCCAGTCGTGGCGGAATTGACCGTGCCTTGCAACTGATAGACGAGGGTGTAGACGTTCTTGACATTGGCGGTGAAAGCACAAGGCCCGGTTCTTCTTATGTTAGCGAAGAAGAAGAAATTAACCGTGTTGTTCCGCTAATAAGGCAAATTCGAAAGACAAGTAATATTCCAATCTCCGTGGACACAAGAAAGCTTGGCGTAATGAAGGCCGCTTTTGAAGAAGGTGCAGACATTCTAAACGATGTTTCAGCCTTGCTGGACCAGCCTTCTCTTGCTGAATTTTGTTCGCAAAAGAAACTGCCTGTAATACTTATGCACAAGAGGGGCATTCCTTCCACCATGCAGAATAACGGCGGTTATGAAGATGTCTTTTTAGAAGTGGATTCCTTTTTGCGGGAGAGGGCAGCCTTTGCGGAGAGTTCTGGTATTGCAAAAGAAAAAATAATTGTGGATCCGGGAATTGGCTTTGGTAAAGACTTGCAAGCCAACATTGCCCTTATAAAGAACTGCGGCAGGCTTTGCGGCGGAAAATACCCCGTGATGATGGCACTTTCCAGAAAGACCTGCATTGGTGCAATTACAGGCCGTAAGGAAGATGAGCGTCTCTGGGGAACCCTTGCTGCGGACATGATTGCGGTTCAAAAAGGTGCCAGCTGGGTCCGCGTTCACGATGTTGCCGCTACCAGGGACAGTCTTTTGCTCCTACAGGCCTTGAGCTGACACCAATAGCTAGTAGGCAGGCATTAGGCAAAGAGTTCCGTCTGCTTGAGCCAGATGGCAAGTGCTTCCGCTTCTTTGTCCAGTGCGCGGTCATCTTCTACAAAGGAAGAAATCTTTCTTACTTCTGCATAAACCTTTTGCAGGAAGGGGCTGAATTGGTCCTTGCCCACAATATCCATGGCTTGGCATACGGCAAGCACGTGTACTGCAAACTGAAGGAAAATAAGCTCTATTTCTTCTGCCAAGTGGCGGGCGGAAATGGTCCCCATGGAAACCTTGTCTTGGTTGAGTGCCTCTGTTGGTGCGCTTGTTATGCTGACCGGAGCTGCGTATGTCTGAACTTCCCCGCGGATGGCGCTCATTGTAATCTGTGCTGCCTTAAAGCCAAAGCGGAGGCCTGCCTGTGGGTCGTCTTCTTTTGTAACAGGAATGAGGTTTGGCGTAAGGCCGTTGAATTTGCCGTCTATTAAAAGCTCTGCCTGCTTGTCTGCAAGGTCGCTTATGTTTGCAAGGGCTATGCGGAGGTAGTCGCAGCTTGCACAGATGTGGCCGCCGTAAAAATTGCCCGTGTTAAAAAGGCTCTGGCTTTCTATGTCCACAAGGGGGTTGTCGTTTGCGGAATTTAGCTCCTGTTCTATAAGATCGTGGGTAAAATGCAGGGTGTCGCGGAGTACGCCGTTAATCTGGGGTGCGCAGCGTATTGAATAGCGGTCCTGAATCTTTTTTTCTGTCTTGCGGTAGCCCTTGTTGCCTATTGACTTCATGGAGTTAAGGAATTCTTCGTAGTTGTAGACCCGCTTTGCATCTTTTACAATATTGTAGATGTAGGCTGCACTTTCGCACTGGCCCGGATGGTTTTTTATTGAACTGACCTTTGCGCGGAAGGGCACGTCTTTCCCCTGCAGAATTTCCGATGCGGCTGCCGTTAAAAAGTCCGAAAGGTTTGCAAGACGCTCTGCCTTTTTCCATGCAAGGGCTGCAACTGCCGTCATAACAGAAGTTCCGTTCATTATTGCAAGGCCTTCTTTTGCCTCCAGTGGAAGGGGCTTTATGCCTTCTGCTTCAAAGGCCTGCATTGTGGGAACGATTTTGCCCTTGTAGTATACGTCCCGCTCTCCGTACATTACGGCACCCAGGTAGGCAAGGGGGGTAAGGTCTCCTGATGCACCGACAGAACCCAGCTGAGGGATTACGGGAATTATGTCCTTGTTTAAGAGGGTTTCCATCATGCGGGCAAGCTCTTCCCTGATTGCAGAATGGCCTCCCTTTACGTTGGAGTTTAGGCGGCAAAGAACAACAGCGCGTCCTGTTTCCCTGTCAAATTTTGGTCCAAGACCTATTCCGTGGTAGCTTACGATTGAATGCTGCAGGGCAGCGGCTTTTTCCGGGTTCACCTGTCCGTCGCAGGAGTCGCCGAATCCTGTGGTAACGCCATAAGTGGGTAAGCCCTTTGCAATGTAGCTCATAAGGAATTCGCGGGATTTTCGCAGGGTTTCCCAAAATGATTTCTCTTCCGAAAGTGCTATGCCGGCTTTTCCTTCTGCAACTTGGCATACTTTTTCTATGGTTAAGGTTTCTCCATCTACTGTAACTGTTTTCATAAAAATGATTATCTTATATATAGAAGAAAATTGCAAGAAAGAAAATTGGAGAACTGTTAAAACGTCTTAGCATATTAAGGCATGGCAGGGATTGGAGGGGCGGCGCAGCCGTTACCCCTGGCAATGGAGCGGGAAGGGACCCGCGGAACCCCGGAAAGCCCCTAAAAGATGCCTTAAATGTAACTTAAAATATATTTTTTGCTAAAAAAGCAGCTGCCACAGAAAAAAGAGAAAAAACCTATCGTTGACTATTCATTGAACTATTGATATTATAGAAGCGATGAATGTTATGCTAGGCATTTCTGCTGCCGGGGGTATTGGAATTGGCAAAATTTTTTTACTGCCCGAAAGTCAGGAGCTTGTAATTCCTCAAAATAAAATTTCCTCGGAAGACGTGGCGGAAGAATGGAAACGTTTTGAAGATGCCGTTGAAGACGTTCAGGAAGAAATTGAGAGCCATCAAAAGTCTCTTGGTTCGGAAGACCTTCAGCGCGTTATTTTTGAGACCTACCAGCTTATGCTTACGGATCCTGTTTTTACAAAGGAATTGAAGGCGGCCCTGGAGGCGGAACTTTATAACGTAGAATACATCCTCCAGAAAAAGACCGTAGAATATGCCCAAAAGCTAAGAAGCAGCGGAAACGATTATCTTGCCGAGCGTTCCCACGACATAGAAGATGTTTTTGGCAAGGTCATGAATGTTCTTCTGGACTACCATCCATTTAACATAAACGATGTTCCCGACGGTTCAATCATTGTTGCAAAGGAAATGAAGACCAGCGACACTGTTATCCTTAGCAAGCGGAAAATTGCCGGGCTTGCACTTACGGAAGGCGGTGTTGCAAGCCATGTTGCCATTCTTGCAAAGAGCTATGGAATTCCGGCTGTTGTTGGACTTGGAAACATAACGAATCTGGTTCAGGATGGAACCACGATGATTGTGGACGGCACCCACGGAGAGGTGATTGATGCTCCGGATGAAAAGACTCTTGCCGACTACGAAGAAAAGATTTTACAGGAACAAAAATATCTTGCCACCCTGAACAAGTTTAAGGACAAGGCAGCAGAAACCCAGGACGGAACCCGCTTTAAGATATATGCAAACATAGGAACCGTGGAAGAAGCAGAGCTTGCTTTGGAAGAAGGCGCAGACGGAATTGGCCTTTTCCGCACGGAATTCCTTTTTATGAATGAAATTCAGGCGATGAACCAGGAAGGCGGCATTTTTAGCAGCGCAACAAGCGAAGAGTTGCAGTTCCAGGCATACAAGCGTGTCTTGGAAATTATGGATGGCCGTCCGGTAACAATCCGCACTCTTGATGCTGGCGGTGACAAGCTGATTGCAAGCAAGGACATACCTTCTATTGCAGAAAAGAATCCCCTGATGGGTTTGAGGGCAATAAGAATGTCGCTTTTTTACCCCAATGTTTTCCGCACCCAGTTACGCGCTCTTTACAGGGCAGGTCTTTACGGAAACCTTCGCATTCTTTTGCCGCTGATTACCGACGTTGCCCAGGTTGAAACTGCCCTTGGTATTGCAAAAGGTGTTCAGATGTCGCTTAAGGCAGAGGGGATTCCTTTTAAGCCGGACATTCCAATAGGCATTATGGTGGAAACCGCAGCAGCCGCAATTTGTGCAGACTGCCTTGCTCCCCACAGCGCATTCTTCTCTTTGGGAACAAATGACCTTACCCAGTATACTATAGGCATAGACCGCGAAAATCCAACGGTTGCGCCAAACTATAATGAATTTCACCTTGCAGTGCTGCGCCTTATCAAGAACACGATAAAGGCCTCTGCTAACGCCAACATTCCTATTTCTGTTTGCGGAGAAATGGCCGGAAACAGGGAGAGCGCAATTATTTTGGCAGGTATGGGAATCCGCCGCTTTAGCATGGCACCAAAGCAGATTCCTCTTATAAAAGAAACGCTTTCGCAATTTTCAATAAGGGAACTGGAAACTATTTCAAGCCAGTCACTTCTTTAAAGATTTTTAACTACAGGAAAACAATGAAAAAGAAGAAAAAGAAACCTGATTTTTCTAAGCCCAAGCCGGTAAAGCCCCAGGACTACGACGAGGAAGTTGAGTCAACAGACGGAGCTTTAGATGATGCTTCTTCTGATGCAGATGATGCCCAGTCTGGTGAATCTGATTCTGATGAATCTGATTCTGAAGAATCACATTCGGACGAATCGCATTCTGCAGAAAAGATTGGCAGTAAGAGAAAGTCGCAGACTCAAAAATTCTACCCGGACAAAACCTACTATAATCTTCCACTGATTGTAATAGCAGGCCGCCCCAACGTGGGAAAGTCCACTCTTTTTAATGCGCTTACCCACACCAAGAGGGCCATTACAGACCCAACTCCCGGTGTTACCCGCGACCCTGTCGAAGGAACATGCTTTATTGCAGGAAAGCCCGTTCACCTTATGGACACTGGCGGCTACAAGCTTACCCGTGACTACGCCTCCCGCGAAAGTGAAATGGATGACCTTGTTGTTGCAAAGACAGTGGAAATGCTTGTGAAGGCGGACAAGATTCTTTTGCTTTTGGATGCAGAGGCAATCACTGCGGAAGACGAGGAGCTTATTTCCCACCTTAGGCAGTATTCGGACAAGATTATTGTTGCGGCAAACAAGTGTGAGAGCGAAAAGACTGCCGCCGCAGCATACGAAGCAGTTAAGTTTGGCTTTAAGGAATTCATGACGATTTCTGCTCTTAAGGGCAACAATCTTAGTGACTTGCAGGAAAGGCTTGTTAGCGGGTTGGATTTTAGCCGTGTAACAGAGGGCAAGGAAGAGGACCGTTCCGTACGCATTACGATTCTTGGTAAGCCCAATACCGGAAAGTCTACGCTTACAAATGCCCTTACCCACACCCAGGCCAGCATTGTAAGCGACTACGCTGGAACCACCCGCGATGTTGTGGAAGGAAGCTTTTTGTACAACGGCCGCAGCATAGAAATTCTTGATACCGCTGGAATAAGGCGCAAGTCAAAGGTTAGCGAAAACGTTGAGTATTATTCCGTAAACCGTGCAATAAAAACTCTTGATGAATGTGATATTGCCTTTATTATGATAGACGCAAAGGAAGGCCTTAGCGACCAGGACAAAAAAATTACTTCGCTTGCATTCGAGAAAGGCCGCGGTGTTATATTTGTCCTAAACAAGTGGGACCTTATGGAAGACAGGGGCAACAAGGCTGTGAGAAGCGTTACCGACTACATTCACACCATGTTTGGCCAGATGAACTGGGCTCCTGTTGTTCCAATCAGCGCAAAGAATTCTGACGGAATAAAGAACCTTATGAACACGGCACTTGAGCTTTACGCTCAGCTTACCCGCAAGGTTGACACTGCCGCGCTAAACATGGCCCTCCGCGACTGGCTTACACAGTATCCGCCGCCAGCAACAAAGGCCATCCACTTTAAGGTGCGCTACATGACCCAGACCAGCGTGAACCCTGTTAACTTTATGATTTTTGCAACCCGCCCAGACAATGTTCCGGAAAGCTATGTAACTTACCTAAAGAACAGGATCCGCAAAGACCTTGGCTTTGACCAGATTCCGGTACAGATAGAGATGAAGGCAAGCCGCCAGAAGTGGCAGGACAGGAATTTGGGCGAAAGGTAAGCCATGGCACAGTATACTATTGGTGAAGTTGAGCAGCTTACAGGAATAAAGCCCTATATCCTGCGCTACTGGGAAGAAGTGATTCCCAGTTTTACGCCGCAGAAGGATGTTAACGGCCGCCGCCTGTATTCTCAGCGGAACATAGACATAATCCGCCGCCTCAAGTACTTGATTTACACCGAGCGTTATACTATAGACGGGGCTAGAAGCCAGATTATAAAGGAAACCCAGGCATCGGATGCAGCGGCAACCGCCCTTGCTGCAATAAGGCAAATACGGGCAGAACTGAATGATGTTTACCTTGAACTTAATTCTAAGGGAAAAGTGACCCAGACAGGAGAAAATTAAAATGGACGGCAAGGACAAAGAGAATAAGAAAGTTGGCAATCCAGAAAAGATAGAGCTCAAGTGGTGGGAAAAGAGACAGGGCATTTCCCTCTACCAGAAGAAGACTCAGGCAAAGGCTGAACTGCAGAAAAAGGAAAAGCGCGAGCAGAAGAAAAAACTTGCTGAGCAAAAAAAAGCTGAAAGCGACTCCGCTGCAAAAAAAGCAGAAAAGACTGCACTCCCGCGTATGGAGTCTTCAAAAAAACGCAATCCTCCTGTAGTGCGTTCTCTGGACTCGCTTTACAACATAGACTATGTCCCCCAGGATGCAAAGGAAATTATAGCTGATTTTATGGACGTTGTGGCAGATTCACATCCTCTCAATTCGCGGCAGAGGGCACTTCTTCCAAAGCATATCCGCGTCCTTAGCCACTACCTTACCGATGAGCGCAAGGACCGCTGGCTTGGCTACATGAACGAAACGACGTCCCTTAGCGCTTACGTCCACTACTACCTCTGGTGGAATTTGGTTCGTCTTACAAGGCTTTTTTCTAACCTTCCAAAGAATTTTCTTAATCTTGGCGAAGGGGAAATCTGCCTTGACATTGGAAGCGGCCCCCTGACTGTACCCATTGCCCTTTTTCTTGCTCGCCCGGAACTGCGCAATGTAAGGCTTACCTGGTACTGCATGGATATTTCAAGCCAGGCACTCCAGTTTGGTATGGACATCTTCCTTTCTATTGCGGCACGGCTAAAGTGTGAGGCTTGGGAAATTGTCCGCGTAAAGGGTGAATTTGGAGACAGGATAAAGCAGAGCGCTGCATTTGTAACATGCGCCAATATGTTCAACGAGGCAAACGAAAATACCGATATGCCGCCTGAATACACTGCAAAGAAATTTGCGGAAAAACTTCTTGCCTATACCGACAAGGCAAATCCTTCCACCAAGTTCTTGATTATAGAGCCAGGGGTTCCAAAGTCTGGAAGGTTCATTTCTCTTTTGCGCGATGCCTTTATACGCAAAGACTTTGTTCCGCTTTCCCCTTGTACCCACTGTGCTGAATGCCCAATGAACGGAGAGGACAAGAGCAAGGGTGGCAAGTGGTGCAACTATGTCTTTACAACGGAAGATGCCCCAAAGACTCTGCTTAAACTTTCCGACCAGTCAAACCTTACCAAGGAACGCGCTGTTCTTTCTTTTGTGGCCTTGGCACGTGCAGGTGAAGAAAAGTCTGATGTGGAAAAGAAGGATTCTTTGCATAAGGAGGAATTCCTTTCCTTCCGCATTGCAAGCGACCCCATACGCCTGCCCGGAAACCGTACGGGATACTACGCCTGTTCTGCCATAGGGCTTTTGCTTGCGGTTACAGAAAAGCCACTGCATTCCGGGGAAAGCTATTCCGTCCGTATGCCAAAGTACCAGATGAGAACAGACTGGAAAAGCGGTGCCTTTATCCTGAACCTTGACTAAGAGGGCCTTGCTCCGTGTTCTGCCTACCGCCCTGCAAATTCCTGGTGGGGTTCCGTGTAGTTTTTGTAGATGATTTTTCCTACAAGGCCGTGCTCTTTGCAGCGCTCTATGTAGAGCTGGGTTTTCTTGAACTCGTAGGAATTTTTTCCTACTGTTAGAACTGCCTTTATGCTGCCGCTGTCTTTGCCTATGACTATCTGCAATTCTCCCTTGCTGCCGTCTTCTTTGCCAAAGGCTTCTTTGAATATGCGGAAGGTTTCTTCTTCGTTAAAGTATAGCTCTGAGCAGTATGCAAAACCGTTTGCGTCCCATTCAAAATAGATGTTTTTTAGCGGAGAGGGATGTTCAATTATGTTGCCCGGATTTACGGAAAGGTGTCGCTTGTACATTTCTGCATTTGTAAAGTAGCAGTGCTCTTGCCAAAGCTTGTCCCGTGGATTTTCCATTATGACTGATACGCGGTAGTCGTAGCGTTTAAAATATGGGTCCCAAAGAGTTGGACTTGCGGCTCCGTGCTTTCGGTAATATTCTGCGCGCTGGCGGTAATCTGTTCCGTAAGTTTCTTCTATTGAATCAAGGCTTAGGTAATGCTTGCCTTCATTAAGCATGTCGTCAAAATAGTCTTCCATGCTGTCCCAGTATTTTTCTTTTGACTTTGGTATCATTCCAATTCCGCCGTAAAGAAAAGACTGGTCAAGCTTGTGGGTCTCTTCTGCCTGGGAAGTTATGTCCAGGGCTATTAAGCGCTTGTAGTCGCCGTCTTCCAAAAAGTAGCGTATCTTGCCGCCGGGAAAGCAGCAGATGTGGAAGATTTCGTAGCTTCCTTCTTTGGGCTTGGGGTTAAGGTAGTCGTCAAAGTCGTCGTAGCTTGGGAAGGTTGATTGAAGGGCCTCTTTTATAATGGCTTTTTCTTTGCGGTTGAATTTTATGTCTGTCACATACCATTTGTGCTCTGTCCAGGAAGCCCATAAAAGGTCTGCTCCAGTGGGGGTATGAAGGCTTATTGTGCGGGTCATGGGGTAGTGCCTTGTGATTCCTGAATTTAGCAATTCTGCTCCGCCAAGATAGGGTGTGACTGCCTTGTCTAATCCGTATCTTACATAAAGCCATTGGCCGTCGGCAGGAAAATTGAAGGGTGCGCTTATTAGGGGAGTCCATTTTATAAACTTCTTTTTTGGCATGTCTTTTGCTCCTAGTGTTATGCATAAGAACAGCGACAGTGTGGCTGCAATAATTGCTCGCATCATGCTTTAAGTTTAAAGTATGAAAGGGACATTTTCAATGGCAAAAATGTGTATGATACGAGAGAATATAAAACCTAGCCCCGATTGTAAGGGCCGCGAAGCGGTTGCCGTTAGGCAATGAAGGCGGGAGCCGGAACCCTGGAAAGCGGGTGAAAAATTGCCTCCATGCAATTTTTCACCCACAAGTTTCCTTCGGAAACTTGTCGTATCTTTTCTGCAAACAAATGACGCGCCCCGCTGGAAGCTTTGCTGCGTGACCCCATGGCGCTCCTCTGTCGCGAGCGGGTAAAAATTGCATGGAGTCTGGCCGGACACGGAGTGCCGGACACAGTTTAAAAAGCAGTGTGCTCCAGATTATAAAGAAGAATTTACTGGGCCGCGTACATCTTGGTGATGAGGTCTTTGTAAATTTCTGCTATGCGGTAGCGCATGACTTCCTGCTTGGCCGAAAGTTCAACTCCAACTTCAAAGGGCTTGGTGATTATTTCGAACTTGTTGATTTTTTCGAATGGCTTGAATCCGTTCTTGGTGCTTACAAGTTCGCCAATTTCTTTTCCTATGAGTTTTACTATGCTTTCGTTTTTGACCAGGTTTTCGTAGGTGTCGTAGATTAGGCTGTTGTCGCGGGCATATTTTTCTATTTCTTCCTGGTTGGGAAGGATTAGGCTTACAAGGTAGCGCTGGTCTTCGCCCTTTGCGTTTGTGCCGAGGACTACCGCCGTGTCTATGTACTGGGAGGTGCAGATTTTCTGTTCGATTGGCTGAGGTTCAATGTTTTCGCCGCCCATGAGTACGATTGTGTCTTTTTTGCGTCCGCGCAGCTGGATTTCTCCGTCTACGGTGAGTATTGCAAGGTCTCCTGTGTCGAACCAGCCGTCTGCCGTTATTACTTTTGCGGTAAGGTCGTCCCTCTTGTAGTAGCCCTGCATTACGGTGCCGCCTTTTACCTGTAGGCTTCCCTTCTTGCACTTGCCAAGGATTAGGCCGTTGTCGTCTACAATGCGTACCTGTACTCCGCGAACTGGGGTTCCTACTGTGCGTAGGACCGGTTCAACGATTGGGCGTACTGCAACAACCGGGGATGTTTCTGTTAAGCCGTAACCTTCCACGATGTTGATTCCGACTGCCCAGAAGAATTTGTCTATTCGTGCCGGGTATGCTCCACCGCCAGCAATTCCTGCGCGGAAGTTTTTGCCCAGCATTTTCTTAATCTTTCCGAATACAAGCCATTTGCCAAGTAAGCGTGGCGGGTAGAGGAGGAGCCAGGGCAATACGAGTACTGGCCACCAGAAGCCAAGGTAGTCGTGTCCAAAGCGTGCCGTGTGCCTTCTTAGCTTGCGGTCTATTGCACACCAGAGCTGTGATTCTGCTACAAAGAAGCGGAACATTGCGTATACTATGCCGCCAGTTTTTCTCATCTTGCGCCAGATTCCGTCGTAGACTGCTTCGAATACGCGGGGTACTGCGGGAAGGAGTGCCGGGTTCATTTTTGCTATGTCGGAGAGAAGGATTGAACCGATTGGCTTACTGTAGACGATTCCTGCTCCCTGGGTAAAGATTACGTATTCAATTGCCCTCTGGAAAACGTGCCAGACAGGGAGGCAGCATACAGCCCTTTCGCCTGGGTTAAGGAATACGCGCTCGCAAACTTCGTCCAGCTGTGTGATTATGTTTCCGTGGGTAAGCATTACGCCTTTTGGAGTTCCTGTTGTGCCGCTTGTAAAGATGATTGTGGCAAGCTCGTCCCACTGGCCCTTGTCCAACTCGTTTTCTACATAGTCGGGGTGGTTGATTCTCCATTCGTGGCCACTTGCAGTTACGTCGTAGAACTGGCGGAAATCCATACCAGAAGCCTTGCACTGGTCAATTTCTGCCTGGTCAACAGGATCGAAGCAGATGACCATTTTTAAGAGGGGAACTTTGTCTTTGATTTTTACCAGCTTACGGAGCTGAGCTGCGTTTTCTACAATGCACTTTGTTACTTCTGCAAAGGAGAGGATGTAGGCAAGGTCGCTTTCGCTTGCGTCGCAGCCACGGGGGCAGTCAATTGCTCCCAGTGCCAAAAGGCCTACGTCTGCGCTTTCCCATTCGCGGCGGTTGTCGCTTATAAGACCGATTTTTTCTCCGCGGACAACACCCAGCTCTGCAAGTCCTCCTGCAAAGTCCAGTGCAAACTGAAGCATGTCGTGGTAGTTGCGCTCCTCAAAGTCGCCGGTTTTTGTTCTGCTGTACTGGGCGGTAATTTCGGGATACTTTTGGGCAGCCTTGCGCATGAGTTTTGGGATTGTCTGTTCCATCGTTCGCTCCTATGGAAAGTGACAAAGTTTTAAATTTTGTCTGTTAGCGTTAAGTCTAGTATACAGGGGCAAAAATCTAAATTCAATTGAATTTATGGTGAAAAAATGACAAATTTGCTAAAAATGTCGTTTTATTACAATTGTATGACGGTATTTTACAATCGGCTTTTTGTGTAAAAATACGTTTTCCTTATGGTTTTAGCATGATGACCGCTCTACAATGTTTGTGGGAAGGTTTATGCAGACGGCATTTTCCCCTTGCGCCGCACTTCCGTTTACAATCATTTCCACCGCACGGCAGCCCATGGCGCTTTTTTGCACGTTGATTGTCGTCAGGGGCGGAGTTGTGTAGCCGGAGCTTTCTATGTTGTCTATGCTGATGATTGCAACTTTTTGGGGAACTGGGATTTTATGTTCGTTAAGGTAGCAGAGTATTCCTTCTGCAACTTCATCCGAACCGCAGACTATTGCCCGGGGAAATTCCTGATTTTTTTCCTTGAAGATTTTGGTCATTTCTTTTACCGCAGAATATCCGCCGGCTCTTGTAAATGCATCTTCTACGTGCAGGGTGGAGACATCCTTGTTGTTTTCCAACAATGCCTGCTTTACACCCATGATTCTGTCGTCCTGCTGGCCAATGTATGCAACTGTATCGTAGCCTTTTTGGAAGAGATAGCTTGCCGCTTTTCTTGCCGCATCCTGCCTGTCGAACAAGACGCTTGAAAGGCCCTCGCTTTTCCATTCCACGCAGACTATGTTCTTTATTCTCCCGCTTATTTTTTTTACAAGCTCTTCATCTGCCGGACTTTTTATGCACTGGTCGGTGGAGACTAGGATAAGGCCACCTATTTCTTCCGGGTGGATAAGTTCGTTAAAGAGTACGGGGTTTTTTAGTTCGGCGAAAAAGCGGATAAAGCGCACGTGGTACTTGTTTTCGTGGGCGCAGGTGTGGATTCCTTCTATTATTTCTGCGTAGTAAGGGCGGCGGAAGACATCCGGGCTGCAAAGCACTACTCCAATCTGGTTTTTTGCAAAGCCTTCATTGCCTTGCTGCAGGGCTTGGGCCGCCTTGTTAGGTCTGTAGCCCAGCCGTTCTATTGCATCCAGAATGCGTCTCCGTGTTTCAGGGGCAACGGAACGCTCATTGCTTCCGCTTATCACATAGCTTACCATGCTTCTGGTAACGCCTGCTTCCCTTGCCACGTCGTTTTGTGTAACCTTTTTGCCTCTGCTGTCCATAAAGCACCCTGTCATAGCGATTAATCAACTCGTGTCGTGTTTTTATGATACAGGCAAAGCCCCTTGTTGTCAAGAAAAGCCCAATTAAGAAAAGTAGCGGGCGGTTAGTGCGTCAGCTAAGTTTTGTGCCTTGCGGAAAGTTTGCAGAATCAGTGGTACAAAAAGAGGTATGAGGATCTTTAGCTTGCCAAAGCCGCGTGCTTTTGCAAAAGCTCCCCTTATGATTTGTGTCTTTACGATTCCCCGCATCTCGTCCAAAAGCAGGGGAATAAAGCGGAATATGATTCCTGTAACAAGCACTGCATAACGGACGGGTATCTTGATTTTTGCAAGCGGAGAAAGAATTGCCGTCATTCCGTCCAGAATTTCGCGCTCTTCTGTTGAGAAAATGAATGTGCCTATCAGCAGGATGATTGAGGGGGCCCGGATGAAGGTCTTCAAGAGGTTTTCCAACTTAACCTGCGTTACTGTGAACCACTTCCAGCGGAAGAGTTCCCTTGAGCCGCTGCCGTCTGAATAGAAGGCAAACTGGATGATTGCAAAGAATGCAAACCAGGGAAGAATCTTTGCAATGGCAGAAAGGGCCTTTTTTGCAGGATATTTTGCAAGGACCGCATAGGTGGCACAGGCAAGGAGCAGTATTCCGCTTACCCAGAGGGGGCAGGGTATGATGGAAAGGATTCCCAGCAGGGCAAATAGGGCAACTTTTAGGCTGGCACTCAGGCGGCTGATTGGAGAAGAAGGAATCTGCGGCGGGGCGGTAAGGGCATCTCCAGCTTTTGAAAGCGACATAAGAATGGATGCATTTTTTAGGGGTGGCATCTCAATAAGGCTGCCCTGCATTTCTGCGGAAGGGGCATTTTCTTTGACTGCAGCAGCCGGGTCTTTTTCTGCTGTAAGCGAAAGCCAGTCCAGGTGAACGTCAGCGGCATCTGCTTCATCCATGCGGTGGGTGCTAAAGAGGACGGTTTTCCCTTCGCGGGCAAGGCTTTGCAAAGTGGAAAGCATTATCTTTCTTGATTGGGGGTCAAGACCTGCAGTTGGCTCGTCAAAAATCATGATGGAGCTGTCCAGTGCAATCAGGCCTGCAACGGAAAGCTTTCTTTTTTCCCCGCCGCTAAGTTCAAATGTGTGCCTGTCCGCAAAGTCCTTGAATGGAAGGCCTGCTTTTTCCATGGAATTCTTAACGCGGCCAAGGAGGTCCTTTCCCTGTAGCCCCCTGTTTTTTGCGCCGAATGCAACGTCATCTGCCGCGTAGGTTGCAAAAAGGGATGCCTCGCTTTCTTGAAGGGCAAGAACCGGCCTGTCTTCCGCATGGATTTTTCCCGAATACTCACAGTTGAGCCCCGAAAGACATTCAAACAGGGTGGACTTTCCGCATCCGCTGGGGCCTGTAAGAGCCGTTAGAGTTCCCTTGCGCAGAGAAAAAGACAGGTTCTTAAAGATTTCTCGCCCCGGATAGGAAAAGCTAAGATTTTCTGCCTTTAGGGAGACTTCTCTTTTTTCTAGTTCGTCCTGTGTCAGAGGCTCTCTGTAAAGTGACCCTTCATCGTCAAAGATTTTTTTTACGATTTCTTGATTTTGGACAAAGGATTCCGTGGGACCGTCAAAAATTATGAAGCCCTTTTCCATGACAATGATTCTGTCTGCCCTCAAGGCCTCGTCTACATCATGAGTTACCTGAACAACCGTGTGCCCCTTTTCGTTCCATATCTGCACAAGCTTTATGATTTCTTCGCGGGAAGCAGGGTCAAGCATGGCTGTAACTTCGTCAAGGATTAGCAGGTCGGGAAAAAGGGCAAGTATTCCGCTAAAGGCAAGGCGCTGGGTCTGGCCGAGTGAAAGCTCAAATGTTCTGGATGATGCCCTGTCGGAAAGTCCGGTCAAAGAGAGGCATTCTATGGTGCGCAGTTCAATTTCTGCGGGGGTCATGTCCAGGTTCTGGGGGCCGAATGCCGTGTCGCGCTCAACTACGCTTGCAACAATCTGGTCTTTGGGCTGCTGAAAGACAATGCCGGGAACGCTGCCTTCCTTGTGCACAAGGGAACCCGTGTCAGGCTTGAAAAAGCCGGCTATGAGGCGGGCAAGGGTACTTTTCCCCGAGCCGTTTAATCCCAGCAGGGTGATAAATTCGCCTTCCTGAATGCTTAAGTTAATGTTCTTGAGGGCAGGACCTTCGGCCAGAGGATATTTATATGTAATTTCCCTTAGTTCAAGCAAATTCATCTGTGGTAAGTGTAGTTTTTTTTTGTGATGATGTCAAACTCTCATAAAAATTATTAATCTTTTGTTATAAGTCTTTATTTATTTCTATTTATGGTGTATAGTTAAAATAGTAGATTTTTGATAAATGACGGTTACTCTCCTTTACGTCATTACAATCTTCCATTTAATTGCCGGCCTGCAGGTTTTATCCTCCTAATTTTTTTCCTGCCGTCCGGCGATTTTTTTTGCCCTTTTAGCGTTTTGTTTTCCCCTTTGCAGAAAAGATTCAACCAAGCCTATGCCGCCGTGTAGAGGCCCGCCAAAGGCGGGTTGCGCAAGCAATGGAGGCGAAAGCCGGAACCCCGAAAGGGCGGTGACGCGAAAAAGGGGTGCTTGCACCCCGGTTGTTCGGTCGAGTTAGCAAAAAGATGGATGGTAGAGCTAAAAAAAGCTACCATCCAAAAATCAAGAAAGAAGAAACTAGTCCTTTTCCACTTCTGTGCAGGCTATGTGCAAATCCTTAAGCTGTGACTCGTCTACCGGAGATGGGCATTCGTCCATTGGGGAAGCCGCCAGGTTGTTCTTTGGGAATGCGATAACTTCGTGGATGCTGTCCTCGTGGCACATAAGCATTACAAGGCGGTCAAGGCCAGGTGCAATTCCTCCGTGTGGCGGTGCGCCAAACTTGAATGCCTGAACCAAGAAGCCAAATGCCTTTTGAGCCCTTTCGTTTGAGTAGCCAACAATCTTAAAGATGCGCTGCTGCAAATCCGGGTCGTTAATACGCATACTGCCGCTTGCAAGTTCGTAGCCGTTAAGAACCAGGTCGTAGAGGTCTCCCTTTACAGCCCCCGGGTCGCTTTCCAAAGTTGGCCAGTACTTCTTCTGGGGAAGAGTGAACATGTGGTGCTCTGTTTCCCAGTGGTTTTCGTCTTCGTTCCATGCAAAGTAGGGGAAGTCTATAATCCATACAAAGTGGAATTCATCTTTTGGGTCGTAGAGGTTAAGGTCTTTGCCCAGCTGCTTGCGGACTGCACCCATTGCGGTACATGCTGTCTGCCACTGCTCGTCGCTTACAAAAAGAAGCAGGTCGTTCTTTTCCGCACCAAGCTTTGAACAGATTTCGCTTTCTTTTCCTGCAAAGAATTTGCTTATTCCGCCCTCGAATGCAAGGCCGGAGCCGTTTGCTGAGTCTGCCGAAGTAACCTTCATCCATGCAAGTCCCTTTGCCTTGTATTTCTTTGCAACTTCTTCCAAAGCCTCTATATTCTTACGGCTGTATTTGTCTGCAACGTTCTTTACTACAAGAGCCTTTAGTCCGCTTCTCTTGTGGCGTTCAACATCCATGCCCGGGTTTGCTGCCCCTGCCTTGAATGCGTTAAAGTCGCTAAGCCCTGCTATGAATGCCGCATCCTGAATCTTCATTCCAAAGCGCAGGTCTGGTTTGTCGCTTCCGTAGAAGTTAAAGGCATCGTCCCAGCTTAGGCGGTCAAACTTTGCGGGAAGGCTGTAGTTCATTGTCTTCTTGAAGATGTAGCCCATAAGGCCTTCTGTGGTTTCAAGAACTTCCTCGCGGTTGGTAAAGCTCATCTCCATATCAATCTGGGTAAATTCCGGCTGGCGGTCTCCGCGGGCATCTTCGTCGCGGTAGCAGCGTGCAATCTGGAAGTACTTGTCAAAGCCGGAAACCATAAGAAGCTGCTTGTAAAGCTGTGGGCTCTGGGGAAGTGAATAGAATTTTCCCGGGTGTACACGGCTTGGAACCAAATAGTCGCGGGCTCCTTCCGGTGTAGATTTTATGAATGTAGGAGTTTCAATTTCAAGGAAGCCTTTTTCCGTAAGGAATTCGCGGGTGGCAAAAGCAACCTTTGAGCGCAAGATAATGTTGTGCTGCATGGGTGCGCGGCGAAGGTCCAGGTAGCGGTACTTTAGGCGCAGGTCTTCGTTTGGAAGGACAATCGTTCCGTCCTTCTGGCGAACTTCGTCAATTGCAAAGGGAAGAACATCGCTCTTTGTAAAGATTTCTATTTCGTCTGCCTCTACCTCAATTTCTCCGGTGGGCATGTCTTTGTTCACGTCCTTGGGATTGCGGGCGGCAACTTTGCCTTTAACGGCAATGCAGTATTCTGACTTTAAGGAAGCTGCTGTTTTTTTGACCTCTTCGGAAGCCTTGTCACCAACGACAACCTGAGTAATTCCGTAGCGGTCACGCAAAAGTATGAAAGTGAGTCCGCCAAGTCCTCTCGTACGGAGAACCCATCCGTTAAGTATAACGTCTTTTCCTGTGTCGGCGGCAGTCAAGTCACCGCAGGTTACTGTTCTTTTTGCATTTTCCATAGTGGTGTTATTCTAGCGAAAAAATGCAGTCTTTTCAAGGCGGAAATTTTTTTTAGTTTTTTTTGTTTTTTTGGAGCGCACTCTTTTTTTTACAGATGTTCTATCCAACAGATAGCGCCATGGAGGGCGCGTCAAGTCTTTGCAAAATCAATAGGGCGAGTTTTCAAAAGAAAACTCGTGTGTAAAAATGCCAAGGATGGCATTTTTACACACTTTTCGGGGTTACGCGGGGCCCTACCCGCTCCATTGCTGTCGCAACCAGTCTTGCGGCTGGCCTCTACAATCCCGGCTAGGATTGCTTTGCCAAAAGATTTGCTAAGCAGATAAAGCCTAGCCCCGATTGGAAGGGCGCAAGTGGGTGCCCTGCACCCCGCCGCGTTGCCGTCAGGCAATGGAGCGCAAGCGGAACCCTGCAAAGCGGGTAAAAAGTTGCAACTGGAGATGTGCATGGAGCGCCCCCGGTTTTACCAGCAGGCTGCTCCAGAAAATTTTAAATTATTTTAGCTTTAACCCTAAAAAGCCCATGGCGGTTGCAGTAGGCGTAAATCCATTTTACACCGTCCACCTTGAACCTTGCCTGGGCATCTGACTCTGGGTAGAGCTTTGCAAACTGGACGCCGCTGTCGGAAACTGCCGCAAAGAAAGAAATGTAATGCTCCTTTGTCATGGGGTGATTTGAAGAAACATAATATTCGTCCTCTACTTTTTCCAGGCAAATCTTGTGCCCTTCATCTTCATCCTCTGCTTGCAGGGGTGGAAGCGTAATTCCGCAGCAGCTGATTGTTGCCTCGCCTGTTGTCTGGACAATGTTTGCGCAAACCGGGCAAACGTAGAAACAGAGCCTTTGCATGTTAAAGCCCCTGTTTTTGTTTTGGATGTGCTGGCCGTTCAATAATTCTATAATCGAAAGTCCAAGCGCCTTTCCAAGTGGTTCGAGTAGGCTTATGTCCGGAAGCCCGTGCCCCGTCTCCCATTTGCTAACCGCCTTTGCCGTAACAAATATCTTGTCTGCCAGCTGTGCCTGGGTCATGCCCTTTTCTTCCCGCAGTCTTTTGATTGTAGCTCCAGTAACGTATTCGTTCATAACTTGTCTCCATTTGTAGCCCTGCAGTAGCCTTGTTAAAATTAACTAGTATGCGATAAATATAGCAGGGGAGGGTGGAGATGGCAACCTACGCTTCGTGGATAGATGTTTTAGATAAAGTGCCTCAGTTCAACGTGGTCAATCGTGTGGGTCTTGTGCGCAACAAAGCAGCTTCCGAACATGGCGGTGATGGCATCCATACCGGCTGCGTATGCGCAAAGGAGGGGGGCTGCGCTCTTTAAAAGAAGGTAGCCCGAGTCAAAGCTGCGGCCGTAGAGGGTGCACATTATCGTTATTGCAACGAATGGTCCTCCTGCGGGGTAGCTGCAAAGTGCCAGCGAAATAAGGAAGGAGAATGTCGCAATCCAGATGAGGTTTGAAAGCTCTATCTTAAGTGGAGAAAATGAGTGCAGGATTACAATAAAGCTTACTGCCTGAACCATAGCAGTGCCACCCCTTCCAAAAATTGAAAAGAGTGGAAGTGCGACTGCGTTTGTTCTGCGCCTTATGCCAAGGCTTTCCTTTCCGTGCCTAAGTTCAAGGGTAAGGGCAAGGTTTGTGTCGCCGCTAAAGAAGGCTGTAAGGAAAGGACAGAAGTTTGCATACAAAACGCGGTAGGGGTGGTTTTCTTTGCAGAGCAACTTTAAGAGGAAGGGGTAGATTACAAAAGCGGTAACTGCTATGTCTACGGTAAGCAGGATGAAAAGAGGCTTGTATACGCCTGTCTCCATTACGGAAGAAAAGCTGAACATCCATTTTGCTGCTATGGCAATCATGCCTACTGCAAGAATTTCCGTAATAAAGGCCATAACGTTGTAGCATACCTTGCTAAGGGCATCAAATATGGAGAAGGCTGTCTTGGAGGCAGACTTTTCGCTTGAAGCACCGGCTCCTGCAAGTCCCGCAAAGACAAAGCAAGGCAAAAGGTAGGCTCCGTTTGTAAGGGCTTCAAATCCAGAGTAGGGGAAAAGGCTTTCCAAAAGGAATTTTATGTTAAGGGAAGGAAGTTCCGTTGACTTTTCAAAGGTGCTGGGAATTCTTGGCAGGGGAACAAGTCGTGCAGAAATTAGTCCGATGAGAACAAGCAGCAGGGTGGATGCAAATATTACGACGAATGTCCAAAAGCCTGTCTTTAGAATCATTTTTTCTTCATTCAGCTTAAAGCATGCCGTGGCAACAGAAAAGAAAAGCACTGGAAGGAGCATGTAGCGTCCAAAGCGCAGCATCAGGTTTGAAATAAATTCAACCGTTGTCTGTACGTGTATATTATTCTGCGGCAGAAGAAGGGCTGCTGCGATTCCGATAGCAATTCCAATTAAATATTTAAACCAAAGCTTCATGATTGCACAGTATATCAATTTAACGGCAGTTTGCAAAGAACCCTCTATGTGCTATAATGCAATCTATGGGAAAAACTATTCTTGTTGCAGGAAAAGACATACCGGCCGGGGCAAAATTTGCGGATACCCTTGCCGGAACCGGGCGTTATGTAGTTGTTACCAAGCCTGATGATGATGAAATTTCGGAAAACACGGACAATGCCATAGCCACAGCTGCTGTTGCAGAGCGGCATCAAAAGCTTATGGGAAAGGCATCTGGAGTTGCGCCAGTTTCTTGGAACAAGGCATCTCCAATTTCTTCGCGTACGCTTATCCTGAATATGGAAAGCATTTTTACCAAGATGGAAGAGGCGGTTCTTTATTTTGACGAGGAGCATTTTTCTTCCAGGGCAAACCATATTAATATAGAAGAATGTGCCCAAACCAGCGATGAGCTAATCCTTTCCTACCAGTACCTTACAATGGAAATCCTTGCCCGCTTTGAGCAGAAGAATACGGATAAGCCCGGAACCCTGGTCTTTTTGCTGAAGGACGGGCCCAGTGCAAGCGATGCAGTTAAGATGCCGTCTCTGCGTAACGGAACCTACCCAATAGCCTCCCCCCTGATTGCATCCGCGGCTGCATCTTTTGCGGCCTTTGCAGAAAACATTGCGGCCCTTTACGGAGACCTGCCCTTTGTAAACATAATTCTTGCCCGGGGAGACAGAAGCACGGATATCGTTACCTCCGAAATTTCGCTTGCAAAATGGCTTGGCTCCTACATGGATGCCGTGGAATCTCAAACTACAAAGCTTAACGCAAAGAAATCCGTCCTTTGGGTAAAGCCCGGTACTGCTTTTTCGGTTTCCACAAGCAAATTCAGTCTTTTCGGGAAAAAATAAGGGCTGGATCGAGAGGAATAAATGGATATTTTTAACTTGGACTTGCGCTTTTTTGCAGAGTGCGCACTAAAGATTTTCTTGAGCCTGGTGAGCGGCTTTGTGCTTGGCCTTGAGCGAAAGTCAAGGAACCAGAATGTGGGGACAAGAACCCTGATTCTCATAAGCATTTCCTCAACTCTGCTTTCCATACTTTCGTCTTTTTTGGCGGCCCCCTCTTCGTCTGGAATCAAGGTTGAAGGCGACCCTACCCGAATTGCCGCCGGCGTCGTAAGCGGAATAGGCTTTTTGGGCGGCGGTGCAATCATGCATCACGGCCTTAACATAAAGGGGCTTACTTCTGCCGCAATCATCTGGACTGATTCTGCGCTGGGGCTTGCAATTGGAGCCGGCCTTTACATACAGTCGCTTCTGGTGCTTGTTGCATCCGTCCTTGCCCTCCTTATCTTGGAGCGGGCGGAGGAAAAATGGTTTCCCGCAGGCAAGAGCAAAATCCTCCACATAGTTTTTGAAAGCGAAAACATAGACATGAAAAAGATAAAGACGATTATAAAAAAGAACGGCTTTATAATTTCCGACCTTAACGTAAGCTATGTAATGGCAAGCAGGCAGATAATCCTCCATTATTCCGTAAAGGCTCCCCGCGAGGATGATTTTTCGGCCCTGATAAGCCAGCTGAACCTTGCGGGAAAGCTTTCTGAATTCTCGATTACAAACTGATTTCAAATTGATTGCAAGCTTATAGCAAAAAGACTGTGGAGAAAAATATGGCAAGCGATATAAAGGCAGTTATTTTTGACATGGACGGAGTTCTTCTGGACACGGAATCAATGAGCGACAAGACCTGGGCTATGGCGGCAAAGGAATTCAATGTTGCCGTTACGGCGGATGCCCTTAACCGCTGCCGTGGTTCAAACAAGGAAGACATCATTGCAATTCTAAAGGAAATGTACGGCAATGATTTTGATGTGGAAAAATTCCTTGAGGCAACAGGCAAATATTTCCGCGAGCTGGAATTTTCATCCGGCATTCCTCTGATGCACTATGCCAAGGAAATCCTTGAATACCTTAAGCCCAAGTACCGTCTTGCACTTGCTTCATCAACGTCCGGCCCCTCTGTCCACCGCCAGCTTAAAAATGCGGGACTGATACAGTATTTTGCGCAGATGGTAACAGGCGACATGGTTACTCACAGCAAGCCCAACCCGGAAATTTACTTGAGGGCTGCTTCTTCCATAGGCATTTCCCCGGAGAACTGCCTTGCAATAGAAGACAGTCCCAACGGAATCCGTTCTGCCAGCGCGGCAGGCATGAAGGTGATAATGGTTCCCGACATGATTAAGCCCACCGCTGAACTTGAAAAGCTCTGCTGGAAAGTCCTTCCTTCCCTGGAAGAATTAAAGTCCGTCCTTTAGCAGCAAGGAAAAAAGGGAACTGCAGCCCCGGGATATGTCTTCGTAGGCGGAGTCAAAATCCCCTGAATACCAAGGGTCCGAAACTTCACGGTCGCTACCCGTGTATTCCAGAAGTTTGTGAACCTTGCCTTGGGGGTCATTGTTCCAGCAGCGGTTCATGTAGTAAATGTTTTCCCTATCCATGCCTATAAGCAGGTCATAGCGGTCGTAGTCGGCGGGCCTAATTTGCCTTGCAGCCCTCCTTTCAAAGGGAATCCCCTCGCTTCTTAGCTTTGCCTTTGCCGGAGGGTACATGTCGTTGCCAATTTCTTCCGTGGAAGTTGCAGCCGATTCAATCAGGAAGTCTTTTTCTTTACCCCCTTTCCGTACCAAGTTTTTCATGATGAATTCAGCCATTGCGGAACGGCAAATGTTCCCGTGGCAGACAAAAAGTATTCTTTGCATGGAGAATATTATACTTGAAAATGCTGCCAAATACTATTAGTATTTAGCAGTGCGTAAAAAACAGTTTTTTTGCTCCACTTCCAGAAAAATCTGGCTGAAAATCCTTGGTGCGAGGTAATAGGAATCTGACTCCCTTCGGTCGCACCTCGCAAATGGATTTTCATCCATATTTTTCTTCCCGTTGCACAAAAAAACTGTTTTTTACGCCCCTTTATAGGAGATATATATGGATTTAAAAGAAACGGCTTGCTTTGGCGTTGCGGGCAATTTTACGGGGCATCTTGAACAGGCAGGAGAGGCTAAGGAATTTGCCCAGGTAAAAACAGAGGAAGCTTCTGCTCCAAAGGGAGTCTTTCCCACTTATCTTCCAAAAGCAGCTGGGGCTTGCGTCCCGGAATTCTTAAATGTCTTTCCCTTTTCCCAAGACAAGATAATCTTTCCCAAGGGTGAACAAAAAGTCCAGTTTGAACCTGAATGTGCCGTAGTCTTTGACGCAAACTGGCAGGACGGTAAGATTACGTCCCTTAGCGCAAGGTGCTTTGCTGCCTCCAACGACTGCACAATCAGAAAGGAAGGCTGCAAGAAAATCAGCATGAAAAAGAACTGGGGAGCAAACAGCAAGGGTTTTGCCGCCAACTGCATAGCCATAGATTCCTTTGATTCAGAAGGAATTTTAAATGATTACCGCATAGCAAGCTTTCTGCAGAGGGGAAGAGACACCTTTGCCTACGGAGAGGACAGCGCGGTTTCCGGCTACAGCTACATCTGGAAAAAACTGACCGACTGGCTTATCCAGAAATTCAATGCGCAAAAAGATGAATTCAACCTGGAAGACATAGGCTCCTACCTTAATGCGTCCGGCTGCCCAAAGAAAATTATGGTTTCCATAGGAGCCACCCGCTACACCGATTTTGGCGAGAACAATTTTTTGCAGGACGGTGACGGAATTGTAATCGTCCTCTATCCAGCCTCTAAATATTCCGCGGAGAAAATCCGGGAGATGGTTGCCGGGGGAGAAAGCTTTGGCGGTGATGTTTCAATTTTAAAACAGACTGTCGTTATTTAGGAACTTCTCTTCAAATTCTTCGGGCGGAATTGGCTTGCTAAAGTAATATCCCTGGAAAATGTTTCCGCCCATCTTAATGAGCATGTCTAGCTGTTCCTTCGTCTCAACACCTTCGGTAATCGTCGGGATGTTGAGCCGGTGCGCCAAGTCTATAATCGAGTTCAGGATGATGTTGGCTTTTTCCAGGTTTGCGGTCTTGCAGAGGAAGAGCATGTCTATCTTTAGCACGTTCAGAGGAATGTCTTTCAGCGTGTTAAGCGAGGAATATCCGCTTCCAAAGTCGTCAATTTCTATGATGAATCCTTCGTCCTGGAGCGACTGTAGTATGTTAAGGTTGTATTCCAGGTTGGACATAACGACCGTCTCAGTAATTTCAAGGTGAACCTTGGATGGCGGCACGTCGTACTTTTGCGAGAGGCCGGTAAAGGTTCCGTATATGTCCGTAAAGTAAAAATCCTTTGGCGAAATGTTTACGGAAATGGAAATGTCCTTATTGTTTTCATTCTGCCACCTGTGCATGATTTTAAATGCCTCTTCCCAAACGTAAAGGTCAATTTTCGTAATCAGGCCGTTGCGTTCAAGTACCGGAATGAATTTTGCAGGTGAAAGAACGCCTTCATTGGGAAGGTTCCAGCGCACGAGGACTTCTGCGCCTACAAGTTTTCCGCTTGAATTTATCTGTGGCTGCAGGTATGGGACGATTTGTTTTTCTTTGATTGCATTGCCCAGCATTCCTGTGACTTTTTGCTCCCAGATTTTGTCCGAACGGAGTGTATCTTCATAGAAGGAAAAAGTCTGGTTGTAGTTTGTCTTTATTTTTGAAATTGCCATGAGGGCACGGTCAATCATAAAATCTATGCTCACAGAGCGGTCTTCAATTTTGAATATTCCGTAATGGACTATTACAGGATAGGTGTTGGAGTTCCTTATCGCAAAGTTGTCGGGAGCCTTATTGTCTGCAAATTTGTCCATTATGTTTTTTTCGCTTGCAAGGAAGACAAAGTTGTCGCCACCCAGCCGCCCATAGCAGGGGTACTGGATTTTTCCCGACCGTATCTTTTCTGCAATGTCTACAATCAGGGCGTTCCCTTCATCGTAGCCAAAGGCATCGTTAATCAGCTTGAAGTCTTTTATGTCCAGCACGACTATGTAATAGGGGCTTTCGCTTGCACTGATAATCTGCCTTGTTTTTTCTATAAAATAATTCCTGTTGTAAAGCCCCGTCAGGGAATCGTGGTGCGAAAGGTAAATCTGCTTCTGGTTTTCCACTTCCTCGCTTGTATAGTCCAAGGCCTTTATGTAGGAGCCGAGGAATCTTTTCTTTTCGTCGAGCAGGGGAAAGAAGCTGTACTTGTAGTAATGCGTTTGCCCTTGGCTGTCTATCCTTGAACTCTTTAGCGTAACCGGTGACGTTTTGTTGCTTAAGTCTGTGTTCATTATGGAAGATACAGTCTTAAAGCTTCCGTTAAGGTTTCGCTTGTTCAGGCCAAACATCTTGCGTGCGGATTCATTTGCAAAAAAACCAATGTTCTCCTTGTCAAAAAAAACGTATGCGCTTGGGGACGATTCCAAGACCTTGCGGTTTATGTGGCCTATAAAAAAAAGCGGCTTGTATATAAGGACAAAGTAAAAAATTAGTATTCCGCAGATTGTGTATCCAATCATTGCAATGTCTACGGGAATTTTTAGGAAGATGTATACGGTCTCCCAGATTGCGGTAATCACGAGGCAGACTATGATTATTATGTAGCGCTCGCAATAAATTCGCGGCGTTCTTATCGTGCCAACCAGCAGAATCAGGAACATATTCAGGAAAAGCATGTAGGATATTACAAGATGGACATAGTGCCATGTGTGCGAGACAAGGGCATAGTAAACTCTTACATCGTTCAGCATGACGGGAATGGCGGAGAAGACGTGGCCGAATATTGGGTTTGCAATGAGGGATGCCGAATCCAAAATCACTATTGCCTTCAGAAGCCTCTTGAAAAAAGGTTTCATCGAAGAAAATACGGTGGCAAAAAAAACGTTTACAAAATAGAACATGAAATTTGTTCCAATCATGTAAAGGTAGTAACCCAAAAGGCATATTTTGTAGTTTGTGCTTGCCGTAATGAGGAGGTTTCCGACCAGGGGCATTATGGAAGAAACCAGGTAGGCAAAAATCTCCTTGCCATATTTCTGCTTCTTGGACAGTTTTACCCAGATGGCACAGCCCAAGAGCATAAAGACGAGTATAACAAAAATCACAACTATTGAATAAATATACGCCATTTTACTAATATTTTATAATCAAAATGTGAATAATTCAAGTTTTTATTCCGCTTTTGAACTGCAAATCTTCTTTTGAATTTCCTATTTCATAAGACCCCGTCCTGTGCTATAATCGCCTTATGAATTCAATAGAAAAATTTGCCTCGGATGTGGAGAGGATTAAAAAGCATTACCGTGCGGAGCACCAGGCCTATGACGGAGAGGAGGTCTGCAACCAGGTGGCCGCCTTCTTTGAGCAGCAGAACAGGGGGCTTGAGTCCCTTGCCCACAGCTACGCATCCTACTGGAAAGAAGCATATATCCTGCCGTCTGCAAATATGGAAGATGAGCCTACACAGGAGCATGTGGCAGTTCTTTCGGGAATGCTGGCCCTTTTGCAGGACGTGGAAGACAGCTGGCAGTTTACGGAATGCTTTACCCCTGAAGACTGGAAGCAGCTTTGCCAGCTTACCAATTACGAGGCCGAGGATTTGCCGCTTGAACTTTTGAGCAGCCTGATGAAAAATTTTGTGGACAACCAGGCTGTCTAGGCGGGGCTGCATATTTATGGAAGATAATTTTTGCGCCCAAGATTTTTATTCTGAATGCCGCCAGTGTCCCCGGGAATGCAGGGCAAGGCGCTCGGAAGGAAAGAGGGCCTTTTGCGGGGAAGATTCATCCGTTCGCGTTGCAAGTGCGGGCCTTCACTTTGGAGAGGAGCCTCTGGTTACCGTTTTTGGCGGCAGTGGAACGATTTTTTTTACCGGCTGCACGCTCCGCTGCTCATTTTGCCAGAACTATCAGATTAGCCAGCAGGGCATGGGCAGTCCAGTAAGCAGGGAAGACTTTGTAAGAATATGCCTTACCCTTCAGGACAAGGGGGCGGAAAACATAAATCTCGTAACCGGGAGCCACCATATTCCTGCTCTTGCTGAATTTCTTTCTGCGGCAAAAAAAGCCGGGCTAAAGATTCCCGTCGCCTGGAATTCCAGCGCATACGAATCCGTGGAAAGCCTTGAGCTTTTGGACGGTCTGGTGGATATTTGGCTGCCAGATTTAAAGACCCTTAACCCCATCATGAGCAAGTCGCTTTTTGAGGCCGAAGACTATCCCAGGGTTGCAAAGAGGGCAATAAGATGGATGATAGGAAAGTCCCCGCTTAATATTGTGGAAGTTGGAAGGGGCAAGGAAGTCAGGGAAAAAATGCTTGGCGGTACGATAATACGCCATTTGTTTTTGCCCGGAAGGACTGACGATACCGTTATGACACTGGATTGGCTAAAAAGCCATGCGGACGGAAAGGCCTGCATTTCTCTTATGTCCCAATATACGCCGGTTCCTTTTGAAGGAAGTGACGCTGAACTTGAGGCGCGTAAAAATTCCCTTTGCGCCTTTCAGAACAGGCTCGTAAATAAGGAAGAGGACGAAAACCTCCGTGCCCTTATTGAAGGCTACGGATTTGAATACCTTTTCTACCAGGATTTGAGTGACGACACCAGCTGGCTTCCAGACTTTAGGCGGGAGCAGCCCTTTAGCAATGCCCTTGCAAAACCCTTCTGGCATTGGAAGAAAGGATTTTTGCTATAAGGCTTTGTGATGGTCATTTTAAAAGAACCCAAGTTGCCCCTGTTCCGCCGTTGTTTCTGTCGGGGTGGCCTGATGCACCAAGCCGCTTGTCCTGTTCAATAAAAAGCCTTACTTCCTGGCCAAGCACCGGGTCGCTTCCGTGGCTATGGTTCCCCTTTCCATGAATTATCATAATTTTTTTGAATCCCCTCCGTGCGCAGTCCGTAACAAAGGAATTCATCTTGCTCCAAGCTTCTTCTCGGGTAAGGCCGTGCAGGTCAATGACGGCTTCTGGCCGCAAATTCTTTAGGTATTCCCTGTTGTGAAGAAGCTCGTCTTTTTTTGCCTCGTCGGAGATTTTATCCTTGTCCACAGTGCCGTAGCGGTTAAGCCAGAGTTCCATTGGGTTGATGTGCCGCTTGTTGTCCGCTTCCATCTGCGCTTCCCAAGAATAGCCCTGCCTCATGGCTTCCTTTTCTTCCTTGGTGGGAGCGTTTGCCTTTTTGTGCGACTTTTGAATTCCTTTCTGCTGCCCCTTGGCCGTTTTTTTCTGCTGTGAATCCCATTGGGATAAGATATCTCCAAAATCCATACAGTGCCTTCTTTTCCTTATTTATTTGATTACAAGAACCTCGCTTTCCATAACCCAGCCGTATGTCTCGTGGTAGCGTATGTAAAGCCAGCCGTTGGTCTTTTTTTCTATGCGCACAACATTGCCTCGGGGAATGCTTGCGCTAGAGTGCACGTTTATTTCCGGAATGGGGTTTATGCTTCCGCCCTTAAAGAGGCCGTATGATTTGTTCACCTTGAACCACATGCAGACACTGGTGACTGAAAGCACTATAGAGACCATCATGCTTAGAACAAGGACAATTTTATGTTCCATAAATTTTCTTGAAAGAAAGAGAATTAGCGTTATTGCAATTAACAGGGCACTTGCTATGCAGGCCGCTATAAAACCTGGAACGCTTATCTCTATTTCTGCGTGGGCAATTCCGTACTCATCCTCCGCCGCCCTGCGTTCCTTGTATGCGCTGCTAAGGAAATGGAAAGAATGACGTTCCCTTTGGTGCAGCTCAAGGAGCCTTTCCAAGTCAACCTTGGCCTTTTGCTCCGAGTCGGTGCTTTTTGCATCTGTAAAGGGTGTCGAAAATGCGTATCCAAAAACTCCGTCCTGCTCAGTCTTGTACTGGGTTTCCTTTTTTGGAGAAACGCTGACCTTGTAAACAGGGAAGGGAACGTCAACTTTTTTTCCTCCATAGGTTATTGCGGTGATGTTGATTGCGGGTAGGGAGAATTCTCCTTCTGAAAGGGGCTGCCAGTCAAACTTTGCAACAGGAACCGCTGAAGGTGAAAACTGATTTCCGCGGGAGGTTCCTTCTGTTATGGGAAATCGCTTAACGTCATCAAACAAAGAGTTTTCGGGAATCTCCCAGCTGAAATTCAGAATCTGGACTGCGTACCTTATGTACATCATAAAGGTAACGTGGTCGCCTACGCTTGCGTTCAGCTTTTTTCCTGCCGCGTTAAAAGACGGGTCTTCAAATTCAAGGTAAATCTGCGGCTGCACGGTGTTGGGGTTTTCGTAGACAAGGACGGTGTCCAGATTTAGCCGGTTGTACATTCCGTTTACCCGTACGTCGATTGGTGATATATGGAAGACTCCGCTTTCCATAAACTGGAATATGATTTCCAAGTGGGTTCCCCTCTTCATGTCGTCAAGTGGATTGTCACTGGGGCCCACGTACAGTTCCTTTTTTGAAGAGAGAAAGCTCACGTTTTTTGGAACATCGTTTACAAAAACGGTAACGTCCTCTGGTTCAACACCTTCTATGTCCACGGAAAAGATGCTTTCTTCATCCGTAAAAAAATATTCCTTGGCTTTCTTAAAATGAAGGCTCTGGACATATTGCCACGACGGTTTTTTTCCTGATGAGGAACTTGTGGCCTGGCAGAAAGCTTGTGAGGAAGTTATTATGTTGATGCAGAAAATTAGTAGTCCAAGGAATTTTTTTCTGCTGAATCTTGTTGGCTGTTTTTCCATTGCTCTGCTTCTTTCTCCCTTAATAATGAATATATTGCACTTTCCAAAGGTGAAGCCTCTTCTTTTTCTTTGGTAACCGGTGCAAGCTGCTGTTCGCTCTTCCGCGCCTGTACCGCATTTTCTTCAAGGGAAAGCTCCAGGTTGATTTTTGCATTTATGTTTGAACTGTCAATTTCAAGTGCGTTCTTGAACATTGCGGCTGCCTTTGCGTAGTCTCCGTTTTTGTGGGCGATAATTCCAGTATTGTAGTAAACGGAGAAGCGGATGTTGTCCGGGGCGGAGGAACTTATCTGCTCGAAGCGTTTTACCGCCGACTCGTTTTCGTCCTGCATGAGGTAGGTGGAGGCCAATCCGAAGAGCGCGTATTCCTGTGATGTTTTGTCGCCTGCAGCCTTTGCGCTGTCGTATGCTTCCAAAAAATTTGCTATTGCATCCTGATAGTCTTTGCGGTTGTAGTCAAGGCGGCCTTCAAGAATTTTTGCACCGTTGGAAAATTTCCCACCGCAGGAAGTCAGGAGCATTGTAAATACAAGGGATGCAAGCAAGCCTCCCTTTTTTGCGGATGCATTTTTTGCACGCTGGGGCAGTGAGTTGAATTCACTAAAGACAAAGGAAAGGACAAAGAAAAATATTGCCAGCCCGGTGAAGAGGGAGTTGCGCGGAATGCTTTTTACCTCGTAGACAACGGATGCATCAGGCGCCTTTTCATCGGTAGAATTTCCTGCTGCCCCATGGTCGTTTGCCGACTTTATGTATTGCATCAGTTTGTAGGCAGAACCGACTTCTGACGCATCGGTAAACATAAGAAGCGGCTGGTTTGCCCATTTTTGCTTCAATGCCTTTTTCTGTACGTTTTCGATTGTTTTTTGAATTTCCTTGGAACGCAGTGCCGTTTGTACAAAAGTCGTTCCGTCTCCTGTTAGGACCGATGACTCATGCTCTGAACCAAAGCCGATTATTGCGGTCGGAATTCCCAGGTCAACTGTTTTTGCAAGAACCTGTGCCAGTCCGGAATCTGTCTCTTCACCATCGGTAAACACCCAAATGCAGGAAGCCCTGGATGATTCCTTTGGAAAGGAGGAAAGTGCTGCCTGTATTCCGTTGGCAAGGCTTGTTCCCGGGCTGGTTATTAGCTTTGGTGAAAGTGACGACAGGAGTGCACGGATTGCATTGTAGTCTTCTGTTACGGGAATTGCGACAGTGGCCTCTCCCTTTGCAAGTACTACGGAAACGCTTACGTTGTGCATGCGGTCCAAAAGCTCGCTCGCGTAGTTTGCGGCTGATTCAAGGCGTGTCATTCCGCCCGGGGCATCGGTTGCCTCCATGCTGTAGGAAATGTCAAAGACGAAGGCAACTTCCCTGCCGCTCTTTTGCATAGGGACGGAAACTGTCCCCCAGTAGAAGCCTGCAAGTGATGCGATGAGCATTCCCCATGCGCATATTACGCAGACCATGCGCAGCGTAAACCGTGTCTTGATTTTTTTGATGTGCTCCCTCATCGCAGCGGATGAATCCTGTGAGGAAAATTCCCTTATAAGCCGCCTGAATTTTTTGTTCATGCGGAAATAGCATGGAATCAGCAGAAGCAGGGCATATAGTGCCTGTGGGTGTTCAATTCCAAAATTCATAATACCTCCCGCAGAATGGCTGTCCTGATAAAAATTGAAAGAATCAGAAGAACTGCCGTTGCAATCAGAATCTGGGTGTAGTATTTTTTGTCCGTGTTGTGAATCTGGTAGCTCTGTACGACGCTTTCATTCTTTACGATTACGTCAATGGTCTGCGACAGTGAGGAAAGGCTTGTTGCCTCAAAAAATTTTCCTCCGGCCTCCGATGCAATTTTGGCAAGTGTCTGTGAGTTGTAGTTTGAGTCAAGAAAGCCTGAATACACGCGTCCTGTCTTTGGGTCAACATATTCAAGAGGAACTGAGCCTTTTGTTCCTAGCCCAAGCACGTAGAGCGTAATGTTCTTTTCCTTTGCCAGGCGGGCAGCCGTATAGGGGTGGATTGCTCCCGAATTATTTTCTCCGTCCGTCAGAAGGACGATGCACTTTTTTGGTGCCGAGGAGGATTCAAGGTGGAAGACTGCGCAGCTTATTCCTGTTCCGATTGCGGTTCCGTCCCCAAGCTCTCCGGGAACGATTGTCTTTAGCTTTTTAAAAAAAGCTTCCTTCTTCATGGTCGGCGGAACAACAAGTGCTGCTTCCTTTGCCATTTCCACAATGCCAACGCATTCGCCTGAATTGCTGTTCAGTATGTTCTCCATAGCGGACTTTGCAATTTCAAGTCTGGTAACTCCGGGTGTGTCTTGTGCCGCCATGGAAGGGCTTGTGTCCAGTACAAAGAGAATGTCGGTTCCCCTTGATGAATACACCTTGGTCTGCTTGTGAATTATCGGGGAAGCCCAGGCTGTAACCGCACAGATGAACCCAAGGAGAGCCATGGCATGGTAGATGCGTGAAAATGTTTTCCTTACCGGGTCCTCCCACTTGAACTTTGGCCCGTTCCAGTCGCTGATTGTAAGGGGAATTGTTATTGGCGTGAAAATCTTTAGTGCGCGCAAAAAAAACAGTGCCGGAATGAGTAGCAGTGCAAAAAATGCGGCGGGGTTTTCAAAGGAAATCATAGCGAAAACTCTCCTTTTGGATTTGCCTCAAGATTTGAAATGGCATCGATTGTAAGTTTTGCAATGACCTCTTTTTCCCCCGGGTAGAAAGCTGCTTCGTGTTCCTCGGCAGGAAGAAGACGGCTGTCTATGGAGTCCCTTGCAAAGCGTATGTAGTCCGTGCGGGTAAAGAGGGATGTTAAGGAAATAACGGAATCCTCCTGCTCGCCGGACATAAAGTTGCCCGTAACATTCATTATTCTTTTTGCAATGGAATTTGTCGCAATTGAATTGAATGGCGTGGAGAATCTTGCGGAAAGATATTTTCTTGTTATGGTCTGCCACTGCTGGGCAAATTCCGTATCGGAGCATTTCTTCTTTAAAAGTGCGCGTATCTTGTGCTTGGTCTGCCTTGCATTCTTTACATGGGCAAGGCTGTCGCTTAGTGAATAGATTTTTTCAGAAATCATCGGGAACTTTGCAAGTACAAAAATCACTGCAAAGATAAGAAGAATCACAAGGATTATTAGTGACCATACGATGTAATTTGTCCCGGGAAGGAGGCTGGGCGGAAGAGGGGAGCGCAGGGTAAGGGCATTGTATTTTTTTACCAGCGAAAGAACCTCCACGGGCTGCAGTTCAATCACAAAGGGCTTGTCGGCAAGCTCTGCCGGAATAGAAACCTTTGTTTCGCTGTGAATCAGCGCGTTAAGGTCAAAGGCCGGAAATTTTATCGTTCCCGTCACCCAGGGTACAAAGACAAGCGAAAGCGTGTATGTTCTTCCTATAAGACGCAGCGAAACCTGCTTTACGTCGTAGTTCTGCATCCTGAATGAGCTGCTTTCCGTATTGAGCAAAAGTTCCCCGTCGTTGATTTTTTCAGCCGGCACTCCTGCAAAAAGGTCTACCGGAGCGTTAAATGAAAAGCGCAGTTCGGCTGTGTCGCCAACGTAAACTTCCTTTGGAATAAGAATCTGGCTTACGTCTTCCATTGCAAGGTTCAGCGAGACATTCCTGGAGGCAAGTTCATCTTGGGCATTCTCGCAAAAGGCCTGCTTTTCCGCAGAAAGAATTCCTGCAAGTAGAAATAAAACAAATGCGGCTTTGTGGCGGAAAAAAGAAATCATTGTACTTCCCTCGCTGCAAAAAATCTCGTCAGCTCTGCAAGCGGATCGGCAGATGTCTTTAGGAGCAGGGGAATGCCACCCCTTCTAAGGCATTCGTGTTTCCACTGTTCCACCTTGTTGAAGTTGAAGTCCCTCCACTGGCTCTTGAATTTGGAAGATGAAGTTGGCAAAACCTGGTTAAGCCCTGTTTCGGGGTCGGAAAAGCGCACAGATCCAACATCCGGCAGGTTCTCGTCAAAGGCATCTACAAGGCGTACGCAAACAACGTCATTCTTTTGGCAAAGGGCATCAAATGGTTCAGTCCAAGAGGCTGTCCTAAAGTCCGAAAAAATCATCACAAGGGACCTTTTTTTTAATAGGCGGCCTGCCCCCCTGATTGCGTTGTCCAAAACAGAGCCCTTTGTCTGCTCGCTCTTTGGGGCTGCCTCGTTCTTTTCAAAGTTGGAAAGCAGAAGCATGGTCTGGTTTAGGCCCGGGCGCGGTGGGCAGGAAAATTTTATCTGGCCGTCAAAAATCACGCAGCCAACCGGGCTTGCATTCTGGTAAGAGGCAAGTGTAATTAAAGATGCCGCTTCCAGTGCGGTCAAAAGCTTGGACTTGTTTTCCGAATATGACTTCATCGACTCAGAAACGTCAAGAATTACAAGCACGTCAAGCTCACGCTCCTCTTCGTACATCTTAACGTAGGGGTGCCCCATGCGGGCGGTTACGTTCCAGTCTATTGAACGCACGTCGTCCCCGGGAAGATATTCGCGAACGCCGTCAAATTCTATGCCGTGGCCGCGGTACAAAGACTTAAAGGAGCCGCTTTTCATTCCCTGCGCAAGAGAAAGGGCGCTTAAGTGGAGGAGTCTTGCCTTGTTGGAAAGTTTGTTCGTGTCCATACGTTAGCCGACCTTGGATTACGGAACCGGCATAAGGTCTATAATCTTGCCGATAAGGTCGTCTGCCGTAATTGAATCTGCCGCAGCCTCGTAGTTGAGCACCAGGCGGTGGCGCAAAACCTGCTTTGCAACCTTCTGAACGTCATCGGGAAGCACAAAGCTTCTGCCGGAAAAAAGGGCCTGAACCTTTGCGCAGCGCAAAAGTGCAATGCCTGCTCTTGGACTTGCACCGAATGAAATGTAGTGCAGGATGTCGTTCTTGCCCTTGGAAGAAGCCGAATGCTTTTCGTTCTTGCGGGTGGCATCTGGGCGGGTTACGTTTATTATGCTTACGATATAGCTAAGAATCTTTTCGTCTGCGGTAATTGCCTCTGCGGCGCGGCGGCAGTTTGCCAAAATCTGCTGGCTAAAAACCCTGCGAACCGGTGTGTCAACGAATTTGCCGTTTGAAGCAACAATTTTAATTTCTTCTTCCGGAGTGGGGTAGGAAATGATGATTTTCATAAGAAAGCGGTCAAGCTCTGCTTCTGGAAGTTTGTAGGTTCCTTCCTGCTCAATGGGGTTCTGGGTGGCAAGCACAAAGAATGGATCTGGAAGCCTGTATGAAGTCTCGCCGATTGTAACCTGATTTTCTGCCATTGCCTCCAAAAGTGCCGACTGAACCTTTGCCGGGGCACGGTTAATTTCGTCTGCAAGCACAATGTTCGTAAAGACAGGTCCCTTGCGAACCAAAAAGCGGCCGGAGTTCTGCTCGTAGATTAAGGTTCCCGTAACGTCGGCAGGCAAAAGGTCGGGCGTAAACTGAATCCTCTTGAATTCCAGCCCCGAAACTTCCGCAAAAGTGCGGACTGCCAAAGTCTTTGCCAAACCCGGAACACCTTCCAGCAAAATGTGACCGCCTGCAATAAGCGCCGTTAAAATACCGTCAACGATTTCCGTCTGGCCAACAAGGCGCACAGCCGTTTCCTTGCGGCAGTAGTCAATATATTTTGCACATTCTTCAAGCTGTTCTTTGCTAACAGAGTTTTCAATTTCCATAATAATTCCTTCTAGCACTAGATTCTTCCATAATATCAATATTTCTGATTGAATTCAATAATACGCACATGGTTTACTTTTTGACAAATACTCTTGATTATAGTCTTCTTCTGGACGTGCTTTCTCTTGAATACAGGGCAGGCATCGGCTAATTCGGCATCCAGGTCCCTTGTTACGGGCTTTCCGGGGTTCCGTGGGGCCCTACCCACTCCATTGCCTTTGGCAACGGGCTTACGCCCGCCCCTCCAATCCCGCGTAGGTTGCTGCAAAGACAAGCTGGTTCCCCGCCCCCATCCGCTCCCTGAGACTCTCGAAGGGAGCTTGTTGGCAAAGAAGTGCCGGCCCTTTTTTTCTGACACAAGAAATCCGTTCCCTGAGGCTCTCGAAGGGAACATGTTTGCAAAGGGGGGATACCGGTTTTTCGTTGGGGTGAAGTTTTTTTTGCCACCACAAACAATCCGCCCCATCCGTCACCCTGAACGCACTTGCGAGCAAGTAATTTCAGGGTCTGTATACGCTGTGACTGTATCTTTTACAACTTCTACATATTGCATTATCAATTACTTGAGATGGAAATATTGGAAATGGTATATTCACCTACTGCTGTTGGAAAAAACAAAACAACTCCCCAGCCCCGACGCTTTGCTTTAAAATAGAAGAGGCCATCGATTAACATAATCAATGGCCTCTTGGTTTAGGTTAGTTCAGCTTGTTGCTAGACTTGGATTAGAATGAAATCTCGAATGCAACAGGGATTGCCCAAACGAAGTTCTTTGCTTCACCCTTGTCGTTCTTGAGACCTTCTACACCACCGAGGTTACCGCTGTTTGTTACACCCTGGAATGCAACTCCGATAGAGCCGTTAGAAGATACGCTCTTCTTTACGCCAACAGAGAAAGCCATGCGGTCTGTATTGTCCTTCTTTCCATCCTTGTCCTTTTCAGGTGACATATAGCGGAAGTCTGCGTTTGCTGCAAGACCGTCGCCAAGGTCATAGTCTACGCCAGCACCAGCCTGGAAGCGTGGCTTCATAGCATCGTTGTTGTAGTACTGGAAGAATGCACCGCTTGCAGATACCTTGAGCTCTGGCATAACTTGGTAAGAAACACCGAGGGCAGCCTTCATCTTCAGATCCTTTCCATGTAAATCCTTTCCATCCTTTACAACGTTGTACTGGAAACCAACACCAGCGAAGAGGCCTTCAACTGCGAGAACGTCAACTTCTGCTTCGAGAGTGCAGTTGCTGTTTCCGTCTTCTTCGCTTTTGTATACTGTTGTGCCAGTTGGATTGTCGTTAAATACAATAGTTCCGTCTTTATCAAAATATTTGATATCAGATTCATAATCTTTATAATCTACATCTGTTGCTTCTGTCTTACCAGAACCCTTGCCGATGTACTGTCCCTTAATCTTTACAAGACCAGGTACTGTGTAGGCAAAACCAGCGCGGAGCTTCTTGTATGTGTCTCCAGCCTTAATGTTCTGGTTTGTTATAGGAGCGAGAGCCTGGATGTAGAGGTTCTCCATCGGAGTGATTTCTGCCATAAGGCCTGTGTCGCCGTTCTTGCTCATAAAGAGGTCTTCATCACCAGCAATCCAAGCGTTCGGGCGCAACCAGTTCCATGAACCATAGCAAACACCACCCATGAGAGTGCCGTTGTCATACTTACCGTATGAAAGCTTTACGATGTCCAATGGCTTTACCCAGAGGTTGTGCTCGTCTGGAGCGTCGAAGGTGAAGCCACCAGCCTTTGTGCTGGAGTATACGCCAAAGTTGTAGCCAGCGTTTCCGTCTGGAGCAACTGCTGTAACGTTAAGGCGTGCTGTGCGAGGAGCTCCACCCCAAGAGTTAGAAGCTGCTGTGATTGTGTCCTCTCCGTTGCTTGCTACAGGAGCAGCAAGAGCGCGGAGCCAAGCACTAAATGTGATACCTTCTGCGAAAGAGACAGCTGCGAAAGCTGCCATTCTGTAAGTAGTATTGAAGAAAAATGGGTAAAAATGACCCAAAATGTTTAAAAAGTAACATTTTGTTGGTAAATTTAACATTTTTTCGTGTACTAGAATTTAAGACTATTACAATAAAATTTTCAGCCAAAAATAATTTTTTGTTATATTTTTGACCGCCCTAGGTAAATATCTGTATTGTAACAAGTTACAGGCTTACAATACTGTCATATAGCAGAATTATTAATAGGTGTTTTGGGGAGTTTTTTGCTGACACAAAGAATCCGTTACCCTGAACTTGATTCAGGGTCTGTAGAAGTCGTGACTGAATGTTTTACAGATCCCGAATCAAGTTCGGGATGACGGCTTGGATGGCGGTTCTTCGTTGGGGAGGTGTTTTTTTTGCTAACAAAAAGAGTCCGCTCCCTGAGGCTCTCGAAGGGAGCTGTTTGCAAATAAGAAGTGGCACTTTGGCTATACCCGCAAGCTGGCCGCCCTGCAGCAGAAAAAACAAAAAAATCTTCGCAAATGTGTCAGTTTTTGGAATTCTAATGACAAATATATAAGTGTATGGAAGTAAAACTAAGATCCCTTTCGGAATTGGAAAGACTGGAGACGGCGGAGCTTGAGCGCGAGTGCAGGAGGCTCAGGGTAAGGTTCAAGCCGGTGGAGGAGCTGACCTTTGCGGACGACTTCCTCTTTGGCGCCCTGATGTACCGCAGGGAGGTCTGCGCAGGCGTCATAGAAAGGCTTTTGGGCATAAGGGCGGGAAAGATAACCTACCCCGAGCTTCAGAAGGTCATAAGCCCCTTCTACGACTCAAAGGGGATAAGGCTTGACGTGCTTGCCCGTGACGGGAAGACGCTCTACAACATAGAGATGCAGACTGTAGCCCATGCATCCCTTCCGCTCAGGATGCGCTACTACCAGGGGCTGTTGGACATGGACCTGCTGATGAAGGGGCAGGACTACGGGGACCTGTGCCAGGGCTACGTCATCTTCATCTGCAGGGCAGACCCTTTTGACAGGAATCTTCCCGCCTACACCTTTGAGAACGTATGCCATGAGGATTCCTCGCTGAAACTTGGCGACAAAAGCCAAAAGATATTCTATAATGTAAGTGCGTGGGAGTCTGACTGTGACGGCGAGAGAAGGAGCCTGCTCCGCTACATAGACAGCGGCAACGCCACGAGCGCATTCACGCGGAGGCTTGAGGAGCTTTCCAAGGAAGTTAAGGGCTCCAACAAATTCAGGAGGCAGTACATGATGCAGAACATCTACATAAACGACGCAATCTACCATGGCAGGGAGATGGGCCGTGCCGAAGGAATTGCAACTGGAATAAGTCTCGGGGTGGAACAGGCAACGAGGCGCAACATCCTTGGTGCGTATGAAAAGAACATTCCCGTAGGGGTAATCGCCTCTTTTGTAGGCAAAAGCGAAGCCGAAGTGCAGGAGATAATCCGCCAGGGGCAAGCGGAGGCATCATCCCGCTGAACCTGCATGGAGTCCATGGGCTTTTGTAAATAGCCACCGGTGTTTTGGCTGTGGACAGATGGCTCTTTGCTGGGCCTTATAAACTGGCTGTCGTAGGGGCCTGTTTGCAAAGAGACATCGGCCCTTCGAGAGCCTCAGCGACCATTGTCACCCTAAACTTGATTCAGGGTCTGTAGAAGTCGTGGCTGAATATTTTACAGATGCTGAATCAAGTTCAGCATGACGGTTGCATGGAGGGGTGGGGCTTTGACTGCGCACTTGAAAAAGCTCTTTCTTAGTGCTATAAAATTCATTATGAAAAAGATTTCTTCTATATTAATGGTGTTTGCGGCGGGGCTTTTGGCGGGGGCGGTTTCTTGCAGTTCCGCGAAGCTTCATGTTAAAGAGGGCAGCGAATACAGCCCCGAAAAACTTTCCTACAAGGTGGGGCTCTTTGCACAGGAGGTTCACTCTCTTGGCTGGAGGAATTATTCCGTGGACCTAAAGGAGCAGCCGCTTTCCGGCAAGAAGGCTAACGCTGCCATCCTAAAGGAATACCCAGATGCAAAGCGTGCTTTTACTGGCACTTTTATTAGCGAAATGGAGCCTGCTTTTGACTGCACTTTTGTCTATACTGCCGACGAAAAAAAGTGCTATCTTAAGGCTGGAAGGAGCGGCACAAAGATTCTTGTGCAGAATGAAGACAGGATTGTTTCCAGTGCCGATGCGGTTCCGATTGTTATTGTAAAGGTAAACGAGTATGACCAAAAGGGGCAGACCTATACCTTGGTCTCGGACATTCCTTTTGGCATGAAAGTTTATGTCTACGGCGAAGAATATGCCCTTGTGGACCTGTATTCCTACCCGGCTGACTTTCTTGTAAACAAGAAGTTTTCAAGGGTTCTTAGCCAGGAAGAGAATGAATTTGTAGCAGCCACAATTTTTGCCGCCTACGACTACTTTAAGACCCTTTCCGAAAAGGACAAAACTGGGCTTTCTACATATTATTCTTCCTATTAATTTCAATGCCAAGCTTACGCCGCCGTGGAGCCCCTTTAGTCCCGCGTAAGCGGGATGAGGGTTACCGAAGGGCGGAAGGGCGGTGACGCAAAGTGGCTTTCTGTCGGGTTAGTCAAAAATTGCATGGTAGAGCGTAAAAAAAGTACCGTCCAAAAAAATTGCATCCAGAAAAAATATCAACTTTCAATTAGCAAGTCTTAGTTTTCAACTTTCATTTTTTTTCCAAATCCGCTATACTTGTAGCTACGTCTTTTGACGCAACATTGTCCTAACCTTCGATGGAGTTTTAAATGAATTACGGATATTTTGATGACGAGAAAAAAGAGTATGTAATCACCCGTCCAGACACCCCTCAGTCTTGGAGTAACTACCTGGGTTCAACGGAATACGGTGCGGTTATTACCAACAATGCCGGCGGTTACGGTTTTTACAAGTCCGGTGCGCGCGGAAGATTTTTGCGTATGCGCTTTAACTCCATTCCAATGGATCAGCCGGGACGCTATTTTTACCTCCGCGATAACGAAAGCGGTGACTACTGGTCTGCTTCCTGGCAGCCGGTTGGCAAGGACCTTGCTTCCTACAAGAGCGAATGCCGCCACGGTACAGCATATACTTCCATTACTTCTGAATATTCAGGCATAAAGTCCGAGACCCTTTACTACGTTCCGCTTGGACAGACTTTTGAATACTGGAGGCTGCGCCTTACAAACAATTCAGGCAAGGCAAGAAAGCTTAGCGCATTCAGCTACTGCGAATTTACAAACCAGTGGTCAACCGAGCAGGATCAGGTTAACCTTCAGTATTCCATCTTTATTACCAAGGGCAGCAGAAAGGACAACATGCTGCGCATTTCAATTCAGGACAACTTTGCAATCCAGAATCCCGACCGCCCGCTTGCATCCGGTGGTGACATGTGCATGAGCGCCTGGATGGCTTTGTGCGGTTCAAATCTTACGGCTTACGATACAGACCGCGCTGCATTCCTTGGAACTTACGGAAGCTACAAGGAACCTGCGGCTGTTATAAAGGGCAAGTGCTCAAACAGCGACGCTTACGGCGACTCTTCCTGCGGTTCTTTGCAGACAGAGATTGAACTTGCACCGGGCCAGTCTAAGGAAATTATGGTAATGCTTGGTATTGGCGAGGCCAACACTTACGGCAAAAAGGCTGTTGAAGAATTTGGTTCTACAGAGCGTGCTGATGCTGAATTTAAAAAGCTAACGGAAAACTGGCATTCCAAGCTTGCAAGCTTTAAGGCGGAAACTCCCGATGCGGACATTAACCACACTGTTAACATGTGGGGTCTTTACAACTGCCTTATCACTTTTGCATGGTCCAGGGCTGCATCCCTTGTTTACAACGGAGAGCGCGACGGCTTGGGCTACCGCGATTCAGTCCAGGATATCCTTGGCGTTTCTGCGGCAATTCCGGAGCAAGCAAAGGAGCGTATGTTCCGCATGCTAAGCGGCCAGGTTGCAAACGGCGGTGCAATTCCTGTTATTAGAACAGACCACAATCCCGGCCACGAAAAGGCACCCAACGAGGATGAATACCGCTCAGACGACTGCCTTTGGTTCTTTAACGCTATTCCTGCCTACATTGCGGAAAACGGAGACTTTAACCTTTACAATACGGTTGTTCCCTACGCTGACCACGGAGAGGCCACGGTTTACGGCCACTTAAAGCAGGCCCTTTTGTTCAACCTTGAGCGCATGGGCAAGGACGGGCTTCCTTGCGGTCTTCTTGCCGACTGGAACGACTGTCTGCGCCTTGGCTACCACGGAGAAAGCTTGTTCGTGGCTTTCCAGCTGCGTCTTGGACTTACGACATATTCAGACATTTCCCTGCGTCTTGGCAAAAAGGACGAAAGCGAATGGGCATTGGCTCAGAGGGCAAAGCTTGACAAGGCAATTCAGGACAAGTGCTGGGACGGCAAGTGGTGGATTTGGGCCATTGCGGAAGACGGCACTGTTTACGGAACCCACACCTACGAAGAGGGCCAGGTCTACTTTAACACCCAGGTTTGGTCGGTTCTTAGTTCTGCCGCCACACCTGAGCAGGCTGCATCCTGCATGAAGACTGTTAAGGAAAAGCTTGCAACTCCGTACGGACTTATGCTTAGCGCACCGCCTTTTGTGCACACAAGCGTGGACGTTATGCGCGCAGTAGTCTTTAACCCGGGAATCAAGGAAAATGCCGGTATCTTTAACCACACCCAGGGTTGGGGCATAATTGCAGAGACACTTCTTGGCCACGGTGACCAGGCATTTGAATACTGCAAGGCTGCAATTCCCGCCGCCTACAACGACAAGGCAGAAATCCGCCAGAGCGAACCCTACGTTGTTGGCCAGACCACATACTCAACCTTCTCGCCAAGGGCAGGCAACACTCGCGTAAGCTGGCTTAGCGGGGCTGCAACGTGGAACTACTATTCAATCACCCAGTACATCTTGGGAATCCGCCCACAGTACGAAGGCATGATGATTGACCCCTGTATTCCGCATGAATGGGACGGCTACAAAATCCAGCGCGTCTTCCGGGGCAAAACGCTTAGCATACAAGTCAAGAACCCGGAGCACGTCTGCTGCGGTGTTGCGGAGGTTACGCTTAACGGCAAAAAAATCGATGGCATCACCGTTCCCGCAAGCGAACTTGGCGAAAAGAACGAGATAGTCGTAGTCCTTGGCAAAAACGGCAAGCGCGACGACCACAGCGAGCGCCTGTAGTAGGTGAGCTGTCACCCTGAACTGCTACGCCATATCCGCACGCACCTGCTACGAATATGGATTCAGGGTCTGTGAAAGCTTTGCGTTCATTTTCTTTTTGGAGCGCATTGAATATTTAACTGCCCTGGCGGGAGGCCTTTTTCATCGGGCTTTCCGGGGCTCCGCTTCCGCTCCGGCCCGCTGGCGCGGTCTTGCTGCGCAACCCCTCCAATCCCGGCTAGGCTTATTTTGCTATTTTCGCATTGTAAAAACAGACGATGCCTTGTCACCCAGACGAAGAACCGTCACCCTGAACTTGATTCAGGGTCTGTATAATCTCCGCCCCTTTGCTACAAGTCCTTTGCATCCGGGTCTGTATTGCTGTCCACGCCTGAATGTTCCCTGTTGTAAGTAAAAAGCCCCGTGCCATTTGCATTCAGCTTTTTGATTCTTGCAATGTAGTTGCTTCCCGGGTAAAGGGAATCAGCCTTCTGCATGTAGGCCATGGCATCGTCCTTTTTCCCGCGCTCAAAGAGGAACTGGGCATAATAAGTGTAAGTATAGAATTTTTCCGCATCGGTAACAGATGCCTTTATTGCCGCAAGAAAGTGCTTTTCCGCCTTCTTCATGCTGCCGCCAAGAATCCCCGGTGCGTAGAACATCCACTGCCCAAGCCCCAGGTTTGCCGCCCACATGTTTGCACCGCTTTCCGCAGAAGTTTCGTACAAAGTCCTTACCCTCATTCCGTGGAACATTGCACTCGCCACCGAAAAACTCATGTAGCAGGACGTGGTGTCTCCAGTAATCATGTAAAAGAGCGGGGCAACACCGTCCTTCTTCCTGTGTGCGCTTATGTATTTTTCGTTGCGCTCCATCTGGCTCTTTAGGGCAAGGCGCTCCTGCTTAATGTCTGCCTTTATGTTGAATATGTATTCAAATTTTGCAAGACGCACGCAGCTTTCCCAGAAAAGTTTTTCCTGATCAAGGTCCGAGGCCTGGGCTGGCAGCTGGGCAAGAACTTCTTTTTCAAACTTGCCGTAGCTTTCTATAATTGCATTGTAGTCCGTGGATTTTGATGCCTGTGCGCGGCATTCGGTAAAGTCCCGGTATTTTTGCATAGTAAAAGAAGACATTGTTTTTGCTGCAAAAGAAGAAGTTGCGCAGACGAATGCTGCCATAATCAAAATACACGGTTTTACTACTTTCATTTTTTACCTCTAAAAAAGTTGCTCTCACCAGTCTCTGCCAATATAACAAATTCTGCAAAAGAAAATAACAGCTTTTTGTAAAAAAGTTTTTTCTATAATAATGGATAGGAAAATAATGGATATGAATAGATGTGCAAGCCTGGTAAGCGGTTGCTGGCTCCCCAAGGACAACCAGACAGCTTATTCCTTTTGCAATAGCTTTTCTAAAACTTTCTCAAGCTTCTTAAAATCGTTGCACCTCTTTTTCAACATGCCGCTGCAATTTTGCTTTTGTACCAAATAATACAATTTGTTGGCCTTTTTTACTATGGCTTCGTGATTTTTGCGGCACCATGTAATTTCTTTTATGCACAATTTCTTATAATTTGCTTGTGAAGGATTGTCGCTTTTTGTTGGCTTCAAATCAATTTTTCTTACAAATTTGTCATCGACAGGTATCATGTTGTTGAAATTCAAAACACTTATGAGCTTTTCCCCGTCAAATATCCTTGTAAAATCAACGTCATTTTTTTGAGTTTTGTGCTTTTCCTTTGCAGAATCCAATGGAATGCAATACTTGTGTTCATCACAAACTACTATTATTCCAACAAACGGTCGGTTGCTTTTGTGAATTTGCGGAGAAACCGACTGTACGCGGCTATCGGCCTTGTGCAAATTGCGTACATATTTCATATCCATAAAGTATAAATTTAGTCTTTCTTGTTTCATTTTTTCTAATAAAAAAAGCCGTATCAGCAAACTGAACGGCTTTCTCGATTCCACTTGACGGCAGGACCCTCCGCTTTTAAAGTTCCCACTTTCAGTAGGGTTCACTGCTTTTATAGATTCCACTTTGGGTAGGACTCACCACTAAAAATATTATAAAATAGAACGAAGTTGAAGTCAAGCGAAGTAAAGCGGCAAACCTGAACTTTTATTTTAGCCTAAGTATCCTCTGGTTGCTTGACCCCCTAAAGTTAAGCGATATGTCCTTCTTTTCAAGAACAAAGGGCCCGTCCACGAGTACGTTTATGCAGTCAAGCATTGCCTGCGTGTGCTCGGTATGCCTTTTACCGTCGGCAGGCAGAATGTCCTTGTCGTAAATGTAGCCTGTATAGCACCAGATGTTCTTTTGCGGAAAAGCCTGCTTTACGCGCTGCAAAAATGGCGCAAGCACGGCCTGGTTCTCTGGCTCAAAGGGCTCCCCGCCCAAAACTGTAAGCCCAGAAATGAATTCCGGCTCAAGTGCCTTTAATATTTCTTCCTCGGTCTCTTTTGTAAACGGCTTTCCAAAACAAAAATTCCACGTCTCCTTCTGAAAACAGCCCGGGCAGCAAACCCTGCAACCGCTTACAAAGAGGGAAACCCTTACTCCCTCACCGTCCGCAATGTCAAATTTTTTTATGTTGCCGTAATACATCACCGGCAAATATAGCACTTTTGCGTAGTTTTGAAAATTAGGAATTTTACTTTTTTGAAGCCATCTTGTTGGTTTTAGGAATTCTAAATCGATTGATTCGCGCGGAAGGGTTGCATACCCAGTAGCTTGTTGCGGGGTGCGCTGATTTTATGCTGCTTCTTGTATTAACATACACCGCATAGGGGACGCTTTGCAAATACTGGCGGCTTGCCTCCGATTTCTCATGAATGAAGAAGAGTTGCAAGTCTTGCGACTTGCTTCACGAGTTTTTGCTTTGCAAAAACTCGCAGATAATCGCTTGCGATTATCCTAGACTTGCTCACCTTCCTAATAAAATAAGGAAAAGAGCATAAAAAAGCCCGCCCATAGTGTGACGACTTCGGCAGGCTTATTAAAACAGCTTAACGGAGGCTGTCGCTTTAGTTTACTTTGCGTCCCCGTTTCTTCCAATATATATCTTTGCCTCGTTTCCGTCAACTTGGCACAATGCATTCCCGTGTTACCAGGCATTCCCATGTTGTCTTTCCCCCTTCCCAACAAAACATCCGCTTTCCCAAGAAAAATTCCCCCAAACACGTCAGTTTTCGAATTTCCAAAGCATATATATAAGTATATGAAAGAAAAAATATCTCTTTTCTACAAATTAAAAAGACTCTTCAACCGCAAAGCCACCCAAGGCCCATGGCAAAAACCGGTGGACGAACTCACCTTTGCAGACGACTACCTCTTTGGCGCACTGATGCACCAGAAAGACGTTTGTGCAGGAGTAATCGAAAGACTTCTTAATATGCAGCCCATGCAAATCACCTATCCAGAAATCCAAAAGACCATAAGCCCCTTCTACGACTCAAAAGGAATCCGCCTGGACGTGCTTGCCAACGACGGAAAAAGCCTCTACAACGTAGAAATGCAAACATCCAACTACGCCTCCCTGCCGCTAAGAATGCGCTTCTACCAGGGACTCTTGGACATGGACTCGCTAATGAAAGGAAAGAAATACCGCGACCTGTGCCACTGCTACGTCATCTTCATCTGCAAGAATGACCCCTTTGGCCTGGGCATGCCAGTCTACACCTTCTGCAATACCTGCCAAGAAAAATTTTCGCTAAAACTTAACGACAAAAGCCTAAAGATATTCTATAATGTAACTGCATGGCAGACCGACACCAACGCCGAACGCGCAAGTCTGCTCCGCTACATAAGCACCGGCACCGTAACAAGTCCGTTCACAAAACAGCTGGACGAAGCCGCACAAAAAATAAAAACAATAAACAAATTCAGGAGGGCATATATGATGAGAAATATCTATCTAGACGACGCAATGTGGCGCGGCCGAATGGAAGGCCTCCAGGAAGGAATCTTGGAAGGTGAAGCCCGAGAAAAGCGCAAAACCATAATCAGCTTTTACAAAAACAAAGTCTCCATAAGCATAATAGCATCTTCCGTAGGCAAAACCCAAGACGAAGTAAAAGAAATAATCCGAAGCGAACTAGGCCCCAACGCCTGCGAAGAATAAAAACCGCAAGCAGTTTTTCTGGATGACAGTCTTAAGGACGAAGACATAAGGACGAAGACCTGCTTGCTCTACCATTTACTTTTTGGCTACAATCGGCCGTCATGCCAAATCGCCACCGCCCTTCCGCCCTTCGGTAACCCTCATCCCGCTTGCGCGGGACTAAAGGGGCTCCACGGCGGCGTAGGTTGCCTCAAAAAGAAAAAAAAACTTGACAAAAGAAATAATAATCTGTTATAAATAAAAATATACCTGCCGAAAATAAAACCATCGGCACAAGCATGTCATCCTGAACTTGATTCAGGATCTGTTACTTGACTACCAATACAAAGGGAAGGACTTTGGTTGAAGAATGTAGCATACCGATGCCACACTTCCAATAACCATCCACCCCCACAAACACCAACTGTGCAGCTCCCGGGTTCTTAGGGCGGGAAGCCCTAAGCGGTGCTGGAAAGAAGGGGTGGTTTGGAGGGGAGGAAAACCCGCTTCCGAGTAGAGGTTTTCCTCCCCTCCAAGATAGGGCTCCAAGGGCCCGCCCTTGAAAAAAATAAAAAAATGTTACAAAAAATAACAAATTTTTTAAGAATTTGTTTGACATATTTTTAATTTGGTGATAATGTAATTAATAGAAATCCCTTTTGGGAGTTCTTATAAAAATAGGAGGAATCTTATGAAAAAGATTTTGGCTATCACTGCAATGGCAGCTTTCGCAGCTGTCTCTTTCGCAGAAGGTATCACATTTAGTGCTTGGCTCCGCGCTCTTGCTGCTCCTGTAGCAAGCGATGGTGACGAGACAATTACTGCTGCTGGTAACTCTTGGGGTTACGGTGCTCGTACAGCTCGTATCAACGTAACAGCAGTTGCTCCAGACGGAAACGCAGGTTTCAACATGGGCGTTTACAACGACGTTACAATGAGCCTTTCTGCTGGCGATGAGGCAAACCTCTGGGTAAAGCCTTTGGACATCGTAAAGGTTTCATACGGTAAGTATGACAACAACACCCTCCGTGGCGACCTCTGCTACGGTTCATGGAACTGGCTCCGCCCGACATCTTCTTGGATCGCAGAAGACGAAGGCCTCTTGATGAGCGGAAACGGTGGAACAGGTCTTATGGCTGAAATCACACCGATGGAAGAGCTCTACATCCAGGTTATGGCTCCTATAACAACAGAACAGGTAAAGGCTGGAACAACATACAAGAACCTCCGTGCAGGTTTTGCATACACAGTACCTGGTCTTGTAAAGGTTAAAGGACAGTACATCGGTAAGGGTGCTGGTTCTACAAGCGAAGAAGACAAGTTAAAGTTTGAAGATGAAGACGGTAATGCTATCGTTGGAAAGAACAATATCATGAATGCTATGATTAATGACAAGGTTGCAGACGTAACTGTTGAATCAACTGCAAAGGCTGACGGAAACAGCAACTGCACACTCGAAGCAGAAGTTGACGTTCTTGCTGTAGAAGGCCTCTTTGCAGGTGTTGGTGTTCAGTACAACGTAGTAAAGGACGGAAACAAGACAGCATCTATGGACAATCAGATGAAGATTGCTGCTGGTGTTTCTTACCAGGTTATGCCAGAGCTTAAGGTTTCTGCAAGCGGTGCATTCTTCACATACTACAAGTATTCAGATGTTAAGGTTGACCCACGCTTCCAGGCTGGTGTAGGCTTTGACTATGACCTTGGCGACGGTCTTGCTGCAAACGCAGACTTCCGCTATGTATCACCAATCAAAGTTGACGGTGAAAAGGCTGACAACTCAGACAGCATGGCATTCTCTGTTGGTGTAACAAAGGCTGTTTCTTCTAACGGCTACATCGGAGTTGCATTCCAGGGACAGACAAACAGTGGCGACTTTGCTAACACTGTAATTCCTGGCAAGCCAAACGATGATGGTGAATTCAAGAACTTCACATGGGCAATCCCTGTTGCTCTCTCTGTATGGTTCTAAGCCTAGCGTAGCTAACACTACACTAACCTAACCAAAAGCCCCCGGTCACTAAGCATAGTCGAAGTGCCGGGGGCTTTCTTGTTTTTAAACTCTGCGCAAAAAACATCCCACAGTAACACCACACGGTCCCCAAGCCTGTCGAAAGGCCGTCACTTCTTTGCGTACAGCTCCCTTCGAGAGCCTCAGGGAGCGGTTGCTTGTGGTAGCAAAAAAAAACTTCATCCAAACGCAGAACCGTCATCCCGAACTTGATTCGGGATCTGTGAAACATTCAGCCACAACTTGTACAGTCCCTGAGTCAAGCTCAGGGTGACGGATGGGGGCAGACATACCTTTGCAATATACACTCCATGTCCCACAACGCGGTCCCTGAGCTAGTCGAAGGGCCGACACTTCTTTGCTAACAGGCTCCCTTCGAGTGGTTCGACTATGCTCACCAACCAAGCCTCAGGGAACGGGCACCGATGTGGCATTGCAGCAACCTACGCGGGATTGGAGGGGCGGGCGGAAGCCCGTTGCCCTAGGCAATGGAGTGGGTTGGGCCCCACGGAACCCCGGAAAGCCCGTAACAAAGGACCTGGATGCCGAATTAGCAGATGCCTGCCCTGTATTCAAGAGAAAGCACGTCCAGAAGAGAATAATAAGAAAAAATCAAGAAGACAAAGCGGCAAAAATATTCTATACTGTTCAAATGGAAGATTCCAACGCAAAGGTTAATGTCATTATCATTCAGCCGCCGCTTGTTCAGCTTAACACGGCATATCCTTCGGGCGCATATCTGAGCGCTTTTTTTAAGGGGGAAAAGGCCTTTGCAAGTTGGCATGACCTTAGTATTGCCCTTGTCAATTCAATTTTCTGCAGGAAGGGGCTTGAAAGGCTCTTTTGCCTGACGGAAAAAAAGGCGCTGGAACTTGCAGACAGCTTTGAAAAAAGCGGACAGGACTTTGCGGCCAATAACCTAAGGCGCTACATTCTGCAAAAGGACCTGTGGATTTCCTGGATAGACGGCATCATGGCCATGCTTCGCGACGGGTCTAAATCTTCTTCGCGAGAACTTACCCACAAATTTGTCTTTTCCCCCTTTGTGCCACGCGGTATGCGGATGGAAAGCTACCTTGAAAAGCTGGATGCCATGCCCACCGCAGACGATGCAAGAAACTTGGCAGGGGCAGCTTTGGAAGACCTTGCCGACTACATAAGCGTTGCCTTTGACAAGGACTTTTCCCTGATTCGGTATGCGGAATCAATCGCCGTAAGCGGTAAAAAATTCAGCGACATAGAAAGCAGCCTTGATTCACCCCTGCTGAATGAATTTTACAAAGGCCTTTTGGGGGAAGTCTTTTGCCCGGGCGGAATTGAAGACAAGAAGATTCAGGAGCAGGCGGAAAAGGGAAGAAGGACGCTGGTCTGCATTTCAGTTCCCTTTGCAGGAACATTTACGCCGGCGCTTTTTACCGGAAGGTTCTTAAAGGAACGCTACGGAAGCAAGGTGTTCACTTCCTTTGGAGGGGGCTTCATAAACACAGAGCTCAGGGAATTTGACTTGCCGGAATTTGAGCGCTATGCAGACGCAATATCGCTTGACCGGGGCTACGGTTCCTACAAGCGGCTTTTGGAAAGCGGAATCCTTTCCTCCATGGAATTTCCCGGCAAAAGTTCCTCAAGCGGCGGAATTTACAAGATGCGCCTTTGGACTCAAAACGGCACGATAGCCCCCAAAGAAGACGACAGAGAAATGGCCGACTTTGAAAGCAGGGTAACCACAAGCCTTGTTCCCGACTATTCCGACATAGACTTTTCCCTTTACCCCCGCATGGCAGACGACACAAACCCAATGCAAAGGCTATGGTCGGACGGAAGCTGGATAAAGGCCTACCTTGCCCACGGCTGCTACTGGCACAAATGCGCTTTCTGCGACGTTACGCTGGACTACGTTTGCTCCTACAAAATGACCGATGTTGAGCATTTGTATCAAGGTCTTTCCCAAGTAGCAAAGGAAAAAGGAGTCTACGGCATTCACTTTGTGGACGAAGCCCTTCCCCCTTCTGGTCTTGTACGATTTGCAAAACTCAACCTAAAGAATTCCGCACCCCTTTCCTACTGGGGCAATGTACGCTTTGAAAAAGTCTATTCACGCGACATGGCAGACTTACTCTGTCTGGGTGGACTCACCGGCGTAAGCGGCGGAATAGAAATTGCGACCGGCAGCGGCCTTGACAAAATTAGCAAGGGCACCGACTTGGATTCAATCGTAAGTGCATGCTGTGCCTTTAAGGAAGCGGGAATCCTAATACACGCCTACATGATTTACGGCTACTTTGGGGAAAGCGCACAGGACACAATAAATTCCATGGAAACGCTGAGGCAGTTCTTTGAGTTGGGACTCTTGGACTCATGCTTCTGGCACAAATTTGTCCTTACCCGCCATTCGCGTATCTACGACGAATGGAAGCGAGGCCTTCACCCAGAACTTTGCCCGGAGGAAGAAAAAAGTTCGGGCCTTTTTGCAAAAAACGGAATGCATTTTAAGGGCGAAAACGATTCAAAAAAATTCGGCAGGGGACTCAACCTCGCACTCCAGTCATGGATGCACGGAGAAAAAATTGGAATGAAGGTTGGCAACTGGTTCGACTTTAAAACCCCGGAGCCAAGCGTTCCAAAAAAGCTTGTCCAAAAGGCAGTGGAAAAATACGAAATGCGGCGCAAGTCGGAATGGAAGTCAGCCCTTAACATAAAAAAATGCCTCTGGCTCACAAGCATCCCCATCGAACGCAAAGGCAAACTCGAATGGCAATACATGCAGGAGCCCTACACCACAGCCCTTCCTCCGGCAGCAAAAGCCCAGGCTGCAAAAAGCTTTCTCTTTGCACTTGGCCAGCTGTCTGCACAGGTCCAGCAGAGCGGTCCAATGGAAGAATTTATCGCCGAAAACCCGGACTTTCTCCAAGTCCTTCAAGGTATGCGAGGCAAGGGCCTTGTGCAAGTTTAGCTTATTCTTTTGAATTTGGACGGCATGCCAATTTTAACTGTGTCCGGCACTGCATGACCGGTTACGCCGCCCTTCCAATAGGGTGTAGGCTCAAATGCCTTACAATGCGGATTAGACATAGCGCAGGACAATAAAGCCCAAGACAAGCATAATCACAAAGAGGGCAAGGCAAACTATCATGCAAAACAAATGCTTTCTTAGCTTGGTCTTTGGAACGGACTCAGAACATCCCTTTATATAACAGATGAGTTCTATGACAGCAACTACAAAAAGCACGATGGGGGCAGAAAAAATTATGCCCCCCGTAAAAACAAAGACTGGAATTAAAGACAAAAGCCACTCCCTTCTTTTAGAGTTTTCTTACGACTGTGTGTATTCAACCTTTTCGCCAAATCGACCGGCATTTCCCCGTTCAAAGAATACCAGCACGTCTTTTGCAAAGCTTTCGTCGATTGCGCTGCGGTAGCTGTTGATTGCGGCCACATAGTCAAGCGTTGAGTGAGGCGTATTGTTTGCGCTCACCTTTGCGGCACCGGCATTGTACATTGCAAGGGCGGTAACTTCGTTTCCGGCGGTTCTGAGGAAATAGTTAAGGTGCTTGAGGCCCTTCAAAGCTGAAATCTTGGGGTTAAAGAATTCCTCTTCCGTAAGGTTGGGGAAGGCATTACTGTTGAGCTGGAAAAGGCCACGGTCTATTGAACCGTTCTTGTTCACGTGGGAAGCATAGGGCTTAAAGTGGCTTTCTGCATACGCAAGGGAAAATGCCAGTGAAAGCGGAATGTTGTATGTCTCTGCAGCATCAAGGATTGCAATTGCAGTTTCGCGGTTGCCTGTTACCTGGTAGTAAAAACCCTCAACAGCTGCGCGGGTCTGGGGCTGGCGGTAAAGGAGCAGGCCCAGGTCTTCACGGTTGGCGGCATTTGGATGCAGTGAAAGGGATGCGGTTCCAGCTCCCCTGGTAAATTTTGCGGGAAGGGCATGGGAAGAATTGTCCCTTGCTGCAAGCTGGGCGAAGAAGTCCGGGGCATCAAGAGAAAGTTGTGCATCAGCGGCAAGTTCTGCGGGGGCAGCATCTTCAGAAGCTGCATCCTTGGTAGGGCTAACTTCAACTGACTGAACTTTTTCAGTGCTTACGCTTGAATTTGATGCAACTGGGGAAAGGCTGCTGAATTCTGCATTTGGAAGATAGAAATAGATGAAGGAACAGACGGCAGCAAACAAGGCGCAGAAAAAGGCTGAGTTAAAAATAAGCCTTATCACATTTGTGCGCTCAGCGGTCTGGTAATAATCAATGCGCTCACAAGTCATTGAAGTCTCCTTAAAAATAAAACCCCTCTCATCTCTCCGAATTTATTGCAAAGATATTGGCACAATTTCGGATTTTAGGCAAGTGAATTTTGGAGAAATTCGATGAAATTCATAAGTTTTTTTCGAAATTTCCTGCTTTTTCGTTGAAAACTATGCGCTTTTTTACCAAAACTTACAGTTTGAATTTAGACTTTGCCGTTTTTTCACAGCATTTGCTCCTTCTGAACCTAACCTACATTACAAATTTATTCGAAGGCTGCTCAAGCCACCACGCTGTATATGGAATTGAGCAGTGTTTTTTTAGACCTTGGGTAAAACTTTTGTTGTTAAACAAGTCTGCAATATTCCTTGCAAAATTATAAAGCCCTTCGTAACCGAACATCTGGTATTCGTCGGTAAGCTGAACTACCGGAATGCCCATCTTTGTTACAAATGGACGCGTACCCGGATGGCGCACAATGTAAAGGTCAGGTTTTTCCCTGTTCAGGATATTCAAGAGCTCGTGGTTCTGCAAATCAATAATAGAAAGCTTTAAGTCCGGGTGAGACTTTTCTATATGGGTCAAAGTGTCAGGAATCGTCTGGTCATCGTATTTTGAATCGTGATGCCAGGAAAGGGCAGCCTTTACCGTAATCCCTATTTCACCAAGAACGCGGACTGCTTCGTATGTAAAGCCTGGACCTGCTGCAATCACGGCTGTTTTTCCGGCAAAAAGCTTTTTAAAACCTTCAATTTTTGAAAGATATTTCTCCCGCTCTTCCTGGATAATTTCTTCTGCAATTTCTTCCTTATGAAGGATTCGTGCAATATCGCGAAGCCAGGTGTCAAAGCCTTCAATTCCGTTGCCGTTAATCGTCTTTACGTAGGGGACGCCGTAGAGCTGCTCAAGCGCGTTTCCAAGGTACGGGCTCAGAGCACCGCAGGAACTTACGGTTGCAAGGCTTTCACTCATGTGGGAAAGCTCTTCAATCGTGGAATTTGCATACAAGAAAAGTGGCTCTGCATCAAAGCGCTTAAATATCTTTGTGATATAAGGCCTTATGCTTTCCTCAAAATTCTTAAAGTTGATGATGTTGCGCTTTTGCTTTGGTGGCTTTACGATGTACTTCATTATAACGTAATCGCTTATGTCAAATCCAGTTGCCCAGACTTTGCTTTTTATTCCTTCGCAGTGAACGGGAATAACCGGCACCGGAAGTTTTTTGTCAAACTCATCTGCAACAGCATCGATGTCTTCGCCGATAATCCCCGTAACACAGCCGGTGCAGATAAAAATTGCATCAGACGGATAGCGGTCCCAGGCTTCCTGCACGGTTTTCCTCAATTTGTTTGCCGCCCCAAAAACCGTATCGCCTTCAGTCAGGTTAGTGCAAAGATATTTTGTATTCCATTTTTTTCCGATTCTTGCCGCAAGCCCGGAATAAAGAGCCGTCCACCGCGGAACAAATGCACTGCAGCCTATCGGCGTATGATAGACAATCGTAACATTGCGTATGCTGCTTATCTGATCCATTACCATTACAGAAAGACAGGTATTGTTTTGTGAAAAGCAGCGCTCACAATTTTTTAATGAACACTTCCTTGTCCCTTCAATCAAAGATTTTACGTCACCTGTAAACGAAAGTACAGACTTAAGACGGATTTCGCGAATGGAAATTTCAGAATTGGATAAGTTAAAAGCCATATTTTTCCCCTTTACTTAAATTAGATGGTTAAGTCAAATTATGTATTCAGGCTGCAGGGACCTTGATAAAAACTGTCTGGTCCTCTCTTCCTTTGGATTTGTAAAAATCTCTTCGGGAGCACCTTCTTCCACAACATCACCTTTGTCTATATACACAATACGGTCAGAGACATCCCTTGCAAAAGCCATCTCGTGCGTAACGATAATCATCGTCCGCTTTTCTGATGCAACTTCCTTTATAAGCTTTAAGACATCGCTTACAAGCTCTGGGTCCAAGGCACTGGTCGGTTCATCAAAAAGAATCACCTCCGGGTCAAGGACAAGGGCACGGGCAATCCCAATTCTCTGCTGCTGACCGCCTGAAAGTTTACTAGGATACTCGTCCCTTTTATCTTCAAGTCCTATTTTTTTAAGATAAGCCAATGCAACTTTTTCTGCTTCTGCCTTTGGAAGAATTTTATTTACGATTAATGGCTCCATAATATTTTCAAGCGCAGTCTTGTTCTTAAAGAGATTAAAATTTTGAAAAACCATCGTGCTTTTTAGCCTTAGCTTCTTTATCTCATTTTTACCGGCCTGTTCGCAGTTGACGGACGCATCTCCAATAGTGATAGTTCCGGAATCTGCATGCTCCAAAAAATTAAGGCACCTAAGCAAAGTAGATTTTCCGCCGCCGCTTGAACCGATTATAGATACGATTTCATTATCATTTATAGAAAGGTTTATTCCCCTAAGCACTTCATTCTGATTGAACGCTTTTTTCAGATTCTTAATTTCAATCATAATTCCTCCCCGCTAAAATGCATTTTTGCTGAATCGTGAAAGTTTTTTTTCTAATACCAACAGAAGCCTTTCCAAGAGAGCGCAGACTGGCCAATACAAAAGCGAAACCGCAATATAAATTTCAAAATAACGGAACGACCGAGAGCCAACAATCCTTGCCTGTGCCATGATGTCAACAACGGTAATACAAAATGCAAGAGAAGTATTCTTTATCATTGCAAGCAGCGAGCTTGTGAGTGTAGGCAGTGCAATTACAAAAGCCTGAGGAAGAATGACAGTTTTTAGCGAATCCCACGTTGAATAGTGAAGGCTTTTGCACGCTTCAAACTGTCCAGCTTCCACGGACATCAAGGAGCTTCTGAATGACTCGGACATGTAGGCGCCGGTGTTGAGTGCAAATGCAATTATTGCAAACAAAGTGCTCGGCAACGAATTGATGTCAAACTCATTGCCGGCAGCTTCAACAATTCTGGAGATAAGGAGCGGAATTCCATAGTATGCAAGGTAGAGCTGGATAACCATAGGAGTTCCGCGAATAAAAGAAATGAACACTGTAGAAATTTGCGAAAGAACCTTAACATGGAAAAATCGTATTAAGGCAATCAATATCCCCAGTAAAAATCCAATAATAGTAGCACTGAATGCAATTAATAAAGTTATTGGCAGTTTTGTTACTATTTCAGGAATTGTTGAAAATATATAAGTGATGTCGTCAAGCAATTTTTCCATATTATTCTTCCTGCTTTATATTATTTGCTTTTAACTGTCGTATCGCTTCCAAACCACTTAACGGCAAGCTTGGACAGTGTTCCGTCAGCGCGTATTTCTTCGAGTCCATTGTCGAACAGAGCCTTTATGCGTTCACCCTTTTTGTTTTTTGCAAAAATAAGATAGGCCGGGTTAAGCAAGTCAGGGTCGGCAGGAATATATGCCAGCGGTTCTTTGCGTTCATTGATAAAAACTCCTGCCGCAACAGGGCTGTCCACAGTAACGTCCGCCCTTCCAGAAAGGACTTCCGCAAAGATTGCAGCCGTTGCCGTATCACCTGCATAGATAATGTTTATTTTGTCACCGTTTTCTTTATTGAATTTTTCAAGCCATTCTGCATAAGACGAGCCACCGCCCACGATTACATTCTTGCCAAACAAATCTTTGGCAGACTTAATGTCCGTATCATTCCTAAAGATAAGGGCCGGATAGTCATAGTTGTATGGTTCTGCCGCATACAAAAACTGTTTTTCGCGTGCAGGATTTTTCTTTATTTCGTTTGCAACCAAATCAAAGCGTCCGGCACCAAGGGCAACGAGCATTCCGTCCCATGGCGTAGGCTCAATTTTCAGGCTTATGCCGGGAGTCTTTTCTACAATTGCATTTATAACATCAACATCAAAGCCGGTAATGTTTCCCTCCGAGTCAACAAAGTTGTAAGGCTTCCAACCTCCCTCTATTGCAACGCGGACAACTTCCTGCTTGTTTTTTGACTTTGAATTGCAACTTGTAAAAATTGCTCCAATTGCGAAAAAAAGAATAAAAATTTTTTTCATAATATACCTCCATGAAAAATTATTTTTGTGATTCATACCTTGTTGATGTATATATACAAGTTTTAAATTCTTTTTTCCAATTCATTTTTTTTATGATTGTCAATAAAAAAATTATATAAATTTTAGCCGTCCATTTTTATTGACCTAATCAATTTGGAACTGTATATTTTGCCTTGTTAAAACCTATTGGAGAATTTTATGAAACGACCCTTTATCTACATTCACATGCTGACAAGCCTTGACGGAAAAATATGGGGAGAATTTACAAAGCTCCCTGAGGAAACAGCTGCGGCTCCTTTCTTTAAAGAAATTGGCTTTGGACATGACTACTGGAATACGGATGCAAATCTTAGCGGAACCAACACCGCTCTTAATGATTACACTTACCACAAGGCACCGGACCTTAATGCAAATGCAGAAATTGTTCCTCCGGGTGATTTTATTGCCGTTAAGGAAGCTGAGCGCTACAGCTTTGTCCTTGACCGCAAAGGTATTCTGGGCTACCAGAAAAACGAAATATTTTATGCAGGGGTTCACTCGCACATCATCGACGTAATTACGGAAAAAGTTTCCAACGAGTACAAGGATTTTTTGCGGAGAAAAAATATTTCTTACATCATCTGCGGAAAAGAAGAAATTGACTACGATGTTATGTTTCAAAAAATGGTGGAACTTTTTGGAGTAAAGGTTTTGTCTGTTGCAGGCGGCGGAACACTGAACTGGGCTTTCTTGCGGAAGGGCTACGTTGATGAAATAGGTTTTGTTATTGTTCCGGGAGCAGATGGAGGAACAGGCACCCCACAGCTTTTTATGGCAAAAGAAGGATGGGGCGAAGAGATTCCTGTCTCGTTTGAATTTGTCGAAGCAAAAGTTGACGAACGCTCAGGTGCATTGTGGCTTCATTACAAAGTAAAAAAGGTTTGGGAAAAAGATGAATGGATTAAGGAGTTTGGGCTTGGCCCGAAAGATTTTGTCTCTGCAGATAATTCAGGAAAATAAAGGGGAAAATAAAAATGTTAAATGTATTAGATCAGCCACGGTATAAATGCGCACTTGCAGCCATGCAGACTGTCCAGTCAATCCCGGGCGCACTGCCAATCCTTCACTCAGGCCCCGGGTGTGCAAGCAAGCTGAACGACAACAGCGGTTCAGGCGGGCATTTTGCGCCAAATGCATACCCATGCTCTCTTGTAAGCGAAAAAGAAGTCGTCTTTGGCGGAATAAAAAAACTTCGCAACACTGTAGAAAATGCGCTTAAAGTAATGGATGCAGAGCTTTTTGTAGTAATATCGGGATGCACGACAGAAATAATCGGTGATGACATTCAGGAAGTTGCAGAAGAATTTTTTACTTTAGAAAAACCTGTGGTCTGGGCAAAGACTCCTGGATTCAAAGGCAACAACTACCTTGGCCATGACTGGATCTTAAAATCAATTTTTGAACAGTACTTGCCAAAGCTTGAGGCGGCACCAAAAATAAAGGGGCTTGTAAATATTTTTGCAGGCACACCGGAGCATGACCCCTTCTGGCTTGGAAACCTCCACGAGCTTGAAAGGCTTGTTGAATCAATAGGGCTTATTCCAAACACAATCTTTGGTGCAGGACGTTCACTTGAAAACATAAAAAAAATCCGCCAGGCAGAATACACAATCCTTGTCTCTCCGTGGGTTGGAACAGAAAGTGCGGAATATCTTGAAAAGGCTTTTGATATTCCGCTTTTAAAATATCCAGTCCTTCCAATCGGTGCATTTGAGACAACGAAATTCCTTCGTGCGGCCGGAGACTTTTGCAATGCGGACAAAGAGAAGGTAGAAAAAGTCATAAAGGAAAACGAAGAAGAATATTACTACTATCTTGAGCGCTTTGCAGACACCATTCTTGAAACGCGGCTTTTGGGAAAAAGGTTTACCGTAGCTTCGGAAGCACAGTATGCGCTTGCAATTACAAAATTTCTTGTTAATGATTTGGGAAGCTTTCCTCTTACGCAGTTTATTACCGATGACACGCCGGAAAAATACCGCGATGCAATAAAGGCGGAATTCAATAATCTGAATTACGATATTCATGCAGATGTTGAATGGACTACAGACGGAAAGGATATTGAAAACAAAATACGCGGCTTTGACTTTGCAGGCATCCCCTTGATTGCAGGAAGCAGTTGGGAAAAAAACATTGCCAAGGAACTTGGTGCGCGCTATGTGAACATTTCCTATCCGGTAATTGACCGCCTTATAATAAACAGCAGCATTGCAGGGTATTCGGGAGCCTTAAAGCTTTTGGAAGACATTTATACAGCATGACTTGCAGCCAGGGCAAAAAGACTAGAGTCTGCAATCACTCTCAAAATCATTGTAGATAAGCATCCAGGCAATCACGTCCATAACAAAAACGTAGAGGAAGAACAAAAGCCCAAGCCCCCCGCCCTGAATGCTGTCGCTAAGCAAAAAGTCGTAAACCGCATGGCAAAGGGTTGCAGACGCCACGCTAAGAACCATGTTGGCAAAAGAAAGAACCCCAAGCTTCCTGTTCTTGAACTGCCTGGCGCGCGAAAAGAAAAATCCCATCAGAACACCGTAGGTAGCATGCCCCGGAATGGAAAAAATAGCCCTTCCCAAAGCAATCGAATGTCCCCAGCCCAAAAGATAAAGCACATTCTCGCAGCCTGCAAAACCCAGCGAAGAAGCAAGCGCATAGACAATGCCGTCGTAGCGGTAGCGGAAGCAGGGGCTTGACCACAAAAGGATCATCAGAATTAGCCACTTGTAAAGCTCTTCAACAAGGGCAACAGCCCAAAAATTAAGCGCAAAGTCAAAGTCCATGGTACTTCTGGCCGCATAGTTCATAAAAAGGAGGCTTCCCACAATACGCTCAAACGGAATGACGGCAAAAGAAAAGAGGGCACTCAAAAAGAAAACCTGAAAAACCTTTCCAAAAGGCTCACGTTCAAAGCGGTCCTTGCTGTAGACAAAAAATAGGATAAGAAAGACAGGCAGCAGGGCAAAAATCAGCGTAAGACCAAAAAAAGCAAAGGTCAAGAAAACCTCCCGTGCCGCCTAAGAATTATTCCTTGGGAGCAGAAGCGTCGGCAGCCTCAAAGAGGGTACCCTTCTGGGAACCGTCCAAAAGAGACGCAAGCGGATTGTCCTTTTTGCTGTTTGCAAGAACCATGGGAATTCCGTTCTGCGTAGCCTTCTGGGCAGCTTCAATCTTTGTGCGTATTCCGCCGGTACCAAAAGAATTGGTCTTTCCCAAAGTGATTCCCTTCAAGAGGGCATCTATATCCGTAACGCTTTCTACAAGCTTTGCATCAGGATTAGTCTTGGGATTGTCCGTATAAACACCGTCAATGTCGCTAAAGAGAACAAGAAGCTCCGCGCTCCATAAAATTGCCGTAAGGGCAGAAAGGTTGTCGTTGTCTCCTATAGAATTCTCTTCAAAGGAAACAGAATCGTTTTCATTTATAATAGGAACAACACCTTCGTCCACAAGGGTAAAGAGAGTGTTGCGCATGTTCAAGGTGTGGTGGTAGTCCTCAAAATCTTCCTTTACAAAAAGAAGCTGGGCCACGTGCAAGCCCTGCTTTTTGAATGCGGCACGCCACTTGTCCATAAGTTCAACCTGGCCTATTCCGCAAAGAGCCTGGCGGTAGTGCATGTCCTTTTTGTGAGCCCATCCGTTAATGCTGGAAAGCCCCGCAACCTGTGCTCCAGAAGACACGATGATTATCTGCTTGCCCAGGGCCATAAGCTTTGCGCAGTCTTCTGCAATCATGTTCATAAAGTCAAGGTTGATTGTACCGTCCGCCTTTGCAAGCGAATTGCTTCCGAATTTTATTACTATTTTTTTTGCACTTTCAAGAGTCTGCTGAATGTTCATCTTATTTGACCGTCCCCGTCAATCAGGAATTTTGTTGTGGTAAGGGCCTTTATTCCCATTGGTCCTCTTGCGTGGAGCTTTTGCGTGCTAATTCCAAGTTCAGCGCCAAAGCCAAATTCTCCGCCGTCAGTAAAGCGGGTGCTTGCGTTAACGTAGACACAGGCCGCATCCACCCTGTTCTGGAAGTCCCTTGCAAGGGCCCTGTCGTTGGTAACAATGCATTCGCTGTGCTTGGTGTTGTGCCCGTTTATAAACTGAATTGCTTCATCTGTGGAAGACACGACTTTTACCGCAACAATAAAATCAAGGAACTCAAAGCCATAGTCTTCTTCACTTGCTTCCCTTAGGTTCTTGTACGAATCCTTAAGAATTGCGAATGATTCTTTGTCCGCGCGAACCTGCACTTTTTCCGCAAACTCTTTTGCCATGAGCGGAAGGAAAGCAGAAGCAACATCCCTCTGCACAAGCACTGTCTCTATTGCGTTACAGGCGCCCGGCCTCTGCATCTTGGCATTAGCAGCAATCTTAGCCGCCACATCCAAATCAGCGGACTTTTCTACAAACAAGTGGCAAACACCGCTACCCGTTTCTATAACCGGAATCTTTGCATTCTGAACAACATTTTGAATAAGCCTTGCACCGCCACGGGGAAGCACAACGTCTATCTTTCCAAGGGCAGTAAGAATCCTGTCCACATCGGAATGGTCAGCTTTGGGCTGGCAAAGAAAAACCGCATCCGTTACACCGGCTTCCCCCGCAGCAGAAAGACCTTCACGAATTGCCTTTACGATTACAGAATTGCTTTTTAGCGCAGATGAAGAACCGCGAAGCAGAATTGCATTGCCGCTCTTGTAGGCAAGGGCAAAAGCATCAACCGTAACATTGGGGCGGCTCTCGTAAATAATAGCCACAACCCCAAGCGGAACCCTAACCTGCCTTATCTGCATACCGTTAGGAATCTTCCAACCGGCAACCTCTTCCCCGATTGGGTCAGTCTGTGAAATTATAACGCCAATGGCATCAATTATGGACTGGAATTTCTTCTCGTCAAGGGCAAGGCGCTCAATCAAAGCCTCGCTAACACCGCGCGAACGGGAATCTGCTACGTCCTGGGCATTTGCCTCAAGAATGGCATCCTTATTTTTTTGCAGGGATTCTACAACCTTCTCTAGCGCATAGTTTTTTTGCAAGGCGGTCAGCAGGGCTGTTTTTTGGCTGGCAACCCTAAGACCTGCGCAAAGCTCTTCAAATTCATCTGCCATATACGGCCTCTTTTTTAATTTTAGTAGTTGGCAAGAAAATACATGCCCAAAAGAATTGCAAGGCGGCACTTGTCCTTATTCCATACGGCATCCTTTGGAAGACTCTTTATGTACCACCAGAAAAGCCCAAATTCCGGGTCAATGCGGAGGGCGTATTCGTCAAACTCGGGGTTCTTTGTCTGCGCGCCAAACATAAGGTAAACAACGTCGCTAACAATGCCAAGGAAAAGGCTGTAGGCTTCATCATAGGCCTTGGCTTCCATCTTCTTGTTGAATTCCTCAAGATGGTACAAAACCTCTTCCTTTAACTCCTCGTCAAATTCTTCAACCCAAGTTTTTTGGATAAGCAGCAAAAGGTTTTTGTGAAAACTGGAAAGAAGCTTTGACTCGCCATCCTTTGCCGAATCAGCAACTGGCACAAAGGCATCTCCCGTTCCCAAAACATCGGCAACAAGAATGGACGCTTCGCCTATTTTTTTAGAATCATCAGAAGTTATAAATTCATTTAATGCATCAACCGATTTTTTTTCTACAAACTGATTTATTAATTCACTGCTCATGGTTGCTATTTTAGTTTTTTACACCGATTTTTTCAAGGGGATTTTTATATTAGTCTTAATTTCCTATTCGCATTTTTTTCTGGAGCGCACCCCATCTTTAACTGTGTCCGGCACTCCGTATCCGGCCAGACTCCACGTCATTTTATTCCGTAAAACAAGCAGCGCCATGGACGGCGCGTCATTTGTTGGCAGAAGAAGCTGGCAAGTTTTCTCCAGAAAACTTGCGGGATAAAATGCCACGGAGGGCATTTTATCCCGCTTTCCAGGGTTCCGCTTTCGCTCCAGCCTCCTCACTTCGCTACGGTGGCCGGCTACGCCGCCCTTCCAATCGGGGCTAGGCTCTGTCTGCAAAAGCCCCAAAAGACTAAAATTTACCCCCAAAGACATACTCCCGGCTGTAGCGGTTCAACGGAACGAATATCATCTTTTTACTTATGCGCTCCAAGGGGATTTCTGTTTTTACAATACTATCGCGTTCAAATGGAAAGGTATCCGGCTGAAGGTGACTAAAATAAAACTTATACAGGGTAAAGCTTTCAAGCATAAACACCTTCCGCTCCACCTTCAAGCTATTCTTTAGTTACATAATCAATTTCACCTTCAATTTTTGAAAGGAGATTTTTCGGGAGCTTTGAAATTTTCTCTTCAAGACGAAATTTGTCCACAACAACAATCTGATGAATCAAAGCGACAGAATCTTTTGAAAGCCCAGATTCTTTTTATTCACCACGAGTCATTTTTTACGCTCTCCCACACAGTTGAAAGGCTTGTTTCCCTCATTTTCTGCAAAGATTCCTCTTCTGAATACTCATTGTTTAAGATTGAAGTCTTTTTGTTTATATTGTTTGCAACGAAATTAAGCAGATGAATCTGTTCTGCCAAAGAGAATGTTAATACTTGATTTTCTACATACGCTAGTGCATCTGACATATTGAACCTCCACTTGCCATTATACCATAAAATTTAACATTTTGCAGAAGAATAAGAAAAGAAGCCGTTAGAATACACAACAACAAGTCGTGGAGGGATTTTTTTAGGACAAGCCTACGCGGGATTGGAGGGGCCCGCCGCAGGCGGGTTGCGCTAGCAATGGAGGCGAAAGCCGGAACCCCGCAAAGCCCGTGACGAAGGACATAAAAGCCGATTGCAGAGTAAAAACGGATGGTAGAGCAAGAAGGACATCGTCCTAAGGACTGCGTCCATAAGAAAGAGAAACCTAGGCTTATATCGACAGATTGGCAGAAAGGTTATATAATAGAAGTTAATGGTTATGAAAAAGCTTTTTATTTTTACTTTCCTCGCTTTTTTTTCTGCGGCCACTTTTTATTCCGAAGGTGAAGGCGGCATTACGGAAAAGAAGAAGGTGCTTTTTCTTAGCTCCTATTCAATGAAGGAAGAGGCTGTCATGCTGCAGATAAACGGCCTCACATCGATTCTTCCCGATGACAAATACGAGATTTCCTATGAATTTATGGATTCAAGGCGCTTTAATTCCACCTACGACACTTCCCTTTTTACGATTTACCTGCGCAGCAAGCTAACAAGACAGACCGGCTTTGACTGCATAATTACGGGCGGCGACGAGGCGCTTTCTTTTTTGTACACCCATCCGACCATGCGGGGGGATTCGCCAGTCGTGTATTTTGGAATTCAAGATGACGAGCTCTGGGGCAAGGCTCAGAAATTCAACTTTATGACTGGCATTTCCGGTACTCCAGATTTTGCCGCCAACCTAAAGTTTGCATCCTCGCTCTTTCCGGGCACAAAGCACATAGTCTTTATCACCGACTCTTCGCGCGAGGGCTTTATTGACGAAAGCAAGATTCACGGGATTATGGAAAAGAACAGGAAGTACTCCTATGAAATACTGAACCTTACCGAGCGGATTCCAGCATCGCTAAAGTCACGCATAGAAGCGCAGGGGCCTGGTTCCGTAATATTTCTTGCCGACGTTTACCTTTCCCACAACAGGACCCTCAATTCCCTGCAGAAGACGGCTTTTGACATTTGCTCCGTTTCAAAGGTGCCTGTCTTTTGCATAAAGCACGACCTAACGGACAGCGGTGCCATAGGCGGTTTTGTAATCGATGAATACGGCAGTGCAAGACTTGCAGGGGACATTGCGCGCCACATCATGGACGGAACCGACGTTTCTAAGGTTCACCGCATTACAAAGACCCCCACTTTTGCAGTTGCGGACAAAAAGGTTCTTGACCTGTTCAAAATCAGCACCTTTTCACTTCCGACCGGGACTATTATAAAGAACCATCGGCAGAGTTTCTTTGAGCGCTTCCGAATTGCGATTATCGGCATATCATTCCTCGTGCTTGCCCTGGGCTATGCATCCATCTACTATTTTAGGAGGAGCATCAAGCAGAAAAAGCTTTTGGAGACGGACAACAAAATATTCAGGCATACCGCATTTGAATCCACGGACTACATTGCAGTCATAGACGCAAAGGACAATTCCGCAACGTTGCTCTACGGCTCATGGTTTGAAAAGGGAGTGGAAGTGCCTGACAACATGAGGAAGCTACCGCTCCTGGACCTGCTGAACATTTTTGCGGAAAAATACGTTGCAATGGAAACCAGGGAAAATTTCATAAAAGTATTCCTCCTTGAAAGCATAATACCAAAAATTCAGGCGGCAAAAGACGGAAAATATGTTTTCTCCGGGAACTTTGTAGAGCCTTCCGGCCTTACGATAACAAAGCAGTTTTCCTACAGCTTCCTTGATACGAAGAAAGGGCTGATTCTTTCCTACCGCACGGACATAACCCAGAGTGTGCGCGAGGAACAGGAAACGAACGAGAGGCTCAGGAGGGCCGTGGACATTGCTCAAAAGGCAAACGAGGCAAAGACCCAGTTCCTTTCCAGAATCAGCCATGACATCCGAACCCCAATCGGGGCAATACTCAACCTGACCGACTTTGCAAAAAAGGACATGGACAACAGGCAGAACCTAAATTCAGACCTGGACAAGATTGCCACAAGCGGGCGCTTTTTGCTTTCGCTTATAAACGACGTGCTGGACATTTCCAAGATTGACTCGGACAAGATTGAGCTTAACAGGGAAGCGTACAGCTTTATTGACTACGTAAACGAGATAAAGAACATAATTGCGCCAATGTGCACGGAAAAAAACATTTCCTACAAAATCATAACGCAAAACGATTCGGCGGAAGTTGTGCAGATGGACAAAATCAGAATCAACCAGATTACGCTGAACCTTTTGTCCAACGCGGTAAAATACACCCCTCCCGGGGGGACGGTTACATTCCGCGTCTCTGCCTTTGCAAGGAAGAAGGAAGGTGACAAGTCAAATTGTGCTGACAGCATATCGGACCTTGCCGATAGCATATCGGGCCTTGCCGATATAGAAATATCCGTAACGGATACAGGAATCGGGATGAGCGATTCCTTCCAAAGCGTTATGTTTGACGACTTTAGCCAGGAAGAGGACAACCCCCTCCGCGCCAAGGAAATACAGGGAACAGGTCTGGGGCTTGCAATAGTAAAGCGCCTCGTAGACCTTATGGGCGGAACAATCAGCGTAAAAAGCATGCTCGGAAAAGGCTCCACGATAAAGGTCTGCATGTCAGGAACGATTGTACAGCAGGACAGGAAGAGCAGGGAATCAAATGCTGATGCGGAAAACGGCAGCCCAAAGAAAATAGAGGGAACGATTCTTCTTGCGGAGGACAACGAAATCAACGCTGCGATTGCATGCCGCATTTTTGAAGAGATAGGCCTTAGCGTTGAACTTGCAAGCAACGGTGAAGAAGAGGTTAAAAAGTTTACGGCTTCCCCCGAGGGAAAATACCTTGCAATATTTACGGATATTCAGATGCCCGTGATGAACGGCTACGAGGCCACGGAAAAAATAAGGAGTCTTGCTGCGGTCAGGGCCGATGCGGCAAAAATCCCCATCATCGCGATGACTGCAAATGCATACCCCGAGGCGGCAGTCAAGGCAAGCAACAGCGGCATGACCGACTTTACCACCAAGCCACTGGATTCAAAGCGGCTTAGGACAATCCTTGAAGTGTATGCGGCAAAAAGGAAGTTGGAATAATGGCACTGTTTCAATTAGCGCGGAAGGGGTGCATACCAGAGGAACAAATCCCTTAGATTGCTGCGAGGTGCACTGATTAACTGCTCTTTCCTAGCAGTTTGCGTAGAGGTAGATTTCCCAGGGGTTGGCAGATGTACCGGCAGATGTGCTTTGAAGCTTTTTGTATCCAAGTGAATCATAGAAGCCAACGTTGCATTCAGTGTCCGTATGCAGGAAAAATTCTTCCATACCGTTCAAAACAAAATACTCCTCTGCGGAAGAAAGAAGTTTTTTTCCCATGCCTATTCCCCGGCAAGACGAATTTGTCAGAAGCAGATAGAGCCTTCCCTTGTATTCCTTTGGGGTTTTTTCCTCGTGCGCGGCAGTAAGCCTAAAGAATTTCTTCCAGGCTGAAAGCTGGCTATGGAATTCGCGGCAGAAAAAAAGCGGCAGAGCATAGGAAAATGCCTTTGCAAGGTAGAAAATGTTGGGAAGCCTTTCCTTCCTGCGTCCTGCGCAAACAAGGCCCGCTGCGTAGCCGTTGTATTCAGCCACAGCCCTGAAGGATGAATGTGCAAGGCTGTAGTAAAGGTAGGCATAGCCAAAGCGCAAGGCAAGCTCTTGATTCTTGTGTGAAGATTTTAGCCCCCATGTCTCGTTTATAACCGAGGCCAGTGCAGTTTCGTCTGATTTCCTAAACCTGCGGAGTTCAAAACTTGTTTCTGATTGTTTTTTTGTCAATAAAGGAAATGCCCTGTTAAAGGCATAACCTGTCCTCAGGACCGCAGTCCCCCTGTTATTCCCACTCATACTTATATAGTATAAAGAGTTATAAAATATTTTCAAGCGAAAAAAGAAGAAATATTAGAAAATCCTGTTATATTTTGCTTTTTTTATAAAGAAATACAGGAAAAGTCCCGATAAAACTTTGCAAAAAAAACTTTTTCGAAAACAAACCAAGCCTACCCCCGATTGGAAGGGTGGCGCAGCCAGACCGCCGGAGGCGGGCCGGAGCGGTAGCAGAGCCCTGCAAAGCGGGTTAGCAAGTAAAGCCTGGTCCAAAAAAAAACTGCCCAGAAAGACAGGCTTCTGAACAGTTCAATTTTTTTATTCAACAGTGACGGACTTTGCCAAGTTGCGTGGCTTGTCGGGATCAAGGCCCCTGTAAACCGAGCAGTAGTAGGCAAAGAGCTGGGCCGGAACAACGGAAAGAATGGATGCAAATTCGTCGCGGCATACGGGAATGCGAATTGTCTCGTCGGCAGACTCTTTGAATGCATTGCCCTCATCCTGGGTAATTACCAGCGTTGAGCAGCCACGTGTTTTTACTTCCACAATGTTGCTTGCGATTTTTTCGTAAAGGTCCTGCCAGGTTGCAATTGCCACCACAAGGGTGTTTTTGTCCACAAGAGCAATGGGGCCGTGCTTGAGTTCGCCTGCTGCAAATGCCTCGCTGTGCATGTAGCTTACTTCTTTGAGCTTGAGCGCACACTCTAGGCTTGTTGCGCTGTCAAAGAGGCGGCCGATGAAGAAAACCTTTTCCTTGTTAAAGTTGTTGGAAACAAATTTCTGCACCACGGACTGGTCTGCAAGAATCTGCTCAACCTTGGCGGGGATCTGCTCAAGGTCGCAAAGCAAAGCCCTGTATTCATCCTGGGAAATCGTATTGCGGAGAGCTGCACTCTTTAAGGCAAGCAAGTATAGGCAAACAAGCTGCGTCGTATATGCCTTTGTGGATGCAACCGCAATCTCGGGGCCTGCCCATGTGTAGATTACGTCATCTGCTTCCCTGCTGACAGTAGAGCCGACACAGTTGGTAATGGCTATCACGTGAACTCCAGCTTCCTTTGCAAGCCTCATAGCCGCCAGCGTATCTGCCGTCTCGCCAGACTGGCTTATTACGATGAAAACGTCGTCCTTGCTAAGAATCGGGTCGCGGTAGCGGAATTCACTTGCAACGTCCACAACCACAGGTATCCTGGCAAATTTTTCGAATGCATAGCGGGCCACAACTCCTGCATGGTAGGCTGTACCGCAAGCCGTAATCACTATGCGCTTTGCTGCCTTAAGAAAGTCCTGTCCCTTGCTTACCTCGTCAAACTTTATGTCCACCGGCTTTCCGCCTTCCATAACAAGACGGGGCCTTATCGTATCGGTAAGGGCCTTTGGCTGCTCGTGGATTTCTTTAAGCATGAAGTGGGCATAGCCACCCTTTTCTGCAGCGGAAATGTCCCATTCCACATGGTAGGGTTCCTTTATAACCCGGTTTCCCTCCTCGTCAAACAGGTCCACGTGGTCTGAATAAAGGACTGCCACCTGCTTCTGGTCAAGGAAGTAGACATCGCGTGTGTGCTCAAGCACGGCAGGAACGTCGCTTGCTATAAAGTTTTCACCCTTGCCAAGACCAACAATAAGCGGGCTTTCCTTTCTTGCGGCAATTATGCGGTCGGGAAAATCCTTGCAGAGAACTCCAAGCGCATAGCTTCCTTCCAAGCGGTGCAGGGTTTCAAGCACGGCCGGAAATATCTCCCCGGTCTGCTCATAAAAGTAGTTGATTAAATGGGCAACAACTTCCGTATCAGTCTGACTGCGGAAGACAACTCCCTGCCCCTGCAGCCATGCCTTTAGCTTTGCATAGTTTTCTATAATACCATTGTGTACGATTGCAATTGAACCGCTAACATTAGTCTGCGGGTGCGCGTTTACGTCGCTCGGCTCACCGTGGGTCGCCCATCTGGTATGCCCAATACCCATAGTACCGTGCATGATGTCCTTCATTCCGTCTATAAGGGAGGCTTCCCTCTTTGAACATTCTGCCTCAGACATCTTGTCGCTCGTGCGGACTACCTGCTTGGTAACGTCTTCAACCAGTGCACGGATTGCACCCTTAACCTTACGCACTACAATATCCTGCCCGTCAAAAACGGCAAGGCCTGCACTGTCGTATCCACGGTACTCAAGCTTCTTTAGAGCATTAACAAGTATTGGCGTGGCTTCCTTTTCGCCAACGTATCCCACGATTCCACACATATATATTCTCCAAAAAAAATTCTAGCAGAAATCCACCCAAGGGGATTTTTAAGATTACTTATTCTACTATAAATCAGATGAGAGTTTCAAGAATATCAATAACATCAAGATCATATATGCCAGGTTGCCGCCTCAGTTCCACAACAGCATCCTTTTTGCTAAGAATCTTGTGGTAGCTTCTGCGGTTAACAAGCGAAACATAACTTTCCACAGCATGGATTATCCTTGCAAGCTGAGGAATCTCCGCAGTGCGAAGGCCTTCCGGGTAGCCGCTTCCGTTTATGTTCTCGTGGTGCAGGGATGCCGCCTCCGCAAAAATCGAATAGTATTTATATGGAATAAAATCAAGGAATTCCGAAAAGCGCATTACGTGGGTCCTCATAAGCTTCCTTTCCGCCGCCGAAAGAATCTCGGAAAAGAAAAGCTCCTGTGGCAAGTCCAAAAATCCCGCATCGTAAACCATGGAAGCGCAGAAATAAAGAGTGCAAAGGTTTCTGTCCAAGCCAAGGGCCGTACTTATTTTAAAGACAAGCTCGCTTACGCTCTTTGAATTGCCAAGGCGGTTGGTGTGTCGGTCAATCTTCTCTCCAAGAACTTCGCACTTAGATGCAAGCTCCTTAAGTTCCTCAAACTTAATCCGCTCATTGTCGGGAAGCCTCGGAACCTCGTTCATCGCCGCAACTTGGACGCGTGCATTCGCCATGTGGATGTCCTTAATCATCTCCATCGTGGCATCAAAACGCCGCCTCTGCATTTTCTGCTCGCGCGAATTCACAAAAAACTGAATCACCATAATGGCAAAAATCGCCAGCATGACAATTGCAATAACAGCGAGGATTATGAAAATGTATTTTGAGTCTTCGGAATTTTGCCCGTTCTGAACGGAAATGCTGTCCACCAGCTCCCTCACGGTATCCCTTATGTCTCTTCCAAGCTCGTCCGTACTTTCTTCCATACTTTCATTCTAGCACGGCCATGCTGAATTTTCAATCAATTAATTTTTCTTTTTCCGTCCAACATGCCTTTATTGTGTATTTTTCTTTCTGTCCTTAAGCTTCTGATTAATTTTTTTTGCCTCACTAAAATCAAAGAGATAAACAAGAACATTTACAAGAATATAAATCACAATAAACATTGCCTCCATGCTGATGATGGAAAAAGATTCCTCGTTTATCCAGCCAAGCTTAATGGCTACAATGAAAAGCGTTGCATTTATAATCAGAAAGTAAACAATCCTTAGCAGAATGATTTCTTTATTGCTCATGTTTTTTTTGATATAAAAAATTCCAAAGGCAGCTCCAGACACAAGGCCGATTAGCAGAATGCCCCAAATGTCTATAAGACCCCAGTGAACTTTTTCCAGCCCAAAGAAAAAATATAAAATAATAGAGGCAATTAAAAAAATCAGGGTTACAACACGTGTACTGATATTTATCATTAAGGAAAGCATTTCTTTATTTTTTTCTGAAAAACTCATAAGCCTAACAACTCCTTTAATGTGTTTAAATAATTTCTGGAAATCATAACTTTGTAGCCGTTTTCCAAGACTGCTTCAAAACGGCCGCCGAAAACTGGCGCGAGGCTGTCAATTTTGTCCAGGTTTACAATTACTCCTTTGTTTGCCCGGAAGAAGCTGCTGCCCGGAAGCTCTTCTTCCAGTTGATAAAGCTTGGACTTTGTTTCAAAAACAGAATCCTTAGTGTAGGCAAAAACCGTGTCATCAACTGATTCAAAATACAAAATATCTCCAGGTTCAACAAAGACAATTTTTGAATCTTTATACAAAGACATTTTGCCTTTGCCGCTTTTAAACTGATTTATGAGCTTTGTCATATTATCATCAAGATAATCGCACTTAACAATTATCTCATCTTCTTGACCATCTTCTTTTTCCAGGATAGTAATTTTCATTTTTCTTCCTTGCCTTTATTTTACCATATTTTTCGCTTCTTGCAAGGCGAGAAGAGCCTGGGTTTCTTTTCCGCATTTCTGGTAACATTCATAGGCCATCACATAGCAATAGGCTTTAAGCATATCGTCTGAGGTGAGCGAGACTATGCGCATAAAATCCCGGGCTCCGCTTTCTGCTTTCCCAAAAACCTGTTCCGGAACAGAAGCGCTTACGGAAGCCCTGTTCATAAGGACTTCAATTTCCCCTTCCTGACCAGCTGCCAGTTCTGCGGCCTTGTCAAGATATTCAAAGGCTTCGTTTACGAGGGCCACGGCTTTTACCACAGAAGATTCCCCGCCCTTCATCGCAAGGTATGAACCGTAATAAGCCATGCTGACAAAGTCATCAGGATTTTCCGCCAGCTTCTTTTTGTAAATTAAAAGCCCTTCGTCAGTTGAAGATGCCGCCTGCATTTGACCTGATAAACTTTCGCCATAGTGTTTTTTTACTTCTTCTACAAACGCCTTGTTTTTTTCTTCTTCGCTTTTTGATTTTTTTCCGGCAGCCATGGAAGCTTCTGCGGGACTTAGCCTTGCTTTTTCAAAGGTCTCACTATTCCATGATGCAAGGGATTCATTTGACCCAAGGATATCATAAAGAGGCGGAAGAAGATTGTTAAAATTTTTTGAGACCCTCATTCCACCGTGTGCTATAGCAGGCTTTTTTTCAAGAGGCATAAAAGCCCCCCGGTCAAACAGGGAATAAGCGCCCGTCAAAACATAATGCCAGGTCTTCTTTGCACCGAGAATTTTTTGAATCCTTTTATCGCGCAACGGAATGCGAACCTTGATTTGTCTGTCATCATTCAAATTGTAATATTCAGTATTGCAGATAAAATTTCCTGCGCTGTCGTAAAGCTTTCCTTCATTCCCGCAAAGCCAGAGGGCAAAATCCCAGGGATGCTCATCATCAAACGAAACTTTTTCAGCAGAATCAAAAAGGGGGGCTGTGCTTCCTCCATCAATGTTGTCTGCGTCAATATAAACCATGATGTTTCTCACCATAGCGGGGCCGTTTTTATACTCCAAAGAAAGCTGCCAGTAATCAGAAGACTGCTGCCAGCGTGCATTGGTCACCGGCTGATAAACTGTATAGCGGACAAGATCCAGGGAGCCTTCTGCAAAAGCCTTGTTCAAAGGATAGGTGATTTCAAATTGATTTCCTGCCCCCTTGTCATCTCCCATTGAATCCATAAAATCAGCAGATACAGGGCCTCCTGTATACGATGGGTCCACCTGCAGAAAGCTTCCAACAAAATTTGAAGGAACAGATGAAGTAATAAAAAAGATAGAGACACCAGCAAAGCAGATGACAGCCGTTTTTAGCAAAGTCCATTTGTATCTGATATTTGTCAGGAGAGCCCTATTCATTTTGCACCTCCAAAATTCAAAAGAGCGCAGGCAATAAGTCTTAAGGATTTAATCATAAAATCAGAAGACATGATTACAGCAAAAGAAAAAGCCGCAAATCGGAAAAGCTGGGCAGGTTGCAAAAGCTCTTGAAAGGCGCGGCCCGCTGCATTTTTGGAAACCTTCTGATTGTGGCCACAAGTACCGCAGCCTTTTTTCATATTAAAGCGCAATTCGTAAGAGATTGCTTTTTGTGGACAGACAGCCACACATTCTCCGCACTTTGCACATGTAAATTCCGGGTGTCCTTTTTTTTCCTGAATTGTCTTAATGTCTATTGCGCTGAAGGGACAGGTGCTTGCACATTTCATACAGCCAACGCATTTGGCACTGTCGATTTTCATTTGAAAAAGACTGAAACGGTCTGTCAAAGAAGCAAAGGCTCCAAAAGGACAGAGGGAACTGCACTGGGTACGCTTTTTTGTAAGGATAGGAAGGGCAAGCACAAGGCCTAAAAAAATTCCGATAAAAAGCACGGTTGCAATCAGGCTTGGAATGGAATCTATAGGACTGAACTCTGTAACCAGCTTAAAAGGGCAGAACCATTCGCAGTAGATGCAAGCCAACTCACACAAAGAGGCAAGAACAATAAAAAAGAAAAATCCAAAATGAAATTCTCTGAGTTCCTGATTTTTTGGCAAAAGCTTTATGCGCTGTTTTTTTGCCAAGTGAGAAAACCCTTCTTCCCAGCCGCCGTAAAAGCAAACCCAGCTGCACCAGCCACGCCCAAGTATAAGCGTACAAACCAGCCATATTAAAATCATGCTGGAAACTGCCGCATAGTGGCCCGAAATTCTTGCCGGGAAAATTATGTTCTTTGTTACAAGCAGTGGAATTAAAACCTGAGGAATTGCAATGTGACAAAACGGAAGCTCTGAGTTACTCATGGCTTGAGAGGTAATTGCCATACTGCCGCGCTCATTATACAAATCAGAAATAAAGGCAATGCAAAAGCCTACTGCAAAAACTGTCTGAAAAATTCTTCGGTAAATAACTCCGCTTCCCATTTTTTTATGCTCAGAAAAAGTCATCCTCACAAAAAGAAAGAAAAGAAAAAAAGCATAAAGTAGAGAAGCAAGTGAAAAATTATTCATCAGGACAACAAAGAAGAAAATTATAAAGGCCATCATGGCAGATAAAATTAAGGAAGAAATCATCACAAACCTCCTAACCAAAAATAAGCGTCATCAAGCCAAGAAAAATCATAAAATAAAGGCTCACGCAAAACTGGGTAATTCTTGCAACTCTCTTAATTGCAGGAAGTCTTTTTGCCACAAAGGGAATTCCAAAAAGTGGAATAAAAAATGGCAGGGTTCCAATGTAGAAAAGGATAAAATAGAAAAGTCCTGAAAGCCCCTTGCCGCCAAAAATTGAACGGAGGATTGCAGTCCAAAGTGGCGGGCAAACATGAAGCCCCACTGCCAATCCCGAGCAGATTGCCGTTACCCAGTCATTTCCAATGTAACGGAGTTTTGGAGAGTGGCATCCATTTGAACAAGCATTGGCATTACCGCAACCCCATGGGAACTTTACCCCCAGAGAATTAACGAGAAGAGCTAGTCCACAGAAAATATATGCATAAACCGAAAGTTTACGCGCAAGCACCGGATCCATATAGCTATTGACGACCAATCCTGCAGTCGAAAAAACTGCTCCCAGTATAAAATACATTACAAGCCGGCCGCCAAGGAAAGCCCCTATCAGGCCTGAGTTTTTTTTGTAACTTATTTTTTCTGCACCAGACAAAAATGGGATTAATACGGGTGCACAGTACATTGTGCAGTATGTCCCTGTAGAAAGACCCAGTAAAATTGCTTCAAAAATCATAGCCACTCCGTTTTCTATTCTGAATAAATATCAAGCATTTTCTTAGCCCTCTTTCCTGATTCTGACTCAGGAGCTGCTTGGGCGGCTTCTTCAAAAAGTTCAAGGGCTGTATCAAGGTCGCCTGAATCAAGATAAAAAAAGGCACAGTATAAATAAGCCTCAGCCTTATCACAGTCCGAAAGCTGCTCGATTTTTCCTTCATCAATAAAAAATTCAACATCGCTTTTTATGATGCCATATCTTTTGAGCGGAGAAGTCCTGCTCACTTCAATTCCATTTTCAAGACGAAGCAAACGGCAAAAAACGTTTTTCGAATCCATAGCAACAGCCTTGTCTATAAACTGATTTCCCTTTTCAAGAAAACCAAGGGATTTCATAGGATTGTCGCCGGCAAGAAAACTCGCTTTTACAGTAAGGGCACTTCCATAAACTGCGGACGCTATCGCATCAGTCTGGGTAAAAGGCTTAAGCAGAGCGAGACAGTCTTCAATCAAGCCCTGAGGATTTTTTTCTCCTGCTGAACGGGCACGGTTGTGATATTCAATGCCTTTTTGAATTTGAGGGTTTACCTCTTGAGCAAAAAGGGTATTAGCCCCAAGTCCAATAATCAAAATCCAAAGTCCGGCCAAAATTGTTTTTTTCATAATTTTTTCCTCCAGTAAATTTATTCAGAAGCTCTGCATTGCTGCAAAAACAAATTTTCCTTTTCTCTCATGGTTTATCCCGTATGATAAATTAAAATAAGCAAAAACCGGGCAATCAAAATTAATCAAAAGGCCAAGGCCGTAAGCATCCAGAAAGCGATTGTCCTTGGCAGAATAGTCCTGTGCCAACGCAAGATCCGTAAACAGATAAGGGGCAAAAGTTACTGGGAAAGCTGGCGGCAGATTAAAGTCCAGGGCATTCCATCTGATTTCCGCAGAGAAAAGGCCGTAGCTATCTGTCTCAAGTTCTTCTTTTGTGTAACCGGAACGGATTCCTCTGTTTGCAAGGCCAAGACCGTCATACAAATCTATGGATGTTTTTTCAAGATTAATCTTTGCATCTTCAGAAGAATAAATTACAGCCCCTCCACTCAATAGTCCTGCAAGGGTAATTTTTTTATTAGGGTTAAAATCCAGATTTATGGCTGCCTCTATGCTGTCTGATTTAAAATCATCTGAGGAATTATAAAAGGAGCGAAGTTCAGCATTCGCTATAAATTTTTCAGAAAATAAAAGCGTATAATAAAAATAAGGAGAAATTGTAATGAGCGAAGGCTTATTCTCCCGAACTGTAATCTGATCTCTCGTGTCAACGCCCAGCCTAATGTCTGGTCCTGCAAAAAATCCTGTTTTCAAATACGCGTCAAAAGCAAGAGGTTCTTTTTTCGCAATGCTCTGAGCTGCATTTGTAAAAAACTTGGCTCCAAAAATCAGAGGCAAACCAAAAGTGTTTTCATCAATATAACTTGCTCCAGTCTTGTTATAACCAAGATATCCAGCCAGCATATTTCTTTTACCGCCAAGGCCAACCTTGCCAAAAAATCCATAGGCATTCCCACCACCAAATCTGAGCAAAAATCCAGTGCGTGCAGAAATATAAATTACTATGGTTTCGGGATTTTTCCGCGACTCATGAGCTTCGACCTGCGCAGAGTAAAAAAGGCCGCTGTTCATAAGGCGTATTTTTGTCCTTTCAACTTCTTTCTGTATTGCCTTCTGACTAAAAGTTTTATTTTCGCGGAATTTTGTATAACTCAAAATTGTAGAACTTTTGACTTCTTCTTCATCAAGTAAAATTTTTATTTTAGAGACAAGAACTTTTTTAGATGGAATTCTTTCGGTACAAAAAAGCATTGGAGAAGAGAAAATAAAGCATAGTAAAAATATAATACCGCGTCGTGTCATGGCTTGAATAATAAGATGGAATCATTTGGAAGACAATATACTTTTTGCCAAGATGTAAAAAAACAGAGTTATGATGCGGAAAAAGAGAGGTGAAATTTTTGTCTTAGAACAAATCCAGCATTGAATCCAGATAAATCTCTTCCCGCACTTCAAGATGATGCTTGGGCTTTGTCATATAGTACAAAATGAATTCTAAAAGCAGGGCAGAACCAAGACCACGGCCTTCTATCTTAAAATTTGAAAATCCAAGGGGCAGATAAGTTTCTCGAATATTTTCAAGACTGATAAAAGCTGGATTTTTCATTGCAAGCGAAAACCGGTAACCGCGCTCGCTACCTGGCTGACGGCATTTGTGACTGGCCACAATTTCTCCAAGATTTTTCTGGCTTACATTTTCGTAGCAGGCCTTGCGGTCGGGACAGTTCATATTGCAACATTCATTACATAAAAACTCAACCTTGTCTTTTTCCGCCTGGTGCAATTGTGACAGTTTGTCAAAGGACTTGTTCAGACGAAAATCTGGAACCACATATTTAAACTCTGGCCGCTTCAATTCTTTCTCAAAATCAGAAAAATCTGTAAGAACTTTTGTTGTCGATGAAACAAGATAAAGCGCCGGGAACCTTGCAATCAAATATTTTGCAAGCAAATCTGAATGTACAACAACTCCGCTTGCCACATTTGTTTTTCCAAAAGCTGAACATAGCCCATTGCATTTTTTATCAGAAAGATGTTCTGTGCGAAGAAGCGAATTACTAAATGTCAGCCGGGGGGAAATTCCATAATCATTCATCAGAGAAATTACATCAGCAGCATCTGCATCTCCAAAGGCCGCCCGTCCCCCTCCCCAAAGGCAGTCGCCTGGAGCTCCATAAATAGATGCTATATGGCACCAGTCGTAAAACCATTCACGGTGCTCCCGCCAGAGAGGAAGAAAAACTTTGTAAAAATCGTAGAACTCGAAAAGCCCAGGAAGGTGGTAGCAGGCACTTTTCATTTTTCCTGCCATCTTATAGGCTCAAATCAATTTCCAGCAGAATCGGTGTGTGGTCCTGTCGCGGTCCAGAATCAATCATTTCTGATTTTATGACTTTGTCTTTAATGCGGTTGCTCACGAGAAAGTAATCAATCCGCCAGCCCGAGTTGTTTATTTTGGAAGTTTTGATTCTCTGGCCCCACCAGGAATAAATGTCTTTTACATCACCGTGCACAAAACGGAAGCTGTCGGTAAAACCGCGGCTCAGCAGTTTTGTAAAGTCCTCGCGCTCTTCATCGGTAAAGCCGGCAGAAAAATGGTTTGATGCCGGATTCGCAAGGTCAATTTCCTTGTGGGCAACGTTAAAGTCACCGCAGGCAATGACCGCTTTTTTTGCATCAAGTGCCGCAAGGTAATCAGCATAAAGAGCGTCCCACTTCTGACGCTCGGCAAGCCGCTTTAGACCGTCTCCAGAGTTTGGGGTATAAACGTTTACAAAATAAAATCCGTCAAACTCAAGAGTCAAAAGGCGGCCTTCATCATCCATTGTATCGGGAGCGCCAAGACGTGGCACTTCACGCTTTGCCGACAATTCTTCCCTGTACAAAATCATAGTGCCCGCATAACCTTTTTTTGCAGGCGGCACAGAAGAAAGCCATTCTACCTTGTAGCCTGGAAAATACCTGGCCAGCAGCTCCAGATGCTTGTCAGAAGGTCCGTCGGCCGAAAGCTTTGTTTCCTGAACCGCAATCACGTCTGCTTTGTAGTTGCCAAGCTTCTTCAAAACTTCCTGAGACAACAAAGCCCTGTCCGAAGTAGAAGTAAGCGCCGCATTAATTGAATCTATGTTCCATGAAATAAAAGTCATTTTTTTCTCCTGCACACAGTATGTTAAAAAAGGAAATTAATTCAGCTAGACAATCTTTTCAAAAAAGAAGGCAGTCAGCAAATCCAATTCCTTGAGCACGGTAGAAGTCTCCGGCAGAGCAAAAAGTTCCCCCTCACCGGAAGCAGGATTTTGCATGACAAGAATTTTTCTCTCCACAAGATATTCGCACAAAAGGCTCTGAACTCCTTCCGAATACCTCTTTGCCAGTTCTACGGCAGAGCTTTTTGAAAGGGTTGCAAGCTTCTGCTCCTCAACCAAAAGCTCAAGAATCTGCTCCACCTGTGAGCAAAGCTTGGTCAAGGATTCCTTGGCAACTGCAGCAGCCTTTGCCGAAAAGAATTTCTGAGTGTGTACAAACGTATAAACCTGAAAAAGCGGCTCCTGGGTGTGCATTTTAAAAAAACTGCGTGCAATCCCCTTGAATACAGACACAGCCGGATACTTTTGCACCAGCTCCTTAATGTTGTGCGGCAGAAAAGAGACCGCCCGCATATAGTCAGCACAGAAGTCCGTAGTCTTGGCAACAATGTCATCTCGACCGTTAAAATGATTGTAAAGTGAAGCTTTTTTTACGCCAAGCAAACCTGCAATATCGGAAAGGCTAGCAGCCCCCGCCGAATAGGTAAAAGAGGCATTCAGCATGGCCATTATAATTGATTCCTTAGAAAGCTTTTTTTCCATAATTTGCCTAACACCCGTTAGTCTAGTATATAGTAAACATTTTCAACTGTCCAGACAGTAATTTCGATATCATAGTAACCTTTACAAAACAAACTAGTTACTATAATATATAGCCAGTTACAAAACAGATAACTTCGCAACCGGCTAAGCAAAAAGCCCATTAAGTATGGAGAACAAAAAAAATGAAGCATTCTATTTTATTATCAGCAGCTGCATTGGCACTTGCAGCCACATTCATTTCCTGCGCCAGCTCAAAAAAAGTCGAAGCTGACTCCTATGGAGAGGAAAAAGAAGAGCAGGTAACTGCAATTTCCATAAACAATCCACAAAAGAAACTTGACGGTGACCACTACAGCCCGGAAAAGCTAACTGGAAACGACCGCTCATTTGGCGAGAAACTCTTCAACTTGAACAAATACACAAAAATGGAAAACTTCTCCCTTTATGCTAAGCCGGTCTTGGGTGGCCTTGGTACGCGCAAAGGCGTCCTTATCTACAGAGAGGGCACGGACATAGCAGGCTTTGAATGCTATTACGACTCATGCGCATATGCAGTCCAGTTTGCAACAGCAGAACGCAAAGCTTTGATAAAGGCATTTGAGCAGTACCAGAAGGATTTTGACGAAAAAAAACTTGACCGCAAGAACAGCAAAAGCCGTCAGGCATACGGATTTGTCGGCGGATATGAAGACTTCGGCAACATTTCTGCATCAATGCAGTACTACTGCAAACCAAAAGTCTACTTTGGATACAACTTCGTCAGCGGCAACCCCTATTTCTGCATCTACGTAAAGAAAGCAGAAAATTTGGCTGTTGACCAGAAGAAGGAAGGCGGATTCAAGGAAACTGTTGACCAGTCCTACTACTTTACAAAAGCCCAGGCAAAGGTACTTTGTGACTTCCTTTCAGAAGAAAACATAAATTCTCTCCGCGAAGGTACCACGGTACCCCCCGAACTTCAGGAAAGCGACACATATTAACTTCCATTTGGACGGTGCATAAAGGCGCTCTACCATCCATTCCTTGGCTAAATTCCGGCCTCCGCCACTATGCGCCACGGGCTTTCCGGGGTTCCGTGGGACCCTGCCCACTCCATTGCCGGGGGCAACGGGCTTCCGCCCGCCCCTCCAATCCCGCGTAGGCTCATGCACTCGCAGCGTAGCGTCAAGCGGGCTCTCGAAGCGCCGACACTTATTTGCAAACAGCTCCCTTCGAGAGCCTCAGGGAGCGATTCTTTGTGGTAGCAAGAAAAACACCTATTATTAATTCTGCTATATGACAGTATTGTAAGTCTGTAACTTGTTACAATACAGATATTTACCTAGGGTGGTCAAAAATATAACAAAAAATTATTTTTGGCTGAAAATTTTATTGTAATAGTCTTAAATTCTGACACTCGGAAAAATGTTAAATTTACCAACAAAATGTTACTTTTTAAATATTTTGGGTCATTTTTACCCATTTTTCTTCAATACTACTTACAGAATGGCAGCTTTCGCAGCTGTCTCTTTCGCAGAAGGTATCACATTTGGTGCTTGGATGCGCGCTCTTGCTGCTCCTGTAGCAAGCAACGGCGAAGACACAATCACTGCTGCTTCAAACTCTTGGGGCGGAGCTGCTCGCGTAGGTGGCTTGAACATTACTGGTGTAGCTCCTGACGGAAACGCTGGTTTCAACATGGCCTACCGCAACAATGCAGACATGAGCATGACTGCTGGCGATGAAGCAAACCTCTGGGTAAAGCCGATTGACATCGTAAAGGTTTCATACGGTAAGTATGACAACAACACCCTCCGCGGTGATGTATGCTACGGTTCATGGAACTGGATGCGCCCAACTGCATGGTGGGCAGGAGACGAAGGTCTTTTGATGTCCGGAAACGGTGACACAGGTCTTATGGCAGAAATCACTCCAATGGAAGGTCTCTACATTCAGGCTCTTGTTCCTATCACAGACAAGAACGTAAAGGCTGGAGACACATACAAGAAGCTCCGCGGTGGTTTTGCATACACAGTACCTGGCCTTGTAAAGGTTAAGGGACAGTACATTGGTAAGGGTCAGGGTGCCGGCGATGAGATCAAGGCTGAAGAGGCTGAAGCTGCAAAATGGGAAGATAAAAACGGCAAAGCTATGACTGCACCCGCTACTATTGCTGATGCAATGAAAGCACTTCTTGTTGACGGAGCAAAATACACACCTGCAAAAGTAGCTGGTACTAAACCAGACGGAAACAGCAACTGCACACTCGAAGCAGAAGTTGACGTACTCGCAGTTGAAGGTCTCTTTGCTGGTGTTGGCGTACAGTACAACGTAGTAAAGGACGGAAACAAGAGCTGGGCAGCAGAAGATCAGATGAAGATTGCAGCTGGTGCTTCTTACCAGGTTACACCAGAGCTCAAGGTTAGCGCAAGCGGTGCATTCTTCACATACTACAAGTTTAACGATACAAAGGTTGACCCACGCTTCCAGGCTGGTGCAGGCGTAGACTATGACCTCGGCGATGGTCTTGCAGCAAACGCAGACTTCCGCTACAAGTCACCTATAAAACTTGACGGCAAGAAGGCTGACAATACAGACCAGATTGCATTCTCTGTTGGTGTAAAGAAGAGCGTATCTTCTAACGGCTCTATCGGAGTTGCATTCCAGGGTGTTACAAACAGCGGCAGCCTCGGTGGTGTAGCGGGTGCTCTTAACGACAAGAAAGAAGCAAAGAACTTCGTATGGGCAATCCCTGTTGCAATCGAAGTTGCATTCTAATCTAGCATAGCAACAAGCTGAACTAACCTAAACCAAGAGGCCATTGATTATGTTAATCGATGGCCTCTTCTTTTTTAGTTGCGGTGGCGGTTCATCCGGTTCAGATTCCACAACTGATGAGAAAGTCAACTTCACAACAGATGAGACGGAAGGAAGCGATTACTCATGCTCATACAAATTGAAAGGCCCGTCCTCTGGGGAAATGAATGTATGTTGGTGGGTTGATGAACAAAACCAAGCGAATGAAATGACATCATACAATACAGCTTTTACCGATTGTTCACTCGCCATGTCTTGTACTTCAAGTGGCTGGGGCGTTGTTTTGTTTTTCCCAAGGACCGTAGGTGAATATACAATTTCCAATATTTCTATCGCAAATAACTAATAATACCAAGGCGGTCCCTGCACTCGCAGCGTAGCGTCAAGCGGGCTCTCGAAGGGCCGGCACTTCTTTGCAAACAAGCCCCTTCGAGAGCCTCAGGGAGCGGTTGCTTGCGTTAACCAATGGCCATCGCACCAACCTACGCCGCCATGGAGCCCCGTAGTACCGCGCAAGCGGTATGAGCGTTAGCGAAGGGCGGAACGGCGGTGACGCAGAGGCATGTCCAGTCGAGTTAGCCAATCAGCAGATGGTAGAACAAATAAAAGCACCGTCCATAAAAGCACCGTGCAAATACTCCGCAGCCACTTCTGCGCCTATAAAGCCTACTGCAAAAAGTCGAAATTTATACTATTCAATTTAAATTCTACTTAAAACAGGAAGGTTGCCATGCAAGAAAAACAATTCAACAGAATAGCCCGGAGCATTCTCTTTACCGATTTGAATTCAGAGGACGTGAATCAGATAATAAATGCGCTAAGGGCAAAAAGATACATCATCTCTGCAGAAAGCGCATACACTGCGGATGGCACAAGAAAGACAACTGCCGAAAGTTTTGCCCATTTTCTTGAACGCTTCTGGGATTTTGACCACTCCCCCTACATAAAAGAAAAAAATCTTACCGGGCAGGTAATTCACAGGCGCTACGCCAGCATAATGAAAAGACGGGTTCAGCTCTATTGGATTCCACGGCTGGGGCAAAGACCGCTGAATTCCATAACAAAGGACGACATAAAATATGTAATGCGGCAGCTTATCCTCTATCCGTCCTACAAAAACCGGATGCTGAGCAGCGAATCCGTAAATCAAATTGTGCGGGCTGCAACAGGCCCCCTAAAATGGGCTTTCAGAAACGGCCTTACCAAGCGCGACTGCTTTAGTTCAATCATGTACTGCCGGGTTACCCACAAAAAGCGCATAATTCCCACCATGGAACAGGCAAGGCTCCTTTTTAGCACTGAATGGGAAAGCCCCGACTGCAAGCTGGCAAATTTAATTTCCATGTGCACCGGAATGAGATGCGGAGAAATTCAAGCCCTGCAGCTTGGCGACATAGAAAAAGACCGCATTTTGGTTCGCCACAACTGGGCACGGATGGAAGGCCTCAAATGCCCAAAAAACGGCTCTGAGCGCGAAATAAAAATCCCCCTGCAACTCTACCAGCTAATCCGCCAGCAGGCAGCCCAAAACCCCTACGGACAGTGCAAGGAAAACTTCCTTTTTTGGGGCTACAAGCGCACTGTTCCCCAACAGGCCCACTACTGGAACGAAGCCCTTCACCGCCAGCTAAAAAGTTTGCATATTCCCGAATGGGACAAAATTACCTTCCACTGCTGGAGGCATTTTTTTGCCGCAAACATGGCAGACTTTGTGGACGGCAGAAAGCTTCAGTTTGTAACCGGCCACAAAACCCAGGCCATGCTTGACCACTACGCCCACCACCAGACCGAGGCCGCCCTTACGGAAATTGAAAGCGCCACCGAAAAAATCTTCCTGCCAATAATTGGCGGGGCAAAGCACTAGAATTGCCATCTGTTTGGGAAATTTTTTGTCTCTCTGGACGATGCTTTTATCTGTTCTACCATATGTTGATTGGCTAACTCGACCGGACATGCCACTGCGCCACCGCCGTTCCGGGGTTCCGCGGGGCCCTACCCGCTCCATTGCTAGCGCAACCCGCCTGCGGCGGGCCCCTCCATGGCGGCGTAGGACTTGCCCCGGAAAAATCCTTCCATGGCTTTTTCCGGGGATTGCAGAATCGCTGCGCAATTCTGCACGCTGCTAAGCCGCCATCCATGGCTCTTTATTGCTTGGCAAGAACCAACACAATTACAGCGTGGCACGTTGGTTAACTAGCACAAGCAACCGCTCCCTGAGGCTCTCGAAGGAGCCTGTTTGCAAAGAAGTGCCGGCTTATTTTTTTCTGGGAGTCTTTTCCAGTTCGCTTCTGATTATCTCTTCCACTTCTGCCTGTGTCTTTCCCAGGGATGAGGCTATTATGCTTACGGGAACATTATTCCTGTTAAGGCCGAGAATATTCTGCCGCATGTTCTTTTCTGCTCCCCGAATCATGCCTTTTGCTTCACCTTTCTTTTGCGCAAAGTAGAGCGCATCGTCAAAGTGCATATTATGAATCATGTATTCCCTCCTGAACTTGTTCATCTTCTTTATTTCTTGTGCCACGCTATCCAGACGGTTGGTGAATGCTGTTGAAACTGCCCCTGTCTTTATGTAGCGCAGAAGGCTTGCACGCTCAGTATTGCCGTCAAACTGCCATGCGCTTATATTATAAAATATCTTAATGCATTTGTCATTCAGTTTTAGCGAAAGATTTTCCTGGCAACTGTTGCAAAAAGTGTATACCGGCAGTTTATGCCCGAACGGATCCTTTGTGCAGATAAAGATTATGTAGCTTTGGCACAACTCCCTGTACTTGTGGCCACTCATAAGCAGGTCTGCATCTAAAAGTCCCTGGTAGTAGCGCATCCTTAGTGGCAGGGATGCAAACTTAGAGGTCTGCATCTCAAGGTTGTAAAGCCTCTTCCCGTCCCTGGCAAGCACGTCCATGCGGATTCCCTTTGACTCGTAGAAGGGCCTTATGCTCTTTTGCACTTCGGGATAGGTGATTTTACCCGCCTTTAGGCCCAGCAACCTTTCCACCACGCCCGCACACACATCTTTTCTGTGCATAACCTCGCCAAAGAGGTAGTCGTCTGCAAATGTCAGCTTGTCCACGGGCTTTATCCTGCGCTCCCTGACCTGTTTTTCCAGTTCACTCGTGGAGAGTCTTCTTAGCTCCTGGATGGATGTGAATGTTTTCTTCATACATCTATATATGTGCTCTGAAAATTCAAAATCTGACGTGTTTGCGCAGTTATTTTGTTTTGTCTAAAAAGGCGTGTCATGGAGGGCGTGTCAGTTGGTTGATAACACAAGCAACCGCTCCCTGAGGCTCTCGAAGGGTGCTTGTTTGCAAAAGAAGTGTCGCACTTTCGACATGTCGTTTGACGCTTCGCTGCGAGTGCAGGGACCGCCGTCACCCTGAACGCACTTGCGGGCAAGTAATTTCAGGGTCTGTACAAGTTGTAGTGGAATGTTTCACAGATGCTGAATCAAGTTCAGCATGACGGTTGCATGATGGGGCTTCGCTGGGGTAAAGTTTTTTTTTCAGAGTTTAAAACAAGAAAGGCCCCCGGCGAACCGGAGACCTTTTTGGTTTAGGTTAGTGTAGTGTTAGCTACGCTAGGCTTAGAACCATACAGAGAGAGCAACAGGGATTGCCCATGTGAAGTTCTTGTAGTCGTAGTCATCGTTCGGAACACCTGTTACACCAGCGAGGCTACCGCTGTTTGTTACACCCTGGAATGCAACTCCGATGTAACCGTTAGAAGATACGTTCTTTGTAACGCCAACAGAGAATGCGATGTGGTCTGTGTTGTCAGCCTTTTCACCGTCAACCTTTACTGGTGACACATAGCGGAAGTCTGCGTTTGCAGCAAGACCGTCGCCGAGGTCATAGTCTACACCAGCACCAGCCTGGAAGCGTGGGTCAACCTTTACATCACCAACCTTGTAGAATGTGAAGAATGCACCGCTTGCGCTAACCTTGAGTTCAGGTGTAACCTGGTAAGAAGCACCAGCTGCAATCTTCATCTGGTTCTTAAATGTTGAACCATTTGCGAATGAATTAGCAAGCTCTGCTGCTTCTGCAGGAGTTGTTGCGGCTGCAATCTTGTTCAATAAAAGGCTTGTCTCAAGAGCTGAAACGTCATCAGCATCCTTAACTGTGTTGTACTGGAAGCCAACACCAGCGAAGAGACCTTCTACAGCGAGAACATCAATTTCTGCTTCGATTGTGCTGTTGCTGTTGCCATCTGCATTCAATGCTGCGAGAAGTTCTTCGTCAGAGAGTGTACCGTCACCGTCTTTGTCAGCAACATAGTCCTTAACTTTGTCAGAACCATTGCCGAGGTACTGTGCCTTAACCTTTACAAGGCCAGGAACTGTGTATGCAAAACCAGCCTGGATGTTCTTGTATGTTGCGCCAGCCTTTGCCTTTGTCTGTATCGGAAGAGTTGCCTGAATGTAAAGTTCTTCCATCGGAGTAACTTCAACCATCAGACCTGTCTTTCCGTTTCCGCTCATCAAGAGACCTTCGTCACCAGCAATCCATGCTGTCGGGCGGAGCCAGTTCCATGAACCGTAGCATACATCGCCACGGAGTGTGTTGTTGTCATACTTACCGTATGAAACCTTTACGATGTCAAGGGGCTTTACCCAGAGGTTTGCTTCATCGCCTGGAGTAAGTTCCATGTCATTTACATTATTGTAAACGCCCATGTTGAAACCTGCGTTTCCGTCCGGTGCAGTTGCTGTAACGTTAAGACGTGCTGCGCGTGGACCGCCACCCCAAGAGTTAGAAGCTGCAGTTACAGTGTCCTCTCCATCGCTTGCTACAGGAGCAGCAAGAGCGCGGAGCCAAGCACCAAATGTGATACCTTCTGCGAAAGAGACAGCTGCGAAAGCTGCCATTCTGTAAGTAGTATTGAAGAAAAATGGGTAAAAATGACCCGAAATGTTTAAAAAGTAACATTTTGTTGGTAAATTTAACATTTTTTCGTGTACTAGAATTTAAGACTATTGCAATAAAATTTTCCGCCAAAAATAATTTTTTGTTATATTTTTGACCACCCTAGGTAAATATCTGTATTGCAACAAGTTACAGGCTTACAATACTGCCATATAGCAGAATTATTAATAGGTATTTTTCTTGCTACTACAAAGAATCGCTCCCTGAGGCTCTCGAAGGGAACTGTTTGCAAAGAAGTGTCGGCGCTTCGAGAGCCCGCTTGACGCTACGCTGGGAGGGCATGAGCCTACGCGGGATTGGAGGGGCGGGCGGAAGCCCGTTGCCCCCGGCAATGGAGTGGGCAGGGCCCCACGGAACCCCGGAAAGCCCGTGGCGCAAAGGGGCGGAGGCCGGAATTTAGCCAAGGAATGGATGGTAGAGCGCCTTTATGCACCGTCCAAAAACATAAAAATGCCATTTGTTTTTAAAACAGACTTTCTAACTTGCATATTGTGTGCTATAATGGTTTTGTGAGCGAGAATGGACAGAAAGCGGACGGCCGGAACGTTCGGCTGAGCGAAGCGGCTCTTTGGTTCAGGATTGAGGACTTGAAAAACGAGGCTCGGGAACTGAACAGGGCTATTGCAGACATTTCCCAGTTGGTCTCTTATACACGTGTCGATTCAATGATTGACTTTTTGATAAGCAAGTTGGACGATTATTTTGTCCCGGAGACGCTTGTCTTTATGATAAAGCCACCGCGCAAGAAGGGGCTAAGGCAGTTTTACTATTCAAACCTGCAGAAAGTGGACAAGACCCTGGATCCTAAGTATTTTTCCATTCTGGAAGAATATTTTGACAATCTGGCGAATACTACCGTCAACGGCTATGCGGTTCCCTTTGGCAACCTAGTTCACGAACTTCCCAAGGATACTTTTTCTGATGATTTGCTAAAGCTAAAACCCGCGCTTGTGATTCCCCTGCTTGGAATTGGCGGAGTCTACGCCATAATCTACATAAGCGTCAAGAACGATGGCTCCGGCTTTACCGCCAACGAAATGTTCTATATTCACAGGATGTTTTCCGTGCTTGCGGTTACTATGCAGAACGGCCTTCACTATGAAATAAGCATTACCGAACCCAAGACCGGGCTTTTTACATATGATTTTTTCATCACCCGCATGGAGGAGGCAATCAGCAACCTGCGCCGCTACAACCGCCATTCAGGAATGCTTATAATCGACATAGACTTTTTTAAGCACTTTAACGACACCTATGGGCATTTGTGCGGTGATAAGGTTCTCATTGCCCTTGCTCAGACGCTTAAAAAAATTGTACGCGAGAACGACTGCGTTGCGCGCTTTGGCGGGGAGGAATTTTCCATACTGCTGACTGAATGTGATGAAAATAGCCTTTGGAACATTGCTGAACGCATACGCCTTGCGGTAAAAGACATTGTTCTCTACGAAAATGACCAGAAGCTTTCAATTACAATAAGCGTTGGCGGTTGCCTTATCCACGACATCAAGGGCGTTAACCCAAACTATATCTTTAAGAAGGCAGACACTGCGCTCTACTATTCCAAGCAGCACGGCCGCAACAGGACTACAATCTACAGCATGGGCTTTTTGGATGCGGCAAAAATCAAGAACGGTGAGGACCTTTCCGGGGAATAGAAAATAATAACAAAATTGCATTTGACATGCAAAATAGTTATCAAATAACGTAAAAATTATAATTTTCTTATATTTTGGGATAATATATAATTGCAGGCATGAGTGAAGGATTAGTGCTTGCCGTTAATGACAAAAGGCGCAAAAAACATTATTGTTTTTCTATGTTGAGCAAAGTTACGGCCAAGTCTTCCATTACGGAAGGGCCAATCTGGAAAGGCATTATTACTTTTATGCTGCCGATTATGCTTGGGATGTTTTTTCAGCAGCTCTACAACACAGTGGATGCGGTTGTAGTTGGGCGCTATGTTGGAAAGGAGGCCCTGGCGGCGGTTGGCGGTGGCACCATGTTCTTTATAAACCTTCTGATAGGTTTCTGCGGGGGGCTTGCCAACGGGGCTGCTATTATAATTTCCCAGTTTTTTGGGGCAAAGAAATGGCGGGAACTTTCCAAAGCTCTTCACACCTTTATAGTTCTTTCTATTATAATGGGGCTTGCGGTGACTCTTGTGGGCGTGAATTTCTCTGCATTTGCCCTTAGGCTGATAAAGACTCCGCCGGATATTTTTACCAATGCGGTTACGTATCTTAGGATATATTTTCTTGGCATTATTCCCATGTTTTTGTACAATACCGGGGCAAGTATCCTGAGGGCTACGGGGGATTCCAAGACTCCCTTTCTTGTGCTTGTCATTGCCTGCTTTGTGAACATTTTCCTTGACTGCCTTTTTGTCGTTGGGCTGCACCTTGGGGTTGCCGGGGTTGCCCTTGCCACGATTGCCTCCGAAGCGATAAGCATGGTGCTGATTTTTATTCCGCTTACGAGGACGGACAAGGTTTACAAGGTTGAATTTTCAAGAATCAGTGTGAATCCCGCTTTGCTAAAGAGGATGGTCAAGCTGGGGGTACCTTCCGGCATTTGCGCTATGATGTACCCGGTTTCCAATTTGACGCTGATGTCCTTTATAAACACCTTTCCCACCTACACGATTGCGGCCTGGACTGCATGGGGCAAGCTTGATGCCCTTTTCTGGATGTCCGTGTCTTCCATGGGCATGGCTTTGAACACTTTTTCCGGGCAGAATTTTGGCGCGGGGAAATATGACCGAATAAAGAAGAGCACCTGGCAGGGACTTTTAATAATGAACCTGATAACGCTTGCATTGGTTGTTGTATTCAGGCTTTTTGGGCGTTTCTTCTACAATCTCTTTATTCCGGGCGAGGAAGATGTTATTGCCATGGGGCTTAGGATTCTCTTCTTCCTTACGCCGGCATTTTTCCTTTATGTTCCCAACGAAATTTTTGCGGGAATTATAGGCGGGGTTGGAAAGACTCACATTTCCATGCTTGCAACCCTATTTGGCATTTGCGGCACCAGGCTGGTCTGGCTTTTTTCTTTTTGCCGGGGAACGGAAGACTTTCTGAAGGTTATAACTTGCTATCCTCTTTCATGGCTTATAAGCGCACTCTTTTTCTTTGTCTACTTTAAGAGCGGAAAGTGGCTGCCGAAGGACTAATTGGCAATGCTTGGCGGGGGCTTTCTTGATATTGAGCCTAGCCCCGATTGGAAGGGCGCGGAACGCGTTGCCGTTAGGCAATGGAGGCGGGAGCCGGAACCCTGGAAAGCGGGTAGAAATTGCCTCCGTGCAATTTCTACCCGTGAGTTTTCTGCGAAAACTCACCAGCCATTTTGCTAAGATTTAACGCGCCATCCTTGGCGCTATCGGTTTTAGGGTGGTAGAAATTGCATGGTCTGGCCGGGTCCGAAGGACCGGACACAGTTTTACCAACAAGTACGCTCCAGATTAGGAAAATTCAGAAGGTAAAAGCCTAGAGGTGCAAGACCCTCTCTTTTATTTCCTGGGTGCGGCCCTGGTTCCAGTACTGGGTGCCAATGTAACCGCAGGTGCGGCGGGCAACGTTCATGGTGCTTTGGTCGCGGTTGCCGCAGTTGGGGCATTCCCAGACCAGCTTTCCTTCGCCGTCGCTTACGATGTTTATTTCGCCTGTGTAGCCGCATTTCTGGCAGTAGTCGCTCTTGGTGTTGAGTTCTGCATACATGATGTTGTTGTAGATGTGCTTGAGCAGGGTCATTACGGCAGGTATGTTGCCTTCCATGTTGGGCACTTCCACGTAGCTTACGGCTCCACCCGGGCTTAGCTTTTGGAATTCGCTTTCAAAGGTGAGTTTGGTAAAGGCATCGATTTTTTCGGTGACGTTTACGTGGTAGCTGTTTGTTATGTAGTTTTTGTCCGTTACGCCGGGAATGATTCCAAAGCGGTTCTTGAGGCACTTGGCAAACTTGTAGGTTGTGCTTTCGAGCGGGGTTCCGTAGAGGGAATAGTCAATGTTTTCCGCTTCCTTCCACTTGGCACAGGCATCGTTTAAGGCGTGCATTACCTTTAGCGCAAAGGGCTTTCCTTCTTCTGATGTGTGGGAAGAGCCTGTCATGTAGCGTACGCATTCGCAGAGTCCTGCATAGCCAAGGCTTATTGTTGAATAGCCTCCAAAGAGAAGCTTGTCTATTGTTTCGCCTTTTTCCAGGCGGGCAAGTGCTCCGTTCTGCCAAAGGATTGGGGCTGCGTCGCTTTTTGTTCCCATAAGGCGGTTGTGGCGGATTTGCAGGGCGCGGTGGCAGAGTTCAAGCCTTTCGCCTAATATCTGCCAGAATTTGTCCATGTCGCGGTAGGATGAGCAGGCCACATCCACAAGGTTGAGCGTTACGACTCCCTGGTTAAAGCGGCCGTAGTACTTGGAGACTCCGGGCTGCCAGTTGCCTGCGTTTGCTATGTTTGCGTAGCCGTTACCTGTCTTGTCCGGGGTAAGGAAGGAGCGGCATCCCATGCAGGGGTAGCAGTTGCCTTCTCCGTTGCCGTCTACCTTCATGCTGAACATCATCTTTTCGGAGATGTAGTCTGGAACCATGCGGCGGGCTGTGCAGCGGGCGGCAAGTTCTGTTAGGTAGTAATACTTGGAATTGGGCTCTATGTTGTCGTTTTCCAGTACGTAGATGAGCTTGGGGAAGGCTGGTGTTATCCAGGCACCCTTTTCGTTCTTTACGCCCTGGTAGCGCTGCTTTAGGACTTCTTCTATGATGATTGCAAGGTCGGCTTTTTCCTGCTCAGTCTTGGCTTCGTTAAGGTACATGAAGACGGTTACGAAAGGAGCCTGGCCGTTTGTGGTCATAAGGGTGATTACCTGGTACTGGATTGTCTGTACACCCTTGGTGATTTCTGAGCGCAGGCGGCGTTCCACCATGTACTTGAACTGCTGCTCGTCTACTGTTATGCCTGTCTCGGACATTGTGTCGCGGATGTCTTTCTGAATCTTTTCCCTGCTAACCTGGACGAATGGGGCAAGGTGGGCAAGGGAGATGCTCTGTCCGCCGTACTGGCAGGATGCAACCTGGGCGATTATCTGTGTTGCTATGTTGCAGGCTGTGGAGAATGAATGAGGCCTGTCTATCTTTGTGCCACTGATTACGGTTCCGTTCTGCAGCATGTCTTCCAGGTTAACAAGGTCGCAGTTGTGCATGTGCTGGGCAAAATAGTCAGCGTCGTGGAAGTGGATAAGGCCCTGGTCGTGGGCGGCGGCAATGTCTTCGTCCAGGAGGAAGCGGCGGGTAATGTCCTTGCTTACTTCCCCGGCCATGTAATCGCGCTGTACGGAAACAACGGTGGGGTTCTTGTTGGAGTTTTCCTGCTTTACTTCCTCGTTGTTTTCTTCCAAGAGGCTAAGGATCTGCTCGTCAGTTGTATTTCTTTGCAAGTTATGGAGATAGCGGTATGTTATGTAGAGCTTTGCCACCTTAAAGGCGCCGTTCTGCATGATTCCGTCTTCTACAAGGTCCTGAATGTTTTCTACGCTCAGTGCATGGCCGCTTTTGTGACATTCAATTTCAATGTCGTCTACTATAGAATTTATCTGTGCTTCCGTAAGGCGTTCTTTTTCGTTAACTTCCTGACGGTTGTTTGCCTTGCGAATTGCAAGTACGATTTTTTCCCTGTCAAAAAGAACTTCCGAGCCGCTGCGCTTTATTATCTTCATAGAAACTTACACACTCCAGTCTTACTTTATGAGATTGGGCATCTAATTCCGGCATTTCTGCCCGGTATTTCTGCCCTTTGTTTGGTATTGGTTTTTCCCTCTGCCCTAGATATGGTGTTCAATTAATATTAGTCTACTATCCGTAGCGTTTTAAGTCAATGTCTCAAAATAGAGATTTTTCTGGCCAAAACAGGCGGAAAGCCTTATTTTTCGCAAAATTGGACGGTTTTTTGGTGCCAAATTTTTTTTGTTTTTTTTTATGTTGGACAGTATGCGTTTTTTTATGATTTTATGGGTACAGATGGATTTTTTTTGTCTAGTGGTGCAAAAAAGGCGGGTTTGGAAGGGAAGGGGGGCAGGGCAAAGCCTTGGTTTGTGCCGTCCCGCCCCTGTAATGCTAAGGATTATTCAGCGAAAGACTTTGCAAGTCCGTCTACTGCGCCTGTAAGCTGGCCCTCGAGTTCCTTGGGCATGCCAATCTTTTTGATGATAGAATTGAGGTTGTCAAACTTGAGTGACTTTGTGTACTTCTGGAAGGCTTCCCCGTCTTCTATGGAAACTGCGTCTGAAGGCATCTTTACCTTGGAATTCTTGGCAATCTTTGTTGAATACTCAAGAGTTGCAAGCTTCTTGGAATCCTGGGCAACCGTAACTCCGTACTTCTGGCTGGTGGAATCCCCGTTGAAGTCAACTGCAAACTGGTAGGCGCTCATGGCTGCGCTTTCAGGAGTGAATTTGACCGTAGCTTTTACAAGGCCCTTCTTTAAAGCCTTTGCGTCAAAGTTTTCAATCGTGAACTTCTGGACGTCTTTTCCCTGCATGGAAAGGGTGTAGTCGCCGGTATAAACGTCGCCCTTGCACTTTCCGTTGCCCTTTATGCTTGCAATGCTTCCGTCCGGGCCTGCAGAAAGTTCTAATCCAAAGTCCTTTCCGTCTTTTGTTACGGCATAAGAAGCCATTTCATTGTCGCTGAGCTTGAATGTCCTTCCGCAGATTTCGTCCTTTGAGTCTACGAATACGTCCATCTTTATGTTGGAGAATTCTCCGAGTCCGAATTCCTCCATGTCGTCCAAAAGGTCATCGATTGCCTCTTCAAACTTGCTGTAAGTGAATGCGTCACTGTAGGGTGCCAAAGCCTTCTGGTAGTTTTCAAAGGCTGAGATGACCCTCTTGAAGCATTCGTCGCTCTTTGCGAGTGTAAGAATGTCCTTTACGAGGTTTTCTGCGTTTTCGCCCTCAAAGTTTACGGTAAGAACCGTGAGTTCCTGAGACTTTCCGCCCCTGGTTAAGTTAGAAGTGCTCTTTGTAACGTCAGTTGCGTACTTGAGGTAGGTATCCTTGTACTTGTTGACTTCGGAAACGATTTCCTCATAGTTAGGGATGGATGTGATGTATTCAGTGTATGCCTTTATGATTTCGCCAACGTTAAGGCCTGAATTTGCGCCGAGGAATGCTGCTGGAAGGGAAACATAGTCCTTGTTCAGCTCAGGAACGCGGAGGCATGCTGAATTTTCGTCCATGACTGCGTCCAGGTTGATTTTTGCACTGTTTACGCTACCAGTCATGTTTGCAGCCAAGGCACCCTTGTTTACGGAAAGGTTTCCAGTCAGGTCAATGTTGTTGAGCCAGTCAAGGTCAGAAACTCCGTCTGCACCGCCCATGGCACCCATGTATGTCTTTGCAAGGGCCTTTCCTTCTTTAAGAAGAGCAAACTTGAGACCAAAGTCTGCAGAAAAGCCTTCTTCAAATGAAAAGGACTTTGATGACTTGAGCCCTTCGTCGACGGCCTTGTTCTCAATGTAGCTGTAGTATTCTGCAGGCTCCATTTTGTTTGCCTTGGATGAATTACCGCAGCCTGCAAGGAGCATTGCCGAGGCCATAAGTGCAGCAAGTGCTCCTGTGAGTGTAATCTTTTTCATATAAACTCCTTAAAATGAAACTAGTAAGACTATAATTCAAAAAGTGCAAAAAAGCAACATAACGCTAAATTTTTCCTGTCTTTTTCACCCTTTGCCTAAAAACCGCAAGCAAACGCATGATTTTTGAATTCCTTGAAGGAAAGACCCGGCAGTTTCATTTTTTATATAGTTTTTATATGAATTGCACAAATCAAGCAAAAGCGGTAAAATCCTATGGTTATGTTGGAAGTTTCGCATATAAGTAAAATATATAGGAAGAAAGTTGTCCTTTCCGATGCATCCTTTTCAGCTTCGGAGGGAAAATGCGTGGGCATACTTGGAAAGAACGGTACAGGAAAATCCACCCTGCTTTCCATTCTGGCGGGAATCCTTAAGCCAGACTCCGGTTCTTCCGTATGGCAGGGACGGAACCTGCTTACCGATGCAAAATTCCGTAACAGGGTTCAAGGCTATGTCCCCCAGGGCATTCCGCTTTTCCCCGAACTTTCAGCTCTTGACAACCTGAGCCTCTGGTATCCGGCAAAAAAATCCTCCCTGGAAGATTCCCTTTCCTCCGGCATACTGCAGAGGCTTGGCATAAGGGACTTTATCCACACGCCTGTTTCAAAAATGTCCGGTGGAATGAAAAAACGCCTTTCCATAGCCTGTGCGGTTGCAAATGACCCCGAAATTCTTTTGCTTGACGAGCCCTCCGCATCGCTGGACATAATCTGCAAGGAGCAAATCCTTGGCTACCTGGGCGAATTCTGTGCTGGCGGTGGAACGGCAATCCTTGTTACCCACGACATACAGGAAATTGAATTCTGCGATTCATGCTACATGCTTTCCTCAGGTAAACTGGAGCCCTACCGTTATACAGGCGACGTAAAGGCCCTTGTGCGCGACCTGGAAAATTCAATATGAGGCCCGCCGTGAACAGCCGCATGAACTATGCCCGCCTGCAGCTAAAGAGAAGCTTCAGGAGTTTTCCCAAGATTTTTCTCATGTCCCTGCTGATTTTCTGCATGGCTTCTGCCCTTTTTTACGCAAAGTTCTCGTCTTCTTCATCCAAGAGCGATTATTCCAAGATAAAAATAGGCCTTGTGGAGAACAACGAGGGGAAGTATTTCCAAATGGGAATTTATGCCCTTGAGCACATGGACAACTTCCGCTTTTCCGTTGACTTCACCCAGCTTTCCAGCGAGGAAGAGGCGGAAAAAATGCTCTATTCTGGCGAGATTAACCTCTATGCGGTCATTCCCAACGGCTTCATCGATTCAATCATATATGGAAGAAACAAGACTATAAAAGTCGTTTTGGGAAGCGCACAGGCAGGACTTGGCACAAAGATTCTCACTGAGTTTTTGGACGGGGCATCTTCCCTAATCACGGACACACAGGCCGGAATCTACACTTACCATGACTATTACGCAAACCACCTGGGGCGCTACGGAAAAAAGGAACGCTCCTGGGAATACGAGCTTAACTTCCACTATGCAAACCTCGTGGTGGGGCGGCAATCGCTCTTTGGCACAAGGGAACTCATGGCCGGGGAAGTCCTTTCCCTTGGGGCCTACTATCTTTGCGCAATGATATTCTTCTTCCTGCTTTTGTGGGGGCTGGGGAATGCCTTTATCTACATACGAGCGGACGATTCCATGCAGAAGGTTCTTGCAAGCAGGGGGCGCTCATCCCTTCTCCTTGTTGCATCAGACTGGCTTTCCTGCCTTGCGCTTCTTTCCTCAGTCCTTGCCCTGCCGGCAATTGCGTTCATCTTTATCATAGGGCATGCAGAAGGCTTTATTCCCGAACTTGAAAACCTGGACTTTTTCTGGCGGTTCGGTTTCCTGGTGAACCTGATTCCTGCCGTGGCCTTTGCCGTATCCCTTGAACTTTTCCTGCTGGAAAACGTGCGCGATACGGTAAGCGGTCTTTCCCTGCTTTTTATAGTGGCAGTCTTCCTTGCCTACCTTGGCGGCTGCTTTTACCCGGTGGAACTTTTTCCCAAGGCAATGCGCATCGCTTCAAAATTCTCGCCCGGTGGGGTTGCCTTTGAAAGCATACGGTCTGCCTTTAGGGAAAATCCATCTCCCTGGCCCAGTCTGCTTACGGCCTTTTACACGCTACTTCTTTTTGTCCTTACAGTCTTCTTACGCCGCAGGAGAATTTTGCATGAATAGAACAGTCCTTTTGCTGCGCCGCGTTCACCTTTTGAACAAGCGCTTCCTAAAAACCCCGGTCTTTATAATGCTTCTTTTGCTTTTGCCCCTTTCCGCCTTGTCCTTGAACAGGGCTTCCCGGAGCAAGGACATTGGCATAAAGGTGGGCTATACTCTTTCCCAGTCTGCCGGTGGCACTGGCCCTGACGAATACACAAAGCAGGCCATGAATGATGCTTTTTCCGGAGACAGCCTTGTAAAATACGAATTCTTTTCCTCCGAATCCCAGCTGGAGGATGCCGTAACCGAGGGAAAGATTTCCGTAGGCTTTGCCATTCCCTCCGACCTGCAGGAATCCTTCCGCGAATTTGAAAAGGGCAAGTCTGTAAAAAAGCAGATAGGGGTCATTGTAAAAAAGAACACCGTCGTGACCCGCCTCATAACCGAATTGATTTTTGGCCGCCTTTTTTCCCGCATTTCCTGCCAGATTACAAGGAACTACATTGCCCGCCTTGATGACACCGCTTTTACAAGTGCCGCAGACCAGGAAGTCTTTAACTCCATGTACAATAAAAACCGCCCAAAGGCTGCTGTTTTTTCCGTTGAATATGCGGGGCCACAAGGACAGGGGCTTTCAAAGCCAAGGGAAGTTCCCCTGCTGGCAGCCCCTGTCCGCGGACTTTGCAGCATTTTCCTGCTGATTCTGGGGTTTGCCGCAGCCTTTTACTACATACGCGATGACAAAAAGGGCCTCTTCGTATGGTTTTCCAGACGCAGCAGACTTTTCCTACGCATCTTCTACATATTTTTGCCGGTCTTTGATGCCTGCCTTGTAATGATTCTTTCACTCTATTTTTCGGGAACGTTTGAAGGCTGGACAAAGGAAGTCCCCCTGCTTTTAGCCTATTCGCTTGCAACTGCCGCCTTCTGCGCCTTTTTCTGCGCCGCATTCAATGACGAAGCCCTGCTTGCCGGAGCCATGCCCCTTATCCTGCTTGCAACATTCATCGTCTGCCCGGTCTTCATAAGCATAAATGCCCCTGCCGCAATACAGAAAATCTTTCCGCCATACCTTTACCTTACCGCCATTCACAAAACAGGCGGGATATTCGGCCTGCTTTTATATGCGGGAATATCCCTTGCAGCCGCCCTTGCTGCATCTGCCCTGCGCATAAAGACGGTAAAGCTTTAGCAATACCCATGTGCTTCTGCAAAGAAACGATGGGTTCTAGTTGACGCTGCATGTTTGAGGTGTGGTAAAATTGCAATGCCGTCTAGAAGACAATTTCTACAGCTTAAGAAATGCCTTGTATGCGTTTGCCGCCTGCACAATGTCTTCTTTTGCGGTAATTTCCCAAGGTGCGTGCATGCTAAGGACTGAAACGCCCGCATCAAGCACGTACATGCCGTATTTTGCCGCAAGGTAGGCTATTGTTCCGCCGCCGCCCTGATCCACTTTGCCAAGTTCCGCCATCTGGTACTTAACGTTTGCCTTGTCCAGGGCATTCCTAAGCATGGCAATAAATTCCGGTGAAGCATCGCTTGCATCGTACTTGCCCCTGGAACCTGTGTACTTGTTGAATACGATTCCACCGTTAAGGAAAGAAGCGTTTGCCTTGTCGTACAAGTCTCCGTGCTGGGGGTCATAAGCCGCATTAACGTCGCTTGAAAGCATATAGCTGTTGTTAAGGCATCTTCTAAGGGTAAGCTCGCTGTAGTCTCCCATGCGGGCAACCAGTTCAGCAACCGCATTCTCAAAGAAATGGGAAGCCATGCCTGTTGCCCCAACCGAACCGATTTCTTCCTTGTCCACGCAAAGACAGCAGTTGGTGCGCTTTTCCGCCTTGCTGTTAAAAAGGGCATAGGCCGAAGTGTAGGCGCATGAGCGGTCGTCCTGTCCGTAGGCAAGAATCATTGAGCGGTCAAGGCCAAGGTCGCGGGGAAGTCCTGCGGGAACAACTTCAAGCTCTGCTGAACCAAAGTCTTTTTCTTCTATATTATATGCATCCTTTAGGAGCTTTAGCACAGCCTTTTTAGCCTTGTCTTTTTCGGGCTTGTCGGATTTGTCTGCTTTGTCAGCCTTTGCAGAGGATTCGCTCGGGTCAAGGGGAATCTCGCTTCCCAAAATAAGGTCCAGCGTTTCTCCCGGAATGAATTCAGCTGCGGTTTCCTTCATCTGCTTTTGCGCAAGGTGGGGCAGAATGTCTGAAATTACAAAGACCGGGTCGTCTTCCTTTTCGCCAATGCAAACATTCACTGTGCTGCCGTCCTTTTTGCAGACAACACCGTGAATGGCAAGCGGCAGGGTAAGCCACTGGTACTTCTTGATTCCGCCGTAGTAGTGGGTGTTAAGGTAGACAATAAAGTCGCTTTCGTAGACAGGGTTCTGCTTTACGTCCAGACGGGGAGAGTCTATGTGGGCGCCAAGAATGTTCATGCCCTTTTCCAAGCCGTCGCTTCCTATGTCAAAGAGGGCAATTGCCTTTCCAAACTTGGTAAGGTAAACCTTGTCCCCTGCCTTTACCTTTTCAAGCGAATTTATGTTCTTATAGCCATTCTTTTCAGCCTCTTTTACAAGAAAGCTAACGCATTCCCGCTCAGTCTTTCCATTAGCCAAAAAATCCTTGTATCCACAAATCAATTCATTATCTTGTAACATTTTTCTTCCCTTACATTTCTTGGTGCTCAAGACGCCAGTTGATTGTGCGCTTTAGGTAGTGAATGTAGGCCGGATCCTTGCACATGTTCTTTCCTTCAACATCAGAAAGCTTTGCCACAGGACCGTTGTTGCATTCCGTAACCTTCATAACAATATTAAGCGGAGTTGCATCCGTATCGTTTGCAATAAAAGTTCCTATACCAAAAGCAACCCTTGCCTTGTCCTTAAAAGCCTTGTACAAATTGGACGCACGCTCAAAGTCCAGGCTGTCGCTAAAGAGCAGGGTCTTAGTCTTAGGGTCAATGCCAAGAGACTTGTAGTGGGCAATCATCTTTTCTCCCCAAGCGTATGGGTCACCAGAATCGTGGCGCACTCCGCTAAAGAGAGTTGCGTATGTCTTTCTAAAGTCACGCAGGAAAACGTCTGTTCCAACGGTGTCGGTAAGCGCTATGCCGTTAAGAACACCGTACTCGTTCACCCAAGCATCCAGCATGTACCAGTTTGAATAGGCCGGATTGTGCTTGCGGTTACCCTGGCCAACGCACTGAACAAATTCATGGGCCATTGTTCCAACCGGAGAAACTCCCAGCTTCTTTGCAAGGTAAACGTTGCTTGTTCCTACAAAGTTTGATTCCTTAAAGCCCTTGGTCTTTTGGGCTTCTATAATCTTCTTTATTACAAGCTCCTGTGCCTCTGCGCTAAGGCGGCGCCTCATGCCAAATTCGGAAAATGCTCCCAGAGTGAATGTCCCGTCGACAAGTCCCTGGGTCTTTTTGTCCGCACGTTCAACAAAGCTTTCCAAAAGATGCTTGTAGTCAGCGGAATTCCTAAAGTAAACCTCGTTCACAATGGCAAGGGTGGGAATTTCGTAAAAAGATGTGTTAACCCAAGTTCCGGTAGTCTCTATAGAAAGCCCGCAGCCGTCAGGAATTTCCTTTATAGAAAAATCCTCAAACCTAGGGTGCCAGAGACGCAAAAAGTCAACGTAGTCGCGCTTAATCCATTCAATGCCGCTAAGGTATTCAAGCTCGTCTTCCGTAAAAGAAAGCGAGCAATATGCCTTAACCTGTTCGCGGATTTCCTCCACCATCTCGTGGGTAAACTTAACGCCCTCATTGCGGCACTTAAAATCCCATGTAGTTACATAACTTGGGAATTTGTGGTAAATAGCCTGTCCCATGCTGAATTTGTACATGTCCGTTTCCAGCAGGCTGCTGATAATTTTTTCCATAAGAGACCTCCGCCCTTTTTTTTAGGATTATACCAAATTTAGAGAACACTTAAAAGGGAATACGCTTCCTTTTTGATTTTTATTTTTCTGGAGCTGGCTTGCTTTTTTTACTGTGCCTAAAGGCAGCTCTTGTAAAATCCGGCTTTGCGGGGTTCCGCCTTTCGGCTCCATTCTCGGTGTGCCCGCCCCTTCGACAAGCTCAGGGAGCGCCCCCACCGAGAACCGCTGCGCGGCCCCTCCAATCCGTGCTAGGATTCTTTGCGAGAGGGGATATGCCAAGACAATACTATTACCATAAAAAACACGTCATTCCGCTTCCCGCCCCGGAATCTGTAAAAGACAAATGCCCGGCTTAACAAAAAAAACTATCCTATTAACTATTTACGCTTTATGTTGTATAATATACCGTTATGCCAAGTCAGGATATGCCTTTAATTGTACAATCGGACCGTACTCTCTTGCTGGATGTTCATGCACCGCTTGCGGAGGAATGCCGTAATGCCCTTATTCCCTTTGCGGAGCTTTTGCGTTCTCCGGAGCATTTGCACACCTACGCGCTTACACCCCTTTCTTTGTGGAATGCGGCCAGCGCAGGCTTTACAAGCCAGGACGCAATTGACGTGCTAAAGAAATTTTCCCGCTACGAAGTTCCCCAGAACGTGCTTGTGTGGATTTCGGAAACGGCAAACCGCTTTGGCAAACTGCGCCTCGTTCCCTGCCCCAATGGCAAGGAAGAATACCTTTATCTTGTTTCTTCTTCACCCTACGTCTTTAAGGAAATAAGCGCAAATCCCGCCGTTCAAAAGCTGATGCTTCCCTGTACCTACGAAGAACCGGACAGCGAGGCTCTAAAGGAAGTTTCTGTTAGCGAAGAAGAAAAAAAATACTGCTTTACCCTTAACCTTACAGACCGCGGTACCGTAAAACAGCAGCTTTTAAAACTGGGCTGGCCTGTAAAAGACGATGTTCCCCTGCAGGACGGTGCCCCGCTTGAAATAAACCTTAGGGAAAAGACCCTTGCAGGAAAGGCGTTTGAAATCCGCGAGTACCAGAAAAAGTCTGCCCAGGCTCTTATTGGCGACAGGGGGCCTGGCACTGGCTTTGGCACCATTGTGCTTCCTTGCGGGGCCGGAAAAACCATTGTCGGCATGCTGATTATGTCCATGCTAAAGACCAACACCCTTATTGTTACCACAAACATAAGCGCAGTTCACCAGTGGATAGACGAACTTGTGGACAAGACAAACCTTGAGCGCGACCAGATTGCAGAATACACCGGCGAAAACAAGACAATCCTTCCTGTAACTGTGGCGACTTACCAGATTCTTACCTGGCGGCCCGACAAAACTGGCCCTTATCCCCATTTTTCCCTTTTTAGGCAGAACAATTGGGGGCTTATAATCTACGACGAAGTTCACACCCTTCCTGCCCCGGTCTTTAGGGTTGCGGCAGAGATTCAGGCTGTGCGGCGGGTTGGACTAACAGCAACTCTTGTCCGCGAAGACGGCTGCGAGGGCTATGTCTTTTCTTTGGTAGGCCCCAAAAGATACGATGTTCCCTGGAAAGAGCTGGAAAGATCCGGCTGGATTGCCAGTGCCGAATGTGTGGAGGTTCGCCTAGGACTTCCCCAGGACAAAGAGATTGAATATGCGGTTTCACAGCAGAGGGCAAAGCACAAGATTGCAAGCGAAAATCCTGTTAAGGATAAAATAGTTGTGGAACTTGTAAAAAAATTCCCCCAGGACAAGATTTTGGTTATTGGCCAGTACCTTGACCAGTTGCACAATCTTGCAAAGCTTTTGGACGCACCAATCATCACGGGAAAAACGCCCAACTCCGAGCGCGACAAGATTTATGCAGACTTTAGGAGCGGCAACATTCACGTGCTTGTGGTAAGCAAGGTTGCAAACTTTGCAATAGACCTTCCGGACGCAAGCATGGCAATTCAGGTAAGCGGAACATTTGGCTCAAGGCAGGAAGAGGCCCAGCGTCTTGGAAGAATCCTCCGTCCAAAGGAACGAACATCACGCTTCTTTACGCTGATTACCCGCAACACGGTGGAAGAGGATTTTGGCAGCAACAGGCAGAAATTCCTTGCCGAGCAGGGCTATTCCTACAGAATCCTAAGATACAATGACGAGTCAAGCCTGGACGAGCTTGATGCAACCCAGCCACTTTGCATCGGCGGATTTGGAGAAGAGTGATGGCAGTTATAACACCTAAAGTTCAGCGCATAATAGACTGGCGCGAAAGCATGGCAACCATGGACGAGGTTATGTTCTTTGACATAATGCGCATGTACCTTGGCGAGATAAAGACTCCCTACAACAAGCAGAAGCTTATAGAAGATCTTTCTTCATTTTTGCGCAAGAAGGAAAACAGGGAAACTTTGGTAAGCCTTTTGGGAAGCGGTGACCTTAAAATTCTTACCATAGTAAAGACCGTCCGCGATTGCACCGTCTCAAAGATTCTTTCCTTCATGGAAACAAAATCGCAGGGGAAAAGGTTTCCAAATGACCTGAACGAGCACATAACAAACCTGCAGGAACGCCTTATTCTTTTTAGCTTTGCGGACAAGGATTCCGGGGCAATGGAACTGCGCATAAACCCGCTTTTGGAAGATGAACTTGATCCTCTTTTGCAGACAGACATTCTTTTTAGTGATTCGGAAAAAGCCGTGCCTCAGGCCGAAAAGCCAAATTCCCCCGTGCAAAAAGGGGAGAGGGAATCAGCAAGTTCATTGTTCAAGGCACCTTGCACTTTGAGCCCCCAGTTTTTGGCAAGCTTCTGTTCCTTTGCAATTTCCCATCCTGACCTTTGCAAGAACGACGGTTCCCTAAAAAAGCACGGCCTTACGGAAATGCAGGAAGTCTTTGAAGGGCTTGGAAAATCATGCCTTGAAAAACTTACCGCCGCTTTTATGAACCTTTCCATTTTTTGTGCCTTGGAAAAAGGAATCAGCGTAGACTTGGACCGCTTGGAAAATTTTGCCGCAATGGAAGAAAAAGCCCAGTACCTTTATCTGGTCACGGCATCTGTTGCCCACTTTCCAAGAAAAACCATGCAGATGAACGCCCAGATTTTTTTCTGCACTCTGTATGCAATTCCAAGTACTGGCTGCACACTAGTTCAGCTTACCCAGCTCTTTCTTTTGGAAAAGGAAAAGGTGTCTGGAGAAACTTCAAGCCGTTTTGGAAGGATTCTTTCTTCCGCCGCGTCTGGCTCTGCTGCCACTAGTCCGTCTCTGGCATCTGGCGGTGAATCTTCTTTGCTTGCGGAACTTACAGACGGAAATCTTGTAAAGGCACTTGCAGAAGCTGCCCTTGAATTTTCCATCCTCTGCGTTTGCGGAAAAGACTTGGAAGGCAACCCCTTGTACAAGAGAAGCAGCTTTTTTGACGAAGAAAAAAATGCGAATGCGGCAAACACAAAGGTTCTTAGCATAGATTCTGCATTTTCTGTTACCCTTCTTCCGGGGCTTAATCTGCACGAGCTTTTGCCCTTTGTTCATTTTATGCAAATAAAGCACTATGACACCGCCGCCGTTTTTGAAATAAACCGTGCTTGTGCAATCCGCGCTTTTGATGCTGGTTTTACACCAGAAAAAATTTCTTTGCTCTTGGAAAAATATTCATCGTATAAAATTCAGCAGAACATTCAGATTTCTTTGGAAGAGTGGTTCAGCTCGTATAAATCTGCTTCGCTTTACAAAGGCTATGTCCTAAAGGTAAAAGAAGAAAATGCCCAGTTCATAAAAAACAATCCGCTTCTTTCGCCCTACATAATGGAAGAACTTTCTGCCGGAGTCTTTTTTCTTTCTTTTGCGGACGATGCCAAGGCTCAGAGCATCATTGCAAAAAGTGGCCTTGATTTTATAGGCAACATGAAGCTTGCTCCAAGTCAGAACCGTACGCTTTCTTTTTTGCCGCTTGACGAGCCGGAGAAAAAAATTGAATCTAAAGAAAAAAAAGCGCCTGTTCACAAGGTGGACAAAGACAAGCAGAAGGCAATACTGGATGAACTAAAGTCAGAGCTAGACGGAATGAATTTGCCCCTGGATCAGAAGGAAGGCCTCTTGGACAGAATAAACAGAAGAATTGTGCTTAACAAATCCCAGCTTGTTGGAGAGAGCGTTCGCTTTGAAAAGGTGGAAGCCGGGGGAATGGACTACACGGGTAAAATCCACGTTATAGAAAGTGCCATTCAAAACGGTGGCATTTTGGAAGTGGAACTTGACGGCGGGCAGTCTCTTGCAGGCAAGCCGCTTGACCTTAACAAAAAAAATCCCGGTGCAGAGCCCGGTGCCCAGCTTCTTATGGAACTTTCTGCAAGCGGAGAAAAAATTTGCATTCCGGTAAGCTCTGCCGTCCGAATAAAAAAGACCCGCCGTCTGTTGAATTTGGACTAGAATTGTTCTATAGTTTTTTATATGGAATCTATTTCGCTCTCTATTACTGCACTTGATATTTTACTAATCGTCCTCACATTTTTGTTGGTCTTTCTTGGGATAGTCGGCTGCATAATACCGGGAATTGCGGGAACACCCTTGTGCTGGGGCGGAATGCTGGCATCCTACTTTGTCGAACCATGCAAGCTTTCCCTTGCAACTCTTATCGTTTGTGCGGTTATTACGGTGCTTGTGGAAGTGGTGAACAATTTTGTGCCCTCGTTTTTCACCATCAAGGCCGGCGGTTCCAGGGCAGGTTCCCTGGGTGCAATCGTGGGAACATTTGCCGGTCTCTTTTTGGGTGGTTTTATCGGCATTCTTGCAGGCCCCTTTGTGGGTGCATTCATTGGTGAACTGATACACGATCGCTCCGATGTAAAAAGGGCCATAAAGTCCGCTGCCTTTGCTTTCCTTGGCTTTGTAACAGGAACAGGCCTCCGCCTTATTGTGTCCTGCGCCTTTGTAATTGTCCTGATTCATGCATATTGGGCAAAATAGTTTGCCTTGCAAAATAATTTGAATTGCAAAATAGTTTTTTGGACGGCATGCCTTTTTCTACTGTGTCCGGCACTACGTGACCGGCCAGCCCATGCAATTTCTACCACCCTAAAACCGATAGCGCCACGGATGGCGCGTTAAATGTTAGCAAAATGGCTGGTGAGTTTTCGCAGAAAACTCACGGGTAGAAATTGCATGGAGGCAATTTCTACCCGCTTTCCAGGGTTCCGTGGGGCCCTACCCACTCCATTGCTGGCGCAACCCGCCTTCGGCGGGCCCTTCCAATCGGGCGTAGGTTTTATCTCCTGTCGCTGCTAAAGACCCGACAATCTTCTGTATTAATCAGAGTTTTTTAATCATAGTGCCTATGTATCTTGATGGAGATGAGGGAAGTCGAATCCCTCATTCCGTTCGGCACATCCTTGTGCCTCCCTCCATGCGGCTCCGTTCGCTGACGCCCGCATTAATCTGTCTTTTTATGTTTGATTCGTAGCATATAAAACCGCGAGTTTCCGAAGGAAACTCGGTAAGCATGCGTAGCATGCGACGCGCTCACTGCGCTGCGGGATTCGCTTTGGTTAAGAATTTATGCAAAAAAAAAGACTGTCGCTTATTTGCAACAGTCTACTTGATGGAGATGAGGGAAGTCGAATCCCTCATTCCGGTCGGCACATCCTGTGCCTCCCTTCATGCGGCTTCGTTCGCTGGCGCCCGCATTGATCTGTCTTTTTATATTTGATTCGTAGCATATAAAACCGCGAGTTTCCGAAGGAAACTCGGTAAGCATGCGTAGCATGCGACGCGCTCACTGCGCTGCGGGATTCGTTTTGACAAACAGGTTATGCAAAAAAAAAAGACTGTCGCTTATTTGCAACAGTCTTTTTGATGGAGATGAGGGAAGTCGAATCCCTTACCTCCTGCATGCCATGCAGGCGCTCTAGCCAGTTGAGCTACACCCCCAAAAGTCGGAATTAGTTTAGCATAAAAATGCAAACATGGTCAAGTGGGGGGTGTGTGGCTTTACAGGGTTCCGTTGTTTTTTATAACGTCCCTGTACCAGTAGGCGCTGTCTTTAGGCGTGCGCTTTTGAGTCTCATAGTCAACGTGGACAAGACCAAACCTTTCGGTATAGCCGCGTGCCCATTCAAAGTTGTCTAGAATGGACCAGTGGAAGTAACCGCGTATGTCCGCACCGTCCTGAATGGATTTGCCAAGCTCGTTCAGATAGGCATTCGTAAAGTCTATGCGGAGCGTATCATGAATCTTGCCATCCGGGCTTATGTAGTCACTCGTGCTAAGGCCGTTTTCGCTTATGATTACAGGCTTCTTGTAGCGGTCGTAGATGTGCTTTGTAAAGTGATGCATAGAACGCGGAGTAATGTTCCACTTTGCAGCGGTCGTCGGGTAGCCATAGGGAAATTCCTTTACAGAGAAACCCTGTTCCTTGTCTTTTTCCGAAGTTGGAGCGCAAATTGCAATTCCTTCGTAAATATTCTGACCGTGGAAGTCAACCGGAGAAGAGATAATCTTCATGTCACCGTCAAGAATTTCCGGCATGTCCGAACCGAACGCTTTATCCGCATCCTTTGGGTAAGTGCCAAAATAAATTGGGTCGCACCAGTAGTGCAGGCTTCCGCCGTAAAGAATACCCGAGCCCTTCTGCAGGTGCCATGATTCCGGTGCGGATTCAAATACATCCATTGATTTTTCAAAGGCCGCTATATCTTCTGCAGAATCAGTAGCAGGAAAGTTTGCAAAGCCACAGTGGGCAAGTCCAACCTTAGTTCCTTCAGAAGCATTTGCCCTTACAGCCTGAACCATTGTTCCCTGTGTAAGAAGAATATTGTGAACAGTGTTAAGAAGCTCGCGGCGTGAAAGTTCAAGGCCGGGTGCCATCCAGCCCATGTATCCGCCAAGAATGCAGGGCATCTCGTTCAACGTAAAGAAATTTTTTACACGGTCACCAAATTTTTTTACGATAAGCTCCGTGTATTCACCTGCCCAATAGCGGACGTCCCTGTTGCGCCAGCCACCCTTGCGTTCAAGAACAAGAGGCAAGTCCCAGTGAAAGAGCGTAAGCCAAGGTGTTATATTCTTTTCCAGAAGAGCATCTATAAGGCGGTCGTAAAAGTCAAGGCCTTTCTGGTTTACAATTCCGTGAATTGCACCACCCTTTGTGTCGCTGTCGTAGCTTAACACGCGCGGCCATGCAACAGAAAAGCGGTAGTTCGGAATTCCCAGCTGGGAGAAAAGCTCTATGTCTTCCTTGTAGCGGTGGTAGTGGTCACAGGCAATGTCTCCTGTTGCACCAAATTTTGTTTTGCCGGGAGTGTGGCTAAAGGCATCCCAAACGGATTCCTGCCTGCCGTCTTCTTTTGCGGCTCCTTCTATCTGATAACTGGCGGTTGCTGCGCCCCAAATAAAATCCTTAGGAAAAGTCATAGGTTCACCTCCATTCCTTGCGATAATATAGCACAAGAAAAAAAAGAATCAGCCAAAAAAACACTTTTTTTGTCAAAAAGCAATTAAAAAAAATCGTTTCTTTAAGCACAAATCGACAGTCCGTCTTTTTGCGGCAGTCAGCTTTTAATTTGTGTGCCGTAAAATCAGTGTAGCAATATTTGCCTGGTATTGCATTAAAGTTATACTTTAATCTGTCTGCTTAGAAAATTACATCCTGAACATAAATGTCTTTATTCCTGTCTATGCTGAATTTTATTCTTATCTTCTGATCCAATTTTGTTTTTTCCCAGGGGCGGGAGTAGGTTAAGACAGCATCCGCAATTCCCTGCTTTTGGGGAGTAAAAATATAGTACTGCTTTCCTCCTGTTCCAACTGTGCGGGAATCCTTTTTATCCTGAACATATTTTTCGTCTGTTACCTTTAGAACCTTGTCTGGTGTTAGGCGGTATGACCACGAGTATCCTGTTGTTGGATTTGCGCAAAGCATGACCGTGCATGAACTGGGCTCCTTGCTTTTTGCACTTGTGTTTAAAACAGTTATTTCTACCGGGTTGCCATTGTTCTCATATTTATAAACTACCGTTGCCGGTTTTTTAGGAACGCTTTCGCACCCAATAAATGCTAGGACAGCCAGAGAAAGGGCTCCCAAAAAAAAACTGAACCTGTTCATAAAATACCTCTTACAGTAAGAGTATAAAAGTAAAGCCGAATTTTTACAAGCGAGCAAATTTTAAGTGGCGCATTGACATTTTTAAGGGTAAGGGTTTAGCATAAAGTGTTGAATAAAAGAGGAGGCTGTATGAAGGTTTTATTGGTAAACGGTAGTCCAAGGCAAAAGAGCAACACTCTGCTTGGGCTTAATGAGATGAAAAATATTTTTGACCAGCAGGGGATTGAGGCGGAAATATACAATATTGGAAACAAGGATATAAGGGGCTGCATTGCCTGTAACCGTTGCGGGGAACTTGGACGCTGTGTTTTTGATGACGCGGTGAATGAATTTGCCGCAAAGTTTAAGGATGCAGACGGTCTGGTCGTTGGAACTCCTGTTTATTACTCTGCCCCCAATGCAACCGTGCAGGCCTTTTTGCAGAGGCTTTTCTACAGCAGCCACTTTGACAAGACCATGAAAGTTGGAGCGGGTTTTGTCTGTGCCCGCCGTGGGGGAACAACCGCTTCCTTTGATGTTGTGAACAAATTCTTTACAATCAGCGGAATGCCTGTTGCAAGCAGCCAGTACTGGAACAACATTCACGGTGGAGTTCCAGGGGAGGCCTCTGAGGACAAGGAAGGTATGCAGACACTCAGGGTTCTTGCCCGCAACATGTCCTTCTTAATAAAATCCATTGCCTTGGGGAAAAAGGAATTTGGCTTGCCGGAAAAAGAGGAGCATGCCTGGACAAATTTCATCTAAAAAAGCCTACGCCGCCATGGAGGGGCGCGCAGCGTTCTCGCAGAGAATGGAGCCGAAAGGCGGAACCCCGGAACGGCGGTGACGAAAAGAAAGGTCGGCCGAGTTAGATATAAAATGAATGGTAGGGCAGATAGGGCTTCCGTCCAGAAGACTAGCGTTCAAAATATTAAACGGCTATGTTTGACACTCTTTTTGAATATCAATATTATTGTTCCCATGCCTCAACTTAGAGAAAACAAAATGGGGACTATGAGTGTTCCCCGGCTCATCGTGAACATGTCGCTTCCGATGATGATTTCCATGTTCATCCAGTCGCTTTACAATATCGTGGATTCCGCTCTGGTTGGCCGGATAAATGAGAATGCACTTACCGCCCTTTCGTTGGCCTTTCCCCTGCAGAACCTGATGGTTGCCTTTGGAATAGGAACGGCAGTGGGTGTTAACGCGCTGCTTTCTACCCGCCTTGGTCAAAAAAAGATGGAGGATGTGAACAGGGCAGCCATGAACGGTATCTTCCTTGCGCTTTGCACCTACCTTTTTATTCTGCTCCTTTCATTTTTTATCCTGCATCCATATTTTGTCTTTTCCGCGAAGGGGGTTGCCCAGATTGTTTCCTACGGCGAGGAGTATGCTTCCATTGTGATGAGGGCGTCCTTTGGAATGTTCGGCGTGATGATGCTGGACAGACTCCTGCAGGCCACGGGGCGCACCATTTTTACGATGGTTTCCCAGATTTCCGGTGCCTTCTGCAACATAATCCTTGACTGCTGCCTTATCTTTGGACTTGGCCCTTTCCCGAAGCTTGGCGTTGCCGGTGCTGCAATTGCAACTGTAATCGGCCAGTGCCTTAGCATGGTTCTTTCCCTTGTCTTTAACCTTGCCTTTAACCGGGAGATTAAATTTGAATTCAGAAAATTCAGGCCGCACCTTGCAACTATAAGGCAGGTTTATCTTGTGGCACTTCCCACAATCCTCTTGAACGGGGCAACTTCGCTCACCACTTATCTTTTAAACCTGATTCTGGGAATGTTCAGCACGACGGCGATTGCTGTCTACGGTGTATATTTTAAGCTGAACAGCTTCCTCTTTATGCCCATCTTTGGGCTGAACAGCGGCCTTGTTCCTATAATTGCATACAACTACGGGGCCTGCAAAAAGAAAAGGATACTTTCGACTGTGCGCACTGGGCTTTTGTTTGCCCTTTCGATAATGGGCTTTGGAGTGATTTTGTTCGAGCTGATTCCGGGAAGGCTTTTGATGCTTTTTTCCGCGACGAATGAAATGCTGAAGATTGGAGTTCCTGCAATAAGGATAATTGCGCCCAGTTTCATCGGGGCGGCAGTTGCAATAACCCTTTCGTCAACCTTCCAGGCTTTCAGGTCTGCAATCTACAGCATGATTGTTGCCTTTATGAGGCAGCTTGTCGTCCTTTTGCCAGTAGCATATTTTCTGGCACTTACCGGAAATATCCGCAATGTCTGGTTTGCCTTTCCAATTGCGGAAGTTGTGTCGGTTGCAGTTTCCATTTTCTTTTACATGAGGCTAAAGAAAAACAGGCTTATGCCAATGCAAGAAGAATGAAGGATGCCAAGAGCATTATGCCTCCCGAAATCATTATTGCAGGGTGGGGACTTTTTTTTCCGTCCGCATGCCTTTGCCTTACGTATTCAAGGTAGCTCTGATTTTTTTTGTCGGCGGAATTTTTAGCTGGCCGCCAGAATCTTTTTGCCAGATGGGAAAAAGCGTAGTTTATGGAATCAAAGCCTCCGTTCCTTTTTACGGCAACAAGGATTCCTGCTCCCAAAAAAAATACTGCGGAAATAAAGCATCCGTCGCACCACAAACGCGCGTAAGAAAGCTTGTCTAGACCGCTAAAAACATTCAGCTCGTAGATGACTATTGCACCGGCAAATGCTGATGCACAAGCAGTGCTTGCCAGTGTCAGAAGGAAAAAGCCCTTGCCTTTGCCCATCGTTCCTGACCCTTTATTCCAAATCAAGGACAAGGGAGCACTTTGAGGCTACGTCTGTCTTTTCAAAGTAGATTTCTTCAAGCGGCTGCCTTGATGCAAAGATGGAATTCTTTGCGGTGGAGCGGTTCTTTAGCCTTTCTTCCAGTGCTGACGGAAGCATCCTTACCAGAACGGAAAAGTCGTAGTATTTCTGGAGGTTTTCGTTCATGCAGAAGGTTCCTTCAACGATGTTTATTTTTGCCGGTATGACGGTAACTGACGGCTCAAGTTCCTCCGTGGAAAAGTTGAAGCGCTGGTAGATTACAGGTTTGTCCTGGGAAAGGGGAATAAGGACTTGCTGCTCAAAGCGTTCCCAGTCAAAGTTGTAGCCGGGCTTTGCAATGCGCTTGGGGTCACGCTGTTCCTTCCTGAGCGAAAAGTCATCCGTGCGGAAAATCGTGGTGTCTGGAATGTAGATTCTGTGGAGGACGTGGGCCAGCATTGACTTGTCGGAGGCGGAAATACCGTCTATTGCAACTATGATTTTTTCTTTCTTGCACAAAAGAGAGTCAATATGTTCACTTACGATTTTAATTGCCTGTTCAAGTCTCATTTTTCCACCTCTATGCCGTTGAATAAAAGAAGTTCCGGGTGGTATTCAAAGTGCATGTTGTCAAAGTTAAACCAATTGCCACCCCAAATGAATCCTTCTTTTTCAAAAATGTCTATGAATTTTTTTGGCGGAATCCACCTCTTGGAATTAGGAATTGCCATCCAGTTGTTTGGATTCCTGCCTGTTTCGTACTGCCAGAATATAGCCTTGCCGTTCAGCTTTTTGGGCAGAACGTCTATTGCTATGCCGTAGCTGTGGAAGGAAAGCCTGTTGGTGCCAGCGATAATCCTCCAGTTGTAGGCTGCGGATGATTTTATGGTTTTTATAAAGGCCTGGAGTTCCTTGTCCTTGCTTGCGGCCTTTTTTATCTTCTTTTCCGCTTCCTTGAACTGGTAGTAAATGCGCTCGTGAATCCTTGTCGGGTGTCCAAGGAAGGTTGTGCGTACCAGGTGTGTCTCCATGTCCGCCTTGCCAGTGGCAGAATAAATCTTGTCAAAGAAGAACATGGGAGTGCCTGGGGAAGTCTTTCTGTTTGCCGCCGAATATTCGTCCTTTATCTTTTGCCGCTCCGCCTTTGTAAGCTTTTCCGGTGCGCAAGAAAGTTCAGGGTATTTGTATAGGATTTCTGTGTAGGCTTTTTTGTTTGCAAGTTCTTCCCTTGGCAGAAGCTTTCCGTCCGCCCAGTAAAATTCTGCACTTTCGTAATGGCCGCCGCGGTCCGGATCCGGAGGAATGCGTATGGTTATGCACCAGTCGCCTATATTCGTGTCGTAAGAAAGGAAAAAAATCAAGTCCGGGTAGGCATCCTGAATAAAATGCAGTTCCTTTGGTATTGGCTTTGAAATTAATGCCTGCTTTACGGAAAAATCCGATGCTGCTGCTTTTGCGAAAAAAAGGAAAATTGCAGCGGAAAAAAAGGAAAACTTAAAAAAACGACCCGACTTCATTAAGACTAATTTTAACAATCATGGAAAAGTTGTGCAAGGGCTTTTTGAATATATTCTATTGAAATGTTGTCCTGGCTAAGGCAATTTTTTTCCGCTGAATCGTGCAGGAAAAGATAGGCCTGGTTTTCCGCGTAGTCAAGGTTTGGCGGAATGGTCTGAACAAATGAAGCCTCTCCTTTTTGCAGGCAGCTTTTATAGGCGTTGATTGTTGACATATCCATGCAGAAGGACTTTAAGTTTTCAAAGTAGCCCCTTAGGCTAGAAAGCATGCCGAATGAATTTTCGCTGCAGTTGCCAAAATAGTAGAGTGGGTATTCCTTTAGCCAGTCGCAGAGCTTTAGGATGTTTGCGTTGTAGCCCTGTGCCAGTATGCAAAGGCTTTTTGGGCATTCGGGAAAAGTCAGGTAGACCATCTCCGTTTCCACGATGAAAACATTTTCTATGTCCTGCAGTATGCCGCTTTTGGGAAGCATGCAGAAGTCTTCTATTGGAACCGTAAGCTCCTTTAGCTCCATTTGTCCCAGCATAAGAGGTACTTCTTTGCAGAGCGAGCGGAATCTTACGGTTGTCTGCTTTCCCAAAAGGCCATGGTCTGCTTCAAAGGAAATCTTTATGGCGTCTTGCGTTACCAGGGAATGGATAAGATTTTTGTTTTCTTCTATAAATTTGGGTGGAATGGAATTTATAAAGGGTAGCTCCCTTATGTAGAGGTTGCAGTTCTTGTTGCTCTTTAGCCAGCGCGCCACCTTGCAGATGTTCTGCCAGAAATGATCGTCTTCGTGGTAGCGGCCAAGTTCCTCAATATGCTTCAGTGCCCAGTCAGGAATGTCTTTTTCCAGCAGAAGCCCAGATTCTATGATAACAAAGATTGCCTCGTTGAAGCCTTCTGTCTCGCACTCAGATTCGGCCTGTAAACTTTCCGGTAGGCTGCTCTTTATCATAAATGCCAAGTAGTCATCTTCCGTCAAAAAGCATATCCGCTTTAGAACCTTGCGGTTGCCCTTGCTGCGTGTGCTTACGAGTTCAATCTCCAGCGTGTAGCCTGTACCGCAGACATTCTTGCTGTTCTCGTAAAGCTCGCTAAGGATTTGTGCCTTTTCCTCGGGGTTTTCCGCTTCCTTTGCAAAGTTTACCCTAACAGGCATTGGAAAAAAATGCGTGTTCTGAACAAGGGCCCCGGTAAGGCCGTCACAAATGTATTTTATAAAAAGAGGAAATTCTTTTTGCGCAAGTCTCTTGATTTCATCCAAAGCAGTCATAAAGCGCCTTTATCTTACCACAAAGCGGCATGTGTTTCAAATTCTTCTTTGGCAAAGGTAACACTGCGCAGAATTAGGCTCCCAGAGTGTATTGCCCTGTCGCTCCAGTTGCCGTCAAACGACCTGCGGTCTTTTAGGGCAAAAGCAGGATGCAAAGTCGCGCCATGCCAATACGCTCTTCCGCCTACTTCTGCGCACACTTATTTGCTAAACAGGAAGCAGTAATCTGACTCACTTCGTTCGCACCTCGCAAATGGATTTTCAGCCATGTTTCGCTTCCCGTTACGCACAAAACTGATTTCCGTTTTCTTCTGTGCACAATTATTTGCTAAGCAGGAATTGTGGTAAGCTAAATGCTAAACTCATCATAAGCCTTTCCGTCCAGAATATTTTTCCATACAAAAAGGCTGTCCTCGTAAACCATGTAGGAGTGTACGCTATTTTCCTTTGGAATAGAAACTGAACCCGGATTCAGATAGGTAAAATTTGCGCAAGACTTTTTAGCAGGGACGTGGGTGTGCCCGCAAAGAAGAATGTCGCCCGCGCAAAGTGGCGGCGGATTTTCGTCATTAAAAATGTGTCCGTGGCTTGCGTAAACAAGGCGGCTTCCTGCGGCAAAAACGGCATACTCTGCGCAAATCGGAAACTTAAGCACCATCTGGTCAACGTCTGCATCGCAGTTTCCCCGGACACAAAAAATGCGTTCTCCCAGACTGTTCAGAATTTCTATCACCTTTTTGGGTGCGTATTCCTCAGGCAAGTCATTGCGCGGCCCGTGGTAAAGCAGGTCTCCCAAGAGCAGTAGCCTGTCCGCATTCTCTTCCCTAAAGCGCTCCGCCATCTTTGCACAAAAGGCAGCAGAGCCGTGAATGTCGCTCGCAATCATAAGTTTCATAAGGCAATTCTACCGAGGCAGGGCTCAAGTTGCAAGTGATGTTTTATGGAGTGATGCTTTATAGAGTGGGTAAAGCTTTTCCTTTTTGCCTAGTAACAAACAAAGCAAGCGCGTATATTTGTGTTTCTTAAATAACGTTCGCATGGTGGGCAGTAATTATTGTGTAACTATAGGCATTCACTGTGATGATGCAGCTACCGATTGTGCAATACCAGTTTTTTCCCCTGCGTGTAATTGTTGCCTCTGGAGATTCAATTTGACTTTTGCACCAGGTAACCACATCTGGAATATCGCCCCCAAGCCCAAGATTGCGGCGTATGCGGTCTATTCCCATAGGAGTAGTGTGAAGTTTGTCCAGATTTTGTAAAAGTTCGTTTGATTCTTTCATTCTTCTATCCTTGTATAAACTTCAATATGATTTCCTTCTGAATCAACAAATTCAGCGACCCAGTTTTTGCCTATTCTGGTTACAGGAAAACAAATTTCTTTATCAGAGATTTTACGCTTCAGTTCTTCAATATTTTTAAAACATATACTTGGCAGGCAATTACTTCCATAGGAATGCTTTTCGTCAACCTCTTTATAAGCAAACAGATGAAAGCGGAATCCATTAATATCAAAATATCCACCTAACGTGCTTTTATTACAAATCTTTTGTTCAAAAAAATCTTCATAAAAGTTTGTTGCTCTTTCTAAATCATCAACAATTATGTAGAGAGAATCAATACAACACTTCATTTTTTATTCTCCTATTTTTTTCACAGGATGTCGTATTACAGTTTTCAGATTTTCAGCACTTGTCTTACGCGGGTCGCTCAGGTAGATTTCGTGATGAAGTCTTGTGGCGGAAAAATCAAGCACATAGCCGTTTGCCGAAACAAAATCGTGCATTTTTTCAACTGTCGCCGGCTCATCATTATAAGAGCCTTTGTGCATACTCTGAACGCAGTCGCCTTCTTCAATTGTCAATAATTCTGCACGGGAACAGTCCAGATTTTTTTTCGCTGCTGCACTTTCTTTTGCCCAGTCAAAATCTTTTTGATTTACAAAATCTGGCAGACGGATTACAGAAATCCAGTTGAATGAAGATTTGTCCTTATAGTCAAAGCCAGGAACAATTATTCCCTTTTTCTCCTGCCACCAAAAGCCTTCGAGAGGCGGAACAACATAGTCAAAATACCCTTCAATTCGACGGTCACCCATTTTGCTCATTTTGATTGTATAGGAAATTGCATACAGGATAGCCAGCGCTTTCTGATATTCTCCTTCACTGTCATTTGGATTTCCTTTTCCGCGGACTGCGACAAATTGCATTTTTGGAATGTGCACAAGCTGCGGTTTTGCAGTCGGAAGGTAAAATTCCTTGTATTCTTTTTTGTAGTCGAATGGCATTAAAGCTCCTCCTTAAATTCTTCCAGTAATTCATGCTTGTAGATTTTTTCTCGTGTTGATTCCCGTACTTCTTTCCAAAGGCGGGCGGCGGTTTTTAGCCTGTCGGGGAATTTTGAAGTTGCAGAATCTGCGAAAAAGTCTTTTACAAACTTGTTCCACTGGAGCGAAACCTTGTCGTAGTGGGCGTAAGTTTTGCGGCCGTAGAAGATGTCCAGCATGTCGCCCAGGGTAAAGCTTGTGTCCTTTGTGTCGCGGACTTTCCTTGCGCTTGCAACCATGTCCACATTGAACTTAAAATTTTTGATTCCAGTCTGTGCAGAAAAGAAATCGCGGAAACGTTGACTAAAGCAAAAGCCACATTCCAAAAGGCCACTTTCTAGCGATAGTTCAGGAACTTCTTTCCTTGCGACACTCACTTGGTGTCTTTTTTTAACTTGCTGAGTTTTCCCTTTGAAATAATTTTCAATTCTCCCGTTTAATTCCGCCTTGTAACCGCTGGCACAAATGCCAAGTTTTCTGCAAATCAAAACAAGCTCTTCGCGGTACCAGTAATATTTTGAGAAGTCTTCGTATGTTCTTATTTCCTCAAAGACAGGTCTTTTATCCATGGCAAAATCATAGCATATTAAATATGACACCAGTATGTCATATTTAATGAATCTGCCGCTTTTATTTACACGGTGCCTTGCTTCGTTAAAATGTGCGTCAATATCTTTCCATCTTAACTATATATTCCGTCGTTCCTTCTTCAAGCTTTTTATTCTTTGTGGTATGAAAACCGTGTCTCTCATAAAAATGAATGGCTTCAACATTCTTTTCAATAGCCCACAAATATGTTACGGGATAATTTTCTTTTGCATATTCTATTAATGCTGACCCGACACCTTGACTCTGAAAGAAATAGTCCACATAACGCTCAACAATCTCATTGAAGGAATAATCATAATATCTTTTACCACAGAATTAGTGTAACAGAGGTTTGTAGGATTTTAAACTGCGTAAGGGGCTTGCGTGATTTACATAAACTCCGAAAAGCAGCTTGTGGTTTCTGTTGCTTCGTATTTTAAGCCGACGGTTTTTGACATGGTAGATTTTATTCAGAAATATATTGAGCCCTTTGCATTGTCTGCAAAACGCATTTAAGATATAGTTATAATTGTGAATAAAAAGCAGAAGATAATTTTCACAGTCCAGCACACTCAATCAGAGCATCATGTAAATGGATATGTTGGTGCCTGGGGAAACTGGAATCTGACAGAGCTTGGAAAAGAGCAGGCCTGTAAGATTGGACAATGGCTTTGCAACCCCGCCGGCAATTTACGACCCGTTTTATAATTAAAGAGGATGGCTGTGTAGAAATTTCGTATTTGAATTGTCAGGTAGCTTTATAGGAGAAAAATATGCCCTTAGTAAAAATTAACATGCCCGCAGGGAAAAGTCCCGAGTTTAAAAAGACTCTTTTTGATTGTATTCACCAGGGCCTGATTGACGCCTTTGGAATTGCCGACTGGGACAGGTTCCAGCGGATTGAAGAATTTGATAAGAGTAACTGGGAAGCGCCAGAAGGAAAAACCGAAAACTTTATGATTATAGAACTCACGATTTTCCCGGGTAGAAGCCGCGAGCAGAAAAAATGCGCGATTGAAAAAATAACCGGCCTGCTCTATGAAAAACTTGGCATTGCCTCAACCGATGTTTTTATTGTAATGAGCGAACCGCCGCTCGAAAACTGGGGCATGGGCGGAAAGCAGCGGTAAAAAAAAAGCAAGTGCCGTGGCCAAAGAATTGCCAATCTCTTCCATAAAATAGCGCTATTTGCTATAATTCACGGCATGGCTACTACTACACATAAAGAGGTGTCTGAGGACACTTTGGAAAAACTTTTGTATCTTTCTCGCCTGTCCCCGGAAAGTACGGACATGGCAACCCTTAAGAAGCAGGTGGACGACATCGTTGGTTATTTTGACATTCTTTCCAAGTACGATGACAGTGAAAATCCATACGATGCTTACCCTTCAACTGATGCGGAAAAACTTCGCGATGACACTGTTGTTCCCGGTCTTGAAATGAGCGACGTAAAGAAAATCAATGCGGCTAATTTTATGGACGGCTATTTCCAGGTTCCAAAGGTTCTTGGCGAGGGAGCTTAAGCTGGCGTTGGCCGTAACCTCCTGTTGCTAACGGGTTTCTCCGAAACTCGAGACATATTTGCGAACTTGCAATGCCTTATTGGGGCGTTGGTCGCAACCTTCGGTTGCTAACGAGTTTCTTCGAAACTCGCAAGGCATATATGTGACACCTGTTTTTTTTGAGCAGGCGTTGCGGGCGGCGTTTGAGCCCGCAGAGGGGGTAGGGCGCAACGAAGTGCGACCGCAGGGGGAGACTTCCCCCACCTGATTAACGATTATTATTCTTTTAATTGCAAAGGAATTGTTATGAATACTATAAAAGAAACAATCGCTGCCCTAAAGGGTGGCACGGTAACCAGCGAGCAACTGGTGCAAAAGTCAATAGACACTTTTACGGCCGACCAGAAGTCTGAAAAGCCGCTTAACGCATTTATTGAACTCTACGATGATGCACTGGAACTTGCAAAAAAAGCGGACGAAGAGATTGCAGAGGCCCGCGCATCTGGTAAGCTTGATGCTTTGTTTGAAGAGAAGCCTCTTTTGGGTCTTCCGTTTGCAAACAAGGACAATATTTCGGTTCAGGGAAAGCACCTTACCTGTTCTTCTAAGATTCTAAAGGGCTATGTTGCGCCCTACAATGCAACCGTAATTGGCCGCCTAAAGAATGCAGGTGCAATTCCGCTTGGCCGCTGCAACCAGGATGAATTTGCCATGGGTTCTTCCACAGAGTATTCATCCTACGGCCCAACGCGCAACCCCATTAACCGCGACTATGTTTCCGGCGGTTCTTCCGGCGGTTCAACTGCGGCTGTTGCTGCAAACCAGGCGCTTTTTGCACTTGGTACGGAAACCGGTGGCTCTGTACGCTTGCCTGCTTCCTACTGCGGGGTCTACGGTCTAAAGCCAACTTATGGCGTTTTAAGCCGCTGGGGTGTTGTTGCATACGGTTCATCCCTTGACCAGGTTGGCATTCTTGGCCACACGCCACAGGATATAGCAACTCCCCTTAGCGTTATGGCCGGTGCAGACTTTTACGACGACACTTCTGCCGATTTGCCTTCTGCTGCTTCACTTAAAAATCTTAGCGCAATGTCTTCCGCAGACTTTGCCAAGCTAAAGATTGCAATTCCAAAGCAGTTCTTGGAAAGCAAGGGCTTGGACGAGGATGTTGGCAAGGTCTTTGCAGAAACACGCGCATGGTTTGAACAGAAGGGTGCCAAGATAGACGTTGTTGACCTTCCGGTTCTGGATGCTTCCATTGCAAGCTATTATGTTATTGCCTTTAGCGAAGTTGCATCCAACCTTAGCCGCTTTGACGGAATCCGCTACGGTGACCGTGTGGACAATGAGGCCGGTTACGACCAGCTTTATGTAGACACCCGCAGCGCAGGTTTTGGGCCAGAGGTAAAGAGAAGAATCATAATCGGAAACTACGTTCTTTCTGAGCAGTTTTCCGGCAACACATACAAGAAGGGTATGGCCGTACGCGCAAGAATCCAGAGGGAAGTTGCAAAGCTTTTTGAAAGCTACGACCTGATTCTTTGCCCAACCTGCCCAACTCCAAGCTTTAGGCTGGGCCAGAAGGTTGACGATCCGCTTGAGATGTACCTTAGCGACCTCTTTACGGTTTTTGTAAACCTTGCCCGCATACCAAGCATTTCCGTTCCCTGCGGACACACAAAGGGCCAGGGTGTGGAAGCCGGAATTACGGTTGGCGGAAACGGCCCCTTTGCAAAGGCTGCCCTTACCGGTAAGAGCGACTCAATGCCGGTTGGCATACAGTTTGCAGGCCCCATGTTCAGCGAGGCAAAGATTTTGAGCGTTGCACAGGCATGGGAAGAAGAGCACCCCGGCTGCGGATCTCCTGTTGGAGAAAGTAACTAACACTTAGGCTGTTGGCCTTAGGCTGTAGCCTTAAGCTAGCCACCAATTGGTTAAGGAAACGAAAATGATAGACAAATATGAAATAGTAATCGGCTGCGAAATTCACACCCAGCTTTTAACAAACACAAAGGCCTTCTGCGCCTGCGAAAACCGCTACGGTGGAATGCCCAACACCCGCGTTTGCCCGGTATGCCTTGGTCTTCCCGGAGCAATGCCCCGCATTTCCAAGGGCTACGTGGAACTTGGTGCTGTTGCCGGAATGGCGCTTAACTGCAACATTGCCCGCTTTACAAAGTTTGACCGCAAGCACTATTTTTACCCCGACCTTGCAAAAGGCTACCAGATTACCCAGTACGACATTCCCCTTTGTACGGACGGCCATGTTGACCTTCCGATGGCAAAGCTTCCAAAGGACCAGCAGAAGGGCGGCGAAAAATTCCGTCCGCTTAACTTTATTGGAAAGGACTGCATCATAGAAGACGGAAAGTACCGCCGCGTCCGTGTAGAAAGAATCCACCTGGAGGAAGACGTAGGTAAGTCACTCCACCTTCCCGGAAAGCACTCCTACATTGACTACAACCGCTCAGGTACGCCTCTTATAGAAATCGTAACAAAACCGGATATGTCTAGCCCGGAAGAAGCTGCCCTCTTTATGGAAACCGTTCAGGAAATCCTCCGCTACATGAAGGTAACAAACGGTAACCTGGAAGAAGGAAACATGAGGTGCGACGCCAACATCAACCTGAATGTCTGGGAAGACGGCAAGCTCTGGCACACACCAATCAGCGAAATAAAGAACCTTAACTCCTTCCGTTCAATCAAGGAAGCCTGCACTTACGAAGCCCAGAGGCAGCTCAAGGAATTCCAGGAAGACCGCCAGGAATTCAACCCTGGATTCAAAGTGACTATGGGTTGGGACGAAGAAAAAGGCCAGACAGTTGTTCAGCGTACAAAAAACAGCTTTGTTGACTACCGCTTTGTTGTAGAGCCGGACATTAAGCCCTTTAGCGTTGGCGACGACTTGCTTAGCCGCGCAAAAAGCCGTGTTGGTGAACTGCCGGAAGCCAAGCGCGTTAGGTTGCAGAAGGAATACGGCTTGAGCGACTTTGACGTGGAGACCCTTACTTCTACCCGCGACCTTGCCGAATGGTTTGAAAAGGCCGCCGAAGGTGCCAAGGACGTAAAGAAGGTTGCAAACTGGATTTTGGCAGAGCTGCTTTCCGTCTTGAACGCAAACAAGCAGACAATCAACGACGTAACAATTACGCCTGCCCACATTACGGAACTTGTAAACATCATTGCTGAAGGAAAAATCTCTGGTGCCCAGGGAAAGACCGTTTTTGCAAAGATGCTCGAGACAAACGATATGCCCGCAAAGATTGCAAAGGATCTTGGCATGGAAGTTGTTTCTGACAACGGCGCAATCGAAGCAATCGTAGACAGCGTTATTGCCGCAAACCCCAAGGCCGTAGAAGACTTTAAGGGTGGAAAGACCAACGTTATTGGCTGGCTTACCGGTCAGGTAATGAAGGAATCCAAAGGCAAGGCCAACCCAAAAATTGCCTCAAAGCTAGTAAACGAAAAGCTTTCTGCACTGTAGCCTCGAACCATGGTTGGTGAGCTCAGTCGAACCACGGTTGGTGAGTTCATCGAACCACGGACCTGCTTGCAATTGCTAACCCGCTTTCCAGGGTTCTGACTGTAAACAAGCAGCGCCATGGAGGGCGCGTTGCTTCGTAGCAAAAGAGATTTGGTAGTTTTCCGCAGGAAAACTACTGGTTAAAAATTGCATGGATGCAATTTTTAACCAACTATCCTTCTAATCGGGGGTAGGGCTGGTCGTGTAAAAGAGAAAGTTTCTTTTTATAACAGATTTTTTGGCTACGCCTCTGCTAAAGAACTTGGGCAATAGCCTAGAGCAAGCGCCTTAGCATAAGGGAAAATGCAAGTATAAAGAAAAGAAGGGGAATTACCGTAAACAAAAGGCTTGTAATGGGGATTCCAAAGACAACAAAGTCAACTGTAAAGACAAAACCAAAGTCCAAAAGCAAGTTGTAGACAATGCCGGCGTAGCCTATTACTGTTCCTGCAACAAGGCTCATCCATGCAGAATCGCGGGTTTTGCTCCACAAAAGCACGGCTAAAAACGCAGTCAGCCCTCCCAGAATTAGCTTAAGCAAGTAAAGAATCAATTCTGACTGCGCCATAGAGCCGTCCTCCCAAATGAATCATCGGGCAACCTCCACCCAGGAAAATTGCCTGCCTACATATTTTATCGGCAAAGTAAAAATCGAATTTAGGGAAATGCGATTTACGTCACCCTGAACTGGTTGGTGAGCTTGTCGAACCACAGGGTCTGTAAATCATAAATCTGAATTTTTTTAGGAGAAGTTGCTTTTGCTCACGGAAAGCAATTTTGTGTTCCGCTCCCAGGCAAATCCGTCTGAAAACTCGCGGTGTCGCGGAATAGGAAATTAAACTCACTTCGTTCGTTCCGCTCCAATGCGGGTTTTCATACGGATTTGCCTTCCGCTGCACCCAAAATTGCTTTCCGGTTTCGTTAACATAGGGAAAATAAAAGAAACCAATTTTCACTGTTCTTTTTTTTGATTACCTGCCATCATATTTTATGAAAATTAATTTCTATTGCTTTTGCTAAGCTTTGCAAACACGCCCTTGTCCGCCTTGAATGGCACTATTCCGTTTTGCTCGTATGAGGGCGGAGGCACAAGCTGGCAGTCAAGGCAGAATTTTACAAAGTCTTCGTATTTTTCCCTTGCCACCTTTGGAAAGAGGTAGGGGCCTTTTCTAAGCCAGTAGGGGGCAATGTATTTGTCGTAGATAAAAAAGTCCTTTTCGCTGTAGCTTTGAATAGCCGCAATCAGGTCGTAGATTGAGCGGGCCAGGGCAGCTTCCATTGCAGGGGCAAGGTATATTGTGCGTAAGCCCTTAAGTTCAGCAGGCTCTTCCACGGAATGACCTTCCCCAGAAGGTGCTCCATTTGCCAAAAGCCCTTCTTTTACAGCCAGCAATTCCGTCTCGCCAGCCCAGGGAAAGGGGGCTTCAACAATCACGCAGTCTGTAGCAGAAAAGTCAACCGCAGACGAATCTTTAGCCAAAGCCCAGGGCTTGTAAAAAGAAATGTCCGTACTGAATTTTTGCGCGCCAAGCAGGGCATCTTGCCGGGAAGCAAAAACAAAAATCTTTCTTTCGCTAAAGAGAAGCTCGCTGATGGCCTTTTGCAGGCGGTAGTTCATAGCCGTAGAAAAACTTCCTGTTAGCCCGCGCTGCAGGACATCCTTAAAAACAGTAAATGCCCCGCTTCCTTCCGAGCCCCAGCCAAGAATTGCCCTTCCACCCTCGCGGTACAAGTCGGTAAGGCGGACTCCCTTTTCCGTATAAAGGAAATTTCCCCTTGCCCTTTTTATGTTACCGTAGCGTAAAAAAATCTCATTGCGCAAAAATTCAGTATTGTTCATAATCTGCTTTTTAGAAGTTTAAGGATCCACCCGCATAGAATTTGAAGCAGTTGAGGTCTATGTCATCGTCTATGGTGTCGCTGTGGCCGTCTATGCTGAGCCTGTATTTTGTGTTTCCTGTGAATATGCCCTTGAGCCCAAAGACAGCGCTTAGGGGAGAAATGGGGAAGAGTTTTGCCTGGATGTCAAATCCAAAGCCCGTGCTCTTTTCGTATATGTTGTAGTCTACGCTTTTTCTTATAAGACCCTCTGCATCGATGTCGCCGAACATTGCCATGTACTGCCATGCAAATCCTATTCCGCCCTGTATGGTAAGAATCTGGGGGATTTTTATCGATATTGCTGGGCCCAGGAATGTGTCGAATCCCAGCAGGAAGTCAAAATCGTCATGGGTCCTTGAGTTTTCGGCATAGATGCTTTTGCCTATGGTAAGGTCGCAGCCGAGCATGTAACCAAGTCCAAAGAAACTTGCCAGTTCGTAAAAGCCTGCATTCTTTAGGCCAATGTCAAAGTTGTTGGACTTCCATCTGAAGGCTCCGTCATCAATGGTCATGTATTGCTTTTCGTGTCCAAGAACAAGTTGTATGTCTCCGTTGAAGTCGTCTGCAAATGTGCTTGAGGATGCCAAAAGAAAAAGTGCCAGTAGCAGAGCTTTTTTTAGAAATTTTTTCATGATTCCTCCTTTTTTGTGGCAGATTTAAATATACCTGTAATAATGCGTCTTGGTCAAGTTGGCTTTTTATTTGCGGCGGAATATCCGATAAGGAATGTATGGCTAAGAAATTTAAAATTGATAATGACTCTCCTGTTACGGTTTGTCTTGCCTTGCTTTTGCTTTTGGCATTTGCACTTGACTCATTTGCACTCAATGGAAAGCTGCTTGCCTCCATCCTCACCTGCCCGGGCGGAAAGCTTAGCAGTCCCAGCTTTAATTTTTCTTCCGGGGCGGACTACATAAAGCTTCTTTTGCACGTGTTCGGCTCTTCTTCCTGGACTCCTGCCTTTGTGAATTCCCTCTTTGTCCTTTTGCTTGGCCCTGAACTAGAGGAGCGTTACGGTTCCCCGGTTTTTGCCCTTATGCTTGCGGTCTCGTCCCTGGTTACCGGCGTTCTTAACGCTTGCCTTTCCCCGTCCCCTGTCTTTGGTGCATCCTGCGCAATATTCACGATGATTTTCCTTACGGGAATGACAGACCTTGCAAAGAAGCGCATAAGGATTTCCTGGATTCTTGTGTTTTCCTTCTATATTATATACCAGCTTTACTCTGTCTATAGCGGTAGTGACGTGCGGCTTTCTTCTTCCGGTAACGGATTCCTTCTTTTTATGAAAAAGAATGCAGTAACATTCATAAGCCTTGCCGGCGGAATCTGCGGAAGCCTCTTTGGTTTCCTTGTCTCGCCAAAAAAGCGCGCTGCCCCCAGAAAGAACTTTGATGACACGGAACTTGAAAGCGACTCCTCTTCTGCCCCAGAAAAATCATCTTTCTTTGGCAAAAAACATTCCCTCTTAAAAAAAGCAGAAAAAGCGCGTAAGTCTTCGTCCAACGATGAGACTGTTATTGGCACGATAAGCCTGTAGGAAAGGGCATTAGTGTAGATTGCTATGCCCTTCTTTCGTCAGTCAAAGGCTCGTCCCAGATAATGCAAGCATCATGCTCTTTGGCAATGCCGTCTATGACTTTGCCAAGTTCCTCAAGAAAAGCGGCCTCTTTTTTCTTTGACCTTCTGCCTTTTCCGCTGTAGAGCTCTTTTTCAAAATAGGCATCGTAGGAAACAGAAAAATCTTCTGCATCCTTGTGGGCAAAGAATGTAACCGCCGCCTTGTAGGTAATGAAGCCTGCCTCACTGTCGCTTATGAGCATGACAAGCGCCCCGTTTCTTTTAACGCCGGAGAAGTTTGCCTTTGCTTTGTAATAGCGTTCAAATACGTTTGTAACCATTTAGAAAAACTCCACCTTGTACTTGCTTTTTACTGCGTACTCGTGGGCGGGACTGCCTTTTTTTACAATCCACACCACATCTTTGTCTGTTATGTTTTCGCCAAATTTTACCACGCTTTCGGGGACTTTTAGCTTTTTGATGCTGGTTCCAAGGAAGGCACTGGCACCGATTTCTTTTACGCCTTCTTCGATTGTAACTTTTGAAAGTTTTCCGCTGCTCCAGAATGCGTCTTCCTCTATGATTTTAATTGTGCCGGGTAAAAAGACTTAGGGCAACAAATGAAATTGCCACTGTAAGAATGAGTGCAGCCAGAATAATGAGGACGGAAATCCTCATCCGCATGGAATGAAATCCGCGGATTTTTATTGATTCTTCCATAAAAGAATTTGCTCCTCACAAATGATATTTTTTCGAAGTTCTTTGAAATTATATCACAGTATCAGGGATTTTTCATTTTTTTTCGATGCCGATGCCATAAATGGTCTTCCAGTCATTTTTCATGGAGATGGGGATCCATCCGTTTGCAGCACAGTCCGATCGCATCTTGTCGGCTTTGGTTATATTGCCGTACTCACGCTCAATGTCGTCGCAACAGAGCATAAAGCCAAGCGACTTGTATTCGTTGTTGTGAATGGTGTAGTTCACCATGCTAGCATCTGTAAGGCTGTTTCCGAAAGCAAGAACCGGTTGATAGCCGATTTCCTTTACAATTGTGGAAACCTTGTTCATCTGCAAGTTCTTGATAATATTCACACCGCCAAGCAAAACGTCGTCATCTTTACTGAAAGTATAATCCAACCCATCCTTTCCATCCTGATTCATAGCAACAAGCACGTTATCGGAGCCTATAACCTGCTTTGGTGGCAGTCCAAGGGCATCGCATACTAAGGCTCGAAGGATAAGGCGGTTCGTTCCACTGGAAACATACACAGTGAATCCGTTCTGCACAAGATAGTTCACAACTTCCACCATCGGCTTATAGAAAGCGTCCGCCCGCTTGAGATTCTTGTAGCCAGGCTGATCAGTCTGCATGAATGAGCGCACATAGGAATCAAATTCTTTGAGTGTAAAGCCTTTGTACACACTTGCAAGCATCCGCTCATATTCCGCTCCTAAAGGAGGTACTCTTCCCGTCCTTCGGAAATCCTCAGCCAGTGCACGCTGCTCCTGCGAAGGTGTGTAATTCGGATCGTCAAGCACGCGATGAATAAAGAGCTGGAAATCAAAGTAAGTGGGATTTGTCTCGCAAAAAAGAGTTCCGTCAAGGTCAAACGTAGCGATTCTGCGCTCAACAGGGATAAAGTCAGGAGAGTTCCTGGTGGTGACAGCAGACACATAAGAAAAGAGAGCCTTCTTTGCAGGCGCGTCATCATTCCAAAGTGAGAGCGCACCTTTTCCTGTGCGAGGAGTACTTGCACAGGAAACAAAAATAAATGATGCAAATGTTGCGAGTAAAACTAACATTGCAAAACGAAATGTTTTCTTCGTTGTTTCCATGAAAATTTCTCCTTATGTTTTTTCTATTTTACAGGATAGTCAAAGTAAGTGTCGGGATACGGCTCGTCTTTGAGGGTAAAGTGCCACCATTCCTCTTCGAGAGGCTTGAAACCGTGGCGGAGCATAGCTTCTCGAAGAATCATGCGGTTTGCATACTGTTCCTCGGAAATTTGCATGTAGTCGGGATGGCTTTCAATTCCGAACCAGTCGAAAGTGCCACCCATATCAATCTCTTTCTCACTCTCCATATCGAACAATGTCAAATCCACCGTACTCCCACGACTGTGCCCTGATTTTTCTGCAATGTAGCCCTGAGTAAACAACACTGATTTATCAAGGTTCGGATAGAAATACTGTTTCATCCTAGTGTCCGAAGTATCTTTAGCCCAATTTATAAAATGCGTTACTGCACGCTGAGGTCGATATGCATCGTAGATTTTGAGGCGGTAGCCTTGAGCCTTTACATCATCGCTCACAGCTTTCAAAGCTTCTGCCGCTTCGGTGGTAAGAAGTGCAACAGGCTTTTCATAGCCGTTAATGCGATCTCCAACAAAGTTGTAGGTGGAATAGTAGCGGATTTCAAGAATCGCATCGGGAACAGCTTCTGCAAGATAGACAAAGCCTTTCGGTGCGACATCGCTTTGTTTACATGATACGTAAAGTACCGAAAAAGCAATTGCTATAACAGTGGCAAAAATAATAGATTTTTTCATTTGAATTCCTCCAGATACTCTTCAAGCACAAGTCCTGAATCGGTAATTTCCTGTGCAACTTCTACACTCCCCACATAACGAATATGCCACGGTTCATAGGAATACCCCGTAATTTTTTCTTTGCCTTTTAAGAGCCTAAGGATAAAGCCGTGATTTGGGAGTTCCTTGTGAATTCTAGAGAAAAGCTCAGGAAGCTGCATCATATCCTCATTCTCCCACTTCCATTCTCCGTTAACCTTTGGCACTATGTCAATTGCAAGCCCTGTATGATGCTCACTCGTTCCTGGAACCGCCACGGTGTTGCGGGCATACTCTTCACCGTATTTTTCAGTAAAATCGAGCATTATTCGCTCCTGATATTCCACGCTACGATACGCCGAGTCAATACCAATTTCAATTCCCTGTTTTTCAAGAGCAGATTGCAACGAAAGGTATGCTCCGTAAGTAGCTTTCTCGATTTCGGCAGTTTCGTCATCATAAACGGTATCCACCGTCACAAGGTCAAGGCTTTTTGCATAATCCACACTTATGGGGTGCATCTTGTTTACCAACACAAGGTAATCAGGATGTTTTCTCTTGTAACCGTAGTTTTTTGTACTTTCACAGCCAACGACAAAAAATCCAAAAGCAAATATCAAAATTGTGCTAAAAGCTTTCAGTTTCTTCATTTTTTTCTCCTTTAGTAAAAAGTGAGAGTCTCTAAAAACTTCAGTTTTTGAGGCAACACTGTATTGCCACTCGCACTCCATCAAATGTATCACAAATTTGTCGGAATCACAACCGTTGAATTTGGCGAAGCTCCACGCAAACAAAGTTTGCACGTTCTCGATTCCGTTCACATGGTATTTCCCTCTTGCGAATTCGTTTTCACTATGGAAAACCCGGTAGTGGTCGTAGCCGTTGAGAATCAAGCCGTCATAAGCCTTGCCGGCGGAATCTGCGGAAGCCTCTTTGGTTTCCTTGTCTCGCCAAAAAAGCGCGCTGCCCCCAGAAAGAACTTTGACGACACCGAGCTTGAGGCGGAATCTCCTAAGAAGCATTCCCTTTTGGGAAAGGCGGAAAAAGCGCGTAAGTCGTCTGCTGGCGATGAGACTGTAATCGGTACGATAAGCCTTTAGGATAATGCTACGCCGCCGTGGAGTGGCCCGCCGGAGGCGGGGTGCGTAACGAAGTGGAGCAATGTAGCGGGCAGGGACCCGCGGAACCACGCAAGGGCGGTGACGCAAGGGCATGGCAGTCGAGTTAGCCAGGGCATTTTTGGTAGAGCCAGAAAGACTAACGTCCATACTCCTAACTCCATTTGAAAGTTTTTTTTATTCACGCTAGAATATGTCATGCTTATTTTGGGAGGAAGGCCATGACGATTTGCGATGCGGTTAAGTATGTTGGAGTTGACGACCACGACATTGATTTGTTTGAGGGGCAGTTTGAGGTTCCCGGCGGGATGGCCTATAACTCTTATGTGATTCTTGACGATAAGGTTTGCGTTATGGACAGTGTTGACGCAAATTTTGGCGGACAGTGGCTTGGCAATATAGATGCCCTTCTTGGCGGACGAAAGCCTGACTATCTTGTTGTCCAGCACATGGAGATGGATCATTCTGCTAATGTGATGGCCTTTGCGGAGAAATATCCGGGGGCAAAGATTGTTGCGTCCAAAGTTGCCTTTTCCATGATGAAGAATATGTTCGGGACGGATTTTGCCGACAGGCAGCTTGTGGTTTCCGATGGAAGCGTCCTTGACCTTGGTGCGAGGAAGCTAAGCTTTATTTCTGCCCCCAACGTGCACTGGCCGGAAGTTGTCATGACCTACGATGCAGAGGACAAGATTCTTTTTTCTGCGGATGCCTTTGGAAAATTTGGTGCCCTTGACTACGATGACCCTGAGGGCTGGGACTGCGAGGCCCGGCGCTACTATTTTGGCATTGTGGGAAAATTTGGCAGCGCGGTTCAGGCTCTGCTAAAGAAGGTTGCCGCCCTGGACGTTAAGACCATCTGCCCCCTGCATGGGCCTGTTCTTGAAGGGGATTTGTCCCACTACATTGGCCTTTACGATATATGGTCAAGCTACGGTGTGGAAAGCGAGGGGGTTGCTCTTGCCTATACTTCGGTTTACGGCCACACGAGGGAGGCTGCCCAAAAGCTTGCGGAGATTCTAAAGGAAAAGGGCTGTCCAAAGGTTGCCATCTTTGACCTTGCCCGCGAGGACATATACGAGTGCGTTGAGGATGCCTTTAGGTACGGAAAGCTTGTTCTTGCTTCTACAACTTACTGCGGAGGGGTTTTCCCTGCCATGAGGGAATTCATCCAGCATTTGGTGGAGCGCAACTACCAGAAGCGCAAGGTGGCATTCGTGGAAAATTCCAGCTGGAATCCTGCCGCTGCAAAAACAATGGCCGCCTTGCTTGAACCCTGCAAGGACATTACTTTTGCACAGACCAAGGTTTCCATCAAGATTTCTATGAAGGATGCGGATTTTGCCGCATTGGAAAAGTTGGCCGGGGAACTTCTCGGCTAAGAGTTTTTTTTTAGGATTGTTTTTTTAATGAATTTAGGGAAGTCTATCTCAAACCGCTTTGGAAGTGCGGCATTTTATTCTTCTGCCCTTAAGATTGCCCTTCCTGTGATGGCGCAGCTTTTGGTGCAGAACCTTGTTTCGCTGATTGACAACTTTATGGTCTCCGGGCTTGGCGACGTAAAGATGTCCGGCGTGAACATTTCCGGGCAAATCATCTTTCTCTTTATCGTGTTCCTGACTACGGTCTGCACTGCGGCGGGAATTTTCATGACCCAGTTTTCAGGTGCGGAGGACAGGGAGGGGATGAGGCAATCCTTTTGCTTTAAGCTTTGGGTTGGCCTTTTTATTGCGGGAATTTTTATGTTTGCATGCATGGCTTTTCCCCGCAAGGTTTTGTCCTTTATGGTCAGGGGGAACACACAGGCGGATGTGATTCTGGACCAGGGGCAGCAGTACCTTTGGATTATTGCCTTTACCGGCATTCCCGTTGTAGTTGCAACCGTAATAGCCTCTTCGCTTAGGGAAATCGGCAGTGTTAAGGCTCCTCTCGTCATATCCATTGTTGCAACGCTTGTCAACACATTTTTTAACTGGGTCTTCATCTACGGGAACCTGGGTGCGCCGCGCCTTGAAGTTAGGGGTGCCGCAATCGCTACGGTCATTGCCCGGTCGGTGGAGATGGTGGTTTTTGTGGCCTATGTTGCCGTAAGGAAGCCTCCCTTTGCAATCCGCATATATGACATGTTCCGCGTGAATTTTAGGCTTTACAGGGAGATTTGTGCCCGTGCCGCCATGTCTTCCTGCTCCGAGATGCTTTGGGCGGTGGCGGAAACCGTGTCTGCGGCCCTCTACAATGGTCGCGGAGGCTCGGAGGTCGTATCCGGAATGAGCGCGAGTTTTGCAATTGCAAACCTTTTCTTTGTTGCGTTCAGCGGAATCATAACTTCTACAGGCGTAATCGTTGGGAAAAGTCTTGGCCGGGGGGATCTTGACCTTGCAAGGAAGCAGAAGGTCTGGCTTTTGAACGGGGCGAACATCTTTGGCCTTATGATGACAGGCGTGGGGCTTGTAACGATTCTGCTTGTCCCGCTCGTCTTTAGGCGCTTGAGCCCAGAAGCACAGGGCATTTGCAAGAGCATGGTCTTTGTAATGGCACTCTACATGCCGGCCTGGGTCTACATAAACGGACAGTTCAGCGTTAGCCGTGCGGGTGGTGACACTATGATGGGAATGCTGGTTGACGGAATTTCAAACGTATTCGTTGTGATCCCGGGAATTGTCATCATGGCAAAGCTTACCAGCATAGGGCCTGTCGTGATGTATACAATAATCAAGGCGGTGGAATTCCCTAAGATTGCCATAGCTACATGGTGGCTCAAAAAGGAAAAATGGCTTGTGAACCTGGCGGCAAAAAAATAATGGGGCTATGGGGAATGCCTTGAATTATGCCTTAAAACTTTCCAAAGCAAAGTCCCGCTTTATTCGCGCGGAGTGGTCAATACCCCAGCACTCCTGTTGACAATAATGTTCAAAAAGCATATATTATATCTCGGTGTTACTACTAATAGAAACTTGCAAAAATAATATAGAGGTTCTTTATGAAAAAAATTATTCCCTTAATCATGATAGCATCACTTGTCCTTGCATCTTGTACAAAAAAGGGTGATCCGTCACAAGTAAAAATCGGCATAGCAAAAATCGTTCAGCATCCGGCTCTTGATGCTGCCGAACAGGGCATTATCGATGTTATTAACGAAAACGGAATCAAGGCGGAATTTGACCTTCAGAACGCAAACGGAGACGTAAACACCGCCGCCCAGATTGCTTCCCAGTTCAAGGTAAAAAAAGTAAACGTTGCTGTAGGCATTGCAACTCCGGTAGCAATCGCACTTTCCACTACACTCAAGGACACGCCGGTTGTATTCGGAACCGTTACGGATCCTGTTGGGGCAGGCCTTGTTGATACCGTTGAACACGGCAAGAACAACGTAACCGGCATGAGCGATGCAATCCCAACGGTTGAGCACATAAAGCTCTTTGCAAAAATCACGGGAATCAAAACACTCGGCTACATCTACACAAGCAACGAGGCAAACTCTGTGTCTGCCCTTGAACTTGTAAAGCAGGGCTGCAATGAAGCGGGCTTGGAACTTGTTACGCAGGCAATCTCCCAGTCAAGCGAAGTAAAGCAGGCTGCGGAAGCAATCATTACCCGCGTTGACGGAATCTATCTTACAACGGACAACACCGTATTCAGCGCAATTTCTTCTTTGGTGGACGTATTCGGCAGGGCAAAGAAGCCAATCTTCTCCGGCGACGTTACGGCTGCAAAGGACGGCGGAATCTTTATGGCAAGCGGATTCAACTATTACAAGGCAGGCCGCGCAACAGGCGAAATCGTAGTAAAAATCCTGAAAGGAACAAAGCCTTCTGAAATCCCGGTACGCTTTATGACGGACCCGGCAGATTCAGACTTGCTCATAGACCTTGACGTTGCAAAGGCATGCGGAATCTCCATTCCAGAAGACATAAAGAATTCTGCAAACATGATATTTGAAAACGGAAAGTTGATAGAAAAATAATTTGAAACTTACTATAATGGGCTGTCTGAATGGGCGTAAACAAAACTCTTCGGGCAGCCTTTTTGTTTTAGGAATTGGATATGTTTTGTAGTATTATTATTGAAGGTCTAATTTACGGAATCATGGTGCTGGGCGTTTTTATGTCCTACCGTGTCACTAACTTTTGCGACATGACGGTTGACGGTGCCTTTCCAATGGGCGGCTGTATTCTTGCTGCATGCCTTTTGCTTGGAGTGAATCCCTTTCTTGCCCTCTGCCTTGCCTTCTTTGGAGGAGCTCTTGCGGGTCTTTGCACGACCGTAATCTACACGAAGCTTAAGATTCCTGATTTGCTTGCTGGAATTCTTATGATGACAATGCTCTATTCCGTTAACCTCCGCATAATGAAAAATACGGCCAACGTCTCTTTCCTAAAGATTGCAACGCCTTTTTCCAGAATAACATCCTTCTGCGAAAGTCATTTCCCCTCTCTTCCGGCAGAAGTTGGAGTCTGCATTTTCCTAGTTGTCTTTGTACTTGCGCTAAAGTGGGTCATGGACATCTTTTACCACACGGACTTGGGGCTCACAATGGGTGCGCTCGGAGCCAACGAACAGATGATAATTTCACAGGGTGTTAATCCGCAGGTTGTGCGCGGCATTGGCGTTTGCGTGGGCGACGGACTTGCTGCCCTTTCCGGTGCCTTTGCCGCAATGTACAACGGCTTTGCAGATGTAGGAAGCGGAACCGGTGTTATCGTAAGCGGCCTTGCATCCTTAATGCTTGGCGAATTCATAATCCGCTCCAACAAAATCGGAATGCAGACCCTACGCGTATTGATTGGTTCTGTCATCTACCGCGGAATCATGTACTTTGGACGCAGCTACGGCTTTGTGATTGGACTTACAAGTAATGACCTAAAGCTTATCACGGGTCTCTTAATCATCATCTGCCTTATCATTTCCAAGAAGGGGAGCAAAAAATGCTAGAGCTTAAAAACATAGGAATCACATTTAACGCCGGAACTCCTGACCAGAACGAGGCTCTCAAAAACATAAACCTCACAATCAACGAGGGAGACTTTATCACTGTAATCGGCTCAAACGGTGCGGGAAAGTCAACCCTTTACAACATCATCTCCGGCAACATGCATCCTTCCCACGGAACAATCACCTTGGACTCAAAGGACATAACCAACGAACCTGAATACAAGCGCGCAAAATTCATAGGCCGCATTTTCCAGAACCCGCTTTTGGGAACGGCAGGAAAAATGTCTCTCCAGGACAACATGATGATTTGCAGCAAAAAAGGCTGGAAGGGACTTAGAATCAGCCTGAACAAAAAGAAGCAGGCATATTTTAGGGAAGAACTAAAAAAGCTGAACATGGGACTGGAGGACCGCCTAAACGACAACGTTGACCAGTTTTCCGGCGGCCAAAGACAGGCACTCACCCTGCTGATGGCGGTAATGTCAAAGCCTCAGATTCTCCTCTTGGACGAACACACGGCGGCTCTTGATCCGACCAATGCCGACATCATAATGAAGCTTACAAAAGAATTTGCTGACAAGTACAATCTTACCGTAATGATGGTAACCCACAACATGCAGCAGGCACTCAATTACGGCAACCGTCTCCTTATGATGGACGCAGGAGAAATAATCCTCGACATAAGCGGCGCGGAAAAGCAAAGCCTCACCATGGAAGACCTGAACAACCGCTTTAAGGCAATCCGAAAAACTTCCATAACCAGCGACAAAATGGTTTTGCAGTAAGGTCAGAATTTTTTTCTGCGGCAGTTGCATTTGTGACTGCCGCTTTTTTTGCTAACAAAGGCTCATTGTGTGTGGCGCTTGCGGGGTTCCGCCTTTCGGCTCCATTGCCTGTCGGCAACGTGCTTCGCACGCCCCTTCAGTGCCTGCCGTGCTTTTATATGCAACCTTCCTTCATCCAGAATGTGAATTTTTCACATTTTTTTTACTTTCATAAATCTCAAAGAGGGCTTTCCCATCGTGCTACTGGTTGTGCATATTTTGTTATGATGTTAGACTATAAATTATGGTTTCAAAAAAAAGTGTGCTCTTCTCTTTTCTTCTCTTCTCTATCTCTTCTCTTCTGTTAAATTGCTGTAATAATGCAGTTGTAAACCAAGAGCCTGTAAAAGATTATTTTGAATACTGGTCAGAAACCATAACGATTGGCCGCTATGGCGTTGACTCTCCTTACCAACAGCTTGGGGGAGTAAAGAATCTTTCTGCAAGAGACCCTGTAGAAATACAAGTTGTGCTTACAAACCCCAAACGATATGATATTGGCCTTTTAAACGAAGACAACGAAGCAAATTTTCAAATACTGGACCAAGACGGCGATGACGTTGCTACAGAAAAATCCGCTTCCCTTTCCCAAGACAAAAGTGTTATCACACTGAATGCGAAACTTAATGACGATACGGAGAAAGAAATCCTCGCGCTAAAGGGTGCTTTTGATGTTCTAAAGGGCGAAGATATAATTTCCTTTGAAACAATAGAGTATTCTTATGAATTTAAGCAGAACACACCTCCGGACAGACCAAGAAATTTGCGTAACCCCGAAACCCCTGATGCTGCAACTGGCTACCATCACCTGCATTTTGACTACCCGCCGCAAGTTGTCCATGAAACCTACAAGAGGCATGATAACTTAACGTATGAAGTTTCCTGCTACTTGAACGAAGGAGATGGCCGTTACACCTTTGTTGACTCTGCAAAACTCACAAACGCCGACAGTTATTCAAGTTCTGAATTTTCTTACTACTTTCCACAACAAGAGTCAAACTTTCAGTATGAATATGTGGTTACCTTTTATAATCCTGAGGGGCTAAAAAGCGAGACCGTCTCTACGGTTCCGGGAATTGGTGTTTGCTATGTTACAGACCCGCTTATTTCTTTTGGCATAAATGGCGAATTTAACGGTTTGACCGTTCAGCAAAACGGCCACTCCTATGATGTTATTGAATACACAGGTCACACTTTGGATATTACCGTAGAAAACACCTGTCCCGGTGCAAGCCTGGATTTGGACATAAACGGAACTGTGACCTCTGGCGTAAACCAGACAAAGGCTATTGCCAATGACTCTGCAGTGGAGGGCTTTCGCGACATAAAAGTTACCATTTCCAAGAACCTCTGCCGTCCCGTTTTAATTACAAAGCACGTGTATGTTGTGAGAAAACTTACAGACCCTGAAATTACTGGTGCAAACGGAACTGTAAGCGATGATGTTTTAAAATACAGTTATCTTTACAATGACAACGGAAAGCTTAACGTAACGAATTCTTACATGGGCAATGGGACTACAATGGTTATAACAATAGACGATGAGGAACAGGCTCTGGGAGACGTATTGGGAAAAGTTCTTGATGACGGAGACCACACGGTTTCTTGGTATATAACAAAAGACTATTGCCGACCACTAAGCAATTCAAAAACAATAACTGTAAAAATTAAACCTGTGACAGTAAAGTTTTCTGGTAATGGTTTTACTTTCCATGGTGCTGATGATGAAAGCGGAGATACCATTGACTTGTGCGGAAGTGTTTGTGCAAAGACGGATGATACTTCAGGTGGTTCTATAAAAAGCTGGTGGAATGAGGAAGTAAGCAAAAGTGCTTTCTGGGTTTCACTAGATTCTAATCCTGAATTTACAATGACTACACGTGACTCTAAATTTTACTTCTGGGCAGAGAATATGGCTGATAAGGATGGCGATAATCTTCATTCGCTTGGAAACTTATCGGTTGGGAATGCTTCATCAACAAGGACATTGGAATACCTTAAAGAGGTATCACGTGATTTTAATCAGGTTGGCGGTAACGGAGAGGGCTATTTTAATTGCACATTTACACTTATTCTTTCGGAGGAATAGTGTTGCTGGCAATTGTGCCCCATACACACCATGCACACAAAAAAATAATGACACTTTTTGAACTTTTTGGACACCCCCGTGATTGCGGCTAAAAGAACTCCACCTTGTACTTGCTTTTTACTGCGTGCTCGTGGGCGGGACTGCCTTTTTTTACAATCCACACCACATCTTTGTCTGTTATGTCTTCGCCAAATTTTACGACGCTTTCGGGAACTTTTAGCTTTTTGATGCTGGTTCCAAGGAAGGCACTGGCACCAATTTCTTTTACGCCTTCTTCGATTGTAACTTTTGAAAGTTTTCCGCTGCTCCAGAATGCGTCTTCCTCTATGATTTTAATTGTGCCGGGTATGGAGATTTCCTGGAGTTCCGTTTGGTAGAAGGTGTTTTTCTTGATTACGGATGCCGATGGCGGTATTACGGCTTTTGTAAAGCGGGGAAAATTCGCCTTTATTTCTATGAAAGGGTCTCCGTCTGCAAAGTAAAGCACTCCGTTTTTTACGGCATCATTTGCGGGTAGCGGAGCCCTTAGCTCTTTTTGAGAGAATGTGGCAGGATTTAAAAGATAGCCGTTGGGGTAGGGGAGTGTGCCGGATTCAAGTAAGGATAAAAAGACTGATGTGCCTATTCCGGGGAAGCCTGTTGTTGTGCTTGCAGATGGGCACATGTTTCCGTCTGAATGCTTCCAGCCCATGTTGTGCGAGAATTCGTGGAAGAAGGTTTGACATGAATCCTTAAAGTTTTGGAATTCCAGGCATTCATCGCTTAGCCAAATGCGGAAGAGGTAAAGCCAGTCCTTGCCCCACAGGATTGTGTTTCCTTCCGTGTCGCCAAGCCCTGCCGTGTGGCCTGTGCCGTCTATGCGCCCAAGCTTGAATGCGTGCTTGCGCTCTTTTTTTAGAAGCTCATCCATTTCCTTTTTGGTAAGGAATTTTGTCTTTGCGGAATCTTTGTAAAGGGCTTTTTCGCTTACGTTTTTGTAGCAGAGGTTTTCGTATTCCTTGCTTGCAATTGTGTAGGCTGCGTTGGAGATAATCTGTATCCAGCTGCGGCAGTGGACGGGGTATGTGGGCATGTTGTAATAGCCTTCCTTGTGGCCGTCCTTGTACTGGGCTGTGTATACTGGGTCGGATCTTCTTAGCTCGTCTCCGTTAAAGGTAACAGTCCAGTCTATTACGGAGGAAAGGGATGAAAGCTTTTTGTAGAGCGGGTCCGTGCTTGTGATTTTGTAGCCTTCCGGGGCATTTGTGCCGCTTGCCTTTTCCAGCAGGGTGCGTGTTAGCGGCTGAATGGTCTTTTTGCTTAGCACTGTCTTTCCGTTTTTTGTTACGGTAACGTTTTGGCAGGGGGTAAGCATGAATGATGTTAGTACGATTTCTCCGTAGATATTTTCTATTAGCAGCGGTTCAGACACTTTGAATTTGTAGGCGGTCCAGTTTGAATAAAGGTCATCGTCGCAGAGGATGCGGGTAAAGTCTTCTTTGATTTGCCTTGACTTGTCCCGTGAATAAAAGTTAAGGTCTGCAAGAACCCCGCAAAGGTAGTAGCCGTTTGACTTTGCCCATTTTTCTGCGTAGGAGCCGCGCCTTGTGCGGAGGATTGTCTTGTCGCTGAATGCGTTTTTTCCTATTTCGCTTATGGAAGGACCCAGGTCTATGCTTTCAAGGTCGTACTTTCGGAAGGCTTCTGCCGAAATCTTTTTTACGCTTGTTCCAAGGTTTACGTGCCTAAGGTTTTTGTAGCCAGCTGGAAGGGGGGCGATTTTTTCGTTGCTGGAAAAGTCTATTTCTGCAAGGGTTGCCGCATTTTTCTTGCCGCTTCCAATTACGTCTATTTTTTTGTAGCCGTTTTTTTGGGCCAGCCTGTAAGCCTCGCTTCCCGCATAACAGTGAAAGACGCGGGTTTCCTTGTTCTGCCAGTAAAGGCCTATTTCTCCTATTTTACTTGCTGATTCCGGGATGGTTACGGATATTAGCTTTGGGCAGTCGGAAAAAGCTGTTGTGCGTATGTCCTGAATGCCGTCTTCAAATATGACTTCCTCAAGGTTTTCGCAGTTGGCGAACGCGTACATGTTTACGATTTTTACGCTTCCGGGTATGACGATTTTTTTTAGCCCCTTTGCGTTTTTGAATGCGGCTCCGCCAATTTCCGTTACGGTATTGGGTATGCGGATTTCAGTTATGCTTGCGTTGTTTTCGTAGGCGCTTGTTTCTATTTTGGTTGTGCCGGGGGCTATGGTAAGTATGCCGTTCTTTAGGCTGTCCTTTGAAGAGGCGCGTTTTTTTGCTTCTGCGGCAGAATCCACCTTGATTACGGTTACTTTTGGGGCAGGGCCCAAGTCTATGAGTCCGCTTATGTCGCTTCCGCCGACGGTGCGTATTTTTGCGGTAAGCCTTAACTTTCGGAATCGTGGTTCAAAGGTGTAGGGGAAAGTGTAGGTGATTTTCTTTGATGATGAGTCGACTGTCCTTTCGCTGCTGTCCCTAAGGATTGCCTTGTCGTCCAGGTAAAGCACCACGTCTTTTATGCAGAACTTGTCCTTGCCGCTTCTGTAGGAGAAAGTGATTGTGTTGTCTCCACTTTCGCAGAGGGAGGCATTCATGTCCATGTAGTAGTCTTGCCAGCTTGTTGTAAATGAGCCGGAAAGCCATCCGCCGGGGCTGATGCTTTTTCCTTGTGAAAAGGCTTTTCCTGCAAAAAAAAGCAATAATATGGTAGCAAGTGCCTTGATTTTGATTGGTGAACGCATGGCTTTCTCCCTGTGTCTTGTTTTCTTCTATTATATCCTTCTTTTTCTGTGCGTGCAATTTTTTCTTTCTTGCCAAGAGCTGCAGGCTTGGGAACAGGTTTTCCCAAGAAACCTACGCCGCCGTGGAACCCCGCCAGTTGACGCGAAGCGGCAATGAGCGTTAGCGAAGGGTGAAAGGGCGGTGACGATTTGGCATGACGGCCGATTGTAGCCAAAAAATGCATGGTAGAGCGTTTAGGGCTACCGTCCTAAAAAACACCATCTATAGTATGTTTTTGCCTACCTGTTGAACATTTTTAGATTTTCGGGCATACTGTAATTTATGGAAACTCGTAATATTTTTGAAAACCTTTCTTGTATTGACCACAGGTATTCACTTTCAGAAGCCGCTGCTTTTGAAGGGCTCTCTAAATATATTTCAGAAGAAGCGTCTGTTCGCAGCAACGCAAGGTGTGAAGCTGCTCTTGTAAAGGCCCACCTAAAGCTCCGCGGCCAGCTTACTCCTGCCATGGAGGCAACTCTGGACAAGGCCGCAGAAGAAATTGACCCGGAAGAAGTCTATAAAGAAGAAGAAAAGACAAAGCACAATATCCGTGCCCTTGTTAACGTTTTTAAGACAAAGGTTCCTTCAGAAGTGGCACCGCTTGTTCACCTTGGGGCAACCAGCGTGGACATTCTGGACACAGGCCTTTCCTGCCGCATGAGGGATGTTACGCAGAATGTAGTCCTCCCGGAGCTTAAGGAACTGGAAAAGGCACTTTGTGCAATTGCAGACCGCGAGGCTGAAACTCCACAGGTTGGCCGCACCCATGGCCAGCATGCGGTTCCAATAACATTCGGCTGGTCTATTGCGGAATTTGTTTCCCGCCTTGGCAAGTCAATCCTCCGCATAGAAGAGCTTTCCAAGCAGCTTAAGGGTAAGCTTGCAGGTCCTGTTGGTTCTTACAACGGTCCCAGCATGATTGTAAAGGATCCCGAAGAGCTTGAACTTACCTACATGCACTTTTTAGGCCTTGAGCCAAGCGAATATTCAAACCAGCTTGTTGAGCCTGAATACCTCTTGCGCCTTTTGCTTGAGATGAATGTTGCCTTTGGTATTATTGCAAACCTTGCCGATGACCTCCGCAACCTTCAGAGGAGCGAGATTGGCGAAGTCTTTGAGTATTTTGCTTCTACCCAGGTTGGTTCTTCAACTATGCCACAGAAGCGCAATCCTTGGAACAGCGAGCACGTAAAGTCTTTGTGGAAGGCTATGTGCCCCCGCGTCCTTACTTTCTACATGGATCAGATTTCTGAACACCAGAGGGACCTTACAAATTCAGCAAGCCAGAGGTTCATCTCCGACTATGTTGCAGGCTTTACAATGGCTGTTGCCAGAATGAAGGCTGTTGTTTCGGGACTTCAGGCAGACCGCGAGTCTATGGCACGCAACTTGGCTGGTGCAGGCGGAAAGGTTAAGGGAGGCGTTCTTGCTGAACCCGCATACATTCTTCTTGGTGAAGCTGGTGTTAACGACGGACACGAAGTTATCAGAAAGATTACCCTTGAGGCTGAACAGTCAGGAAAGACATTCTTTGAAGTGCTAAAGACCCATACCGATGCTTATGCAAAGATTACTGCCCAGCTGGAAAAGCTTGGCGTGGAAAATCCGTCTAATTTCTTTGAGGACCCGGCCCGCTACAGAGGTCTTGCGGCTGTTAAGTCTAAGCGTCTTGCAAAGAAATATGCTGAACTGATGGGTGCTTCGACAAACTAGTTTTATGGAGTATATAATATGAAGAAATTGGTTGCTTTGGCTGTTGCCCTTTGTTGCTCAGCCGCAATTTCCTTTGCGCAGGTTAAGACTGCCGGCGAATTTTTTAAGTCTGTAAGCGATTACTATGCAGAGATGAGGGATTATGTTGTTACCCTTAACATAGATGCAAACGGAAAAAAGATGGCTGGTACTGCAATGTGGCACCGCCCTCAGTTTTTGCGCATAAACTTTTCTTACCCGGGTGGACAGACTTTTGTTTACGACGGTGACGAGCTTTTTATTTACCTTCCTTCACAGGCCACGGTTCTGGAGCAGAAGGTTTTGAATGCTGAACAGGCTGTTCCTGCAAAGGGGCTTTCGCTTTTGCGCCGCTACTATACTATTACTTATGAATCTGGTCAGGATCCGGTTCCGCTGGAAGAGGGAAGCTCCACAAAGGTAATAAAGCTTTTGCTTACCCGCCGTTCTGCCGCAGAGGAATTTACCACTATGACAATTTCCATTCTGCCTGAGTCTAAGCTTATCCGCCGCATTGTTGCGCATACCCAGAACAACGGAACTTATGTCTTTGACTTTACAGGCTGGTCTATCAATGCCGGTGTTCCGCTACGCCGCTTTGAATTTGAGATGCCGCCGGATATTAACAGCTACAACAACTTCTTGTTATCGGAGTAAGTCGATATGCAGAGCTATGGTGCAATACTAAAGGAAAAAAGGGAAGAAAAGGGCCTTACTGTTGAACAGGTCGTAAAGGACACTTCTATTTCCTACCAGTATATTACGGGCTTGGAAAATGAAAAGGACGACGTGTTCCCTGCCGGTGCCTACATGGTCGGTTTTTTAAAGAATTATGCCGACTACCTTGGCGTTTCCAGCGAGGATTTGATACGCCTGTACCATGCAAAGAAAATTCAGGAGTCTCCAACACCGGAAGCTCTTCTTAGAAAGACAAAGCCAAAATTTCTCGTGCCGCTGATTGTCACTGGCTCTGTAGTTGTGCTTGCAGGAATCCTTGCCTACCTTTACTTTGGTTTGTTCAAGGTTCCCCAGAAGATGCAGGAAAGGGCTCTCAAGAACGCCACTGCAAAAAAATCCAACCAGTATTTGGTTAGCGACCAGCCGCAGGAATTGCGTGTTTACAAGGGCGACCAGCTGCTGATTCCCTTTGAAGAGGGTGAAGGACATACTCCGCTTACCATTTCCGGCACACTTAGCCGCCTTAGCCTTGAAACTCCTGTTGGAACCCAGGTCTTTGACTTGAGCGAGGAGCGCGTTCTCGACATCAACGGAGACGGCATTTCCGAGCTGATTGTATACTTGAGCGATATTAGCAATGTTTCTGAAAAGAACGGTGCCCAGGTACGCGTTTCTTTGAGTGGTTCACAAATGATGGATGCAAAACCATCCGTTCCCGAAAACGTTGAGCTTATAGCAAAGCCTTCCATTGGTACGGAAAGCGTTGCAAACACTTCTATGAATACTGCTACCATGAAGGTTATTCATGAGGATTCACGCTCATATCCGTTTACAATAGACTTCTCTTTCCGCGGTCCATGCTATTTCCGCTACAAGATAGACAGCAATTCAAAGGTAGAGAGAAACTTCCGCACGGGTGAATCCCTTACCGTAACTTCCCGCTACAAGGGTGTGCGCCTTTGGATGAGCAACGCCTACAACGTAAAGATGAAGGTTCGCGCCGGAATGGATGCCTACGATTTGGAAGTTGGCAAAGCCGGTCAGGTTGCCGTAGAAGACATCAAGTGGGTTCAAGGACGCGACGGTAGATTCAGAATCGTTATTCAGGAAGTTGACTAAGTTCCTGCTGCTCAAAACTCTTAAATGGAAGCAAAGAAGTTTTTTTTAGACCAACACGGATGCGCAAAAAATCAGGTGGACGGGGAAATTTTGGTTACCCGCCTGCTGAACAAGGGTTTTTTGCAAACCTTTGATGCCCAGGAAGCAGATTTAATAATTGTAAACAGCTGCGGCTTTATTCAGAGTGCAAAAGAGGAAAGCCTTAATTCGCTTTTGGAAGCAAGGCAGGAATACCCAAATGCAAAGATTGTTCTTGCCGGCTGTCTTGCCGAGCGTTATGCAGAGCAGTTCAAAAAAGACCTTCCCGAAGCAGACGCTATTTTTGGCAACGGAGACCTAAGCCTAATTGATTCAACCGTAGACTCTCTCTTTGCAGGACAAAGACCAGTTGTAAAAGCTTTGCAAAAGGGTGTTTGCTGTGGCAACAGAAATCTTCTTTTAAACTACAAGGGAAGCGCCTACGTAAAGATTACCGAGGGCTGCAACAACTGCTGCTCCTTCTGTGCAATTCCCCTTATCCGCGGCCAGCTGCGCTCAAGAAAAATATCCGAGATTGTAGACGAAATAAAAGAGCTCTTAAAGAGGGGCGTAAAAGAATTCAATCTGATAGGGCAAGATTTGGCTGCTTTTGGCTGCGGCAAGGACGACTTTGTTTTTGATACCAAGGAAAGCGGTGGGGCTTCTTGTGAAAAGTCAAAGCTTTTGTGTCTTTTGGAAAAAATTGCAGAGCTTAAAGGAAACTTCTGGGTTCGCCTGCTATACATTCATCCCGACCACTTTAACACGGACATTCTTGCGCTTTTAAAAAAGGACAAGCGCTTTCTTCCATATTTTGACATACCCTTCCAGTCTGGTGATGATGCGATTATCCGCGCCATGAACAGAAAGGGAACCTTTGAAAGCTATGCTTCTCTTGTAGAAAAGATACGCATGGAATTGGGCGAATGTTCAATACGCACTACTTTCCTAACAGGATTCCCCGGTGAAAGCGACGGTCAGGCAGGACGCACTCTTGAGTTCATGAAGAAGATTCAGCCGGACTGGTCTGGTTGCTTTGCTTACAGCCGCGAAGAAGACACTCCCGCCGCAAAGTTTAAAGATCAGGTTCCCAAAAAGAAGGCTCAGGCACGCGAAAAAAAGTTGCAGGCCTTGCAGGAAGAAATTACCCAGGAAAGGCTTTCTCTCCGCATAGGAAAAATTTACCCTGTTTTGATTGAAGAAATTGTTCAGGCGGGGGAAGATGCTTCGGAAGATGAGGGCTTGGCTATAGGGCGTTCCTGGTTCCAGGCACCGGAAGTGGACGGAAGCTTTGTTGTGCGCTACGATGCAGACAATGCGGATGCAGTCAAGGCAATTGTGCCGGGTTCAATCGTGAACGCAAAGGCCTTGGCTGTTAGCGGTATGGACATTGATTCGGAACTTGTTCTATGACAGACTTTTCTCCGCAGTATCTTGACGTGCTTAACGAGGAGCAGCTTGCCGCAGTAACCCACGAGGGAAAGAGCCTTTTAATCTTGGCGGGGGCAGGAACAGGAAAGACGCGCGTTGTAACTACAAAAATTGCGTGGCTCATTCAGCACAAGCATGTTGACCCGTATTCAATTCTTGCCGTGACTTTTACAAAAAAAGCTGCCAATGAGATGAAGGAGCGGGCAATTGCCCTTGAACCAAAGGCTGTTTGGTCAAAGATTAGAACCTTCCATTCCTGGGGTGCCAACTTTTTGCGCCGGTATGCAGACGAAGCGGGAGTGAGCAAAGATTTTACGGTCTACGATGAAGACGACATGGCAACCCTTGTTTCCAAGGCTATTCCTTCACTGCCAAAAAAAGAAATCTCCCAGATTGTAAAAAAGATTTCACTTGCAAAGGATTACGGTCTTACCCCCACATCAAAAAACTTGGAGCTTGTTGGCGGAGACGGCGTTTTTGCAGAGCAGTATGCCCTTTACCAGGAGCGCCTTAGGTCAACCGGCAACGTGGACTTTGGGGACCTGATTCTTCTTCCCTACCTTACGCTAAAGAATAACGAGGCTATCCGCCGCGACACGCACTTCCGCTACCGGGTAATCCTGGTGGACGAGTACCAGGACTCCAACATAGCCCAGTCACTTTTGCTTCAGGAGCTTAGCGGTGTTAACGAAAATGCAGGAACTTATGTTTGCGTTGTTGGTGATGATGACCAGAGCATTTACCGCTTCCGTGGGGCGGAAGTCCGAAACATCCTTGAATTTAAAAACCAGTTTCCTGGAACGGAACTTATACGCCTTGTGCAGAACTACAGGTCAACCCAGGAGATTTTGTATTGCGCAGACTGCGTGGTTTCCAATAATGCAGGCAGGCTTGGAAAGACCCTTGTGGCAGCCCGTGGAAAGGGAAAAAAGCCGACGCTTGTTTTTCTTCCAAATCAGGATGACGAGACCCAGTTTTGCGCGGACATAATTGAGCAGCAGCACAAAAAGGGGGTTCCCTATTCCGAATGGGCAATTCTTTACAGGACCAACGCACAGTCACTTGGCTTTGAAACAAATTTCCTTCATTCAAAAATTCCCTATGCGATTGTTGGAACTTTAAAATTCTATGAGCGCGAGGAAATAAAAGATGCCCTTGCGTGGATTTCTCTTGTGGCAAATCCAAAGGACGAAGTTGCATTCCGAAGGATTGTAAATAAGCCTGTTAGGGGTGTGGGGCCTGCAAGTCAGGACAAGATTGTGGAAGCTGGCCTTGGTCAAAATTTGGTTGAGTCCGCAAAGAATATAAAGCTTCCAAAAAAAGCATCGGAAGGTATTGCGGAATTCTGCAAGATTTTTGATGAATTGAATTCAATGCTTCCTGATGAAGAAATGAATTCTTTAGGAGAGGCGGATGTGCCTGCAGGAGAGAGTGCGGGTGCTGCCCCAAAGGCCGTGAATGCAAATAAGCTTTCTCTTGCCGACTTTATAAAGGAAGTTTGCGAAAAGACTGGTCTTAATGAATTCCACGAGGCACAAGATGAAATTGCCGGTACGCAAAAACTTGCAAACCTTGAGGAACTTACCAACAGCGCCGTTCAGTATCCCCTTTGCAGAAAAGGCCTGCTTGACTTTTTGGACAGCATAAACCTTGACCGCTCAACCCTGGGCGAAGAAAACGAAGACGACGATGGCTCTTTGCAGGACAGGGTAACTCTTATAACCCTGCACAACACAAAGGGTCTTGAATACAAGCGCGTAATAATTACCGGAATGGAATACGGCGTTTTTCCCCGCGAAGGAAAAGTTGGTGATGACTTGGAAGAAGAGCGCCGCCTCTTTTACGTTGGAATTACCCGTGCCCAGAACGAGCTTTATTTTACAAGCTGTGCCATGCGACGCCTCTATGGCAGGACAAACTACATGCAGCCAAGCCCCTTCCTCTACGAACTTAAAAAAGGAAGCTTCCGCGTGCTTGGCCAACAGCCCTTTGCATTCCATGGTGCTTCAGATGCAGAAGCGGATGCAGGTACAAGTTCCTCTGCCGCATACTCTGACCCAATAGCAAAAAAATACCGCAAGGGTGCCATGGTTTACCACGATGACTGGGGACACGGCCAAATTGTCCACGCAGACCTTACCGATGAAGGTGAATATGTAGTCACCGTAAATTTTGAAACCGGGGGCAGCAAAAAATTCTTGCCCAAGTACCAAAGCTCCTCTTTGCTGGTGGAAGGTACTTGATATTCCGCCTAGCCCCGATTGGAAGGGCGCGGAACGCGTTGCCGCAAGGCAATGGAGGCGGTAGCCGGAACCCTGGAAAGCGGGATGAAATGCCCTCCGTGGCATTTTACCCCGTTGGTTTTCTTGGGAAAACTAACCTGCTTTGCTGGCTAAGAAATGACGCGCCCTCCTTGGCGCTATGGGGTTGCGGTTTAGGGGTAAAATGTTACGGAGTTTGCCCGAGCACGGAGTGGCGGGCACAGTAAAAAGATGGCATTTGCTCCAGAATAAAAATCATTATAGAATTGCGCTATTGAACCAAGTGCGCTTTTTGACTAAAATGATTTTATGTTAGCAAAAAGAATTCAAAACCTTCATCCCTATGTTCCGGGCGAGCAGCCAAAGGACAGGGAATACATTAAACTTAACGCAAACGAAAACCCCTATCCGCCCCACGAAAGCGTTGCAGAGGCACTTTCCAAGGCGGCACTTACAAGTACGGCAAGAATTGGCCTTTATCCCGATCCTGATTCAAATGAACTGCGCTCTGCTATAGCAGATATGCTGAACAGCACAGGCGGTGTCTTTTGCACTTCGGATGTTAGCGGGCAAAAATGCACTCCTTCTTCCAAGGACAAGATTCCATTTGAAGTTACCCCGGACATGATTTTCTGCGGCAACGGAAGCGACGAAGTTTTGAGCTTTGTATTCTACACTTTTTTTGACGGAGACAGGCCGCTTGTTATGCCGGAGTTTACATACAGCTTCTATCCTGTTTACTGCGGTTACTACGGCATTCCCATGTGCACTGTTCCACTAAAGTCTGACTGGAAGCTGGACACAGAGGCAATGCTTTTGCAGGCAAACAAGACGGACAGCGCAATTATTTTTGCAAATCCCAACGCTCCTACAGGCATTTCAATTCCGCGCGATGAGGTTCGCAAGATGATTGAAAAGGCACCAAAGGACAAGGTTTTTATTGTGGACGAAGCCTACTGCGACTTTGGTGGGGAAAGCTGCATTCCTCTTCTTGCGGAATTCAAGAACCTTGTGATTGTTCGCACTTTTAGCAAGAGCCTTTCTTTTGCAGGCATGAGGCTTGGCTACGTTGTGGCATCCCCGGAGCTTGTAAAGTCCATCTTTATGGTAAAGAATTCATTCAACCACTTTCCGGTTGACTTTATGGCGCAGACTGCCGGTATTGCTTCCTGCAAGGCTGCCTACTACTATGCAGAAAATTCACGCAAGATTGTTCAGCAGAGGGAAAGCTTTACAAAGTTTTTGCGGGACAAGGGATTTTTTGTAATAGACAGCAAGACAAATTTTGTCTTTGCAAAAAAGGACGGCCTTACAGGTGATGCAATTTACCAGGCTGTAAAAAAAGAGGGAATCCTTATCCGCCACTTTAGCACAAAGGGAATAGAAGACTTTGTAAGAATAACGATTGGCACTGAAGAACAGATGAATGCCCTAAAAAAGATAATGGGCAATTTGTAGGGAAAGGCATTCCCGGGAGGCAGTATGAAATTTTTGGTTTTAAGCGATATTCACGGTGATTTGGAACATCTTGGAAAGTTGGAGGGCGAGTTTAAAAAGGCGGACGCTGTTTTGTTTGCGGGTGACTTTGCAAAATTTGGTGAACCTGAGACAGCTGAACCTGTGCTGGAAAAGCTTTGCTCCATGCACAACACGATTTTTTCCGTGATTGGAAACTGTGATGAGCCTGATTTTATTGGCAACATAGAGGCTAAGGACATTAGCGTGCAGAAAAGCCTTGTTCAGTTTGAAGGGCTTTGCATTGCGGGTAGCGGTGGCGGCTTGCCTTTTGGTGGGGCTGCCAATGAGCGCGAGGATGCTGAACTTGCCACCGACTTTAATATCCTGACCGAGCAGGGTTCTTGCGAATGGGACAACCTTGTTGCCATTATGCACAATCCGCCAAAGGACACTGACTGCGACAAGATTAGTGCCGGCATTCATGTTGGAAGCGAATCATTGAGGGCTTTTATTGAACAGTACAAACCGCTTGCCGTTGTTACCGGCCATATCCACGAGAGCGTGGCTGTGTGCAAAATTGGGAACACAACAGTTATAAACCCCGGTGCCCTTATGGAAGGAAGATACGGCTGGCTTGAAGTTTGCAAAGAGGGTGGTGCTTGGCAGGTAAAGAATGCTGAGCTTTGTTCCCTCTAGAAAGTGCCTTTTAGCATAGAGACTTATTTTTTCTTTGCGGCCTGCTTGTCCATCTTTGCGATTGTGCGCTTTTGTATGCGGATTTGCCGCTTTTGCGACCGGGTCACTCTTTTGCGGATTTCCGGGGTAAGGCGGCGCTTCATAAAGAAGAGGTAGGCAAAAACTCCTGCTACCGCACACATGCCAAGCACCAGAACCGCACCCATCCATGGAGACTTTTGCCAGGGGAGCGGCACGTTGATTCCAAAGTAGCTTGTTATAAGGGTAGGAAGCACGAGTACCAAGTTCCAGCCGGTCATTGTCTTCATAACGATGTTCAGGTTGTTGCCCAAAACCGTGGAGAATGCATCGTTCATGCCGGCCATGATGTTGGTGTAGGTGTCTACCATTTCCATAGCCTGCCTGTTGTCTATTTCCACATCGTCCAGCCAGTCCTGGTCCTCGTCGTCCAGCTTCAAAAGCTTGGTCTTGCGCAGCTTCTCCAAAAGCATCTGGTTGCTTTTGAGCGATGTTGCAAAGTAAACAAGAGACTTTTGTATGTTTAAAAGCTGAATCAGCTCGTGGTTTTGAACTGACTGCAGCATTTCGTTCTGGATTGTTGTTGCGCGGCGGTTGAGTTCCTTTAGGTAGCGCAGGAACATTATGTCTGCACGTGCCATAAAGCGGATTGTTACGGCCGGAAAGTCGTTAAAGGAAAGGTCCTTGATTCTGTTGGCGGAAAAGTCGCGCAAAACTTCGCAGTCCGTCCAGCAGATTGTTATGAAGAGGTTTCCTTTTATAATGATTCCAAGGGGTGTGCAGAAGTAGCTTATGTCATCCCCTGGGGAGAATACCGGAAGCCTTACGATTGCAAAGGTATAATCAAAGTCTTCGTTGTAGTCAATGCGGGAAAGTTCGTCCGGGTCCAGTGCGTCCAGCATGTTTTCCGGGTCGATTTTGTATTTTTCTTCAAGTTCGGAAATGTCGTCACGGGTAACGGAGCGCGCATCCACCCAAATCTTTGAGTGCCTGTTAAGCTCTCCTTCTTCTTTTTCTACAAGTTTGCCGTCTTCCTGCTGCCAGTATTTTATCATATTCAGCCTGCCTCTTTTCTTTTGTTCAGGCGCGGTTGGCAGAAAAAATCAAAGGATGATTTGTGCTTTATTTAACCGGAGGCCTGTTTGCTCGAATGAGCCGTGTTGATGATAACCGGAACTACTGCCGCTATCCACTTTCCGCCTCCGAATCTTTGGAATCTTGAAGTTTAACAAACTTTTTGTAGTTATAGCAGAAAAAGGGAAAAAAATCAAGAGCAAGTAGAAAGGAACCAAAGAACTCAGTTTTGTGTTCCGCTGCACACAAAACTGAGTTCTTTGGAAATGAATATGCTTTCTACTTGCTTTACATAAAAAAAAGAACCTGTTCCGAAGTGAGTTTTCTGAACAGGTTCTTGCTTTGTTTGTAAACTGAGAAAAGCCTTGGGTTACGGGAGGTTCTTTAGCAACTTTGTCATGTAGAGCTCTATGTAGTGCTTTAGTGCCGGGTGGTTCTTTACCTTCATGAGTGCCGGGCTGTCTACAAGTGACTGTGCAAGGCTGTCAACGCGCTCAATCGTAAAGTTTTCGCTCTTGAATGTGCGCAGAATCTTGCGTGTATAGTCACGGATAAGCGTATTGACGTCTTCCGTAAGGTTGTCGTGGCTCTTCTGACCCAATCGGTCATTCCATTCGTGCAGATAGGAATCAAGCTCGCGGTTGAGCGTGCTGTTTGCCGGAACCAAAACCTGCTCAACATCGGAGGCCTGCTGGCGTACAACGCGCTTGCGGTTCTTCTGCGGGTCACCCAAGTCTTTTGCGTCAAGCTCCTGCTTCTTCTTGTCTGCATTTTCCTTTTCTTCCTGAATCATCTTCTGGGAAGAGGTTTTCTTTGCAGCCTTGTCCCTTCTTGCCTTGGATTTCTTTACGATAAAGGACATTATCCAGGAAAGAATCGGTATTGAATGCCAGAATGGCAGCTTTATCTTTGCATCTGAATAGATTTCCTGCCGGTTGAGCAAGAGAAGCTCGCTGTAGGGGATGAGCATGTCATCGCGGTAAAGGGTAATCTTTCCCGGTGTCTGGTCGTCAAATGCCAGTACAGGAAGGAAAGAAGAGTGCAAGATACCGTAAAGAATTGGTGCTATTACGCGCAGTTCCCTTTCAAGGCAGTTTTCAAAGGCCTGCTGTTCCTTCATCTCGGGAAGGGTTTCAAACTTGGACAGGCAGTTGTACCAGTCCTTAGTAAGGCTTTCGCTTATGACCACGCGGGCATCGTTGCAAAGGCGGACGATAAGCGGCATGACCTTTTCTTTGAATATAAAGTAACCAGTTCCGTCTTCCGTACGGAAAATAAGCACTTCCGGAAGGTTTGAGCCGATTGTTTCGCTTGTAAGGGACTCAAGGTGAATCTTAAGGTCCTTCTCCGAATATTTGCCCAACAGGTACTGGCCATGGTTGTCCTTCATCTTGGAAACTTGTTCCATGGTAAAGTAATAGGGCGGCATGTGCATCATTTCTTCCAGCTGCTTAAAGGCAACTTCCTTCTGCTGCCTTTCGCCGGCCTTTGCCTTGTAGTAGGCGGCTGCAACTTCTATTACGCCAATGGACTGAAGAACGTTCACGTCTTCCGTGGTAAAGTCCTTAACCTTGTTGTAGTCCTGCTTTATAAAGTAGAACATCTGGCTCCAGTAGTAGAACGTATCCGCGCTGTGCCTAAGGCTGTCCAGGGCTTCTTCAGGCTTTGCAACAAACTGCTTGAAGAAATTCTTTATGGCAAGCTCCTTGCCCGGGTTTGAATTCGTGAGCTTTTTAAGGAAGTACTCGTGGCTTTCGCCCTTGCGCAAAAAGTCCTGCAACTTCTTGAGGGAAATGTCTATGAGTGTGGAAACAGATACCGTAGACGGCAAAAGAAGGGCCGGAACGTTGTTTCCAAAGAGAACGGCATAGAGGGTACGGCTGTCGTACTCCTGGTTTTCCATAAGCTTGTAGAGCAGGTCAGACGCATTCTGCTTGCTCAGTATGTCCGTAGGCACGTTGTGAGGAATGTCATTTATGCTCGGAAAAGGCGAAGAAAAATTCTTGGAAAGGTTTGTGTACGATTCCGTAAAGCGGTCAATAAAATATGCTAGGACGTAAAGAGTCTTTTTGCCCTGCCCTTGGTTAACGATGGCAATCTGCTTTTCTGCGGCAAAATTCTCCAGCTCTGCCTGCAGGGTTGAAGTTCCTGCACCTGTATAAGGTATGAGCTCCGGACTTTCGTCTATATGGTGCTGTGCATAGCGGTTAACATAATCAGCAAATTCTGAGTAGTCTACTTGCGGTGACCTGATTTTTTCAGTATAGAATTTTAATAACTGTAAAATAATTGGTGTAGTAGCCATATTATTCAATATATCGTATTTTTTGCTCCATAACAACACCTTTTGGGCGTATAAATAAGAAATTATTTGTCTGAATTTAATCCAAAATTTAGTAAAAAATTCACTTTTCTGGAGCCGCCTTCTTGGTTTTACTGCCCTTCGGGGTGGCTTTTTTTACGCGCTTTCCGGGGTTCCGCGCTAACCGCGCTCCATTGCCGCTTCGCGGTAACGCGTTCCGCGCCCCTCCAATCCCGGCTAGGTTTCTTATCAAGAACGTTTTCAGACAGATTTCGCTGGTAGTGAAGCCCAAAACTGTTTTCCGTGTTTGCATACAATCCTGGCTAGGTCTCTTATCAAGTAAAGAAAAAGAAGAAAAATTTGCGAAAAAGTGCCCAATTCTGGCTTTTAAAGATGAATATATTTATGTAAGCCTGTAGAAAAAAGCAGGGCCCGCTAAGTTCTATGGGAAAAAAATAAAAAGTCGCACGCTTTTGTGCGGGGGAAGAAAAAATGAATTGTCTTAATCAGATTATATTGGAAGGAAACCTTGTACGCCAGCCGGAAAAAAAGACTCTGCCAACAGGGGCTGCAGTCTGCACCCTGCCTATCGCGGTAAACCGCAGGTACAAGACCGGGGACGGAAGCTACGCAGAGGACGTGTCCTATTTTGACGTGGATGCCTTTGGAAACCTTGCCGACGTATGCGTAAAATGGTGCCCAAAAGGCCGTGGAATAAGGGTTGTAGGCAGGCTAAAGCAGAACCGCTGGAAGGACGAAGAGGGAAAGAGCCACAGCAGGGTAAAGGTAATCGCGGAACACATTGAATTCAAGCCCTTCTTAAAGAAGAATCCCGACGGAAGCCCAGCCCTGCAGAAGGAAGGGGAGGACTCTCCAAAAAGCGCAGACCTTGGAACCCCGCCCCTAAGCAAAAAGAAAAAACTTGCCATGTTGGCAGAAGCCGCCGCCGCTGCCCAACATGAACAGGAGGCAAATGACATTCCTGTATTCTAATTAACCAAATCTGAATTTCCAGTGGTTTTTACCGGGCCTCCATTCCCGCATGCCCACATTCGCCTCTTGAGCCTGCGGGTGTCATAAAATTCCTCTAATCCGGTAAAGGCCACTGTTTTTTTGCAAAATGCCACTTAGGATTGCATTTGTTATACAAAAAACTAAAAGTGTGGTAGAATATGAGAGTGTACCTTGACAACTGTTGTTACAACAGGCCTTATGATGACCAAAGCTATCTAAGAATTTCGCTTGAATCCCAGGCAAAATTGCTTGTTCAGCGGCTAATTCGAGAGGGGGTGCTTGATTTGGTAACATCATATATCCTTGATTATGAGAATAGCAAAAATCCTCATGCTTCAAGAAGAGAACGCATTGCAGATTTCTTTAATAATGCAGTTGATTATGTTGGTGCCGAATATAATGATGCGATACTTTCAATTGCAAAGAAGATACATGCAACTGGTGTAAAGGCTGTGGATTCCTGCCATGTAGCTTGTGCGGAATTTGCAAATTGCGATTATTTTCTTACAACAGACGACCGTGTGTTGAAATATAAATCGGATAAGGTAAAAATCCTTAATCCCATTCAATTTATTCAGATGCTTTCTGAGGAGGGCTTGTAATGGCAGATATAACATATAGTCCGACTTCAACCGTTGAACTTATGTCCCGCGGAATGGAATGTCTTGTAAAGCACATGGGCATTGTAGAAGCAGAAAGTTTTATTGCTGCAATTCTGAGGGAACGCTTCGATTATACAAAGTGGCATAAAGAATATTTTACCCAGGATGAATCTGTTGAAAAATTTTTGCAAAATGCCACTGTCTATGCAAAAAAAAAGCGGCGGTAATTTAAGATGCAATGACATTGCTTAATACTTGTGCCATTCCCCTTTTGCGTGCTAAATTAATTTGCAGAAAAAAAGTTTAACACCGGAGAAGTTATGAAAAAGGCAATTTTCCTTGCATTTTTATTTATTTCTTGCACAAATGTTTCCAACAAGAAAAAAGAAGACATTTTGCAAAAATTGCGAAGTGCCAACCGATATGAAGGCTCATTGATTGGAGGATTCGCCCAGAAATCAGAACTGTATGAAGACGCAGAAGAATTAATGAGCCTTTGCAGCGACAGTGAAATACTCATGCTGCTTAACGACAAATGCCCTGTGGTAAAATGCTACGCCGCAAAATTTATTCAAGACAGAAATATAGAGGCTGACTGGTACAATATTTTACTTAAGCAAGCAGAAGATTATACTGGCGTTCAAGACTTCTCTTTCTGCATTATCTCTGAATGTTACGCAGGAGATTTTGTCCTCAATTCTTTGTTCAGTAAAAAACTGACTGAGAGCGAGCAAAATAAACTAAAGCTGGAACTTATAAAAAATCAGTCAAAGCTTAATTTTGCAAATTCCATATTGCTAAGCCAGGACATGTCCGACGAGCTGTATGCTGCAACAAGGAAATGGGCTTTAAAGGGAAATGCAAGTGCAATCTTTTCCCTGGCAAAATACAAAAAGACCCAAGACTTGCAGTTAATTGACAGCCTAAAAGACAAGGACATTGCTTTGTTTTTTAAGGCCTGCCAATACAACACAAGAGATTCGCTCAAACCCTTCCTTGAAGAATACATGCGCTCCATAATGCCAAAAGAACATTTTCATAATGAGTGGGCATCATTTTACAAGCTGCTTGCGGATTACCACGATGACTTTACTAAAAAAATATTTGACATGGCTTTTTTTGACAAGGTTACTTATAATATCCGTGAATACCACCTGGAATTCATTTACGATGCAATAAAAGACTATCTTGATGGTTTTTATGATGATTACCTAAAAATCCTTTGGACAAAGCACAATCTGGTGGACAAAGAAATAATTGATTATTTTCTTTTGACGGACAAGGAATTTGCACTTGAGGGATTAAAAACTACCTTGCTCAATTCCAATGAATACTTTTTTGATACGGGAACTCTGGATTACATAATAAAGGCTGCCTACAAAAATAAAATTGACCTTACCGAATATTTTGCAAGGGCAATAAAAGAGGACAGCGTGACTACTCTTGAGATTTACATGAAGAACATGGACTGTGTTCAAGCCGGCAACAAAACAATTGTAGACGCAGTAAAGGCCCGCTTGGAAAACGAAAGCAACCGCTATGTAACCGGCCCGCTTACAAAATATATGGAAGACGTAAGCGCGGAGAAGTAAAAATGAAAATAAAAATTTGTGCCATGCTTTTACTCTGCATCTGTCTTCTTTCCTGCAAAGAGCAATCGGATGAAGAGCTTTTCAATAAATTTGTTCAAAGGCAATCTTCTTCTGTAGATGAATTTTTGCTATTGCAAACCGCAGACACTTGCCCGCTTGAATCCTTGGATAAAGACTACCAGTGGATAGTTGGGCATCATGAAAATGATGTTTTCCTGTTTGAAAAAGCAAAGTCGGAAAAAGAGACCTGCTGGTGCATTCCCCTTTTGGCTTGTCCGTTAACAGAGGGCGACATAGCAATCTGTATGCTTATAGATATGTATAAAATGTCTGACGACTATTTTGAAAGTGTGATGTACGAAAACATAAAGCGCAAGGCAAATACTGCGGCAGATTTATGGGATTACCTTCATGAATCAAAAGAAAACAGAAGTGAAATTATCCAGAAAATCAGGGATTGGAAAGGCCTTTATACAAGCAGCGAAATTTTGGTTCCGTGGACAGAAGAAGAGGTTTTAAACCATTCTTTTGAATTAATTTCCGAAACAGATATTGAATCATTTTTGTTCAGAAAGGATTCTGATGGCGTTTTGCTTGCATCATGCAATTATGGAAAGAAAGGAAAATATGAAGCTGGCCCAATTGAATACTGGCGCATAGAAGGTTGCTATCTTTATGTCTATCCTGATGCAACTACATCTGAAGCCAGCGGAATTAAAATTGCAAAGTTGAAAATTGACAAAGAAAATAATATTCTATATGGATACAGGAACAATGAAAAAGTTATGTACAAGTATTGGGAAAATTAAAGCGAGGAACTATGATATATTTTAGGGTGCACACAAAAGACATTGCCTACATTACCCAGCAGCCCAGGGGCTTGTTCACTGCAATTGGAAAGCTGGTGGACGCAAAGACTCTTACCCAGGAAGAAACCGCTGAATACTGGAAAAACCGAGAGTATTTTGAAAAGGTTTTGCCGGTTCCGCCATTTTATGAACAGGGGAATCCAGACCATGCCACCACCTGGTTCAAGGACAATCCCCAGGGGAATGACATTTACGCCCAGATGGATTTTTACCGGGCCATGGCAAAAAAATACGGCCTAAAGCTCTATATTTCAAAATGCAGTGAAGTGCCGGGCGAGATTATCTACGAAGATGACTTTCAGATTGCGGTTAAGAATCTGAATCCTAGTGTGGCAATAGAAACTAGGGAACTTTAGCTTTTTTGTTTGCAAAGCGAAAGCCCAGCAACCTACGCCGCCGTGGAAGGCCTTTAGTCCACGCGCTTGCGCGGGGATGAGCGTTAGCGAAGCCTGGAAGGGCGGTGGCGCAGAGGCATGTTGGTCGAGTTAGCCAAAAGGTAAAATGGTAGAGCATGAAGGACTCCCGTCCTAAAGACTTTCTGCCAGATTGCTATTTGTTGAAGCCCTTGCGTTCTGCCCTTTTTGTAAAGCTTCGGTTGGAGCTTTTGTTGTCTGCGCGTGACCTTTCCTTTTTTGCCGTAGTCTTTGGTCCGTAAAAGCGCCTTGCCTTTGCAGCGGCCTCTTTTTCTGCCTTTTCGCGTTCTGCAACTGCCTTGTAGGCTTCCATTTTGTCTTCGTTGTAGAAGCCGTCCTTCCAGTTGAATCTGCTTGAATCTTGTACGGTTGTACTGTTTCGCATCATGGAAATTAGGTCGCGCATGTTGCTTTTAAGAACGCGGGTCTTAAAGAAGTCAATCAGCATGCGGTTCCAGCCGTTTGAATTTAGCGAAGGAATTTTGTCCAGTATGCTAAAGGGGAATTCCGGCATTACGAATGAACCGTCGTCCGTAGAGTTCACCTTGAATTCCATTTCCTGCTTGTCCGAGAAGTAGGTGAATTCATAGTCAGACGGCAGCTTGAACCTCATGCGGAAAAGTGAAGGGTAGGCAAAGACTGGCACAAGTACGCGGCTTCTTTCCTTTGCAGAAAGGAATGTTTGTGAAAGGTTTGCCTCTGAATTTTCATAGGGCATCTGCAAAGCCATAAGCCCCTGGTTTTCCAAGAAGCTAACTGCCCAGCGGTTGAAGGTGTAAAGGTAGGGGCCTGCCATAAGGTGAAGTCCGTCTTTTTTTACCCGCTTTTTAAGGATTGCAAGGTGGGCAAGGTTGTTTACCACGTAATTCAGGTAGCCCTTTTGGATGAGGGCGTCTATCTTTTGCTCAAGGTCTGCGTATGAAGCTTCCGGTGCGTAAGGGTCAAGTGATATGAAGACCATCTTTTTGCTAAAGGGAAGAAGAGGTGTGGTGCCGTTGTCCTTTTTGATAAGGTCGTATGATGTTTCCGAATTCAGCTCAAGCAGGAGGCGGACAGGATGCAGGGCCTGTACCACAAATGCGTCTTGAACAGAAGAAACACCAACATAAAGTCCTTCCGGGAACCAGTCAAGTTCATTCTTTGCGGCTGGCGTTAAATCCATAACGGGAAGTGTTTCCCCGCCGGGCTGCTTTTTGAACTTGGACAAATCCTGCGGCAGTACACGCTTGTACCTTTTGGACATGGATTTTGTTTGCAAGAGGTAAACGTTATCCTGCCTCTTAAAGTCAGAAGGAATGTCTATCCAGCGGCGGCCTTTTTCGTCAATGGTAACAACGCGAACCTTGTGCGACTCGCGGCCAGTGTCGTCCCTGCGGTGCAAGCGTATGCTGTCTCCTGCGTCCGGGTCGTAGCTTCCCCCTCCCAAAAAGGCCATCTGTATTCTCTTTGCTTCCGTTCCTGCTGCAAGGTTTTCCTGCGCCTTTTCAAGCTCGTCTTTGGTAACCGGGCGTATTTCCTGAATTCTTCCAAGGTAAATGCCTGTTCCTCCAGCCTGTGAAGGGTTGAGAATCTTTTGCCCGGCATTTTCAATTCCGTCTTTTTCCGAAGAAAAGCCGTACCAATAGTCGGTTTTGCTGCGGGCAAAGTCTGTGCTTAGGATGCGCTTTCCTTCCGCAATGGAACCCTTTTTGTCTTCCTTCCAGTGGTCCATTACGTAGCGGTAGGCGGCTGTAACGGCCCCTACGTATTCGGCGCTCTTCATTCTTCCTTCTATTTTAAAGCTGTCTACGCCAAGTTCCATAAGGTCGGGAATGTGCTCCAAAAGCTGAAGGTCGCAAGGTGAAAAATAATAGCCCTTGTTGTCTCCGCTGGTAAGTTCTGCTGTGTAAATGCGGCGGCAGGCCTGTGCACACTGGCCGCGGTTTGCAGACTTTCCGCCAAGGAAGCTGGAAAAGAGGCAGAGACCGCTTTCGCTTACGCACAAGGCTCCGTGTACGAACATTTCTATTTCTGCAGTGGTGTTCTGCTTGATTGACTTAATTTCGTCAAGGCCAAGTTCCCTTGCTACAACAACGCGCTTAAAGCCCTGCTTTTGCAAGACGTTTGCCGCGGCTGCACTTTCCACGTTCATCTGGGTGGACGCGTGGAGTTCCAGCTTGGGAAAGAATTCCTGGCACATGCGGGCAACCCCAAAATCCTGCACAATTAGACCGTCCGGCCCAACGTCGTTCAGGTAGGCCAAAAAGCGGTAGAGGCGTTCTGTTTCGTTTTCCTCGCAAACGGTGTTCACGGTAACGTAAACTTTTTTTCCGCGCGAATGAAGGCTTTGAACCGTGCCCTCAAATTCCCTCCAAGCAAAGTTGGAAGAACGCATTCTCGCGTTAAAGCTTTTGAGTCCCAAATAAACTGCGTCTGCGCCTTCCCCGATAGCGGCGTCCAGAGCTTCTACATTTCCGGCGGGTGCCAATAATTCTGCCATATTATAATACTATAACAAATTACGCGCCTCTGTTCAATGCGTAGGCAGAACTCGCTTGCAGTCTGAATCAGTAATTGGTCTTTTGAATTTTTTGCGGCAGTTGATTTTGGGACTGTTGTTTCTTTTGCAGCCTAATATTCCTTGTGTGTGGCGCTTCCGGGGTTCCGGCCCGTATCTGTAAACAAATAGCGCCATGGAGGGCGCGGCAATATGTTGGCAATTAGAACTGGTGAGTTTTCCATTGGAAAACTCATGGTTAAAAATTGCATGGATGCAATTTTTAACCAACTGCCCCTACAGTGCCTGCCGTGCTTTTTTATGCTGCATTTTTGTTTGCGGTTGAACTGCTTATTTTATACCCGCTGCGCTTCTGATTGCCTGAATTACCTGACCGTTGATTTTTAGGCTTCCATCTGGGGATTGCAGGTGGTATCTTCCGGAGATATTGTTTGTACAGCCAATGCTTACACCGCAAAAACCTGGGGCATCCAAGACGTGTTTCTTGGGCTTTGGGTTCTTTACGTAGAGGCAGCCCTCCGCTACCTTTATAATCTGCATGTATTCACCATCACTGATCTTGTACCTGTCCTTTACGATTTTATTCTTTGCTTCGTCCCAGTGTGTGTATTCAATGTAGGCAGACTCTTTGCCGCTTGACCTGTGCGCGTAATAGCTCCACTGGCTTGAATAAGTCATGCCGTCGCTTCCCCCGATGTGGACAGAATAAATGTCCGAAAGCAAAATAGACTTTCCTATTTTGTACGAAGTCCCACACCCTGTAAAAGCCACCAGCGCAGCCCATATTCCGACTAGAAAGATACATTTCATGTTGGTTTTTATTCCTTTTTGAAAGCTCCTTTCCTTGCTTTCTTTGCCAAATTTTCTTTGTTTTTGTAAGAATCAGAACGGCCTTCTACAGCCAAAACAGTGATAATGAATTTATCATCTTCCAAGTATCCGATAATTCTGTATTTTTTAAATTCGGAACTTTTAAAACGCCACAATCCTTTTAAATTGCCTACCAGTTCGGTTCCGCCAACGTCATAAAGAGCTTTCTTGTCTTTTGCAGGCATTATTTTTTCTTTTATATAAGTTTTTATTGCTTGTTTACTTGATTTTTCCAGCTTTGCAATTTGTCGTTCGGCTTTTGGCGCGAATTCCACTGTAAACATCAGTTAAAAACCTCATCGAAAGAATAAGTTTTCTTGCCTTCTGCAACCCATTCGTTATAAGACTCTTCTGCAAGATAATAGTCTTCCATTTCATCAAGTTGCTGCTCAATTGCTTTTGTAGCATAAAATGTTTTTGTCCTGCCAGTCTTTGTGGCAAGATTTGTGAGCCTTTGTTCAAGTTCTGGTTTTAATCTTAATGCCAACATATTTGCCTCCCCAACTCTGCTATACAAGTATAGCATACAGGTTGCATTTTTGTCTACATAAGAAAGACAGATTGCTTCGTAGGAGGCAAGTTCAATTACTTGGAATCTGGGTGCTGCCCACTGATAGCCCTTTGCCTTGTTTTGAAAATAAGTCAAAATATGCTATAATGCTTCCCGGAGGTGGTCAAAATGTATGCAACCATTGGAACAGTAAAAGGAAATACAGTTTTTACAAGTGATACTTCTCTTGAGCGTTATGACGGTAAAAAAGTCGTAATCACCGTTTTGGATGATGAAACGCAGTACACCACATTTTCGGATGAAAAGCTTTTTGCACTTTCAGACTCTCTTATAAATCAGAATATGGAAGCTTATAGGGAACTTGCAAAATGATTTTTTTTGAATATGAGCAAGTCGTAAAACTTCACAGTTCGCTTATTTTAAAAACCGGCGGAATGGATGGGGTTCGGGACAAGAATCTTTTGGATTCCGCCCTGAAGGCTCCGTTTCAAACTTTTGGCGGAAACGAACTTTATCCCGGTATTTTGGATAAAGCTGCGCAATTGTGTTATTCGCTCATTGAAAATCATCCTTTTGCGGACGGAAACAAAAGGATTGGCGTGCATTTGGCTTTGTTGTTTTTAAAATTGAACAATGTTGGTTTGTTATACTCTCAGCAAGACTTGATTGATTTTGGACTAAATGTTGCGTCTGGCAAAATGTCCAAGGATGAAATAAAAGAATGGCTTTTTAAACACAAACTGCCCACTGATTGACCTTTGTCCCCTTTTCGACTTAAAATAATAGTTCACGAGAGATGCCCTATTACACACAACGGAGTTCATGTTTATGGAAAAAGAGTCTGTCAGAAAGATGTCGCTTAAAGAGCGCTACGGTGAATCGTTTAAGAAGCTTGCAAGTCTTTCTGTTGCGGCTGCTAAGATTGACAGCACCAATGTTTACCAGGAAGAGAATCCCACGACCCGTAAGATTATGGATGCGCTCGTGGAAGACAATACCCTGCCGGAGAGCCACCTTGAAGGTACGGAGAATTTTGAAAAGTTCTATGATGAGGTTTGCGCAGGTAAGCGTGGCCTTATCCTTATGGAGCACTATTCCAATACAGACCTTCCCGCCTTTTGCTACATGCTTGAGCATTCGGGCAAGGAAAAGCTTTCTGACCTTTCCAAGAGAATCGTTGCCATTGCAGGAATGAAGCTTAACGAGGCAAGCCCCATCGTGCGCGCCTTTGCGGAAAGTTTTACCCGCGTTGTAATTTATCCTACCCGCAGCCTGGACACAAACGAAAAGAATGCCGCTACGGAAGAGGAAGCCAAGGCAGAAGAGCAGAAGGCAAGAAAAATCAACCTTGCCGCCATGCATGCCATGGATGACTGCAAGAGAAGGGGACAGGTAATCCTTGTTTTTCCCTCTGGAACCCGCTACAGACCTGGCCATCCGGAAACAAAGCGTGGTTTGCGCGAGATAGACAGCTACCTGCGCATGTTTGACATTGTGATTTTGGTCAGCATTAACGGCAGCATCCTTGAAATTCAGAACGAGGACATGCTGGACGACCTTGTTGCCCCTGCCAAGATGATTTTTACGGCAAGCCCTGTAATCGAATGCAAGCCTTTCCGTAAGGAATACCTTGCTTCTTTGCCGGAAGACGAGGCTGACCCCAAGCAGAAGATGATTGACCATGTAATGGAGCTTTTGGAGAAACAGCACGAGGAAATCCAAAAGATTTACTAGTTTTGGACACCTGCACTTTGCAAATGAAGCTTTTCTTCTACAAAACAAAGCCTACCCCCGATTGGAAGGGCCCGCGCAGCGGGTTGCCACAGGCAATGGAGGGGTAGGGCCCCCGGAACCCTGGAAAGCGGGTTTGCAAATTAAGTGCGGTCCAGAAGATACAAAAAATACAAAAAGGACAAAATTCAATTTAAATCTTTACAAGTAAGGAATTATTCATTATTATATAGGATATGGCAGTCTTAACCAGTCAACAAATTGGGCGCTATTACGAAGAATATCGCGATACAGAGATAGCGTTCACAAAAGACATTATGCATACTCTGGCTTTGGATCCGCGCCAAATTTACATTAAGTGTACTGGCAACCAGTGGCCTTGTATAATCAACTCCACGTCCTTTGCAAAGGCAAAGATTATCATCGGCACAAAGGGCAGCGCCTTCCAGCAGCTTGCACGCAGGGACGCTCCGGCCGTAAACTTGCGCTATTGTTTTTACCAGAACGACGGCCAGATGATGACTTTCCTTATAAGCGGAAAGATTGGCTCAATTTCTTCATATATGAATAGCCGCGACCTTGCCGTTCTTGAAGTGATTTATACGCAGAAGCCGCCGGATGACTTTATCGAAAAAATCGGCCACCTGATTGATGCAAATGCAAACGCCGTAAAGCGCAAGGAAGACCGCATAGTCCTTACCCCGGACTCCTGCAGAAAGCTTGGAATTCCAAAAGAAGAAAGTATTATTTCTATTCAGAATGTTCCCCGCCACTGCATTTTGCGCGACCTTTCCTTTGGTGGTGCGAAGGTTCTGCTTTTGGGGCTTCCCCAGTTCCTTAAGGACAAGGAAGTTTTGCTTAACCTTGAATTTGACGAGCCGCATGAAATAATCAACCTTAGGGGGCGCATTGTTTCTACCGGCGAAGTTGAAGGCAGAAAGGACATTGTTGCCGCAAACATCCAGTTTTCGGAAGAATCGGTTACGCTTTCGTACAAGATTCACATCAACAACTACCTGACTTCCGTGCGTAAGAATGAACTGGACGCTTCCGCAAAGGAAATGCAGTCACAGGCAGAATCCCAGGGCAATTCAGCCCAATAAAAGTCAAAGGTTCCGCGAAAGGGCATGTCCAGCTGGGTCATGGCTGCTTGCGGGGCCAAGGCATCCCTCCCGGTAAGGAAAAGTTATGATTCCATCAAATCCATTAGACTCTGTTTATTTTATAAAGTTGCCGTCTGATTTTGCACTTTCAGACCATGCGGTAAAGATTGATCCGGAAATTTTGCTTCCGGTGCAGAAAAAGGATTCCAGCGATTCGGAGACCTTTGACATAAAGGAGCTGACCCAGGAGCAGATTCTTTCGGGCATACTCACGGTCCTTGCCTACGACAGGGAAAACGAGCACCTTGACTACTACCGCAAGATTATCATGGAGGCCCGCCCCAACATTAAGAAGGAGCTGGGGGAAGCGGCAATTCTCAAGACCCGCAACGAGGACTGGGATTTGGCAGAGGAAATTTGGTCTGCCCTGCACGGACTTGACCCTGCCGACAAGGCGATAATTCTTAACATGGCTATTTTCTTTGACCAGAGGGCAGATTCATACCGCAAGAACGGCATGAATGACGATGCAGACGCCTACGATTCATCTGCACTGGGCTACTACAAGGAGGCCATGGACAGCGACCCCGAAATTCCTGACGCCTTTTTTAACGCGGGTTTCTTCTATTTAAAGCAGCGCAATTACGGCGAGGCAAAGGGAGCGTTTGAAAGTTTTTTGGCACTGACTTCCGACACCAAGGATGAGGATTTGGGAGAAAACGGCCTTTACAAGAAGGAGCGTGCCCAGGAAATCATCAACAAGATAGACAGCAGAAACCTTTCAAGCGACCGCTTTCACCATGCCTACGAGCTTATTGCCGGGGGAAAGGAAGAAGAAGGCCTTGAAGAAGTGCGCCTCTTTTTGCAGGACAATCCCGCAGTTTGGAATGCCTGGTTCCTCTTGGGCTGGGGCTTGCGCAGGCTTGAACGCTTTGAGGATGCCCTTAAGGCTTTTGAAAAGGCCCGCGAGTGCGAAGGCGGCGACGAAAGCGCAGACACTTTGAACGAGCTTGCAATCTGCCAGATGGAAACCGGAGACATGGACGGTGCCCAGGATTCCCTTAACGATGCCCTTTCCATGGACCCCGAAAACACAAAGATAATCAGCAACCTTGGCTGCCTTTTCCTTAAACTTGGCCAGAAGGATGAGGCTGTAAGGTATTTTAAGACCGTGCTTGAGATAGACCCGGCAGACAAAATTGCCGCTGCCCAGATGCAGGCCCTTGGAAGTTTATAAGGAAATTTGAATTTTCTCCTTGCTATTTGCGGTACAGGTCTTTTACCTTAAGACCGTTATGCTTGGCAGATTTTTTCCAAGCGTAGTTGGCGCATATTATGTATAAAAAGCGGGGAATTCCCACAGAAACAAAGGCGTTTTGCATCCTGCTGCCGCTTTTTATGCAGTCAGCGGTCTGTTTAAGGACTTTGCCGACCGGACTAAGAGGCCCTTTGTCTAAGGGAACTGAATGCATGTGTTCGATTGCACCGCCACCCCCTATTGCAGCTGCACCGCACCATTCGTTGCCGCTTTTTTTGCACCAGTTTTCGTATATGCGGATTGCCGTCCTGTTGTGGCCTGATTCGAAAAAGCCGCAGTTGACTAAGGCATAAACCTTGTGTCCAGCAAATTGGCCTGCTTCCAGTTGCATAAGAAGGGGAATAAGATGCCCAGGAAGCGAATCTATGTAGATGGGATTAGCAAAAACCCAGGCTTCGGCTTCCCTTAGGACTTGAAGCTGGTCGTCTGCAAAGCTTTCTCTGTTTGCACCCACTTCGGAAAAAGTGCAGCCGTCCCTTGCACAGGATTTTATTTGCTCAAGAAGGAATCTGCTCGTGCTGGATTTTCCCCTGGGACTTGCGTTTATGAGTGCGACTTTCATAGGCTTAACTCCCCAATTTCCTTTTCATCACTAAAAAAACGGACTTCAGTCGAAATTGCGTCGTAGTTGAGGGCATTCCTTTCAATAAGAGTTTTGGCGGTTTCCTTTTCGTCTTCAGTAATGTTTTTTCCATAAAAGAGTGCGGAAAGGGCAAATCGGTTCCCGTACCTCTTTTTGTGGTGCATCTCCTTATTGCGTATCAAGAAGAAGGGGAGCAAAGATGGCAACCCCCGGTCCTGCATTTTTTTTACAAAGGGGCTAACACCTCCGTAGACGCAGCGGCTTATTATTATCAGTTCTGTGCATTTTCCCAGGTCTTCTGCAAAACGGGCGGAATCATCCTTTATAAGGCACTTGCCGGGTGTCTTTGTCCAGCAGCCAAAACAGCCCGTACAGCTGTGAACATCCATGCCCTTTTTGTAGAGCCTGTAGTCGCCAGAAACCGAAAGAGACGGATTTTCAATGTCGGTTAGAATTACTTTTAGAGTCTTTCTTTTAGGGGCAGGAAATGCCTTCATATTAAATAAGTTTAATTCACTTTGGGGCAATTTTCAAGTGACAGCGTCAATATGTGACAGCGTCAATAAAAAAACACCCGCCGTGAGTCCGTATTGGAAGTCACAACGGGTGTATCCTATAATGCTAAGCCGCTAGGCGACACAAACTACTGCAACAGAGCAAGAACGTTCTGTGAGCTCTGGTTAGCCTGTGCGAGCATTGCGGTACCGGCCTGAGAAAGGATGTTGTTCTTTGTAAAGTCAACCATTTCCTTTGCCATGTCTGTATCACGGATGCGGCTTTCTGAAGCCTGGAGGTTTTCAGCACCAATGTCCAAACCAACAACTGTCTTTTCGAGGCGGTTCTGGTATGCACCAAGGTCTGCGCGCTGCTTGTTGATCTTCTTGATAGCTTCGTCGAGTGTACCGATTGCGCGGTTTGCATCGTCCGGAGTTGCAAGAGTCATGATTTCTTCTGTACCAACGTTGCGGAGTCCGAGGGCTGCTGCGCTCATTGTACCAATGTAAACCTGAGTTCTCTGGTCCATGTTTGCGCCAATGTGGAGCCACATAGAAGCTGTAACGTTGTTTTCGCCAGTTGGGCGTGCAAAGCGGCCTGTGAGCATGTTCATACCGTTGAACTGTGCGCAAGATGCAATGCGGTCAACTTCTGCGATGAGAGAAGAAACTTCAACCTGAATCTGCATGCGGTCTTCGTCTGTGTAGATACCGTTGCTTGACTGAACTGCGAGTTCACGGATTCTCTGGATGATGTCTTCTGTTTCCTGGAGGTATCCTTCAGTTGTCTGGATGAAGGAAATTCCGTTCTTTGCGTTTGTGGAAGCCTGGTTCAAACCGCGGATCTGGCTGCGCATTTTTTCAGAAACTGCAAGTCCTGAAGCATCATCACCTGCGCGGTTGATCTTCATACCAGAAGAAAGTTTTTCCATGTTCTTCTGCTGGTTAACTTCGGTCAATCCCTCTGAACGCTGTGCAAACATAGCACTCATGTTGTGATTAATAACCATAATGTATCTCCTCTATACGAGTTTATTAAGTTACAGACAAACACATTAGGTATGTTTGCTGTCCCCGGGGTCTACCACCCTATACTATGAATTTCGGAGATGCAAATTTGAACTTTAGAAAATATTTAGAAAATTTTGACTTTTTTTTAGGTTTTACCCTGAATTTTCTACTTTTTTCCTTTAAATGCAGATTTTTTTACGGGGTTTTCTGAAGGTATTTTTCTGGACGTAGCCCTGAATGCTCTGCCATTTATTCCTTGGCTATAATCGACTTGGCATCTTTTTGCGTCACCGCCCTTTCGCCCTTCGCTCACGCTCATTGTCGCTTGCGCGCCAACTAAAGGGGCTACACGGCGGCGTAGGCTTGTTTTGGAAAAATCCACCCATGCCTTTGTACTGGTTGGCAAGAAAGTGGTGGGCTAAAACAGCGCCATGCCCAACTGCTATGCAACATTCGCGACCCCTTCGACAAGCACATGGAGCGACGTTTTTTTCTGCATCAAAACTCGTTCGCTGAGCCTGCCCAAGAAAAATCCCTCCGTGTATTTTTCTTGGGATTGCAGAATCGCTTCGCAATTCTGCACGCTGCTAAGCCGCCCTCCATGGCTCGCTATTCCTTAGCAAGAAAGAAACACGTTCCCTGAGCCTGCCCAAGAAAAATCCTTCCGTGTATTTTTCTTGGGATTGCAGAATCGCTTCGCAATTCTGCATGTTGCTAAGCCGCCCTCCATGGCTCAATATTCCTTGGCAAGAACTAATTACGTTCCCTGAGCTTGTAGAAGGGAACATGCCTAAAAAAATATTTGTTAAAAACTAGGGGTTCTTAGGCATATCGCGAAACGTTGAGCGATATGGCCCCTAAGCCGTGCCGGGAAAGGGAGGGGTTTAAGGGGAACTTGCAACGAAGTTTCTAGCAGGGAAAACCCTCGCTTCGGAGTAGGCAACTTTTTTAACGTTAAAAAAGTTGCCCTCCCCTTAAGTTTGGGGTCCAAGGGGACTCCCTTGAAAAGAGTTTTTCTGTAAAAGATTTTGTATCAGTGCTTGGCACATTCGCTGCAGCCGGTTACGATTACGTGTTTTTTGCCGTTGCTTTTGTTAAAGAGGCGGGCTGTAAGGTGACCGTTTTCCAGGGGGACTGTCTTGTGGCAGACGGGGCAGACCCGCTTTATGCCTTTTTCCGGTATTGGGTAGCAGTGGGGGCAGCCGTTTATTGTGCACAGCTGGTCGGGAACATTCATTGGGCGGTAAACGCGGCTTACAAGGTCTTCTCCGGGAAGAAGCAGGCTGTTGCAAAGGGGGCAGTTTACGATAAGGCCTTTTAGCGCAGCCTTTTTTGCCTCTGCCTTGCGCCTTGCAGCCTCCGCTTCCTCCTTGCCGTAAGCCTTCCATTTTATGTACCAGTTCAAAAGAAGGATAAGCACTATAAAAGAAGCGGCCGCTATAATGTAAAGTAGCTTGTCATCCATAGGCCTTATTTTACAAAGTCCACAAGCGTTGCAAGTGTAATAAACAAGAATCCAATAGCCATTTAACCCTCCGATATACGACAAATTAATATTATAGAAATGAAGGCTTTTGTTCAACACGGTACTAATCGGCTTTCTTGCCCACCAGCCTAGCCCCGATTGGAAGGGCGAGGTGTAAAAAATTGCCTCCTTGCAATTTTTTACACCACAAGTTTTCTTGCGAAAACTTGCAAGTTGCTTTCTGCAAACAAATGACGCGCCCTCCATGGCGCTACTTGTTCTACAATAAATTCGGAACCCTGGAAAGCGGGATAAAATGCCCTCCGTGGCATTTTATCCCACAAGTTTTCTTGCGAAAACTTGCAGGTTGCTTTTGCAAACAAATGACGCGCCACGCTGGAAGCTTTGCTGCGTGACCCCTTGGCGCTGCTTGTTCTGCAGGATAAAATTCCTCGGAGTCTGGCCGGACACGGAGTGCCGGGCACAGTTTTAATAGAGGCTTGCTCCAGATTATTGAAAAAGGCTCCTCTTGTCGATATAATAGAAACAATACTTTTTTCTGGAGAAATTTATGAAAAAGATACTTATGATTTTTGCAGCTGCAATCCTGTCTGCGGCTTTTGCAACGGCTGATACAGTTTTTATCCCCCACATGTACGGAGGATTTGGCATTGGAACAAAAGTTGACGATGACATTCCGCTGAGCGAGGAAAAGCAGAATTATGCGGACAGCTGGATTGCGGGCATGGGTGCAGAACTCAACGTACCGATGGGAACTTATTTTGGCGTTCAGTCAGGACTAAACTTTTTCATAAACAACTACGCCATCGACGACAACTTCAAGGGGCAGCTGCGCTACTATTCACTTGACATTCCCCTTATGCTCACGTTCAGCTACGGAGCATTCAATTTTGTTGCGGGTCCCTATGCTTCCATCCCGATTGGCAAAATCAAGGGCTCAAAGGACCTTGACGGTGACAAAATCAATTCGGACACAAAGATAAACTTTGGCGTTACTGCGGGCCTCGGCTTTGAAAAGAAGATGGGTACCGGAAGGGCTCTCATCGAAGGCCGCTATATCTTTGACCTGCTCCCGATGAAGGATGACGACGGGGAAGACTTTTTTACACGCCGCGGACTCTTGATTGACCTTGGCTACAAAGTTCCCATCCTCTTCTAGAAGCGCGGCAGCATGAACATCTGCTTGTTCAGACCTGAAGAAATTTCTAAGCCGCTGGACATTAAGGACGAAAGGGCTGTCCACCTTCTAAAAATCCTGCATAAGGGCGAGGGGGACTCCTTTGCGGCCGGAATAATCGGCGGTAAGGCTGGCAGGGCAACAATCACCCGGCTGGATTTGCACGAGGAAAAGAGCGCGGACGGAAGAAAATCCTTTAAGAAGGGCTTCATTTCCTTTGATTTTGTTGGCGAAAGTGATGGAAAACCCCTCTATCCGCTAAAGATGATTGTTGGCTTTCCGCGTCCCATTCAGCTTAAAAGGCTTTTGCGGGACCTGGCGGGGCTTGGCGTTTGCGAGATTCACCTTACGGCAACCGAACTTGGCGAAAAGTCCTACCTAAAGTCTGATCTTGCCAGGTCGGATTCTGGCTACGGAATGCTTTTGGAGGGCTGCGAACAGGCTGCAAGTACTCATATACCCAAGCTTTTTATGCACGATTCGCTTGCAAAGTGCCTTGATTTTTTGGAAACAGAGGCTTCTTCTGATTCCGGAAAATTTTTGAAGGCGGCTTTGGACAATGTTGGCGCTTCGGAAAGCCTTGTTTCTTTTATGGATCGGGCCTGCGCCGGACAAAATACTGGCCTTGAGGCCCTTGCGGCAATCGGCAGTGAGCGCGGCTGGACTGAAGGTGAAAGAAAGCTTCTGGAAGAGAGGGGCTACAGCCGTCTTTGCATGGGAAGCCGGGTCTTGCGGACGGAAACTGCTGCAACCGTTGCGGCAAGCCTTATCCTTGGTGCTATGGGCTTCTTGAATTAGCGGCAATTTTGGCGGACAGTTTATGCTGACAGCTTATGCTGGGCGGATGTCTGCACCGGGGCGCTAGGAGAAAAAGTGATGAATAAAGAGAAAGTTGCAATTTTTCTTATAATATTCGGAGCCGTATGGTGCATAGGGGGAATTGGAATATTCATAAAGGATGAAGTTTTTAAGTTGAATGCAATCGAAACAACCGCAATAGTAGTCGGTTATGAAGAACATTATAATAAAGAACGCAACTCCAAATCATATTCCATAAAATATTCTTATTTTGATGAGAATAAAAAGCAGCATGTTAAAACAGCAACCGGCTCATCGAATCCGCCTGAATATAAAATTGGTTCAAAGATCAAAGTATTTTATGCTAAAACAGATTTTGATAAAGCAATTTATGACAGTATACACTCTTTACTTTTGTATTCATTGTTTGGAATAGGTGGCTTTATAATTTTTATAATTGGGTTTATAGTATATAAATATAGGAAAGACATAGAAACTGCTTTTTCGGTTTAAAATGCAAGTTGGCAGCAATTTATGCACATTGAGTGGGAATGGTAATATATGGATAATGCTTCTATAAAAGACATGCTTTTGGACATTCAGGAGTCAAAGCTTGAATTCACCGTTACAATGACAGGAAAGGAGAGTAAGAGGGTAAACGGTCTTTACAAGCCGGAAACCAGGGAAATACTCCTTCACAACAAGAATTTTAAGACGGACAACGAGCTTATTTATACTGCCGTCCACGAATACACCCATCACCTTATAAACGAAGAGAACATTGTGGCAAACGGAGGCAGGGAACCTCCCCACCAGGCAAGAAGCCACACCAACTATTTCTGGGCGAAATTCCATGCCCTTTTGGAAGTTGCGGAAGAGAAGGGCTACTACAAGATAGACCTTTCATCTTCCCCGGAGCTTGAGGAGCTTACAAAGGAAATCCGCGAAAAATACATAGTGCCAAATGGCCGTCTTATGCAGGAATTCGGCAAAAAGCTTATTCAGGCGCATGCCCTTTGCGAAAAGTCCAGCATCCGCTACGAGGATTATCTGGACAGGGTTTTGCAGATTCCAAGAACCACCGCAAAGACGGTAGCCCAGGTAGGAACTTTGCCAACGGAAGACGCAGACCTTGGCTTTGACAACATGAAAATCGTAGCCGGAATAAAAAAGCCGGACGAAAGGGCAAAGGCACAGGAAGCCATAAAGAGCGGAAAAAGCCCGGACAGCGTAATTGCAATGATGAAGAAGAAAGCCAGTGAGACGGATCCCAAGACCAAGCTGGAAAAGGAAAGGGACCGTCTTACCAAGACCATAAACGAACTAACTCACCGCCTTGAATTTGTGGAGGAAAGCCTTGCAAGCCTTTAAAAAAATTATTTCTGCAACAGCATTCGTTCTGATTGCCGTTGAATCTGCCCTTGCGCAGTCTGCCGTAAGTTCCGTCACGTCACCGGAAATGCCTTCCGTTTCTGCCCCAACACTGGGAAGCGGATTTTACGTGCCCGGTAACCCAAAGAATGCCCCCTTTACGGGCTGGCGCAGGGGAAAAAAGAAGGATGCCCCGCCAAAAAAGAGCCTGCCTGCTGAAAGTGGCCTGAAGGATAGTGCAGGGGAAAGCGTTGAAAGCATTTCAGAGCAGGAGCAGATAGCCCGCGACCTTGCACAGAGCGCAGCCTACCTGAGCGGAAAAGAGAGGGAGGACTTGCTAAAAGCCCTGCAGAACTACCAGAGCGCATCGGAAAAGCTCCGCAAGGAAAACGGGGAAACTGCGGCAAGTTCCAAGAAAGCCCGTCTTTTGCGCTTTACCGTCGGAGGAAAGGACATACTCCAGTCATGCCGCTCGGTCTACGTGTCCGACGTGCTGCAGGACGGAACCTTTGTGGTTACGGGTGACAGAAGCCTGCACAGTAACGGCGGTAACCTTGACGAGATTTTCTACATACGCTTTACGGCTACACCCCAAAAGGCAGACCTAAAGAATTACAGCGCATGCACTTACGTAACCCAGTCGGCAGAAGACGAAGAGAGCGGCCTTTATCGTATGAGCCGCCTGAATGCACTTGAGGCAAACCGCACTGGCCACCTGGTAACGCTAAAAACTTCAGCAGATGAAGAGGACATAGACCTTCTCATTGACCTGGGAGTTGAAAAGTGAGCGGGGAAGAGTCTAAGCTTTGCGAAGGGGCAAAAAAACTGGGCCTTGAACTTTCCCCCGACCAGTTTGAAGCCCTGGAAAGCTACACGGATCAGGTCCTTGAATTCAACAAGGGCTACAACCTGATGAAGGCCGAAAACCGCGACGAATTTGAAGTGAACCACATACTGGACAGTCTTGCGGCCTGCAAAGAGATAGACTCCCTTGCCCAAAGCCTTGCCGCCTCTGGAAAAGAGGTAAAAATAGGTGATATTGGAAGCGGAGGCGGCTGTCCCGGGATTCCGCTTGCAGTAGCCTTCCCCCAGTATTCATTCACTCTGGTTGAACGCATGGAAAAGCGTTGTGCCTTTTTGCAGCAGGTTGTCCGTTCGCTAAAGCTTAATAATGCAAAGGTTCTCTGCCTTCAGGCGGACAAGGTAAAGCCTGAGTCTTTTACAATAGAAGTATTCCGCGCATTCCACCCCTTTGACACAAAGATAACCAAGCTTCTTCTAAAAATGCTTTGCAAAGGTGGTTTTATAGCTGCCTACAAGGCCCGTTCAGAAAAAATCATGGCGGAAATGGAAAGCATAAGCTTTATGGTTCCCTCGTATAAAAAAATAGCGCTCACGGTTCCCTTTTTGGAAGATCACGAGCGCAATCTGGTTGTAATTCAAAAATAAAAATTCCGGTCGTATTTATACGCTAACCTGCTTTAGTAGGGTGGTCAGCTGGTTCTTTTCTATAAGATCTAGCGGGCGACCCTCTATGTACCTGCGGGCTTCCTCCGTAAAGTCACCAGCCGTAACGCATATTCCCCGGTCTGCCTTTGTGTCGTGCAAGTGTCCGTGGAAGTCGCGGATAAAAAGCTCTCCTGTTGAGCCTGTCGTCCTAAAGAAGCGGAAAATTTCGCTGTCTGAAAATTTGGGGGAGTTCACTTCAAGCACAAAGTCGGTAAAGACCTGCCCCATGTTTATGTCCATGAACTTAAGCTGGGCATCCTTGTAGTAAACTTGGATTGCCTTGCGGCACAAGGCAACAAAATCGCCTGTTCCTGCGGTAAGGTAAAGCTGGAGGTTGGAGTTCTGGCTAAGCTCCTGGTAGCGGGCAATAAGGGCGTTAACATCCTTGTAGTTTGAATTGATAAAGCGGATTTCCTTAAGCTGGATAAGACCGTTGCTGAGTTGGTTCTTTGCAAAGTAGGCCTGGGCAAGCTTGTAGCGAATTTCCACCTTTATGTCGTCGTCTACATTTTCGTGCTTTAGGCCAATCATAAGGTCGGTTATGGCATTGTCAAATTCACCAAGGCTAAGGTGGTAGATGCCGGCCTGCAAACAGGAGCGCGGTCCGTAGACTGGGTCTGCCCTAAGATGCATGAACACTTTTATAGCCTTGTCACCGTGGCCTTCCTGGGTCATTGCATCCGCCATGCTGTAAAGGGCATCCTTGTTTGCGGGATCTTCTATAAGCGCCTTCTTAAAGCAGGGCAAGCTGTCGTGGTAGTGGTGGGAATTGTAGTAGCTCTGTCCAAGCAGCAGATTTACTCCTGTGGCGTCTGGCCGCACAATCAGGGCTTTCTTTAGGCAGGGGACAGCCTTGTCGTACTGCTTTGCCTTTACGAGTGCATAGCCCATAAAATAGTTTGAGTCAAAGTCATGGGGATTCTTCTGGTAGGCAAGGGAAAGAGAAATCATGGCTTCGTCCATCTTGTCCAGCTCAAGGGCGCAGATACCTGTCCTTAAAAATGCCTTGTAGGAGTCAACATCAATGTCCGTCTTGGAAATCTTTGAAAGCTGGGAGTAGATTGGAAAGGCCTTTTCCCATAGGTTGCTGGTAAAATAAAGTTCCCCCAGTGACTTTAGGGCTGCTGCGTCATTTGGATTTTTTGCAAGGTGCCTGTTTGCCTGCCTTATAATCTGGGCCTGGCTCTTTTTTGACCTTGCAGGTTTCTTTTCGGAAATTTCCGAATGCCTCTTGTTGGGAACAAAGAGAAGAAATGCGAATATGCTAATTATAACAACAGCAGCTATAAGGTATGGAATGACCATAAAAAATACCCCTTTTGCACAAGCCTGTCTTTGCCAGAATCCGTATCTAGTGAAGACAAGGTTCTTAAAAAAGAATTCTTCTTAAATAATCGGTTTATGTTGGCAATAAGTTGAATGGCTAACTCCCGGAGGTTGCAAAGAAAAGCACGGCAGGGATTGGAGCACCGCCGGAGGCGTTCCCGCAGGGAATGGAGGGGTAGGGTCCCCGGAAGTGCGGAAAGCCCCTAAAAAAAAGGCAAGACCTTCTTTTAAAAACAGAAGCGGGTGCATACAAAAGCGCCGCAAAATTCGAAAGCCCCCTCCTTTTTTTTATTTGCGGGAACACTCCGCCACAAAACCGCTTATCTTGTCCAAGGCAGTCTTTATTTTTTCTACGGAAGTAGCGTAGCAGCAGCGTATGTGACCTTCGCCACCTGCACCAAAGACATTGCCCGGAACAACAGCCACGTTCAGTTTTTCAAAAACTTGTAGGGCAAACTGTTCGCTTGTAAGGCCTGTGGAAGTAATGTCCGGGAAAAGGTAGAAGGCTCCCTTTGGCTCTGGGACGGGAAGCCCCATGTCGTTAAATGCCTTAACCATAAGGTTCCGCCTCTGCTGGTAGGAGACGCGCATTTTTTCCACCTCGCTCCAGCCGTTCTTTAGGCCTTCCAAAGCCGCATACTGGCTCATAATCGGGGCGCAGATTGTGTTGTAGCCGTGAAGCTTTATAATCTGCTCGCAAACGTCTTCCGGGGCAGCAATGTAGCCAATTCTCCAGCCTGTCATTGCAAAGGACTTGGAAAAACCGTTCAGCACGATTGTATAGTCTTTCATTCCCGGGAAAGAACCGATTGAAGTATGCTTTGTGTCTTCGTAGGTAAGCTCGCAGTAAATTTCGTCGCTAATAACCCAAATCTTGTGCTTCTTTACAACCTCTGCAATTTTGGCAAGCTCATCCGCCGGAATTATAGTGCCTGTAGGATTGTTGGGGGAGCAAATCATAAGGGCCTTGGTCTTGGGCGTTATAAGCTTTTCAACCTCTTCTGCCGTTGGGTAAAAGCCTGTCTTTCCTGTGTTAAGGTGGACAACCTTTGCACCCGCAAGGTTTGCAAGCGTTGTATAGTTAACATAGCAAGGCTCGCTGACGATGATTTCGTCGCCCGGGTTAAGGATGCACCTAAGAGAAGCGTCTACACCCTCGGAAGCGCCAACAGTTATGATAATTTCCTTCTGGGGATTGTAGCGCATGGAATATCCTTCCAGGTACTTGGCAATTTCCTCGCGGAGCTCAATCAGGCCCCAGTTGCTGGTGTAGCTTGTGTGCCCCTGCTCAAGATGGTAAAAAGCCTCTTCGCGCATGGCCCAGGGGGTGGGGAAGTCCGGCTCTCCAACCGAAAGCGAAATAACGTCATCGTGGCCAATAAGCATCTCAAAGAATTTGCGGATGCCGCTTGGCGGTGTTTCAACCATTGCCCTGCTGAATTTATCTTCTCTTGGATTCATGCTACAACTCCTTCGCGGCTGTCTGAACGCTGCTCAACATAGACAATGTCGTTTTCTTTGTATGTCTTAAGAATAAAATGGGTTTTTGTAGAACGCACACCCTCCAGCGTGGAAAGCTTCCTTGCAACAAAAGAAGCAACCTCCTGCAAAGAGTCGCCTTCAATGATAACCTTAAGGTCGTAGCCTCCGCTCATAAGGTAAAGGGACTTAACCTGAGGAAAGCGGTAGATGCGGTCTGCAATACCGTCAAAGCCATGCTCCCTCTGCGGCTGAACCTGAATCTCTATCTCTGCCTTAACCTTTTCCTTGGCGGTGCTGTCCTTCTCTGGATTAACAATGGCGGCATACTTCATGATAATACCGTCATTCTCTAGCTTGCGGATAATAGCCTCAACTTCTTCCGGCTTCTTCTTAGTCATAGCCGAAATATCTTCTATAGAAATGCGCGCGTTGTCCCGCAGCAAATTCAGTATTTCTTCAGAACCGTCCATAAAAACCTCCGGAAAGCATACAACTTCTGCTAGATTACCGTATTTTTAATAAGATTACAAGGGAAGCAAACTGCAGCAGGTTAAACTCTTTTCCTCTCTCTTTTTCTTCTGGAGCCGCCTGAATATTTAAACTGTGCCCGGCACTCCGTGTCCGGTCAGACCTCCTTAGCATTTTTCCCTATTTGCAAAAGTGTAGCGCCACGGATGGCGCGTCGATTGTTTGGGGTAAGAGCCGGCAAGTTTTCGCCAGAAAACTTGCGAGAAAAAATGCCAAGGAGGGCATTTTTTCCCCGCTTTCCAGGGTTCCGCCTTTATTGTAGAACAAGTAGCGCCATGGAGGGCGCGTCATTTGTTTGCAGAAAGCAACTTGCAAGTTTTCGCCAGAAAACTTGTGGTGTAAAAAATTGCAAGGAGGCAATTTTTTACACCGCGCCCTTCCAATCGGGGCTAGGCTGGTGGGCAAGAACGGGCTTTAAGCTAGCAAAAATGGAAAGACAAGCGGCAAATACCACAAGGCAAAGTCTGGATAGTCATGGTCTTTTTCTATAAGGTCACCATTGTCATTCCGGTAATATTTATCTGCAAATTTGCCATTCGTGTAGATTTCAAACTGATGGAGCTTTTTAACCTTGTATATGGTAAGGTGGTGCATATAGGGGCCGTTCACATAAATATAAAGAAGCCTGCCGTTTTTTTTCTGTAGGTCTATTTCAAATCCATATTTGTTATAATATTGCAATAGTCTTGATATGTTTCCGTCGCGGCCGTCGTTATACAGAAAGTCTTTTTTCAAAAATGCAGAGGTATTTTCCGGCATGGTTTTGTACTGCATGTAATATTCAAAAGCCCATATTGAAACTCTAGCTGCCACCTCCAATTCCATTAGAAACGATGTGCAAAAAGAACTTGCAGAAATTGTCAGTAACAATAATGCAATGGCTATCCTTTTCATTTTATTGCCCAAAATTAAATTCAACTTCCCCGTCCTTTACGCCAATCCCAACTTTTCCGCCACCGCTTAGCTTGCCAAAGAGCAGCTCGTCCACGAGGGGTGAGGCAATAAGGCTTTCTGCAGTGCGGGAAATGTTGCGTGCGCCAAATTCGCGGCTGTAGCCTTTTTCTGCAATCAGGGCAACGGCTTGGTCTGTGGCGGTAAGCTCAACGTCCTTTGTGGCAAGACGCTTTGCAATTTTTTTAATTTCCTTGCGGGCAATGTCCTGGGTTATCTCTTTTGGCAGGTGGGCAAAGGTGATTATTGCATCCAGCCTGTTCCTAAATTCAGGGGAGAATTCTTTTTCTACGGCTTCGTTCAGCGTGGCGGAGTCATTCTTTGCATCGTCAAAACTGCTTCCACCGGAAAATCCCACGGAGCCTTTTTCCATGTCGCGGGCACCGGCATTGCTTGTCATTATTATCATGCAGTTCTTAAAGTCTGCCTTTCGCCCCTGGTTGTCCGTAAGAATTCCGTAGTCCATAATCTGGAGGAGAATATTGTAAATGTCCTGATGGGCTTTTTCTATTTCGTCAAAGAGGATGATTGAATGTGGTTCCTTTCTTACGCTGTCGGTTAAAAGTCCGCCCTCTTCAAAGCCAACGTATCCCGGTGGTGAACCAATCAGGCGGCTTACGGTATGCTTTTCCTGATATTCGCTCATGTCAAAGCGCAGGAGTTTTTCGCCAAGGGAAGAGGCAAGAACTTTTGCAAGCTCTGTTTTTCCAACGCCTGTTGGGCCTACAAAGAGGAATGCCGCCTCCGGTTTTTCCATGTTGCGGAATCCAGCGCGGGCTTTTTTTACCGCCATGCATACGGATTCAACTGCCCTGTCCTGGCCGAATATTTTTTGCTTAAGGTCGCTCTCCAAAGAACGGAGCTTTTCCTTTTCGCCAGTGGTAACTGTTTCAAGCGGAACCCTCGCTGCTTTTGCGGCAACCATGCGGATTGTGTCTTGAGTAACTGGCACTGGTGGCCTTTTTCTTTCAGCGGGCTGCTCTTTTTCATCAGGCTTCTCTTTTGCAGAATCGTCCGCGGAAATCTTTTCCTCTTCGCCCTTTGCATCTTTGTCCGAGACAGAAACTTTGTCTTCCGCGGGAAGCTTTTCCTCCGTATGAATCCGTGTCCATGCCCCCGCTTCGTCCATAAGGTCAATCGCCTTGTCGGGAAGCCTCCTGTCCGGCAAAAACTGAAGGGACAAGTCAACCGCAAGCTCAAGCGAACCTTCCTCGTAGCAGACATTGTGGTATTCAGCGTAGCGGCTTTCAAGACCGTGCAAAATCTTAACACATTCATCGCGGCTAGGCTCAAGAATGTCTATCTTTTGGAAGCGGCGGGCAAGGGCCCTGTCCTTTTCAAAAATCTTTGTGTATTCTTCAAAAGTTGTTGAACCAATGCAGCGGATTTTTCCTTCGGTAAGAACAGGCTTTAAAATGTTTGCCGCATCAAGGGCACCGTTCCCAACAGAACCCGCTCCTACAATCGTGTGAATTTCATCAATAAAAAGAATTGCCTTTTCTTTTTTTAGCAAGTCCTTGGTAACCTTTTTAAGCCTCTCTTCAAAGTCTCCCCGGTATTTTGTTCCTGCCAAAAGTGCACCCATGTCCAGCGAGTAAACAGAAAAATCTTTTAATATAGAAGGAACTTCTCCTGCAACAATCCTCTGCGCAAGTCCAAGCGTAACGGCGGTTTTTCCAACGCCAGCGTCTCCAACGTGCAGCGGATTGTTCTTTGTGCGGCGGCAAAGAATCTGAACCGTGCGCTCAAGCTCGTATTCCCTGCCAACAAGAAGGTCAAGCTCGCCGTCCCTTGCCTTTTGGGTAAGGTCAACCGTATATTTTTCCAGTGCAGAAAAGCGGTGCTTCTTTTCTTTCTTGTGCCTGTCCTTTTCGTCTTCATCATCGCCTGCTTCGTCAGATGAGTCTGGCTCCCCGTCCTCAAAATCAATGCGGGAATCATCGTCCGTAGAACTGCCAAAATCATATTCATCATCTTCTGAATCATAGTAGTCAAAGTCTTCGTCGTATTCACCCTTTGACTTGCTGGTAAAAGGATAGCTCTGATCTGTTATGGCTTCCAAAAGCACCAGTTTTTCCACGCCGTTTTTCTTTAGTATGTAAGAGCAGTAATTGTTTTCCGCATCGTACATGTAAACAAGCACGTCCGTAATGTCCAGCTTTTTTTTGCCGGAAGAAGCCGCGTGTGCAGAAGCGTTCTCCATTATTTCCTGCAGCCCCGCAGTTGGAAGTGGGTCGTATGCCGCAAGAAATTTTTCGTCCTTGTCAACGCAGGGAATTTTCTTTGCAAAAAACTCCTCAAGGTCGTTCAGAATGTCTGCAACGTTTGCCCCACAGTCAAAGAGCAGGTCCATCACGTAGTCGTAGTGCATGGCAATATAAAGGAGGTGCTCTGGCGCAACAAATTCGTGGGCGTTCTTTTTTGCGTAGTTAAAGCTGTTGGTAAGCATTTCGTCAAGGTCTTTCTTTAAGTGCATCTTTTACCGGCTCCTATGCCTTTTGAATCTCGCATCTAAGCGGAAAGCCCTGCTGCCTTGCCATGCGGACTGCAATCTGTGCCCTGGTGGAAGCAATGTCGTAAGTGTAAATTCCCGCAACGCCGCTGCCGGTCTTGTGCACGCTCATCATAACCTTTTCCGCCTCTTCCGCTCCAAGATGAAAAACACTCTGCAAAACCTGCACCACAAATTCCATTGTGGTAAAATCATCGTTCAAGAGAATAACTTTATAGTCATCGGGTTCCTTTAGAAAAGTCTTCTGTGCAAGCGAACCTTCGTTTTCATAATCATCATAAGGCATAGGCCAATACTAGCACAATTCTTGATTTTTGCAAACAGGTCATAAGTATTATAATTTCCAGAATGATAGTCTTTTGGACGAGCTTTTGTCCGTTCTACCATTTTCTTCCTTGGCTAATTCGACCGTAGGTTGCTTTGCGTCACCGCCGTTCCGCCCTTCGCTGTCCGCTCATAGCGTCCTTGCGGCCGCTACTAAAGGGGCTCCATGGCGGCGTAGGCTTCTTTCCTGCAAAGTAAAATTGGCATTCAAATCGATGCTGTTAATTTTGCAAAGAATATGATAGAATTGCTTTTGCGTGATTTTGCTTGGAGTTAAAAATGGTAAAGAAAGTTGCAATAATTAGTTTGTCCAGAGGCATATTGGGTGAGCCTTTTATATCCCATGAATTAAAAATAGGTCTTGACCGCCTAAAAAATTATGGCCTTGAAGTTGTTACAACAGAATCAGCTTTAAAAGGTGTTGAGTATATAAAAAACAATCCACAGGCCAGAGCAAAGGATTTGCTTGATGCCCTTTATGATAAATCCGTTGATATGATTTTGTGTGCAATCGGCGGTGATGATACTTACAAGTTGCTTCCCTACCTTTTTGAAAAAGATGAACTTAAAAAAGCCGTAAAGGATAACAAAAAGATTTTCCTTGGCTATTCGGATACAACATGGAATCATTTTATGTTCAATAAAGTTGGCTTCAAAACTTTTTACGGACAAGCCTTTATTACCGACTTGTGCGAGCTTGAAAATGAAATGCTTCCGTATTCAAAAAAATATTTTGAAGAGCTGATAAATAAAAATTCTATAAGCAAAATAGAAGCGAGTGACGTCTGGTATACAGAGCGGACTGATTTTGGCATCTCCCAAATTGGTATAAAAAGAGAAGTGCATAAGAATCAGGGCTTCCAGCTCTTGCAGGGTAGTGCGGTTTTTTCCGGGGAGATTTTAGGTGGCTGCATTGAATCAATTTATGACATGTTCGATGGCAGCAGGTATTCCGATACGGTTGAGCTATGCAAAAAATACAATCTTTTTCCAGCGGCTAAAGAATGGCAGGGAAAGATTTTGCTCCTTGAATCATCTGAAGAAAAAACAAAACCTGAATTATATAGAAAGATGGTAAAAGCATTAAAAGAAGCAGGTGTTTTTAATTCTGTAAGCGGGGTTCTTGTTGGAAAGCCTGTTGATGAGATTTACTATAATGAGTACAAATCTATTTTGCTGGAAGAAATAGATGATAAAAATTTGCCTCTTGTATATAATGTGAATGTTGGGCACGCAACACCGCATTGCATTATTCCGTTAGGGGTAAAATGCACTGTAGATATGAATGAGAAGTGCATCCTGTTTGACGTGTAAAATCATAGGAAGTGAAATATGAAAATAAAAACTTGTCTTTTTATAGCCTTGTTTATTTTTGCTCTTCTATCCTGTTCAAAAGACACAAATCTTCCTGCGTCAATAGAGACTCCACTTGGAACTTTTAGCAGCTGTGGGACTGGCGAAGAAACCTGGGGCTACAATTACATTTTTGAGCGGAACGGAAAAGAGGCTGCTCTTTTTGCAATGTTCACGCCGGGCTCTGTTGGTAAAAATGACGTGGAAAAAATGCTTGGACTGCTCCAGAAATTTTATTCAAAGTTGCCGGAAGCAGAAAAAAATATTATTTCGTTTGCGGCCAAGAATGCGGCAGATGGTGAGTACGAAGATGTAATCCTGAATACAGGGCGCGTCTATTGCATCTCATATTATCAGGAAGAAAAGGCCAAGGATGCAAATATAGTCTATTCCCTTGTTACGGAGGAGCATATACGCGGCTGCGACTTTGTTCAGGTTTATTCCGATTTTAAGGGTAATTTGGAAAGTGCCTCCCTTGTTGGCTTTCAGGATTAAATTTAGGAAAAGGAGATGTGTATGAAAAAAATTATATCCGCATTGCTTGTAACAACATTTGTAATGGCGGCTGCCTTTGCAGACAAAAGCCTTTTTTACGAAAATGGAAAAGTGCTCGACACCATGTATGTAAATTCTGAAGATGGCTTAAAGGTTAGGGATTTGCCTTCATTAAAGTCCAACAGGATTTGCGGACTTGCGCACCGCCTTCCGGTTAAGGTTGTGGCAGTTGGAAAAGAAGAGACAATAGACGGAATAACGGCTCCCTGGATTGAAATTCTAGTTCCCCGCTATGAATGGAAGGGTGACAATCCTGAATACGGCTGGGTCTTTGGCGGATATTTGTCAAAGTTTCAGGCAAGTTTTGTTAAGCCAAAAAATGCGGCTCAGCTGGAGCAATACCTAAAGTGCGGCAACTGGATGCTTCCAGACGAGAGTACTTATTCGGGGCCGGGCTACAAGGAAGGATATTATTATAATTTCTTTACAGAATATCATTACACTTATTCAAAGACCAAAAACTTTTTGGATTCTGACAGGTCGTGGTTCTTCCAGAATTATGATGACGATGACAATCAGACTAGTTGGAAAGCCTTGAACAGCCACCAGGTTCAGGTGCATTGGTATATTCCCGAATCAACAAACGGTCATGTAGAGCAGATGGACAAAAAGGAAATTCTGGAGATTGAGCCTATTGATGAATCCCAGTGCTATATTAATGGTAAAAAATATTTGAACAAGCCTTTTGAAAACAGGCGGCATTGGTATTATGAGGACGTGGTGAAGATGCCCCTGATTTATAAAAGCGCATATTCAGACAATAATTCCAAAGTTGAAATTATCAATGGGGTAAGCAAAGCTCTTTTGCATTATTCACAGGAGACACAAGGGCTTTGGGAACTAAGGAACAGGATGATAACTTCTCTTATTAAGCACGGTGTTTCTGCCAAGGGTACGGATTACGAAAAGGAATACCGCGACTACTGGAACCCGATTATGGAGGAGCATCAGAAAAAGGCTGATGAAGACTTTTAATAGTCTATCTTTTCATGATAGCTTCCAATGCGGCAAGTTCTTTTTCTGCATGTGAAGAATTCACTGGGGAAGGGGAGAAAAGGCTTGCGTAACGGAAGCAGGCAATTCCTTCGTAGTCTGCCTTTATTGCTGCAAGAGTCTGGTCTGCCAAGATGCGGCTACTCTTTTGCCACTCTTCATCTGCCTCCGCATTGTTCGTGCTTTGGGCAGAACCTGTTTTGTATGCGGCGAGTCCTGCAATCAGCTTTACGTTTGTGCCGGCGGTTATCTGCTTCCATTCATTAAGGGTTGGCACAAAAGGTTTTGCCGGGTGCAAAAAGCCCCAGTAGATTTGCGGTGCAAGATAGTCAACACTTCCCTGCTTTGCCCAGTGTGCCGGGTCTGCAAACAAGGAATTCCTACAGGTCTGAATGTTTCCGGAAGGGGATATGCCGAATGTAAGTTCCGGGTTTGCCTTTTTTACCGCTGCATAAATTTGTCTTACCATTGCGTCTACGTTTACCGTGCGGAACTGTTTTAAGGTAAGCTTTGGATGCTTTTGCTTTTCCTTTTCAAATTCCTCAGCGTCAATTTCTTCCGGAAGGGAAGATGGGTAAAAATAGTCGTCTATGTGGATTCCGTCTATGTCGTAATTCTGAACAAGCTCGCTTACGCATTTTGTGATTAGGCGAAGCACTTCGGGGTAATAGGGGTTAAGGTACCAGCGTCCCTGGTGCAAGAATGCCCTGCCTTTCTTTTGCTTTGCCCATTTTTTTACTATAAAGTCATCCGGCAAGGATTCAAGTTCCTCTTCTTTTACAGACCTCATTGGGTTAATCCATGCTTCTGTGCGGATGTTTTTTTTCTTCATTTGGGTTACAAGAATTTTTAGCGGGTCATAGCTTGCCTTTGCCCATGAACTTTCTTCTTCTTCCGGGTAGTTTCCGGCTCTTCCTTCCATTCCAATGCTAACTTCAACCCCTGTTCTTGTCCAGCCGCCCTTTCCAAATCCAATTCCAATGCCAACGCCTGTATGTATTCCGCTGTCCCTTTCCCTTGGCGAGGAGCCTTTTGCAGAAGTGGCAATTCCGCCGGGCAGATGCTTTGAAGGGGGATAGACGGAAGATGAATAGAGCGCGTCCGTAAACGCAACAGCCTGTATGTATATTGTGTTGAAGCCTGCTTTGCTAAGATTTGCGGCACACTCTTTTGCAAATTCCGTAAATTCTTTTTTGCTCATGCCGGAACAAAGCTCTTCGTATTCAAGGTAGGAGAACCAGACTGAGTATGTTTTTCCGCTTTCGCCTGCTTCATGTTCTGAAGAGGAACATCCTGTAAAAAATTGCAGGACAAAGAACGCGGTTGCAAGCAGGGCTACAAAAATAAAAGACAGATTTCTTTTTGCTTTATTCATTTTCCTCCACCTTTACTATCAATATGTTAAGGTCAACAGGCTTTGTGATTTTTTTGTCCAGCCTTATTCCGTCAATGCTTTCTCCTCTTTCCGTGTACTGCCACATGGTAAAAGCATAGGGTGTCTGCGGATATTTTTCGTAGTCTGCATACCAGAAGTCGTAGGCTTCCAGTTTTTTCATGTCAAAGAAGAAAGCTTCCCAAATCATGTTGGCATAAACCATGGGCTTGTATCCGGCCTTTTTTACCGCCTCGCAAAAAACAAGGGTTGTTGCCGTAAATACTTCACCTGGAACACCGTCCGTGCGGGCATTATCCTTGAGAATGCTTTCCGGGTCAAATACAACCGGCAGGGTAATATGCTCTTTGTAGGGGTCAATTAAGCGCAAGACCATCTGGGCTTCTTCTTCCGCCTCTTCTTCTGTGATTGCCTGAGAGAAAAAATAAACTCCTATGTCCAGGCCTGCTTCTATTGCTTCCTTTATGTTCTGCTCAAACATTTTGTCCTGAATGAGGTAGCCTGTCTGGTAGCCCCTGTAGCCTGTGCGTAGGATTACGAATTCGATTCCCCAGTCCTTCATCTTTTTCCAGTCAACCGGGCCGTCGTGGTGGGATATGTCTACGCCAAGACGTGAAGTGTAGCGGTCATCGCCCCTGTAAAAGAGCTTCTCTCCTTCGCGCACAAAGCATTCGTTTTTGTAGCTGTGCTTGCTAACCGTGTCGTCCAGACTTGCGGAGTGGTGTTTTTTGTTTGCGTCTATGAATTCAAAGGAAATTGTAGGATTTTCTTTTGGTGCACTTGCGCAGGATGTTAGTGCGGCTGCAAGGATAAGGCCTGCCGTGGCTGCGTAAAGGAAAGTATTTTTCATTTTTTCTCCAGATTTTTTTTTGAACTGACTCCTTGCAATTTTAGCATGAAGTTTAATCTTGTTTCAAGACTGATTTATTCCAATCATCCTACGCCGCCATGGAGGGGCCCCTGGGGAACAAAATCCCCTCCGTGGTATTTTGTTCCCGTAAGTTTTCTACGAAAACTTACCGCATCTCTACTGCAACGAAATGACGCGCCCTCCATGGCGCTGCTTTGTGCTAAGCAAAGTAGGCGAAGGGCGGAACGGCGGTAAAAAATGGCAAGTGTCGGATCAGCCAAAGAGTAAACTGGTAGAGCGGTGCGGGTATCGTCAAAAAAAAAAATTCGCAAATGTGTCCCATTCTGGATTTTTAAAGCACATATATATGTAAGGGAGCAAAGATGAACATTTTAAGTTTTTCGCCATTTGGCTATGAAGGCTCGCTTGTGAGCGTGGAAGTTGACCTTCGCAGGGGAATTCCTGCAGTTGATATGGTTGGGCTTGCGGACGGTGCTGTTAAGGAGTCCCGTGAGCGCATGAGAAGTGCCATAAGGAACAGCGGCTTTGATTTTCCGCCTGAGCGCGTGCTGATTAGTCTCTCACCCGCTGACCTAAAGAAGGAGGGGGCCGGGTTTGATCTTGCGGTTGCGCTTGCGGTGCTGAATGCAAAAGAAGAGCTTGACCACAGGGAAAAAGCTTTCGGCGATGATTCTGATTGCGTGGCTCTTCCCCAAGTTCCGCCAATCCAGAGGGCAGGGGACAGCATTCTTGTAATGGGCGAGCTTGAGCTTAACGGTGCGGTTAGGCCTGTGCGCGGGATTCATGCGGCGGTTTCTACTGCTGTGGCAGGCGGGGTTCAGCTTTGCATTGTTCCGGAAGCAAATGCAAAGGAGGCAAGGGAAGTGAGTGGCAGCAGGGTCTTTGGCGCAAGGAATCTTACCGAGGCATTTTACGCCCTTTCCAAGAAAGATGCTTTTACGGCAAAGTCAGGCGGGGCGGAAGAAAACAAGGACGGTCTTTTGCCTCGTGGGGCCGTTAACGTTGGAGGAATCTGGTTTGCATACGCCGGGGAGGAAATGGACATAACGGCAGCAAAGGGGCAGGAAGCTTTGACAAGGGCCCTTCAGGTTGCGGCTGCGGGGGGACACAACGTTCTTGCCTTTGGGCCGCCTGGCTGCGGAAAAACTTTGTCCCTGCAGCGCTTTCCTTCACTGATGCCCTTGCTCACGATGGAGGAGGCCCAGAGCGTTACCCGTATTTATTCAATAGCAGGGCTTTTGCAGCCGGAAAATCCTGTCGTAAGGATTCCGCCTTTCCGCATGCCCCACCAGACTGCCAGCATAGAGGGTATATGCGGCGGCGGGCCCAGATGCTCTCCCGGCGAAATAACCCTTGCACATAACGGGGCACTCTTTCTAGATGAGGCTGCGGAATTCCGTTCCAGTGTGCTGCAGATGCTGCGTGTTCCACTGGAAAGCGGGGCGATTACACTTTGCAGGGCCGGGCGTTCCACGACATTTCCCGCCGACTTCCAGCTTCTTCTTGCCGCAAATCCGTGTCCCTGCGGCTTCTACGGTTCCAAGGACAAGATATGCCTCTGCTCTGCGCGCTCGGTAGAACAGTACTGGAAAAAGTTTTCCGGCCCTCTTTTGGACAGGATAGATATCCGTGTTCAGATAAGCGGCTCAAAAATCCGTGGCGGTGGGCAAAAGGGGCTTACTCTTTGTGAACTTAGGGAGGGAATTGCGAATGCGGTTAGGATACAGCGGGAAAGGCAGGGAAAAAAGAACTCAAAACTTTCGCCAGAGGAAATCACACATTTTTGCAGTCTGACTCCTCAGGCAAAAGAAATACTGGAGGCATCTTCCTCGCGCTACGACTTTTCGCCCAGGGCCGTAAGCAGCTGCATGAAACTCTCCCGTACCATTGCAGACATAAGCGGCAAGTCAGAAATAGACGGTATTTCCATGCAGGAAGCGGTCGTTTACCGCAGGTGTGAGGGCGGAGTCCTTATGTAGGGAAAGTGCAAGGCAAAAAAAAACCGATGCACAAGGCACCGGTCAAAGCTACCGGCTCTGAGACTTGAACTCAGACACGCTCGCGCGCAAAAGATTTTGAGTCTTTCGTGTCTACCATTCCACCAAGCCGGCAAGTAATAATACTATAGCAGAATGGAAAACTTTGTTCAAGGGGGTCCCCCGGGCAGAAGGGGGCCGGTCGCTTGGGGTTTAATAAATGACGGAACTTCACTATAATTTCATCATGTCACAAATCAGGAATATTTCCTCCCAGGCATCGCTTTTTTGTTCTACTGGGGCAGACGATGATTTTTTTGTAGAAGACTGCTGCCAGGAAACTCCCTCTCTATCCAGCGGAAAGGCTCCTGCTTGCGGCAATGAATACAAAACGCCGGAACAGGTGCTAAAGTCAATTTTTGGTTACGATTCATTCCGTCCGCTGCAAAAAGAGGTTATTGCCAATGTTCTTGACGGCAGGGACACACTTGCTGTAATGCCAACAGGCGGAGGAAAGTCCCTCTGCTACCAAATACCGGCCATGTTGCTTCCGGGGCTTACGGTTGTTGTTTCCCCTCTCATCGCACTTATGCAGGACCAGGTTTCTCAGCTGGAGGCTTGGGGAATTCCAGCCGTATTCCTTAATTCATCCCTGGAATGGAGCGAATACCTGCAAAAGATGAACCTTATCCGGCAGGGAAAAATCAAGCTGCTCTATGTTTCGCCGGAAGGGCTTAGCACAAGCCGCATTCAGGATATACTTCATTCAGAGAACGTTCAGCTTTCTTGCCTTACCATAGACGAGGCTCATTGTGTTAGCGAATGGGGCCACGACTTCCGTCCGGACTACATGGAAATTGCATCTATAAGGGAGCAGTTCCCCGGTGCTGTGTGCCTAGCCCTTACTGCCACCGCAACCAAGCAGGTTCAGGGAGACATAATAAGCCATCTGCACCTTGAAAACCCGGCAGTTCTTGTTGCAAGCTTTAACCGCCCCAACCTTTTTTTGGAAGTGCGCAAAAAGAACAATCCTTTTGAACAGGTTCAGGGATTCCTTCTTGAGCATAAGGGGGAAAGCGGAATAATCTATTGCTTTAGCCGCAGACAGGTGGACGAGCTTACGGAAAAGCTTGAGCAAAAAAAGATAAGCGTGCTCAACTACCATGCAGGCCTTAGCGACGAAGAGAGAAGCCAGCACCAGAAGCTTTTTATTCAGGACAAGGTGGATGTGATGGTTGCAACCCTTGCCTTTGGAATGGGGATAAACAAGCCCAACGTGCGCTTTGTCCTGCACTACGACATGCCAAAGTCCATTGAGCAGTATTACCAGGAAATTGGACGCGCAGGACGTGACGGTCTTCCTGCAACAGCCCTTCTTCTTTACAGCTACGGCGACCTTCACAAGCTGCGCTACTTTTTTGAAGACAGTGCCGATCCGCAAAAGGCAGAGAAGCTTCTTCAGGGAATGGTTTCTTATGCGGAGGCAAAGACATGCAGAAGGCAACAGCTGCTTTCTTATTTTGGCGAACCCTACACCCAGGGCGAAAAAGACTGCTGCTGCGATATATGTCTTCGCGGGGGAATAAAAAACACTGATGTTACAATTCCCTTCCAGAAATATCTTTCCTGCATACTGCGCACAAGGCAAAGGTTTGGTGCTCAATACATAATCGATGTTCTTCTTGGTTCCAAGAACAAGCGCATTGTGGATAACGGAGACGACCAGCTTTCTACCTGGGGAATTGGGCGTGAGCTTAGCAAGCAGGACTGGCTTGAACTAAATTCATGTCTTATAGCTTCCGGTTACATAGAAAAATGCGGCGACTACGGAACCCTTGCGCTAACGGAAATGGGGCTTGATGCCTTAAAAAACAGAAAGCCTGTCTTCCTTCCTGTTGAATTTACCGGCGGCAAAAAGGCTCTTCCTGCAATGGCATTCCCAAAGAAAGCATACAAAACTGCCGATGACATTGCAGACGATGACGAAGCCCTTCGCATTGCAAACGACCTGCGCTCTTGGAGAAGAAAAACTGCCGACGAGATAAATGTGCCACCCTACGTTATCTTTGGGGACAAGACACTTTACGACATTGCAAGCAGAAAGCCCTCCTCTCTGCCCCAGCTCATGGACTGCTACGGAATAGGTTCGGCAAAGGCTGAGCGTTTCTGGAAAGACATCCTTAGGATTATAAAGAATGAATAAGGAATAATTTTGTTCGCTAAGCCATGAGTGTTATACCATGACGCTTATACCATGACTGCGGAAAGAATCATATAGAGTGCGGTTGCCCCAAAAATGCTTACCATTGAATTCTTTACGGCAAGGTTCACAAGCACTGCAAATGCAAGCCCTGCAAATGCAGGAAGCCCGTATGGGAAGGCCACAAGTTTTATGTCCTTAAAGCAGTAGACCAAGAGAATTGCAATTATCATGGACGGTATGTATTTTTCTATGAACTTGATGAGTGGCGGTGGTTCTTTCCTGCTGAACAAAAGGAAAGAAAATGAGCGCTCAAAGAAAATGATTGCCCCGCAGATAAAAATTGCAACTATTACAAGTGCAAGCGGAAGCTTTTCTTTTATGGCTGAATCCATACTTCCCGAAGTCTTAATCTGGAAAAGCCCTGCCGCAAATACAATGCCTGCCAGAATCATTGCAGAAAGTGCTATGAGTATTGCCGTCTTTGCAGACTGCCCCCTTTCCGAATAGAATGTTATGCCCCTAAAAATAACGATTAGCGCAATTCCCATTAATATAGAAAGAAAAATTATGTTTGAGGAAGGCACAAGCCCAACCTTAAAAAGAAGGACCGCAAGTACGCAGGTGGCAATTCCAATTGCAACTGGCACAAAGGGTTCAAGAATGGATTTTGCAGTCCCGGTTTTGCCGGCTTTTTTTGCCTCCAAAATTCCGCCCCCAATCTGCCCGCAAAGGATTACCGCAAACAAGGCAGAAAGCGCAAAGTCTACACCGTTAAGATACTGGGCAAGGTTAAAGTGCTGAAGGACGTTGCATGCCAAAGCCCCAATGACGCTTCCAAGCACCCAGTAAAAAAAATCAAGGAAGGCTATTGTTCCAAGGAAGGGGCCTTTTTCTGCCCTGGCAGGAATTTCCGTTGAGCACAAAAGGGCATAAGTTTCGTCCGTAAGCCAATAGATTATGAAAGGCTTCCACTTTTTGCAGCCCCGGCATTTTTCTATTAGCGAAAGACCGTAGACAATGTGCCTTATGTTTACAAAGAATTCCGTTATGGCAATTTCTGCAAGACTTGCCCCCGCCGCAAATAGCCCAATTGCAACGTATTCGCCCGCTCCGCTGTACATAAAAAGTCCCATCACAAGTGCAAGCCACCAGGGGTAGCCTGCGTTTACCACCATAAGGCCCAGCGGAATGCCGATAGCCACGTAGCCAAAAAAGATAGGAGTCGTATAAGATGCAGCCTCGCGTGCAAAAGCTCTGTTCATGTGCGACAGTATATTTTAACTCGCCCTTTTTTTCAATAAGAGTTTTTTCTTTTTTTCTGGACCAAGTTTTTTCTGCTAACCCGCTTTGCAGGGCTACGCTTTCGCTCCGGCCCGCCTTGCGGCGGTCTGGCTGCGCCACCCTTCCAATCGGGGGTAGGCTTAATTTGCAAAAGAGAAAGTTGCCCTTGCTAACATAACGGTCACAGCAAATTACACTTCTGCGATAACTTCTATTTCGCAAAGTGCGCCCTTGGGAATGTCCTTTACCGCAACGCAGCTTCTTGCAGGTTTTTCTGTAAAGTATTCAGCGTATACTCCATTGAATGCTGCAAAGTCGCTCATGTTTGCCAAAAAGCAGGTGGTCTTTAATACCTTAGTCAAATCCGAGCCTGCTGCTTCCAAAAGAGCCTTTACGTTAAGACAGGCCTGTCTTGTCTGCTCTTCAATCGTAGAAGCCTCAATTGCTCCGCTTGCGGGGTTAATCGGAATCTGCCCTGAGCAGAATACAAGTCCGTTTACAATCTTTGCCTGGGAGTAGGGGCCTATTGCCGCCGGTGCGTTTGGTGTGGAAACTGTCTTCATTTTTTTCTCCTCTTTTCCTGTAAAATTATTTGCGTTTTAAACATCAAATTTTATTGAATCAACTACTTTTAAGCCTTCGTCCTTCAATGCGTTTTTGATGGCGTTAACATGGTCATAGTCGCGGGTTTCCATGGACACCCTTAGGTAGCAGCCGTTTATGTTTTCCGTGTCGCCAGCCCTTTCGTGGTGAACGCTTGTAACGTTTCCGCCCAAGTCCGCAATGATTCTGGAAACTTCCTTTAGCTGTCCCGGTTTGTCTATGAGTTCTATCAAAAGGTTTGTAACACGGCCAGACTTCATAAGACCGCGCTTTATGATTCTGGAAAGAATTGTTACGTCAATGTTGCCGCCAGAAACAACGCTCACGATTTTTTTGCCCTGCACTGGAAATTTGTTGAACATGGCAGCGGCAACAGATACTGCACCCGCTCCCTCTGCAACCATCTTCTGTTTTTCAATCAGGGTAAGTATTGCAGAACAAATCTCGTCTTCTGTTACAACGGCCATGTCGTCCACGTATTCCTTTACGTAGCGGAATGTGTTTTCTCCCGGCTGTTTTACCGCAATTCCGTCTGCTATAGTCATTACGGAAGGAAGCCTTTCTATGGCACCGCCACCTATTGACTTTACCATGGATGGGGCACCCGATGCCTGGACACCGTAAACCTTTACCGAAGGCCTTATTTGTTTTACCGCACAAGCAATTCCAGAGATAAGTCCGCCGCCGCCAACCGGAACAATGATTGCGTCTATGTCGTCCAGGTCCTTGAATATTTCCAAAGCAATCGTGCCTTGGCCTGCAATAACGTCTTCGTCATCAAAGGGGTGAACAAAGGTGTAGCCCATGCTGTCTCTAAGTTCAAGGGCCTTGTTGTAGGCATCGTCATAAACTCCTTCAACAAGACAAACTTCTGCGCCGTAAGATTTTGTAGCTTCTATCTTGGAAATGGGTGCGCTGTCCGGAAGGCATATTACAGATTTTATTCCCTGCTTGGAAGCCGCAAGCGCAACCCCCTGGGCATGGTTTCCAGCAGAACAGGCAACTACGCCACGCTTTTTTTCCTCTTCGGTAAGGTTTGCCATCTTGTAGCCCGAACCCCTAAGCTTAAAGGAACCTGTGTTCTGAAGGTTCTCCGGCTTGAGCCACAGGTCTACTCCCGGGGCAATTCCGCTAGCCCTTACGCAGCTTGTCTCTCTTACGATATTTTTTAAAACTCTTTGGGCATCAAACACTTTGTCTAATGTAAGCATGCGTAACTCCTTTTGGCTCTGTTCATAAAATTAAAAATTAAGATAGGCATAAAGATAGCGCATTTTTGCAATATTTGCAAATCATTTCTTTTACTTTGCGTCTTTCAAGTCGCTTTCGTAACTGTAGCCTCCGTATACCCAGACAAGGCTTCCTTCCGTAAACTCTCCGCCGTTGTGGTCATCCTCGTAAATCAAGTACCAGGGGGCGGTTTTTCCATCTATGGTCTCTTTTCTTTCTGTAGCACCTATGATGCGGATTACCTGGCCTGCATAGACCACGTTTCTGCTTTCTATGTATTTTTCATTTTGGTAGTCAAAATATGCAAGCGAGACCGTCTCTGCGTTAAGGGAAGGTTCTTTCCTCATCTTTGTGTTTTCAAGAACCGTAAGGTATTTTGCGTCTTTGTCACCCCAGCCCGGATACTTTAACACATTTTCGCCCTTGTAATAGTAGGTCTTCCATGCGGGGCTTGGCCTTTCGCTTTGAAGTATGGGGTCACCATCGTCATAAGCTCCGAGTGAACCCTTGCAGTCAAAATCCTCGTAATCGGGATAGACCATATATTCTCCCGGAAAAGAAGCCTGCATGTTGTACTGGTTGGTAAAGGAATATGGTTCTTCCTTTCCTCCGTGCATGGGAGTGGAAAGTGCAACTTCATAGTAACCCTCGCGCTTTTCGCTCTTCTTAAGAATCCAGTTGCCTGTCATGGTGCCGTCGTGCCTGGCCCAAAGACCGTACACTCCGTCCGGGTAGAAGCTTAGCCTCCACCAGCCGGCTGTAAAGGAATTTTCAAGAAGGAAGCGCCTGCTTTTTTCTTCTTCCTTGCTGCGCTTTACACTGGGCATTTCTTTTGCCTTCTTGTCCAGGTTCACCGCGCATATTACCTGGTGGCATTCATTTACGTGGCTTCCGTCTTTTATCCTTATGGAGATGTATTTTCCGTCCGGGCTTATTGCAAGGGCCTCTATTTTTTTGCCAGCGTCTTCTATGTGTTCAGCCTGAACAAGCTTGCCTGTAGAAAGCTCATAGACGTAAAGGTAGGTGAATCCGTGCTCGCTGTCGTATTGCCCTGTCTTTTCTTCGTTGACTGTAAACAAGACTCGGTCTTTTTTTGGAATTACCTGCCAAGAATAAATGTTGTAGTGGTAGGGAAATTCTATGTAGGCCTTAGAAATTTCTTCACCGGTCAAAGCATTTAGTGCAGTGATTCCTGTTCCGTTAACTACGTACAAGGTTTTGCCGTCCGCGGAATAATACAGGTCTCCTCCAAAGTCGCGCATTTTTTGCCAGACAATTTCTCTTGTGTCCATCTCCCACACGCATAGGTCTGTAGGGTTTCCTGCGCTGCCTGCTATGTATTTTCCGTCCGGGGAAAAGGCAAAGCTGTTTGCCCACATAAAGTCGCCGCCTGTTTTGTAGGTCCACGATTGGGTCTTTAGGTTGTACATTGCCCAAGATTCATAGTATACGCCGCAGAGTATGTTTTCTCCGTCGGGAAGCGGGTGTATGCTCTGTAGGAATTCAGAGTGGTCGTTTATTGAAGCCTGATAGGGTGTGGGGCTGCCAAGGTCTTTTTGGGTCTTGTCTTTTATGCAAACCTGCATTAAATACTTGTCGTCCCTAACATAATAAATGTATTCGCCGTCTGGGGAATATGCCATGGCAATGCGGCTGCGTGGTTTTGCTTCTGTTACAAAAAGCTCCTCTCCTGTTGCCCTGTCGCAAACACAAAGTCCCTTTTCCGAGCTAAAGCGGTAATCCCAGCGGTGGAAGGCGACAGTTTTTCCGTCTGGGCTGAATGCCGCAAGATCAAAGCCGTCTTTTTCCCAGAGCTTTCGGATTATGCTGTCCTTGCTTGTGTACTGCCTTTGCTTAAAAGGAATTGATATTTTTGCCCAGGCACTGTTACCTTTTTCGTCTACAAAGCAGAGCCAGTTTTTGTCTTGGTCTTGGTAAAGCAGGTGCACTGTGCTTCCTTCCTTTAGCTTTCCGGGGCTTTCCTTAAAGTCCTGGCTGTTGGGCGATTTGTATACATCACAGTCTTGCGGAATTACAATCTGGTCACCGATTGCAAGAACCGTAGAAAACTCAGAAAAGCTTGTGGGGGCATCGGTTAGGCTTGCCTTGTCAAAAGGGGTGCTTTCTGAGCCAAACCAGACTATCTCTTCTGCGGCTTTTGCAGATTCATCCGGCGCTTCTTTTTTACCATCACTTTCTTTCTGTTTTGAATCGGATACTTCTTCTTGGGAACTTTCGCTTTTTATTTCTTTGTCTGATTTTTTTGTGCAGCTTATAAAGAATACAGGGGCCAGTAAAAGGGCTGTGGCAAATGCAATTACTTTTTTCATGGGGGCATTATAGCAAAGTTATCTTTGTAATGGAAGTATAAATCTTAATGCCGAACTATTATTTTACTTTAAAAAGTGCTAATATGTTTTTTATGGACAAGAACATTTCTGCGGCGGAGAATGCCGTTTACATTTTGGATTCATACGGACTTATCTACAGGGCCTACTATGCCCTTTTTAGCCACCCGCTCACAAATCAGCGAAAGGAAAACATTAGCGCGGTCGTGATTTTTTTCCGCAACCTAAAGGCACTTTTGGCAAAGCACAAGCCTGCTTTTCTTGCGGCCGCTTTTGACAGCCGTACCAAGACTTTCCGCCACGAGCTTTTTGCTGAATACAAGGCCACAAGGCAGAAGACCCCAGACGACCTTCACGCTCAGGTTCCATGGCAATAAAGGCAGAGACCAGACTGCACCACCATAGAAGAAGATATTTGTCCTGTGAGAAAATGTCACCTGCAAGATTTTCTGCATTGTAATCTCGTCTTTGCATAAAGTGTGTTTAGTAAAGATTCTTCGTCTTGACTACAGAAACAGCGTGTTTTATACTTAGTTTTAAGGTTATGATATGAAAAAAATTGTATTTGCAGATATTCCGATGAAGGAAGTGAGTTTTGAACACGATGCTGTATGCTATGCAGGAAAAGGTAATGCTGGGTGTTCATATTCTGATAAAGTAATATTTCCTGTAAATGCAGTGCTTGCCGAAAAGTTAAAAAGAAATGATGAAGTAAAAGTCGTACTTTTGAAAACTCTGACAGAAACTGGAAATAGCAATACAAATTGCGGGCTGTTTCAGCAGGAGCTTGATGCAATAAATTCAAAAATTGGAGCTCACATTTCCTATGAGACTATAGAGACCGAGTTTGTGGAGACGAAGCCGAATCATGAAAAGCGGCTTAGAGCTATGCTCTCAAAAGTCGAAGAAGATGCCGAACTGTATGCCGACATAACATTTGGCCAGAAGCCACTTCCTATGGTGCTTATGTGCGTTATGAGCTTTGGTGAAAAATTTTTCAATGCAGATGTTAAGAAAATAATATATGGAAAAGTTGAATTCGTTAAGCATGAGGATGCAAAGTTTTATCCTGAAAAGCCTGCACTGTATGATATAACGTCGCTCTATTACCTGAACAATCTGATGGGGGCAATGGAGGCTCCGTCTGGAGAGGAAGCACTTAAGTCTTTGGACTCATTTTTTGCTTTGTAATTCAGGCGGTGGTGCAGATGGAAATAAATCAGCTTGAAAAAAATATTGTAAGAATAGCAAAAGAGATTTTCTCCATTCCCAAAGAGCAGAGAAATACATCATGTGAATTTTTGACTTTACGGACAAAGCTTGCGGATAGCTCGTGGCGATTGCTAAAGCTTACATGGAACCAAAAGTTTGAAAATGCTTCATGTGAGATTATGAAGTGCGTAAATGACTGCATAACCAAATATGATGGAAGTTCTGAAGAATTTATAAAATATTTGTATACGTCCCTCAAAAATGCAATAAGACGTGCAAATTCTGAGTCAGTTGATGCCAATCGAATGCTTATTAAGACTCCTGAGAAAAAGCGCAGGACTATAAAAAGTATAATGCATTACTGCGAAAGTTGTGGAAAAGATATTTCAGATCTGGCTGTTCGAAATAGCATATGCAAATTTTTTGGCATTACGGAAAAGCAACTTTCTGAACTGATGATTCTGTATGATCAATCTTTTGTGCAAAGTGATACGGCTCTTTCTGAAGTAGGAACAGAGTTTTCTATCCTGGACAGTGAGTATGTTTTTGAGAGAAGTCATTATGATTTGCCAGAAAACAAAGTTCTCTTTGATGATGATTTGGATAAGAAACTTAAATCAATAGACTGTGTCTTTAAGGATTCCCAGTCGCGTACCCAGCCATATCTTTCGGCTTTGCTTACAAGGCAGGTCTTGGAAGAACTGGAATCAAAAGGCATAGAGAACAAAATCTCTTTAGGGTATCTGCGTAACAGGCATTTTGCTGCAACGCAGGAAGCTCGGGATGTAATAGAGGCTTTTCTTTCTGGGGAGAAATGCCCTGCTCAACAGGATGTTGCAGCTCGGTTTGGTCGCAATAAGACAGATGCAAGCAGGACAATGAGTAAATTTAAGGATAAAATGGAAAAACTGAGCATTCTACTGAAAATTTAGTTGCTATGTGGACGGAAGTTTCAGTAAGAAAGTGTAATTAATCCTTGGTAAACTACTGTCTATGACAGTGGACTGACAGAGTTTGGTATTAGATTGGAGATTGATATGGAAATTCGAGTATGTATTAGAATAAATACTGGTGAAAAAGATGCTGATAAGCGTAAAAAAAATGAAAAAGAACTTAAAAAGCTTTGTCCTTCTTTCAATGATTTGCAGACAGAAAACTTACTTGATTCAATTATAAAAGAAGTTTTTCCGGCCGGTTTTGAAAAAAGAATTTTAATTCGAAATTTAACTTCACAAGAAAATAATATTCAATTTGGAATTCGTCCTATAAGAAATGAAGGAGACTTTATAGATAGAAATCTTGCAAGCGGACAGACACTTTTGTTTATAGGGCATCGTTATAATGCTGTTTCCATAATTGATTCAATTCAGATTATCCAAGATACAGAAAAACATGAATATGAAGCAGAGATTACTGTATCAGTTTCTCCAAAGCCGCTTCCTGATGATACAAGTTTTATAGATTCAGTCGCAAATCTTGAATCAATTAGAAATGCCAGTGCCAAGCAACTTGCCGCTTGGTCTGATTATCTGAAATGGCGGCGTGAGATAGCAAATAAGCGGATTCACGGTGCAAAATACTTTAATTTCAAATATGATGCTGATTCAAAGTGTGTAATTTTCGGACTTTTGTTTCCTTCAAAAGAAGTTTTTGATAAAGAAAAGCGCTATTTGAAACGCGATGCATGTATTTTTAATAATAAGCTCTCTCTTGACGAGTGGAATTTCAACTATGACAGAAATTTAATAGGAATTGATAGATTGGGGCTGGGAGATTTTCAGAAATTCGCTGAAGAGCATGAACTCAAAGGTTCTGCGGAAGAAAACCCTAATATAGTTCACCGGCATCCTGTTTCACGAGAGCAGGACAAGGCAATTGAGCAAACAAGTGAAACCAAATATTCAGAAGATGATTTAAAATCTCAGTTCAAGAACGGTTATATCGTTTATGTCAAATACAAGTTGCCGTCAGATTTGATTGATGATGAAGATAATACTGAAAATCAGAATGAAAAATCAGAAGGTATAGAAGAAATTGAAAAATATCTGGAAAGTATTCCAAAAAATGGTTTTATTGCATTGTCAGCTGCAGGAGAATTTGCGCTCATCAGGCGGTTTGAAAATGCAATAAGAGACTTGCAAGATGGTAACTGCTATTCTCAGACTTTGATAAACTGGCTTTTTGATGTAAAGAAAGCCAGAGTACCGATTAATGAGCCAGTTGAGATTACAAAATGGGCGAATCCAAACATTGCGGAAAATGAGAATCAAAAACTTGCTGTGGAGAAAGCCGTGAACGCAGATGAATTGTTTTTGCTTCAAGGACCGCCTGGAACTGGAAAAACAACTGTAATTGCAGAAATCATCTATCAACTCGCAATACAAGGACTTCGTGTTCTTGTTTCTTCTCAATCAAATGACGCAGTTGACAACGCTCTGGACAGGCTTTCAAACAATCCTGCTATTCGGGCAATCCGTTTGGGAGGCCGAGGAGGCAAAAAGAAAAAAAAGAATGTTGATGAAGACCAGTGCAAGTACATTGAAAAAGATGCGCTTAAGTATTATTACAAGTCGCTTTCTGATTCAATTTCAAAAAAATATCTCGATTCGTGGACAAAGGTAGATGAAGAAATAACACAATGCCAGAAAGATTTGCGGGATTGTTCGCTGATTCAGAAGGATGCAGAGAATTTAAGAAATGAACGTTCCAAAATTCAAGAAACTCTCGACTCTGAAATTGAAGATTATAAAGAAATTTGCAGTAAAATCCAACAGAAAGATGAGAACGAAAAAAACAATGAGAATCTGAAAAGAGGTTTTTCTAAATTTGAGGAATTTTTGCGACATAAAGAGCCTTACGATATTTTGCCGGATGAACTGCTTGCTTTACTGGAATCAGAAACTAAATCTGCTAGAGAAGAAGCCGAAAGAAATATGGTTCTCCTTCCTCCAAATTTTATGGCGGCATATTTGTTTGTAGTAAATGATTTGGAAAAACGCTATGAATTCTTAAAGAATGAGAAAAATTCGGTCTCTGATAATTCTGAACTTGAGAATCTGAATGTTAAAATTAAAAAACGCAGACGTGAGATTATTGAGGCAGTTGAAAAGGATGATGATGAAAAAGTCCGTGAAAAGAAAAAAGAACTTGATTCATTAAAATTGCAATTTGATAAGCTAAAAGTTTCTGGAGGCGTTGTTTTTTCAGAAGATGAAAAAAAATATTTGTCTCAAGAATTGATGGAACTTTGCAAATCAAATAAAACGGCGGCAATACAAAAAATCTTACAGGTTTGTAATGTATGGTTTAATGCGTCAAAATCAGCTTGTAACAAAATGAAGGATTTTATACAATCTCGTAAAAATGAAGAAACTTCGCAGCTTTCTGAAAGAAAATCCGTGAAGGAAGGAAGTATAAAAGACCTTCGTGAAACGCTTGAAGATAAAAATAATCAGTATCAGTCAAAGCAAAATCAACTATCCGATTTAAGGAAAAAATATTCTCTTCACAACAACTCCACTGATTTAGAGTTGGAAGATACAATCAAAAGACGGCTTGATGACTTAAAGGTCGAAAATGAAAAATCTGCTTCCTTAAGAAATACGCTTTCGGACATTATGCAGGAATTCTGCAAGAAACTTTCTGATGAAAAAACTGCAAACTATGACAATGAATATTTCTTGGATAGTTATATTAATGCATGTAATGTCGTCGGAATCTCATGCACGAATAATATGCGTGATTTGTTAGAAAAGGGGTTTGATAATTTTGATGTCGTAATAATTGACGAGGTAAGTAAGGCGACTCCACCAGAACTTTTGATTCCTCTTATGAAAGCCGGTAAAGTTGTTCTTGTAGGCGACCACAGGCAGCTTCCGCCAATGTTTGAGGAGCACGAAAAATCATATAAAGAAATGATTGATGAAATTGAAGAGGAGGATTCTGGACTAAAGGAAATCCTTACGGAAGAGAATTTCAGAAAATACAAAAACATGGTCACGGCTTCTCTGTTCAAGTCTTACTTTGAGCAGGCTGATAAAAAAATCAAACATTCTCTGCTCACTCAGTACCGTATGCACTCAGACATTATGAATGTAATCAACAGGTTTTATGAAGGTAGATTAAATAGCGGACTTTCTATTGCAGAAGAAAATTGGGAAAAAGCACATAACCTCAAGATTGACGGCATAGACGGTTCATCGTTCATTCAGCTGAAGAATCACGTCTACTGGCTTGATTCTTCTTTCTTGCCGAGTGGTACTCCGATTAATGAAACTTTCCGTGAAAACAGTACGTCTGCATGCAATATACTTGAAAAATACATCATTGTGGAATTGCTCAAAAAAATTGCCATAGAATACAAAAAGCAGGGGATTACGAAAGAAAACTCTGTTTCTGTAGGTGTAATAAGTTTTTATCAGAGGCAGGTAAACGAGATCCGTTCAGAAGTACGTAAGCTCAAGCAGTCAAAAGAATTCAAAAACGATTTTTCTTCCATTGATATCGATGTGAATACCGTAGACCGCTTTCAGGGCAAGGAAAAGAACATCATAATCACGAGCCTTGTCCGCAATAACAAATTCGGAAATACCTCAAAGCATGTCGTTACTTACGAACGAATTAATGTCGCATTCTCTCGCGCGCAAAATCTCTTGTTCATTGTAGGGGCGGAACATACTTACAGAAAGCAGGAAATTACAATTCCGAAAATGGACAGCGAAGGCGAAATAACGCTTCCTGTTTATGCGAATATTATTGAAGATTTAAAACGACGTGGCTGTTTTGCAAAGACCGAAAAAATAATTCCGAATTATTTGGAAAAAACGATTCTTGCGGAATATAAAGCTATGGGAGGAAAATAAATGGAAGTCTGCGAGGAAATAATCTCATATCTTTTCATAAAATATGATGTCAGTATTTCTCATGTTACATCGCGTAAATCAACGGCTTTCGAATGGCTCTTTTTGGAAGCATTGATAAAAGCGCAGAAAACTGAATTTGAAGACAAGAATATTGAGGACTTCTTTAGAAATTACTTTCAGATTGATAATCCTCAGAAACTTATTTTTCCTGTTCTCAAAAAATTGTATGATCTGCAGGCTATTTCTTGTGAAAAACTGACAGACGACACGGAACTTTCGGAACTGATACTCAAAGATGTGAAAGTTCTGCCGCTTGGAAAAGAAATGCAACAGAAGGGGCTTCTGCCTGGAGAACATTCAAACGACAAGATTGATGTCGTTTTTGATGTCTCGCAGAACAAACTCATCTGGGAAACTAAAAAACTTTCATCAGATGCGCAGGGAAACTATGTTCAGATAGAAGAAAGCACATTTCCTGAAAGACTTGTCCGGGAATATATAGAAAGCCAAAGACCCAAGAAAAAGAACAAGAGCAAACAGAAAATCGACTGGATCAAAGATAACACGGAGATAGATTCTGTTGAACCTGTTAAAAAGGAAATTTGCTTTGATAATATTAGGCGGAAGGTTCATCTGAAAGACGGTCTTGTCTGGAAAATCGAAAGCAACAAAATTGAGGAACTCGAAGAAGCAAGCCTGGAAAATTTTGAGAATCTGGCTCCTGAATGTCTGTCTAATATTCCGATGACAGCAATTACAAAACCAGATGAAGAAATTGAACAAATTGTTCTCTTTTCTAAATTGACAGACCGAATCAATTTATACATGAAAAATGATTCATACAAGACTGTAATCATTGAAAACTCATTTTTTGATGGAAACATATTGAATAAAAATATTTCCGGCAAAGGAAATGAAAACAATAAGAATGATAAAAAGGATTACAAGACTGTTATTCTATCAAGTGCAAATCAGTTTTCAGTGAGTTCAAAAAATAATAGTCTGATTATTCAAATTCCCGAAAAGCTTTTGCCACAAAACAGTATTCTTATGACAAAAAACTTTCCTCTGAATGTTGAACGTTTTTCAGTTCATGCCGGCGATTTTCAAAAGGAAATACCTTTTGCATATTTACCGAAAACACCAAAGCATGATTTTAAGAATATCATCAGAAATGCAGTTCAAAAATACTGTAATCAAGATGCAGGTGTTCTGCTTTTGCTGAACGAAGACAATGATTTGAAGGAAGACTTTAAAACTTGCTTTAACAAGATTATTTCAACAGGTTCTCTTAAAGATAAATCCGACAAAATCAATGCAATTAACAAACTTGCAACTGATTTGACTGGCAGAAAGTACATTTCTGATGAAGAAGTTTTACGAATAATGATTGATGAAGATAAGATAAAATCTTCTGTTTCCGACTTGTCTTCTGCAAGAAGAATAATAGCTGAATATACAGAAATTTCATGTGTTAGAAATGAAGTCTTAAGAAACTTATTGAAACTTGTTCTTGAAAATGTTCTTCCGTCTGATCATTTGGAAGAAATTTGGGAGTTGTTTAATTTTATTAAGCAAAAATCTCAAGATTCAATCGGATTCTTGGACAAGCAACATATTTTAGGTAAACTCTACACAAACGCCGCAAAAGAAAATGTCGCAAAAGAAGCGTTTTCAGGACAGCTGAAATTAGCTCACTGCGATTTGGAAGAAAGATCTGTGAAACTCTATAGGATTTATCAAGATATCGAAGAAAAACAAAAGGTGGCAAATCCAAGACTAAAGGATACTTTCAATACTTGGAAAGTATCCCTGGAGAATTTCCGAAAATATTATGGAACTGTTCATAAAATTGAAGAATTCAACAATATAGTTGAACAGATAAAAGTACGTGTAACTACCGCACGCAATCTAAATGGTAAAAACAAATAAGGAGAAAAGAAATGAGTCGTGAACATGAATTACAATACCAGCTAGAACGAAAACGTCGAGAAGAGATTGAACGAAAGCGTGCTTCTGAATATTCTGAGAATGCATATAAAGAAATCTCGGTGGCATTTCAGCGAATGAAAGATGAAGAATATGATTCATATGTTCCCGATGAAATGACTGAACTTGAACGAAACATTAAACAAATAGAACGAAATTTAATCAATGATGTTTTCGCTGCTCGTGATTTATGTTATCAGGCACAAAGAATTGTAAACAGTATGAGTTTTCTTGTCCGAGCTGCAAAAGAAGAAGCAGAACGAAAAGAAAGACTTCTCTTTATTGAACTACAGCGACAGCGTGAAGAAGCAAAGACAAAGCTTATGGAATTCTTCTATGAGAAACTTTCACAAATCAAAAATCCGCAGATTGCAAATTTCGGTGTGAGCGATTTGGAAGTGGTAAAATCAAAAATTGAAAATGAAGAAATTTCATCAGAAGCAGAAGTAATTTCTCAGTTGGAAAAAGTTTCAGAACAAGCAACTGAAAAAGCAGGCAAGTGGAAAGCTGAGAAACTTGCAAAAGAAAAAGCTGCTATTCTTTCCGCTCAGATTGATTTTGCAATAGAATCTGTTAAGAAAGAAAAATTTGAAAATGAGGAAAAGAAAAATTCATTAATAGCAGAAATGAATACTCTTAAAAATTCTGTTACAGCAGATTCCTCTGAAAAAGAAATAACTGAAAAACTTCGGATAATCCAAAACTCAGTTGATGATTCTCTCATCGACGAAGAAGTTCGAAGGGAAACTGTAAAGGCAATTATCAAAGAACTTCGTTCGCAGGAATTTTCTGTGGAAAAACCTCAGATTTTCGGTGAAGGCAAAGAATCTTATGTGCTTATCAAAGCTAAAAAGCCTTCTGGTAAACAGGCAACCTGCAAAATTAATCTCGAAGGCAAACTTAATTATCGCTTTGATAAATACGAAGGAATGACATGTCTTAAAGATATTGAAAAATTCAATGAAGACTTGCAAAAATGTTATTCGATAAACCTTTCTGACGAGCGTGTAATCTGGGAAAATCCCGATAGACTTTCACGTACGCAGAGTGTTTCAAGTGATTCAAACAGGAGAAATATGTAATGGCTGAAAACAAACTTAACACATGGTTAGAACGGTTCAATCGTGAATCGGGAATTAAATCTTCTATTATTATTTTTGGAAATACAGGAGATATTTATTTTAATTCCCTGAATGATGGAAAATACGGAAATCTTACAGAGCTGTTAATCAGAAATCTGAAAAACAAAGGGTATGAAAAAGTCGTAAAATGGGATCGTGTCAGCGGAATCGACAGTAAGCTTTCTGACAAAATCGAAATTATGTCCGAAAGCGAACCATCTGATTCCGAAAATACAGGAAATGATTACGAGTTGGGAGAAGATTTTGATTCTTCAGAAAATCAACAGACAAATGCCTATGAAGACCCTGCGGAATTTTTTCCTTATATGATGAATATCATTTCAGCCGGACAAAGCAAGACTGCATTTATTCTTGATTATTCGGATTACATATTCGGAAATGCTAATTCACTTTCCGATGCAGAAAGACAATATCTTACAGTTCTCGGAAAGACGCTCCAGAACTCACAGAAATACGATATGCTTTCAGAAGATTTTGATGAAGTTCGCAATATTGTGATTCTTGTCACAAAAAACAATGCGATGATTCCTCCCGCATATTATCTGAATAATCCTCTTGTAAGCTCCATAAACATTCCATTCCCTTCAAGAAATGAAAGGGAGCACTTTATAAAAGACAATAAAGTCTGTCTGAACATAAATCAGAATCTTGATGATAAAAAAGTTCTTGATGATTTGATTGATGCTTTGGATGGTTTTTCACTCAAAGAAATTGCTCAGCTTATGAAGCTTTCACGACAGAATCAAGAGCAAATGACTTTTGAAAAACTGATAAATCTTTACAAATATGGTGAAAAAGTAAGCCCGTGGGAAGAGCTTTCAAAGGAAAAGCTTACTCAAATTGAAAAGCGGCTGTCAGCCAGAGTTAAGGGTCAGTCACAGGCAATTGAAAAGGTAAAGGAAGTAATTATCCGAGCTTATACAGGTTTTTCCGGTTTACAGCATTCTGCAAAACAGAAGAAACCTAAAGGAACTTTGTTCTTTGTAGGTCCAACTGGTGTTGGTAAAACCGAGCTTGCAAAGGCTCTGGCAGAATTTGTATTTGGTGATGAAAACGCCTGTATCCGTTTTGATATGTCAGAATACAATCACGAGCAGAGTGATCAGAGACTTGTCGGAGCCCCTCCAGGATATGTTGGTTACGAGGCAGGCGGTCAGCTTACAAATGCAGTAAAAGAAAAGCCTTTCTGCGTAATCTTGTTCGATGAAATTGAAAAGGCTCATGGCCGTATTCTCGATAAGTTCCTGCAGATACTGGAAGATGGACGACTCACAGACGGTAAGGGAGAAACTGTTTCATTTGCAGAAACGATCATTATTTTTACCTCAAACATTGGAGCTGCCGATGTAAATCCATCAGGAGTGGATGTGGATGCAAAGCAGATTAGAGACACCTTTGTAAAAAAGGTCAAAGAACATTTTATACAGGAACTAAAACGTCCGGAATTGTTAAATCGAATCGGCGATAATATTGTGGCTTTCAATTTTATCAGTGATCAAAATGTGTTCATTCAGATTGCAAAAGCAAAATTTGTTACTGTCATAAAATTTGTCAAAGAAAAATACAAAGCAAATTTGGAATTTGATAATGAGAATGAAGCTTTTAAATTTATTGCAAAGAAAGCTGGAATTGAAAACGGTGGACGCGGACTTTTGAATACGATAGAATCTTATATTGTAAATCCGCTTGCTGAATGGATTTTTGCCCGCTCTGATATGATAACAGGCAGAAGAATAAAAATCAGTCTCTGCGGACAATTTTTTGAATTTGATTTTGTCTGAAAATTTATGGACGCACTTTTAAACCTAGCGGCAGTCAGGCTTTGCACGGAATCAGAAGGTCCCGGAAAACGTTTTGCGCTCTGGGTGCAAGGATGTTTGCAACATTGTCCTGGCTGTTGCAATCAACAGATGCAAAAAATAGAAACGGCTCATATCATCGCTATTCGGGATGTAATTTCTCTTATCGAAAAAGCTAAAAAAACTTTTGAAATAGAAGGTGTATCTTTTATAGGTGGAGAACCGCTGCTACAAGCAAAAGGTTTGGCTGAAATTGCATTTTGGTGCAGGCAGAACAATCTTTCTGTTCTTTGTTTTACAGGTTTTTCTTATGAAAACCTCGTAACATCTGATGACCAATATGTTCAACTTCTTCTAAAAAACACTGATATTCTTGTAGACGGCTTATATGACGAAAAATCCCCTGATACAGATCGAGACTGGGTTGGTTCGAAAAACCAGAAAGTAATTTTTTTGTCTAACAGATATAAGCATGGAATCGAATATGAGAAGAAAGAGCGATGTATGGAATTTTTGATTTCAGAAAGTGAAATATTAAGTAATGGCTGGCCGTTTTAATAAAGCAGTTTAAAATAAAAAAAGGAGCCGACGCATCCGCTCCCTTAAGCAGGCGCCCGAAGGCATCCTACCTCAATTAATTAAAATATACTACAATTTCTAAATAAAATCAAGCGTTTTTTTCTAAGTTTTTTAATAATTTAGTGATTATTGTGATGTCTTGTGCACCAAAAATCTTTATTTTTGTATTAGGAGGAAAGCTGAACTTTTGTAAAGTTTTGTATTGCTTTATAAAGCTTCTTGCTTTCCCATTTTCTCCTAATTGCTTTAGAATATAACTAATCAATGCAATAAAAAATGCTATGTAATTTGAATCTATGTTTGAAATAGAAAATTCATTTTCTATCAACCGCTTTAGTCTGTTTTTTACTGTGCTTGTTGAAAATCTGGTGTCAAAAATAATTCCGTTGTGTGCAACTGCATTCCGCAAATCTTTTAAACAAAAGATGATATCTCTCAAAAGAAAACCATCGCTGTTCAGGTTTGTAGGTAGATTCAGCAAAGAAGAAACATTATCCCTGATGTTCTTGTTTGCGCAAGAATAAAAAGTGCCGAATTCTCCAAGCGTAAGGCTTTCAAAAGCTGCCCATATAGGAATTTCGTTGTCTTTTTCATAAAAATGAACTGGAATGCTTTTTTCTCCCATATAATCGCGGATAAGTGCAGAAGAAATCTTTATTTCCAAATCCATTCGTTTTTTGAACTCTTTTTTGTAATCAACAGTTCCGGTTTTAAAAGTTTTATAATATGTCAATCCCGTTTTATAGATTTCCATAAGTTTTTCGCTTTGACATTCTGCAAGTGTCGCTTCAAGAACGTAACTCTTAAGCGCATTTTCTATAAACATCAGATTTGGATAGATTAAGCCTTTTAATTGCATGTCAAAGTTATTCAAGCCAACGATTTGAGAAAAAGATGTGAAGGATATTTTGTTACTTGATTTTCTTATGAACCTATATCCTTTAAATCCATGGTAATAGCCAATATTCCGCAAATCCTGAATCTGGTTTTCTTGAACAGGGAGATTGTGTTTGTTGTTCAGGTGCTCTGCAAGGTCTTGTAAACTGTACATAGTAATAGTATAGCAGAAGTCAGTTCTTTGTGCAAATGCCTGCTTAAAAAATATAAAAAAGTGTCAACTTTGGAAGTTTCTGCCTCTTCTTATATAAAAAAGGCAATAAAGCTCAAGGAGTTATAATCTATGTTAGAGAAAGAAATTAAAAAGATGGAAGAAGAAGTTCGCCATTTTGAAACAAAAGAAGGGAAAGAAGAGTATGAAAAGAGGGCTGCGGAAGAAAAAGCAAACCTTGATAGGATAAAGGCTAATCATGAGATGGAAGAACCATACCTCCGGAGGTATTGTATTAAGAATGATAGTAATTATTATTTGAAGGAATATCCTAAGTCTTATGAAGAGGAACTGCAGGAAAAAAAGACAGTACTTGCAGAAGTAAAAGGTATGGCAACATTTGCTACGGTTGTGGATGTCTCGGATACCTTCGTTATCGTCAGGTTGGACGATAACGAGGAATACAGAATTTCCCGTGATGAATTTGCCATGTACGGTCCGAAATATTGGGACCGCGTTGCTGTGAGTGTTGCTGGCAGCATAGCGCACCTTGCCATTTTCCAGGTATACTATTGCAATGATGCTTCTGCTTCGGTGGCTTGTTTTGGCTTTCCGTTGCCTTATGGGAAGCGCCTAAATATTCTTATTCCTTACAGCCGCTTTGGAACATCTGACTTCGGTTCTTTAGTCTGTAAAACTAATAACCGAGTTGATGTGTTCTGCGCAGGTGGAGAATACTATCCTACACTATTATTTCTTGAAAAGATTCGCAATGAAATGAAACCAAATCAGCTCGACTCCTTACAGGGAATACTAAAAGATATTCTCTCCTCCATTAAATCAAACCGAGAAAATAATATAAGAACTATCGACTAATTTTATAATTGCCGCTTGTACATAGAAAGACAGCAAATTTACACAAAGAGGGGAATTTAATTATGAACAAAATTGCACGAAGAGTGTTTATGGTGTTAGCTATTATGGGTGTTTTATTTGTGGCTGGGATTGCCATATTTGAGATTCATAGATTATATGAGCTACGCCAGAATATTGAAAAAATTCAGGATTTTGCTCAAAGAAATGCTATTGTTCTTAAGCAAACCAAAGATGTTCAAAATAGGGACAACGTATTATCTAGCGTAAAATCAAATTCGGATACCAATCTTGCAGCTAAAGTGAGCGAAGAATTATTTAATCCAAAGCATCTTTATAAAGATTATCGTCTTTTCTCAAAGTTGCAAAAATGTTCCCTGGAAAAAGATGGGAAAATAATTACGTTTTCTGCAACAGTAGATGGAGAATGTTGTTTTGAAGATGGTGACCAAGAATGTAATTATACCTTCAATTTAAACGGAACAAGAAAGCGTGTTTTTATACCAACCTCCATAAATGAAATTGAAACTATTAAAGCCAATATAAAAAGCTGTATTGAATCAGCTATAAAAAGCATCATGCCGGAAGCTGACATGGAAAAGCTGAACATAAAAGTTCTGCTATACGGTGAAACCGATGTTGACTATACAAAATTCGCGCAGGAAGATTTTTTATATCTTAAAGAAAAACTTGCAGGTGCAAAAAACGGTATAATATTGCTAATCCTGCTTTTTTTACTATACCTTTTTACAATATTGTCTTTTATGCTTTCATCACGTATGGTTGCAAGAGCTATGTTTGCTGGTATTGCGCTTTTTATATCTACATACTTGACGGGAGGAGTGGCGGCGGGAATGTTCCTTGTGTTTGCCGTTGTTATCCTGTTGGATGTTTTTATTTCGTTTACAAAAAGCAGGTTTGTAACAGTTGTGACTTATATTGTCTTTAGCATAATTCTGGATGCAACCATTATGAAATCGAGCTATGTAGAATATTTATTCCGCGGCTGGTTTTCGCTTTGCTTTTTTGAGGCATCAGGTTTTATACAATATGTCGTTTCTACAATAGACTTTCTGATGTTTGCAATGCTTTTGGACAGTATGCGTTATGTCATTAGGAATCTTAATATAAATCCATTTGCTGAGCCGGAAAAAGAAATGGTTCACATTGAGCTTGCAAGTTCTTTGCTGCCTTATTTGTCAAAAATAGAAGCAAAACTTTCAAGATACATAAAAAATTCTGGTATTCTTGCTCCAAAGTATAATATTTCTGTTAGGGAAGACCTTAAGGAAAATGAATACAAGATTGTAAAGGATGGAAAAGTCTGTGGTTCAAAAACTCTGCCTAGCACCGAATTAACTGATATGGATATAGATATTCTTATTGGCTTGGCAATATTAGCAAAACACAATTAGAGGTTCGAAATTATGAGAAAGAATTTCCTTGAAGACTTTTCATTTGGCGTTTCCGTTATAGGACAATGGGTTCTTGTTTTTATAGGAATAATTGCGATTGTCATGGAATTTATAGTCCTTCCAGGTATGGCGATTATTGATGCAATAAACTTTTGGGATGTTGATTTAATTATTCGTGGAGCAGTATTTGCTTGTGCTTGCATAGCTATTGGCTGTCTTATTATTAAATTCTGTAACAAAAAGGGTAAGGGTGTATTATGCCTTTTGATACTGTGTAATATTGTAAGTTTGATCTGCACGATCAGAGTATTTTTCATTCATATAGTAATTGAGATAGTCTTGTTCTGTTTTTTTATGTATGTGAATCGTGACAATGATAGTGTGGTATATCCAATTGAACCTGGATCTAAAGTTTATAGCTATACGAAATGTCCCGTGTTGCATTTTAAGGAATTCAAACTGCATAAAAGTGAAGCGAGTTCTGCTATTGAAATAAAAGCAGAAGAAATGAATTTTCTTATCCGCCGTCTAAAATGCATCAAGCTCAACGAATCGGAGAGGAGTTTTAGAGGTGATTTTTTTTGGAAAGTAATAAATGTTGAACAATTGATGCGCAACATGGAAATTTCAGGATTAACAGAAGAAAACATAAAATTTCTGGAGACTTATAAAAATACAAGTATTATTCCTGATGAACATTTCCTGAATGAATTTACATATCAGACGAATATAATAAGCAATGGTACTTTTAGCAGGGATGAGGTAACAACGACCATTGAAAAACGGGATTCTTTAGAAAGACCTACTCGGGAAGAAAACTTGGTGGTAAATTTTTATAATGCCGCTGAGTTTATGCTTAAATGGAAAAAAGAAAGTCTGCACATTTGTAGTTGGCAGGAGACGATGGAATACTGCGCAGGCGTTCTTTGTTACGGCAATAACAGGCGTTCACTTGATGATATAAAAAAATCATTTATGCCGATTATGTTTGAGTTTTCAGATGAAACGAAAAAGTATTTGTCAAACAAGTTTGTTTGGTGTGCTGTTATATTTGGACGACTTGTGTCAAAAGCACCGGAAGAAAAATTTGATATGCGGAAAATTGTTTTGCTTCTTAACATACTGCTTCTTTTTAATGACTATTCGCCTGTCATAATTATGAATGAGGAAAAACATGATTTTTTGGAAGCAATATCAAAAGCGAAAGAAGATGATTATGCTCCGCTCATACAGTTTCTTTTTCGCAAGGAGTACAATCTTGGAATACTTTGTGCCTGACAAACATTGATTTGTTTCTTTTGCGGGAAGAATATCATGAGAATTTCAAATTTGCACTTCAATTTTGTAGCGGTTGTTATTTTTGTTGTATTTCTGCTTTTTATCATAACCATCCATTGGCATGTAAAAAGCAGAACGGAGCGTTTAGAAGATTCAGTTGGGATGAATTCTCGGGTGGCCGAAGATGACACTTATATAATTGCTAATACTCATAGTAATAATGAGTACCATGGATTTTCCGCAGAATATCCTGTTTTTTGTATGTATGAAAAAATAAACAAGGAAGTAATAACTTATGTTTCGCAGAGGTTAAATTTTTTTCAGGGTGTGAAACCTAACGAATATGATCTTCGGGATGAATTTGAAGCATTAGATTTTGTTTTTCGGCTTGGAAAAGAATATAAAATGACCGCTGACATTGGTGTCAAAGAAATAAATATCTCTGTCAATTATATAAACATAGTTTTAGATTGCTATTATTTTACCGGAGGAGTGCACGGAAACAATGTTATAAAGGCATTTTGCTATGAAAAACAAAAGGATCGTATATTAAAAATCACAGATCTTCCTAATATTGATTTGAAAAAATGCTATAGCTCTATATTTTCTCACCTTGAAAATGGATTTTATGCAGATGCGGATATCTGTAATCTTGTAGAAAGTTTTTCTGATTTTGCTTATGACGGAAAAATGCTCACCATTTATCTAAAACAAGGAGAGTTTTCTTTAATGTGTGATGGATGCCCCAAAGTAACTCTTTCTCCAGAAGAGTGGAAAAGGAAATAAACTATTTGCTTCATCTCCTTAACTATTAATCCAAAACATGATACTATGTGTTCATGGACAACAAGAACATTTCTGCGGCGGAGAATGCCGTTTACATTTTGGATTCATACGGACTTATCTACAGGGCCTACTATGCGCTTTTTAGCCACCCGCTCACAAATCAGCGAAAGGAAAACATTAGCGCGGTCGTGATTTTTTTCCGCAACCTAAAGGCACTTTTGGCAAAGCACAAGCCTGCTTTTCTTGCGGCCGCTTTTGACAGCCGTACCAAGACTTTCCGCCACGAGCTTTTTGCTGAATACAAGGCCACTCGCCAGAAGACACCCGATGACCTTCATGCTCAGGTTCCCTGGATAGAGGATGTGCTAAAGGCTTTGGGTATTCCTGTCCTTCGTGTTGACGGCTTTGAGGCAGACGACATTATTGCAACCGTTGCGGCAAAGTGTGCAAATGAGGGCAGACAGCTCCGTATTCTTAGCGGAGACAAGGACTTGCTTCAGCTTGTAACGGAAACATGCAAGGAAATGCAGCCGGACAAGGCAAACGGCGGTTGGGAGACGGACGGAGTTGAAGAGGTTAAGGCCAAGTGGGGAATTGGTCCCGAGATGATTTTGGACTACCTTTCGCTAACAGGTGATGCTGCGGACAACGTGCCGGGTGTTAAGGGTGTTGGCGACAAGACTGCAATAAAGCTTTTGACCCAGTACGGTTCCCTTGACGGAATCTATGAACATGCGGAAGAAATTAAGGGTGCTCTTGGCCAGAAGATTCGCGGCGACAAGGAAAACGCATATTTTTCCAAGAAGCTTATTTCGCTAAGGAGCGACGTTCCAATCGAAATTGACTTTGAATCTTTTTCCACCGCCAAGCTTGATTACGCTGCGGCTGGAAAGGCTCTTGCTGAACTTGGGGCAGATGCTGTTTCGCGTGCTTTCTTAAAAGAAGGAAATGCTGATTCGACTGTTGCGTCTGCTGCTGCCACTGCAACTGCTTCTGCAAAAGAGCCTGGCGCGGAAGGTGGAGCTTCATCTGTAACACCTGCAAGCGAGGACAATGCCCCCCTCCCCATCCGCAAGAACGAGGGAAATTACCGCCCAATAACAAGCGCTGATGAACTAAAGAAATTCATAGATTCAGCCCTGGACCAAAAGACCAATCCGTCTCTTGAAATTGCCTTTGACACGGAAACCGACGGTCTGGACACCCACGCATCAGGTCTTGTTGGCTTTAGCCTCTGCGTAAAAGAAGGGGAGGCCGTTTACGTTCCAGTAGTTCTTCCCGGCGGAATGTTTGCAGAAGAAACCATTGCAAAGGAAGACTGCCTTTTTCAGCTTGAGCGCATACTAAAAAATTCCGGCGCAACGCTCGTAATGCACAACGGAAAGTTTGACCTGGAAGTTTTGCATACAGCAGGTTGCATTGCAGCAGAAAAGCCAGCTTGCAAAATAGCAGACACCATGGTTGCGGCCTGGCTACTGGATCCCGATGCCTTGGGAAAGTCGCCCTATGGCCTTGAATACCTTGCGGAGACAAAGCTTGGCCTTTGCGGAATTGAATTCAATGACATAGTTCAGAAGGGACAGACCTTTGCTGATGTTCCGCTAGAAAAGGCATACCCCTACGGCGCAGAAGATGCGGACTTTACCCTTCAGCTGTGGAATATCCTAAAAAAGAAGATAGATGCAGAAGGGCTTAACGACATATTCTTTAAGACGGAAATGCCCCTCTTGCCAATTCTTGCCGCAATGGAAAACCGTGGAATCCACCTGGACAAGAAGATTCTTTCGGACTACAACGTGGAGCTTTCCAAGATTATAGAAGAAAAGAAGTCGCTCATATATTCAGAGGCGGGGCATGAATTCAACATAGCAAGCACCAAGCAGCTGCAGGAAGTTTTGTTCACAGAAAGGGGGCTTGTTCCCGGCAAAAAAACAAAGACAGGCTACAGTACGGACACAGCCGTCTTGGAGGAACTTGCAGAGCGCACGGACGATCCCCTTCCAAACGCAATCCTTGACTTTAGAAAGTCGGTAAAATTGCAGAACACTTATGTAGAAACACTCCCTCTGTTGGCAGACAAAATGGGCCGCATACACACATCCTTTATGCAAACTGGAACCGCCACAGGAAGACTTTCTAGCCGCGACCCAAACCTTCAGAACATACCTGTCCGCGAAGAGGCTGGAAGAAAAATCCGCTCGGCATTTACCGCAGAAAGTGGAACCGTGCTAATTTCGGCGGACTATTCCCAGATAGAACTTGTGGTTCTTGCCCATCTTTCGGGAGACAAAAACCTTAGCTCAGCCTTTGAGCAGGGAATAGACGTTCACAAGGCAACAGCTGCCCTTATCTACGGAATAAAGCCGGAAGAAGTTACCGCAGACATGAGGCGCTTTGCAAAGACGGTAAACTTTGGCGTTATGTACGGAATGAGTGCCTTCCGCTTGGCAAAGGATTTGGGCATAAGCCGCACACAAGCCCAGAACTTCATAAGCCAGTATTTTACAACCTATTCCCAGGTTAAGGCCTTTATAGAAAAGACAATTGCAGACGCAAGGGCTAACGGTTTTACCCAGACAATCACTGGCAGAAGACGCTTTATACGCGGGATAAACAGCCGCAACAAGAACGAACAGCAGGCGGCAGAAAGAATTGCCATCAACACACCCATTCAGGGTAGCGCGGCAGACATTGTAAAAAAAGCCATGATAGACGTGAACCAAGAAATTGAGCGTACAAAGAGTCCTCTAAAGATGCTGCTGCAGGTTCACGATGAATTGATTTTTGAATGCCCGGATGATGAGGCCGTGGTAAAATCTTCCATAGAATTAATACGCTCAAAGATGGAAAGTGCCTTTAAGCTGAACATTCCCCTCCGCGTAAGCATAGAAAGCGGAAAGTCATGGGGGCAGTTCCATTGATTTTGTGCGTAACAGGCCCAATGGCGGCAGGAAAAAATGCTGCGGCTTCAATCCTTGAGCAAAGGGGCTACGCCTGCATAGACGCAGACCTTGCTGGGCATACCGCCGTGGAAAATGCCAGGGAAAAGATTTTTGAGCGCTTTGCAGGGGAGGCCCAAAAAAATGGCATAGTTCTAAAAAATCAAGACGGAAGCGTAAACCGCAGGGCACTGGGCGAAGTGGTCTTTTCTTCCCCCCAGCTTTTGCGGGAGCTTGAATCCATAGTCTACCCCGAGACCGGGCGCATCATCAGGGAATTTATAGAAGAAAAACAAAAAGACTCCTCCATTCCCGGCGTAGTAATAAATGCGGCAGTCCTTTACAAAACCCCGGACATTTTAAGCCAAGTTCAATTCATTCTCTATGTTGATGCACCCCTAATAATGCGCTATTTCCGTGCCAGAAAAAGAGATGGCATGTCCTGTAAAAAAATTCTTGACCGTTTTGCAAGCCAAAGAGACCTTTTTGCTAAATATCAAAATTCAAATGCCGATATTCAAAGGGTATGGAATACCGGTTCCAGACAGCGCTTGGAAAAGAAGATTATTAAGATTCTGGCAGCTTTGGAAAGTTAGCTTTCTTTTGCTTGCCCTGATTCCAAATGCAATAGTGAGCCTCTAAAGACTTATGTTTTTGGAAGTTCCCATTACCGGCAGGGGAAAAAACGAATGGAACAAAAAAGAACATTATGGATTTTAATTGCAGCGGGAGTTTTTTTATGCGTGGTTATTGGAGCCGCGTTTCTTTTCTTTGGCAATTCGCAGAAGAATAACTCATCGGCAATGTCTATGAAAGACAGCGGATCCATGTGGGTTATTCCGGAAGACAAGCCTTTAACCTCTAACACTGCAAGCTATGGCTATGCAGACGAGCAGCCGGTTGCAAACCAGGGCTCTGCTTCATCTGCCGCACCGTCAGTCTTGTCAGGAAATTCAACACCGGCAGAGGCAGCCCCAAATTCAATAACACATGCAGACAGCGTAACGGTAATTTCACAGGGGGCAACCAACGTATATGAAATTCCAAGCGGAACATCTGCAATTCAGGATGGAACCACAACAATCGACTTGAATTCCTTAAAAGAAGGTACTGCATCTGCTTCTTCCGTAAAGGCACAGAACCAGGTTGCAGCCCAGGCAATAGAAAACACAAAGGCTGCAAAAAGCACTCCAAAGGTTCTCGAAAGCAGCACAAAAAAATCAACTGCTTCAACAAGCACAAAAAAGACGGCAAGCACAAGCACAAAAAAGGCTGCTTCATCCACAAAATCCGTCTTGGCTGCCCCGTCTCCAGACCGCTACTGGGTACAGGTTGGCTCTTTTGTAAACAAGAAAAATGCAGACGAGGCACGCTCCGTATTGGAAGCAAAGTCAATCAAGTGCGAAGTGTTTACATACGAAGACTCTGGCACACTCAAGTACCGTTTGCGCGCAGGCGACTACACATCCCGCACGGAAGCCGAATACTGGCAGAAGCAGATAGACAAGATTGACTACTTTGCAAAAAATGCCGGCAACACAATGATTGTGCACACAGGAAAGTCTCTGGCAAAAAAATAGGCTTGTATTTCTTCTATAAAATAAATTCTTATGAATTTGGGGGCAGATTGTCGGTTAATCGCCCCCATTTTTTATGCCCCTCCATTGCCTGCCCTGCTTGATTTAAAAATCATCTTAATTTTTTTGCAAACACACATGCTTTTTAAAATTCTGTGTTACACTATTAGCATAGTCGATCTTTTTATTTGAAAGGAGTACGTTATGAAAACTAAAATCAAGTTATTTGCAGCGGCGGTATTTTTACTTGCGCTTGTATCATGTTCTTCAATGAAGCAGATTTGGGATTTGAAGGGAATCATCGTTTCTTCAAATGACCAGATATTTACTGGAAAGTCCTCAACCGTTCCGATGGATATAAAAACAGGAAACCTCCGCTACGAATTTACTGCAACATCCGACCCTGTAGATAACGGCTATCCTGTATCAATCAAAGTGGATGACAGCAGCGTTGCGTCGGTAACACAAAGCGCGTCAAACCCTTCAAGCTATACCATAACCGGTTTAAAGAGCGGCTACACGGCTGTAACCGCATCCTGTTCAATATACAATTTTACATTCATTGTTTACGTTGCGGACACTTCCCGCGGAATCACGGTAGACAAGCTTAAGCAGCAGCGTTTGGATGACATTGCCCGCGTAGAGGCAGAGGCAAAGGCAAAAACGGATGCAGAAGCTCTTGAAAAACAGCAGGCAGCAGAAAAAGCGACCGCAGACAAGGCAGCAGCAGATGCCGCTGCAAAGAAAGCCGCAGAAGAAGCTGCCAAGAAAGCCGCCGCAGAGGCAGCCGCAGCGACCTTTGCTCCAAAGGCTGGCGATGTTTATGCTTTGGACGAATCAAATAAAAAGTATGTCTACTTCCCAAGTGCAAGCGAGATGTACATGACTTCTATTAGCAGTGCAGACTCCGCGCTCATCAAAAAATATAAGGTAAACTACAATGCCGCAAGCTCCAAGACTGCAAACGGAATATGCTTTAAAAATATAGGCGGAACACTTGTTGCATTCCTAGATGATGATGGTCTTTTTAACCACGACACCTATGATATTAGAGAGGAACGGCACCGCTACGAAATACTCACGGACAAAGGAAGTAAGACAGGCTCCCTTTACGGCAAGTGGAAGCTAAGGGCAAACGATTGCGTGTCCGACATGTTCTTCTCTGGTGATTTTACCCTTCTTTTTGCAAACAACGGCAGGGTAACTTGGACAGGTTCAAGTTATCATCTGGCTGGCAATTTTGGCGACCTTAAGACCGTCAGCAAAACCTATTCTTACACTAACAAAGATGGCTTTATACAGATTGAAGGAGTTGGAACCTTTTACGACGGCAGTGGCTCTGAGAACCACAAAATCGGAGACTTTTACTACGACGGAAAAGCCCTGCGCTATGTAAAGATTGTTAAGAAAATAACAGATAGCGCAACGCTCCAAAAGGTCAAGAACGCCCGCATGTACACTCCAAGCGACGACAAATAAAAGGTTAATAACATCATGTCATTGCCGGGCTCGCTGGAAACTTCGTTGCGAAAGACCCGGCAATCTTTAAGTACCAATAATGATACTATCCTTCAAGAACAAGGTCACAAAAAACTGCATCGGCGGCTTTTACAAGGTCTGCCGGTGCAAGTTCTATCTGCTCCCCACGAAGACCTGCGCTTATAAAAATCTTTTCAAACTTTTCGGCAGTGCTGTCTATAAAAGTGCGGTACTTCCTCTTCATTCCAAGCGGAGAACATCCGCCGCGTATGTAACCGGTAAGCCCAAGAAGGTCTGCCGGCTTTACAGGAGTAACTTCCTTTGCACCGCAAGCGTTACGCGCTTTCTTTAGGTTTATCTCGTGCAGGGCGCTCTGGCAAAAAACAACAACTTCCTTGCTTTCCGTCTGCATTACAATCGTCTTAAAAACACAGGCCGGGTCTATGCCAAGTTTTTCCGCAGTCTTTTCCGCAGCCCCGCGTTCAAGTTCATGCTCACCGTCATCCGCATATTCGTGCGCAGTATAGGCAATCTTTAGTCCGTCCAAAATACGCATGGCATTTGTCTTTTTCATATTAATTTTCCCCGCCTGATTTTTTACTCTCTATTTTTTTTGCAAAGTGCTTAACAATAAATTCCGCCGCCAACGCAGAAAGGGTTCCAAAAATTGCACCGCAGACAACATCCGTGGGGTAGTGCACGCCAACATAAATCCTGCTCAGCGAAATCAAAAATGCAAGGACAAGAACAGGTACCCCAATTTTTTTAGGCAAGTTCCTGAACACAACAACCGCAACCGCAAATGAACATGCCGAATGTCCCGAAGGAAAAGACGAATCCCTTAGCGGCGGAACCAGAGCCTGCAACTCTCTGATTGCATCGTAAGGCCTAACCCTTCCAACAAGATTTTTTATGATAAGGTTGTTCACAATATGAATTATTCCAATCGAAGTAAGGCACATAATCCCGGTCTTCCGCGTCTTGGCTATGCAAAAAAGCACAAGCGTAAGGGCTATCCAAAAAAATCCCACGTCGCCCAGCTTCGTAATAAAAACGACAATCCCGTTAAGCCAGCCCTGCCTTATATGTTCCTGAACAAAAAGAAGTGCGCTTTCTTCCATGTCAATCTCCCTAAAAGATATTTTAAATCAATTCAAACCTATTTTCAACCTCTCAAAAAGCCATGCCCGTTAATCCAAATTTTTTCTTATCATCTTATTGCGGCACTTTCTTTTTTTGACAAACGCTTAGTAAAAGAACACCTTGCCATTTTTCTGCAAACAGATAGCGCCAAGGATGTCGCGTCATTTGTTAGCAAAGCAACAAGGCGTCAAAAATGGCAAGGAGGCCATTTGTGTGGGCTTTCCGGGCAAATGTAAAACAAGCAGCGCCAAGGAGGGCGCGTCGTTTGTTTATGAAATAAGCATGTGAGTTTTCGCAGAAAACTCATGGCTAAAAATTGCACGGATGCAATTTTTAACCAACCGCCCCTCCAATCCCTGCCGTGTCTACTCGGCTACCTTATGTTTCACCTCAATTTCTTTGGCTGTCATTAATAAGTGTTAATCTAAATTCTCAAGTTTAGCATATAATTGCTATGTAAAAAGCATCCTGCATTATTTTTTACCCTTTTTCAGAACTTGCATAAGGTAAGTGCAACAAACAGGGAATGTAATGTAGCAAAACAATGTGCGGAAGCACTGGAATGGAGCCGGGGTTCGTGCCGAAAATCCATTTTGCGCGGTACGACCGCAGGGAGTTAGACACCAATTACCGCGCACCATGGATTTTCAGCGCGGTTCCCGGCGGGAATGGAAGTGCTTACACACTTAGATTAATGCTTTCTAAGCTTCATTTAGATTTGCACTTACCTTCTACACCTCAATTGCTTTAGCTTGACAAAGATAATATGATGTGTTCTAATTGCGATAAAATAATTTGCAAGAGGCAAAAAGTGTATAGAAGAATTTTTATTGTGGCCTGCATGGTGCTTTTTTCTGTTTTGCATGTTGCGTCCTTTGACTATGACAGCTACGATTATGACTGCTTTTTTATGAGGACTGCGACTGCATGTGCGGCCGGACAGATTGAAATGCTGGTTCACCGCGTGCAAAGGTATTATGACCACCACAACAAGTTGCCCGATACTTTTGCCCAGCTGGAAAATGAAAAATTAGGTGGCTTCGAGATATATTGCTGGCCTTTTGATGAATATTATAAGTCTGGCGGTGGATTGAAAAAAATATCAAATGACATTGTTGAGGTGACGCTTTCGGATTTAAAAACAGGAAGTGTTTACCGTAACGTCTACGAAAGGGATGGCGACGAGCATATAATCACCTTCTTTGAAAATACCAAGTTTGTGAGCAGCACCCGCTATGACAGGGATGGCTACGCATTGGAAAGTCTCAATGAATCTGGCAAATATGTGTATGAATATAGTGGCAGTGATGGATTCAAAATTATGAGTTTGTCGTCTCCCAAACAGGTTCAGGAAAAATACACTCTGCCTTCATTTATTTATTCGCGGGAAGAGGGGCTTTTGTCGCGGAAGAGAAAAATGATTAAGTTTGTTTCCTTTGCAATGTGCTTTGTTTCTTTACTGTAGGAGACCCGAAAAATATACGCCGCCATGGAGCCCCTTTAGTACCGCGCAAGCGGGATGAGGGTTACCGAAGGGCGGAACGGCGGTGACGCAAAGGCATGGGCGGTCGAATTAAGCCAAAGAGTACAATGGTAGAGCCTAAAAAAGCACCGTCCATAAAAGCTACCGTCCAATAGCCTATCTTGAAAAAGTGTGCCCAATTCATTATTATGGTGAACTATGAAAGCGATTATTACAGTTGTTGGCGGGGACAAGATGGGTATTATTGCCAAAGTTTCCGCATACCTTGCAAAACATTCTATAAATATTGACGACATTACTCAGACCGTTCTTAGCGGTAATTTTGTTATGATGATGATTGTGGACTTTTCCGCAGCAGACCTTGCCATTGACCAGGTTCGCACAGAACTTACGGAGGAAGGTCACTCTCTGGGCGTAGAAGTTAACGTGATGAACGAGAAAGTTTTCTCCGAGATGCATCGCATATAAAATTATTTCAAGGGGGTTCCCTTGTACCCCAAAGCTAAGGGGAGGCAACTTTTTTAACGTTAAAAAAGTTGCCTACTCCGAAGCGAGGGTTTTCCCTGCTGGAAACTGCGTTGCAAGTTCCCCCTTAAACCCCTCTTCAACGGAACGCCTTGCTACCATTTCATCCGGCACGGCTTAGGGCCATATCGCTCAACGTATCGCGATATGCCTAAGAACCCGGTTGAATTTATTTTCCGTGATAATTACTTGTAATAATTGATTCTTTATTTCCAGAATTCATTTTATTTGAATTTTTGTAGCATTCCTGTTATGTAAAGTTTTTCAACTATTTTCTTGTTTGGAAAAGAAGCTTTTTTTAATGTCTGCGGTTAGGGGCTTTGAGAGGTATTCTTTTTCTAGCCTTAGGAATGCGTCGCGGCTTATGTTTTTGGCTCCGTAGCGGGCTATATTGTCTGTGTAGACCTGGCTGTCTATGAGCTTTCCACCGCAGGCAAAAAAGGCTCTTGCAAAAAGAACGAATGCGCTCTTTGCGCTGTCGCTTTCCTTGGTGAACATGCTTTCGCCGCAGAAGACGCTTCCAAAAAGTTCACCGTAAAATCCGCCGGCCAGTTCCCCATTGTGCCAGACTTCAACGCTGTGGGCAAAACCCGCTTTGTGCAGGGCGCAGTAGGCCTTTATCATCTTGGGGCCAATCCAAGTTCCGTTCTGACCTTCCCTCTTTGCATCCCTGCAGCCTTCCATTACGCGCTCAAAGCATTTGTCCATGGTATAGGTGTAGGGGGTATGCTTTAGAAAGCGGTCTATGCTTTTGGGAACATGAAAATCTTCCGGCTGAATGCAAAATCGGGGGTCTGGGTTGTACCAGATTACCGGTTCTCCTTCCGCTTCGTCAAACCAGGGAAAAACACCCTGTAGGTATGCAGAATAAAGCAAGTGCAGTGGCAGCGTCTCCGTAACTGCGCAAATACCGCTTCTGTCCTCCGGCTTTTGAAATAAAAGTGGCTCGTCGTACCATATCTTGTCCGGGTCAAGCGTCTGCAAGTTGATGCTGCCGTCCTTGTCCACCGGAATGTGTTCACTTTCCATTCTGAATTGTCCCACCAAAACGTGTTCAATCTATCACAATTTGATTAGAAATTCTACAGGGAAGGTTTCTTTGAGCCGAAGCTGACTCCGAAAAAATGCGTAAATACGCAAAAATTTGGAGTAGAGTACGAGTCTGAACTTCCCATTGAGTTGCTTTTCTGTGGCAGGGATAAGGTGGGTCAGCAACCTACGCCCGATTGGAAGGGGGGCGCAGCCAGACCGCCAGAGGCGGGCCGGAGCGGGAGCGGAGCCCTGGAAAGCGGGTGGCGCAAAGGCATGGGGGCCGGTTGCAGTCAAGGAATGGATGGTGGAGCAATAAGGACTTCGTCCTAGCGACTTCGTTCTAGCGACTTCGTCCAGAAAATTCATATTTTGACACGCGTGCGTTTTTGCTGTATTCTTTTTGAATGGAATGCATTTCTTTTAACGATGTTTCTTTTACCTACCCCATGGTGGAGGGGGATTTGGATGCCGAGGGAAAGCAGATTGTGCCCAAGCCTGTGTTTTATCATTTTTCGGCGGAGCTTCCGGGCGGTTTTGTTAGCCTTGTGGGGCCAAATGGTTCGGGGAAGTCTACCTTTTTGCTTTTGGCTTCGGGCCGCATTGTTCCACAGGAGGGAAAGTGCCTTTTGTTTGGAAAGGACGTGGCTTCTTTGCCTGAGGAGCAGAAGAATCTTGTGGCTTCGGTGATTTACCAGAACATGGAATTTGAAAGCAGGGAAAAGGTTTGTTCGCTTTTGGATACGGTTTTTAAGAGCGGAAACTTTAAGGGCAAGGCTTGCGGGATTCATTCGGAGGATTTGCTTAAGGAAGTTATTGAGCAGTTTGAGCTTGGCGGCCTTCTTGACCGCGGGCTTATGGAACTTAGCAAGGGCGAGATTCAGCGGGTGCTGCTTGCCTTTAGCATGCTTTACGGTAGCGCTTCTATTTTTATGGACGAGCCGCTTTTTGCACTTGAGCCCAGGCAGAAGGAGAGTGCCCTTTCTTACATAAAGGAATTTTCTGCAAAGACCGGGACGGCTGTTTTTATTTCCATGCACGAGCTTGAGCTTAGCAAGAAGTATGCGGAAAAGGTGATGCTTTTTTATCCCGACCGCAACATAGATTTTGGCACACCGGATGAGGTTCTTACTTCCGAGGATTTGGAGAAGGCTTACGGGGTTCCGGCTTCCATGCTTAAGCATTCTGAGGACATGACCCGGGAAGAGCTTATGCAGACGGCGGAGGCTGTTCTTGCGGTGCAAAAAACTGTTCAGTAGGTGTTTTTCTAAAATCTTTTTCTAATTTTTCTGGACCGCATTTTGTATGCTAACCCGCTTTCCAGGGTGCTTGAAACTTCGTTGCGAGAGTCGCTTTCGTTGTTGGATAAATAGCGCCAAGGAGGGCGCGTTATTTTGTTATTGTAATAGCAGGTGAGTTTTCCAACGGGAAAACTCATGGGTAAAAAATTGCATGGATGCAATTTTTTACCACACGCCCTTCCAATCGGGGGTAGGCTTTGTTGTGCTAGAGGGAAGTTGTCTTTGCAAAGGTTTGCTAGAAGTCGTCCTGAATGTAAATCATTACGTCTTCGTTGGCATTTAGGCGGCGGCTAAAGTTTAGCGTAACTGTGTCGCTTGTTGCTTTTCCGACTGCATGGATTACAAAGCCGTGGGGGCGGATGTCCGGGGAATATCCGTTGTTAAAAATGCAGGGACCTGAATTGTCATAAAACAAATCGATTGCAGGCATTAGGCTTGTCTGGTCATAGGCCGTTATGTTGCCTTGCGCGTCCTTGTTGAACGAGGGCAGGTCGTGCGCTTCTGCAAATCTGTTTTGAAAAATGCAGGCTTGTATGAAGAGCTTGTAAACCTGCCGGCTAGAGTATTCCCTTCCTGTCATTTCGTGGATGGAATAAAGAACGGAGTCCATGTTTGCATAGCTGTGGTTCCTGCTCATGCTCCGAACAAATTCCGGCCCGCCGAATTCCCTTGCCAGCCATGCACCGAACGCGTATGAAGTTGCATAGGAGCAGATTGAATAATCTGAATCGCGGAATTCATCGATTCCTGAACAAAAGTAGTAGGGTTTAAAATCAGCTATTCTTGAAATCCATGGGGCTGATGAGCCGTAGCATGTTCCGAGTTGGCTGGCCATCATGTCTTCGCAGAGCATGGAGAGCATTTCGTTGTACCAGGTGTCGCTTTCTAGGCCGTAGATTGTCTTTTGCCCAAAGTGAATCATGTGCTGGAATTCGTGGAAGAGGGTGGTGAGGGCAATTTCGCTAATGGTGCTGCTTGTGTTTGAGCCGGTGCCTGATAAGTTGCAGTAGGCGGCGTCAAGATAAAAATACTTTCCTGCATTTGTGTAGGCCCTTACGTCCTGAAAGCTGTTTTTCTTGAAGTAATCTTTGCCGCCAAAGAAATAGCCTGCTATGCCGGATTTGTCTCCTGTGGCATGGTCGTTTGCAATGTCGTAAATTACTATGTTTATTAGGGAGCCTGTATCCAGGATTTTGTAAGCTTCTGACTGGTTTGAGCCGTATTGGGAGTCAAAGAGGAAGTCATATTCCTCTCCGAATATTGCACGTTCGTGGTTGTAGTGTTCTGCAAATTTGTCTGCCACGTCCTGTGCCAGGGCCGCATTGACGGTTGCCCCGCTGCATTCCGTGCCGAATGAGTCGTCCATAACCCAGACCAGGACAACGGGTGCCCCCCCGTAGTATCCGACTGCACGGAGGGTTGCGTCTTTTGCCGCATAGGAATTCATGTCCTGTGAAATATCGACGTAGATTTTTCTTGTCGGGTTTGCCATGTAGTTCTGGATGATTTGCCAGTTGTCGTATAATGAGGCATTGGGGGATGCAATTGTTGTGCGCAGGTTCAGTCCCCTTCTTGCGGCGGAACGCGATGCTCTCTTGAAGCCGGATAGTATTGTTTTTCTTAGCGCTTCGCTTTCCCGGAATGGCTTTACGGCTTTTGCTGAATAGGAGGTCTGACGTGGTGACGGGGAAGCTTGGCTTGCCGCTTTTACATAGGGGGCGCTGCTGGCGGCAGATCTTGCCGCTACCTGTTCATTTGAAAAATATGTGTAGTTGCAGGAGTAGGCTCCCGGGCAGAATTCTGGGGATATTCCTGCGGCACTGGTAACAAAGCGGGTGCTGTTCAGGGGGATTGTCTGTGAAGTTGACGGCTTGGCGTTGTTGTAGTTTGCGTAAAGAATCTTTTTTCCGTAAACGCCATACAATGTTATTGATGTTTTGTTCCCGAGCTGCTTGCAAAATTCAGAATCAGGAAGGTCGGGGCCATCGTCGATTTCGTATGCTTCTTGCTCCGAACCATCAGATGAGCTGCAGGATGTAAAGGACAGGGAAGAAAATATCCCCAAGGCAAGTGTTGCCGCAAAAACGAGGGGAATGCTTTTGTTTGCAAGGACTATTAGTGTGTTCGCTGTGTGAATAGCCATAAATCTTTTTTATAGCTTACACTATTTTTGGAAAAACGGCAAGCAGTTGCTACTACAGGGGCGGAAATCCTACGCCCGATTGGAAGGGTGGCGCAGCCAGACCGCCAGTAGGCGGGCCGGAGCGGTAGCGTAGCCCTGGAAAGCGGGTGGCGCATGGGCCTGTCCGCTCGGATTAGCAGGGGCATAAAATGGTAGAGCATGCAGGGTTACCGTCCAGAAAAGTGCAGGAAAAAATCAGTGGGTGAGGATGTAGTACTTGAAGTCGCGCTCGTTTAGGGGCTTGGAGTAGTAGTAGCCCTGGGCCATGTTGCAGCCTACGGACTTTAGGAGTTCCACGTGTTTTGCAGTTTCTACGCCTTCGCAGACCGTGAGTTTTCCCAAGTCGCGGACCATTTTTATCATGGAGGTGAGGACTATGCGGCTGGCCTGGGAGTATTCCGCGTGGTGGAGGAAGCGCTGGTCAAACTTGATTATGTCCACAGGGATTTCCGAGAGCATGTTGAGCGATGATGAGCCCGAGCCAAAGTCGTCCATGCTAACCTTGAAGTCTTCGCGGTGCAGGCGTTCGATGAAGTCCTTGATGAAGTCGTCGTTTGCGCCTGCAAAGCGTTCTTCTATTTCAAGCTCTATGTAGCGCTTGGGAATGCCGTATTTTGCCACAAGCGAATTGAGGTTTTCTATGAATGCCTTGAGGTTGTAGTTGAGCCGGGATATGTTCAGCGAGACCGGGACCAGGGGGACGTTTTCCGTCATCAGGCGGTTCATGTACTTGAATACGGTTTCGTAGACGTAGTTGTCAAGTTTTCCAACAAGTCCGTTCTTTTCAAGTACGGGGATAAAGCGGTCCGGGGGAATGAGACCGTCCTTGCTCTTCCAGCGCACAAGGGCTTCCGCTCCGCAAATCGTCTGCTTTTCAAGGCAAGTCTTGGGCTGGTAGTAGACTACGAATTCCTCGTTCTTGAGGGCTTCCTCTATGTTGTTTTCTATGAATTCCTCGTTTTCCCTCTGAACCTTGAGGTCTTCATCGTAGACCGAGAAATTTTCCACCATGCTGTCGTGGTTGCTCTTCCTTGCATAACCCGCACGGCTGATGAGTATCTTTAGCGATTCGCTGCCGTCGCTTACGGCGTTTCCGCTTTTTATTACCAGGTGGAGGTTTTCGCTCTTCCCAATCATGTCCTGCATGAGGGAAATTTCGCTTTCCATGTTGCTTAGGCAGACGGCCTCCTTTTCCTGAATCTTCTGGAAGATGTAGAAGTTGTCTGCATAGCCGCGGCCCAATACCGTGTCCTTGTTTTTTCCGAAGCACTGCATTATCTGCTTTGCTATGGAAACCAGTATCTTGTCTCCCTTTTCCGTGCCGTATATGCGGTTGATGAATGAAAAGTCGCGTACGTTTAGTTCGGTAAGGAGGAAGTTGCCCCTTTTGTAGCGCAGCATCCTGCCGGTGGCCTTTTCAAAGCCGTTGAGCGAATGGATGCGGGTAAGGTCGTCGTACTCCATCTTGTGGCGGAGTTTTGCAATGTGGTAGACGACTATTAGAAGTACGCATATTACGAAGAGGGCCAGGATTCCTGCCAGGGATGAAATCATTATGCTGCGGTTCCTCTGGCGGGAAAGCATGTCGCGGGCAAATAGGGCCTGCTGGTCGGAGAGCCTGTTGTAGTAGTTGTAGGGAAGCTGCGCAAAGGCCCTGTTTAGTATGCTTATCATGATGTTGGGGCGGTCAAGGGAGACGTAGATGCACATGGGTATTTCGTAAACGGCTCTCTGCTGCTTTTGCAGAGACTTGAATCTTCCCATTTTGAAGAGGTGGTCCAGGTAGGTGTGGTTCACTATGGCGGCATTGCACTTTCCGCTGGCAAGCTCCCTAAGGCAGGCTTCAACGCTTCCCATTATGCGCGCGTCAAAGGGAAGAAAGCGCTCGCGGAAGAAGGGCACCACGTTCAGCATGTCCTGGGGAACCGCAATTGCCTGCTCAGTGTTTACGCCCTGCTTGCGCTGCAGGGAAGTGGTGAATTCTTCTATTGTATGGCCGGGCGCACAGATAAGCACTGCATTTACGCTGTAGAAGGGATTCGTGCACCTGAGCAGCATTCCGCCCTGCTTGCTGTCCTGCATTACGGGCTGGGGAACTTCCGAAATTCCTGGCAAAAATTCTGTGTTGTCCGGCTTTTTTACTGAGTCAACCACGAATTCCATGCCAGAAATGGAAGCAACCTTTTTCCAGAAGTCGTTCTTTACGTTGAGCATTTCCGTAAGGTTGTCGCCAAGGCTGTTTTCCAGCACGTGGACCGGGGTATGCTCCTTTATGTAAGTGATTTCCTGCTCAGAAGGGTTTTCCAGGTAGAAGGTCTGCCCTTTGTTTGGACCTGCCATCATGGTTGCAAGGCGCAGTGGGTTTTCCCTCAGGATTTCCGCGGCACCCTTGTCAAGCTCCTTTATGATGGCCGCATTGGTGCTGGCAAAAAATACCCGGTATTCGCCAAGGTTCTGTATGATTTTCTGTTCGTCAGCGGGGAAGGAAATGGTTACTACGCAGGCTTCCACGTTGTTCTTTATGAATTCTTCCTCTATGTACCGCTCAATGGCAATGTGCGTAATCCGCAGGTTCAGGCCGTTTTTTGCGGAAAATTCCTCCAGAAGCTTCTGCTGCAGCGGTATGTCCTTGCATGTGCTGGTGTTTGCGCCCGACATTGCCTTTAGGTTTGCGCTGTTGAAGCTGTTTTCCTTGTAGCTGTCCACAAGCATTACGTGCTTGGTCAGAGAGGGAATTGTGCTGTAATAGAGCTTGGAGGAGGAATCCTGCTCGCTTATGTCAAATGCAAGGTCGAGCTGACCCTGCTTTAGGAGCTCCAGGGTTGCCTTGTTGGCTGCCGCTGCAGTGGATGCGTGGCCAAGGTCTACAAAATCGTATTCCCAGCCGCACTTTTTGGCCAGCAGGTCAAGGTATTCGGAATAGTAGAGCTTTAGCGACCTGGGGCTGTCGTTTGAAAGGAATTTATATGTCTCTACCGAGGGCACCCGCACCGTTCTTGCAGACAGAGCCACTGGGGAGAGTAATGTAAGTACCAACGCGGCGCAGCGGGCAATAGCCTTGGGCGCAAAAAAATAATGCTTCACTGTTTAATTCACTTTTTAATTATATGCGGCATAAAACCTTTTCTAACTATAATTGTAATCCCGAATTTGCATTTGGAAAAGTGGAATTTTAGAGTTTTTTACAAAATAATGAGGATTTTTTTCCTGGGGATTTTTTCCCTTGACTAAGAAACGCCAATGATTATAATGGAAAGCAGAGAAGGGACGTTGAGGCTTTTGCTTTTGCGTCCTTTTTTCTTTAAAAAAGTTTGGAGAGTGTTTTGGAGGAAAAAATGAAAAAATTTGCTGTCAATCTGCTTGCTTCCTGCGCGGCATTTGCAATGCTTGCCGTATTCTCTTCCTGCAACAAGAACAAGAAAGAGCTTTCCGGCGGCCTTACAATTGAACAGGGCACCCTTAAAATCGGAATGGAAGTTGGGTACCCGCCCTTTGAATACTTTGACGCTGACGGAACCACCCCAATCGGGTTCGACGTCCAGCTTGGCGCAGAAATTGCCCGCCGCCTTGGACTTAAGGTTGAATACGTGGACACAGCCTGGGATGGAATCTTTGCAGGCCTTGACACAAATCGCTATGACATAATCATATCAGCAATGACCATTACAGCCGACCGCCTTGCCAACTACAACTTCTCCAAGGCATACATCGGAAACGCCCAGTCAATCATCGTGCACAAGGACTCCGACAAGGGAATCACGACACCGTCTGATTTGGAGGGTCTCAAGGTTGGCTTCCAGGCTGAAACCACCAGCGACTTCTACATGCGCAACCTCCGCGAAAGGACAGGCCTAAACTTTGAAGGCGCCGGTTACGACAAGGTTATGAATGCCTACGACGACCTCAAATTCAAGAGGATAGACGCCGTATGCTCAGACTCCCTCGTTGCCGTAAAGTACCTTACCGAGGACAACAGCGAGTTCAAGAAGGTCTGGGAAGGCGTTGCAGAGGAATTCTTCGGCGTGTGCATCAGCAAGAAGAACCCTGAGCTTTTGGAAAAGGTGAACAAGGCCATGGACGACATGATTGCAGACGGAACCCTCTCAAAGATTTACATGAACATCTTTGGCGGGGACTTGCTTTACACAATAAAAGATTCCCCATATAATAAGTAGATTATGAATGCATTAAAGAAAATACTGGGCTGGATGCCTCAGCTTTTGGCCGGTGCCAGGATTACAATTCTCCTTACTCTGTGCGCGGTTAGCGCCGGCATCTTGCTGGGTATTTTTATTGCGCTAGGAAAAATGTCTAAGCGCAAGTGGGTGCGCAGCATCTGTTCCGCATACACCTTCTTTTTCCGCGGTACCCCCCTTCTTATGCAGCTCTATTTTGTCTACTACGGTCTGCCGGAAATAAACCGCTCCCTTACCATAAACAACCAGTTTTTGGCTGCATTTATAGCGTATTCGCTAAACAGCGCGGCCTACTGCTCTGAAATTATCCGTGCGGCTATCCAGTCAATAGACAAGGGGCAGAGCGAGGCTGCCGAAGTTCTTGGAATGAACTACTTCCAGACAATGCGCCTTGTAATTCTTCCCCAGTCAATAAAGAGGCTTGTCCCCCCGATAGGCAACGAATTCATCATGCTCCTAAAGGACGCATCCCTCGTTAGCCTTATTGCGCTTGCGGACATTACAAAGGTAACCCGCAGCATTCAGTCTTCAACAACTTCATCCCTGGTCTACATACCGGCGATGATACTCTATCTTATAATCACGGCCGTATTCACATTCTTCTTCAGAAGGCTTGAAAAACGGCACTCTGTTTATGAATAATATGGACGGTACTGGTCTTTGCCCTGCCTGTAGCCTATTTGCTAAAAACGGGGTTTAAGGCCTTTCGTCACGGGCTTTCCGGGGTTCCGCGGGTCCCTTCCCGCTCCATTGCCTCTCTCGAAGCTACGCTGCGAGTTCGGCAACGCAAGTGGTGCAAGCACCCCTTGCGCCCCTCCAATCCCGCGTAGGCTTGTACGGTAAAAACTGCCAAGAGGAGCATTTTATGTCAGAAGAAATGTCAAACGCATCGGGCGTTCAGTATATGATAAAAGCGGAAAATGTGAGCAAGAGCTTTGGCCAGCTCAAGGTTCTGGACGACGTTTCCCTTACCGTAAAGCCAAGTGAAGTGGTCTGCATAATCGGCCCCAGCGGTGCGGGAAAGTCAACCTTCCTTAGGGCAATAAACCACCTTGAGCACATTGACGGAGGCAGGGTCTTTATCGCAGGAAAGCAGGTTGCGGGAAGCGACGGCAATGGCGGCAAATTCCGCATTTCTGCAAAGGACCGCAGGAAGATTCTGCTTGACGTTGGAATGGTCTTCCAGAAGTTCAATCTTTTTCCCCACAAGACTGCGCTGGAAAACACTATGGTAGCCCCCATGAGTGTACTCAATAAGTCCAGGGAGGATGCCCGCGCCAAGGGTGTGGACCTCCTTAACCGCGTTGGCCTTGGGGACAAGATAAATTCCTACCCGGCAAAGCTTTCCGGCGGACAGCAGCAGCGTGTTGCAATTGCCAGAGCCCTTGCCATGGATCCAAAAATCATGCTCTTTGATGAACCCACATCTGCCCTTGACCCGGAGCTTGTTGGCGAAGTTCTTGGCGTAATGAAGCAGCTTGCAAAGGACGGCATGACCATGGTTGTTGTAACTCACGAGATGGGATTTGCCCGCGAGGTTGCAGACCGTGTTGTCTTTATGGAAAGCGGCCGCATCGTGGAGGAAGGCACTCCGGATCAGATTTTTAACGCTCCCCAAAATGACCGCCTAAAGAAATTCCTTGGTGCGGTTCTTGAGCAATAGCTGGAAATTCGATGGGCAAGGCTAGCCTTGTGCAAAAATCAGAGCTTATTTTCTCCAACAAAAGCCTCTGGCTTTTAATTTGGCCTCTGCTGGTGGAACAGCTTTTGCAGATTACGCTTGGAATGGCGGACGTTGCAATGGTTTCTTCCATTGGCGAGGCGGCTGTGGGCGGAGTTTCCCTTGTAGACCAGATTAACATTCTTTTGACCCAGGTTTTTGCAGCCCTTGCGACTGGCGGTGCCGTAGTGTGTTCCCAGTACATAGGTGCAAAAAGAAAGGACATGGCAAATGAAAGCGCAAGGCAGCTTTTGTATACCGTAACAATCTTTTCCCTCCTTCTGCTTGTGCTGGGTCTTGTCTTTTACAGGCAGATTCTTTCGCTAGTCTTTGGAAAAATAGAAGCGGATGTAATGCAGAGCAGCCGTCTTTATTTTTTGATTACCCTCTTTGCGCTTCCGGGGATTGCTCTTTACAGCGCGGCGGCAGCTCTTTTTAGGGCACAGGGAAATTCCCGGGTAAGCATGGCAATTGCCCTTCTTGTAAACGTTCTGAACATTGGCGGAAACGCGATAATGATTTACGGCTTAAAGTGCGGGGTTGAAGGTGTTGCTGTGCCCACGCTTGTTTCAAGGACAGCCGCCGCTTTCGTTCTTCTTGCAAGGCTATACCGCGCAAAGCCAAGCAAAGAAAATGGCTCTGTTGCATTCCTTTCTATAAGGGGAATATCCCGCCTGCACATAGAGTGGTCTATCGTTGCAAAGATTCTAAAAATTGGCATTCCCAACGGAATAGAAAATTCAGCCTTCCAGATTGGAAAAATCCTTGTACTTTCCCTCATTGCAACTTTTGGAACGGGTGCAATAGCCGCAAACGCTTCTGCAAACACCCTTGCAGCCCTTGAAGTTTTGCCCGGTGCCGCTGCAGGACTTGCCCTTTTGACGGTTGTTGGACAGTGCATTGGGGCTGGAAAAAAAGACCAGGCCGTTTACTACACAAAGAAAATCATGCTCTTTACCTACGCAGGGTTTTGGGCGCTAAACATACCCTTCCTCTTGTTTTCCAAACAGATACTGGGACTTTATTCTATGAGCCAGGAAACTACAATGCTTGCCTGGTACATGACCCTTGCCCACGGCATCTTTGGCATGCTCATCTGGCCCTTGTCCTTTACCCTGCCCAATAGCCTTAGGGCTGCAGGAGATGCCGCCTTTACCATGGTAGTTTCTTTTGTTAGCATGTGGACAATCCGGGTTGGCATGAGCTACGTCTTTAAGTACACGCAGATATTGGGTCTTGTTGGCTTTATGAACTGGCCGCTTTCTTTCTGCTCACTGGGAGTTTGGTTTGCTATGATTTTGGACTGGGTCTTGCGTTCCTTCTTTTTTGTGGTGCGCTTTGCAAATGGCTCTTGGAAAAACAAGCGGGTGGTGTAGAAGCATGGAAATCATGTTTGGGCTCCACTACCTGTCACGCTCCGCACTAATAGATATTCCTCTTCCTTGCCAAGCAATATTAAGCCATGGAGGGATTTTTTGAATGCACGTACGCCGCCATGGAGCCCTGGGAACAAAATCCCCTCCGTGGTATTTTGTTCCCGTAAGTTTTCTGCGAAAACTTACCGTATTTCTATAGCAACAAAATGACGCGCCCTCCCTGGCGCTGCTTTTAGCTAAACAATGTAGTCGAAGGACTGGATGAGCGTTAGCGAAGGGCGGATTGCGCAACGAGCAGGAATGTGCGAAGTTTCAAGCGACGGCGGTGACGCAAAGGCATGGTGGCCGATTGCAGCCAAAAAGTAGATGGTAGAGCAAGTAAAACTTCGTCCAAAAAGAACCGTCCAAAAAAACTAAAGGCACTCCATGATTTTTGAAGAGGCATTTATTCCGTCCATGGCAGAGCTTACGATTCCGCCTGAATAGCCTGAGCCTTCGCCTGCGGGATAGAGTTTTTTTAGCGCGCAACATTCGTAGCTTTCCCTGTCGCGGAGGATTCTTACCGGGGTGCTGGTGCGGGTTTCCGGGGCTATAAGAAGTGCCTCGCCGCAGATAAAGCCCTTCATCTTTTTGTTGAATTCTTTGAAGGCCTTTTCCATTCTCCTTGCAATTTGGTCGGGGAGCCATTGGTCAAGCCTGCTTGAAGTTATGCCTGGAAAGTAGGATGTTTTGGGAAGCTTTTCCTGTGGACTTTTTTTGTGGGAAAGAAAATCCTCCAAAAGTTGGGCCGGTGCCTTTTGCCCTGCCATGGAATTTTCTTTTTCTGTGGGATTTTTACCGCTGGTGGAATTTTTATCGCTGCCTGTGTTTGCCTGAAGGAAGGCTTCGCGTTCTATGGAGCTTCTAAAGTAGAGGCCTGCGAGGGCAGGACAGCCGTTTTTCTTTGCCATTTCCTTGAATTTTTCCGGTATGTCTTCTGGCCTTGTTTCCACCACGACCGCGGAATTTGACCAATTGCTGTTGCGCTTTGCGGCGGACATTCCGTTTACTACGATTGTGCCGCTTTCCGTTGCGCTTGGAACTACAAATCCGCCCGGGCACATGCAGAATGTGTATACACCGCGCTCATCTTCCTTGCCGCAGCTTGCAGCGTTGCCAGTTTTGGAACTGCCAGTCTGCTGGCTTGTAAGCGAGTATTCCGCTGCGTTCGGCATTTTGCGTCCGTGGAACTGGATTGCGTCTATTGTTGCCCTGGGGTGTTCAATGCGCACTCCTGCCGCAAATGTTTTTGCCTCTAATGCCTGGGGTGCTGTCTTTGCCAAAAGTTCGTATATGTCGCCTGCTGAATGCCCTGTTGCAAGAAGCACTGCGTCTGCAAAAAAGTCTTTTTCTTCTCCGCTTTTTGTGTTCACGGTTTTAATTCCGTCCACTGAATTTTTTCCGCTTGTAATAAAGCCCGTGCACCTTGTGTTAAAGTGGAACTCTCCGCCAAGTTCAATTATTTTTGCCCGCATGGCATTTATGATGTAGGGAAGCTTGTCTGTTCCAATGTGGGGGTGGGCATCTGTAAGGATAGAAGCGTCTGCTCCAAAGTGGTTAAAAATACGCAGCACCTGTCCCACGTTTCCGCGTTTGTTGCTTCTGGTAAAAAGCTTTCCGTCGCTAAAGGTTCCAGCCCCGCCTTCGCCAAAGCAATAGTTTGAGTCTGAATCCAAAAGTCCCCGGGTGCTTATCTTTGCAATGTCTACCTTTCTTGTTTTTGTGTCCGAACCCCGCTCTATGATTATTGGTTTTATGCCGCCTTCAAGAAGTTTTAGCGCGCCAAACAATCCTGCAGGACCTGAGCCAACTACAAGAACGCTTTTGCATTTGCTTTCTTTTACGCTCTTCCATTGGGGAAGCAGGTCTTCTTGGGATGGGGCTTCTTCGCCAATGTAGACGTCGTAGCGCATTACGAATTTTGCTTTTCCGTGCCTGGCATCTAGTGATTTCTTGGAAAAGACGAAGCTTATGTTTTCTTTTTCAGTGGTGCCTGCTGGCAAACTGAAAGCCGTTTTTGCAACAGCGGTGTCTGTTTGCAAACTGGATGCCGCTTTTTCACCGTGGGTGCCAGTTTGCAAACCGGACTCTGTTTTTCCACCGGGTGCCTTTGTTTGCAAAGAAGCCAACGCCTTCCCGCCAAGCGTGCCCTTTATAGCAGAAGCCAATGCCTTTGAACCCAGCGCCTTTTTTTCAAGCGCCTTGATAAGTTCATTTTGAATAAAGGACTGGTCCTTTTCCCTCTCCGGTAAAATCGTTATGCAAACCTGTTCAATCATAGCTAGCCGTTTACTCTCTTTAAAATGATGCAGCCGTTGTGACCGCCAAAGCCAAGCGAAGCAGATGCCGCCGCCGCAACTTCCGCCTTAACCCCTTCGTTGGCAGTGTAGTCCAAATCGCATCCGCCCTCAAAATCCTGATTTTCAAGATTGATTGTTGGTGGAATAAAGCCCTCGTTAAGCGTCTTAATGCAAAAAAGAGCCTCTATTGCCCCCGCCGCCCCAACAAGGTGTCCCGTCATGCTTTTTGTAGAAGAAATATGCAAATTTTTTGCGTGCTGTCCAAAAGCAATCTTTATCATGCTACTTTCGCTAGAGTCATTTGCCCTCGTAGAAGTTCCGTGTGCGTTGTAGTATTGAATGTTCTTGGCTTCCATGCCCGCATCTTCAAGCGCCTCTTTTACAGCCCTTGCAGCCCCGCTTCCGTCTTTTAGCGGAGCCGTAATGTGGTAGGCATCGCAGCTAGAGCCAAAGCCCGCAACTTCCGCATAGATTTTTGCCCCCCGCGCCTTTGCATGCTCGTATTCTTCCATAACAAACATTGCAGACCCTTCGGAAAGCACAAAACCGCAGCGGTCCCTGTCAAAAGGCCTGCTTGCTTTTTCTGGAGATTCGTTGAATTTGCTTGCCAATGCCATGAGGGAAGAAAAACTTGCCATGCAAAATTCAGTGATTGCAGCTTCCGTACCGCCAGAAATACAGACGTTGCACCTGCCGGAGCGGATTAAATCTGCCGCAAGACCAAGTGCATCTGTTCCCGAGGCACAAGCAGTTCCCAAAGTCCAGGAAAAGCCGGTCAGTCCATAGTAGATACTTATGTTTGCCGCCGCCTCGTTAGAAATCATCATGGGGGTTATAAGGGGAGGCATTCGTGAAGGGCCAAAGCTTGGATTGTCAAGCTTCCTAAAGCCGTCGGTTGCAGCATCCATTCCGCCAAGGCAGCAGCCAACAAGAATCCCGCACTTTTCACTTTTAAGCTCTTCAGCGGAAAATGCAGAGTCCTTAATAGCCTGTGCCGTAGCCGCAAGACAGAACTTGGAAAAACGGGCCATCTTTCGCGTTGCCTTGGAGGGAATGCCGTAGTCTTCCGTATTAAAGTTCTTGACTTCGCCTGCAATTTTTACGTCAAGGTGTCCGGCATCAAAAAGAGTAATTTGTCCTATGCCGCTTTTTCCATTCTTAACGCTATCCCAGGCTTGGTCCACGCTGTTTCCGACCGGTGAAACGCAGCCCATGCCCGTAATCACAACACGGCGTCTGGCCATCGCATCCTGCCCCTATCTGATTTTAAAGAAAATGCCCAGCAGGAAAACCGTTATCAGAATCTGAATCATAAGGAATTTAAGCAGAACCTGTGTTGGCGACCATCCGTGGTTTTTGCGCATGTGGTCATGCAAAGGAAAGCGGATTGATTCAAGAATGCTTATGTGGCAGAACCGCTTTAGCGCAACCTTCAAAAGTCCCATTCCTCCGTTTATAAGAATAATGGAAGAAGTTGCAAGAATAATCAGAGGATTGCCGCTTATCATAACGCAGATTCCGATGTAAAAGCCAAGTGCGCGTGAACCAGCATCGCCCATCAGAACGGAAGAAGGAAATGCATTGTGCCACAGGTAGCCCATAAGAACGCCCGTAAGACAGAAAGTAATCACAGCCCAGCTTGCACCGTCCTCCAGATTTGGAACAAGAAGGTATGCCGCTATGTCCTTGTGGCCAAGAATCACGTAAAAAATCATACCCATAACAATAAGGGCCAAAAGAACAAGTGTGGAACTTAATCCGTCCACGCCGTCCGTACAGTTTGTAGTGTTAACACTGGTCCAAAGCATTACCGTGCAGATAGCAATGTAAAGCCACATTGGAATGCGGATTGTGTGGCTTATAAAAGGCAGCCAGAAGTAGAGGTTTCCGTCCGCTGTATTCTTAGAAAGGCAAAATGCAAGAAGAACCGAAGCGGAAACACATATAATCAGGTCAAGCAGAGCCTTTATGTATTCGCCCCAACCCTTTGTGCTGCGGTCATCAAGGTATCCGGTAAGCATCATAAGCCATGTAAGGACAAGGATGCCTATCTGCATCCAGTCAAGCGGTGCAAAGATAAGGCTGAGCAGAACGAATATGGAAATAAAAATTACGCCGGAACCGGTCGGCTTTCCCTTTGCGGCTTCTTTTGTTAGCGTAAAGTCCCTTCCCCTGTCGCTGGGCAGGAACCTATAGAACTTAGGCAAAAGCCTTGCCGTAACCAAAAAACCGATGTAAAGAGCAAGCACGATGAGCACCGTATAGGACTGCAAAAGCCTTGCCGGTCCCCAGTATTGCTGTAAAAATCCACCCAGATGGTAAATCATCTTAAACCCCTCGAGTTTTCATTCTTTAATTTTTCAATTCTAGCAAAAAAAACAAGTCTAGTAAAGATTTTTCAAGTGTGAAAGAAATGCAAAATCTCAAAAGGCATGATATAATAGAAGAAAGGAGAATTTTATGGATAAGATTGAAGAACTTCAGAAATATGTGGACGAGGCTAAGAACATAGTTTTTTTTGGAGGTGCTGGGGTTTCTACGGAAAGCGGCATTCCTGACTTTAGGAGCGTGGACGGGCTCTACAACCAGAAGTGGGACTATCCGCCGGAAGAAATTCTTAGCTCTACTTTTTTTTATTCAAACCCAAAGGAATTCTACCGCTTTTACCGCGAAAAAATCCTTGTGGAAGGAATAAAGCCTAATGCGGCCCACCTTAAGCTTGCGGAACTGGAACAGAAGGGGAAGCTTTCTGCGGTAATCACCCAGAACATAGACGGTTTGCACCAGGCGGCTGGAAGCAAGAACGTTCTTGAGCTGCACGGTAGCACTCTGCGCAACCACTGCCCCAGGTGCGGTGCCTTTTACGACATTGACTACATGATTAAGCACAAGGACAGCCACGGCCTACCCATCTGCAAAACCTCTGGCTGCGAAACGGTCATAAAGCCGGACGTTGTCCTCTACGGAGAGAATCTTGACGAAGACGTTATCTCAAAAACGCTTTCTGCCCTAAGGGAAGCAGACCTTCTGATAATCGGCGGAACATCCCTTACCGTCTACCCGGCGGCTGGCTTTGTCCGCGCTTACACAGGAGACCGTCTTGTCCTGATTAACCGCGACGCAACCACTTCTGACTCAATAGCAAGCCTTGTAATCCACGACAGCATAGGCAAGGTGCTTTCGCAAATACGGGCCTAGGATTGTTTTGTTAGCATGCACATCAAGAGGATTTTCTGTTTGAAAACTCTTTAGGTGTGCTTGCGGTGACTGGCGAAAGGGAAAAGTCCTTGGTGTTTCTTGTTACAATCAGTTTTATTCCGGCTCTTTTTGCGCTGTATGCCTGTACTGCATCTTCAAAGTCATTCATCGGCGAAGAAAAAGCCTGTAAAATCTGCTTCTTTCCAACAGGAATGATTTTGAAATCTGAGAAGAAGTCGGAAAGATAACTTTTTTGCAGTTCAACATTTGGAAAGAATTTTTTGGACAAATAAATTATATCCGTGCACATCAAGAATAACATTTGTGTCTATAAGAATCTTCATTTGGATATCCGCCTTTCTTCCAGCAAGGCATCTAAATCCGTGTCTTTTGGAAACAGGCCAATAACTGCATTCAGGTGAGCTAGCCTTTTTTGCACGCGGCGAGAAACTTTCTTTTGCTTTTTTTCTGGAAGAATTTTCAATCCGGAAACAGAAGCTGCTTCTTTGTATTGTGCGGGATTTGCAAAAAAGTCTGCGTATGTTACGACAAGCATAATGCCTCCTCCTTGTAATAAATATACCATATTTTTGCCGGTTCGCCAACTTTTCTCTTAACGCAAAAGTCCGCACCATCCTACGCGGGGAACTCCGTTGTAATTTACGCGGGGAACTTCGTTGTAATTTACGCCCGATTGGAAGGGTGGCGTAGCCAGACCGCCGCATGGCGGGCCGGAGCGCGTAAGGCGCGTAGCCCTGGAAAGCGGGTGACGCATGGCACGTCCGGTCGGATTAGCCAAGAAATATTCTGGTAGAGCCTAAGAAAGTACCGTCCTAAAAAACTCCGTCCATAAAAATCAAAAAAATGCCCATCTTGAAATTTTCCCTGTTTTTGCGTATTCTATGTGGATAATTAGTAACCGGGGGTTTTTTATGGGACTACGCTTATATAACACGATGGGACGCCAGATGCAGGAATTTGTGCCTATTAGGCCGGGTTTTTGCGGTTTTTACGGATGCGGGCCTACGGTTTACAATTATGCCCATATAGGAAATCTGCGTGCATACGTTTTTTTGGATACTCTTGACCGCACGCTTACATTTCTTGGCTACGACAAAAAGCACGTGATGAACATAACGGACGTTGGCCACCTTACCGGTGATGCTGATGACGGCAAGGACAAGATGCTTAAGACTGCGGAGGAAAAGCACCAGTCAGTTCTGGAAGTTGCAAAATTCTATACGGATGCCTTTCTTTCGGACATTGATGCGCTGAATATCCGCCGCCCGGACGTAATTTGCAAGGCTACCGAGCACATTCCTGAGATGATTGAGCTTATAAAGCGCATTGAAGCCAACGGCCACACCTACATGGCTGGTGGAAACCTTTACTATGACGTTTCTACTTACCCGGACTACGGTAAGCTTGCCGGAATTGACATAAACGACCTTAAGGCAGGTGCCCGCATAGAGGTTGACCCAAACAAGCGCAGCCCCTACGACTTTGTGCTTTGGTTTACAAAGAGCAAGTTTGAGAACCAGGCTTTGACTTGGGATTCCCCCTGGGGAAGAGGCTATCCCGGCTGGCATATTGAATGTTCTGCAATGAGCATGAAGTACCTTGGCGAGCATTTTGACATTCACACTGGCGGTATTGACCACGTGCCCATCCACCATACCAACGAGATTGCCCAGAGCGAGGGTGCTACGGGGACGAAGTGGGTTAACTACTGGCTGCATAATGAATTCCTTGTTATTGCAAAGCCCAAGGCCTCTGCTTCCTCTGATGGCGGTTCTGCTTCCGGTGAGGCTGAGGCTGCCAAGATGAGCAAGTCCAGCGGTAACTTTTTGCGCCTTCAGTCGTTAATAGATAAAGGCTTTAGTCCGCTTGACTACCGCTTCTTCCTTTTGGGAGGCCATTACAGAAAGCAGCTTTACTTTAGCTTTGATGCCATGGAAAGCGCAAAGAACGCAAGGATGGCTCTTGTTAACCGCGTGGCAAAGCTTGTAAAGCAGGCTGGTGGCAATATTGGCGAAAAAGAATATGCAAAGGGGCAGGCTGCATCTTTGGAAGGCCTTTCTTCTTCAGCGGCAGAACTGCTTACAAAATTTAGGGAAGATTTGGAGAACGACCTTGGTACACCGGCAGCTTTGAGCCGCGTTCAAAAAGCAGTTAAGGATTCTTCCCTAAGCCCTGCTGAGTCGTTGGAGCTTGTGGGGCGCATGGACAGCGTGCTTGGCCTTGGCCTTTTGAAGAGCGCAAATGAGGCATTGCAGGCACAGAACGCCGCTTCCTTGTCCTCACAGGGGAATGCAGGGGCGGGTGCTGCCAACATAAGCCACGAGGGTGACAGCGAAGCCGCAGAGATAGACGCTTTGGTTGCGGCCAGAGTTCAGGCTAAGAAGGACAAGAACTTTGCAGAGGCGGACAGAATCCGCGATGAGCTTACGGCAAGGGGCATTGTTGTTACGGACACACCCAACGGCCCTGTCTGGGAGCGCAAAAAATAAGTTTTTAGGGGTTCCCTTTTGGCAAATCTGGTTTACAAACCGCTTTTTGCTGCCAAACGTGTAACTTGCAAGAGGGTAAGATGTTTAATAGTAAAGAGGGTTCGGCACAGCAGATAAACTGCGCTGACCCGCAGGACTTTAGAAAAGTATACAATGCCACAATGCAGCTTCTGTTCAAGGTTTCGTTCCGTATTGTGAACGACGAGGAAGTTGCCGAAGATTTAGTACACGACTCATACATCAAGGCGAACGAAAAAAAACTCGTGTTCCCTTCAATGGATGACGCAAAGTTCTGGCTTATACGCGTGGTAAAGAATGCATCGCTCAACTATGCAAAGCGCAAGGTACGCGAGGCAAAGGCCTACCACAAGGCTCTGTACGAAAACAGGCAGCACATGGATTCAGGCGAGACTGACCTTCTTAAGGCGGAGGCCATACAGAAGACCAAGGAAGCCCTGAACCTCTTGCCCGACAAGCTTAGGGAAGTGCTTATCCTGAGGGAGTACGGAGAGATGAATTACAAGGAAATAGGGCAGGCGCTGGGTATTACGGAAGGAAACGTAAAGGTCCGTGTATTCCGCGCCCGCGAACAGCTTGCCAAAATAATAGGAGAAGATGATGTCTACCTGTCCTGATTATGATATTCATTCAATTTACCTCGATGGTGAACTGCCCCAGGCTTATGTCGCTAAGTATGAGGAGCATCTGGCTTCATGCCCGGACTGCCAGGCAAAACTGGAAAAGCTCCGTAAGCTGCACAGGGTTTTTGCCCAGGATTCTGCTTCCGTGGAATTTGGCAAGGACCGCATGGAAGCTTCATGGGAAAAGCTTGAACCCCGCCTTAACTTTACAAGGACGATTGACACAAAGCCTGCAAGGAACATTCCGGCTGCAAAAAAGATGGGCTATTTTGTCGCAGGCATTGCGGCCGCTGCCGTCTTTGGCATAGTGCTTCCATTTGGCCGCGGAAAGTCGGTTCAGGTGCAGGACTTCCACCCGGTTGCCCGTGCTTCGCTGGCCACTCCTGCTTCTACGGTTTCCATGGATTCAATGCAGCTCGATGCAGTTAACCTGCTTGGCAGCGTTCAGATTCCGTCCCTTTTGGGGGAAGATTCAGGTCTTGAAAATGGAGTGCAGGGACAGGCTTCATTTAACGGCAACTTTACTTCAATGCCAACATCAGCCTATGTGCGCAATGCATCGGTAACAGGCAACTATCCGGCGACCTACGATGTCTTTACTCCGCTTCCGGAAGAGGTTATTTCTGAGCAGCAGACAAAGACAAAGGGCTTCAACTTTAAGTTCTATTCGCCCTTTGCAAACATCTCCCTGGAAATAGGGAGCGGAAATTGAAGTTCTTAAGATTGTATTTACAGCTCCTCAAGAAATACCCGTTGGCGCGTCTTCTTTCGCTGGCGGGAATTCTTCTTTTGGCATTTGCCTTTACCAGCCTTGCCCGCCACAGTTCCAGAAAAAGACCGGAAATACTTTCACTGATGCCACCGGTAAGTTCACCCGGAGAAACCGTCATTATATATGGTGAGAATTTTGGAAGCGAGCGCTTTGATTCATTTGTTGAGATTTCAGGCTCCCGCATTACGTCTTCGGGATATTCTCTTTGGACTGACAACCAAATCCGCATAGTGCTCCCTCAGACAGTGGAGGATGGACTTGTTACCGTACACACCTCATCGGGAAATTCCAACCCTTCCTTCTTTGCAAAGCAGTCTGGAATTCCCGTTGCTGTAAGGCAAAACCCTAGGACGTCGCTTCCCGTAATCAGGAGCATTGAGCCTGCAAGCGCAGAACCGGGCGACACGATTGTTATTACTGGCGCAAATTTTGGAAACGTGCGCGGAACTTCACAGGTCTATTTTTCTGCAAACCGTTCCTACACAAATGCCGCCGCCGCTCAGAAACTCACTGGACAGGCCGGTGTTTACATTTCTGCCAATGAAATGGACTTTGACTATGAATACTGGAGCGACAGCGAACTTCACGTGCGTGTCCCGGACGGAGCTGCCACTGGTTCCCTTTACGTGCAGACTGCAAACGGGATGAGCCGCAACCAGCTTTTTACCGTTGAATACAAGGCAGGACGGAGTTCATATTCTTCAAGCAGGGTATATGTGGTGCAGGTTAACGCGGACATAGAAAACCGCGGTCAGGGGCAGGATTCCCGCATAACACTTTACATACCACGCCCACCGGTATGCGCATCCCAGCCTGTCGCAAACCTTACGGAAGTGAGCCCGGAGCCCCTAATCAAGAACGACCTCCACGACATAATCCAGCAGATAGACATAAGCGGCGGTGACGGTAGCAAGCAGCGCTTTAGCCAGGTCTTTGCGGTGGAAGTCTATGCCGTTACAAGCGGAATCGACAGCAGGCAGGTTAAACGCTATTCGGACAGGCAGAGACTTTTGTACTCCATGTTCACATCATCCGACTCCTGCGTTCCTTCTTCCAGCCCGGCAATAATTCAGCTGGTTCAGTCTGTCGTGGGAAGGGAAAAGAATCCCTACAGGCAGGCCAAGCTCATCTACGATTATATAATAGGAAATTTCTCTGTATACCAAGAAGTCAGGGCAGGAAACGTAACCGTCCTTGACATGCTGGAGCAGAAGTACGGTGATGCATACGATTTTGCGGTCATGTTTACCGCCATGTGCCGTGCGGCAGGAATACCGGCCCTTCCAGTGAGCGGAATACTTGTGGAAGACAACGCAACCACGCGCAACCACTGGTGGTCAGAAGTATATTTTGAAGGCTACGGTTGGTTCCCGGTGGACGTTGCACTTGGTGCCGGCCTGAATTTTGTTCCCCAACAGGAAATTTCCAACAAGGCGGAATTCTACTTTGGCAACATGGACAACCAGCACATAATCTTTAGCAGGGGATGGACGCAGATAAAGCCCTCCCTTTTGAACAGCAAGATTGTCTACCGCCCGCGCACCTATGCCCTGCAGTCGGTCTGGGAAGAATCCAGCGATTCAATGCTTAACTACAGCTCCCTTTGGAACAACCCGACAATCATAGGCATCGAGCAGATACATTAATGCGTTCGCATTAATGCGAGCGCATTAGCGCAAGTACATTAGAAAGAGGAGTATATATGAATACAAAGGTTTTGAGTGTTGGTGGTTCAATAATTGCCCCCGGTGAAGTTGATACAAATTTTCTTGGCGAATTTTCCAAAATGGCCGTTGAATGGCTTACGTCTGATGCTGGAAACCGCCTGATTCTTGTTGCCGGTGGTGGAGCTCCTGCCCGCGTTTACCAGAACGCCTACCGCAAGGTCGCAGAGTCCTTTACGGAAGAACAGAAAAAATCCGCCGCTTTTGCAAGTGATGCAGAACTTAACAATGCCTGTGACTGGCTTGGAATTATGGCAACCCGCCTTAACGCCCAGATTCTAAAAACCGTCTTTGGTCCCCTTTGCAAGAACGACGTTGTAACAGACCCAACTGCCGCTTCCGCAGACTTTGAAGGAAAAGTTCTTGTTGCCGCAGGATGGAAGCCCGGATTTTCCACGGACAACGATGCAGTTCTCCTGGCAGAAAAATACAAGGCCAACACAGTCGTAAACCTTAGCAACATAGAAAAAGTCTACACGGATGACCCCCGCAAAAATCCGGACGCAAAGCCAATAGACACAATCTCTTGGGCAGACTTCCGCAAAATCGTTGGCGACGAATGGGTTCCCGGCAAAAACTGCCCCTTTGACCCAATTGCAAGCCGCAAAGCCCAGGAACTTTCCCTTACCGTAATCTGTGCCGGCGGAAAAAACATCCCCAACATCCGCGCCATCTTGGACGGAAAAGATTACGTAGGAACCACAATAAAATAAAGAATTCTTTTTTCTTTCTTCTGGACGGCAGGCCATTTTTTACTCTGCCCGGTCCTACAGCCCGGGCAGACTCTTCTCAAGATCCCCGCTTTCCGCGGTTTCAGCCCCGCCTCTGGCGTGGCCACTTCGTGCCGCTACAATCGGGCGTAGGCTGCTTTAAAATTCGCCGCTAAGATTCAAAATTTAGTATCTCACGAACCTTTGCTATGTTCAGGGCATCGCTTGAAAGTGGAATCATAACAAGCTTTGCCCCAACCAATTCACCCCTTCCGTCCAATCAAAAAAAAGTCAATTTGTAATTGACCATTTTTATCTCAATTTGATGTAGGATTAATTATTGTGGATTATTACGACTACAACCGCCTCTTCCGGTAAAACACGTATTCCTCTGGCATGTGCCGGGAAAAAAAATATAATTTGACTTTAGGAGGTCAACATGAAAAAATTTATCTTTGCTTTGGTTCTTTTTACGTCGCTTGCTTTTACTGCGGTTGCAGAGACACAGACTACGCATGAGGAACATAAGGAACAGATTGTCGTAATGTTTAAGAGCCTGGATGTTGATTTTAATAACATGAAAAAGGGTAAGGTAACAGGAAATGAAGTAAAGATTCCTGACGGCTGGCATGTTGTCTGCATGACTGTCGGTGAAAAAGGTAACCTTTACTGCGTCCTAGAAAAGAACTAAAACTTCGAGTTTTATATTTGCAGCAGAAAAATTGGCTCCCAGCGGTTTTTGCCCCGAAAAAAGGCTTCCGCGCTATCCCTTCGGGCACGCCGAACGCACTTGCTACGCCGTGTGTGCAGAATTTTTTTCGGTTCAAAAATCGCTTCCGCCAATTTTTCTGCTGCAACACGGAAACTCGAAATTGTACCTGATAATACTTATATTTTTCTGGTAGTGGAGCCCAAATCTGATTTCCTTGTTAACTCGAAGGTGAAGCGCTTGCGTTCAGATGCCTAAATGGTATAATCTGGCTTTATGGAAGAGATTACAATTCCCCTGGAAGTGTATAGGGCGCTTACCGATAGTGTCCGTAAATTTCAGGAAAGCCAGAACAAGTACCTAAATTTTGTGGAAAGGACGATTGCCTGCCTAAACCTTATACAGGAGTATTATGCGCTAAAGTCGCCAGAGGTGCTTGCTGCACATTTTAAAAAGACGGAAGAAGAGCTAAAGAAAAGCGGCATTGTAGTAGAAAAAGACGACAAGTTTTATGACCTGCTTAGGAAATTCCGCGAGAGGGCAGGAATGGAAGAAGTTGACCTTTACACAAGGGCTGGCTTGAGCAAGGCGGTCTTTTCCAACATCCGCTCGGAAAAATCTGTTCCCAAACAGGAAAATGTTGTCTCCCTTGCCCTTACCCTAAAGCTTAACCTTTCAGAAACAAAGCTTCTCCTAGAAAGGGCGGGGCATGCCTTTGTTCCAGGAAGCGTCTTTTCCAAAATCATAACGGATGCGCTAAGGCAAAACATTGGCAGCGTTGACGATGTAAACGAGCTGCTTGTCCGCCACGGCCTTGAACCGCTTGGTACAAAAGTTCGCTAAGGGCGTTTGTGGGTAACACAAATCTGATTTCCAGGCTATAGAGAGACCTTTAGCGTGCGCAGGTAGCTTTTTTCTTCCTCTGTAATCCTGTAGCTTTCTATGCTTTTTTGTATAGCCTTGTTGTGGGTCCATTCGTCCAATTTTTTTTGCTGAATGTAGGGCAGCACAAGGTCGTACTGCTTTGCAAGTGCCGTTGCAAAATACCAGGCCCTCATCATGTTAACATAGTATTCATCAGACTTTACCTTTGCCACCATGCTTGCGTACTGGTCACAAAAGTTTTCGTCCAAAAAGTGCTGCATCAGCATTCCTATTGCAAAGCGGACAGTGTAGGTCTTTTCTGATTTTATCCACTTTTTAATGTATGGAAGAAGCTTCTCTTTTTCTTTTTTGAATGACTTTGGCGAAAGCTGGTCGCAGGTTGCCCAGTTGTCTATGTAGGGAAGAAATTTTTCTACATGGGATACGCATTTGTCAAAATCTTTTTCCAGGGAAATTACAAAAGCATGCAGCTGGTTTTCTTCAAAATATTTATGGGGAAGGCCATTTAAAAATTCTTCAGGGGCGGCTGCCTTATCTTCCTTCCTGACCAGTTCCTTTGCAAAGGCGCGTAGGGCAGGGGTGCGTATTCCAATAATGCTGTCGCGGTCAACCGTGGGAATTATCCTTGCAGTAAAGGTTGCGTACTGGGTATCTTGCAAGGAAAATAACTGCTCTTGTATTTTGTTTGTTTTCATGAAAAAAGGTTATAGTATAAATACAGCTTTGTAAAGCGGACAGGCGTTAACTTGCAATGACGCTTGAGGAGGAAAATCCCAAGAAGATTTCAAGGCGGGCTCAAAATGCTTCAAGGGATTTCCGGTTATTTTATTCAAAGAGGTTCTTGGAGAAATATCTGTCACCACGGTCGGGCAGGACTATGACAAAGTTTCCCTTGTGCCCCTGCTCGGCAAATTTTACTGCGGCTGCAAATGCGGCTCCGCTGGAAGAGCCTGCAATGATTCCTTCCTTTTTGGCAAGTGTGCGTGCACCGTTGAATGCGTCATCGTCATTTACTTTTACAACACCGTCAACAAGACTCATGTCCATGGTTTTTGGAACAAAGTCGTTTCCGATTCCCTCTATGTTGTAGTCGCCGTGCTCACCGCCAGCCATGCTGCTTCCGACAGGGTCTGCGAGTATTCCCTTTATATTTGGATTCTTTTCCTTTAGGTAGCGGACTATGCCTGCGTATGTTCCGCCGCTTCCTGCTCCTGCAATCAGGTAGTCAATTTTTCCTTCAAGCGCATCGTAGATTTCGGGGCCTGTAGTCTTGTAGTGGGCAAGCGGGTTTGCCGGGTTTTCAAACTGCTTAAGGCTCACGCTTCCCTTTATTCTGGCCTTGATTTCTTCAGCCTTGCGGGCAGCCCCCAGCATTCCTTCTGCTCTCGGTGTGTTTACAATTTCCGCCCCCAGGGCACGCATAAGCGTCTGCTTTTCCTGGGAGAATTTTTCCGGCACCACAAAGATTACACGGTAGCCCTTGTTTAGTGCTGCAAAGGCAATTCCAAGCCCGGTGTTTCCTGCCGTTCCTTCTACGATTGTACCGCCCGGCACAAGAAGCCCCTGCTCTTCTGCTGCCTGAACCATAAAGCGGCCTGTCCTGTCCTTTACGCTTCCGCTGGGATTGTAAAGCTCAAGCTTTGCAAAAAGACTGACGCCCTCCGGCATACCGACGTTGTTCAGTTTTACGAGCGGCGTGTTTCCGACCAGCTCCTGCATTCCATTGTAATACTTCATGTTTTTCTCCGCCTCTATTAGCCTTACTGCCTGCTGGATTCGATTGCCTGGTCAACGTCGGCAATGATATCGTCCGCGCCTTCAATTCCTACAGAAAGGCGTATGAGGCCTTCCGTGATTCCAACCTTGTCGCGGATCTCCTTGGGGATTGATGCGTGGGTCATGCTGGCCGGGTGGCATGCAAGGCTTTCTACTCCGCCAAGGCTTTCTGCAAGTGCAACAAGCTTTAGTGACGAAAAGAATTTCTTGATGTCATAACCTTCGTGCAGCTCAAAGGAAATCATGGCCCCGCCGTTTTTTGCCTGCTTTTTGTTCAGCTCGTAACCAGGGTCCGTGGCAAGTCCAGGATAGTAGATGTTTCTTACTGCCGGATGCTTTTGCAGGTGGGCTGCAATTTTTTCCGCATTTGCAACATGGCGGTCTAATCTTACTCCCAAAGTTTTTATTCCGCGGATTAAAAGGAATGAGTCAAAGGGGCCTAGAACTCCGCCGGTGGCATTCTGTATGAAGGCGATTCTTTCTGCCAGAATTTTGTCGTGGACAACTGCAAGTCCTGCAACCACGTCTGAATGTCCGCCAAGGTATTTTGTTGCGCTGTGGACAACGATGTCGATTCCCTTTTCAATCGGCCGCTGAATGTAGGGTGTCATGAAGGTGTTGTCAACGATGGAAAGGATATTGTGTTTTTTTGCAAGCTTTGCAATTCCTTCAAGGTCAGTGATTGTAAGCAGGGGGTTGGCCGGGCTTTCAATCCAGATGGCCTTTACGTCATCCGTGATTTTTTCTTCGAGTGTCTTTAGGTTTGTCGTGTCTTCTATTGAATAGCTTATGCCAAAGTTCTTGAAAATTTTGTCCAGTACTCGGAAGGTACCGCCGTAGACGTTGCTGGAGATAAGGATTTTGTCTCCGCTTTTAAATAGGCTTATTACGGCAGTGCTTGCAGCCATTCCTGATGCAAAGGCAAAGCCGTGGCTTCCTCCTTCAAGTTCCGCAATCAGTGCTTCAAGGGCTGCGCGTGTGGGGTTTCCTGTGCGGGAATATTCCCAGCCCTTGTTCTGTCCCAGACCCTGCTGCTCGTAGGTGGAGGTCTGGTAGATGGGAACGTTTACCGCTCCTGTCAGCGGGTCGCCGTAGATACCCCCGTGGATTAATGCTGATTCGATTTGCCTGTAGTTTTTTTCCATAATTTATTTCCTTATCATGCTAGAATAAATGCACGCACTTTAGCGCGCAAACCGCCTATTTTTAGATGGAACATTCGTCCACAAATTTGCCGATTTCCTTTATCATGCTGATTCTCCTGCCCAGTATTCCGTGCTCGGTCGGGTATTCAACCAGGCGGTGTATGGTCTTTGACGCATTGCTTTCCTGAGTTTCCTTGTCTCCGTTGGAAAGCAGCTTCCAAAGCGGTGCAATCATTTTGTCATTTATGGATACCGAATCGTAGAGGGCGGAAATTATCAGTATGTTTTTGTCCCTTACATTCGGGTAGGCATTTGTAAATTCAAAGTTACCGCGGTTTTTGAGGATGTCCTCGTAGATTGCATCGGTTCCGTCTGAGTTCAGGATTTTGCCCTCGTTGAGCAGTGCGCTAAGGTATTCTTCCTTGGACTTCTGCAGGAGGCATGTAGGGTCGTAGGGGGCAACGAGAATAAGCCCGCGAATCCATGGAATGCTCTTTCCTGCGTTGAGTGCTGAATTTCCTCCCATGCTGTGCCCTAGCAGGAAGATGTTGTCCCTGTCCACGGCATACTTTTTTGCAAAGTCTTCGCTCCTTGCGTGGACTGCAAGGTTGTAGGCATCTTCAACGCAGTGGGTCACGAGGTATTTTCCCTGGCTGCCCCAGGCTCCGCGGTGGTGGGGAACCAAAACAACGCATCCCATTCTGCAGAGGGCGTGGCTTATGTCGTCATTCCTTGCGCTGCCCGGAAAACCGTGGAGCATTATTACGCAGGGGTGGGGCTTTTTGAATTCTCCGCTGGGCCACATGATTTCTCCGTAGATATGGCTTCCTGCGCTTACAAAATCAAGTCCGTCATAGTTTGGAAGTGCATGGGCATCCATAGCTTCCGGGTCAGAAAAAAGATAGTTCAAGTTCAAATGCGGCATATTGCACCTCCTTTTAATTATTTTCCTGCTGTCAGCTTGTGCAGTTGGCAAGGTATTTTTTCATTTCTTCTATATAAATTTGCCCAACCTCGTTAAGGATGAAGTCCTTCTTTGTGATGTAGCCTATTTCCATCACGCGGTTGATGTTTTCGCGTGTCTCGCGGAAGGGGATTGCCGTGTATGTGGAACCGTTTAGCTCCTCGCTGATGATTCCCGAACAGAGCGTGTAGCCGTTGAGGCCAACCATCAAATTCAGCATGGAGGCACGGTCGTTGGTCTTTATGGTTCGGTGGTATTCCTTGGTTGAAAGGATTTCCTCCGCAAAATAAACGGAGTCGTTGTCGTCCTGCTCAAATGACAGGCAGGGGTAGCCCGTAAGTTCTTCAAAGCTGATGGACTTGTTTGATGCAAGCGGGTGTCCTTTCCAGAGGTAGACATAGGCCTTGCATTCGATGAGCGGGTGGAATTCCAGGCCGTTGGACTTTAAAAGTTTTTGTATTACGCTGCGGTTAAAATCGCTCAGGTAGATTATTCCAATCTGGCTTTTGAGCAGAGTCACGTCTTCTATAACTTCCTTGGTACGAGTCTCGCGGATTGCGAATGCGTATTCCTCCGTATTGAATCTCTTGACCATTTCTACAAAGCTCTTTAGGGCAAAGGAATAGTGCTGGGTTGAAATTCCGAATTTCTTTTTGGAACTTTTTCCCTTCAGGTAGGGTTCCATTACCGTTTCGTAGTTAAGGTAGAGTTCCTTTGCGCTGCTTAGAAAGTCTTGCCCTTCCTGAGTGAGGGTTACGCCCCGGGAGTTGCGGTTAAAAATCTTGATTCCAAGCTCATCCTCAAGGTCGTGTATCGTGCTTGTGAGCGAGGGCTGGGATATGTAGAGCTTGTCTGCCGCCTTGTTCAGCGAGCCATATTCGGCAATACCTATAACATATTTTAGCTGCTGAAGAGTCATGATAAATCCTCCTTCAATTTGCCATGCTGTGAGCGTTGTTATAGGCAAAGGTTATAGTAAAACAAAAGCTTTGACAAATATAAATTATATATGAATCGTAATAGGTTATTCCTATAAAGTCAATAGGTTTTATAAAAATTATGGAAGAGAATGGAATCTATTGTAAAATTGTCTTTCCTTCTTTTTGCAGCATCTCTGATGGCCGGGACTTCAGTTTTTCTTGTAGACCATGGAAGGCCTGCCGCCTGTCTTGTAGTTTATTTCTTCACGGATGATTTTTTCCTGAACCATGTAGCTTACGTAGTGGCGGACAGTTACGATGGAAATGCCAAGTTTTTCTGCTATTGCGTCCACTGCCTGCCAGCCGGGGTTTTCGTTAAAGTATTGCATCAGTGAATCAAGGGTGTGCTTCTGAATTCCCTTGGGCAGGTCTTCCCTGTGGCTTTTTACGGATTTTGAAAAGAGACTGTCTATGCAGCTTTGGTCAAGCGTCGTGTTTTGCTTTAGGGTCGTAGTCCGCTCTATGAATTTTTCAAGCGAAATCTGGAAGCGTTCAAGCGTAAAGGGTTTTATAAGGTAGTCAAGTACGCCAAGGTTCATTGTTTCTTCCAGGGTTGCGGTGTCGTTTGCTGCCGTTACCATTACAACTTCCGCCTGTATCTTTTTTTGCCTTATCTGCTTTAGGGTTTCAACTCCGTCCATGAGCGGCATGAACACATCCAGTACAATCAGGTCTGCGTCTTCCTTCTGGAGGAATTCCAAAGCCTCCTGCCCGTTCTTGCATATCGATAAAACGGAAAAGTCTTTGTTCTGCTCAACGTAGTGGCTGTTTATCATTGCAACCATGGGGTCGTCTTCTACAATTAAAACTTTGTACATGCTAAATTCCTACGGTTAGTGCCTGTATAATTTTACCGTAAAGCAGCATCCTTTTCCAGTCTGGGATTCAACAAATATTTCCCCGCCAAGGCTCTGTATCAGCTGCTTGGTGTGGTAGAGGCCAAGTCCGCGTCCACTTCCCTTGGTGGAAAATCCCTTTTCAAAAATTGCTTCCCGTATGTCTTGCGGAATGCCGGGACCGGAATCCTGAACGATTAAAAGCAGGTCGCCAGGCTTTGTAAAGACTCCTACGGAAAGTTCCTTGCAGTCCTTGGGACTCCGGTTCATTGCGTCAAGGGCATTGTCAATCAGGTTGCCGGTGATTGTTACAAGCGCCTCTGACGGAATGTCTACGTCTTCTTCCTTGTAGGATGAATTTTCCTTTAGGCTGAATTTTACGTTGCATTCGCTTGCGCGTGCAATTTTTCCGATGAGCAGGGCGGCAAGGGAAGAATTTTCTATGTTGTGCATTACAAATGTTACCGTTTCCCTTTGAATGATGGAAATGTTCTGTATGTAGTTCTGGGCCTTTTCATATTCGCCAATCTGGATTAGTCCAAGTATTACGTGCAGCTTGTTTGTAAAGTCGTGGTTGTTTGCGCGCATTGAATCAACAAGGAATTTGGTTCCCTCAAAGTCTTCCGTAAAGTGGATGAATTCTTTTTTTATCTTTTTAGAAATGGTTGCGCAGGCGGCAAGTTCAATCAGGATTGCAACCACTGTTACCACGAGGAAGAGCAGCATTGTCCTTATGGTTACGGAGCGCATGGAAGTCTTTAGCCGGATTGTCATTATAAATCCCTTGTAATTTCCGTTTTCATCGTAGACTGCAGAATAGGTGCGCCTTTGCGGGCCAGAAGGACCTGTGCTGTTTTCCGTAAAGTAGTCGGAGCGTTTTATGGAAAAGTCGGGATGCTCCCCGTCGTACTGGGTGTTAATCAGCTGGTGGTGGGTGTGGTAAATCCTTGTGTTGTTTTCGTTCACTATGGAAAAAATGTCCACGTCCGAAAGGGATGCGACAACTCCGTCCATGTATGCGCATAGTTCTGTCTGACTCATTTTCCTTGTAAAGCTGTAGAGGCGGGTAATCAGCTCCGATGTGTTCTGCAGGTTCTGGTTAAAGGACTTGTTGTTTGAGTTGATGTTTATGAGCATTCCGCCCGCGCTTAAAAAAATGGTTACGAGGATTATCAGCGCAACCTGTGTAGAAGTTATTTCCTTTCTAAGAAGGTTAAGGTTTCCTTTGTTTTCCATATTACTACTATAGCATAATGAGCTTTTTTGGGGGAGTTTAGAAAGTAAAAAAAATGACACTTTAGAAAGTAAAAAAAATGGTGGCGTACTTTTTTGTTTTTTAACTTTCAAAAAAATTGAATGAATTTTTTCGTTGGGATATTATGCAGGTGTCACTTAAAAAAAGCGGCATTAAAAAATATATAAAGGAGTTTACGAATGAACTTGTCAAATCTTTTGGAATCTGGAATGTTGGTGTGCTTTGGTTTTTCTTGGCCAATCAATGTGGTAAAAGCTTACAGGGCAGGCACTGCAAAAAGCACAAGCCTTGCCTTTATTCTGCTTATTATCACAGGCTATGTTGCAGGAATCTGCGCCAAGCTGAACAACCACCAGTACAACTATGTTCTTGCAGTTTACTTCTTGAATCTTGTAATCGTAATGACAAATGTCTTGGTATATTTTAGAAACAGAGCGCTGGACAAAAAGCGCGAGGAGGTCTTTATGGGTTCAAACAATACAACAAAAGCAAACAAGGTAGTCTATGCTCACGAAGAGCAGATTATTCTTGCAGATGAAAAGAAGGAGCCGTCCGTCAGCAGCATGGTTCTTCTTGGTGGCACATACGACAAGGAAATCCCGGCGGCAAAAATCAACGATGAGTTTGAACTTGAAACAGACCTTGTTAACACAAGCACATTTGCCCTCTCCCTCAAGAATGCAAAGGAATACTTCAAGAAGTACGTCGCTTCTATCAACGTGGAAGGCATCATCCTTCACTTGGGCGAAGAAGACAAAGATCTCTTTGCCACAAACCCGACTGAGTTTGATAACCTCTACCTTTCCCTGCTTTCCACAATCAAGATGGTAAACAAGAAGTGCAGCCTTGCCTTGGTTTCTCTTGACAATCCAAAGAACGATGCCCTCGTTGCAGAGATGAACAGGCACATTGAAGGAATTGCTTCTTCCGAACAGGCAGACTTTATCAACCTTGAGAGCGCAACCCTCTGGAATCCAAAGGCCACAAAGGCTTCATCCGACTTTGCACGCAGCATGGGCCTGAACGTAAAGAAGCCAATTTACGATGTGGCAAAGATTGTCTACAGCTATGCAGCACAGAACATTGCTCACGATGCTGGAAGACTGAATATTGCAGGATAAGCCTTTCCATTCTTATTTGGAGCAGCTTGCTTGTTTTACTGTCCTTGTCATTAGCGCGCCATGTGTTCACGCAGCGTAGCTTTTCAGCGTGGCGCGTTATCTGATAAAAGAAACTTGGGGGTAACAAATGACAAGGCGGTCATTTGTTACCCGCTTTCCAGGGCTTGCCCACCTTGCGGTGCGCGGCCCGTCACTTCGTGCCGGTCGCCTTCGGCCCCTTCCAATCGGGGCTAGGCTCTGTTTTTCTGAGGATTAGATTCAGAAATGCGCCATTTCCTCCCATATTTAAGACCTGATTAAGAAAAGTTTCTTTTTGTACGATAATAAAAGTGATTAGCAAAATACAAATAACCTTCTTTGTCCCTTATGTATGTAAGGCAGCAAAGTTTTATGGAGGTCGTTATGGTTCAAGAAGTTGCTTTTTCGTCCAACCAGGATATGGATTTGGCCCTAAAAGATGTTTTTGGACAGCTTAAGAGAAGCCCGGATTTATGCACGGCAGTTATTTTTTTTGCAAGTGCCTGCTACAATTTTCCTGAACTTGCAAAACGCATTCGCGAACATTTTCCAAAGAGCCAGGTTCTTGGAACAAGCACGTCTGGCGAAATAAGCTCAGAGGGCTTTTCAAAAAAATCACTTGTCGTTACAACCCTCACAGACAATGTTACAATGGTTTCCGGCGTAATCTTTGACGACACGGACAAATTTCCAATCGTAAATAAATCAAAGATTGCAGAGGCTGCAAAAAAGGTAGGAATCACCCTTGGCCAGAACGGTGCAAACCATGATGCCTTTGCGCTAACCTTTATAAACGGCCTTTGCAATGCGGAAGAATCCACAATGGCGCTTTTGAATGCAGTCATCGGAGACAAAGATTTTATAATTGCAGGCGGTTCCGCAGGCGATGACCTTGAATTCAAACAGACTTACGTAAGCTACAATGGCGAGGTTGTTTCGCGAGGGGCTGCAGTCCTTTTCTTTAAGACCAAGAAGCGCTTTATCATAAAAAGGGAAAATATTTTTGCCCCTTCCGGAAAGAGGATGCGCCTTTCCGATGTGGACATAGAGTCTCGTACAATAAAAACAATCAACGGTCAAAGTCCAAGAAAGATGTATGCAAAGACTTTGGGCATTACGGAAGCAGAGGCACAGAATGCGGCTTTGCAGCATCCAATGGGGCGTGCTTACGGAGAAGACGTATTTATTTCTTCCATAGCAAATTTCAATCCGGACGGTTCAATCGGTATGTACTGCCGTGTCCTTCCCAATTCCGAAGTTGAACTTATGAATCCGCTTGACCCGATTAAAATTGCCGACGAAACTTGCGCTTCTTTTGCAAAAGAAATTTTCAGGCCGGGCTGCGTTCTGCTTGTAAACTGCATCCTCCGCACAATAGGCTTTGAGCAGAAGCATTTGACCACACAAGTTGCAGCGGTGTGGAAAAAATATTTCCCGGTATTCTGCGGATTTTCCAGCTACGGTGAGCAGATGGACCGCCTTAACTTTAACCAGACACTGCTTGCAATCGTAATAGAAGCGTAAGGGCATTAATAAGGAAGTGAATCATGGAACAGACATACAGCAAACAGACGCTTGTTCAGGCAGGCTTTGACATAACAAAAATTCTTATGGACATGGCTAGCCGCGAGAATGACGGAAATTCATTTTTGCGCAGTTATCTGGACAACCTTACTTCTGAAGACGGCATATACAAAAAGCAGTCGGAAGCTTTGCAGGATTTTTCTGATACAAGCCTTAGGATAAGGGACACCACTCAGGAAATCCTTGAATCCATTCAGAAGAGTTCTGTAAAAATAGACGGCATCTATTCGCAGCTGGAAGAACTCAACAGAAAGATGGACGAGATTCAGAAAAAGCGCCACGAGATGGACCGCGAGATGAACGAGCTTGAAGAATTCATCAAAAAAATCCGCGGCTTTGTAGAGAACATCCAGAACATCTCTGACCAGACAAACCTGCTTTCCTTTAACGCCTCTATAGAAGCAGCCCATGCAGGTAGTGCCGGTGCAGGATTCCGCATCATTGCAAACGAGGTTAAGAAGCTTTCCGAACAGACGCGCTCCACGTCGCTTGACATTGGCCAGCACATTGAGGAACTTAACAGAAGGGTTGTGACCGTTGTAAGGAGCAATGCCCAGTACGATGAATTCCTTAACCAGATAAGAAGCCTTACGAAAGATTCCAGTTCTTCCCTTGAAGAAATTAAAACCGACTCCATGCACAACGCAGATGCCACCGAGTCCATGTACCAGGACATCAAAGCCAACCAGGAAAACATCATGCGCTCTTCCAAAGAAGTTGAACATTCCAACATCATGCAGGTGAACGAAATTGTCCGCCGCGAAACTGAAGCCTCCATCATGATGAACGACAGGCTTTCCTTCCTCTTGCAGATGAACAATCTCTTTGACTATATTCAGAATCACAAGATAGAGGAATAAGACATAGAAGATTTTTTGCAAAAAAAAGCCCCGCTGGCGGTTGAAGCTTTTGCTCCAGTTTGCCAGCGGGGTTTTTTATTGGCTAAGCTATGCCGGGAATGTTATTATACCAATCCCTGAGCTACCATTGCAGATGCAACCTTTACGAAGCCTGCGATGTTTGCGCCGGCAACATAGTCACCTTCTGTGGCGTACTTCTTGGCTGTCTCGTAAGCGTTGTCGTGGATGTTGGTCATAATCTGCTTGAGCTTTGCGTCTACTTCTTCGAAGCTCCAGCTAAGGCGTTCTGAGTTCTGGCTCATTTCGAGGCCAGAAACTGCAACACCACCTGCGTTGGCTGCCTTTCCAGGTGCGAACATAACCTTGTTCTTCTGGAAGTGCTCGATTGCTTCTGCACGTGTAGGCATGTTTGCACCTTCTGCTACAAGCCATACTCCGTTTGCAACCATCTTCTGTGCGTCTTCAAGATAGATTTCGTCCTGTGTTGCGCATGGGAATGCAAGGTCTGCCTTTACGCCCCAAGGCTTTTCTCCCTTAAAGAACTTTGCCTTTGGATATTTCTTTACGTATTCGTCAATCTTCTTGTGCTCTGCGCGGAACTGCTTTACAAATTCAAGCTTCTCTGCGTCGATTCCGTCTTCGTCAAGGATGTAGCCGGAAGAGTCAGACATTGTGATTGCCTTACCGCCAAGCTGTGTAAGCTTTTCTACAGCGTACTGTGCAACGTTTCCGTCTCCAGATACGATGCATGTCTTACCCTTGAAGTCCTTTCCGATTTTCTTGAGCATGCAGTCTGCAAAGTAGATAAGACCGTAGCCTGTAGCTTCTGTACGGGCAAGTGAACCGCCGAATGCGAGGCCCTTTCCAGTAAGAACGCCTGTGTATTCGTTGCGGAGTCTCTTGTACTGACCGAACATATATGCAACTTCGCGTCCGCCAACACCCTTGTCACCGGCTGGAACGTCTGTGTCTGGGCCAATGTGGCGCTGGAGTTCTGTCATGAAAGACTGGCAGAAGCGCATAACTTCTGCATCGCTCTTTCCGTGTGCGTCAAAGTCTGAGCCACCCTTGCCGCCGCCCATTGGGAGGGTTGTAAGGGAATTCTTTAAAACCTGTTCAAATCCGAGGAATTTCAATACATCAAGACCAACTTCCGGGCTAAAGCGTAAGCCTCCCTTGTAAGGTCCGATTGCACTGTTGAATTGAACACGGAAGCCACGGTTTACGTGAGCCTTTCCCTGATCATCTGTCCACGGAACACGGAACATGATAATGCGTTCCGGTTCTACAAAGCGCTCAAGAACAGCATTCTTTTCCAGTTCCGGCATTTTGTCTACAACCGGAGAAATTGTTTCGAGAACAAGGCCTGCAGCCTGGAGAAAGTGTCCTTGATCTGCATAGCGTGCGCTGATTTCGTCCCATACACGTTTGCAGTAAGCGTTCTTAATATTGTATTCCATATTATAACCTCTTAGCCCTGCGTCTTCTCCGCAGGTGCTAGCAATATACTAAAGTATTTTTATTTCTTTGTAAATAAAAAGCGTGCATATTTATGCAATTTTTTGTATTTTTCTTGCGGCAGTCTTTTATATATGAAAATCAGTTTTTACGGTAATTTCTTATGCGAGCAACTCAGGAGAACAGTTCTGGGCGTAACGGAAGGAAAATCTGGGTGAAAATCCATTTGCGCGGAGCGACCGAAGGGAGTCAGAGTCCTATTACCGCGCACCATGGATTTTCAGCCAGATTTTCCTGGGAGTGGAAGCCCTGAACTGTTCTCCGTGTTTTTTTTTACAATTATTCTAATGTTAAGAAAAGAATTTTCTGCTATACTGACTTTGCAAAAGAAAGCTATTATTAAGGAAAGAAAAAATGTTGGAAAAGATGGGGGACTTTTTTAATGCCCGCTTGGATGGCTATGAAGAGCATCAGATGAATACGATTGACTCTGCGCGGGAGTTTTATCCTTTTACGGCTGCCTGTTTGCCAAGGAATGCCGGGGCAAGGGTTTTGGATTTGGGCTGCGGTACCGGGCTTGAGCTGGAGGAGTTTTTTAGGCTGAATCCGGCTGCGGTGGTTACGGGAATTGACCTTGCCAAGGGTATGCTGGATTTTTTGCGGGATAAATTTGCGGACAGAAAGATTGAGCTTGTCCTTGGTTCATACTTTGAGCTGCCTTTTGGGGAGAATCTCTTTGATGCGGCTCTTTCTGTTGAATCCCTGCACCATTTTACTAAAAAGGAAAAGATTCCGCTTTATGCAAAGCTTAGGAAGGCGCTAAAGCCAGGGGGGTATTTTATTCTTACTGACTATTTTGCGTCTTCTGATAAAGAGGAGTCTTTTTTGCGCGGGGAACTTTTGCGCTTGCGAAAGGAGCAGAACCTTCCCGACGGTGAATTCTACCACTACGACACTCCGCTGACGGTGGCCCACGAGACAGAAGCCCTTCTTGAAGCAGGTTTTTCCGCTGTGGAGGAACTTAAAAGCTGGGGAGCGACACATACGCTTAGGGTTTCGTTGTAAATTTTAGCAGGCGTTGTCCGCTCGCTCCGCGAGCTACCGAGTTACTTTGTAACTCGCGATTCATATTTCTAACTTCTATTAATTTTGGGGCGTTGCGGGGCTTTGCAAAGGGATTGCCCCGCAGAGGGGGTAGGACGCAACGAAGTGCGGCCGCAGGGGGAGGCTTACCCCTCCTTGGAAATGAATCGGTAAATTGGGAATTTGTGGCGTAGCTATAAGCGGACTTTTCTCCTGTAGTATAAAGGTAAATTTAATTGTCATTGTAATTTTTTTTGCAATGTAGTAAGATAGGCGCGATGTATGCTCTTAGGTTGGCGCTAAAAAACGTCATTTCAAGGAAAAGTTCTCTTGTAATTATACTCTTTATCTCATTTGCAATTGCGCTGCTTTTTGTTTCTAATGCCGTGTTTGACGGTACGGACCACGGTTTGGAGCGTACTTTTATAAACAGTTTTACAGGAAACATAGTCCTTCGGCCAAAGGTGGACTTTCCCCTTAGCCTTTTTGGGGACGAAACGCCTGTTACGGGGGCCCTTTCTGAAATTCCTACTCTTGTGCCCTATGCAAAGATAAAGGAGCTTGCCCTTAAGACAGAGGGAGTCAAGGATGTGGTTCCCCAAGTTACGGGCTTTGCGGCTCTTAACGTGAATGACTGCCGCATTCCCATGTCGTTTTTTGGAGTTCCGGGTGGTCAGTATACGGGACTGATGTCCAGCATTAAGATTATTGAGGGGCGGGCTTTTGCGGACGGAGAGGCTGGAATTATGCTAAGCAAGGATGCCCTGAAAAAAATCAATGAAGAGGCAGGTACGGAGCTTGGCGTTGGTTCGGAGCTTCAGGTTTTAGCGGGTAACGGCGTTTCCTTTACCATACGCTCACTTCCGCTGTCAGGAATATATACTTACGATTCGCAGAATCCCACGCTTTTTAGGATAGCCCTTGTTTCTCCGCAGACCCTGCGCGACCTTATGGGTATGCAGGACTTTTCGGAGGCGGTTAAGATAGAAGATTCCCAGATTAATCTTATAGAAGAAAACGATTCCATTGATTCCATAGACGACCTTTTTGGTGCTGCCGGTGATTTTGAGGGGGACGAGGCAGCGGGAGGCCCTGAGCTTTTGCAGAATCCTTCGGATGGGGATTCCGGCGCTTCGGCTGGCGGGATATTGGAAGGTGAAAGTTCCGTGTGGTCATATATCATCTGCATGACGGATGCCTCTGCAAACGAGAATAAAATCATCAGGCAGCTGAACAAGGCATTCGGGGAAAATGAATGGGCTGTCCAGGCAGTGAACTGGCGGGATGCGGCCGGCGGTTCGGTATACATTTCCTTCTATTTAAGAATCATCTTTAACATAGGAATTGTCCTGATTCTGCTTACTGGCTTTATCGTGGTGAACAATACGCTTACGGTTTCTTCCATATCAAGAATAGGCGAGACTGGTACCATACGCGCTCTCGGTGCAAAGCGCGGCTTTGTGATAGGTGAATTCCTATGCGAGACGTCGCTGCTTACTGTGACATCTGGCATAATCGGCTGCATTTTGGGCTGTCTCTTTACCTTCCTCTTGCAAAGGGCCCAGATTGGCATTTCCAACACTTACCTTATGCAGCTTTTTGGCGGGAAGACTCTTACCCTTGCGGTTACCGCTTCAAATGCCGTACAGAACCTCGTTTTGTCCGTAGTCCTTGCCGTGGTTGGCTGCGTCTATCCTGTTAGGGTGGCTCTCAGGGCAACTCCTGTTGAAGCTATGAGGAGGCAGGTCTAATGTTTTCCAGGGCAAAATTCTATGCAAATCTGGCAGTAAAATCTATCTTGCAGAACAGGGCACAGTACCGCTCCCTTTTTGCGGTCTGCCTTTTCGGCGTTGCGATAATCCTTGCCTCCGTCCTGATTACAGATGGAATGGTTCATGCTGTCCAGCAGAGGGCAAAGCTCTATTACGGCGGTGACCTTCAGTTTATGGGCGGTTCAAAGGACTTTGACATTCACAATCCTGGTGAATTCCTTGAAAAGATAAGACCCCATGTTGCAAATGACGTGAAATTTTACAAGCGCTTTGACTATGACGCACAGAATTCGGCATTTTACTACGAGGGGCAGAAAATCCGCCAGAGGGTTTTCAAGGGTGTTGATTTTGAGGACGAGAAGGAACTTTTCAAAAGCTTTACCTTTGTAGAGGGAGGAGCCCATGTTTCCCCAGAACACAACACGATGATTATTTCCGAGCCAATAGCGGACCGTCTTGGAATTCATGCAGGTGACATGATTACCCTGCAGCTTTACACGATAGGAAACTATACCAACACGATGAACCTTGTGGTTACAGGAATATTCCAGGATACCAGCCTTTTTGGGATGTACACTTCCTACATAGACATACAGAGCCTTCGTACGGCAACAGGCTACTCTGAGAACTATACAAACAGGATTTGCCTCAACTACGGGGAGAGGTCTCCGTCTGCAAAAGAAGTGCTTTCCCTCCAGTCTGCCTTGGAGAAGGAATTCAACATGTTCCCGCTCACGGATGACAAGCAGGCTTTTTATGCCGTACTTTTTGACGATGTTACGCCAAAGCCTATTTATGCCCTTATTACCCTGGATGCAAACATAAAGGACTTGCAGATGGTCATAAAGGCACTTTCCTTTGTCACCTTTCTGATTACCGTGATTTTGGTGGCTATAATTGCAGTCGGAATCGGCAGCACCTACAGGGTAATCGTTATGAAGCGCATTACGGAAATTGGCATATACAGGGCCATTGGCATGAAGAGTTCCGGGGTAAAGAAGGTCTTCCTCTTTGAGACTTTCTTCCTTTTGCTTGCGGGCTTTGCTTGCGGAGTGATTTTTGCCCTGCTCATATCGCTTGGGGTTTCCTACATGAACCTTTCGGTAATACCGGCCTTTGACATTTTCCTTACCGCGGGCCGCCTGATTCCAAAAATTGAGCCTGCAAAATGGCTTTTGCTCTTGGGTATTATAGCTGTAACTACGATATTGTCTGTGTTGTTTACGATACGTAACGTCGTTCACATTAGTCCTGTGAATGCCTTTGCAACAACCGCATGATTTTAGGAGTATTTAATATGAAAATTATATCTAAAGCTTCATTCGTATACGCGTCTTTCCTTCTTGCAGCGGCTTCCGCTTTTTATGCGCCAGAGCTGCATGCCCAGACTACTTCTTCCCAGGCAAAGGCTTTGCTAAAGAAAACCGACCAGAGCACGGCTTTTATGGATTCAGACTTTGCCGCAAACTATTCGATGGTTCAGAGCAAGCCGGGGCAGGGCAATTCCAACGTACAGGCCATAATGTACCGCCGCGACTCTGCCCATTCCTACACAATCCTTATAACGGCTCCTTCAAAGGACAAGGGCAAGGGCTACGTCCAGTTTGACAACAGCATCTGGTTCTACGACCCGGCAGACAAGCAGTTTGTCTTTACAAGTTCCCACGAAAGGTTCCAGGGGTCTAACGCAAACAATTCTGACCTTGTGCCCCAGCATTTTTCTACCGACTATTCTATAGAAAAGTTTTCCGACGTAATGCTTGGAAAGCTTGACTGCGTGCTTTTTGAACTAAAGGCTTCTGCAAAGAACGTGGACTATCCTACGGTAAAGCTTTGGGTTACAAAGGAAGACGGACTTATCAGAAAGAGGGAAGACTACAGCCTTTCTGGCCAACTTTTGCGCACTATGGCTATTCCTTCTTACCAGAAGTACGGCTCCCACTCTGTTCCTGACAAAATGCTTATCGTGGACAACCTTCGCGGTAAAAAGATTGACGGCAAGATGCAGTACGAAAAGACCCAGATTACCGTTACCAATGTTTCCTTTGCAAAGCAGAGCGACACGGTTTATACTAAGAAATATGTGGAAATGATGAGCAAATGATGTTTGGACGGGGGAATTTTGTAGGTGTTGCTTTAGCTGCTTGTGATAAAGCCGGCAGATTCTTTATGCACTTTTTTGCGCTTGCCTGCCTTCTTTTTGCGGGGCTTTGCTTTCCTGCAAGGCTTTATGCGCAAGGCGGACAGGGCGGGTCTGACGAAATGGATGACCTAGACTCCATGTTTGAGGATTCCTCTGATTCCGTTGGAACTGAAAGCACCCCGGTAGCAAGCACGGCTTCCCCTTCAATAAATTCCCCTGTGGGCAACATAGTCTTTAACGGCAGCGTAAAGGCAAATTTGGGCTACATACAGAAATTCCTGCCGGAAAAGGACAAGTCCCCCTACGCATCCTTCTATGCCTCAATCGGTTTTACAGCCCGTCCTTCACCAGTCCTTTGCCTGAAGGGAGATGTTCTTGCAAAGTTTCCGGACATGGAGTGGGACGTAAGAACCCTTTATTTTGACTACATCCTGCTTGACCGCATTTATCTTACCGGCGGGCGGACTGGTACAAAGTGGGGGAATTCATTCATATTTGACACCAACATCCTTGACGATGCAACCCTCTCTGTGGGCGACTCCTCCGTACTCGACACGGATGATGACGATGATTTTTGCAAGGACTTTTTTGGCATTGCGACCATTCCCATTGGGCGTGGAGAGATTCAGGCCTTGGCCCAGTATTACTACAGCGGGCCAAAGCAAAAGCTGGACAAGGAGTTCATTAGCTTTGCGGGCAGCGTTGAGTATCCCTTTGGTATGTTCTCTCTAAAAGCCTTTGCCAGAAATTGGCCTAGTGCAATTACAAAGACCCAATCGATAAGCCCTGCGGTTGGCCTTGAATTTTCCGGTGACCTTTTGGGATGGCATCTTACCACCTGGGGAAAGCTGCATACGAAGGTTCCCGACAAAAAAATTCTCTACACTTCCTATACATGGAAAAAGGAAGACTTTGACTACGCAAAGTTTGTTGGCGGCGTGAGCAGGCTCTGGCAGTTTGGCAAGGCGGGTCAAAAGATTGGCTTTGTTTCTGAATTTGAGACTGTTTTTGACAACCGTGATAAGGAAAATGGCTCGATAGTTACGAATAGCGTTGGTTTTACCGGCTCTTGGCGGCACATAGCGGGCGGAATAGTTTCTGCAAATGTGCAGTTTTTTCACAACATAGATGATACCTACGGCTCGGTGATTCCAAGCCTTTCCTTTTCAGGCCTTCCCCACGGAACAGTTTCCTTTCTTGTGCCGATCTTTTACGGCGACCAGACTACAACTTACAATGAGGTGAATATTGTTTCTACAAAAGAAAAGCCCGCGGTTCTGGTTGGCCTTGTATTCAGCCTGAATGCCGACTTCTAATTATTGCGCTGAAAAATAGAAAATGTAGTCGTAGAAGCCTTCCGCCTGTGAGCAGTGGGTGACTATTATCCAGCCGTCATAGGTTTCCTTGCTTACGTTGCGAGTTACGATGGTCATGTAGACGTTGTTGTCCGCCGTATCGTAGGAATCTGCAAGGTTTTTCTCGGCAAAATCGCGTACGTTGTAGTCTTCCTTTTCTATGTTTTCTTCCGTTATACGGTAGAAGTTTGTGAGGTTTATTGATTCTCGAAGGCTTTCGGCAATCTTGTCTGCATTGCTCCATTCCTTGTTGAAGTTGTAGCGCGAATAGGACCCCATGTAGTTTACTATTGCATCATCCTTAGTGTAGGCGTGTACTGTTACGGCCGCTGCAAGGAGTAGGGCAAAAATTGCTATTTTACGGGTTGTATTCTTCATGTTGCACCTCCAGAAGACCAGAGCATTGTTTCCAAAATTCTGGCCTTTTACATATAACAAGCGGCAGTAACAGCTGGTTACATTTAGTCGATTTTCGTCATGTCGGCAACGTCTTTTTCGTAGTCTACGCCTTCCACGTCAAAGCCGTTGATGTTAAGGAAGTCGTGGCGAAGTCCTTCAAGGTCTGTGAGTTCCGCTACGTTTTCTTCCTTTACGTTTGCCATGATTTTGTCTACTTCTGCCTGTACCGCAGGGTCAAGCTCCCAGTCGTCTATGCGGATGCGGCCTTCGCTGTCCACTGGCACTGTTCCTGCCGAGTTGTCCGCACCTGTGTAGAGGCGTTCTGCAAAGAGGCGCTCCATCTGTTCAATGCAGCCTTCGTGGGTTCCCTTTGCCTTCATTACCTTAAAGAGGGCTCCAAGGTAGAGGGAAATAATGGGGATTACCGCACTTGACCTTGTAACAAGGCCCTTGTTTTCGCTTACGTATGCGGCTCCACCCAGTGGCTTAAGCATTCCGCTGATTGTGTGTGCTCTTGCTTCCAGGTCCTTCTTTGCCGCCCCGATTGTTCCGTCGCGGTAGATTGCGTGGCTAAGCTTTGGTCCGATGTATGAGTATGCGAGGGTGCGGCATCCTTCTGCCAAGACACCTGCTTCGCTAAGCTGCTTAATCCATCTTTCCCAGTCTTCGCCGCCCATTACCTTGATTGTGTTTGGAATGTCATCGCCTTCTGCCGGCTTTGCTTCCATAAAGGAAAGGGCTCCAGTCATCATGTCCAGTGCCTGTCCTGCGTAGGTTTGTCCTACCGGCTTGATTACAGACTTGTACATTACTTTTGTGTCGGGGTCTGTCCTTACGGGGCTTGCAAGGCTGTAAACGATAAGGTCAAATTTTGCGTTCCATGCCTTTACCTTTTCTATTACCTGCTGGCGCACTTCGTCGGAAAAAGCGTCTCCGTTGAGGGTTTCAACCTTGAGGCCTGCTTCTTTTGCCTTGCGGTCAAATGCCATGTTGTTGTACCAGCCCGGGGTTCCGCCCTTTGTTTCGCGTGGCTCTTTTTCGAAAGATACACCGATTGTGTCTGCACCGTATTCAAATGCAGCGCTTATTCTGCTGGCAAGTCCGTAGCCTGTGGAGCAGCCCAATACAAGAACTGTCTTGGGGCCTTTGCCGCCTTCTTTAACTGTCTTTATTCCGCGTTTTGCCTTTTGAGCGACCGCATATTTTATCTGGCGCTCCGTTTCCTTTGCGCATCCAACCGGATGTGCGTTGATGCAGATGTTGCTGCGAATCATGGGTTTGATAACCATAAAAAACTCCTGTTATATAGAAGAAAAAGGGTTCCGTCTTAAAAATTCAGTTTGGAACACTTCTTTTGATTTTACCCCTTTTTGCCCTATTGGGTCAAGGTAAAGGTTCTTTAGCTGAAACTTGTATCTTTTTTTTTATTTGGACGGCAGCTTCTTTTGGGGTATTTGGGGCATTTGCAAAGTCCTGCTTATTTTAGAACGGCTTTTCGGGGTTCCGCCTTTCGGCTCCATTGCTGTCGCAACCCGCTTTCGCGGGCCCCTCCAATCCGGCCTCATGCCTTTGCTACGGGGACTGTGGAAGATGGCATATAAGCTTATACAGATGCTGAATCAAACTGCTTTTTTGCAAAAAACTTGACGTATTTTATTTCTGGACTTAAAATATAATGCATCAGAGAGAATTATGGAAAAAAGTTTTAACAGAAAGCTGACTCTTGAACATAAATTTTAAACATCCCCGGAATTTTCCCCTTGCGGAAGAAGCCGGGCTTTTTGTTTTTAAAGCAATAAAAATAAAATGGAGGATAAAATGAAAAAAGTTTTGCTAACCCTTATGGCGATTTTTGGACTGGGACTTGCTCTGCTTGCCACAGGCTGTGGAGGGGGTGGCGGCTCTGGTGACTATGAAGAGCCGGGCGTGGATTTGCCTCCGGAAGGCTTTGTGACTGTAGCAAGCGGAACTGTAACTGGTGGTAGCCAGTTTGCCCTGGCAGGGCAGACTTCTGACGCCTACAAGGGAGTATTCGTAGCTAATCGCACGGTAACGCTTTCACAATTCTACATCTGCGACCATGAGGTTACGCAGGGGGAATACGAGGCTGTTATGGGAAGCAACCCGAGTTATTTCTCTTCAAGCCCTGCAAGCGGAGAGACACAAGCAAAACGTCCGGTGGAACAAGTAAGCTGGTACGATGCAATCAAGTACTGCAACTTGCGGAGTAAAAATGAAAATCTGACCCCATGCTATGCGGTTAATGGAAAGACGGACACAAGTCAATGGAATACTATCAATCATATTGATGACGATGGCGATGGTTATATAGATGAAGAAGATGAAGTCGGTAGCATAACATGTGACTTTGCAGCCAACGGCTACAGACTTCCCACGGAGGCGGAGTGGGAGTACGCGGCACGAGGAGGTGCTGCGGGGTGCGAAAAATCCAATCCAGACGACTATGCTGGGACAGACGAAAGCGCAAACCTGGGAGACTACGCATGGTGTCTTGATAATAGTGGAGATAAGACCCACGAGGTAAAAAGGAAAGAAAAGAATGCGTTGGGACTCTACGACATGAGCGGGAACGTATGTGAATGGTGCTGGGACTGGCACAGCGATACCATAGCAACAGGAGAATCCGTAAATCCATCCGGTGCTTCGTCTGGCACTGCACGCGTATTCCGTGGGGGCGGTTATGCCGATGCTGAATGCCTTGTTATGTGTCGTATCAGACGTGTCCCGGGCAACCGCTATATCTATCTTGGCTTCCGCGTGGTTCGCTCAGTTAAATAAAGTTGTGGCAGACGTTATTCTTGGCCCCGACCCGGGAATCTGTGGAAGATGGCATTTAAGCTTATATAGATGCTGAAACAAGCTCAGCATGATGGCATTTTTACTTTTACAGATGCTGAAATTACTTGCTTGCGAGTACGTTCAGCTGACGGCTGGGCGGGTTGCAGTTGGCATGGGAGCTTTAAAAATTTAAGCCTACCCCCGATTGGAAGGGCTCGCCGCAGGCGAGTTGCGCTAGCAATGGAGCGGGAAGGGACCCGCGGAACCCTGGAAAGCGGGTTAGCAAGTAAAGCTTGGTCCAGATAAAAAGAAGAAAAAAAATTGAGTTTTTGGAGATAACAGATATTTTATTGAAAAATCTGCACAAATGGGGTATTATGGTCGTCTATGATAGTGAAAAAGATAATTTCGGGTCTGTTTGGAAAGCCCGATGGCGATAAAGATGATATTCCGGCTTTTCCCACGCTGCTTGAGCAGATTGTTACTTCCATGAGGCTGCTTTTTGAGAAGTCCGGCACGCTGAATGATTCCTGGAAGGAGGAAAAGGAGCAGATTGCATCCCTGCTTGAGGAAGTTGAGCACATGGAGGATGCGGAGGGGATTCTTGCCGCCAAGTTTGAGCAGGATATTCTGGGTAAGATTACCGCGTTAAGTTCTGCCTGCGACAGTGCCATTGCGGGTAAGCCTGATGCTGACGTAAAAAAGGCCCTTGCCGCGCTTCTTTCTGCGGTTAGCCAGAGGAAGGCCGTAAAGGACCGCGAGGATGCCGAATAGGCTTGGGGCAATCAGTTTTTTATAAATGATGGAGAATGAAAATAAGAATGCCACCGTTTGAGTTTTGGCTCTGCGGTGGCATTTTTTTGTTTTGCACTTCGACGGGCTCAGTGACCGCACTGCTCTGGAACTTTAGTTCACGGTCTGCTGGGTTACTGTTGAATCCATTGCATAGAGGGTGAGCACGCTGCCCTTGCTTACGGCATAGGGAATCTGCACCTGTTTGCCGGGGTGGCTGATTGTGGTGATTTCCTTTGTGTTGCCCTCTGCGTCCGTTGATTCAAGGCGTACAGGAACAGGGTAGGGGTATTCGGGCAGGTTGCATGTGAGTACGCCGTATACTGTTTCGTCTGCTTCTCCGCGTACCGGGAAGGCAAGATCCAGCGTTACGGTGCTGAATGCTTCTACTTCCGCTCCGGCCTTGTCTGTTGCGGTTACCGTTCCCGGGGCTTCTCCGCCAGCTGCATCGTGTGACTTGAATTCAAAGACCAGCTTGGAATTCTGCATTACTTCAAGCAGCTTGTCGATGGAGATTCCGGTAAAGTTTGGAACCGTTACCTTTGGCGCCTCGCTGCCGCTGCTTACGATGAGGAAGAGCTTTATTGGGTCGGATATGACCGTTCCCTCTGCCGGGTACTGGGCAAGTATTGTTCCCGCCTTTGCCGTGCTCTTCTGGTAAACTGCGGGGCGTACGTCTACGAGGGTGTTTCCGCTGAAGAGGGTCTGAAGCCTTGTCTGGACCGCATCTATGTCCTGTCCCTGGTAGTTTTCTATGCTGTCTACCGCAATTCCGCGGCTTATGGTCACTTCCACGCGCTGGGAGGCTTTTGCTATTGTTCCTCCGGGCGGATTCTGGTCAAGTACCAGTCCTTCTTCGCCCGGCCTGTCTGAATAGCGCAGGTAGAGCTTGGGGTAGAGTTCCTTTGCCTGCATTTCAAGGAAGGCTGTGGACCATGGCTTTCCGACAATGTTGGGAACCATGACCTTTTCTTCTCCCTGGACGGAGGTAAAGAATACTGCAAGGCAGGAAATCACTACCGCAGCAAAAGCCAATATAATTGTAACAAGCAGCGGAAGCCCGCCGTTTGAGAAACTTTCAACCTGATTTTTTACGCTTAGGCCAAAGCCCTTCTTTTTTGCCTTGGCCTGCTTGCCTTCATCCGCATTGTCCATGCCAAAGCCTTCTGTGCTTGCGCCCTGGTGTTCTTCATCATAAATTTCAATACTCATGCCTGCTATCCTATCATTTTATTCAATGTTATTCCAGTACGGAACCGATAAAATTTCTTGCCCCGTTCATGAAGGACTTGTAGTCCATGGCCTTTTTTGCCTGCCACTGAAGCTCCGTTGCTATTAGAACCCCGTCCCCTGTCTGGATGAGGATTCCGCGCTGCTTGTTGTAGGAAAGGACTGTGCCGGGGACTGCCGCCGTGTTTTTTGGTATGGATGAGTCCTGGTTTGCTACCTTTGCAGCATCACGAGCCTTTAGTATGCGCAGCTGGACTCCGTTGCAGCTTGTAAAGCAGCCTGGCCAGGGTGTGTATGCCCTTATCTGGGCATCTATCTTTTCCGCCGGGTTTTTCCAGTTGATTTTGCCGTCTTCCTTTTTGATTATGGTGCAGTAGCTGGCTTCTCCAATCTGGGGCTTGGCGTTGGGGAGGTTGCCTGTCCTTGATGTGTTTCGGAGGATTGTGGTTATTTCCGATGCTCCGTAGAGTGCGCACTGCTTTAAGAGGGTTTCTGCGGTTTCCGTGCCTGTTAGCGTTACCTTCTGCTCGGAGATTACGTCGCCTTCGTCTATGCCAAGGGCCATTTTCTGTACGCTAAAGCCTGTCTCGCTGTCGCAGTTTAGGATTGCCTGGTTTACCGGAGTTGCCCCGCGGTATTTGGGCAGCAGAGAAGGGTGCAGGTTTATTCCGCCGTGCTTGAATAGGGCAAAGAACTTGGGGCCCAAGATGTGGCCGTATGCAAAGCAGACAAAGATGTCCGGGTGCAGGGAGGCTATCTGCTTGCGCTCTTCTTCCCTTATGTGTTCGGGTGTAAGTATGGTTATTCCGCCGTCACGCGCTTCGTTCCAGATTTGGGCTGTGTGGCCGACTTCCGTTGGAATTAGGTCGCGGTGCCTTCCCTGTGCGGACGGAGGATTCGTAAGCACGCCTACGATTTTGTATTCCTGTTCGGGGGTCTGGCGGGACATTTCGCTGTCCCTTAGAATCAGTTCAAGGGCTTTTGCAGAAGCCTGTGGGCTTCCCCCGTAAATTACTCTAAGCATTTTTTAGGCATTTCCTTTCTTTGCATTTTTTGCGGCTATTTTTGCCGCTATACTCTTGGCCTTTGCCTCTTTTTGGGCTGCCTTTTTTTGGGCCCGCTCGGCCCTTTTCTTAAAGTCGGAGATTATCCTTTCCTTTTCTTCCTCGCTGCCGTGGTCTATGTAGAGGATACCGTCCAGGTGGTCATTTTCGTGCTGGATTATGCGGGCAAGGAGACCGTCTGCGTTCTCAATGGCGAATGGCTTGCCGAATTCATTAAGTGCGCTTACGGAAACCTTTGCAGGGCGGCTGATGTTTTCGTTTTCGCCCGGAATTGAAAGGCACCCTTCCTCGTAGTCGCAAAGCTCGGCGGAGGTTTTTGTGATTACCGGGTTGATGAATACCCTGCGCACCTCGTCGTCTGACATTGCAACGAAAAACCTCTTTGCAATGCCAACCTGGGGGGCTGCAAGGCCTACACCGTTTGCGCTTATCATTGTCTGGAACATTTCGTCAAAGAGCTTCCTCATTGAGTCGTCTATTTCTTCCGGTTTTACTTCCTCGCACTTCTGCCTGAGGACTTCTTCGCCAAGTTTGTAAATCTTCATTCATGTCTCCAAATATGGAAAATGCTGATTAGCCGTTGGTTTTGCAGTAATCAGTATCTCCAAAATTTTGTTTCTTACTGGTCAAGGCGCAATCGGGCAGCCTTTGCGTGTGCCGCAAGCCCCTCTGCGTCGCCTAGGAAGCCTGCCGCAGCCGCAGAACGCTCGTAGCCCCGTCCGGCTTTTGTGCGCAGCGTGGTGACTGTTTTTAGGAAGACCCTTACCGAAAGGCCTCCTGTGAACCTCGCGCTGCCCGATGTTGGCAGGGTGTGGTTAAGGCCGGCTGCATAGTCGCCGAATACTTCCGCAGAACCGTGTCCGATGAAGAGTGAGCCGAAGTTTCTTGCCTCCGCCTGCACTTTGTCGCGCACTGGGCCTTCTTCCATGGCAAGCTCCAGGTGCTCGGGTGCCTTTTTGTTGGCAAGCTCCAGGGCTTCTTCTATGGAATCCGTTATGATTATGCGGCCGAATGTGTCTATGCTCTTCCTTGCGATTTCCTTTGTTGGCAAAAGCTCAATCTGCCGCTCTATTTCCTCTGCAACCTTTTTTGCAAGCTCCGCATCCGGGGTGGCCATAACCGCCTGCGCAACAACATCGTGCTCTGCCTGTGCAAGAAGGTCTGCCGCAACCCACTGGGGGTTTGCAGAAGAGTCTGCGATGACGAAGACTTCCGTTGGCCCTGCAACCATGTCTATGCCGGCATTTCCGTAGATAAGCTTCTTTGCCTCCGAGACGAATTTGTTTCCCGGCCCAACGATTACGTCCGCACGGGGAATGCTCTCCGTACCGAATGCCATTGCGGCGATTGCCTGGCTTCCACCAAGCGCAAATACCCTTGTAGCCCCGCAGATGTATGCGGCTGCCATTATGTTTTCGTCTGCATAGGGTTTTCCGCCCTCAAAAGGCTTTCCGGGGATGCCGCTTCCCTGCTTCTTTGCATTTTCAAGGTCGTCAGGGTGGACTCTTGGCGGAGTACAGAGGATTATGTCTTTTACGCCTGCTGCAACTGCCGGTGTTATGGTCATTATGACGCTGCTTACCAGGGGAAACCTTCCGGCAGGTACATAGGCACCTGCCCTGTCAACGGCTATGTTCCTCTGGCCGGTAAAGATGCCCGGTTCCAGCTCTATCTCAAAGTCATCAAAGGATTCCCTCTGCTTTTTGGCAAACCTGAGGGCAAGGTCGTGGGAGTAGCAGATGGAATTGTAAAGGTCCGGGTCTTTTCTTTCCATCTTTTCGGCTGCTGCCTTTAGCTCTTCCTGCGGAATTTCCAGCTTTGCCGGGGAAGAAAGGTCAAATTTGCGGCTGTAGTCGCGAAGGGCCTGGTCCCCGCGCTGCCTTACGTCCTTTAGTACGTCACGGACGGTCTGGATTGAATCCCCGAAGTCGCGTCCTGAGAAAAAACTTTCTTCTACATCTTTTGCATTTTGAATTTTTATCATCTTGTCCCTCAGCCTGCAATATATCATATTTCGGCATGTTTTTCCAGTAGTGGTGTACTTTAATCTGTGGGGGGGGAAGTCTGCTTGAAGCTACGCTGCAAGTTCCTCCTGCGGCCGCACTTTGTTGCGTTCCCCCCCCCTGCGGGGACACCCCCGCAACGCCCCCGAAAATTGACGAATCGAAGCGAACGGACAAGGACTGATTAAGACTCTGCATCCCCAGCCTAGCCCCGATTGGAAGGGCGAGTTGCTTGCAACTCGTTGCCTTTAGGCAATGGAGCGGGTAGGGTCCCGCGGAACCCTGGAAAGCGGGATAAAATGCCTCCATGCAATTTATACCCACAAGTTTCCTGCGGAAACTTGCATTGTCTTTCTTGCTGCCAAATAAAGCGCCCCGCTGGAAGCTTCGCTGCGTGAACCCATGGCGCTGCTTGTTTGACAGGGGGTATAAATTGTATGGTTTGGCCGGTCACGGAGTGCCGGACACAGTAAAAATAGGAGTACGCTCCAGAATAGTCTTAAAAAGCCTTAAAAAGTTGATTTTTTCTAGGTTGCCTTATAAAAATTCTATGGTATAATTAAGGTAAATGAAGCTTACAAAAACGAACACTGCAAACAAAGATGAAAATCCTCAGGAAATCACGGCTCTGATTGACCACAAGCAGATTGACGCGGAATTCAACTACGGCGTGCTGAAGGACCTTCTCTTTTTTTCCACCTTTGTGCTTCTTATGCTGGCAGCTTTTTCCTTTGTTCCGGGGTTGTACAGGCTGGAGACCATTTTTAACGCCCGCTCAAAGGTTTTGTATGTCGTTTTCTTCTTCATGTGCCTTGTCTGGTTTGCATTTGTGAACGTTTTCCGGGCTTTTTCCCTCAGGCACTCGCGCATACAGGTCTACATGTTCTTTTTTACCTGCTACTCTCTGGGCGTTCTCTTTAACCTTAGCATGCCCCTGCCGCACCCCTTTGTCCTTGTAATCGGTTTCCGCATACTGGCAGCCGTCCTCATCCGGGACAACAGCGCAAGGTCGGAGGTATTCAACAACATCGTAATCATACTTGCAGTATTCGGGGCATCCTACCGCTACAAGCCGACCGACGTTTTCCTCATTGACGTTATAGCGGCCTCCATGTTCACCAGCCTAAGCATGGTCCTTTCCAGCATTTTCCGCAAGAACGAGAGGCGGAACGAGGAAATGAACCTTAAGCTTGTCAATTCCGAGATTGAGGTGGAAAAGGCCAAGAATTCGGCAAAGACTTCCTTCATTGCCAACATGTCGCATGAAATCCGCACGCCTATAAATTCAATCATGGGACTGAACGAGATGCTCATCAGGGAGACAAAGGAACCCAAAGTGCTTGAGTATGCCCGAAACATAAAGAGCTCCAGCAACACCCTGCTAAAAATCGTAAGCGACATCCTTGACTTTTCAAAGATTGAATCGGGCAAGATGGAAATCATCAATGCCGAATACGAGCTTTCCTCCGTCGTAACCGACCTGATTAACATGATAAGCCCCAGAATCAAGGACAAGAACCTGAAATTCAAGCTGGACATCAACCCCGGCATCCCCCACCTTCTGAACGGCGACGAAATCCGCGTAAAGCAGTGCATGCTGAACCTGCTTACAAATGCGGCAAAATACACGGACGCTGGCACCGTAACCATGTCCATGGACTACGAGACCAAGGATGAGAACACAATCTACCTTATATTCCGCGTAAAGGACACCGGCATCGGAATTAAGCCAGAGGATGTGCCCAAGCTTTTTACCGTGTTTGAGCGTCTTGACGAGCGGCGCAACCGCACAATAGAAGGCTCTGGCCTTGGACTTAACATAGTGAGCATGCTGCTGGGGCTTATGGGCTCCAGGCTTGACGTTAAGAGCGAATACGGCTCCGGCTCGGAATTTTCCTTTAAGGTGGAGCAGAGGGTCGTCTGGTGGGATCCCATCGGCGACTTTGACGAAAGCTACGAGAACTACCTGCAGGGCCTCGACAACTACAAGGAGACTTTCCACGCGCCTGACGCACACATTCTCATCGTTGACGACACAAAGATGAACATCATAGTTGCCGTTGGGCTGCTCAAGGACACCCAGGTACAGGTTGACACAGCCCTCAGCGCTCAGGAAATGTTTGACATGGTGTGCCGCAAGCACTACGACGTTATTTTCCTTGACCACCGCATGCCCAACATAGACGGGGTTGAAGCCTTCCACCTTATGCAGGCCATGGACGGGAACCTTAACCTCAAGACTCCCGTAGTTGCCCTTACCGCAAACGTCGTATCGGGTGCCAGGGACTTTTATATCAACGAAGGTTTTGCCGACTACCTTGCAAAGCCTGTTGACAGCGACAAGATAGAAAAGGTCTTGATAAAGCTTTTACCACCATCCCTTGTCCAAAGGAATTTGGGAATCATGACCGACACGAAGCGGGGTGGAGAAGATGAGAATTCCTTCCTTACATTGCCTTCTTCAAAGAACTCCAAAATTCCCCAGGGGCTTTCCGGCATAGACTTTGAGACTGCAATGCAGAACTGCGGCGACGAGGACATCCTGCTGATTGCACTAAAGGAATACTACAACAACATAACAAAGCGTGCCAACGACATAGAGTCTTATGCCGCCAAAAAAGACTTTAAGAACTACACGATACAGACCCACGCCCTAAAAAGCTCTTCCAAGCTCATAGGTGCAATGGAACTTTCCGAACAGGCCGCCTACCTTGAAAAGTGCGGTGACGAAAAGAACGAAGCAGAAATAGAAGCTAAAACCCCAGCCCTTCTGACCCTCTACAGAAGCTATGCGGAAAAGCTGTCGCCTCTTTATCCCAAAGACTCCGGACAGCAGGATGGGAAAAAGGCAAGCAAAGAGGTGATTGACGGGCAGAAATTCAGCGAGGCCATGTCTGCCCTAAGGGAGTATGCCCAGTCATTCGACTTTAACGCAGCTGACAGCATCGTACAAATGCTGGACGGCTACGAAATTCCAGATTCAAAAAAAGAGTTTTACGAGCAAATAAAGCAGTATATCCGCTCTGGAGATTCTGCCGCAATTGTAGAAGCCTTAAAGGAGTGTTAGTATGGAAAAGAGAATATTGTTCATAAGCAGTTTTGCAGAAAGTTTTTTGATAACCGCCCTTGCCAAGACTCTGGAAAACGGCGGCTACGAGGTTGTGTTTGCCCAGCCCCATCCAAAAGAAATTGCGGAGATGAAGAACAGGCCGTCCATTTCCTTACTCTACCTGGACAATGACGCTACGGCCTATGTCTCCACCCTGGAATACTATGCAGAAAGGCTTTCCCACCAGACCATAGACGACCCGGTTTATTTCTTCCTCATCGGCAACACCGTAGAGCTGGACATTGCCTACCGTTCGCTCCCCAAGTCCCTCATAAGCGCAGTATTCAAGCGTCCTGTAAACACAACGGACCTAATCACCCAGCTTGACCTAATAAGCACGGGCTACAACTACGAGGCGGAACTTCCCGGCGTAATCAAGCCCAATGCAGGCGGCCCGGAGGACTCTTCCAAGAAAAAGATTCTCCTTGTAGACGACGACTCTGCCCTGTTGCGCTCAATGCAGACCTTGCTAGGCAACAAGTACAACGTCTACATTACAAACTCCGGCATGAACACAATAACCTTCCTAAAGAACCACACCGTAGACCTTATTCTCTTGGACTACGAAATGCCAATCCTTTCGGGGCAGGAAGTCTTCCGCATCCTAAAGAGCGAACAGGCCACCATGAACATACCTGTAATCTTCCTTACCTCCAAGGACGACAAAAACATCGTAAAGAAGGTCCTGGAACTAAAGCCCGCAAACTACCTTCTAAAGCCTGTATCGCCAGCCGTCCTTAACCAGACCCTCGACGAATTCTTTAAGGAGCAGGAAAAAGAAGCCGAGCGCAAAAAGAAGCAAGCCGAAGCCGACCAGTACCTGGAGGAACTGGAATCCGCAGACGAATAGCATTTTACCCAAAGGGGGGAAAGCCTTCCCCCTGGCCTCAGCCCTGCGGTCTTCGGCACACCCCCTTCTGCGGGCTCAAACGCCGCCCGCAATCCCTGCTAAGTTTTATTTCAAGTTCGCATATAATTATCGCGAGTTTCCGCAGGAAACTCGGTAGCAACCGAAGGTTGCAGACAACGCCCCAAAGCGATTTTTGTTAGCAATAAATTCTGCACTTGTCTTCTATAAAATTTATTAAGCCACTATTCAATGTAACTTCAATAAAATAAAATTGTTCTTTTAATGAAAACTTAAAGCAAAAGGAGTTCCTCATGAAAAGAATTTGTAAATTCTCCACATTAATCCTTGTGTCTGCATTACTAGTTTCAAGCTCATTCGCACAAGGCAAGGCAAAAGGCAAAGTTGCACCAAAAGCCAAACCTGCACCCGTAAAGCCGGAAAAGAAATTATCACCAAAAGATCCTCCAGTAAAAGGCGAAAAGGGAGCAATCATTGTAAACGGAAAGGCCTATTCAAAGGCAAGTGAAGTTTTGGTAAAGGGCGGTTCCACAAAAGGCGCTGCCGTTGAGCACGGAGACTCAAGCCTGCTGGACGACGTGCCAAACGTAGATTCATTCTATATCGGAAAGTACGAAGTAACGCAGGAATTCTACGAAGCCGTTCTGGCTGGCGAAACAGTTTCTACAAAAAGCGGCAAAATTTTCGAACTTGACGCAAAGCCTTCCAGCTCACTGGAAAAATCTCTTGTAAAGGGAGAAACCCAAAAATACCGCCCTGTAGAAAACGTAACCTGGTACGATGCCGTAAACTTCTGCAACGTGCTCAGTAAAAAGACAGGGCTTGAACCAGTCTACAAGATTGAAATCAATAAAATAGAAGAAACAAAGGTCGGTAATTACATAGAAAAGCACATCATGGATGCTACAGTGTCCATCAACAAGAATGCCAACGGCTACAGGCTTCCATCTGAACCTGAATGGGAATATGCTGCCCGCGGTGGCGATGCCTCTGCTCCCGACTGGAGCTTTGCATTCAGCGGTTCACAGTCAAAGACCTACAAAAAAACCGACATGTCTTCCCCCGACTTGGACAAGGTTGCATGGTATGTCTACAACCTTACTACCGGCAAGACAGGAAAGGAAAAGGTTGCAAAGGACACACCAGGCTACTGCACGCACGAAGTTGGCCTAAAGGCTGCTAACAAGCTTGGCCTTTACGACATGAGCGGAAATGTTTACGAATGGTGCTATGACCTTGGCGAAGACGACGGTGAGCGCATTGTACGCGGCGGCAACTACTGCTCAAGCGCAAGGGCTGCAACCGTAACCGCATGGGATGATGCCCCAATGACTCAGCATCACTCAGGCGTTGGCTTCCGCGTTGCAAGAAACGCAAAATAAAGCACAAGCCACATAAGTTCATTGCCGTGCGTCGGTTGGTGAGCATAGTCGAACCATGACACGGCAAAACTTGCCCCCTTGCCTTTGGTAAGGGGGTGCTTTTTTAGAAAATCTTGTGCAAAGTGCGTATCTTTCTAAGGCTTGGATTCTGCGCAATAAGGTGCAGCTTGATTGTGTCAAACATGGCAATCTTGCAGTGAAGGTTTATATCCGTCTTTAAAAAGTCAATGTCCTCTTTTTTTAGCGAAGACAAAAAATCAAAGCAGGCAAAAAATGAAGAGGTAAATTCATCATCATTCAAAGGAATGGATGTGTCGCGGTATTTTTTTAAATAACAGTTTTCAAGCGTGTTATAAGAAGACAAAAAATTATTGTACGAAGGAAAAAAAGACAAGTTTTTCAGTTCCATAAAAAACTAATCGGAATATTTCTGCTTCTATTTTAGTAATTACTTAAAAAGTATTTTCAAGGGAGTGCCCTTGTACCCCAGACTTGGAGGGGGAAAACCAGCTCGGAGTCCGAAGCCCGCAGTTTTTCCCCCTCCAAACCTCCCTTCGACGGTACGCGCTTGCTACCATCTCATCTTGGGCACGGCTTAGGGGTTCCCCCTAAGAACCCCGGTTGTTAACAGATGTTTTTTGGTGAATGTCCCTTCGACGGGCTCAGGGAACGTGATTCTTTCTTGCCAAGGAATATCAAGCCAGGGAGGGCGGGTTAGCAGCATGCAGAATTGCGAAGCGATTCTGCAATCCCAAGAAAAATACACGGAGGGATTTTTCTTGGGCAGGCACGGCTTGACGCTGCGCTGCCAGTTGGGAGCCGCGCCCAAAACTGATTTATGTGTTTAGAACTGCACGTCGTTTGTCTTTAGGCAGAAGCAGTCATAGTTTTGAACCCGGTATGACTGGAAAACACCTGTAACCGTTATGCTCTTTCCTTCCGCGGGGTAGTCCTTTGGGTACTGGTGGTTCCCCTCCCAGACAAATTCAATTCCCTGCTGGCAGCATGCCGTTGCATCCAAAATCACTACCGCAAAGGCTTTTTTCCTGCCAAATTCCGGCGGCAGGTCGTAGGATGCAAATGTTCCCTTTATCTTTACCGTCTTTCCCAAGTAACGCTCCGGCTCTGCAATCATGTTGAAGAGCTGGGAATACACAATCGTTGTGCTCATCTTTGTAAGGTCAACGTCTACCTTTGTGGCCTTTTTCTGCTGGGCACTTGCCCTTGTTGCTTGAAAGAAAATTAAAATCAATGTAAATGCAAAAAGAAATTTTTTCATCTTAGCTTCTCCTTGTAATTTTTCCCAAAAGGGTGAATGCAAAAAATGTTATTGCGTCTGCCGCAACTATCGTACAGCCTACGGGGGTTCCTTTTATTATAGAAAAGAGCATTCCGCTGAGTGCGCACAAGACGGAGACTATTGCAGAGCAAAGCGTTACGCTCATAAATGTCTTGAACAGGCGCATCGCAGAAAGCACTGGGAATATTATGAGTGCAGAAATAAGAAGCGAGCCTACAAGGTTCATTGCAAGAACGATTATCACCGCTGTTACGCAGGCAATTGCAAAGTTGTATGTCTTGGTGGACACCCCGGAAGAAGCCGCAAAGGTTTCGTCAAAGGTTATGGCAAAAATCTTGTTGTAGAACATGATGTAAAAAATAATTGTGAATGCAGAAAGGATTATGCAAAGGATGACATCGACTGATGAAAGGGTCAGTATGGAAGTGGAGCCAAAGAGTGTGCTGCAAACATCCCCGGAAACATTTGGCCCTGTTGTAAACTGGTTCTTCAAGAGGTAGCCCAAGGCAAGTGAGCCTGTTGAAATCATGGCTATTGTAGCATCGCCCTTTATCTTTGAATTCTGGTTTCCGCAGAGAATAAAGATTGCGCAAAGCACCGTAAGCGGAAGGGTAAGGTACATGGTGTTTGAAAAGTGCAGTATGCCCGCTACAACCATTATTCCGAATGCCGCATGGGAAAGACCGTCCCCTATGTAGGAAAACCTCTTTAGCACAAGGGGAACACCGAGCAGGGAAGAGCAAAGCGCAATAAGAATTCCCACTATGAGCGCAGACCTTACGAAGGGATATTCAAGATACATGGAAAGTGTTTCTATAATGCTCATTGTCTTTCTCCTTTTTCTATGTAGCATTCATTCCCCAGGTGAAGGATTCTGTGGGCCCATTTTTTTATTCCCTGAACATCGTGGGAAATCATTATTATGGTCATGGGCTTTTCCTTCCTTGTGTTCAGTTCATAGATAAGATTGTACATGTTTTCCGTTGCCTGGGGGTCAAGGCCTGTTACAGGTTCATCAAGTAAAAGTGCGTGTTCTGCCGCGCAAAGTGCCCTTGCCAAAAGAACCCTCTGCATCTGTCCGCCTGAAAGCTCACGGTAGCAGCATTTTGCAAGGTTAAGTATGCCCGTATCCTGCATTGCTTTTTCTGCCGTTTTCTTTTGTTCCTTTGAATAGCATATAAAAAAGTGACCGTGCCTCTGGCAACCTGTCCTTACAATTTCTTCCACGGAAGCGGGGAAGTCCTTCTGCACCTCTGTCTGCTGGGGAAGGTAGCCTATGCTGCCGGGACAAAAATTTTTCCCCGGTATGATTTTTCCGCCCATTGGTTTTTGTAGAGAAAGCAGGGTTTTTATTAGGGTGGATTTTCCGGCTCCGTTTTCTCCCACGATGCAAAAGTATTCTCCTTCATTTACGCTAAAGTTAAGCCCGGAAATAATTTCTTTTGCACCATAGCCTAAAGATAAATCCTTGCAGGTAAAGAGTTCCAATTTGCACTCCTTTAAAATATTAGAATAAAAATTGAATTAAAGTTAAACACTAATAAGATTTCTTTAAGCTGGGGTCAGTTTGAAAGCTTTATTTTTTTTGTGACAGATGTTTTTACTGCTAATTCTATTTTTGGTACAGCAAACTTTGCCGCTATAAATTCTATGTTGGCCAGGGCTTTTTTGCAGGGCTTAATTCCGTCCGTAGCGCTTTGCAGGGATGCTTCTGCCGTCATAATCACAGCGCATACAGGGCAGTCGCTTCCGGAGCAGTCGTGGTCAATTTCTCCTGCCGCAAAGTGAATGGAAGCCAGGGACGCGCACAAGAACACGATTGCAAGTGCTAGCGTTAAGAGAGAATTTTTTGTGCTTTCCATTTTTTTAGCAATTCCTGCTGAACCGAATTCGCTTTTCATAAAAAGATGCTGTTTGCTCCCGGCTACGAAGCCATGTCCCCATTATTGCATTTTTTCCAACTAACGTAAAGCCATGGGCTAAACAGAAATCAATTTTGAAAACTTCCTTCCGTTATCAAAATAAGGGTTTCGCTTTCTTCTAAACGAAAACCTTCTGAAAAAATGGAAAGCATATATTCTTTATTTTCTTTTAGTTCAGAACAATCATAATTTATTTCTTGAACTGTATTTGTAACAGTCGTTGCTGTTTTGGGAGAATTTACTGTCCATGAATATGTATTATCATTTTTTTCAAAAGAGGAAGTTTTACCTGTTGTACTTATATTTGAACTTGTACTGGTTTTTGAAAAATGAAGTGTGAATGCCTTGCCAGAAGGGATCTTGATGGCATCGCTTCCTGTTTTTATCTTTTCTATTTTTATGTTATTAACTTTAGATAGCTTATAATCAGAATCAGAAGAATCATCAATTATATGAATAATAGCTGATGGCTGTTCTTTTATATTTATATAATCTGTGTAAGTTTCTGTAGACTTGCAAGCTGTAAAAAAAATAGCAAGAATCAAACTTGTGATAATATAATTTTTTTGTTTCATACTTTTTTCCTCTTAATAAGTAGTCCTGTTGGCTTGGTCAGTTTGGCGGATTTGAAGCTTTGTTATGTGCAATTTTACAGCATCTGCTCCAACAGTCCAATCAAATATTCCCACCACAGCTCGCTTTTAAACTGTGGAGTAAAAGCAGATGGAAGCAAAAATCTGCGCATTTCGAATAAAAAGTCTTTTTGTCTACTTTTAACTTCTTCAATCCGACTTCTGTATAGCTGCCAAAAATCAGTTTCCTCAATTTTTCTGTCACCAAGTTTTTGAAGCAGCAAATCTTTGTTATAGGAAACATTTTTCTGACTCAACCAATGAATATCCCACAAATCGCGGTTTTTCACTCTGTTTGGTCTTCTTGCAAACGCAATAAGTTTATCACATAAAATTTCTGTAAGACTTTCTGCATAAAGCAAAACTCCATCCGTTCCCATGTCGATTCCATACGTATTTTTAAGCATAGATACTTTTCTTTCATGGCTCGGAAGCAGGTAAATATCAATATTTATCTTTTGGGCAGGAAAATCTGGGCGTTCAGGTCGTGTAATAACTTTTATTTTCCAGGTTTCCGTGTTTCCGCCCTCTTTGGCAGGATCCGTCACGGTAACTGGTAGATTGTATTTTTCTTGAATTGTGTTTTGAATAACATTTCCAAGCTCACCCATATCAGCTTTTGAAAAATCAAATCCGCCGGAAAAATTCAAATCTTCACTTAAACGCACTGAGCCGTAACAATCACGCAGACAAGTTCCCCCATAAAAGTAAGATTTTTCAAGAATCCTGCACTGTTCATTATCCGTAAAATGTCATAATGCAGTAATTCCTTTTCAATGACCGTTCGTAGCGTCGGGTATTCGGTGTTTTGATAAATTATTTGTTCTACAAGTGTGTCAAATGTGGACATAAGAAATTCCTCTATTATTTATTTTTCAATAACTTCTAAAGTATTTAGATAATCTCGAAGTTTTATTACAATCTTCTTTCGCTTATCGTTAATTTCATCATTATTGGAATAAATTTTCTTTTCGTCATCGATTGAAATATTCCTTGTTTGGCCATAAACTCCTTTTTCAGATATCTTAAACCAATTAATTTGTTCTAATGAAAAATAATTCATGTGTTTATTCTCGCTATATTATTTGTGGCCCACTTGCAAAATCTAGCGATTCATTTGCAGTTTTTCATATAATTCAATAACACTGCACAACATTCTACTGTGGCTTCAGATTGATATTGAGGTTCGATTTTATCCCAACTATCCAAAAAATCTTGTAACTTCCGTGCCGTTTCTGCAACTTGCAACTGTTGTTCATGATGATGCTGTTGTGCATTTGCCTGTTGCTGAACATAGTCCATATTCCACATATTATAAAATGAATTCATATAAATATCCTTCTAAAATTTAAAAATACAAATTGAAGATAAGAAATTCAAGTCGAATTTTCAATCTATTCTTTTATTCTCTTCATAATCTTTGCAACCGCATTGTAATTATGATATCGTTCGTAAGTGCTCAATTTGTTTTCCTCACTCTTTTTGATAAGAGCTTCGTACCAGTACGCAATCAACGCCCTACGCACACCGTCCAATGAAAACAGTTCCAATGCATCTGAAAAACTTCCCTCAAAATGAACGCTTACAGAATGTGGAAGTGCAGTTGCATAGTTTTCCGTGCAGATTGAGCCATTATGTTTATCAAGCCATTTTTTCACGTTCGGGAAATCAAGAATCAGAGAATCAAGCATCAGCATATTTAATTTTTTTCTATCTTTCTTTCTGAGCGTACTGAATGCGACTTCGTGACTTCCGATGTTCATCGTAAAATATCTTCCGCCATTCGTAGATGGAAAAAGCACGAAAGTCCAAATGCCCTGCTGTTCAATCCAATGAACAAGTCCTGTAAACTTGAAGAGTTGAACGATATAAGACAAAAAGGCTTCATCCTGAAACATTCGGTCTATTTTCGGTTTGTAAACAATTTCTTCAGAATTAACTTCATTCAAAGCTTTTGAAGCATCTGCCACAGAAAGATGAAACAATTCTTTTTGATTTTTTATTTCTGTGTTGAGAGAACTTCTAAAACGATAGTGCAGATTATGTTCAACACTTCGCCAGTTTTTTACTTCCAGACATTCAGCCAATTCCCATTTACCGAGAGATTTATATGGCTCAGTTGCATTTATTTCTTTTATGCGTTTCAATGGTGGATAATCTGTACCACCTATTTTTATGCAGTCGCAGTTTTGAGATTGAAGAATGTAGACATATCCTTGATTTTCCATTGTTCATCCCCTCAGTTATATTATAGGAATTGTTTCTCAAAATTTATTGATTATCAAATCAGAATTCCTCTTGGCAACCTTCATATCTTGTAATGCTAGTTTCTCATTCGCCCACCACATTCCTGTCCGAGCATCCAGTCGCAAAAGTGGCATTACCTTTTCTGCAGGTTTTGCAGTGTGAATCAGTTCCACTGTACCAAACCGGCCACAGCTGATTTTTCCACTCCTTCCAGTGGTCATTACGGTAATCCATCCCAAGAGTTGTTGAGAAACTGCACCAGATTTAGAAAGAACTGATTCAAGACTAACATAGTTCAGATAGTCTGCCCTAAGCTTTGCTGCAACTTTGAAAAGTACGATAGAGGAATCATAGCCAGATTTTGGATAAAGATAGATTCCCTTGCAGATACGTTCTAAGATTTTGTTTTTTGTTGCACGAGAAAGAAGCATACGAAGATTTTCTTCTGTAAAGTCAGGAAAAAGAGGGTAAAAATCCTGTACATTAAAGAGGAAATGTGTTTTATCAGCGTTATTCTCTAAAACATTCTTTAGTAAACTTATTGGTTGCATGTTATACACATCATAACAATATCTGTTATGTTTTGTAAAGATGTTTTGCATAATTCTTGCTGTCCAGAGGGCATCCTCATAACTCGTTTTATTAAATTAGCGCTTTTTTTGTCAACAATAAAGAAAGCAAAAGGTTCCGTAGCTTTTGTATCCGCATTTTTTGTAGAGTGACAGGGCTGCGGAATTTTCTTTTCTTACAAAAAGAATGGGGGTTTTTTCTTGACTGCAAATTTCATTAGTAATTGTTCTTGTTAGGAATTCTGCGTAACCCTTCTTTCTGTGCTGGGGCAGGGTGTAGACTCCGCCTATTTGGGTAAAGTTTTTGGAGGATGCGTTTGTCTGAACCTTTGCAACAAAAAGTCCGTCTTTTTTTAGGGCCAGCATTTTTTGCCTTTCCAGAATCTTTTCAAGTTCTCTAAGAAGCGAAGGAAGATATATTTCTTTTCCTTGGGGGAGGACTTCTTCCTTAAAAAAGCCTGTGTGAAGTGGCATTAGATTGCTTGCGTCTTTTTTACAGCATGCTACCAAGTCGTTTTGCAAGGGGCTTGAACTTTGGCCGCAAAGTTTTTTCTTGTGGCGCATCAAAAAAAATATCCGCTTTTCTTTTGCGCTAAGGGAAAGCGCCTTTTGTAGAAAGTCAATGTAGTCTGTTTTTCCTGCCAGGGCAAAGATGCTTTTTTTGCAAAAAAAATCAGAAAGGCTTTTGGCAATTTTTTTATTTTTCTTGGGCAGGCAGCAAAGGAGCGTGTTCTTTTCTTTAAAATAAAAAATCCCCTGAATCCGCTCTGCCTCTTTTATTAGAAAAATATCCGCGCTCTTACGGATTATCTTTTCCGCAAGCTGGCAGCAGAACTTTTCGTAGGACAGGACAAATTCAAGGGCTTTTGCAAAGTCACCGTCTTTTTTGCAGGCGGCAACTTCTACGCCAAGTTTTAGCATTGGCCTTTTTAGTTCCTGAATGAATGGATTGGGGCAGGTATGCGGCCTCCGCGGTTAATAAAGTCCGCGCAGCTGAATGTGTTCACATCCATTACCGGGCAGCCTCCCAATAGACCTCCAAATTCAACCCATTCGCCAGCCTTTTTGCCGGGGGCAGGGATAAGGCGGACAGCTGTGGTTTTGTTGTTTACCATGCCGATTGCCATTTCGTCTGCCATGATTCCGCTGATTGTGGTGGCTGGTGTGTCACCTGGGATTGCAATCATGTCAAGGCCAACTGAACATACGCATGTCATTGCCTCAAGTTTTTCAAGGCATATTGAATGTTGCTTAACAGCGTTTATCATTCCTTCGTCTTCGCTTACAGGAATGAATGCACCGCTCAAACCGCCAACGTTTGTGGAAGCCATTACGCCGCCTTTTTTTACCATGTCTGTTAGCATTGCAAGGGCTGCTGTTGTTCCTGGGGCACCTGCACCTTCAAGGCCAATTTCTTCAAGGATGCGGGCAACGCTGTCTCCAACTTCTGGTGTTGGGGCAAGGCTTAGGTCAAGGATGCCAAAGTTTACGCCAAGACGCTTTGCTGCTTCGCTTCCGACCATCTGACCCATACGGGTAATCTTAAAGGCCATCTTCTTGATTCCGTCCGCAAGTTCGTTGATTGGGCGACCCTTGAATTCTTTTGCAGCAGCAAGGATAACTCCGGGACCTGAAACGCCAACGTTGATTACTGCGTCTCCTTCTCCGGGACCGTGGAATGCTCCTGCCATAAAGGGGTTGTCTTCCGGTGCGTTTGTAAAGACTACAAGCTTTGCGCAGCCGTTCACTGCACAAGAAGCGGAGGCTTCGGCCGTCTTTTTGATTGTTTCTCCCATAAGCTTAACGGCATCCATGTTGATTCCGTTTTTTGTAGTGCCAACGTTTACGGATGAGCATACGTTGTCCGTTACGGCAAGTGCTTCCGGGATAGAGTCTATGAGTATGCGGTCTGCCTGGGTGATTCCCTTCTGAACAAGGGCAGAAAAACCGCCAATAAAGTTAACGCCAAGTTCCTTTGCACACTTGTCCAAGGTGCGGCAGTATTCAACATAGGATTTTTCCCCGCTGGCACCGGCAACAAGGGCAATTGGTGTTACGGAAATGCGCTTGTTTATGATAGGAACTCCAAATTCCTTTTCTATGTCCTGCCCAACGCGGACAAGGTTTCCTGCATAGCGCATGATTTTGTCGTAAATTTTCTGGTTTGCTTTTTTTGCGTCTTCGCAGGCACAGTCCAAGAGCGAGATGCCCATGGTTATGCAGCGGATGTCCAGCTTCTGGCGCATGAACATGTTTACAGTTTCCTGAATTTCTACCGGTGAAAAAATCATCTTAAATCCTCTGACATAAAAATGAATATGCCAATTATAGCGGATTGCAGTTTTTGTTTCAATTGAGGGGCTACAGAACTTCGTAAGTCAGGTTTGGGCTCCACTACCAGCAAAATCTGTCTGAAGAATCCAGTGGGTTGTTTGCAACAACCACGTGCGCGGTAATAGGACTTTCGCTCACTTCGTTCGCTCCGCGCAAATGGATTTTAAGCCCCACAACGCCACGCACTCGCTACCGTTGTGTGCTTCCCGTTGCGCCCAAACCTGACTTACGGTTGCTTTGCATAAGTGTTTGCCACAAAAAACAAATTGAAGCTTATTGTGATTGTTTGCAGACGAGGTAGCGGCAGGGATTGGAGGGGTGGCGGAGCCATTCCGAAGCGCAGCGTAGGAATGGAGCGTAAGCGGAACCCCGGAAAGCGCTTAAAAAATGGCCTCCTTACCATTTTTTAAGCCGGGTTTTCTGGCGAAAACCCGCATGTCGTTCTGCAAACAATTGACGCGCCGTCCATGGCGCTATCGGTTTGCGGTAAAAAATGGCAAGGTGTTTGCTTTCCTAACATTTGTCAAAATAAGAAACTGCCGCCCAAAAAAGAAAAATAAGCATTCACTTTTACTGGGCGAGTTCTATTGTGTTTCCGGAAGAGAGGGCTGCGCTGCCTTCGTCCGGGATTATGTAGAAGTCTCCGTCTGCTTCCCTTAGTGAACCTGTGGCTATTATGCTGGAACCGGAGCTTACCTTTACCCTTGTTGAACCGTCGCCAGAGACTCTGCCCTTGTAGGCGTTCCTTATGAATACGGGTGCTCCGCTTTGACCTGTGGGGCCTACGACAAAGCCCGCTATGCTGTCCGCGATTACGTTGCTGTTGAGGATTGCCTTGAATGCAAGGCTTGAGTTTACCGCATAGTCCCTCTGGTTTTTTACGGTCTTTAGCTGGGACTGCATTTTTTCTAGTTCGCGCTGGGCTTCTTCGTTGATGCGCTTTGCCTCTTCAAGTTCTGCCTGCTGGGATGCCGATGCCGCTCCCTGTTGTGATGGGGTTTCTTCTGTCTGCTGGTTTTCCCGTGCGCCAAGGCTGCTTTCTGCGGAGGAAAGTTTTTGTTCCAGTTCTGCAATTTTTTGTTCAAGGCGGCTGGACTTTGCGCTTGCTTCTGCCAGTTGTTTTTCCAGGGCGGCACTTTGCTGTTGGCTTTCTTCTATTTTTTGCTGCAGGGCTGCTGACTGGCTGGCCTGGAATTCAAAATTTGTGGCCTTTTGTTTTTCGTGGTCAAACTGCTGGCTAAGGGCTTCCACTTCCTTCTTTTTGTCTTCCATGTCGCGAGTAAGGGATGCTATCTGCTCGTTCAGTTTTTCAAGCTCCGAGTTTTTTGCCTTTATTTCGCTTGATGCGGAAGAGGTGAGGGCGGCAATAATATTGTAGGAAAGCTTTCTTTCTGCCGGAACAAGCGTCTTCATGGAATTCTTGTAGGGTATGGAAGATGCCTGCTGGTAAAGGGCAAACAAATTCTCGTAGTCTGCCTGTGCCTGCTTTAGCGATGCGGAAAATTCCTGGCTTGTGTTTCCGGCAAGCTTTATGAATGCGTTTGCGTCAAAGATGGAAGGTCCCAGCTTGCTTTCTGCATCAGAGATTATCTTGTTTACTTTTGAATCCTTTATGGTCGGGTCAAGGGATGCAAGTTCACCTTCGTAGCGGCTTGCAATTTCGCGGGTGGCCTTGCGCCTGTCTTCGATTCCCTTCTGCCTTGTTTCCTGAAGCTCCTTTGCGGCCTTGTCAAGCTTGTCCTGGAAATTCTTTGTTGTGCGGCTTTTTTCAAGCTCGTAGATTTGCCTTTCGCTGTCCATCTGCTGCTCGTACTTTTGTGCGCGGGCAACGTTTTCGCTGTCAAAGTTCTTGAGCTGCTCCTCGTACTGCTTTACTTCCGTTTCTGCTGCCAAAAGCGGTGCGTCAAATTCCGTGTGGGCGGCTAGAACCTCTGCGTTGTAGTCCTCGCGGATTTTTGCCCGCTTTTCCTTCTTTACGTCGTCCGGCAATGTAGAGTCTGCAAGAACTTCCAGGTCGTTGTCCATGGCAAGTTTTGCGGCGTTAAGGCGTGCTTCCAGGTTGCCCTTAAGCTCCGAGCGGCGCTTTGTTGCTTCGTCGTAGTTTTCCTGCGTCTTCTGTAGCTGGCTGAACAAATCCTGCAACCCAAGGTTTGCAAAAGAAGAAAAGTTTATCTCGATTTTTTCATTGCTCTTGGAAAGTCCTTTTACCGTAAACACCGTAACAAGGATGACCGCAAGGGCAGTGGCGGCAAGGGTTATCCAGACCGACCAGCGGATGTTCTTTCCCGTTTTCTGGTATTCGGTTTCAAGGTCGTAAACGTCTACTTTTTTTGTGCGGCGTAGGGGTGCAAGTTCATCCCCCAAAAAGAGCATGAGTTCCCTTTCTATTTTGCTGGGGATGGATTCTGCTTTTTCCGCGGGGACAAGGTTCTTTTCTTTTTGCGCAGATTTTGTTTCTATTAAATCCAGGCTTGTGCCAAGACTTGTGTCCAGGCTAGTGCCCAGGTTCTTTTCGGTTGCCAGAGAATTTATTTTGTTGTCATTGTCCATATTCCACTCCAGTTTGCAGGTGCGCTCTTTAATCCCATGCGCTCAAGGAAGACTTTTGAAACTTCAAGGCCCGACAGCTTAAAGAATTTTCTGGCAGACTTCCAGTCTCCGTCGTAGTAAGCTGCCAGTGCCTTTTCGTAGACTTCAAATTTTTCTTCAAGCTCTTTGTGCCCGTCATCGAATGTGTCCAGAGGATAGAAAATCTTCTTGCCCTCGGTTTTTCCCTTTACCTGAATTGTGTCTATTTCGTAGAACTTGTAGCGGTCGCTTGTTGGGGCAACTTCTTTCTTTATATATTCAGAAACAATTACAGGCAGGTGGTAAACCCTTGTTACGCCTTCAAGCCTAGAGGCTGAGTTTACGTTGTCTCCAATAACCGTGTTGGTCATGTGCTCGTCCGAACCAATGTTTCCGTAGAAAACAGTACCGCCGTCTATACCAACGCCTATGTCCAGAAGAACCGCCTTGTAGACCCTTTCCTCCGCGTCCGTAAGCTTTCTGGTAAGCTCTATCTTCTTGCGCTGCTCCTTCATCTTGCGCCTAAGTTCCGCAGTTACGTATGTAATCTCCCAGCCTGCGTCTATTGCCTCCGCAGATTTTATTGTGCCGCTGTTGTATGTGCCAAAGATTGCAAGGATTGCGTCTCCAATGATTGAGCCAACAACACCGTTCATCTTGTGCACGTCGTGGATTACGCTGTTGTAGTGAACGTTCAAAAGGTCGATAATCTCGTTGCCAAGCGTTTCCGTGCGGTAGGTAAAGCTCTTAATGTCGCTAAAGAGGATGGTAAGTTCCCTCTGCTTGCCTTCCAAGCGGATTGTGTGGTCTGTGTAAGCCTTAGAAACAACGTCTTTGGAAACGAATTTCTGGAAGGTGGAAAGCAGGTTGTTTACGGAAACAGAAAGCGTGTTGAACGAAGCCGCCATGTAGGTAACGTCGTCATTGGGGGCATCGTCTATGTTGATAACTTCAAGCTTTGACCTCTGCTGCATGTCGTAAAGGCTTTGGGTAATGCTAGAGATGCTCTGGAAAATCTTTTTGAACATGTAGATTCCAAGCACTACGAAAAGGCATGTAAGCAAAATGATGATAAGAGAAATGATAAGGGTAATCTTGTGGGAGAATTTGTCCGTGTCCACCCTGGCTTCTGCCCGTACCAAGAAAACGTTCCAGCCTTCAATGTACTTGTAAACGCCAAAGTATTCGCCTGCCTTCTTTCCCTTTGTGTTCTTCTTTGCCTGCTCGGAAAGGTCAAAGGAAATGCGGCCTTCCCGGATTCCCTTGTCAAAGTTGCCGTTGAGCGTTGCAAGGCATTCTTCGTCGGAAAAGGACGAGAGCTGCATTCCGCTTGCGCTTATGTAAAAGAAAAGCTTCCCGGTTCTGTCAAAGGCAAGGGCAAGGCTGTTGGGGTTGGAAAAGTCTTCTGCCGCAGAGCTTTCCATAGCCTGTACACATTCGTTTTTGTTGTGCTTGTAGGAATAGACCTGGTACTGGTTCTGGGCGTTCTTGTAGATGTCCTTCAGCTGCGTTACGGTCAGTTTGTTTGTAAGCTCAATTACCTGCCTCTGCGTCATCTGTATGGAGATGAGGTTTGTCATAAAGTTGGACATAAGGATTAGCGAGATAAAAATTACAAGAATCCTTGCGGAAAGCGGAATAATAGGCGTTTTGCCCACATACTGAAAAAATCTTTTTTTAGACACGCAAGCCCCTCGGTGGCAGGGTTCCGCAAAGGGTGGAATCTGCCCAGTATTTTTTAGTTATAACTTTATTTTATCTTGAAATAGCTGGACTGTCAAATTTTAATTCATACTTTGATTTCTTTAAATTTTGCGGCACTTCCTTGGTTATACAAATGCTTTTTTAGAACAAATAGCGCCAAGGACGGCGCGTCAATTGTTTGCATAGATGCACGCGGGGGGGCGCCAGAAACCCCGGCAAAAAAATGGCAAGGAGGCCATATTTTAGGGGCTTTCCGGGGTTCCGGGGGGCCCTACCCCCTCCATTGCTGCCGGGTTCGGCCCTTCGGCAAGCTCAGGGACCTCCACCCGTCAGCAACGGCTCCGCCGCCCCTCCAATCCCTGCCGCTATGCAATCTCCCCCTATTTGCCGTAGCCTGTAATTTGTGCTATAATATTTGTATGACTTCAATTAAGAAAACTATTGTTTCTGCTGCCCTTGCAATTTTTTGTGCAGCAAGCTTTGCAAAAGAGACTCCAGTTCAGGGGTTGAATGAATACCGGCTGGAAAATGGACTTACGCTTTTTACACTGGAAGACCACAATGTTCCGCTGGCCTACATAGAGATTGCCTTTAAGACCGGTGCCGTGGATGCAACTCCCGAGACCGCAGGACTTCTTTATGTCTACGAGTATCTTATGATGAGGGGAAACGCCCTTTACCCGACCGCTGACGAAATGCAGGATGCTCTTTCCGACATGGGGGTCGCCGAGTGGAAGGGATCCACCAACGTTGACTATACTAATTTTTCGATTACGGTTCCTTCGGGCGAGCTGGAGAGGGGACTTGCCTTCTGGAACGCAGCAGTCCGCACGCCTAACGTCCAGGAAATTGACAATTCCGTCTTCCGCAAGAAATTATCCATGCGCGTGGAAAAAGCCAAGTCAGACCCCTCCTATCAGTACAACAACTATTCGTCGCTAAGGCTTTTCCCCGATGCACCCTACAGGACAAACCCGGCCGGCAGTGAAAGCGTTATTAAAAATGCCTCTGTTGCCCGCATGAACGATTTGCAGGGCAAGTTTTTGATTCCCAAAAATGCGGCTCTTTTTGTAGGCGGAGACATAGAGCCCGACCGCGTTTACGAGCTTGTCAAAAGGATATACGGCGACTGGTCAAACAAAAGCACCAGCCTGCAGTCAGCCGAGCCGGTTGAATTCACACTTCCCAAGAACCAGAAGCAGAACCCAGCCCCCTTCGACTCCACCCAGTTTGCCGTTATGCCCTATCAGGCTGCAAACGAGGACTATGCCCAGATTTCCATAAAATTCAGGGGGCCGGACACGGATTTTGACCTTGAGGATACCTACGTTGCTGACTACCTTTGCTCGCTGGTGCTTGATCCGGACGGCGTGTTCAAGAAGACTTTGTGCTCAAATGCCAGCCTGGACATACCAGGAACGGATTATGTGGACTGTACCTATGTTACCAGGCGCGAGGACGGCGTAATAGAAATAACTGCCTTCGTAAAGAATCCTGCTAAGGACGTTCCCGCGCGCGCCGCTGAATTTCTTGAGCAGACAAGAAAGGTTTTTGACGATATAGCCCTTAACCCGGCTCTTTTTGAAAGGGATTTCGTAAGGGAAAAGGCCCGTGCCCTAGTTGACCGTGACACGATTATGGGAGAGACCGCCCAGGGAAAGCTTGCCACCCTGCGCTTCTGGTGGGCATGTGCCTCAAGCGACTACTATTATACCTACAAGGAAAAGCTTTCTTCCGTAACGCATGAGGATGCAAAAGCCTTCATAGAAAAATACATTCAGGGAAAAAATCCCTTGGTTTCGGTTGTGCTTATGCCTTCCTTCTATGAAAAGCAAAAGGATGAATTTGAGCGCAAGGGCTTCGAGCTGATTACGGGAAAAAATTCCTTCTGGCAGGATGATGCCCGCTATGCTGCAAATGCCGTAAACAAGCTGGAGCTTCGCAGGTCCATGCCTGTGGATGTTTACTATCCGCGCAAGGATGCCGGGGCTGTGCCCTTTGCAAGTTCAGAAAGCAAGCAGGTAAAAAAATACAGCCTCAAAAATGGAATACCCCTTTACGTCCAGCATAACCCTTCTTCCGACATTGACACCATCAGCATCGCCGTCAAGGGAGGCCTCCCTGAATTTACAAGCGAAAGCTCTGGACTTGCGGATGCAACCCTTACTCTTGCCGGACGAAGCAGCAAAAACTACGGTGAGCAGGAAAGAAAAACCGCCTTCTACAAATATTCGTCTTCAATACAGGTCCAGACGGAAAGCCTAGGGAATGCAATATCCCTGACCGTCATAGACAGCTACTGGAAGGATGCCCTCCCTCTTCTTACGGACAGCTTCCTTTATCCTGACTTTAATGAGGAAACCTATAATTCCTTCTATGAGAAGCTCAGCCTTGAGGCCGGCAAAGAGACAACGTCCAACCTGCTTTCCTTGGCGGAATATACCAGTGCCTATTCCGGGCATCCGTTTGAATCCATGCCGTCCGTAACCCTGCAGTCGCTGAATTCAATTACCCTGCAGAATATAAGGAAAACCCACGAAAAGATGCTGAATCCGTCCGCGCTTTTTGTAGTTGCATCGGGAAAAATAGACGGTGAGGAGCTTCTTTCCGTGCTAAATGAATCCTTGGGCTGCCTTGAGCAGAAGGGGCCAGTCTTTTCCGCAAGGGAAATCCCTGATGTAGAGCTAAAGTCTGCCAACCCCTTTGCAATGAAGTGCAAGAAAGGCGAAGACGTGCGCCTTGCATCCCTTTTGTTTAAGTTCCCCTCTGTTACGGACAAGGACTACTTTACGGCAAGAATCGCTTCCGTAATCTATACAGACGTACTGGCCCGTGTTGCCCGCGACCACCGCGTAGCATGCAGGACAGTCCGGGAAAATGTAATATCATCCAAAGCTTCGGTAGCAGAGGATTTGTTTACCGGGGTGTTGGGTCTTGAATACCTGAATGATGCCTGGGAAGAGGCATGCGCCCTTATGTCTCTGGGCATGGTCGTCCAGTCCAACCACGGCGAGAAGGGCTATTTGTTCAAGGACCTTGCAAAAATCCTTTCGCGCTACAAAAACATGTTCCTCGCAGACCAGTATGACACGTTGAGCACAAGCTCTGCTTCTGCCGAAATGATTGTGAAGAATATCCTAGAATATGATGATGAGAATATGGAAGCAAAGAAGATAAAGGCCATCCAGCAGGTGACAGCCGAAGACGTACTGCGTATCTTTGACAATTACTGGGCCAAGGCTCCCCACCGCTGGTTCACTGCTGAACCAAAGGAAAGCGGTGACGAGTAAGAACAGCTACAATTAGCAGGGCGGGAGGGGCTTAGGAATGCAGCCCCTGTCCAGCCTTGCCCTTTATCCTAGCGGGGTTCAACCGGGTTTCCGTTCCTGTCCATTACGCCGTCTTCTGTAATGTAGTAGGCCTGGATTGGCGGGAATCCGTTGAATTCTACGCTTGCATAAGTTGAAGTGTATGCCCCTGTAGAAAGCCAGTACACCTTGTCTCCAATCTTAAGGTCAACAGGCAGGCGGTACTTTGTGTCTTCGTACATAATGTCCGCACTGTCGCAGGTAGGGCCGGCAAGAATAACTTCTCCTTCCCTTCCTCCGTCTTTTTCCGTAATCACCGGGTACTTGATTGACTCGTCAAGCGTTTCTATAAGGCCGTTGAATTTGCCAGTGTCCAGGTAAACCCACCTGTGCAGGGCAGTATTGTTCTTGCGGGAGATAAGCACAACTTCGGAAGTAAGGATGCCGCTGTCACCAACAAGGGAGCGTCCCGGTTCAAGAATGATGCCAGGAATGTCTTCGCCAAAGTCGTCGTGCAGGTAGCGGTAAATTTCCGATGCATAGTCCTTAAGCTCGTTTGTAGGCTGAATGTAGTGTGCCGGGAATCCGCCGCCCATGTTTATCATGCTAAGCTTAATGTTTTCTTCGTCTTCAAGGGATTCAAAGAGGTACTTGGTCTTTGCAATGGCATCGTTCCATGAACCAATGTCCCTCTGCTGGCTTCCCGGGTGAAAGCTTATTCCGTAGGGGGTAAGGCCAAGGTCGCGTGCAAGAACAAGAAGGTCGTAGGCCATGTCCGGGTGGCAGCCAAATTTGCGGCTTAAAGGCCAGTCCGCAGAAGATGCGTTTTCCACGAGGATTCTAACATATATGCGGGAACCTGGTGCCTCGCGGGCAATGTTCTTAAGGTCTTCCTTGGAGTCTGTGGCAAACATGCGCACACCCTTTTCGTAGAAGTACTTTATGTCCGCGGCCTTTTTAATCGTGTTGCCGTAGGAAAGCTTGTCCGGGGAAACTCCCAGGTCCAGAACCATGTCCAGCTCGTAGCGGGATGCAATGTCAAAATTTGAACCCAGGTCCCTAAGCAGCTTTATGACCGGAACCCCTGGGTTTGACTTTACGGCATAGTAAATGTATGCATAGGGGAACAAATCCTTTAGCTGCAGGAAATTCTTCTTAATTGTGCGCAAATCGATGAATATATTGGGCGTTGAAAAATTCTTGGAAGCGTCCAAAAACCTGTTCCATGCTGAATCAGAAATGTAGTCTTTTCGGTCAAACATCCCCTGCTCCTGCCTATAAAAAAATTAAGCACCCCAAAGTGACTGGGCTGCCATTTTCTTCACTTTTTAAATAGCCTGCCCCAAACCATTCTCGGAACAAACTCTGTAAAGGCGATAGTACCACAAATCTATTTGTGTTACCATAGTTTTTTCCAAAAAAGTCAATATTTTTTTATGCGGCAGTTACTTTCTTCATCTGGGCGGCAGTTTTTAATGCTCTACCATCTGATTAAATTGTCAACACTTGCCATTTTTTACCTGTCCAACAAGCAGCGCCATGGAGGGCGCGTCAAATGTTTGCGTAGAAGTTCGCGGGTTTTTGCAAGAAAACCCGGACACAAAAATGGCAAGGAGGCCATTTTTGTGGCGCTTTCCGGGGTTCCGGCACTGTTTTGCTACAAGTAGCGCCAAGGAGGGCGCGTCATTTGGTGGCGGTATAAATGCGGTAAGTTTTCGCAGAAAACTTACGGGAACAAAATACCACGGAGGGGATTTTGTTCCCAGTGCCCCTCCAATCCCGCGTAGGGGGAATTCGCAGCGTAGCTACAAGCGGACTCCCCCACCTAGGGCTTTAAACTACCTTGTAACCGGCTTTTTCTATTGCGCCAACAATTTCCGCATCGCTCACCGGGGAAGCAAATTTTACCACCGCTTCGCCAGTCTCGTGGTTTGCGCTAGCCTCTGTAACACCCTTAAGTGCTTCCAGGGCCTCTTTTACGTGGGCCTCACAGTGGTGGCACATCATGCCCTCAACCTTGAATGTCTTCTGCTGAATTTCTTCTGCCATAGAATTTTCCTCCATAGTATTTCTATTTTCTTTTGTTTTTGCCTTGTTGATGTTAAAAAGGTTAAGCCTTAGCGCGTTTGTTACCACGCAAAAGCTTGAAAGGCTCATTGCTGCGGCACAAATCATGGGGCTTACCGCAAGTCCCGTAGCCTTGTAGTAGGCACCAGCCGCAAGCGGAATTAGCATTGCGTTGTAGAAAAATGCCCAGAAAAGGTTTTGCCTTATGTTCCTGAGCGTTGCCCTGCTAAGCCTTATAGCCCTGGCCGCCCCCAAAAGACTTGAATTTACCAGAACCACGTCCGCCGCATCTAGTGCAACATCTGTCCCGCTTCCAATGGCAATTCCAACGTCTGCCCGTGTTAAGGCTGGGGCGTCGTTTATTCCGTCGCCAACCATTGCAACCTTGCCCTTTGCCTTTAGCATGCGTATTTCCTTGTCCTTACCATCCGGCAGTATCTCTGCAAGAAAGCTGTCCACACCGGAAGTCTTTGCAACAGCCTTTGCCGTCCTTTTGTTGTCGCCGGTAAGCATTATGGTTTGGATTCCCATACCCCTAAGCTCTTTTATGGCCTGGGCAGAATCTTCCTTTACAGCATCCGCCACCGCAATAAGCCCAAGGAATTTTCCTTCCATTGCAAAACCAAAGACGGTCTTTCCTTCTTCCGCAAGTTTTATGGCATCTTTAGCCATCTCTTCCGCAAAATCCTTCCCTGCCGAAAGCTTTTCCCCAATGAATTTTATGCTTCCGCCAAAAATGTCCTTACCGCCGCAGCTTGCAGAAAGACCGCTTCCTGCTATTGCCATAAAGTTGCTTACTTCCTGCCTCTTTATGCCCTTTTCTTCAGAGTAGGCCACGATTGCCCTTGCTATGGGGTGCTCGCTGTTTGCTTCAAGAGAATAGGCTGTCTGCAAAAGCTCATCCCTGCTTTCTTCTTTAGCAGGAATAATGTCTGTTACCAAAGGCTCTCCCTTTGTTATAGTGCCGGTCTTGTCCAGTGCAAGGATTTTTATCCGCCCGGTTTCTTCTAGCGCCGCTGATGTCTTAAAAAGAATGCCGTGCCTTGCCCCAACGCCGTTACCAACCATTATTGCCACTGGTGTTGCAAGTCCAAGTGAGCATGGGCAGCTTACTACAAGAACCGCAATTCCCCTGGAAAGTGCAAAGCCAAGATCTTTTCCAAAAAGCAGCCATATAAGGCAAGTTAAAACCGCTATTGCTATTACCGCTGGAACAAATATTCCGCTAACCTTGTCCGCCACCTTTGCAATGGGGGCCTTTGTTGCCGCCGCATCGCTTACCATCTGGATTATTTTTGAAAGGGTAGTGTCCTTTCCTACACGGCTTGCCCTGCATTTTAACAAACCGCTTGTGTTAACCGTTGCAGCACTAACACTGTCCCCGCTTTTTTTGTCAACAGGAATGCTTTCTCCGGTAAGGGCGCTTTCGTTTACAGCAGAGCTTCCTTCAAGAACAATTCCGTCTGCCGGAATGCTTTCTCCAGGTTTTACTACAAATATGTCCCCCTGCAGCACTTCTTCTATAGAAACTTCAACTTCCTTTCCGTCCCTTATAACCCTCGCCGTCTTGGGGGTAAGCTTCATCAGTTCTTTTAGCGCGTTTGTCGTCCTTCCCTTGGAAATGGATTCAAGCAGCTTGCCAACTGTTATTAGCGTTACAATCATTGCCGCGCCTTCAAAGTAAAAGTCGTGCATTAGGTGGGCCGCCTTTTCGCTTCCGCTTTCCATCTGAACCACTGTCATGCGAAGGAGGCTTGTTACGCTGTAGAAAAAAGAAACCCCGGAGCCAAGTGCCACAAGAGTGTCCATGTTGGGGGCAAGGCCAAAGAGTGCCTTTGTTCCGCTAACAAAGAACTTCTGGTTTATGACCATAACTATAGCCGCAAGAAGCATCTGTATTATTCCCTGCGCAATACAGTTGCCCTGCAAAAAAATAGGAAGTGGCCAGCCTAGCATTGGAACCGCCATGCTAAAATACATCAGTATGAGAAGGAATGTTATGGAAAAAAGAAGCCTCTTAACAAGCACTGGAGAAGCCTTGTCTTTTAATCCGTCTTCCTTTTGCTGCGCGGACTGCCTCTCGGAGGAAGATTCGTTTCCGTCTGCCTTGCTTGCACCGTAGCCTGCCTTTTCTACAGCGCTTATTATGGCCTCTGCTCTTGCTGAACCTTCCACCCCCATTGAATTGGTAAGCAGGTTTACAGAGCAAGACTTTACCCCGGGAACTTTGCCAACAGCCTTTTCTATTCTGGCACTGCAAGCCGCACAGCTCATTCCTGTTACAGTATATTTTTCCATAGATGTACCTTTGCCTTACTTTAACAGCTTGCTCATTATTTTAAGGAATTCATCCAGTGACTCTTCGTTTCCGTTTTTTATGTCGTTTTGCACACAGCTTTTTAAGTGTGAAGAAATTAAAACCTTGCTGAATGAATTGACTGCTGCGGTACAGGCGCTTGCCTGAATAAGTATGTCTGCACAATAGACATCTTCTTCCACCATCTTTTTTAAGCCGTTAAGCTGGCCAATGACCCTGTTAAGCCTTCCTGTCAGCTTTTTCTTCTCTTCTTCTGACCGCACCTTTTTACGCCCGGTCTTACAATGTGCACAATTTTTTTTCTCTGCCATGCCTATACCCCTTATGGTATCTTTATAATACCGCCAGGGGTATGTTGTGTCAAGTGTTTTTTTTACCTATTCTATTCCTATGCAGAATACAGGAAATTTGTTTTTTACTGCACGGGAATGAAAAACCGAAAAAAGTTGCACAGTCTCAAAAGAGGCAGTCTATGTCTGGATGAAAACTTCTGTAAATAAACGAATTTGGGTTCTTAGGCATATCGCGAAACGTTGAGCGATATGGCCCTAAGCCGTGCCCAAGATGAGACGGTAGCAAGTGCGTACCGTCGAAGGTGGTTTGGAACTCGCAACGAAGTTTCAAGCGGGGGAAAAACAGCGGGCTTCGGACTCTGAGCGGTTTTTCCCCCTCCAAGTTTGGGGGCCAAGGGCACTCCCTTGAAAAAAAAATCAGTAAGCACTATTTAGATTTTGTCACCTGATTGTACATGTCAAGGAATTCCTTCCTGGCCAGCTTGAATGCCTCTACAATCTCCGGGTCAAATTGGATGCCGCTTTGGGAGAGAATCGTGGTGTAGGCCTCTGCAAATGAAAATGGTACCGTGGGCGGCCTCTTTACCGTAAGCGAGTCAAATTCATTGGCAAGGGCAACTATGCGCGCCCCCAGAGGAATCTCTTCTCCCTTGAGCCCCTTGGGGTAGCCGCTTCCATCCCACCATTCGTGGTGGTAGAGTGCAACGTCCTTTGCAAGGGTAAAGAAAAGGTCATTCTGGTCGTTTACAAAAAGCCTGTCTATGAGCTTTGCGCCGGCATTGACGTGCTCCGGAGAATGGTATGCTTCCTGGCCTGCCTCTTTGTTGCTGTCTTGAAGTTTGGACTGGTTCTGTGCCGTCAGTATTATTTTTCCCGCGTCGTGGAGGGGGACAACCTGGCAAAGTATGGCCTTGTATTCATTCGTAATCGTGCCCGAATATTTTCCTGCCGCCTGAAGCTGCCTTGCGAGTATTGCGGTATAGTTGCTGGTCCGCCTCATGTGCTCGCCGTTGTAGCTGTCCTGCTCAAGTGCATACTGGATAAGTCCGCCGACTATCTTGCTGCGGGTTGCCAGAAGGTCGTTTTCTATTTCCTTGTAGTCCACGGAAAGCTGCAGGTTCTTGTGCTCAAGCTGCATAAAGCGGTTGCTCTGTTCGGTAACGTCGTTCAGTACAAGTATGTAGCCATAAAGGATTCCGTCGCGCTCTATGCGGTGGGGTTCCGGGCAGAATTCCCTGCTTGCTATGCGTACATTCTTTGCGTCCATGGTATAGACGGCCTGGCTGAGAATTTCCTTTAGTTCCGGGGCAATCTGAATCTGGTTCCTGTAGTTGGCCTTGTGGTATTCCGGGAAGAGTATTTTTGCCGCCGTATTGGCATTCCTTACGAAGAAATTTGTGTCTGTTACAAAAAGGGGGTCGTAGAGCGAATCCACTACCGCAAAGAAGGAAAGGTCGTAGAGGTTGCGGAATTTTTCCTTGTGAACCAGATAGGCGCATAGTGCCGTTGCCGCAAAAAGGACCGCCGGTACTACGGGTGCTAAAGGCCTCTTGTATTCCGTAAAGGCAAAGTGTATCGTTACTGCCAGGAAGGGAATGAGGCGCATGAACATTCTTATTATAAGCGAGCGTTCCTTTTTTGTTGAGGAAACGTAGTTGTTTATGAATGTACCTATGATAAGCAGGGCATATATTGCTGAAAGGACCATGTAGCAGTATAAGGCCGGGCTGTGCTCAAAGACCAGCTCGCAAAGTCCATTGGCCCCGCTTTTGACCGAAAAGTTCTTGAAGAAGAGGTTGAAGACCCAGAAAGAAGTCTTATTGCTTGCCATGGAAATCATCATGATGAAGGGGATAGGCATTGCCCTGACCGCTGAAATAAGAATCCTGTTGGGTGCTGTCCTGTAAAAGCCTGCAAGGGAGTTGTATATTCCCGCCAAAAGGCATAGGTTTGCCGTGTATTCAAACTTTGCGCTCAGAAGCAGGGAATATTCTCCTGTCGCAGTGAAATGCAGAATATGGCCTATGATGTAGAATATCACGATTCCGCTGGTCATAAAGACATTGCGCTGCTGTACGGAAGGTCTGTCCAACAAAGTTGCGGTAAAGCAGCTTATCGTAGCAAACAGGCAGAAGAAGGAGATCGTAAAAAATATCCAGAATTGTGTTGAATACATACTTTTAGCTACTTATATAATAGAATAAACCTTTTGTTTTGTCTACAAAAAAAAATCCTAAAAAAAGTGTTAACTTCTTATTTTTCCCTTCCGATACTTGAATGTAGACTATTGTGCATTTTTAGGCATGGAGGCTTAAATTTCACAAGAGCCATCAACTTCATTATGGTTTATGTGGGGTGAATATGAACTATAACTCTTATTCTGCCAACGGTTACAACACGTACCGGGAGATAGGCGTAAAGACAGCAAGCCAGGGGAAGCTTGTGGTAATGCTTTACGAAGGCGCCGTAAGCAATTTGCATGAGGCAATAACGCTTGTGGGCGAAGAAAACAGAATCGAACCAAAAAACATTGAGACTTTTGGCAAGCATCTCCAGAAGGTTCAGGACATAATCACTGAACTTCAGATTAGCCTGGACATGGAAAAGGGCGGAGAGATTGCTCAGAACCTCATGGCACTTTACATTTATTTTAACAAGGAACTCCTTAACTGTAGCCTTAGCCACGACAAAAAGAAGATGAAATTCATCCTGGACTTGCTTTCCCAGCTTAGGGATTCATGGGCCAGCGTTTCGCAGACACAGGCAAACGGTGCCGTTAAGATGGCTGGAGAAAGGGCTACTCTTAGCATAACAGGATAGGACAAACCGAAAATAAAGGGATAAACGGTGGGAATTATGACGGTAGAAAATCTTAGCAAAGAAGAGCTGGACGAGCGCGTGGCCATTTTAAAGAGGTTCCGCGCCCTTCTTGAACAGCAGCGCACAAAATTCAGGGAATATCTTAAGGTTCTGGAAAGCCAGGAAAAGAGGATTAATGCGGAAGACGCAGAATCTTTGCTTGCTCACACGGAACTGGAAAAGCAGATTGTAAAGGGCATTGCTTCCTTGCAGAAGGTGATTGTCCCCATGCAGGATCTTTACGTAAAGAGCAGGGCAAGCACCTACAATCCGCAGGATGCCGTTCCGGTGGAAAAGCTTCAGGGTGAACTTGGAAAGCTCCGCGAGCAGGTTATCATTCAGAACCAGCGCAACCGCCACCTTCTAAAGATTCATCTGGAAGAGCTCCGCGGTCAGATTTCCGGCTTTAAGAACCCTTACAAGGGACTTTCCTCTGTTTACGCAGAGCGCAAGTCTACGGGTTCCCTTGTTAGCGTGGAAGCCTAAAGAGTTAGTGTTTACTGAAAAATTCTTTTCAAGGGAGAGCCCTTGGATCCCAAGCTTGGAGGGGGAAAACCCGCTCAGAGTCCGAAGCCCGCAGGTTTTCCCCCTCCAAACCTCCTTCAACAGTACGCACTTGCTACCGTCTCATCCTTGGGCACGGCTTAGGGCCATATCGCTCAACGTATCGCGATATGCCTAAGAACCCAGATTCTTTTATTCACAGTAATTTTCATCCAGATATAGGCAGTTTTCTTTGTAGACAAGTACAAGACTTTTGGGCAGCAATTTTTTTATAGCCGTCATGCTGAACTTGTTCAAGCATCTGTTCGGTAGATTACAAATGGCGACTTGTTAAAAAATCCCTTAGCAAATAAAAGCCTAGCCCCGATTGGAAGGGCGGCGTAGCCGTCGCCGACAGGCGATGGAGGCGAAAGCCGGAACCCTGCAAAGCGGGTAATAAGAATGGCAGGATGTTCCTTCATGAATATTTTGGACAGCAGAAAAAAGCTGCTCCAAAAAAAGAAAAAGAGAATTATTATTTATTGGTGCAGACCCTGAATCTAGTTCAGGGTGATGTCTTTGTAACAGGCTCACTGCGGCCAAGATTTACCGCAGCTTTTCCAGAGGGCTTCCGTCGCCAAGCGTTACCTTGTCCCCCGGAGCAATTGAGTTTGCCTTGAACCAGCCACGTGGGACTTCGAGGGCATAGCGGACGGACCTTGTGCTTGAGACCGAAGTTTCGCTAAAGGGGGTCATGTCCAGAGTGTCGCTTATGGTTCCGCTACTGTCTATGTAGGCAATTGAAAGCGGGTGGGGCGTGTTCTTCATCCAAAAGTGCAGAATCTGGTCCTTTTCAAAGACGAAAAGCATGCCTGTGCCGTCGGGAATGCGGGTGCGGTTCATAAAGCCGTAGTTGCGTTCCTCTGCCTTGGAGGCAATTTCCGCTTCTACGGGGACTGTTTTTCCGCTTGCAGTGGTGATTGAAAGGGTTTTTACCGGCAAGTCAAATTTCTTTCCAGAGCAGGATGATGCCGGGATAAAGGCAAAAAGAGCCACCGTAAGCACAGCGGCCTTTGCTAGGACTTTGTCAAAGCGAATGAATTTCATGCTGGATTCCTATTGGGTCTGCGAATCAAAGCCCGTCAAGAAAGCGTTCCGTGTTCTGTTCGCGGCCCGTCTTTTCTACAAGTGACTGGTCAATAAGGCTTTCAAAAACGGCTCTGTCCGTGTATTTTATCGTAAGCGGGCGTTCAAGCGTCATTATAACGCTGTCGTTGCGCCATTCAGATTTCTGGGGGTTAAGGCTTATAGGATTCCCGTACTTCTTGCAGAGGGAACTGAATACCGAGTAGTGGTCAACCTTGTCTTTGCGCAGGTTTATGGTGATTATGTAGAGCTTTTCGTTGTAAAACTGGAAGTAGCACCTGTCCAGGAATGAATGGGGGGCCGTAATTGAAGTGTCCGTCTCTATAAGAATCCTGGAGTCTCCCGGCAAAAGGGAAACGTCCCTGTCGCCCCTGTAACCAAACTGGGGGTCGCGCTTAAGGGCCTGCTTTGCTGCGTCCAGAGACATGCCAAGGCTAACGCCTGCGTATCCGGAAGGAAGTGAATCTTCGCTAAAAAGAGGGGCCACGATTGCAAAAAGACAGGCAAGTGCCCCGGCCAAAATTCTGTGGCCTTTTCTATTGTTCATTTGCATGTTTGCTGTTCTGCTTGCGGTAGAATGCCGCCTGTTTGATGAGTTCTTCCACGTCGGGAACAACAATCTTTCCGTTCTTAACCTTAACGTTCTGGTCTGATTCAAGTTGCCAGGCTGCGGTTCTTACTTCGTTTGAAGGAATGCCGCAAAGGTTTATGATGTCTGTAATTGTAAAGTCTGTTTCAAACGGAACGCCCTTAACCGGCTGCTGCCTAGACTTTTCAACCTGGAGGGCGAGCATATCCACCATCTTCTCGCGCGGGTTGCGGAGCTCCGTGTTTGCAAGCTGGCGGTACATGGACCAAAGGCGCTCTGCAAACATGGAAGTAAGGCGGGCAACCAGCTGCGGCTGTGTGGAAACCATCTGGTCAAAGTTGGTTCTGTTGATTACCATAAGGGTGCAGTCGTCGTGGGCAATTGCACATGCTGAGCGGGGACGGTTGTCCAAAAGTGCCATTTCTCCAAAGATGTCGCCTTTTTTAAGCAGGGCAAGCATAACTTCCGAGCCGTCAACAACCTTTACAATCTTAACGGAACCGCTCTGCACGATGAACATGTCTGCGCCGCTCTGGCACTCGGAGAAAATCATCGTGTTCTGCTTGTAAGACCGCATCATTTCGCCCTTGGGCTCAAGATATGGCGGGTTTGTCCTTTTCTTTAAGATGCTGAATCTCTTTATTGCCTGTTCCTTGTAGCTTCCCTTGGGACATTCCTTTAGGTACTGGTAGTAGCAGTAGGCCGCAATCTCCGGCCAGCCCGAATCCTCGTAGTACTGGGCAATCGGATAAAGCTGGTCTGGCGTCTCCGTAACGGTATTTTTAAGCGTAATTTTTGTAAGGTTGTCGTTAAGAACGCGCATTTCTTGGGCAAAAGAACGGACAATCTTCATTGCTACAGGCGTATTCTTCATGATAAGCTCAGGATACTGCTCGCGGTTAACCTTGATAGCAACAACGTTGGTAATTGCAATAACGCTTTCCGTCTGGCTGTGGCTGGACATGCAGGCAACAACGCCTATAAAGTCTCCCGGTCCCAGCATTCTAGGCGCATTACCGGGAACTTCCGTCTCGTGGAAGCAGCGGATTTTTCCGCTCTGAATAATGTAAAAACAAGAGGTCGCCGGGGTGCCTTCAACCTGGATATATGAATTCTGTTTAAAATTTACAAAAGCTAACTGTAGCACTTTTTACCGTCCTGAATTTATTCGTCCTTTTTAACCTTCTATTTTTAAAGTATAGAAAGCAAAATGCGGAATGTCAATTAATTATCGGTAGAAATTCACTTTTTATGCAAGGAAATAAATAAAGAAATTGGACAAAAAAAGCGTCATACAAAGAGAATTTCGCTTTCCAGGCTGAATCCTGTGTTTTCCTTCACCTTTTCCTGCACGAATGCCACCAGATTCTTAACGTCCGCCGCAGTTGCATTGCCGTTGTTTATGATAAAGTTTCCGTGCCATGGGGCAACCTGAGCTCCTCCCATCTTTGTTCCCTTGAGCCCCACTTCATCAATAATCTTGCCGCTTGGCTTGCCGAATTCCCTGTTGTTTTTAAAGACCGAACCCGCACTTGGAGCCTTAAAGTGCCCTTTGTCCTCCCTGTCCTTAATATAGAAGGAATTTCCCTTGCGGATATAGTCCTGAACCGCAGGATTTGCAAAGCAGCCCTCGGTAATGTACATGTCAATGCACTTTAGCGCAAGGCTTGCTTCTATAATAATCCACCTCTTGCCCTGGAACGGTGACTTCTTGTAGTCCCAGTCGTCTCCTGTAGAATAGTGGGTGTAAGTCTTTATAATGGAATCCAGCGTAAACTTGTTCACGTAATGAACGTCGTCCATGTCTATGTACTTAACCTGCATCACAAGGCCGCCAAAATCCTCGCCGTAGCATCTTGCATTCATAAAGCAGGCCCCGCCTACAGTTCCCGGCAGCCCCGCGAATTTTTCAAGGCCGATAATGCCATACTTGGAAGCCCATTCCGTAAGCTCCGTAACGCCCATGCCAGCACCCACGGAAACCGTAATCGGGCAGCATTCCTTTGCCTGCTCAAAGCCTTCAATCTCAAAGGGCATGGGTTTTCCCGGAACCATTGTAGTTCCCTTGAGCTTTGCCGTAGAGATGACAACCTTGCGAATGCCCTCGTCCTTAACGACAATATTGCTTCCCCCGCCCAAAACAAAAACGGGGGCCTTTACGCCCTTTAGCACCACAAGTGCGGAAGCAAGCGAAAGCACATCCTCAGGCTCAACAAAAATAAGAGCCGGTCCTCCAACCTTCATCGTGGTGCGCTCTGCAAGCGGCTCGTTGTAGGAAACAGTTCCCCTAAAACCTTCGGACTTCTCTATGGCTTCTCCAAGTTCACGTATATTCATATCTTCCATTATATATCGAAAAAAAATAAATGTGAACTGCCAAAAAGTGTAATTTTTAAGGACTTCTTAAATATTGCGGCACTTTTGCCTGCTGTCCATGATGTGCCCATTCCTAACAACCGTGCCTTTTATGTGGCGCTTGCGGGGTTCCGCCATTCGGCTCCATTCCTCTGGTCGCGCTACGCACTCCCGCCGGAACGGGCTTGCGCCCGCCCCTCCAGTGCCTGCCGCGCATTGCCCTGGAAAAATCCCTCCATGGATTTTTCCAGGGATCGGAGATTCCCTTCGGAAATCTCCGCGCTGCTAAGCCGCCCTCCGTGGCTCTGTACCGGTCATCAAGAAAGAGGAAAAATCCCTCCATGGATTTTTCCAGGGATCGGAGATTCCCTTCGGAAATCTCCGCGCTGCTAAGCCGCCCTCCGTGGCTCCGTACTGGTCATCAAGAAAGTGGAAAAATCCCTCCATGGATTTTTCCAGGGGTCGGAGATTCCCTTCGGAAATCTCCGCGCTGCTAAGCCGCCCTCCGTGGCTTCGTACTGGTCATCAAGAAAGAGGAAAAATCCCTCCATGGATTTTTCCAGGGATCGGAGATTCCCTTCGGAAATCTCCGCGCTGCTAAGCCGCCCTCCGTGGCTTCGTACTGGTCATCAAGAAAGAGGAAAAATCCCTCCATGGATTTTTCCAGGGATCGGAGATTCCCTTCGGAAATCTCCGCGCTGCTAAGCCACCCTCCGTGGCTTCGTACTGGTCATCAAGAAAGTGGAAAAATCCCTCCATTCCACCCCCGCCCGGTCCCTGAACCCGCAGCGCAGCTTCAAGCGGGCTCTCGAAGGGCCGCGTAAAAGCCATTCATCCGTCATCCCTAAGCAAGAACCTCGACATTCCAAGGCCTGACCATGCTACACTTAAAATGCCCTTGATTTTTTTAGCAAATTTGCCGATAATATAGGTTGGGGTGGGCTTAAGGAGGACGACTATGCTTAAAGATTTTCTTAAGGCACTATGCGTTTTGTTTTTGGCATCTATGTTTGTGGCTTGTGGCGGCGGGTCTTCTTCAAGTTCGGATGAAGACGATGCGGCTAATGTAACGGAAGTCCAGCCGGCGGAACCAACCTATTACAGGGTTTCCTTTTATAACAATGGCGAAGTCTATGACTCTCAGTCTGTCCAGTCAGGAACTCGGGCTCAAAGGCCTGCCAATCCTGAAGGCGATGAAAATTTGCGCTTTGTTGGCTGGTACGAAAACCCGAATTTTACGAAAAGATTTATATTCAACAAGGCTGTAGACTCCGACGTGAACCTCTACGCAAGGTTTATCAGTAACAATTATATCCCGACAGGAGAAGAATTTACCATTGAAGCACCAATCCCGGGATCCAATATCTTTATAGAAGATGAAAACGGAGCCCGTAACATTACAATTCCCAGTCTTTATGTATGCGACCACGAAGTTACCCAGGATGAATGGGCAAAATATATGAAGCCTAACAATTTAAAAGATAGCTGGGGAAAAGGAGATAACTATCCTATATATAATGTATGTTGGTATGACTGCATTGTTTACTGTAATTTAAGGAGTGAAGCAGAAGGTCTGGTTCCGGCTTATTACATTATAATTGATGGTGAAGAAAATTATGATGTCGTTACCTGGTTAACACAGGACGGTTCCAATCTGGAAGTGGATGCCGATGGAAAATTTTATTACAAAGAAACAAGAGACAAAAATCATGTTCCGTCTGATTCAGCTATTTCAGCAGTGTTAGACCAAGTGCAATGTAATCTCGATGCAAACGGCTACCGTATTCCGACAGAAGCTGAATGGGAATTTATTGCCCGTGGTGGAAGTGCTAACGACGCAACTTATGAAAGTATAGGTGACTATGCTTGGTATTCAGGTAACTGCAAAGATGGTGAAAAAAAATCACACGAGGTAAAACAAAAATTGCCAAACACCCTAGGTATATATGACATTTTGGGAAATGTGTCAGAGATTTGTTTTGACCGTCATGGTACGATAACAAGTCAAACAGACATTTTTGGAGCAGAAGGCCCAAAATGCATTAGGCGCGGTGGTTGCTATGTAAATGATAAAACTGGAACTGACACAGGAAAAGACGATGGTATAAAATACCCAACTGGTTGCAATATTGAAGCAAGAGGTCAGCCAAAGTATCCTTATGAAATAAGCGAGTATGGCGGCCTAAGGGTTATCTGCACCGCAAACTAAAACTGCAAATTAAAAGAGAAAGGCAGCCTGTCGCTTTTGCTGACGAGCTGCCTTTTTTTTACAGGAAATACGTCTTCATCATGCCCTTTCCCTTTACATCTATCTCCGTGTTTTCGTTGTAGGGGAATAAGCCTGCCGTCTGTGCCCTTGTGGTCTCGGTAACATGTATCCGCATTGGAAGCCCCGTGCTTTCCATCCGGCTTGCAACGTTAACGGTGTCGCCCCAAATGTCATAGATAAACTTTGTCTTTCCTATTACACCTGCAACGAGCGGCCCCGAATTGATTCCAAGCCTTATCATAAGCTTTACAGGCGATGTCTTGTTGAAAGACTGCACGTCGCTCAAAAGCCCCTGTGCAAAGCGGAGCATTTTTTCGGCACCGTCATTTTCGCTTTCCTGCGTTAGGCCAGATGCTGCCATGTAAGCGTCCCCAATCGTCTTGATTTTTTCAATGCCTTCGCGCTGGGCCCTTTCGTCAAACAGGGAAAACATTTTGTTCAGCATGGTAACGACTTCTTCCGCCTTCATTTCTCCGCTTATCTTTGTAAATCCCACAATGTCGGTAAAAAGGACGGTAACGTTCGGGTATTCCTTTGCTATGGTGCTGTTGGGGTGGGAGGTAAGCTCCTTTGCGATTTCCTTTGGAAGGATGTTCAGAAGAAGGCTTTCGGAACGGTTCTTTTCCGTCTCAAGTTCCTTGGTGCGTTCCTTTACAGTGCTTTCGAGCTTTATGTTTTCCTCTTCCACGCGGATAAGCTTTCCTTCAAAGAGCATGACTGTAGTTGAAATTATAAAGATTATAAAAAGCAGGGCCAGGAAGATGTCAAAGAGGACGTTTGTAAGCGGCTTTAAAATGCTTGAATACGTGAACGTGATTTTTTGCAAAAGCGGCTGGTAGCCATGCGGCGTGTACATGATGCAGCCAAAGCCAAGGGTCTTCAAGGGGGTAATCGTGTAAAAATCCTCTCCGTGAATGTTTTCCTTGTCGCCCTCACGCGGTTTTTTTACATTCAGTGAGTCGGCAGAAAGCGAGAAGGTTCCGTTCCAAGGCCCCGGGTCTACGGAACATCCCTCTGGAACAGAAATTGAAAAATTCCAGTCGGTGATGATTGTGCTTCTCATGTTGTTGTATATGATTCCGTCGTACTGAGCTCCAGTCCGGTCGGGGTCTTCGCCGTCCACCCAGTGCTTGTCCGCATTTTGCGTAAATACAATGCAGACAGACTTTGACAGGTCATTTTCCGAAAAAGGCTCTTCGATTGCCAATGTCTTTTCGGGAAGGGAAATCCCTGTAATGGAAACAATTGCTAGAATCAAAAGGATTCCGCCAAGGCTTACGGAAAGCGTCTGCCAGAAGTGGTTTCTTACAACCCTTTTGTGCGCCTCTGGGTCTGCTGGTTTTGCCTTGTAGACCGGATTCAAAATCGTGGCGGCCTGCTCTCTGGAATAAAATTCAATCTCCATCAGCTTTATGGACGAGTAGAAAAGGTGCAGCGCACCAAGTCCAAAGGAAATGTTTATCCAGGAAAAGCCGTAGACAATAAGAATCATGACAATGCCGGTAAGCGGCAGGACAAAATAGACCACGAGGGAAATAAAGACATTTTTTGAAAGCTTTTTCCAGTTCTGCAGGAGCATTGTTAGCGTGATAAGCCCGGGCAAAAGGCCTAGCGCAACGCCGAGCGAATAAAAAGTGCTTCTGTGGTAGACGTTGCTTTCATCAAAATAATATAAAATATTCGTGAACTGGCTGACTACCGTAAGTATTATGCTGCTAATGCAGAGGAAGAGGACAAGAAAAAGCTGAATCGGAATGCCGTCTTTTATGGAAGCCTTGGGATGCAAGAGGATGGAAAAGTTGAGCCGTGCATGCTTTATGAATTCACAGATATAAAAGCAGATGAAGAACGAAGCTGAAAAATTGCAAATAAAGACAAAGAAGTTGCAGATGCGCACCATGTACCAGCCGGCTGCGCTCGTATTGCCCCGGTAAAAGTATGCCAGGGCATCAAAAAGAAGCAAAAAACCGGTAAAGAATTCAATGAGAATAAGTGTCCGCCGCCCATTTTGTTTAAGCTTGTGACCCGAATACAAAAAAATCCCCGCCTGAAAACAAAATAGCGCGAGAAAAAAAAGCGAAGAAATGCTGATAACCCTTATAAAGTCAGTCATGTAGTTTTCCTAATGAGAGTTTGCATTATTATAACAGCAAAGATGGAAAATTTAAAGCAAAAGAGGAAGAATTGCCTTTTTCATGATACAATATCTTTTATGGAAGAAAAATTTCTTAGTCCAAAGGAACTGGAAGAGCGGATGGAAAGGTTTTCTCTTTCCTACCACCTGATTGACGTTCACCGCGACAGGCTTTCCTTTTACAGGCTTACGCCGGATGACCTTAAAAAGCCTGAACTGTGGCTTTGCAATTCGGGAGTGTGCCTGAACCTGATTATGGACGGCGAGCTTGAAAGGGCGGAGCAAATGATAAATTCAATCCCGGACCAGGGGCCCATGAAGGTTTTGAGGGATGGCATGCGCATTGTGCATCCAAAGGTTAGCTGGAAGGAAATCCTAGGCATAATCGGCTATCTTAGGAGCATAAACACGCCCCTTATCCACGTAGTGCTAACAGCCGGTCGGCCTTCCGTCATAAACGGCTTTGGCGACTTTTCAAGAATTTTCCCCTTTTTGGAGCGGCAAAAGGATTTTGTTCTGGAGGAGCTTTCCTGGATTTACGACAAGGAAATCTGCCCCTTTATTTACGAAATGTTCCTGGCCGAATACTACTACCAGCAGGATAGGCTTCTTGACGCGGAAGTGCATGTTGGAAAGACGATAAAGGCTTTTGACAAGGGAGGAGAGAGCAGGCTCTTGTTTGCAGCCCTTTTCCTTCAGACAAAAATCCTAATTGCCCAGGGAAAGCTGGTTGAATCCCACAGCTACATAAAAAACATCCGCAAGTACGTAAAGGAGAAGGGGGAAGCCGAATTTTCCTACAACATAGACTCAGCAGACGTTATGACAGCCTTTTACGACGGCAACCTGGGGCGTATTTCCCGCTGGAGAAAAAACAAGTCTCCCGACGAATATGCCGACTTTAACATGCTGGACCTCTACCGCTACATGGTAAAGATGCGCTGTTACATAATAGAAAAGAAATACACAGCCCTGCTTGCCCTTGCGGAAAAGCTCCGCCCCCTGCTGGAAGAAGGAAACAGGTTCATGGACTTGTGCGAGATGGACGTCCTTGTTGCAATCTGTTTTTACCGCGTCCAAAAAAAGGAGCTTGCATTTGAAGCCTTTGACCGTGCGCTAAAAATTGCCCGCCGAAGAAAGTTCTACCGCCTTGTCGGTGACGAGGGTGCTGCTGTGGTTAAACTGCTGATTGACTACATAAAGGAAAGGGGCGAAAGCATCTTTCTGATGAAGCTTTTGGAAATTGCAAGAAGCATGGCCATAAGCCACCCGCTCTATCTTAACGACCGCAACATAAATACAGAAGCTCTTTCACAGCGCGAAGTGGAAATCTTAAAGCTTTTGGAGCAGGGGAAGAGCAAGGAAGAAATATCCGACTTCTATTTTATAAGCGAAAACACAGTAAAATTCCACATGAAGAACATATTTTCAAAGCTCAAGGTAAAGTCGTCGCTGGAGGCAGTCTGGGAGGCCCGCGTTATGGGCTTGATTTAGCCTAAAAGTTTTATTGTCTCTGTTTTTTGGACGTAAGCTTCTTCTGCTCTGCCATTCTCTTGCTTGGCTAACTCGACGGAACAGGCCTCTGCGTCACCGCCCTTCGCTTGAAACTTCGCATATTTATGCTTGTTGCGAAATCCAGGCTTCGCTAACGCTCATCCCCGCATGCGCGGGGACTAAAGGCCTTCCACGGCGGCGTAAGTCTCACGGATTCCTGCCGCTCATGCATCCGCCTGCGTCATTCCGGGCTTGACCCGGAATCTGTAAACCATACAGTCAAAATTTCTTTAAAAACCACCCTTTTGGGTAGGTACCTCCCCCGAAATTTGTGCTATTATTAAGCTACGGAGCATTGTGTTTTTCAGAGTCGCCCTTATAGTGGTACCGGAGGATTTCGGAATGAGAATGAGGACAAAATTTTTTGCGCTCTCTTGCAGCTTGTTTTATTGCATTTTGTCTCTTCTAGCTTGTAGCTTTGATGTTCCCGAGATTAAAAATGATGAGCCTGTAAAGGAATATTTTGAGCACTGGACTTCGACCTGTCAGGTTGGAAAAATTGAATATGCCTCAGATCACGTTTCCATGAACGGCATGCAAAACCTTTCTGCGGCCAATCCAATAGAAATCAATTTGTACACCATAAACCCCAAGCAGCTGCGCCTGCTTTGCAAAGAAGGGCAAAACGGCTTTTGCTTGCAGTCAGAAGACGGGGCCGTAGTATCTAATGACAACTACAGCGAGTGTATGGTTGACCCTACGCACGTAAAAATACAGGCAAGGCTTGACGATGCCCACGAGGGAAAGACATGGACTCTTTCCGGCTGCCTTTGGCCTGAAAACCGTACGGATTTTTCCCTGGAAGACTTGAGGGGACAGGCACCTGAACTTTTCTACTCTGAAAGTTTTGTGCAGAACACGCCGCCAGACAACGTAAAAGACCTTATGGTTGTAAGGGAGCCTTTGGACGGTAAAAATGCCTACCTTTACTTTAAGCTTCCCGACACGCAGAACCTTAACAGAAACATTGGTTCCACCTATGAGGTGAACTATTACCTGCGCGAGCATGACGGACAGCTGTACTGGAAGGGAAGGTCAGAGCTTACCCTGGCCGACAACAAGAACAGTGCCGGTGGCAGAGAATTCTTTTATTGCTTCCCCGGGCAGGAATCAAGCCTTACCGCATACGAATACACGGTACAGGTAAACGGCCCCCACGGGCGCAAGTCGGAATTCCTTTCCACCGATCCAAGCCTTGGCGTGTGCGTTCTTGTTGAGCCGACAATCACTGTGCTGGATGCGCCGAACGGCAAATTTGACGAGGACAATGCCGAATACGAATGCTACGAGCTAGCTTCCAATGACGGCACGGTTTCCTTTACTGCCTCTCCGGGTCAGGAAGGAGACAGCCTGACTGTCATGGTGGACAATATTCCTCTATCTGCAACAGGCGGAGTCTATACTGTAAGCGGAATAGGACGGCGTGTAATAACTGTTACCGCCAGTCGGGTTGGCGCTCGTTCCGTAACGGTTGCAAAAAAAATAACCCTTGTTAAGACACCCGATGAAGCCGTGTTTGAATTTGAAAAAGATTTTAATGACTGTGATGAAGACGCGAACGGCTACAAGTTCATAGAGGTGGAAAGTGATGACGCCCTTGTAGGCTACACAATAACTGCACCGGAAGCGGGAACAAGGCTTTCCGTAAGCATAGACGGCGGAAGCGAATCCGGCGAAATGACGGTTCCTGCGACCGGAAGTCTGCCTGTGAACCAGCACACGCTTGTTGCCACGGTACACAAAAAGAACTGCAACGATGTTACTTCAAGCAAAAAGGTCTGGATATTAAAGTCACTGGAAGAGCCAACCTTTACCTCTTCCAACGGAAACAAAACGGGAACTGCCGCTCATGACGGGGAGACCTACGATAATTACGAATACAGCTATCTTAAATATAGCAACCTAAAATATACCGTAAGCAATCCTGTCTCCAATGTAGATTCCACTCTGACGGTAACGGTGGACGGCAGTACCGTGTCTTCGCCAACGGATGCAACGCTTTCAAACGGCTACCACACAATTGTTATGAGGGTAGAAAAAGAAAATCTTACACCTGTGGAAATTACAAAGTATGTTTACGTTAAGATTAAGAGGGTTTGCGTAACTGTTGGAAAGATAAAGGCACATAATAATGACAAGAAGTCTGGCAGCACTGTTGATCTTGACGGAAGTTTCTATGCTGCTACAACAAGGACTTCAGAGATAGAGTTGAAGTCTTATTCAAATAAAGAAGTAAATAAAGACCATGACATTACGCCAAAGGCCCATGTACTTTATCTTGATAAACCTTCGGATGTCTTCTATTTCTATACTTCCGACATAAATGATATTGATACCAACGCGAACGACTTTTTGGGTAAAGTTAGTCGTGGACAGGAAGATTCTACCAGAACCTTGGCTGAGCTAAAGTCGAACAAGCATTTCCATTCCTATTCGTCAAAGTCTGACCGTAGCGACTATAAGTTTGATGTTACCCTTTCCGAGATTGCTTTGCCTTCCATTACCTTTAGCCCTGACTTGAACGGATGTTCGGACGGCAGCAGTAACTATGAATACATAGAGGTTGCAAACGCAAGCGATACAGTGACCTACTCTATTATCTCCCAGGAAAGCGGGGCAACGCTAAGCGGAAAAGTTGACGGAACTTCGTTCAGCGGAAATAAGAATGGACAGTTTGGCATTGGAGACCATACAATAGAAGTGACAGTATCTAAGACAGGCCTTGTAGGGGCAACAGTAACGCGCAAAATCTGGGTTGTGCAGGAACTAAAAGAGCCTAGCATAAAATTCTACTTTGACGGAAGCCAAGCTTCATCGTCTGGAACTCCGGAAGACACAAGATACCTACTTTATGATGCATACGACGTTGCACTTGCGGCGGACGGTAGCGGCAGCCTGGCTTATATTGCAACGCCCAATTCTGCCAATTCCGGGGCAAGCGTAGTCGTTGTAGATAACTATGGAACAAGCCCAGTAGAACTTAACGCAAACGGAACCCTTGCATTGGGCCCCCATAAACTTACGTTCCGGGTTTCAAAGCCGGGCTTAAGGGAAAAGGAATTTACCACGCAGAAATTTGTCTTTGTCCAGGGAATCCTTTCCAAACCAAGCTTTAACACTACAAACGGAACCATACAGAATGCAAATGCGCAAGGCACCTCAGGAGATCCGTTGAAGTATAATTTCAGTTATTTGAATGCCGACAACATGATATGTTCCATTTCTTCTGGCAACACTGGAAATGCTGTGAGCATGACTTTAAATAGTTTTTCAGAGTCTTGCAGTGGCTTTATCCTGAACCCTAAAAACAATGCAAATGATTGTTATGTGCTTGAAATCACACAGACAAGAGACCTCTGCAAAACTTTGGTTACAACATGGTACGTAAACGTAATGATTAAACCTGTGTCGGTAACAGTAAGAGATGCCGCCTTAAAACTTAACTTTAATGAAAGCGGAGGTTCTGAGGTATATGGAGATGTTTATATGAGAAAAAATACTGAAGATTGGATTTTACTCCGCAATTTTAGTAATGCACAATTTAGAGATGAATCTAATTGGGATAATTATGGTACTCCGGGTGCTACGACATTTATATTATACAAGCCATCTGATAGCGTAGCATATAAATCTGAGGGTCTGTATGAAAGTGATGGTAGGAATAAGGATTGGATTGGAAACGTAATTGTCTCAAAAGATCTTACTACTCTGCGGGCTGAATCAGAGCCTCAGCTTTATGCACAGTCAAGCAGTACGGGAGGCAGCCATCCTACAGAGCATAGGGTAAGGTTAAACTTGTCCGAATAGGATGTTTTATAAAGTTTGTAATAAATCCAATGAGAAGAAAATGCCTTTACTTAATCCTGTATTTTTATTTTCCTAGTCCCTCAAACATCCTAGCGGCACAACGTATACACCGTCTTCCCTTCGGTATGCATATTTTCCGCTTCCTGTCAAAACCATCATGAAGGCTGGTTCCTTCATTTTTTTTGTATCAATTTTTGCACTGCCCAACCGGTAAGTGCCATGCAAAAGGGCTTGCCGGCAAGCGGCTTTGGCCTCTGTGTTTACAGATTGCAAATCTACCCAAATTGGCAAAATTGTGCTATATTATAACCAGGAGGTTAAGATATGACTTACGGAAAATATATTCGCTGGCAGGACTTGCCTGACTCTCCTGGAAAACGCGTTTTGGAAAAAATCTTGAATACTCCGCCCGTGGACTATGAAGCGATGCATCAAAAATCTGTCCAATACATGAAAGAACTTAGTGCAATTTGGGACGAGGAAGACAGGCTTAAGGCTGAACAGGAGAAAAACCAAAAATGATGATGCTTCCTCTTGAAAATCCAAAATTCTATGTTCAGCATTTATCTGAAAATCCTGAAAATCTTACCGAGATAAAATCATTCTCGGTAAGCCAAGAAAGCGGAGCAGGACTTGAAAACTATCTTAAAAATGTTGCGCCAAGCGATGAGGAGTCGAGTTTTGCCCGCACTTATCTTGTGAAATCAAAATCAACACACGAAATTGCAGCTTATTTTACCTTGAGGAACGGTTTGTTCACACTGGAACTGAACGATGATGATTTTTATACAGTTCCCGCAGTTGAACTTTCCAACTTTGCAGTAAATTCCGTGTTCCGTTCAAATCATCCCGAAGTTGAAAAAATTGGCTACACAGTTTTTTCTGACTTCGTGCTTCCGATTGTGAATTTCATCCGCTCATTTTCGGGTGTAAAGGCTTTGTATATTTATGCTTTGCCGGAAGACAGGCTCATTTCTCATTATGAGAAGTTTGGATTTATGCGTTTGGAAGAAGATGAAGAAAAATTCGTTCACAGCCATGTAAAACCCAAATACGACGACGGCTGCATTTTTATGTATCAAGTTTTTGCATAAAAAAGTGCCGCATGGTTAAAAAAATTACCTCCTGTAATTTTTTTAACGCGAGTTTTTGCAAAACTCGTTTTGTTTTTTTTGCTAACAAACGACGCACCATCCGTGGTGCTATTTTTAATCATTGTATATTAACCCAAAAAAATGCTATACTGCTGCAAATGAATCTTCTTTCTATTAATAATCTTTCAAAAATTGGGCGGGAAGAGCCGCTTTTTACTGGGGTTACTTTTGGCTTGGACGAGGGCGATAAGGCTGCCCTGATTGGACGCAACGGTACGGGTAAGTCCACTTTGCTGAATACTGTTGCGGGGCTGCTTGTGCCGGATGAAGGTACGGTGGTGATTAATAAGGAAGCTGGGCTTTCTTTTTTGCCGCAGAATCCTCTTTTTAATCCCGATGACACTATTGAATCCCACATTTTTAAGTCTTCTTCTCCAAAGCTTAATATTATCCGCGAGTACGACAAGGTTTGCGCCCAGATGGAAAGCGGTGCAACGGATTCACTTCAGGCTAAATTTGACGAGCTGAATTTTAAGATGGAGGAAGGTGGTCTTTGGAACTACCGCCAGCAGATTGAGTCGGTGCTGAGTATGCTTGGCATTAATGATCTTTCGCGCAAGATGGGGGAGCTTTCGGGCGGTATGGCAAAGAAGGTTTCGCTTGCCCAGGTTCTTGTGGAAGACACTAAGCTTTTGCTTTTGGACGAGCCTACAAACCATTTGGATATTACGACGATTTACTGGCTGCAGAACTATCTTGCACAGACCAAGCGGGCGGTTCTTATGGTAACGCATGACCGTTACTTTTTGGATGCAGTCTGCAACAATATCTACGAGATTGCTAACGGCGGCGTTAAGCTTTACAAGGGCAACTATTCAACTTATTTGGAAAAGAAGCAGACCGAGCTTGAGGTTTACAAGAATACGGAGCGTCGCATTGAGTCTGTTCTTCGTGTTGAGCGCGACTGGCTTATGCGGGGTCCTTGCGCAAGGGGAACAAAGGCTAAGGCTCGCATTCAGCATGACATGGCTCTTATTAACCGCGAGAAGCTTAAGGAAGAGAAGGGATTTGCATTTGAGGTTGCGGGGAGGCGGCTTGGCGGAAAGATTCTTGAGCTGAAGGATATTTGTAAGGATTTTCCCAAGGGCTATGCGGCGGCTAAAAAGGCCGGGCTTTCAAAGAATGGTGCCGGTAAAGATGCGGGTGCTCAGAATGCGGCTCCTGTGCTTAAGGATTTTACTTTTACCTTTAACAAGGGGCAGAAGATTGGCGTTTTTGGCAACAATGGCACCGGTAAGTCAACTTTGCTTAACATAATTACCGGGGAACTTTTGCCGGACAAGGGTTCGGTTACGGTTGGGGAAAACACGGTCTTTGCCTATTACAAGCAGAATCCTGTTTTTGCGGATTTGGACATGACGGTTCTTGAATACGCAAAAGAGGCGGCTGAGGTTATGCAGATGAACGACGGAACTACCCTTAGCGCATCTCAGTTTTTGGACCGCTTTGGCTTTGAGGGAAAGGTTCAGTATTCACCGGTTGGAACTTTGAGCGGCGGTGAGAGGAAGAGGCTTTTTCTTGTGCGGCTTCTTCTTTCCAATCCCAACTTTTTGATTTTGGATGAACCCACCAACGACTTTGATATTTTTACGATGAATATTCTTGAGCAGTTCCTTTCCGGTTTTTCTGGCTGCCTTTTGGTTGTTAGCCACGACCGCTATTTTATGGACAAGGTTGCAGATACGCTTCTTGTTTTGGAGAGCGACGGAAGCGTTTCCGGTTACGTGGGGAAGTGCAGCGAATACATTCAGTACATGGAGCTTAAGGCAAAGGAGGATGCTGAGGCTGAAAGGGCAAGGCAAAGTTCTTTTGCGGACGCTAAGAAGGGAAGTGCTGCTTTTGATGGCGCTTCGTCTTCTGGGGCTTCGCAAAGTGCCTCACCTGCAAAGAAGAAAAAGCTTTCCTTTAAGGAGCAGAAGGAATTTGAAGGGCTTGAAGTGCGCATAGCAGAGCTTGAGGATGAGCAGAAAAAGCTTGAGGAAGACATGGCCAGCGGTGACTACGAAAAGGCTTCTGTGGCAGGTAACAGGTACAAAGAGGTGGAAGAGGAGCTTGAAAAATCATATTCGCGCTGGGAAGAGCTTGCGGCTTTTGTCTAGGAATTGAACCGTTTTCTGAGCCAGTCGAAGGGAACATCTGTTGGTTATCGGTTCGGTTCGACTGGCTCACCGAGCGGGCGGTCTTGATTTTAAGCCTACGCCCGATTGTAAGGGCCCGCGCAGCGGGTTGCCAACGGCAATGGAGCCGAAAGGCGGAACCCTGGAAAGCGGGGTAAAAGATAAGGCTGACCGCACGGTGTGCGGGCACAGTTGAAAGGGACCTGCCGTCCAGTTGAAAAACAAAATGCAAGTCTTTATAATAGAAGAATGACAATTAAAGAAATACTCGATAACAAAAAAACGATTGTGTCATTTGAAATATTTCCTCCAAAGCAGCAGGTTAATTTTGACAATGTTGTGAATGCTGCAAAGGAGCTTTCTGCCCTTAAGCCCGATTTTATGTCTGTTACCTGTGGTGCGGGCGGCGGAAAAAGAACCAACAACGTAGAGATTGCACAGAAACTTATTTCTTTTGGAACACCGGCACTGGCCCACCTTACATGCGTTCGCAACACTCCTGAATCTGTCCGCGAGACCGTGCGCGACATGAAGGGCTGCGGCATAGAAAACGTTCTTGCCCTGCGCGGCGACATGCCCCGTGACCTTGAAGAAGGGGAAACTGCTCTTGTTCCCGAGCTTTGCCATGCAAACCAGCTTGTTACGATTTTAAAGGAAGAGGGCTTTTGCGTTGGCGGTGCCTGCTACCCCGAAGGCCACCCGGAAAGTGCCAACCGCGATGAAGATGTGGACAACCTAAAATACAAGGTGGATGCTGGCGTTGACTTTTTGACTACCCAGATGTTTTTTGACAACAATATGCTTTACAGCTACCTTTACCGTTTGCAGTCCAGGGGAATAAGGGTCCCTGTTTTTGCGGGAATTATGCCCATTACAAATTCAAACCAGGTGGCGCGCATGGTAAAACTTTCCAGCGCATACATTCCTTCCAAGCTGCTTTCTTTCTGCGACAAGTTTGAGCACTATCCCGAAGCAATGTGGCAGGCCGGAATTGACTACGCAACAGACCAGATTATAGACCTTGTTAGCAACGGCGTTAGGGGAATTCACATTTATACGATGAACAAGCCGGAAGTTGCAATTGCAATAATGAAGAACATTGACAAAATCATAGAAGCAGGAAATTCTATTTAATGGGCAAGTTGATGGGCAAGAAAAAATATACCTTCCGCGAATTTTTAGCTTCTCAAATTGAATCTGGTAAGCCGGTGTTTTTTGACGGCGGCATGGGAACCATGATTCAGAAGAGCGGGGTTGTTGGCTATGCAATTCCAGAGGACTTGAATTTTTACCACCCGGAAATTATTGAAGACATTCACATGCAGTACATGAAGGCTGGCTGCAATGTGCTTACCGCAAATTCCTTTGGCGCAAACCCCATTAAGCTTGAAAAGTCTGCCCACACTGCGGAAGAATACATTGCAAAGGCTGTAGAAATTCAAAAGGCGGCAATTGCAAAGGCTGAGGCAGAGGGAATTGAAGGCCCCCACTTTTGCTCCTGGGACACGGGCCAGATTGGAAAGCTTTTGGAGCCGATGGGAAGCCTTACTTTTGACCAGGCATACGAATCCTACAAGACGGCTTGCGTGGCGGCAGAAAAGGCCGGTGCAGACCTTGCCATAATAGAAACCATGAGCGACTTGTTTGAGGTTAAGGCTGCAATTCTTGCCGTAAGGGAAAACACAAAGCTGCCCATTGTTGCCACGATGACTTTTCAGGAAAACCTTCGCACTCTTACCGGAGCGGATGTGCTTACCTGTGTAACCTATCTTGAAGCCCTTAGGCCGGATGTTATTGGCTTTAACTGTGGCGGTTCGCTTGAAGAAGGTGAGGAGCTTGCGCGTCAGTTTTTGCGCTATGCCCATCTTCCGGTTTTGATTCAGCCAAATGCGGGGCTTCCACAGGTGGTGGACGGAAAGACTGTTTTCCTTGTTGAAGGAGCTGAATTTGCCGCGTCCCAGCTTAAGAATAGGCGTGAAGGTGCAGTTCTTTTGGGCGGCTGCTGCGGAACAAACCCCACGCATATCCGCGCAATGATAGAAAGTATTTCAAAAGACGAAGCCTTGGGTGTTAGCAGAATGTCCTGCGGTGAAAGCGGTAAGTCTAGTGACCAGTCTAGTGACAAGTCTCGTGGAGATGGCAAAGAAGAAACACCTCTTACGGACGGCGTTAACGCAACCTACGTCTGTTCCTACAACAAGAGCCAGCAGATTGGCGGAAGCTTTGGCCCTGTAATAATCGGTGAGCGCATAAACCCAACCGGAAAAAAGAAGTGCAAGGAAGCGCTTACTGCAAGAGACATGCAGTTCTTTATAAACGAAGCAGAAAGCCAGATAAACCAAGGTGCCCATCTTTTGGACGTGAACGTAGGACTTCCTGGCATTGACGAAGCGGACATGATGGTTCGTGCGGTAAAGACAATCCAGTCAACATTTAACGTGCCACTGCAACTGGACTCTAGCGAAGCGGCTGTTTTGGAGCGGGGCTTAAGGTACTACAATGGAAAGGCTTTGGTAAACAGCGTAAACGGCAAGCAGGAAGTTATGGACAAGGTATTCCCCATCGTTCAGCATTACGGTGGATGCCTTGTTGCCCTTTGCATAGACGAGGGAGGAATTGCACCCACCGCAATGGGCCGCGTTGCTGTTGCAGAAAAAATAATTGCAGAAGCCGCAAAATACGGAATCCCTGTCCGCGACATTTTTATAGACACGCTCACTCTTACCGTAAGCTCGGAACAAAAGACTGCCCTGGAAACAGTACGCGCCATCCGTATGCTAAAGGAAAAATACGGCAAAGACGGCTTGCAGTTTGTGCTGGGCGTTAGCAACATAAGCTTTGGCCTTCCAAGGCGAGACATAATGAACAGCCGCTTTTTTATGCTTGCACTGGAAGCAGGTCTTACAGGCTGCATTGCAAACCCGGCAAGCGCACAAATGATGGACACTTTCCGCGCATACCGTGCGCTTGCCTGCTACGACGAAAATTCGCTCGACTACATTCAGACATACACTGGTTCGGTTGACCCTTCATCTGCAAAGGCAAGACAGACAATCCTTGAAGAAGCCGTTGCGGACGGAACAATTTCCATCTGCCTGAACACAGGAAGCGGAAGCACTTCCTTTAAGTCGGCAGGAATTTCTGCTGGCGGTCAGTTGAACCAAAATTCGGATCAAAAAAAAAAGCCTGACGGACTAAATTCTTCTGGAGCAGGAAATTCAGACGGGAAAAAAACTGGTAACAATCCTCTTGAAGACAACCTTATAACTATTATAGAAAAAGGATTTAAAGAAAAAGCCGCAGCTGCAACGGAAGAGCTTTTAAAATCGGAAGCGCCGGTAAACGTAATAAACAACTGCATTGTTCCCGCACTGGACAACGTAGGAAAGGATTTTGAGACCGGAAAAAAATTCCTGCCCCAGCTTTTGCTTAGCGCAGAAACCGTAGGAAATTCATTCGGAAAAATAAAAGAGACACTTGCCGCAAGCGGTGCAGAAGAAGAAAGCAAGGGTACGATTGCGATTGCCACCGTTTACGGGGACATTCACGACATTGGAAAAAATATCGTAAAGGCAATGCTTGAAAACTACGGCTATACTGTTATTGACCTTGGAAAGAACGTGCCCTACCAGACCGTAATCGACACGGTATTGCAGAATAAGATAAAGCTTTTGGGACTTAGCGCCCTAATGACAACGACCGTTGCCAACATGGAAGAGACAATAAAGCTTTTGCATCAGGCGCTAAAAGATGCCGGTGAAGAGTGCAGGATAATGGTTGGGGGTGCCGTCCTTACTGCCGACTATGCAGAAAAAATCGGGGCGGACTACTACGCAAAGGATGCCATGGAATCTGTTGCTATTGCTAAAGAGGTGTTTGGAAAATGAGCGGAATGTATCCTTTTAGAAGGGGGCTTGTAAAAGAGCCGTCTGCAAAGCGTATTCAGAAAGTGTGCTGCAAAAGCATCAATTCATTTTGTCCTGTTTCGCCCTGGTTCCTTTTGCCGCTGAGCCCATTCAGCTGCATAACGTCCTTTAGGCTGGTCTTTGGTTCCGTAATAGGAAAATTCTTTGCGCCGCTTTACCTAAGAAAAATAAAGCTTATCAGGTGGCCTGTAAAACATGTTGACCACGAGCTGGACGAAAAGGTTCCCTTCCGCGCAGACACCGTAAAGTGCTACATGGATTTTATAAACATCTGGATCCGCCCGCTAAACATGCTGCTCCACCGTTACGGCTGGCTGCAGGGTTCAAGGCATTGCGCGGAATTCATGCGCTACCTAATAAAGACCTACACCTATGCGCTAAAAATTTACAGGCACTGCATGACCACAACCTACCGCACACCCTGCGACCAAAAACAGGTAAAAAAACTCCGTGCCGCAGACCCGCACTATTGCTGCGTTCCAAGCCTGCACATTTCCATCGTCTGCCTCTGCTTTAGCTTTTACAAAATGCTCTTTGACCGCGAGAACTTTACATTCATGGAAAAACAAAGGTGGAACTGGGAGCTTTATTCCCGCGCGGTAGAAATTGGCGAGACCGTCCTTTACCTTAAGCAGCACAGCGTAAACTGCATACCCGCCGCCCTCTACATGCTCACCCGCCTTGCACCGGAACTTTTTACCGCAAGCGATGCCGTGCGTTTTGTGAACGACCTCTTTCAAAAGGCAGAAGACGTTGCAGAAAAAGACAAGGGCGAAATCCGAAGCCACATAATTTTTATGTACGAGCGTTTCCTCTTGGAAGGCACCACCGAAGACGACTGGACACTTCCAATCACGCGCTGGCTGGATGCCTACGAAGCCTACATGCCCTCTTACTCAAAATAATTTTTTTCTTGCGGCGCTTTTATATGCTAGGGGCTTTCCGCCATTCCGCTTTCGCTCCAGCCGCTTCCCTCACTCCCTTGCGGTCGTTCAGTCCAGTGGCCGCCTACGGCGTGGCTCCAATCCCTGCCGTGCTTGCCTAAAAAAATCCCTCCATGGATTTTTTTTAGGATTGCAGATTTACAATCAAATCTGCATGTTGCTAAGTCGCCTTCCATGGCTTTATATTGATTGGCAAGCAACACCACAATGTGCTGCAAACCGGTCATGCCGAACTGGTTTCGGCATCTATGAATGTTAGCGGACGTATGGTGGCACATGGAAATGGCGTTTAAAAAAATGTGTCATTACCGGACAGGTTGGTGAGCCTGTCGAACCACGGCCCGATAATCTGCTAAAAATATTCCCGAAGCTTTCCGTACACAAGCTTAAAATTCTTTGCGGAAAAAAATATTGTAAGGCCTGCAAGAAGTATTTCCAGATTAAATCTGACGCCTTCGACTATCTGGTTTATAGCGCGGAGATATATTGCTATTGCAGGAATGTCCTTGTTCATTTCTCCGCTCAGTTTGAACATTTCGAACACTGTCTTGCTGCCAAGAATCACTATGACTAAAGAGACAAGCGCAAAGACTATATTGATAACGGATAAAATTTTATTGGCTGTAAGGTAGCTTCTGAACTTCATTTGTTCTTCTCCATAAATTTAGAGAAGACCTGGCCAATTCCCCAAAAGAGAAATCCTGTAAGGACATTGCCTAAGACTGTTACGATATACTGAGTCTGGACTACAGTAATTTTTCCCTGCTCCAAAAAGGTTGCCGCAAAACTCAAGAAGCCTGTTGCAATGCTTGATGCAATGTATATGACGCTCAAAACCTTTATGTACTTTGGCACGTCAAACTTTTGCAGCTTGTCTTCCTTCTTTGCCTCGATTTCCTTTCCTTCCATAATAGCTGTCTCCTTACTAAGCCTTTTCTATTTTTGTCTTGCCGCTTGCACTAAAAAGTTTTACCGTGTTGATTACAATGACGATTCCGCAGAGGAGCAAAGACATCATGCAGTTCTTGATGATTTCTGCCCTTGCTTCTTCTTCCGTCAATACTGTGTTTACGGTGTATTTTATTATCTCAGTTAAAGGCACTCCCTTTACGGACGGATCCTTTAGAATTTCTTTTACTATGCAGGCCACGTAGCTTACGAAGGTTCCTGCAATTGTATAGAAGATGCTGGAAAGTGAAATTATAAGTATGCCAATTTTGTTAAGCTTGCCCTTTGCCCAGATGTATCCCTTTTGCGCAAGTAAAAAATATACAAGTCCAGATGCGGCTGCAATCCTTCCCAGCATAAAGAAAATATAGGTTAGAAAAATTCCTGGAATGGGGAAGGTAAGCGCGCCTAGCAGGCCCTGAATGTAGTTGTTGGGTTTTAGGTTTTCTTCTTCGTAGACCCTTTCAATGTCGCTTTGCATTTTTTTTGCGCAGGATGAACACAGGGGAAGCGGTATTCCGTCTACACTGTAAATTTCAAGCTCTGAATCTGCCTGGCATTCTTTTCCCGTGCACTTTGGCTTTTCATCGGGATATTTTTCCTTGATGTAGTTTGCAATATCCTGAACTACTTCCTTTATCTTTTCAATTTTGAATGGAAGAAAATATTCTGCGAAAGTGATTTGCACTTCAAAAACATGTTCTTCACCAAAATCTATGCTCTTTGCATAGCCCTTCTTTTTCCACGACAGGATTTTCTCCTTGTCGCTTTGGTCAATTTTGCAGGGGAAAATCATCTGTACAATCTTCTTGTTCGTTCCGTCTGCCATAATCACGTATGTGTTATGAATGAATCCATAAAAATACGTTCCATTGTTGGCAAATCCAAATTCGCCAGCCAATTTTCTTAATCCTGGAAAAGTCATATATCTCTCCTTTTTTAATTTATATTGCGCCAGTCACCCTGAGCTTGACTCAGGGTCTGTATAAGTTGAGTCTTTATTTAAATCCTAATCAAAATAAAGATCTTTAATCAAGCATTTCTTTGGGTTTTCGTTTTTCATTATCAGCTTTACGTCTGAATCCATGTGAACGTATCTGGTCTGCTTGTTGTTAAAGAGCATAAAGTGTTTGCTGCAGCTTTCTCCGTTAAAGTTAAACTCCACGTCCACGCCGCATCTGTCTTTTACATAGTTTATGTCTACAACTTTTGCGTCTACAGTTCTGTACTCGTTTTCAAAAGACTTTATGTACAAGACTCTTTTTACAAATAAAATAAGTGTTACGACAATAATCAAGGAAAATAAAGCAAGTATGCGGAAGTCTGGAGTTCCCCACATTTCTGCCAAGGTCATGTTGCGCAATATTTGCGGGCATACGTTATTTGTCCCGATTAGGATGGCGAGTACAACAAGGCACATAAGCGGTGCAATCAGCGCAAGGCCCAAAGGGTAATCGTTCTTAATCGATTTTTTTAAATTCATTTTACATTCCATATATTTCTCCTTGCACATTTGTGCTTTTTTGTTTTTGCAGGATGTAATTGTATAAGAGCCTTATTTTTTCTTCGCCACTTTTGTATTTTTTTAGCACAGATAAGTTCTTTGCGGAAAGCTCAAAGTTTATGTTCAGTCTGGTGGCGGGGTTTTTCTTTAGAAGCAGTTCGGTAAAAGAAATTAGTTCTTCAACCTTTGGGCTTCCTATTCCAAATCCATTCCACAGGTCAAGGCTTGTGTTTCCTGCGTGGACTATGAATTTTGGCGTGGCAGATTCCTTTTTACTCTTGCCTATTTCCAGACAAAAATCAAGGCTGTCTACGCTATGCCACTGAATAAGTTCTGTCCTTAGGCTAAAGAATTTTTTGTGGATTATGCCTTCGTCGCGCACCCTTATGTTGTAGAAGATGCTAAAGACAAAAAAGAAAAGTGCCACAAGTTCTATTACGATGCAGAATACCATGTCCCTTTCGTAAGAGCCAAGGCTGTACCTTCCACCCCTGTAGTTTTCTTTTGAATCTACTATTAGTGCAAAGAATTTGTTCATCCCAAAAAGCATGGAAAAGACTGCCTTAAGAATATAGTATGAAATTGGAATCCAAAGCACAAATCCTGTGAGCGAAAAGATGTGGCACCCTATTGGCGCAAACATCAGCTCACCCTTCTTTATCCCAAACAGCACCTTCATAATAGCCACATACTTATCCATCAAAAACAGCATTGCAAAGACCATTTGTGCACAGTAAAGAATCAGGAAAAAAATAAAAATCACTATTTGAGAAGAACTTCGTTTTTGAGCTTTATTAATATAGTACATGATAAAACCCTCTGTTCACAGCTTCGAGTGTATCTTTATAAATTATATGGTTTTCAGTAGATTATTTGGTTCTGCAAAGCGGTTGGGGTTTTTAGGGGCTAGCCCCTAAACCGTGCCGGGAAAGGGAGGGGTTTAAGGGGAGGGAAAACCCTCGCTTCGGAGTAGGGGGTTTTCCCTCCCCTTGGTTTATTAGTATTCGTCAGCTCCGCCCTTCTTGTAAAGAGCTGCCATGCCGCCACCTGAACGCTGGGTTGCAGTGTGGATTCCAGGACGAGTGTGGCTTCCGCCTTTTGCCCTTGAGCTGAATCCTCTGCCACGGTCTGCGCGTCCCCAGTCGTCATCATCACCACGGGCAACTGCATAGCGGTCTCCGCCGAACCTTCTTTCGCGTCCAAAGCCACCGTCGCGGTCCCTGTCGCGTCCTCCTCTGCGGCCTCTGCGTGAACGTCCGCCCCTTGGTCCAAAGTCGTCGCCGTAGCTGTCTCCGCCCTGAACGGACTTTGAGTCTACGTGCATGTGTGGAAGTGAAGTGTCCATCTTGGAAAGGTCAAGTGCGCGTTCTCCTGCTTCTTTTGGAAGGGTAACAAGACAGAATCTTTCTGCCATGTCTATGTCGTCCACCTGCCTGTTCTGTACGCCAACAAGGTCGCTAAAGAATTCTGCCACACGGCGTGGATCGTACCTGTCTTTCCAGCCAAGCTGAACAAAAAGGCGTATCTGGTTTTCGGATACAGCAATTCCGTCTCTTTCGCGTCCGCCCCTAAAGCCACGGTCTCTGTCTCTTCCGCCGCGCTCTCTTTCGCGTCCACCGCGTTCCCCGCGGTCTCTGTCTGCGCGTCCTGCAAGGCTTGGGCCAATCTTGCTGTAGCGCTTTACGCTAAGCTCTTTTCCGTATGTTGCGGCCAAAAGCGATGCTACAACGTCCTGAGGGTTCTGACCGCTACAGATTTCTTCTGCAAGCTTGTCAAAAATTGGGTCGCCCTTGCGGAGGTGTGGAGCGGATTTTTCTTCTGCGGAAGCTTCTGCTCCTTCCTTCCACTGTTCGCCAATCGTCTTTTCAGAATCGTCATCTTCATCTGCCTTTTTGGCTTCTGCATCGTGCTCGCCAAGGCCGATCTGTTCTTTTACTTCTTCAAAGAGGCGCTGCTTTTTTACGTCGATAACTTCTTCTATGGAAGGAATTGTTCCTTCCTGCATCTCTCCCTTTGCCATGCGCTTTACTGCATTGCGGAGGAAGTTAAGCTTGCGCCTTGCTTCTTCGGGACGGACAAATGTAACAGCCATCCCTTCTGCACCTGCGCGGCCTGTACGTCCAATTCTGTGAACGTAGGTTGCCGCGTCAAAAGGAAGCTCGTAGTTGATAACGTGGGTCAAACCGCCAATATCAATTCCGCGGGCAGCAACATCTGTAGCAACAAGAATGCGTGTCTTCTTTGCGCGGAAGCGGGCAAGGATTTTTTCACGCTGCGCCTGTGGAATGTCTCCGTGGAGTGCTGCAACCTGGTAGCCCTTTTCGTCAAGCACTTTGTTCAGCATGTCTGCGTCTGACTTTCTCTGTACGAATACAAGGCCGTAAAAGTTGGGCGAAATGTCTATAAGGCGTACAAGTGCCTCAATCTTTTCGTTCTGGCGCAGAAGCCAGTATTTCTGTTCGATTAGGAGCGGCTCTTCCTCGTGGCCTTCTTCCTCAACGATTTCGTAGTCACCCATGAACTTCTGGGCAATCTTAAGAATTGGCTGTGGAACTGTTGCGCTAAAGAGGAGAACGCGGCAGTCTGGGTTTGCGGCAGAGAAAATGTTTTCAATGTCGTCAACAAATCCCATGTCCAGCATCTCATCGCCTTCGTCAAGGATAAAGTAGTCAATCTTGCTAATGTCAAGAACACCGCGGTCCATAAGGTCCTGTACGCGTCCCGGTGTTCCAACTACGATTTCTACACCGCGGCGGAGGGAACGCATCTGTTCGCCCATGGAAGCTCCACCGTAAACTACGGCAGTGCGTGGGCAGCGTCCTGTTGTGAACGAAGCCATTTCTGTACAGGTCTGCATGGCAAGTTCGCGGGTTGGTTCAAGGATGATGGCCCTTACGTGGTCGCTTTCTTCGCGGAGGGTTTGGACAAGAGGCAGTCCGAATGCTGCTGTCTTACCGGTACCGGTGCGTGCGCGGGCAATAACGTTTGCATCTCCGTTCAAGAGGCGGGGTATTGCAAGCACCTGGATTGGAGACGGTACGCGGAAGCCCTTCTTGCGGATTGCTTCCAGTGTAATTTCGTCCAGGCCAAGGTCTTCAAAGTGAATTGTTTCGTCTTCTGCTTCGTCGGTAATTTCTTCTGCTGGCGGAACAGAGGATTCTGACTTTGACTGTGATTTTTCTTCTGAGTTTTCCGTGGCAACTGCTTCGGAAACATTCTGATCAGCGGACTGTACAGCCGCGTCCTGTGGAAGGGATGTAGAAACTTCCGCTTCCTGTGAGAGAGTAGATTCTTCCATTATGTTTTCCCCATGCGCATTTTGCGCTGCATGAATTGCCTTGGAACCGCATAATGAAAAAACAAAACCGTTTCTTGATTGATTTTCCCCTGTACCAGACGCGGTCTACGGGCTTTCATGCCATGTAAAGTTTGCATAGTTTAGTAAATTTTTCAAAAGTTTGCAAGGCTTTGCAAAGGAAAATTGCAGAATTCAAGGTGAATTTCTTCTTTTTTTTTGCGGCGCTTGGCTTTTTTCCGCCAAAACTTCTTTGCTGCAAGACATGCCCCTTGTGTGGTACTTACGGGGTTCCGCCTTTCGGCTCCATTCCTCTGGTCGCGCTGCGCACTCCCGCCGGAACGGGCTTTCGCCCGCCCCTCCAGCACCTGCCGCGCTTGTGTCTGCTAACTTTTTTTTCTGCAAAGCCATGCATTTTATGGGATTCCCTAAAGATTTCTGTGCTCCAATGCCAACTGGCAGCATAAAAAAGCACGGCAGGCACTGTAGGGGCGTGCGTAGCACGTTGCGGAGCAATGGAGCGGGTAGGGTCCCGCGGAACCCCGGAAGCGCCACATAAAATCCGCTTTGGGCAGCGGACAAAATTGCGGTCTTTAAAGGCAAGTGCCGCAAAATTAAAAAATAAAATAAAAAATTTACGCAAATGTGTCAGTTTTTGAATTTTTACGGCTAATTAATAGGTATGAAGAAAAAATTTTTTTGCAATGGCCGCATTTTTCTGCTGGCTTTTATTTTGCCCTTTGTGCCTCTGTCTGCATTTGCAAATTCGGCATCTTCTGCCCTGCTTAGGAATGCGGTTCAGAAAGTTGTGCCTAAAAGTCCTCCTGCCAGTTCTTCTGACAGTTCTGCGGCAAAGAAGAAGGGAGTTTTTAAAGGGGCTGTGCTTTCTTCTGCCGCAAAGATGGATAAGTCTTTTGGTAAAAAGGAGGGGGATGCCAGGTACAAATTTGACGGCGGGGTAAGGCTTGACTTTACGGGGCTTTCTCTTTTTGCAGGTGCCGGGCTTCCTTTGCAGACCGCTGATGAAATTGAGCGAGGGTTTGAAGGTGGCTTTTCTTGTGTAAAAGGTCAGGCTGTTAAGCGCTGGGGGATTTTGGCTCAGAGTCCAAGTGATTTTCCTCTTAGGGCAAGGGCTGCTTTGGGCACGCTTTCTTTTTCGCATGCAATTTCTCTTTTTAAAAGTCCCTTGCTTTCCGGTGGCAGTTCGCTTAGGGGCGTTTCTTTTGCAAAGGGGGACCTTGGTTTTTCCATGCCATCCCTTTCTTCCGCACAGAGGGAAGAGGCTTTATTTGCAAGCCTGGGGGTGGGGAAATCTTCTTTTAAGCCGGAACTTTGCGCCATGTATTCTAATGATGAAAGCCGGGCGCTTAGCCTTAGCCTTCCGTTTGAATTTGCAAAGGGCTGTCTTTTGGAGGCGGCTCTTGCGGCGGGTGCTTTTACCCATGGCAAGGAATACTCTTCTTCTTGGTTTAGCAAAAGTCTTCCTTATAAAGAAGAAAATTATGCTGTTTGTTGCGGGGTTTTAAACCTTAAGCTTCCTTTTGCAAAGTCTTCGTCTGTCTTTGGGGCAAACCAGAATCCTTCCGGTGGCTTTTACCGCTGGTTTAGGATGGTGGACGGCTTTGACCTTCCTTCTAAGCTTGGGCTTACATCTTTTTCCGCTGGCTTTTATGGCGCAGACTCTGGGCTGATTACGGCAAGCGGTTCTGCTTCTGATGTTGCAAGGCAGTTTTTTGGCTGCGCTTCACATGCTTTTTATGTTAGGGAGTCTCTTTTGCGTGGCGGGGCTTCCTTTAGGCGGACTGTTTACGGGGCGGCTTCTGCTTCTTCTGCTTCTTCTGGCTCTTCTGCTGAAGGGGAGGGCAGGGAGCGTGATTTTCTTAGGGCGGATCTTTCCTTGAACCGGGGCAGGGCGGCTTTTTCTTTGTACGCAAGCGGAGAATTTGAGGCTGAAAAGGAGGGCGTTTACAAGGCGGGGCTTTCCTGGAAGCAGAATTTTGATTTCTTGCGCTCGTCCATGTCTCTTTCTGCAAAGAGGGCTGGGGAAAAGGACACGCTTTCTCTAAAGTTTTCTTTGCGGCCGGAAGTTTTTCCTGATGACTTTTCGCTTTCTTTGGGTGGCGGTGCAACTTGTAATATAATGGAAGGAAAATTGAATGGTGAAAAAATTGATTCGTCTTTGGCGGTGAGCTTTAGGGGGCAATCCCTTTGTGTGAATGCGAAATTTTCTTTTTCCAGCGAAATTCAGTAAAGTTTTGTCGGAAAATGCCATTAAAATCTGCTTTGCCTATTGAATTTTCTGGTTATTTCTAGTAAAGTAATGCGATAATAATATACATTATGCGAAATTGGCTTTTTTTCGCGGATTGTTACTTATGAATTCTTTTTTGAGAGGTAGACAATATGGCTTTTGATATTACTAAAGTTCGTAATATCGGTATCAGTGCCCACATTGACTCAGGTAAAACAACTACATCTGAACGTATTTTGTTTTACTGCAACAAGATTCACCAGATTCATGAAGTTCATGGAAAAGACGGTGTAGGCGCTGTAATGGATTCAATGGACTTGGAGCGCGAACGCGGAATCACAATCCAGTCAGCTGCTACACAGGTTCAGTGGAAGGACATCACGATCAACTTGATCGACACCCCAGGCCACGTAGACTTTACCGTAGAAGTAGAGCGCTCACTCCGCGTTCTTGACGGTGCTATCATGATTCTTTGTGCTGTTGCAGGCGTTCAGTCCCAGTCAATTACTGTAGACCGCCAGCTTAAGCGCTATCATGTACCCCGCATTGCATTTGTTAACAAGTGTGACCGCCAGGGTGCAAACCCAATCCGCGTATGCCAGCAGCTTCGCGAGAAACTCGGTCTTAACGCATATATGATGGAAATCCCGATTGGACTTGAAGACAAGCTCCAGGGTGTAGTAGACCTTATCGCTATGAAGGCTTACTACTTTGAAGGCCACGACGGTGAAGAAGTTCGCGTTGCAGAAATTCCTGCTGAACTCCTTGACCAGGCAAAGGAAAAGCGTGAACAGCTCCTCGATGCAGCTTCCATGTTTGATGATTCCCTTATGGAAGAAATCATGGAAAAGGGCTACGATGATGTAGAAGACGCAAAGGTTATTGAAGCTATCCGCAAGGGAACTCTTGCAGAACAGTTTGTTGGCGTATTCTGTGGTTCAGCACACATGAACAAGGGTATCCAGCCTGTTCTGGATGCAGTTGAGCGCTACCTGCCTAACCCAACAGAAGTTCACAACTATGCTCTTGACCGCGACAACAACGAAGCTCAGGTTGAAATCTTCAACACAGCAGACAAGCCTTGTGTTGCTTTGGCATTCAAGCTTGATGACGGTCAGTATGGCCAGCTTACTTACACTCGTATCTACCAGGGTAAGATTGTTAAGGGTGATGAACTCTTTAACACACGCGCACAGAAGAAGTTCAAGGTTGGACGCATTGTCCGTATGAACGCAGCTGCAATGGAAGACATTAACGAAGGTATGCCTGGCGACATTATCGCTTTGTTCGGCGTTGACTGTGCTTCCGGTGATACATTCTGCGGTGGCGGACTTAACTACACAATGCAGTCAATGTACGTTCCGAATCCAGTTATTTCCGAAGCTATCACACCAAAGAACAAGTCTGATGCTGCAAACATGGCAAAGGCTCTTAACCGCTTTACAAAGGAAGACCCGACTTTCCAGACCTACGTTGACCCTGAATCAAACCAGACAATCATCAAGGGTATGGGTGAGCTCCACCTTGCAGTTTACGTAGAACGCATGAAGCGCGAATACAAGTGCGAAGTAGAAGTTTCACAGCCGGAAGTAGCTTACCGCGAATCAATCACACAGCGTGCAGAATTCAACTACACACACAAGAAGCAGACTGGTGGTTCCGGTCAGTACGGTCGCGTAGCAGGCTTTATGGAACCGCTCGCAGACAAGGACTACGAATTTGTTGACTCAATCAAGGGTGGTGCTATTCCTAACGAATACATCCCTTCTTGCGACAAGGGCTTTAGAAAGGCTATGGAAAAGGGCTCCCTCATCGGAGCTCCAGTTGTTGGCGTAAAGATGACAATCAACGATGGTCAGTATCACCCAGTTGACTCTTCTGACCAGGCATTCCAGACAGCAGCTCTCTTTGCTTTCCGCGAAGGCTACCAGAAGGCAAAGCCAGCAATTCTTGAACCTATCATGAAGGTACAGATTGCAGGTCCTACAGAATTCCAGGGTAACATGTTCGGCCTTATCAACCAGAGGCGCGGTGTTATCGTTGACTCAACTGATGAAAACAACACCTCTACTGTAAACGCAGAAGTTCCGCTTTCTGAAATGTTCGGATTCTCTACAATTCTCCGCTCTTCAACACAGGGTAAGGCAGAATTTACAATGGAATTCGAAAAGTATGCAAAGGTGCCTAACGCTGTTGCAGAAGAACTGATGAAGAAGTATCAGGAAAAACGCAAGGCTGAACAGGCTGGCAAATAAGGAGTAAGCAATGGCTAAACAGGAACTTTTTGAACGCAGCCCAGTACGCGCTTTTGACGAAGTTGCAAACGGCGGTCTTAAGGCCGGTGAACTGGGACTGGTAACGGCAAAGAAAGGCTTGGGAAAGACATCCGTTCTTGTACAGTTCGGTATGGACACCCTTTTGAACAACAAGCAGCTTGTTCATGTTTCCTTTGACCAGAAGTCTGACAACGTAATTTCTTGGTATGACGGCATCTTTACCGAAATTTCCAAGAAGAAGCCGCTCCCGAATGCAGCAGATGTAAAGGAACAGCTTAACCGCAACCGCACAATCCTTAACTTTAACCAGGACAACTTTAACCTGGAAAAGGTTGTTAACACTCTTAACGCACTCAAGGCAGGCGGAATCGGTGTTGCTGGCGTTGTAATCGACGGCGTTGACTTTGCAAAGGTAAAGGAAAACGACATCCAGTCTGTTGCAAGCTATGCAAAGGCTGCAAAGGTAAAGGTTTGGATTAGCGCAACTTCTGACAGCGAAGACCTTGAAGCTCAGGCTCCAAAGGCTATCCTTCCTTACTTTACCGCAGTAGTTCACCTTGTTGCTTCTAAGGCAACCGGAACTCAGGTAAAAATCCTCAAGATGGGCAAGAAGGGTGCTATTGATTCAAACCTCAAGCTTGATTCAAAGACTTTGCTTATCACAAACAAATAAGCTGAATGACCTTTAGCAAATGCCGGATGGTGTGTGCCGTCCGGTATTTTTTTTGTCCATATTTTGCTGCTAGTGAAGCCCAAAACCGATTTCCCTGTGTCCGCTTTATGCAATTTTTAAGGTTTTTTCTACTAAAAAAATGTGTTGTATTTTTCATGTCGCTTTAGTATAAAAGTGTCATGAGAGATTTTCAGTTTTTAAGTTTTATAAAAGAATCGAATAAGTTGTTTTCTAAGAAGAATTTGCTGGCACTTGTAACGTCTGCTTTGCTTTTTCTTCCCCTTGTAACAGGATGCGGCTCTGGTGGCGGTGGTGATGAAGACTTTGAATTTACCACTCCAGTTTTGGACGGAAGTCTAACCGGCTACATGGGAGACCTTTCTAGTCCAAGCGTTCCTTGCAGCGGAAATACCTATTATATTTCTGCAAGTGCTTCAAGCGAAGGTAGCGGCACAAGTTCAAGTCCCTTCAAGACCTTTGCGGTGGCAGCAAGAGCTTTGCAGCCGGGCGACACCCTTGTAATACAGGGAACATTCAAAAATTCAGAGAGAATAAAACTTTCTTCCATCCATGGAAGTGCCGACAACTACATAACAATCAAAGGGGCAAGCGGGGCTTCCCTTTCCGGCGAGGAAATCAGTGAAAACAACAACAAAATCCTTAAGATAGAAGATTGCTCCTACCTAAAGATTGAAGGCCTTACTTTTAAAGACCATGTGAATACAAAAAACGGTGGTGGCGGCATAGGAGTGTATCCTCCTGCAAACCACATAGTAATAGACAACTGCACCTTTACAAACCTAATGACAACTCACGAGACGGACCACGGTACAACAAACGGAATCATTGTCTACGGAAATTCCACCACAGATACCATCCACGACATATTCATCAGCAACAACTCTTTTAGCAACATGAAAACAGGCTGGGCTGAATGTCTTACCGTAACTGCAAACACCGAATACGTAAACATTGTAGGCAACACGATAAACACAACCGGCAACATTGGCATAGACGTTGGCGGAAACTACGGTTACTGCGACGACCCTTCAAAAGACTTTGCCCGCTACATTTACATATATGACAACACGGTAATAAACTGTGTCTCACCAAATGCTGCTGCAGGAAGCATATACTGCGACGGCGGTCAGCATATAATCATAAGGAACAACCACCTTTCCAACGGCCAGACCGGATTCAGCACAGGATCGGAACAGGTTCCAAAAAACGAAAACTATTCCACCGGTGACATTTTAATTGAAGGAAATTCTGTGGATGACTTTGACCACGGAGTTTGGCATTGCGGAGGATACAGAAAGGAACTTGGCTGGGTGCAGAATGTTAGGTTTACAAACAACACTGGTACAAACACAGGCTATGGATACCATTGTGCAGTAATAGTTTTTAACAAGTGCCGCAACATAGACTTTAGCGGAAACACTTTTACAAACCCCGACCATTCAGGCGTAACAAAAGTTTACTATTCCTTTAAGGATTCTCCGTATACGAAAAATGTTAGCGACCAGAACAATACTTGGGGCTGGTAGCCAACCGTTTTGCATGCAGTCCCGTGTGTAATAGACTCTTAAAAAATCAAGCTTTTTAATGCTTCCGAGTTGATTACATACATGTGTTTTTACTGCCTGCAATCTTTTTGCAAAAGGCAACAATTTCTTCCTTGTGGGAAAGCAGGTCTTCTTTGTTTTCAACGGAGGTAAAGCCTATTCTGTCTGCGCTTTCAATTTCAAGGTGGCCGTAGAAATGTTCTATTGTTTGTATTAGCCTGTCGCATTCATGCATGCCGGGTCCCGTCCGCTGAACGATGGAGTAGCCTTTTTTGCCGGTGGTTAATTTTGCATGGGGGTCGTGGGTGTTGCACCATGGAGTCCAGCGGTCAATGAATGCCTTGTACTGCCCGGGAACGTCTGCCCAGTAGGAGGGTGCGCAGGAAACAATTATGTCTGCCTCTTCAAATTCTTGGACGGCAAGGACAAAGTCGTCCTGGAACTTGCACTTTGCTGTTTTGTGGCAAGACCTGCATCCCTTGCAGAATTCAAACTTGTAATCGTCAATGCAGATTGTTTTTACGTCAAAGCTATTCTTTAATTCTTCTTTTACGATATTGACGATTTCTGCCGTTGCACCGTTTCTTACAGGACTGCAGTTTATAACTAAAGCTTTCATGTTTCCTCCCAAGGCATTATTTTTTTTGTATTCCTCCATATATACTACTTTTTAGCGGAAAAATCCATATTGATATGACGGCAAACAGACCTGTAGACAAGATTGTGTTTTTATGCAATACTATCCATAGTAGCAAAGGCGCAGCGTTATGACATGTCATAAGACTTGTCATAAATCTGTGCCTTTTTTTTATGTGGAGGTGCTTATGATTGATGTCATAGCAAAGGTGAACGGCGCGGTTAACGGCGTTGTTTGGGGTGTTTTCGGAATTGTATTGCTTTTTGCGGCCGGAATAATCATGACCCTTGTGAACAAGGGCTTTCAGTTTACGCACTTTGCCCATTGGATTAAAAAGACAATTGGCGCTATTTTTACTGACCGCCACATAACGGCTCATACTGCAAAAGACAATAAGGCTATCTCGCAGTTTCAGAGCCTTTGCACGGCTATGGCTGCCACGATTGGAACCGGCAATATTGTTGGTGTTGCAACTGCAATAATCGCTGGTGGACCCGGAGCAATATTCTGGATGTGGGTTATGGCCATATTCGGTATGATGACAAATTATTCAGAAAACGTGCTTGGCATATACTTTAGAAGAAAGAGTGCCACCGGTGAATGGCGCGGCGGTGCAATGTACTACCTAAAGGACGGTCTTGGCGGCTACAAAGGCATGAAAAAGATTGGCTGCGTACTTGCCTTCCTTTTCTGCCTCTTCTGCCTTTTGGCAAGCTTTGGCATTGGAAACATGAGCCAGGTTAACTCCATTGCGGGAAACATGACCAGCGCATTCAGCGTGCCTGCCTGGGTTACTGGAATTGTACTTGTTATTATTGCGGCCTTGGTTATCCTTGGCGGTTTAAAGAGAGTTGCAAGTGTTTCTGAAAAGCTTGTTCCTTTTATGGCACTTTTGTATATCATTGGTGCCCTTGTGGTAATCCTTTCTAATGCGTCTGCTGTTCCGCAGGTGTTTGCTTCTATATTCAAGGGAGCATTTGCCCTGCGTGCGGCTGGCGGCGGACTTGTTGGCTACGGGGTCCAGAAGGCTATAACCTGGGGCTTTAAGCGTGGCGCTTTTAGTAACGAGGCTGGCCTTGGTTCTTCCGTAATGGTTCATTCAAGCTCCAACGTAAAGGAACCTGTTCAGCAGGGAATGTGGGGAATCTTTGAAGTCTTTGCAGACACAATAATCGTTTGTACTTTGACAGCCCTTGTTGTCCTTTCTTCCGGCTGCGTTGATTTGGAAAGCGGTGCGGTCATTGCCAAGAGTGCAGGGGCTGGCCTTGTAGGAGAAGCCTTTGGAACTGTCTTTGGTTCAGGCGGTTCAAAGTTCATTGCCATTGCAATCCTGCTTTTTGCCTTTTCCACAACCTTGGGCTGGAGCCACTACGGTGCAACTGCATGGCAGTACATCTTTGGCGAAAAGTCCCAGTTCATCTACAAAGGGCTCTTTGTTGCCATGATTTTCTTTGGCTGCATCATGAAGCTTGACCTTGCCTGGGACCTTAGCGACACCTTTAACGGCCTAATGATGATACCAAACCTTATAGGAGTCCTTTCCCTTTCGCCTCTTGTAGCCCGCATCACTGCAAACTACATTAAGCGCATAATCCACGGAAAAGACGAAAAGCCTATGATTTCTGCATTTGAATAATTTTCTTCTTTTTTTGGAGCGGACTTCTTCTTTCGCGTTACATGCCCGGAAGAAGAATCCGTGCCATCTATTACGGGCTTTCCGGGGCTTGCCCTCGCGGCCGGTGCTTCGCACGCGCAGTGTTGCAGGCAACCCTGCGCCCCCTCCAATCCCGGCTAGCAATGGATGTGGCTCTGGAAGAATTGAAGAAATAAAAGCATGACGTTTGCAGTTTGTGCGATTTGTTTTACCAAGCAGGCACGGCAGGGATTGGAGCCCCTTTAGTACCACCGCAGGTGGTATGAGCCGAATAGGCGAAGGGCGGAAAGCCCTTGGCAAAAAAAAGTGCCGCAAGAAAAGTAAAGAAATCAGGTTTCCGTACAAAATCTATCCTGTGTATTTTCATAAGATTGAAAAAGTTGTAGTATAGAAAAAAACTATAACTCTAGAGGATAGATTATGAAAATTGAGACAAAATGCCTTCATTCTGGATATGAGCCAAAGAACGGTGAGCCACGCGTTGTGCCGATTGTTCAGTCTACGACATACAAGTTTGATTCCTGCGACCACGTGGCGGCTCTTTTTGACAAGCCCACGGAATTTATGTATTCGCGTTTTGCAAACCCAACTTGCGATGCCGTTGAAAAAAAGATTGCGGATATGGAAGGCGGCGTTGGCTGCATGCTTACTTCCAGCGGTCAGGCTGCAAACATGCTGGCGGTTCTTAACCTTTGTTCTGCGGGAGACAGTTTTATTTCCAGCACATGCATTTACGGCGGGACTGTTAACCTTTTTAATTTTACGCTTAAGAAGCTTGGCATAGAGTGCATTTGGGTTAGGGAAGACGCTTCTGAAGAAGAGATTGCAAAGGCTTTTAAGCCAAACACAAAGCTTGTTTTTGGAGAGACGATTGCAAACCCGGCCCTTGGTGTTTTTGATTTTGAGAAATGGGCCAGGGTTGCACACTCAAAGAATGTGCCGCTGATTGTGGACAATACTTTTGCAACTCCGGTTCTTTGCCGTCCATTTGAATGGGGCTGCGACATTGTTACCCATTCGACTACAAAATACATGGACGGTCATGCGGTTCAGGGGGGCGGTGCAATTGTTGATTCGGGCAACTTTGACTGGGTGGCTGCAAACAAGAAGACAGGCTTTTTTGCCGACATTGTTGAGCCTGATCCAAGCTACCACGGTCTTAACTACATTGAGTCTTTTGGAAAGGCGGCTTATATTGTAAAGGCACGCACCCAGCTGATGAGGGACTTTGGCTGTTACCCTGCTGCACACAGCGCATTCCTTTTAAATTTGGGGCTTGAAACTCTTTCTGTTAGGATGCCAAAATACTGCGCCAATGCACTTGCCGTTGCAAAGCATTTTAAGGCTTCCCCAAAGATTGCTTCTGTTGAATACCCTGGTCTTGAAGGGGACAAGTACTACGAGCTTGCAAAGAAGTATCTTCCGCTTGGTGCCAGCGGTGTTGTTACGATTAGCATAAAGGGCGGACGTGATGCGGCTATGCGTTTTATGGATGCGCTAAAACTTGCCACGGACGAGGTTCATGTTGCGGACATACGCACTTGTGTTCTTCATCCGGCTAGCGCAACCCACCGCCAGCTTACGGACGAGCAGCTTGTTGCGGCTGGAATTGACGGCGGCATGGTGCGCTTTAGCTGCGGTTTGGAAAATATTGAGGATATTATAGAAGATATTGACCGCGGTTTGGCGGCTATTTAAAAGAACCTACGCCGCCATGGAGCCCCGTTAGTCCCGGCCGTAAGGGCGGGATGACCGTTAGGGAAGGGCGGATTTCGCAACGAGCATGAACATGCGAAGTTTCAAGCGAGGGCGGTGGCGCATAGGCATGGTAGCCGATTATAGCCAATGAATGCATGGACGAACTAAAAAAAGCACCGTCCAAAAAATAAAAAAAGCCTGTCGGGAATGAAGATAGCTTCTGTTTCCTGACAGGCCTTTTTGTTTTTAGCTGAGTACTGCTTTAATAGGCACTACTTTAAGTTGATGATTGACTTGTCGTAGTCTGTTGGCGGTACAAAGCCCATGAGTGTCATGAGGGTTGCAGGCCAAGAAGAAATGCCAAGTCCTTCGTTAAGGTGCTCGGTGTCGTATTCGCCCTTGTATTCAGGGTCGTAGATGATGCCTGGTACCGGGTTAAGGCTGTGGCTTGTCTTTGCCTTTGGTTCGCCGCTTGCGTCTTTTGCAACCGAGCCGTCCTTTTTGTGCTCGTACATGTCGTCACTGTTGCCGTGGTCAGCGGTGATGCACATGATTCCGCCGGCTTCTTCGATTGCAGCCTTGAGCCTTCCAAGCTGCAGGTCCATTCCTTCCATTGAGCATACAACGGCATTGAATACGCCTGTGTGTCCAACCATGTCTCCGTTGGGGTAGTTAAGGCGGATGTGGTCGTACTTGCCGCTCTTGATTGCATCGATTACCTTGTCGGTGATTTCTGCACACTTCATCCATGGGCGCTGCTCAAAAGGAACTACGTCGCTTGGGACTTCCTCGTAGGTTTCAAGGTTTTTGTCAAATTCGCCGGGGCGGTTTCCGTTAAAGAAGTAGGTTACGTGGCCGTACTTCTGGGTTTCGGAAATTGCCATAAGGTGTACGCCGCTCTTTGTAAGGTATTCACCCATTGTGCGGTCAATGCTTGGCGGGTTTACAAGGTACTGGGCTGGCTTGTGGTTGTCGCCGTCGTATTCCATCATGCCTGCGTATTCTACTGTTGGAACGCGCTTTCTGTCGAACTTGTCAAAGGAAGAGTCTCCCTCGAATGCAGCAGAGATTTCCAGTGCGCGGTCGCCGCGGAAGTTAAAGTAGATTACGCTGTCGCCGTCGCCTATTGTTCCAACCGGCTTTCCGCCTTCTGCGATTACAAATTCGTGCATATCCTGGTCAAGAACGTCCGGTGTTTCGCTGCGGTAGGTCTTGATTGCCTCTGTTGCGCTTGCAAACTGGCGTCCTTCTCCAAGAACGTGGGCGTACCAGCCGCGCTGAACCATGCTCCAGTCTGCGTTGTAGCGGTCCATTGTCATGTACATGCGTCCACCGCCAGATGCGATGCGGTAGTCTGAGTCCTTAAAAGATGCAAGGAATTCTTCCAGGGGGGTAATGTATTCGAGTGCGCTTGTTGGTGGAACGTCGCGTCCGTCCAAAAGTGCGTGTACGCGGATTTTTTTGATTCCTTCTTTGTTTGCCTGCTGAACCATGCCCTTTAGGTGGTCTATGTGGCTGTGAACGTTGCCGTCAGAAACGAGGCCAATAAAGTGGAAGGTTGAATTCTTGTCCTTTACGTTCTTTACAAGTTTTTTCCAGGTTGCGCCTTCATACAAAGTGCCGCTTGTGATTGATTCTCCAACGAGTTTTGCGCCCTGTGCAAATACGCGTCCGCAGCCCATTGCGTTGTGGCCAACTTCGCTGTTTCCCATGTCGTCGTCTGAGGGAAGGCCAACTGCTGTTCCGTGGGCTTTGAGTTTTGTGTGGGGGCAGTTTGCCGTGAACCAGTCAAGGTATTTCATCTTGGAAGCTTTTACGGCGTCTCCTTCTTCGTACTTGCCGTAGCCTACGCCGTCCATAATAACAAGAACTACAGGGCCCCTGCGTCCCTTCCAGTTTGGATTTTTTGCAAGCGGATGCATAGTGTCCGCAACTTTTTCTGCCATTGGATAACTCCTTACACTAGATAGTCAATAGAAGCATTATATTGAATTTTTTAACTCTGGGCAATGTGTGGGGAATTGATTTTCTGCGGTGATTTTGCGGCGCTTTTGTATGTTTTCGAATTTGTTGCAATAAAGAACATCTTGCCATTTTTTACTTGTCCAACAAGCAGCGCCATGGACTTTACTTGAAGTTCGGTCCCTGAGCCCTGTCGAAGGGCCGTGTAAAACCGGCAAAAAAATGACAAGAAGGCCATTTGTGTGGGCTTTCCGGGGTTCCGCTCCCGCTCCATTGCCGGGGTTCGACTGCGCTCACCCAGCGGCAACGGCTACGCCGCCCCTCCAATCCCTGCCGCGCTTGGGGCTGTAAAAGTCCTGCTTGCTCTACCATTTTACTCTTTGGCTAATCCGACCGTCCGTGCCTGTGCGCACCGCTCCCGCTTGGAACTTTGTTGCAAGAACCAGGGGCTCGGCCTTTCGACCGTGCTCATGGTCATGCACTGTCAGCAAAGCTTCGCACTCCTACACGGCGGCGTTTGACTTATGCTTTGCAAAAAAAAACAGTATATGCTAGAATGCTGAAAAATATAGTTATGGGAGCATTCTTATGATTGAATGGTTAAGGGATAAATTTTCAACGGCAATCAATATCTTTTTTGTATTGTATGTTGCGTTTGCAACTATCTTTGGAGGCATAGTAGGCTACATTACTGGCAAGGGCATGGGCGGTTATTACCATGATTACGGTGTTATCGGTTGTTTTCTTGGTTTGATAGTTGGTCTTATGATTGGTATAGTCGTAGGAATTCTTGCATTCGGTTTCTTTGCAACCATAATCCATATATCCGAAAGCTGTGATACAATGGTACGGAAACTGGATTCGCTTAATTATTATCAAAAAGATTTTGCGCAAAATATAACATCCGCAGTTGCAGGCAACAAGGGTAGCTCTGGTAATAATTCTTCTGATGTATGGGTCTGTCCTAAGTGCGGTGAAACAAATCCTGCGGGTACAATGCTTTGCGGAAAGTGCGGACAGTAGGCTTTGAAAACTTACACGGCGGCGTAGGAGTGGCCTAAGAAGCTACAGGGTTATCTTGAAAAGCCGGCATGAAAAATCTAAACTGGAGCCGCAATATGAAAAAAGTCTTTGAGTCTAAGTATGGAACAGAAGTTGAAGCCTTAAAAAAGCATTTGGAAGATAAATGTTTTGAAAGCCAAATCCATGAAACTTTTGAAAACTTTGAGCTTCTTGTTGATGAAAACATTTATGATGAAGTCCTTACAGAAATAAATGGAATGAAAAAGAAGCTGTCTGGAAGTGTCATTGCAGACAAAAAGCCTGCCCAGGAAAAAAAGCCCAATCAATATGAAAAAGGAAGTTTTGAATATCTTGTTGAAGAATTTTTCCACTTGAGTTTTCTAAAGCTTCTGCTGCTTTCTGCAATCTATTCTCTTGTGATAGGCATAGGCTTTGCAATTTATGCAGTCTGTAAATTTGGTGTGGAAAAGACTTTTAGTGCAAAGGGGCTGCTTCTTTTTGCCTTTCCCTTTTGCATGACTATGATTTTAAGCCTGTTTGTACTGCTTCCTGCCCGCTACTACCGTGCCTTTTCTATAGTGGACGAAATATTCACAATTTGCTCTGTAAACAAGGATTCTGATGCAGAAGAAAGGCACAAAAACCTTGTTTTTATAAAGGCAATAATTGGGCTCATTGTTATCTTGTGTGGCGCCATCTACATTTTTTGTGATGCTCTTGCACAGTGATAGGTACGGTTGGTAAAAAATTGCATCCGTGCAATTTTTTACCATGAGTTTTCTGCGAAAACTCACCTGCTTCTTTATTTAAACAAAAGACGCGCCATCCATGGCGCTGCTTGTTTTACATCTATTTGGACCCGCGGAACCCCGGAAAGCCCCTTCAAGATGGCCTCCTTGCCATTTTTTCTTGCAGGAAAGTTGCGGCTGCTTTTAGCGGTCCTTCGAGAGCCTCTGGAACCGGGCGCTATGTGCTATATAAAATGGCAAGTGTTCTTTTGGGACGCATTTGTTTTGCATAAAAAAGTGCCGCAAAATTGTGAAACTTGTTCAGCAAAAACTACCTACTTTTGGTGATTGTTATATGAGTTGTCAAAGTGCGCATGAAAAGTGGTGTTTTGTGCCAAAAAGTGCACCTGAAAAGTGTAGTGTTCCCTTGAAAAGTGCGCATGAAAAATGTAAGATTAAGGCATGGAAAGGCTTGTTTTTTCAAAACTGGAGCAGTGGAAGAATTCTCCCGCAAGAAAGCCGCTTGTCCTAAGGGGGGCAAGGCAAGTTGGCAAAACATGGGTAATGAAGGAATTTGGTAAGCGTTACTTTAATAATGTCGCCTATGTTAATTTTGACAATAATTCTGCAATGAAAGCCGTTTTTGAGGGGGACTTTGACATTTCCCGCATTCTTCTTGCCGTTAGTGCGGAAACAGGAATTTCCGTAAAGGCAGACGAAACCCTGCTTGTTTTTGATGAGGTTCAGGAGGTCCCGCGTGCGCTTTCGAGCCTGAAATATTTTTGCGAAGAAGCCCCTGAATACGCTGTAATTGCCGCAGGAAGCCAGATGGGAGTGGCTCTTCACCGGGGAACCAACTTTCCGGTCGGTAAGGTTGATTTGTTGAATCTTTATCCGCTTTCATTCACTGAATTTTTAATGGCCACAGAAAATGAGCAGCTTATTTCTGTTCTGCAATCATGCGACTGGAATTTGATTTGCTCGTTGAAGACCCGCTTTATTAGAAGGATGAAAGAATATTTTTATGTCGGAGGAATGCCGCAGGCCGTGCAGAGTTTTATTGACGAGCAGGACTGGAATCTTGTTCGGAAGATTCAAAAAACACTTCTTGAAGTTTATCAGCAGGATTTTTCAAAATATGCAAGTGCGGAACTTTGCGCAAGGCTGAATCTCGTTTGGAATTCTATACCAGCCCAGCTTTCTAAGGAAAACAAAAAATTCATATATGGGCAGATAAAAAAAGGCAGCCGGGCAAAAGACTTTGCGCTTGCAATACAATGGCTTTCTGACTGCGGGCTTATTCATCTTGTTCACGGACTTTCAAAGCCGGGCTATCCACTAAAAGCATACGAAGAACTTGATTCCTTTAAGATTTACATGAATGACATAGGCTTGCTTTGCGCTTTGGGCGGAACTGACATAAAGGCAATTCTTGATGATAATGTGTTTTTTGCGGAATTTAAGGGGGCTTTGACGGAGCAGTTTGTTTTGCAGCAGCTTTTGTCGTCAACTGACTTAAAGCTCTTTTATTATTCTTCTCCCAACTCGTCAGGTGAAATTGATTTTGTTACGCAGATTGAAGACCTTGTCGTTCCCATAGAAGTAAAGGCTAGCGAAAACTTGCAGGCAAAAAGTCTTAAGGCCTTTCATCAAAAGTGGCAGAACGAATTTTCCGTCCGTACATCCTTGGCTGATTTTAGGCGTGACGGCTGGCTAACGAACGTTCCCCTTTACGGAATCCACAATATAGAAAGGTGCAGGCTGCCACAGTAGTGCAGAATACTGTTAAACGTTACCCTGAACCAGTCTATACATTCTTTGCAGACTAGTTCAGGGGATTTTTTTTGCGGCTTTTTTACAGCTTATTCGCTTTCCGTAACTGGAGTACGACTTGGATTGGGCGGGGTATCACCTCTGTATGTAAAGGTCACACTACCAATCGCTTTAGCAAAGGGGTCATTTTGCACAAAGCCACCCCCTTCAATTATTGTAGCTGGCCGAAACCTTACTGACTCATTAGGACATTTGAAATGTATCAGTCCATCATTTTCTATCCTGTATCTCTTGTCGTCTGGGAATACTCCTGGTACAGCGGAAGGTAGAAGTTCATTTTCGTAGAAGAAGGCATATGAACAATCCCATTTTCCCTCGGGAAAGAAGTAATAATAAATAGCATCGGTATAGATATAGTCACCTTCCGTATAGGGTTCTGATACATAGTATCCTGGAGCCATCCCGCCCCATTCGTAGTTATCATCGCCGTCACCACTGCTACCTCCACCTCCTCCGCAAGAGGTAAAGCAGAGTGTGAGCAGGATAGCCGACAGAACAATAAAGCCTTTGCGTACGTTCATTTTTTGCCCCCGCCGTTATTGCCTGAACTAGGTTGGGACGGAGGGTTGTTGCCTCTGTTTCCGCCGCTTGGATTTCCGGATGTGGATGGCATTCTGCCACCTTCGCCAATGTAAGGGTTTCCGGGTCTTACTGTTGTTTTTGCCATAAATCACTCCTATGCTTGATTTGATTAACCGAAGTCGAGCGCAGCAAGACTTCGGTTAATGGGATTAGTCAATCCCATTCCCTAAAGTATACTTTAGGGAATTTTTTTTCAGATATAACAGTACTCTTGCAAGAGCAAAAAATGCGTGCTAGAGTGGAATGGTGGAATACATGGCCCTTGCAGTTCTTGCGCTTTTTCTTGCTCTCATAATTTTTTCTATAATACTCAATGTACGCGACATGAAGTGGTTTGTTGACTTTACGGATGCCGATGCTAAGGAGAAGCTTTTGGCGCTTAAGCTTGACGGCGCAGAGATTAGGCGCTACAGGAGACGGCGCGCCCGCTTTGGACGCTTTGGCAGTAGTGAAAGCCTTTCTGATTACGTTCAGATACCGCTGGAGGCAAAGCTTCCTGTGAACCAGGGTGAATCTGGCGGTGAAAGTTCTGGCGCGGAGGGTAAGGCTCTTGCCGCAGCAAAGGCTGTGATGGGCATTGCAAAGGGAACGGCCATTCTTACTGACCAGAACGACCTTCTACTTGTTTTTGGCAAAAAAGACGGAAAGGAACACAAAATATATTCATGCGACTTTACACTTGAACGCTTTGAGCTTGCAAAGGATGTCCTTTCTGTACTTGGCGGTTCGACTGGTGGTTCCTGAGCCTGTCAAAGGACTCACCAACCGTGGTTCGACAGGTGGTTCCTGAGCTTGTCGAAGGACTCACCAACCGTGGTTCGGGTGGGCTTGGCAAACTCGGATAAACGTACGCCGCCGTGGAACCCCGAAGTTGACGCGCAGCGGCAATGAGCGTTAGCGAAGGGTGGAAGGGCGGTGACGAAGGGCATGGGCGGTCGAGTTAGCCAAGATATAAAATGGTAGAGCAAGTAGGGCTACCGTCCAAAAGAAAAATCAAAAAAAATTGCGCAAACTTGTTAGTTTTTGAAAATTCAGGGCACATATATAAGTGATGGAAAATGAATTTTATGCAGCGCAAAAGACAAAGCCGGACATTCGCGAGCTTACGATAGAGCGTGGTCTTGGCTACCCCAGCGATGAAGAGCTTCTTATGCTGATTCTTAACAAGGGAACCAGGGAGTGCCCGGTTGAGCAGCTTGCCCACAAGGCGATGAAGGTTATAAACACCAGTAACCCCGAAGATTTGGTGGAACGCCTTACCCTAATAGACGGTATTGGCTACGCTAAGGCTCTTGCTTTGGCGGCGGCGGTGGAGATTGGCAGAAGGCGAAACTGCTACCTAAAGAGTGTTATTACAAGCCCGCTGGACATTCTTCCCTATGTAAAGCATTTTTCCCTGGAGCAGAGGGAGCATTTTGTTAGCATTGCCCTAAACGGCAGCCGGGAAATAATAGAAGAGCACGTTGTTTCCGTTGGGACTTCCAAGCGGACAATGGTTCACCCAAGGGAAGTTTTTAACCACGCGGTAAGGGTGAATGCTTCGGGCATAATATGCTGCCACAATCATCCCTTTGGAAAGTGCCTGCCAAGCCGGGAGGACATGAATGTAACTTCGAGGCTGCTTCTTGCGGGGGAGGTTCTGGGCATAACGGTTCTTGACCACATAATAATAACCCAGGACTCCTACTTTAGCTTTCTGGAGCACGGTATGCTAAAAAAATCAGGCGGCCAAGAAAGGAATCCTCTTGCGGGGCTGTCACAAGAGGGCCATTCTATGAATGAACATTCCACAAATGACAACCCACAGGATGCGGCTATTTTTGAATGAAGTTTGCAATCAGCTTGTCTTCGTGGGCTACGTGGGAAAGAATCCAGTCGTAGAGGAATTTTACAAACTGCAGCGCATTGGTGAAGGTCATTTCGTCAAAGCCTTCAAAGTCCTTCTGTACCTTGCGGGTAAACTTGTCGTGCTCCTTCTTGTGCCTAGGCAGGTCTGGGTAGTTTGCCTCTGCCATGAGCTTTTCTTCCGTGCCAAAGTGTATTATTGCGTAGTCCACACATTCTGTAAGCGCTTCCTTGACCGGGGGCTTCCATGCTCCAGATTCGGAAGATGAGCCTCCCTGCATGAGTTTTTTGTATGTTTCGTTGCAGAGTTCTATAAGCCTCTTGTGCTGGGCATCTATGCCGGGAATGCCGATGGCGTATTTGTTGTCCCATTTTACATAATCACGTACTTCGTAAGTACCAGCGCTTTCATTGTTAGTTGTCATATTAAAGTCCCAATTTATTTTTTGAAGTTACGTTAGTCTGTTTTGTGGGGAGCGGGAAGAAAAATCTTTGGAGGTGGGACGTAGGAAAAAAGCAAGGAGGGACCCTTTAGGGAGGATTCCTTGATTTTTTCCGTTACTGGGACCCGCCTCCAAAGATTTTTCTGGACGTGGAGCACAAAACAGACTGTCGTGTTCTTCTCCCCATTATAGCACGAAATGCACACTTGTGGTATAATAAAACATCATGACAAAGAAAGTTTACATCATTGGACATAGAAATCCCGACACAGACTCCATCGTTGCAGCCATTTCCTACGCAAGGCTCAAGCAGCTTTTGGGTCATCCCGAATACATTGCAGCCCGTGCCGGCCACCTTTCCCCGCAGACTGAATACATCCTTAAAAGGTTCAAGATAAAACCGCCGCTCTACATGGCAGACCTGATTCCCAAAGTGGAATTCTACATGAATACCAACTACGAATCCGTAAAAGAGGACGTTTCCCTTTGCAAGGCAGTAGACAAAATGATGGGCACAAATTCTTCCATATTACCCATCGTGGACGAAAAGGGTCTCTACAAGGGTGTCCTAAACTACAACGCCTTTGCCCTAAATTCCTACAAGCTCCTGAACCCCAACCGCGGTGACATCTTCCTTGCAAGCCTGCGCCTAATAGAAAAAACGCTAAACGCTACCCCAATCGTGGAATTTGACCCGGACACATACTTCAACTGCTTCATAATGATTGCAGACGACGACGTGCCAACATTCAAAAAGCTTCTGGAAGCGCGCAAAAGCGAAAACATAATCGTAATCACAGGCGACCGCGAAGACATACAAAGGCTTTGCATAGAGGCAAAAGTAAAAGCCCTAATCGTAACAAGGGACTACATAATAAACAAAGAACTGCGTGAACTTGCCAAAAAGAACCGGGTCTCAATAATTTCGGGGCATGATTCAACCGCAACCACCGCCATGCTAATAGAATTTTCATCCCCGGTAAGCGCAATGGCAGACTCCAAGGCAAAACCCGTACGCCAAGACGAAACCGTACAGAAAATCCGCCCCCTGCTTGCAGAAAGCACAGCCCGCTGCCTGCCGGTAATAGATGCCAACAACAAGGTAATCGGAACCCTTAGCGAAAGCGACCTCTTGGCAGAAGCAAACATACAGGTAATCCTGGTAGACCACAACGAAGCCCGCCAGGCAATAGAAGGAGTTGAACACTACGTAATACAGGAAATAATAGACCACCACAGAATCAACACCTTCTCCACCCGCTATCCAATAACGCTCATAAACAAGCCTGTGGGTTCAACAAGCACAATAATAGCAAACCTCTACCGCGAAAACCATGTCTCCATACCAAAAGACGTAGCAAGCCTGCTCTTGTGCGGAATCCTAAGCGACACCCTAATACTCCAGTCAGCAACCACAACGGAAATAGACGTCTCAACAGCGCAATACCTTGCCAGCATAACGGAACTGGACATAAAGGAACTTGGCAGCGACATAATCCGCCACGGAAGCAAAATAGGCGGACGCAGCGCAAGCGACGTAATTGGCCAGGACCTAAAGGAATACGAAGACGGCAAAATAAAGTACAGCGTAAGCCAAATAGAAGTGGACGACCCGGGAGAAGTACTAAAGCGCAAAGACGAATTCTTTGCGGACTTGGAAGCAAGCAGACGTGCCGGCGGAAAACTCTTCCACGCCCTTTTGGTAACGGACATAACCCAGCTAAGCAGCATAATGCTAATAGCCTCCGAGCCTTCATTCGAAAGCATCCTGGGCTTCCCCAAAACCGAAGAGCACACCTATTACCTAAAGGACGTAGTTTCCCGCAAAAAACAGCTGGTGCCCCTGCTCTCCGAATTGGTTGCAAAACTGGTAGAAGGCTAAATCCTCTTCTGAATTTTTATCTGGAGCCACCTTTTTGGTCAAACTGTGTCCGGCCACTACATGCCCGGCCAGATCCTTACAATTTTTACCCTTCGCAAACAAGCAGCGCCATGGGTTCACGCAGCGTAGCTTCAAGCGGGGCGCGTTGCCTGTTTGCAAATAGAACTGGTCAGTTTTCGAAGAAAACTGACGGGTAAAAATTGCAAGGAAGCAATTTTTACCCGCTTTCCAGGGTTCCGGGGGCCCCAACCCCCTCCATTGCCTAGCGGCAACGGCTACGCCGCCCTTCCAATCGGGGCTAGGCTTGTGGGTGGAAAAAAAACGAACTGTCATTGGTGGGCTTAACCCGGCAATGGACAGCAGGCGTGTAAAAAAAATTGTCATTCCCGCACTTGATGCGGGAATCCTTAACCATGAGTTATATGCGGTTTTGATATGGATGGTTAATCAAAAATCGATTGTCTAAAGGCGGATTTTTTGGTAAAAGTATTGCATGACAAAAAAGAGTTTGGGTGCTTTTTGCAGCGTGGGGCTTGTGCTTTGCGCTTGTATTTGGGGATTTGCATTTGTTGTGGTAAAGGACAGTCTTGACTACATTGGGCCTGTCTGGATGATTGCCTTTAGGTTTTCTATTGCGGCTTTCTGCCTTGGCCTTTTGCTGCGAAAGAGGCTTCTTGGGCTTACAAAAAAGACCTTTATGCGCGGAATGCTTTTGGGCTTCTTTTTGTTCATGGCTTATCTTTTGCAGACTATCGGCTGCAAGTTCACTACGGCAGGGAAGAATGCCTTTCTTACTACAGTCTATGTTGTTTTGGTTCCGCTTTTTGCGTGGCCACTTTTTAGGAAGCGGCCCAGCTGGTATGTTTTTGTGGCTGCCCTTATGTCTGTTAGCGGGATTGGGCTTTTGGCTCTTAAGAACGAGGGCAATATTCTTAGCATGAACAAGGGGGATGTGCTTACTCTTTCTTGCGGTATTTTTTACGCCCTGCATATTTTGTTCACGTCGCATTTTAATGCCTATGACGATCCTCTTTTGCTTACCGTCTTGCAGTTTGCGGTGGCGGCTTTTCTTGGCTGGATTTGTGCCCCATTCATGGACGGTGCATTTCCGCTTGAAATCTTTACGAATGCCCGCGTGCTGCTTTCTGTTTTTTACCTGGGGCTTTTGAGCACGCTTGTCTGCTTTGTTCTTCAGAACGTGGGGCTAAAGTATGTTGCCCCGGCACTGGCATCGCTTTTCCTTTCTCTTGAATCTCTCTTTGGTGTTCTCTTTAGCAGCCTTTTTTTGGGCGAAAGCTTTACTCCACGCATGCTGCTTGGCTGCACCCTTATTTTTTTCGCCATAATTCTTGCCGAGGTGGTGCCGGAGCTGGTGAAGGGGAAGAAGAGATAAATCTAATCGCCTGCTGTAAGTCTGTATTCAAAATCTTTCATATTCATTTTTAATTTTTCTTTTAATATCTTATTTTGCTGAGGGTTCATAGATGGCAAAAATGAAATATAATTTAATATTGCAGACTGAATTGCTTGTATACTTGCTTTGCTTTTTATCCAGTTTTGAGGAATAAAGTCACGGCCGCTAGAAGGATTAAAGCTATTTTTAGCAGTCTCAAAAGCACTGTTAAAACAGTCTGCAACAATCCGAATTACAGTTTCGTCAAGATTTGACTGCTTTGCTAGTTCAACAGTTTCATAGGGTAAAGGGACGTTTGTGTTTCCATTTATTTTTGAAAACAGGGCGGAAATTCCAAACAGAAAATGATATGGGGCATATGCCTTCATGGACATTATTTCTTCATTGATGCCCATTGGGTTTTCATCGGTCCAAATGGATATAATTTTTTGCATCCAAAATTCTAGTCCGAATAAATCTTCTGGTCGATAATCATGGTTAAACAAAGTATCAAAGTATTTATCAAAAATCTTTGTTTCTCCGTAAGAAATATTAGGGCGTTGAGAGTACCATGCAATTAGGTATTTTCCAATTTGGGATAATTCTATTACATATTTTTTATCTTTGTCTGCTGGTATTGTATCTCCTCTTTTGGTGGCAAAAAAACCATTTGGATACTTCTGCTCGTAAGTTCGCTTCATTTGTATTACGCGTTTGTCATTGCTTCGTAAATCTCGGGCTTTGACCGTGGTTTGACTATTAGTGAATGTGCTTATTGATTCTGCTCTATCATGTTGGGGGATTTCGTAAAATCTAAATAAAACATATGAATCATTTTGTTGTTCTATTGTAGCACTGCAACTCAGTATTGTATTAAGAGATTGACAGCCGTTTACTACACTTAAACCGTGCATGTAAAACTTGTCGTTTCCTAAATTTTCAATTTTATTACAAATAGCTGTTATTCCGTTGTGAAAGAAAAAGAAATCTTTGTTTTTTTCGCTTAAAATAGTTTTTCTTATTTTTTTGTTAACTGAATTGCTGACTCCTAAACTCTGACGTACATTTTTTTGAAAAAGAGTACCGTCCTTAATGCCTGGTAATTTTATACATTCCTTTAAAGGTAAAACAGCAACGATTACTTTTGTAGAACTTAATTCAGTAAGCAGATATTTGTTTGATTCCAATTGAATTTCGTGATTAAGTGATGGGTTGTCTTCTTCCATTGCACGAGTATAATTGTCTTTTATACCTTCGTTATCTATTACAACTAATTCTGCTTCAAATGAGGCATTCTCTTCTTGAGCCAGTTTTGTTTGGAATGCAATTATATCCTTTTTGGCTGACTCGGAAAATGTTGATGTCGTAAGCAATTCGAAGCAAACTGAATATCCATCGTCTTTTAGAACACTTGAAACTTCACTTAATTTCATTTGCAACTTGTGATTTGCATTTTTTTGAAGTTCTGAAATGTTATGTAATTGGGACCAAGAAGAAATGACTTCTCTAACAGGTTCTGCGTTAACTATTTCTCCGGTATAAAACTTACCTTGTATTACGAAAATTTTTTGTTCATTATCATCAACATAGATAGCATCTATCTGCTTGTCATCGGCTCCGTCAGTTATTACATCTTTCGTTTGTCGTTGATCAAGTAAATGTATGTTTCTTAAATACCATGCTATAAATCTTTGTCCGTCATTTGAGAAATTATTGATATAAAAATCTTGTTTTATTTCTGATTGGATTTTTGATATAATGTCCATAAAATGCCTCTTCATTTGCCATTATACCACACATTATTAAAAACTCAAAATTTTCGAGTTTCTGTTGAAAGGCTGCGTTTTCTCTGGTTGATATGGTGTGCTTTCTGGTGGACTGGGGACTGTTTGCAAATACAAGCACGGCCGGGATTGGAGGGGCGGCGTAGCCGTTGCGGAACGAAGTGGAGTAATGGAGCGGGAAGGGACCCGCGGAACCCCGGAAAGCCCACAAAAATGGCCTCCTTGCCATTTTTGAGCCCGGGTTTTCTTGCAAAAAAACGCGAACTTCTGCGCAAACATTTGACGCGCCCTCCATGGCGCTGCTTGTTGGACAAGTAAAAAATGGCAAGATGTTCTTTTTTTAGTATTTGCTTTAACCAGGCAAGTGCCGCAAAAATCACTGCAAAAATCAGGGCAAAATTCAGACTTGGCTTAAATTTGTGGACAAATCCCATGACTTAATGTATAATTGAAAAGACGTGGGGATAAAAATGGAAGAAATCACTTACAAAACTACAGGCACTTGTTCTAAGGCCATTCATTTTGCGAAGGATGGCGACAAAATCACCAACATCCGCTTTGACGGCGGCTGCAACGGGAATCTTAAGGCTATTGCAAAGCTTTGCGAGGGCATGACTGCCAAGGAAATAGCAGGCAAACTGCTTGGAAACTTGTGCGGTGCAAAGAACACTTCATGTGCGGATCAGCTTGCGAAGGCTGTAATGGCTAGCTAAGAGAAAGAAATGTATATTCAGTCTAAATTTTCACAGAACACAATTGAAAGAATCTTTGCCGATTTTCAGATTAACAGCGGGGAAGAAGTCCTTTACGCAATCTGGCTTTCCGGCGGGCGCAAGGGCTTTGTTTTTACCGACAGGCGCTTTTACTGGAACATAAAGACTTCCATAGTGCGCAATTCGGAGGTTACGGACGTAAAGCTTCCTTCCAATATTATGGAAAAGAATGTTAACGGCCTTTCCGTAAAGATTATCAGCAAGGAAAAGGAAAAGACTTCTCCGACAAGCAAGTACCTTTATTTTGCCCTTATTTCCCACATTGGCCTTATCCGCTACGATACAGCGCGGCTTTCTTACGATGAGGCTCTTAAGCTAAAGAAGATTTTTACCCAGTACATAAATGAGTCTACCCTTCCTGAACCCAGGCACAAGTCCTTTGCGGACAAGGTTTGGGCAAACAAAGAGAATGCGGCCGACTTTCTCTGGTGCCTTAAGAACGGTTCGCTTTTTAAGAGGCAGCATAAGTATATTGCTACCCGGCAGGATATTGAGGCCCGCAACGAAAAGATTACTTCCTATGAAGAGGAGGAAAATCTTTCTCAGGTTTACGAAGAGGAAGAAGAGATTGAGCGTGAGGAAAGGGCAGATTCTTCGCTAGTGCAGGATTCTCGCTATGAGGCGGCGGACGGCAGTGCTGATGAAGATTCGTCTTCCCGCAGTGAGCTTTCTGCTGACGCTGGCACATCAGACGTTGAGCCTGCTGCTGATGAAGGCAGTGAAGGTGGCAGCGGAGACGGCGGTACGGAGGAAGAGCGCGAGGAATCTTCTGCATACGGATATGATGCTCAAGAGGAAGTTCCTCCCGGACCCGGGCGCGAGTACGTTAGGGAAAGTGCCTACCAAAGGCCCTATGATGAAGACGAGGATGATTCTGATGAATCCGATGGAGAGAATAGTGAGGATGAGGAGGCTTCTGATGCAAGGAAAAAGCATTTTGTGCAGAGGAGGCTACGCGCTCTTTTAATCAGGCAGAAGAGGGCAAAGGCCCGGAGGGAGGCTGAACGCTATGCGGCTTCCCGCAAAAGTGAAGAAGAGCCTTATGAGGATGAGAATGCACCCCGCCAGAATGCAGCTTCTCAGGATGCCTATTCTTCCGATGCCGATGCGGCAGGGCATGATGATTCACGCCCGCTTCCCCTGCAGAACATTCACTACCATATATTTGACGTTTTTGTTACCCTTGTTTATGCAACGGCCAGCCTTTTTGCGGTAAAGCCCATTCTCTTTGCAAAGTCAATCGCAAAGCCGCTCAACGGAATGGGAAGGTTCTTTGCTGAATTTGGAAAGCTCTTTTTCTTTGGCGACAAGGCCACCGCAGCCCGTCTGTCTGAAATAGAAATCAGAAGCGACTACGTTACTGTTCTTATAGACAAGCGCAACTGCGTCTTTGCAGTCCTCCTGATTTTCTACCTTATAGGACGCAGCCTGCTTATCCTGCGCAACAAGGAGGCCAACAAAAAGCTCTGCTTTATACTTATGCTTGGCTTTGTGCTGATATGCTTTTTGATGCCGGTAAAATTCTTTGTTTTCCTTCTGCTCGCCTTTGCCATTTACGGTGCCATGCAGTTTGCGGGAGGGGCTTCAAAGATGACGCTTTCGTGCAAGCTTTTTGCCTTCCTGCTTTTGTTTGGAATGGAATACTATCTTGTCCACCTCTTGCTTTACCCCGGCTTCCCGGATGTTATGGCAAACGTCGTTCAGATTCTTGGGCTGCATGCAAACTGGTAGCGCGGAAGGGGGAATGTGATGAATATTGCGGTTTTTGTTAGCGGAGGTGGGACAAACCTCCAGGCTCTTATTGACTACGAAAAAAATACGGCTGGCTGCCCTTACCACATTGTGCTTGTGGCTTCAAACACAAAAAAAGCTTACGCGCTAGAGAGGGCACGGCTTGCGGGGATTCCTTCCTTTGTAAGAAGCCCGGTGTCTGTTCTTGGGGCAGATAAGGCGGCTGGGGCTGACCGCGACCAAAAGCGTGAGGCTGTTAGCGATGCAATGCTTTCTCTTTGCAGGGAGCACAAGGCAGATGCTATTGTTCTTGCGGGCTATCTTTCTGTTCTTAAGGGCGCAATCATTGATGAATACAAGGACCGTATTGTAAACCTTCACCCGGCTTTGCTTCCGAAATTTGGCGGCGTTGGAATGTGGGGCGACAACGTGCACCAGGCGGTTCTTGCTTCTGGCGAAAAGGAAAGCGGCTGTACAGTTCATCTTGTGGATTCTGGCTGCGACACCGGTAAAATCCTTGTGCAGAAGAAAGTGCCTGTTATGGAGGGCGATACTGTGGAAAGCCTTTATGCCCGCATTGCACCTAAGGAACACGAGGCCATTGTTGAGGGCGTATGTCTATTGGCACATGGGAATCAGTTTTGAGCTCCACTACCAGCGAAATCTGTCTGAAGAATCCAGTGGGTTGTTTGCAAGAACCACCGTGCGGCGGTAATAGGACTTTCGCTCACTTCGTTCGCTCCGCGCAAATGGATTTTCAGCCCACAACGCTACGCACTTGCTACCGTTGTGTGCTTCTCGTTGCGCTCATACACCGTAGCAAGGGCGTGCGGTGTACCCGAAGGGTGATTCCCTGTTGCTTTGCATAAAAAAATATTGTAAAAACTAATTTCCGTGCTCTTGGCACAAAAAATCTGACAAGGCTTTTTGTTATGGAAAAAAAATATCTAGCTCTTTCTTTTGATGATGGGCCTAACTGCACTACCACGGTTCATGACCTTGACCTGCTGGAAGAATTTGGAATTCCCGCCTCATTTTTTTTAATCGGACAGAATATTACAGAGCGGACTGTGCCTGTTATAAAGAGGCAGCTGGAACTTGGCTGTACGGTGGAGTGCCATTCCTGGAGCCATCCCCGCATGGGCAGCATGACTGCCGGGCAGATTGAGGATGAGGTTTGCCGCACAGACACCCTTATTGAAAGGCATACGGGGAGAATTCCTGAATTTTTTAGGCCACCCTACATTGACCTTTCCGAGACTCTGTTCAATAGCGTGGACAAGACCTTTATTTGCGGTGCAGACTGCCAGGACTGGGAAGATTCCGTTTCTTGTGACGAGCGTGTAAGGATGGTTTTGGATTCCGCAAGGGAAGGGCAGATTTTTTTGCTTCACGACACAGAGGGGAACGAAAAGACGGTTCAAGCCCTCAGGCTGATAATTCCAACTTTGCTTGAAAGGGGCTTTACTTTTGTTACGGTGCCTGAGCTTTTTAAGGCTTACGGTGTGAATCCCCGCGTCCGCGGTAAGATTTGGTCTAACGTGCTGGAGTAGGGGAAGATGACAGCTAGGACTTGTACAGATGCTGAAACAAGTTCAGCATGACGAGCGTTGTTCCGGGCTTGACGTGGAATCTGTGTAAGGTGATGGTTGGCCAGACCCTGAATCCACATTCGTAGCAAGTGCGTGCGAATGTGGCGTAGCAGTTCAGGGTGACGGTTTTTCGTTGTAGGGTGACAGGCTTTGTTAGCGGCGCTGGGCGTCTGCGGCTTGCGGGACCAGCTTGATTACTACGCGGCGGTTCTTTGCACGGCCTGCTGCAGTGTTGTTGCTTTCCACCGGCTTTGTTCCACCGAAGCCCTTGTAGGAGAAGAGCTTTCCATCGATGCCGTCCTGCTTGAGGGCTTCTATTACGGCCTGTGCGCGCTGGATGCTGAGAGTCATCTGTCCGTTAGGCTTGTTTACGTCTGCCGTGTGGCCTTCCACTATGATTGAATAGTTGCCGCCGTCTGCAAGTGCAGTCTTTATCTGCTTTGCAATCAGGCTTACGCGGGGGCGCTCTTCCGGCAAAAGTTCGGTTGAGTCAGCTATGAAGCGGAGGTCGCTTATGGTAAGGGTAAGCTCCATGCCGCCAGTTGGTGAGTCTTCCAGTGTTATAGGAGGCTCCTTGCCGCCTTCCCTTTCCTTTTCAAGTTCCTTCTGAATCTTTGTGTAGTCCAAGTAGTACTTTGTGTTGCGTTCTGGTGCTGTTACCACGCGGGAAATTTCCTTTTCTCCCAAAAGGATTACGACCTTGCCGTTCTTTAGGAGCTCGCGGTTCTGGGGAACTGTTGCTATGCGCAGATAGTCGTCGTAGGAGATTACCGGGTCGCAGCGGTTAACGCCGTAAACTTTCTTTGCCATAATCCAGAGGGGGTCCTTTCCGGCTCTTTCCGTGATGCCGCGGGGACCTGTTGCAGTCATGTATTCAACTATACCGGTTGACTTGGCTGTTTCCGGCTCCACCATGTTGCGCTCGTATACAAGGGTCATGTTTTCGTCCCAGATGCGGGGGAAAAGGCAGGGGCTTACCTGGCTTGTGGTGAATTCGCCCTGTATTGGCAGGGAACCCCTTGCGTCGATTATGATTCCGCTGTAGGGGCGGGACGCTATGCGGTCAATGGGGAGTTCCTGGACGTAGGGTTTTCTGTGCTTGATGATGAGCTGGCCTATGTCTTGCAGCTTGATTGTGTTTGTGGTCTTTAGGTTGTTCGTCCCCTGGTGGAAATAGGCCGGGGTCTGCTTACTTCTGTCTATGATGTGGGTCAGCTCTTCCAGTGTGAGGCTTCCCTCGCGCACAAGGTCTTCTATGGTGCGGGTGTCGTCCACGTAGAGAGAGAGCAGCGGGTCCTTTACCAGGATGGGAAGGTCCATCTTGATTCTGTTTACGGCAAGAGACTTTCCGCTGGGCATGGGAATTCCGGCCTTTACGACATTCATTGAGATGTCGGAGATGAAGGCCTGCTTAGTCCAGTCAACGCGGCTTTCCGAACTGACGATGGACTTGTCGCGGGAGGCGTTTGCCGCAGCATAGGCTTTTTCTTCTGCATCACGGATTTCCTCTTCCGTAAAGCCCTGCATCCTGAATTCGGCATGGCTTTCGGCAGAACTGGACTGTGCCGCCGTATTTACAGCGCCTAGGCTCGTCAATATAAAAAACAGGCCGCTTGCGGCAATCAATACTTTCTTTTGCATGACTTTCTTTTGCATGTATACTTCCCCTAATTGAATATCGGCACAATTAGCTTTTTACCAATAGATAAAACCTTTTTTTCGCTTATTTCGTTAACGGAGCAAAGGTCTTCCACTGTGATTCCGTACCTGCGGGAAATTCCCCAGAGGGAATCGCCTTCTTTTACGGTGTACATTACGGCATCCGTGGCAACACCCTGCTTCTTGAGGTTTTCCTCCGTGTCGGCGGGCATGTCTCCTGGCAGCCTTAAAGAATAAACCTCTCTTGCGGGCGTACAGTTACGGAAAAGTGCGGGGTTCAGCGTCTTTACCCTGGCCTTGCTAACGCCAGTTGCCTTTGAAATCTGGTTAAAGCTGAACATTCCGGCTGTTTTTATGTAGGTGAATTTTTCGGGCTCCACGTTTTCTATTGCCTTTACAGCCTCTTCAATGCCTGTTGCCCCGTAGTAGTGGGCATTTTCTATTATGTCTGCAATGGCAAGGAGCTTGGGCACGTACAAAATGGATTCTTTTTTAAGGATTTCGTTTTCTGCAAGGTACCAGAAGTCTTTGCCCGGGTTTTTCTTTACGAATTTGCCCATTGCCCCAGCCCCGCAGTTGTAGGCGGCAAGGGCAAGCTCCCAGTCTCCAAAGAAGCGGAAGTTGTACTCCAGCTTGGAAAGGGCAGCGTCTGTGGACTTCCATGGATCTCTCCTTTCGTCGTACCAGCTGTCTTTTTCCAGGTAGGGTGCCATTGAATTTGCCATGAACTGCCAGATTCCTGTTGCGCCTGAGCGGGAAACAGCGTTAGGCAGGTAGTTTGACTCTACGATAGGAAGGTACTGCAGGATAAGGGGCATGTTGCGCTCCTTTAGCTGCTCTAGAATGTAGGGCAGGTAGGGGGCTGCATTTTCCAGTGAGCGCACGAGGACTTTCTGGCCGGATGCTGTAAGGTACTGCCTTAGGAATTTCTGGCTAAGCTCGTGCTCAATTCCGGGAAGCTCAAGTTCCTTGCGGCGAACTCCGTTTTGCGTTTCTTCGCCGGACTTCATTGCGGCAACTTCTTCTTCTATAAGGGTTGCTTTGTCCTTTTCCTTGGCCTTTTTGCTTTTGGAGGACTTTTTCTTCTTCTTTTTTAGCTCTTCCTGAATCTCTTTTTCAAGCAGCTGATCCTGTTCGCTTGCGTAGGTGTCGGAAGCGTCCAGAAGGCTTTCCTGGGAAATGCCCTTGCCGTCAGCGTCCTTTGTGTTTGCGGAGGCAAGTTCCTGGGCACTCGCGCAGGATGTCATGAAGACCAGGCATGAAAGCGCAATGAGGAAAAGCTTTCTCGCAAAAGCCGGACGGATTTTTTTTGCTCTTGGCAGGGAACAGTCCCTCTTTTTCAGATTAAAGCCTACCCCCGGCTGGAAGGGCCCGCGCAAGCGGGTTGCCGAAAGGCAATGGAGGGGGTAGGGGCCCCCGGAACCCTGGAAGGCGGGTTTGCAAAGGCAAGCTGGTCCAGAAAAGAATTTAAAAGAAAGAAAAGAGAATTTCATAATTACATTTTGTCTCCGTAATAGATTCCGGCCCATTCCCAGTTTCCGTGTACTTTTGGGTCAACGGGAAAATTTATTTTCCGGAAGTAGAAATACCATACCTTGGAATTTGTCCATCCCCATGTGCGAAGGTATGCCTCGGTGGGGGTGGAAATCTCGTCCAGTGTGTCGTTGAAGCGGATTCTGTTTCCCCTCATGTAGTCGCTCGCATAGAATGTTGCCTGCGGATTACTTGAATTTTCGTCCTGCCGCCAGGATATGTTAAAGAAATTTACGCGGGACTTGTAGCTGTCCAGCTGGCCGGGGTTGTAGGTGGAGATGGCTTTTTTTACCGCCGCCACAAGTTCGTCCAGTGTCTCGAAGGTCCAGTTTTTGCTTGAGTTGTAGAAGTCCACGAACTGCCTTGCGTTTGCAAATGCGTTGGGAAGGTCTGAAATTCTGATTGTGGATGCGTCGTCCTGAGCAAGGAACTGCCTGAATGCGCGCAGGGCCAGAGCCCATTCCCCCTCTTTTTCGTATTCAAGTGCCAGGCGGACGTACAGCTCGGTGATTTTTACCTTGTCGGGGAAGCGGGTGATAAGCTGGTTGAAGTAGGAAATCCTGTTGGTGGGGTTCTGGCTTATCTGGATGAGGTGCTGCAGGCTCATGAAGTGGACGGAAAGCCTTTCGCCCGAGTTTGAGGTAATCATCAGGTCGTTGTAGTTGTTGATGATGCGCTCAAAGTAGTATTCTGCGACCGGCTTGGAGTCTATTTCCAGGTAGGTGTTGGCCGTTACCAGGAGCCAGTAGGCGTTGTACTTGTCGTCCGGGTGGTTTTCCACCCATTCGGAAAGGAAGAGGATGAGGCCTGGATAGTCCTTTTGCGAAAGCATGTTCTGCGCAATGTTCTTGATTACTGCAAAACGCGTCTCTTCCGAAATGTCCTTTTTTTCCAGCAGTATGCCCAGCTGTTCCTGGTTGTATTCGTAGGTCGTTTCCCTGATTTTCTGCGCCTTGTCCTTGCAGGAAAAAAAGACCGCTGTGCTTGCGGCTGCAAGGAAAATGCCCGCACAGATGAGGGCTGCCCTTTTTTTTGTCTGAAACATACGGTATTTTAGCAGTTATGCCGATTTCTTTCAATGGTGCGTGTTGGTAAGAAAAAAAATCCGTTCCCTGAGCTTGTTGGAGGGAGCCTTTCTCAATCAACGCGCCTGTAGAAAAGAGGAGTCCTTAGGGGGTAAGGGCCCACCCTTGAAAAATAGTATTTTTCATCTTTTTAGAGTTTACATTTTTTTTAGAGATTTTTGGTAGATTTTTTCAATTTCCTATTGACATATTTATAAAAATGGAGTATTTTAATATTAGCTTGTAAATAAGCTGATAAACTCTCTCCGATGTCCAGATTTCTGGACGTAGGGGCTGCGGGCGCGTTGTCGTTCACAGCCCCTATTTTTTTGTCCGCAGGCCAATTTTACCCGCGCTTCTGTTTTTTCCGCCGTATCTTGTGGTCTTTCCGCCGCCTTTCTTGCCTTTTTCGCATAAAATCAGTAGATTAAGAGCAGAATAAAATGCAAGGGGAAGCGAATGAATTCAATAGACAGCGCAATCGACAACATTCTTGAGTCCTACAAAAAGTACGGCGGAATAAACCTGGAGGAGGCTAACGACTTTCCCAACCGCGAAAACGTGGTGAACGTGTTGCGCGACATACAGTGCCTCATATTTCCCGGCTTCCGTGTTGCAGAAGACCTTGACTCCCAGAACCTGCGCTTCGTGACCGGCGAACGCGTGAACCGCATAATTTCCGTGCTCACCCGCGAGATAAAAAAGGCTCTGGTCTACGTAATCCAGGACGACATGGTAAAAAAGACCCACTGCTTTGCCCTGGCGGAACAGACAAGCCGTGCTTTAATAGAAGAAATCCCGGAACTCCGCCGCAAGATAGGCCTGGACGTACAGGCCGCCTACATTGGAGACCCCGCCGCAAAGTCAACCGAAGAGGTAATCGTCTCCTACCCCTGCCTTGAGGCCATCACAACCTACCGCATAGCCCATTTCCTCTGCAAGGCCGGCGTTCCCGTAATCCCCCGCATCATGAGTGAGCATGCTCACGGCAAGACCGGAATAGACATAAACCCCGGGGCGGAAATAGGCGAAAGCTTCTTTATTGACCATGGAACTGGCGTTGTAATAGGTGAAACCTGCGTCATAGGCAACAACGTAAAAATTTACCAGGGCGTAACCCTTGGGGCTCTCAGCGTAAAAAAGAACCTGATGGATAAAAAAAGGCATCCTACTATAGAAGACAACGTGACAATCTATGCGAACGCCACGATACTGGGCGGCGAAACCGTAATCGGAGCCGGCAGCACAATAGGCGGAAACACTTGGGTGACAAAATCCGTGCCCCCCAATACCCTTTTTACCCAGAGCGGCAGCGGACGCTGAATTTTCTTTCTCTCTCGGAGCCACCGTCCTGTATTACTGTGTCCGGCCACTACGTGCCCGTCCAGCCATGCAATTTCTACCCGCTTTCCAGGGTTCCGGCATCCGCCTCCATTGCCTGTCGGCAACCGCTGCGCGGCCCTTCCAATCGGGGCTAGGCTTTATATGCTGTACGCCGCCCCAAAAAATCCATCCGTGGATTTTTTGGGGATCGGAGATTTGCAAGGCAAATCTCCGCGCTGCAAAGCCGCCATCCATGGCTCTATAATTATTGGCAAGAAAGAAACGTTCCCTGCGCGTGCCCAAAAAAATCCATCCGTGGATTTTTCTGGGGATCGGAGACTTGCAAGGCAAATCTCCGCGCTGCAAAGCCGCCATCCAAGGCCTGTAATTATTGGCAAGGAAGAAAAAAAACTTTTTTCATTGGGCAACAAACGAGAATATTTGAAAAAAATCATATGTAAGAATAGGGGTTCTTAGGCATATCGCGAAACGTTGAGCGATATGGCCCCTAAGCGGTGCTGGAAAGGTGGGGTGGTTTGGAGGGGAGGAAAACCCGCTTCCGAGTAGAGGTTTTCCTCCCCTCCAAGACCGGGGTCCAAGGGCCCTCCCTTGAAAATATTTCTTCATTAAATTTGCATTAAATTAAAACTAGGCATATAATATATGTCATGGAAGCATCTTTTCTTAATCCTTTCCTCAGTGCATGTGAGGAAGCATTTGTTACAATGTTCAATATCAGCCCTGAGCACAGGCAGCCTTACCTGCTCAATCCCATTGCCCAGCACTCCTGGGAAATTTCGGGGCTTGTGGCGGTCTCCGGCGATGAGACTGGCATAGTTGCCTTCCGCCTGCACAAGATTCTGGCCGCAAAGATGATTCAGCTCTCTAACATAGAAATTTCCTCTCCCGAAGAGCTTGAGGACATGGAAAAGGGGCTCGTCAGCGAATTCACCAACATCATTACGGGAAACGCCGTGTCTGCAATTACGGACAGGGACATATCGGTTTCCGCCCCAGACATACGCTATGGGGAGAACCATGTGATTCCGTGGCCCCGCTCTGCAAAGATTCTTGCCGTTCCCTTCTATACTAAGCACGGAACCTTTGAGGTGGACCTTTGCTTTAAGGGGATGTGACCCTGCCCTTTGCCCCTCTGGGGTGGTGGGGTGGGCATTTGCCATCAGTAAAGGAAAGTGAATTTGTGTTTTTTTTCTAAAATCTTTCAACTTAAATTCCGCAAATTCGCTTGACATAATTTATTGAATTTTATATATTCTTAGAACGCAATCACTATATTGGTGTGCATTGATTGCTCTTGTAGCTCAGTCGGTAGAGCACATCGTTGGTAACGATGAGGTCAGCGGTCCGATTCCGCTCGGGAGCTTTTCTAAATAATATAAGGAGCTAATAAAATGGCAAGCAAGAAAAAGACGGCCGTGGAAATCATCGCTTTGCAGTGTACAGAGTGCAAGCGCAAGAACTATACAACATATAAGAACCGTAAGAACATCACCGGCAAGATGGAAAAGAATAAGTATTGCCCCTTCTGCCGCAAGGAAATCCTTCACAAGGAAACAAAGGTAAAATAATTAGGTTTTTCCTGCATGAATTTTTCGTGCAGCTAAGATAGGCGGTTGTTATCGGAGTTAGCCTTTGATTATACCGCTGCGGTTTTGCTGGTGCGTCCGGCCTGCTTGTGCAGTTTGCCTGTCGTTCAGCCTGCCGAATCTTAGGTCAGTAGCTCAGTTGGTAGAGTCCCGGTCTCCAAAACCGGTTGTCGCGGGTTCGAGTCCTGCCTGGCCTGTTTTTTTCTATCAAATAGAAGAGGTTGGAAATGAAGAAGATTATTCAGTTTTGCAAAGAATGTGTGGGTGAACTTAGGAAGGTAACCTGGCCAACCCGTGGTGAAGTCGTTGCTTCTGTAAAAGTCGTTCTTGTTTCCACTATCTTCCTTGCCGTTACCCTTGGATTTTTGGACTGGCTCTTCGTTGAAGGTATGCGCTTGCTGTTTAAATAGGGTAGGGGTATGGCAAAAAGCTGGTATATAATTCATACTTTCACAGGCTACGAACAAAAGATTGAGCGTACTCTCCGCGAGATGCTTGAACGTGGTCAGTTGGATTCCAATATCGTTTGCGACGTAAAAGTTCCTACGGAAGAAGTCGTTGAAATTCGCAACAATAAAAAATATGTAAAGCGCAACAAGTTTTTGCCCAGCTATATCATGCTGGAACTTGATTTGCCGCAGGTGGGTTGGAAGCCTGTCTGCAATGCAATCCGCCATATTCAGGGTGTGACGGGCTTCGTTGGTACAAATCCGCAGGAGCGTCCCCGCCCCATATCTTCGGACGAGGCAAAGAACCTTCTTCAGCAGTCGGGCGAAATCAAGGGCGAGAAGACTGTTCGCATCAAGCAGAGTTATGAAGTGGGTGACCACGTAAAGATTAAGGATGGTCCTTTTGCTACCTTCAGCGGAATCGTGGAAGAAGTTCTGCCGGACAAGAACAAGCTTCATGTCAACGTGCAGATTTTTGGTCGCGAAACGCCGGTTGAGGTTGACCTCATGCAGGTAGAAAAAGAAGTAGTCTAATCCGCTGATTGCTGCCACGGGCTTAAGGTCTGTTTTGGCAGCTTGTTCTTTTACAGAAAGTTTTGCCGTGAAAACGGTTTAACTCTGGCACTCTTATGAATGCCGATTTGGGAGAAGCGCAAGTCCGTTGGACATAGGCGTTTCGTTAGGGACCGTCTGTTTTTTTAGGCGGATTCCACACCAATGCAAGGAGTAATATTATGGCCACAAAAAAGGTAACAGCTGTTATTAAGTTGCAGTGCCCCGCTGGTGCTGCTACTCCGGCTCCACCAATCGGTCCTGCTCTTGGACCCCATGGTGTTTCCGCACCAAAATTCGTGCAGGAATTCAACGCCAAGACAGCTAAGATGGAAAAGGGACTTATTATCCCTGTCGTTCTTACAGTCTATCAGGACAAATCCTACACATTCATCCTCAAGACTCCGCCTGCAGCAGTTCTTATTGCAAAGGCAGCAGGAATCAAAAAGGGTTCTGGAAATCCTCTCCGCGACAAGGTTGGCAAGCTTTCAGCAAAGGCTTTGGAAGAAATTGCAAAGCAGAAGCTTCCAGACCTCAATGCAAACGACCTTGAAGCCGCAAAGAAAATCATCGCCGGTACTGCACGCAGCATGGGCGTAGAAGTGGAGGGCAAGTAATGAAGCACGGTAAGAAGTATAACGAGGCTCTTAAAAAGTATGACCCCGCAAAGAAATACGAAATTGCCGAAGCATGCAAGCTCGTAAAGGACATTCACTACACAAAGTTTGACGAAACAGTTGAGCTTTCAGTTTCCCTGAAGCTTGAAAAGAACCAGACTGTACGCGACACTTTGGTATTCCCGCACCAGTTCACCGGTGAGAAGCGTGTTTTGGTTTTCTGTAAGGAAGACCGCGTTCAGGAAGCTTTGGATGCTGGCGCAACTTATGCAGGTTCAACAGAATACATCGACAAGGTAAAGGGTGGCTGGACAGAATTTGATGTTGCAGTTGCTACACCTGACATGATGAAAGATGTTGGCCGCCTTGGTATGGTTTTGGGCCGCAGAGGTCTTATGCCAAACCCAAAGACAGGAACTGTTACTCCTAACATTGCACAGGCTGTTGCAGAACTCAAGAAGGGACGCACAGAATTCCGCGCAGACAAGGGTGGAGTAATCCACATTCCTGTAGGAAAGGTTTCCATGTCCGAAAGCGACACTGCAGAAAACGTAACTACATTCCTTGCCGAACTTGGCCGCAAAAAGCCGTCCGATGCAAAGGCTGGATTCGTCCGCTCTGTTTCCTTGAGCTCTTCTATGGGCCCCGGCGTTTGGATTGATTATAAGGAGGAAGCATAATGGCAGTATTGGCTAAAAAACTTCAGCCTGCTAAGACCGCAGCTATCGAAGAAGCAAAGAAGACACTGAGCGAATATCAGAACTATGTTTTCATTGACTACCGCGGACTTACTGTAGAACAGATTACAAAGCTTCGCCACAGCCTTGCTGAGCACAAGGCAGCCCTCAAGGTTTTCAAGAACAATTTTGCACGCGTTGCTTTTGACGAGCTCAAGAACGATGCAGTTGTAGAATACCTCAAGGGACCTACGGCTATTACGCTTATAAAGGAAGATGCCAACGAGGCAGCAAAGGTTCTCTTTGACTTCTCCAAGGATGCTCCTAACCTTGTTGTTAAGGGTGCATGGGTTGACAATGAGATTTACGATGCAGCAAAGATCGAGGCATTCTCAAAGCTCCCTGGAAAGAAGCAGCTTATCGCAATGCTTATGTCTGCAATCAACGGTCCTGCAAGAAAGCTTGCTGGTACTTTGCAGGCTTATGTGGAAAAGCTGGAAAAGGAAGGTGGTGCAGCTCCTGCAGCAGCACCAGCAGCTGAAGCAGCCCCGGCTGCAGAGGCAACACCGAGCGCCTAGTAGGGGTTTTTACCGGCTACTTGGTACTCAGCTAATTCTGAAACCCGGCCGTCCCCACGTGGGAATGGCCAAAACCGCAGTCAGGCTTCAACGTGCTGATTACTGTCTGCGGAAAATAACCGCAAGCGGGCAAAAAAGAACAGTTTGTTCTATTCCGCAAGGTAAATCAATTAATCACAATGATGATTATGGAGAAGACAATTATGGCACTTTCAAATGATGAAATCTTAGACGCAATCGCTAATATGACAGTTCAGCAGGCAGCTGACCTTGTAAAGGCAATGGAAGAAAAGTTCGGCGTTTCTGCAGCAGCTCCTGTAGCAGTAGCAGCAGCAGGTCCAGCAGCAGCAGCTGAAGAGCAGACTGAATTCACAGTTACTCTTGACAGCGTAGACGCAGCAAAGAAAATTGCAGTTATCAAGGCTGTTCGCGCAATCACAGGTCTCGGACTTGGTGAAGCAAAGGCTCTTGTTGAAGGTGCTCCTCAGACACTCAAGGAAGGTGTTTCTAAGGAAGATGCAGACAAGATGATCGCTGACATCGCTGCAGCCGGCGGTAAGGCAAGCAAGAAATAATTTTGAATAGCAGATTGTTGTTCAATACAGACAAAATTCATTTTTGACTTATTAGCTTCAGGAAAGCGGGTGGTATGCCTGACTTTTCTGAGGCTTTTAGCGTCTATTGATATTGGGGCAGGACGGAAGTTTTTCTTGCCGGGCTGTCCCGATGCCCATGCGTCGTGAAATAAACTTTATGCGGTGAACGTGACGCCCGCCGTGTAGCGGTTTTAAACACCCGCTGAGGACTCCGGTTCTTGTGCTGAGCAAAGTTTTTGCTTGTAGCGGCTCCGGCGTACCGGTTTTCGTACACCTGCGAGGGAAACAGATGTTTGCTAAAAGCAAAAAAATAAACCGTCAGTACTTTGGCAAGGAAATCAAAGATTTCTGGGAAATCCCTGATTTAATCGACATTCAGACTTCATCCTACGAAGAATTCATTCAAAAAGAAAGGTTGGACAAGGGAGAGCCTCTCTTGAACCAGGGCCTGCAGGAAGTTTTTACTTCCACCTTCCCGATTGAAGGCGGCCCGGACAACAATATGACCCTTGAATACGACCACTATGAGCTTGATGAAAAGAACATCAAATTCAGCGAGCTTGAATGCAAGAAAAAGGGGCTTACCTATGCCGTTGCCCTCAAGGCCAGAATCAGCCTGAATTTTAAGGACACCGGTGCCATTTTGCAGAAAGACATTTACATGGGCGACATTCCCCTTATGACTGAGCGTGGCACTTTTGTTATTAACGGTGCAGAACGCGTTGTCGTCAGCCAGATTCACCGTTCACCGGGCGTTATCTTCAAATATGAAAAGGGTGTCTTTTCCAGCCGCATCATTCCCTACCGCGGTTCATGGCTCGAATTTGAAATTGACCAGAAGAAGGATCTGATTTACGCAAAGATTGACCGCAAGAAGAAGATTCTTGGTACCATATTCCTCCGCGCACTGGGATATACAACGCGCGAGATGATTATCAACTGCTTCTACCAGACGGAGACAATCAAGGTTCCTTCAAAGAAGGACGCAAGGGAAGCCCTCATCGGAAGGGTTTTCTCTGCCAACGTTGTCATTACAGACGAAAACGGCGAGGAGAAGAGGCTTTTCCGTGCAGGAGACGAAATCCATCCGCACGACTTGGACGAACTCGTTGCCAATAAGATAGGTGAAATCAGCCTTATCAAGTTCAATGCCAGGGTGCATCCCAACAAGAAGGATGAAAAGAACCCGTCGCTTGACAGCAAGATGATTGTAAACTGCTTTGAAAAAGAGGAAATCATCTTTACAAAGGAGGGTGCTGACGTTTCCGAAGAGCCTTCTCAGGATGCATGTCTTGCAAAGGTTTATGCCGTAATTCAGACTGGCGACCCGATTTCTACGGAACAGGCCCAGAAGGAAATCACGGGCATCTTCTTTAACCCCAAGCGCTATGACCTTGGCCGCGTTGGCCGCTACAAGCTCAACAAGGCATTTGACTACGAAGACCAGTCAACGGACAACACCGTTCTTACCCAGGAAGATATCATCAATACGATGAAGCGCCTCATTGAAGTTTACATTGGCGACCAGCCTTTGGACGACCAGGACCACTTGGGCAACCGCCGTGTCCGTTCAGTAGGCGAGCTTCTTACTAACCAGTTCAAGACTGCGTTCAGCCGCATGGAGCGCACAGCAAAAGAGCGCATGAATCTTAAGGAGACAGAGACCCTTAAGCCTCAGGACTTGATTTCCATAAAGCCAATCAACTCAGGCCTCAAGGAATTCTTCGGTTCATCACAGCTTTCCCAGTTCATGGACCAGTGTAACCCGCTTGCGGAGCTTACCCACAAACGCCGTCTTAACGCATTGGGCCCGGGTGGTCTTAGCCGCGACAGGGCCGGCTTTGAAGTCCGCGACGTTCACTATACGCACTACGGACGCATGTGCCCGATTGAAACTCCTGAAGGTCCGAACATCGGTCTTATCGTTTCCCTCTCCATCTTCACCAAGGTAAATGAATACGGATTCCTTGAGGAGCCATACCGCAAGGTTGAAAACGGAAAGGCTACCAACAAGGTTGACTATCTTACAGCCACCGACGAAGACAAGTACTACGTTGGACAGGTAACAGAAGGCATGAAGGATGACGGTTCCTTCCCGACAGAACTGGTTTCTTGCCGCCACAGGGGCGACTATACAAGCCGTTCCGTAAAGGACATCCAGTACATGGACGTTTCTCCGCGCCAGGTTATCTCTGTATCTGCATCCCTGGTTCCATTCCTTGAACACGACGACGCAAACCGCGCTTTGATGGGCTGCAACATGCAGAGGCAGGCAGTACCGCTCTTGTTCCCGGAGCCACCGCACGTTGGTACAGGTATGGAGGCAAAGACAGCCTACGATTCAGGTGTTCTTGTAAAGGCAAAGCGTGCAGGTGAAGTTGTATGGGTAGAAAGCGACCTCATTAAGATTAAGCCCGACGGTGTGAAGGGCGGTGAACTTGATGAATATCCGCTCCTCAAGTACCAGAAGACAAACTCTGATACCGTTAACCACCAGCGTCCGACAGTACAGGTTGGTGAAAAGGTAAAGAAGGGTGACGTAATTGCTGACGGTCCTGCAACCTTCAACGGTGAGCTTGCACTCGGCCGCAACATTCTTGTTGGATTCGTTCCGTGGAATGGCTACAACTACGAAGACGCTGTCCTTATCAGCCAGCGCGTAGTAAAGGAAGACATGTACACATCCGTGCATATCCACGACTTCCAGACGGAAATCCGCGAGACAAAGCTTGGTCCCGAAAAGATTACCCGCGATGTTCCCAATACTTCCGAGAAGAACCTTGACCGCCTTGACGCAGAAGGTATTGTCCGCATAGGCGCAAAGGTAAGAAGCGGTGACATCCTTGTTGGAAAGGTAACGCCGAAGAGCGAAACGGAAAATACCCCAGAATTCAAGCTTTTGAATTCAATCTTTGGTGAAAAGGCAAAAGAAGTACGCGATACATCCCTCAAGCTGCCTCACGGTGTTGAAGGTGTCGTAATTGGCGTTGAGCGCCTCAAGCGTTCTCAGGGCGATGAACTGAGCCCGGGCGTAGACGAGGTTGTAAAGGTAATAATTGCAGACAAGAGAAAGCTCCGCGTAGGAGACAAGATGGCAGGACGCCACGGTAACAAGGGTGTTGTTGCCCGCATTCTTCCTGTTGAAGACATGCCATACCTTGAAGACGGTACTCCTCTTGACGTCTGCTTGAACCCGCTTGGTGTTCCTTCCCGTATGAACATTGGTCAGATTATGGAAAGCGAACTTGGTCGCGTAGGCCAGCTCCTTGGTGAATGGTACAATTCACCTGCATTCCAGACTCCAAGCCAGGAGCAGATTGCAGAAAAGCTTAAGGAAGCAGGCTTGTCCCCCGACTGTAAGCAGATTGTCCGCGATGGATTTACAGGCGAGCCTTTCGTCAACCCGATTTTTGTCGGTGTAATCTACTTCATGAAGTTGCACCACTTGGTAGACGACAAGATGCATGCCCGCTCAACAGGGCCCTACTCACTTGTTACACAGCAGCCATTGGGCGGTAAGGCCCAGTTTGGTGGCCAGCGTCTCGGAGAAATGGAAGTTTGGGCTCTCGAAGCATATGGTGCCGCAAACACACTCCAGGAAATGATGACAATCAAATCTGACGACATGACAGGGCGCTCAAAAGTTTACGAGTCAATAGTAAAGGGAGACCCGACTGCGCCAATCGGTGTGCCGGAGTCATTCAACGTGCTTGTGCAGGAACTCCGTGGACTTGCGCTTGACTTTACAATTTACGACGACAAGGGCAAGCAGATTGCCCTTACCGAACGTGATCAGGAATTAATCGACAAGGCCAGCCAGGGCTTTGACAAGGAGAACGTAAATGCGTGACATTCAGGATTTTGCCTCCCTTCAGATAAAACTTGCCTCGCCGGAAACAATCCGTGCTTGGTCTTACGGCGAAGTAAAAAAGCCGGAAACAATAAATTACCGTACTCTTCGTCCCGAGCGTGACGGCCTTTTCTGCGAGCGCATCTTCGGTACGACAAAGGAATGGGAATGCTACTGCGGTAAGTTCAAGAGCATCCGCTACAAGGGTGTTATCTGCGACCGCTGCGGTGTAGAAGTTACACACTTCAAGGTCCGCCGCGAACGCACAGGCCACATTGAGCTTGCAGCCCCGGTAAGCCACATCTGGTATTACCACTCCGTTCCGAGCCGCATGGGACTTTTGCTTGACCTCCAGGTTGCATCCCTGCGTTCAGTCCTCTACTATGAAAAGTACATCGTAATTGATCCGGGTGACTCAGACCTCAAGAAGAACCAGCTTCTTACAGAAGACGAGTTCATCGAGGCCCAGAACCGCAACGGAAACTTTACCGCCGGCATGGGTGCAGAGGCAATCAAGACCCTGCTCGAAAACCTTGACCTTGACGCTTTGGCAGAGGAACTTCGCGCAAAGATGAAGGAAAAGGGGCCAAAGGTAGACAAGCGCACTCTCAAGCGCATCGAAATCGTTGAAAGCTTCCGTTCATCCGGCAACAAGGCAAGCTGGATGGTTCTCGACGTAATTCCTGTAATTCCGCCGGATTTGCGTCCTATGGTTCAACTTGAAGGCGGCCGCTTTGCAACCAGCGACCTCAACGACCTCTACCGCCGCGTAATCAACCGCAACAACCGTTTGCTCCGCCTGCAGAGCCTCTCTGCTCCGGACATCATTATCCGCAACGAAAAGCGCATGCTGCAGGAATCCGTAGACTCCCTTTTTGACAACAGCAAGAGAAAGCAGCGCGTGGTAAAGGGTGCCTCAAGCCGTCCGCTCAAGTCAATCTCTGACATGCTCAAGGGTAAGCAGGGACGCTTCCGCCAGAACCTGCTCGGTAAGCGCGTAGACTATTCAGGCCGCTCCGTAATCGTAGTTGGCCCTGAGCTTAAGCTGTGGCAGTGCGGACTTCCCGAAAAGATGGCTCTTGAACTCTTCAAGCCCTTCATCATGAAGAAGCTCGTTGACCGCGGAATCGACACAAACATCAAGCGCGCAAAGATGCGTGTTGAATCAGAAGACCGCGAGGTTTTTGAAATCCTTGACGAAGTTGTCCGCGAACACCCGGTAATGCTCAACCGTGCTCCTACCTTGCACCGCCTTGGTATTCAGGCATTCGAGCCGGTGCTTGTTCCCGGTAAGGCACTTAAACTCCACCCGCTTGCATGTAAGGCTTTCAACGCAGACTTCGACGGTGACCAGATGGCTATCCACGTGCCTCTAACACAGGCCGCCCAGATGGAATGCTGGAACCTCATGCTTTCTGCCCGCAACCTTCTTGACCCTGCAAACGGAAAGACAATCGTTTACCCGTCTCAGGACATGGTTCTGGGAATTTACTACATGACAAGCATCAAGCCCAACGCAAAGGGAACCGGCAAATTCTTCAGTTCTGCTGATGAAGTCCGCATGGCTGCAACATCCGGTTCAATCGAGTGGCAGGCAGAGATTAAGATTCACAAGAATGTAATCGGCAAGTGCGTACACGGCGACAAGGAACCTGACTCAAAGTACCTGCTTACATCCGCAGGCCGCCTTGCATTCAACGAGTCAATGCCTGACCAGGTTGACTACTACAACGAGCTTTTGGGCGACAAGGGCCTCAAGAAGATGATTGAGGATGTTTACCACACTGACCAGTCATCGGACAAGAGAATAAAGGAACTCCTTGCGGAAAAGTATGACTTTGAGCGCTACGACGAGGACAAGGCCCTTAAGATTGCAGCAAATGCGGAATTCCTCAAGGAACTTTCGTTCATCCAGAACAAGAGCGAGCAGTACAATTCGTCCTCTGCATTTGATTTCATAAAGAAGCTCTATACCGACGACCGCTCATGGCTGACCATTCAGATGCTTGACGCAATCAAGGCTGTCGGCTACAAGAACGCAACCTTCTATGGTGCGACCCTTTCTATGGAAGACATCCTTGTTCCTGATGAAAAGAAGGAAATGGTTGACGAAGCCAACAAGGAAGTAGAAAAAATCGTAGAGCAGTGGTCAAAGGGTGCAATTACCGAGCAGGAACGCTACAACCGCTCAACGGAAGTCTGGGGCAAGACCAATGACAAGCTTACGGACATAATGATGGACAAGCTTGCAAAGGACAAGGACGGATTCAACACCATCTACATGATGGCCAAGTCCGGTGCCCGTGGTTCCAAAAAGCAGATTTCCCAGCTGGCTGCAATGCGCGGTCTTATGCAGAAGCCTAACGGAGACATCATTGAGCTTCCCATCAAGGCAAACTTCAAGGAAGGCCTTTCCGTTATCGAATTCTTCATTTCTACAAACGGTGCCCGCAAAGGTTTGTCAGACACGGCTCTTAAGACAGCAGACGCTGGTTACATGACACGCCGCCTTGTAGACGTAGCCCAGAACGTTGTTATCAACGAAGAGGACTGCGGTACAATCAACGGCATCGACTATACTGCAATCAAGGACGGTGACGAAGTAAAGGTTCCTCTTGCAACCCGCATAGCAGGACACTATACGATTGAGCGCGTTCTTGACCCTGTTTCAGGAGAGCTTCTTGCAGACGTCAACACATACATCGATGAGACACTTGCAGAAAAAATCGACAAGGCCGGTGTAGAAAAGGTAAAGATCCGCACGGTTCTTACCTGTGAAAGCAAGTACGGCATCTGCGTAAAGTGCTACGGCAAAGACCTTGCCCGCAACAGAATAGTAGAAATCGGTGAAGCCGTAGGTACTATCGCTGCCCAGTCAATCGGTCAGCCTGGTACACAGCTTACACTCCGTACCTTCCATACAGGTGGTGCTGCTGAAAAGACGACGGAAGACAACCACATTGCAATGAACTACCCGGTATTCATCCAGAGCGTCAGCGGAACTCACGTTGTGCAGGAAAACGGTGACTGGCTCTTTACCCGTAAAGGTTCAATGGTCGTTACAAAGCTCTTTGATAAGTTCCCCATTGAAAAGGGCGATGAGATTGCAGTTGCGGACAATTCACGCGTACGCAAGGGCAACGTAATCATCAGGCGCGCAAAGGGCGACGTTACTGCAAAGGACAATGGACGTATCTTGATTCATGATGATAGTGTTTACCTTGTAAGCAACGACCAGAAGATAGAAATTGCCAACGGTTCAGTCATTTATGCAGCATATGCAAATGGTAAATGCGTTGCGGACACCAATATTGTTGACCGCAAGAGCAAGGAAATCTGGGTTGGTGAATACGACCAGTTCAATGAACCGATTATCGCGGAAGTTTCTGGCTACGTACACTACGAAGATATCATCCCGGGTGTAACTTTGGATGAGCACACAGATCCTCAGACAAAGGCTGTTGAGCGCCGTATCAGCGACCTCCACCTGGACGTAAAGCTGCCCCGCATCATCATAAGCGACGAGGCTGGTAACGAGCTTGGATCTTATCACCTTCCGGCCGGTGCCATCCTGAGCAATGAACTTGAGGAAAATATGCAGGTAAGCGCAGGATTCACACTTGCAAAGCTTGCAAAGGCTGCCGTAAAGGCAAACGACATTACGCTCGGTCTTCCGCGCGTATCCGAATTGTTCGAAGCCAGAAAGCCCAAGAACCCGGCGATTATTGCCCAGATTACCGGTACCGTAAAATTCGGCAAGGTCTTGAAGGGCAAGCGTTCAGTTATTGTTGAGGATGAATACGGCAAGGAGTATACGCACCTTGTCCCAATGACAAAGCGCCTGCTTGTCCGTGACGGCGACCATGTTGAGGCTGGAGAACTGCTTTCCGACGGTTCCGTTGACGCACATGACGTACTCTCCGTCCTTGGTGAAGACTCACTGCAGAACTTCCTTATGGATGAGATTCAGTCCGTTTACCGCGCACAGGGTGTAGACATCAACGACAAGCACATCGGTACGATTATCCGCCAGATGCTTAAGAAGGTGTCCATCGTTAGCGTGGGCGATACAAAGTTCTACTATGGCGAGCAGGTTGACAAGTACCGCTTCCATGAAGAAAACGAGCGCATTATCGCTGAAGGCGGCCAGCCGGCTGTTGCATGCCCCATGTTCCAGGGTATTACAAAGGCAGCATTGGCAACGGATTCCTTCATCTCTGCTTCTTCCTTCCAGGAGACGACGCGTGTACTTACTAACGCTGCAATCAAGGGTGAAACCGACGATTTGCGCGGCCTTAAGGAAAACGTCATCATCGGCCACATGATTCCGGCCGGTACCGGTATGAGGCAGTGCCACAACATCAAGCTTTCCGACTCAAGCAGTGCAGACCTTGACGCAAAGATGGAAGAAATTCTTGAACAGCGCCGTCAGGAGACTGAGCTTGCACAGTCAGAGGAAATACCTGGTGAGGTTGCAGAATCCGTGGATGCCGACTAGTTGCAGGAAACCTGAAAATTTCAGATGAATTTTGCCGAATTCAGCCCAAATTCCCTTGACTGGAATTAACTGAATTCGGTAAAATATGTTTACTTTTGTTTATTTTGTCCGAGGTGCTGCTCGGCGTTAAAAATAGGAGAATAGGCCGATGCCTACAATAAACCAATTAATTCGTAAGGGTCGTCATTCTGCTGCAAACAGAACTAAAGCTCCCGCGCTTGAGTCTTGTCCGCAGAAACGTGGTGTTTGCACACGCGTTATGACAATGACACCTAAAAAGCCGAACTCAGCTCTCCGCAAGATTGCCCGTGTTCGTTTGTCAAATGGAATCGAAGTTACTGCATACATTCCTGGTGAAGGACACAACTTGCAGGAACACTCAGTAGTATTGATCCGTGGCGGTCGTGTAAAGGACCTTCCTGGTGTACGCTACCACATTATCCGCGGTTCAAAAGATACTCTTGGCGTTGAAGGACGCAAGAGAGCCCGTTCAAAGTACGGTGCAAAGAAACCAAAGGCATAATAGGAGGTTTGAACTATGGGAAGACATAAGAAGTCAGTTAACCGTCCGATTGTGCCGGATGAAAAATACAACAGCACTGTTGTTTCAAAGTTTGTTACCCGCATGATGCTTGACGGAAAGAAATCAATCTGTACAAAGATTGTTTACGATGCATTGGACAAGCTTAAGGGCAAGACAGACAAGGATCCTCTTGAAGTATTCATGAAGGCCTTGGACAACGTAAAGCCAATGGTAGAAGTAAAGAGCCGCCGCGTTGGTGGTGCAACATACCAGGTTCCGATTGAAATCCGTGAAACACGCCGCGAAGCACTTGCAATGCGCTGGATGATTACAGCTGCCCGCAACCGCTCAGGCCACGGTATGGCAGAAACTCTTGCCGCTGAACTTTTGGATGCATACAACAACACTGGTACAGCATACAAGAAGAAGGAAGATACCCACAAGATGGCAGAAGCCAACAAGGCATTTGCCCACTACAGATGGTAGAATCCAACTTTTGAACGCACTGCTTTTCAGTGCAGAGTCCCTCGTCTTTTGGCGGGGGATTTTTTTTATAAATTTTTGTAATAATTTTGGGTATTTTATCCGAAATCCACTTGATTTAATTTTATAAATAGTATATAAATTACCTACTATTTGAATATCCGTAATCGGATTACCTTGCGGAAAGTTTCGCTAAGGTTTTGTAAGGGTTCTTTGAGAAGTCAGGCAGACGGTTTTGCCGTCCGGTTAAAGTCGTAAAGTTCAGTGCTTGTGCATTGTTCAGACTTTGACACCCTTATTTGCAGCATGAGCGCGTTGCGTTTGTGCCGACTGGAAAGCATTTAAGGAGTCCGGACTTAAAAAAAGGCTTGGGCTTGTCCCTTTGAATGCCAGACCAGTCATTTGGAAAACTTTGGTTTTCCTTGCGATGATGATAGGTGGTGTAGGCCAACTGTTCCGAATTGATGAAACAGGTTTATGAAAAGTTGTCCTTTCCTTCTATTATAATCGTCTCAATTTTGGTTTTAAAGTGTGTATGCGAAAATGCTTTTCCTTGTTTGGAAACAGCTTTTTCTGGCTTAAAGTGCAGCACATTAATTTTATACATGCCACAGGGAAAACCTGCAAGGCAAGGAGAAAATCATGGCAAAGGAAGAGTTCAAAAGAACTAAACCTCACATGAACGTTGGAACCATCGGTCACGTAGACCATGGTAAGACCACTCTTTCCGCAGCTATCACAACATATTGTGCAAAAAAATATGGTGATAAGCTCTTGAAGTATGACGAAATCGACAATGCTCCAGAGGAAAAGGAACGTGGTATCACAATCAACAGCCGTCACCTTGAGTATCAGTCAGACAAGCGCCACTACGCTCACATTGACTGCCCAGGACACGCAGACTATGTTAAGAACATGATTACTGGTGCTGCACAGATGGACGGTGCTATCCTCGTTGTTTCTGCTCCTGACTCAGTTATGCCTCAGACAAAGGAACACTTGCTCTTGGCACGCCAGGTTGGTGTACCGAAGATTATCGTATTCCTTAACAAGGTTGACCTTGTTGACGATCCTGACCTTCTCGAACTCGTTGTTGAAGAAGTAAAGGACACAGTTGCTTCTTACGGCTTCTCTGAGGAGACACCAATCGTTAAGGGTTCTGCATTCAAGGCTCTCAACGAAAGCGACAATCCTGACAACACAAAGTGCATCGAAGAGCTTCTTGCAACTATGGACTCATGGTTTGAAGATCCGGTCCGCGATGACCAGAAGCCATTCCTTATGCCAATCGAAGACATCTTCACAATCTCTGGTCGTGGTACAGTTGTTACTGGCCGTATCGAACGCGGTGTTGTTAAGATGGGTGATCCTGTTGAATTGGTTGGTATCCGCCCAACACAGTCTTCTACTGTTACTGGTATCGAAATGTTCAACAAGACATTGAACGAAGGTATGGCTGGCGACAACGCTGGTATCCTTCTCCGTGGTATTGAAAAGAAGGACGTTATCCGTGGTCAGGTTCTTGCTGCTCCTGGATCAATCCACCCGCATACAAAGTTCGAGGCTCAGATTTACGTTCTTTCAAAGGAAGAAGGCGGACGCCACAGCCCGTTCTTTACAGGTTACCGCCCACAGTTCTACTTCCGCACAACAGATATTACAGGTACTGTAAATCTTGAAGCTGGAACAGAAATGGTAAAGCCAGGTGACAACGTAAAGATCATTGGTGAACTTATCCACCCGATCGCTATGGACGAAGGTCTTAAGCTTGCTATCCGTGAAGGCGGACACACAATCGCTTCCGGCCAGGTTACAAAGGTTCTTGAATAGTTTTTGAATTAAACGGGGCAGGGGTTATCCCCTGTTCCGCTTTTAGGAGTAATTATGGCAAACGGCAAGATTCGTGTAAGCCTTCGCGCTTTTGACGTAGCGCTTATCGATCAGAGTGCAAAAGACATCGTTCAGCAGGTTCAGAAGGCAGGTGCTAAGGTTTCAGGACCTATCCCGCTTCCAACAAGGATCAACAAGGTAACTGTGTTGCGTTCAGTTTTTGTTAACAAAAAATCACGCGAACAGTTTGAGATGCGCACACACAAGCGCCTTATTGATATTTTTGAACCTTCTTCAGAAGTGATGGATTCGCTTATGAAGTTGGAACTTCCTGCAGGTGTTGCAGTAGAAATCAAGCAATAATTTAATTATTGAAATAAAGGGTACGGTCCCTTGGATCGGGATGGCGGCCTAGTTAGGAGTATTCAGATGAAAGGTCTGATAGCAAAAAAAGTGGGAATGACCCAAGTTTTTGACGAAAACGGAAATCTGACACCAGTAACCGTGATCCGCGTCGAACCGAATACGGTCATTGCTACAAAGACAGAGGAAAAGTGCGGTTATAACGCTGTTGTTCTTGGTTTTGAAGACATGAAGGCCAAGAATGTTACAAAGCCTTATGCAAAGCAGTTCCCTGAAAACGTTACGCCAAAGCGGCACTTGAAAGAATTCCGCGATTTTGATGGCGAAGTAAAAGTCGGCGACCAGATTGGCGTTGAGCTTTTTGACAAGGTGCGCTTTATTGATGTAACCGCTACCTCTAAGGGTAAGGGTTTCCAGGGCGTAATGAAGAGATGGGGTTTCCATGGTGGTAGAGCAACTCACGGTTCTAAGTTCCATAGGGAAGCCGGCGGCACTGGATGCTGTACAACTCCGGGACACACACTTAAGAATATTAAGATGCCTGGCCACATGGGTTGTGATCGTGTTACAGTTCAGAATCTCAAGGTTGTAAAAGTAGACCCTGAGCTTAAAGTTTTAATGGTACGCGGTGCAGTTCCTGGGACAAAAGACAGCACGCTTATTGTTAAGGCTGCTGTTAAGAAATAAGGTCGAGGAATAGTATGGAAAAGAAAGTCTATTCAACCGATGGTAAAGAACTCAGGACTATTAATCTTGACGATAAAATTTTCGGACTCCCAGTCAACGAAGACGTTATCTATTACGCCATCACAAACGAATTAGCAAATAAACGTGTTGGAACAGCTTGTACAAAGACACGCGCAGAAGTTCATGGCAGCAATGCCAAGCCATACAAGCAGAAGGGAACAGGAAACGCCCGCCGTGGTGACAAGAAGTCCCCTATTACTGTTGGTGGCGGTACAATTTTTGGACCGAAGCCGCGCGACTACAGCTATTATATCCCTAAGAAAGAGAAGCGCCTTGCAATGAAGACGATTCTTAGCCTCCAGGCACAGAACGACAGACTTACAGTTGTTGAAGACTTCAGCATTGAAAGCGGAAAGACAAAGGATCTCGTAAAGGTTCTTGACTCCCTCGCAAAGAATGCACCTGTAAAGTTTGAACCTGTTCTTAGAACTGGTGCAGGCAAGACTCATCAGAAGAAGGGCGACAAGGCAGAAGACTACCGCACAGTCATCCTCTTGAAGGACGATGACAAGCTTATCAAGCAGGCTGGTAGGAACCTTCCTTATGTTTCATTCCTTTCTTTCAACCGCCTTCGCGCACATGACCTCTTCTACGCAAGAAAGATTGTTATGCTTGAAGGTGCTGCAAAGAATCTTTCAGAATTCTTTGAAAAAGTGGAGGCTGAATAATGACATACGAAGATGTTCTTATTGAACCTATTCTTTCTGAAAAAGCTACACTTCTTCGTGAAGAAAACAAGTATACTTTCAAAGTAGACCCTGCTTCTACGAAGATTCAGATTAAGGAAGCTGTACGCAGACTCTTTAACGTAAAGGTTGTGGACTGCACAACAATCAACGTAAAGGGAAAGACAAAAAGACTTCGTGGTAAGCCTGGCAAAACAGCTAGCTGGAAGAAAGCAATCGTTAAGCTTGCTCCTGGCGAAACAATCAAGGTGTTTGAAGGCGCTTAAGCCTTTGAACGATAATTAAGGGGAACCATATGGCTCTTAAGATATACAAACCTTATTCAAAAGGTACACGTGGCCGTGTTGATTTGGTTCGTGAAGAACTGACAGCCGATAAACCCGAAAAAAGCCTTACTCACGGTATTAAAGCTCATGCTGGCCGTGGCGCAGGCGGACGGATTTCTGTTCGTCACCAGGGTGGCGGTCACAAGAGAAGATATCGTGACATCGACTTTAAGCGCGACAAGCACGGTATTCCTGGAACTGTAAAAACTATTGAATACGATCCATTCCGCAGTGCAAACATTGCTTTGATTGCATATGCAGACGGTGAAAAGCGCTACATCATCGCTCCAAAGAATTTGACTGTTGGTCAGAAGATTATGTCCGGTGAGAATGCAACACCTACAGTTGGAAACGCACTTCCGCTTTCCGTAATTCCTGTTGGTTTTACAGTACACAATATTGAACTTACGCTCGGACGTGGTGGACAGCTTGTTCGCTCTGCCGGTGCAGGTGCTTTGATTGCTGCAAAAGAAGGCGACTATGTTACAATTAAGCTTCCTTCTGGAGAACTTCGCCGCATCCATGGCAAGTGCTATGCTACAATCGGTATCGTAGGCAACGAAGAACGCATGAACACAAAACTGGGTAAAGCAGGCCGCAACCGCTGGAGAGGCATCCGCCCGACAGTTCGTGGTATGGCTATGAACCCTGTTGACCATCCGCTTGGTGGTGGTGAAGGTGCAGGTAAGGGACACTTGCCTGTTACTCCTTGGGGACAGCCTTGTCGTGGTTACAAGACGCGCAATAAGAGGAAGCCTTCCAACCGCTTCATTATTAGTCGCCGCAAGAAGTAGAGCGAGGAGTAGAAAGTGTCTAGATCTGTAAAAAAAGGACCTTTTGTAGATAAATCACTTTACAAAAAGGTAACAGAAATGAATAAGGCGGCAGCAGCTGACAAGAAGATGATTAAAACATATTCCCGCTGCTCCACAATTATCCCGGAAATGGTTGGAAACACTATTTCCGTTCATAACGGCAAGTCCTGGATTCCTGTGTACATAACAGAAAACCTTGTTGGCCACAAGCTCGGCGAGTTTGCTGCTACACGTACATTCAAGGGCCACGGCGGTACAGACAAATCTGCAGGTAAATAAGGAGCAAGATTATGGCTGAAACTGAGAACAAAGAAACAAAACGCAGGCTTAAGAAGAGCGTGCGCGCTGCTAACAGACCGGAACAGCCCGGCTATGTTGCTACAACCAAGTTCCTTATTGCATCACCTACAAAGGTTCGTCCTGTAGCCAATGTAATAAGAAGCAAGTCAACAACAGAAGCTCTTGCTATCCTTGATGTTATGCCTCAGAAGGGTGCACGTCTTATCAGCGGAACCTTAAAGTCTGCTGTTGCAAATGCACTTTATGCAAACAAGAAGTTGGATGAAGATATGTTGTATGTAAGGGAAATTCGCATCGACGAAGGTCCCCGTCTTAAGAGGGTATGGTTCCGTGGCCGCGGCCGTGCAGACCAGCTCCTTAGGCGTATGTGCCATATCACTGTAATCGTTGACGAAAAGGCGGGTAAATAACATGGGTCAGAAAGTTAGTCCTATCGGTTTACGTCTTGGAGTAAACAAGACATGGCAGTCCCGTTGGTATGCAGATCCAAGGGAATATGCAGATCTCTTTCTTGAAGACATCAAAATCCGTAAGTTGGTAAACAGTCTTCCTGAATGCAAGAACGCAGACATTGCCGAAATCGAAATTGTACGTCATCCGCAGCGTGTTACAATCGTGATTCACACAGCACGCCCGGGTGTTATTATTGGTGTAAAGGGCGCTACAATCGAAAAGATTAGCGCAGATATCCAGAAGCAGTTGACACAGAAGGTACAGATAAAGATAAAGGAAGTTAAACGTGCCGAAATCAACGCTTCTCTTATCGCTCAGAACATTGCACGCCAGCTTGTAGGCCGTGGCTCATACCGCAAGGCTCTTAAGCAGGCAACTTCCAACGCAATGAAGGGCGGAGCACAGGGAATCAAGATTCGTCTTTCTGGACGTCTCGGCGGAGCAGAAATGAGACGCTCTGAAGAGCACAAGGAAGGAAGAGTTCCGCTTCACACACTCCGTGCTGACATTGACTACGGTTTCTTTGAAGCCCTTACTTCATACGGTAAGATTGGTGTGAAGGTTTGGGTCTACAATGGAATGAACTACGGTCATGAGCAGAACGAAGATGCTGGTGATGTTGTTAAGAAGCCACGCCGTGAACGCACAAACGGTGGTTCTGAACGCAAGAGCCGTGCTCCAAAAGCTGATGGAGGAAAAGTAGAAAATGCTTAGTCCTAAGAGAGTTGCGCACCGCAAAGTACAGCGCGGTCGCCCGAAGGGAAATGCTACCCGCGATAACTATATTGACTTTGGTGACATAGCTCTTGTTGCTATGGAACCGGTTTGGCTTCAGGCAAAGCACATTGAGGCAGCCCGTGTTGCAATCAACCGCTGCATCAACCGCCAGGGACAGGTTTGGACACGTATTTTCCCGGACAAACCCGTTTCAAAGAAGCCTGCTGACACCCGTATGGGTAAGGGTAAGGGAGCTCCAGAGTTCTGGGCTGCCGTAATCAAGCCAGGCATGATTCTGTTTGAAGTTGGTGGAATTGAAAAGACACTTGCTGAAAAGGCAATGCACCTTGCAGCAAGCAAACTGCCAATCAAGACAAAAGTTGCATTCCGCCCAACAGTGGAATAAGGAGTAAGATATGGCTAAATCCGAAAAAAAGAAGGACAAGGAACTGTCTTACAACGAACTTGTTGCTAAGCGGGATGAACTTAAGAGAAAATACATGGACTTCCGTTTCCAGGCGGTTGTAGGACATGTAGAAAATCCAGTGCAGAAACGTACCATGCGCCGCGAAATCGCACGCTTGAATACTTTCATTCATCAGCAGGATCTGGAGAAATTCAGAAAGGCTGCTCTTGAATCAATTGCTGCAAAAAACTAGGAGCTGACCCGTGGAAGAACAGACAGTACAGAAGACAAAAGGTGCTAAACGTTCATTCGTAGGTATCGTCACTAGTGACAAAATGGATAAGACCATCGTTGTTTCTATCGATACAAAGAAAATGGACAGCCTTTACAAGAAGTACGTTACCCGTACAAAGAAATGTAAGGCACACGATGAAAAGAATGATGCGCACGAAGGCGACACAGTAAGAATCGTTGAATGCGCACCTATCAGCAAAGACAAGTGTTGGCGCCTTGCTGAAGTTATTGAAAGAGCCAAATAAGCTTTAAGGAGTATTGGATTATGATTCAGATGCAGTCAAAGTTAACTGTTGCCGATAACTCCGGAGCCAAATTGGTTCAGTGCATAAAGGTTCTTGGTGGAACACACCGCCGTTATGCAGGTATTGGCGACATCGTTGTGGTAGCTGTTAAGGAAGCCATTCCTACATCTACAATAAAAGAAGGAACAGTACAGAAAGCGGTTATCGTTCGTGTTGCGAAGGAATACCGCCGCCCAGACGGAACTTACATCCGCTTCGATGATAACGCATGTGTTATCGTTGATGCAGACAAGAATCCTAAGGGAAAACGTATTTTTGGACCTGTAGCCCGTGAGTTGCGTGATATGGATTTCATGAAGATCATATCCCTTGCTCCGGAAGTATTGTAAGGAGTTTGTGAATCATGAAAATCAACCGCAAGATTCATAAGGGTGACAACGTAGAAATCATTTCCGGAAAGGACAAGGGCAAGCGCGGCGAAGTCGTGCGTGTCTTTGAAAAGGGCGAACACTGCCGCGTTATCGTTGGCGGTGCAAACCTTGTAAAGAAGGCTATCAAAAGAAGAAGCCAGCAGGATGCCGGTGGAATTGCTGAAGTTGAAGCCCCGTTGGATATTTCTAACGTGATGCTTGTTTGCAAAAAGTGCGGCAAGCCTGTTAGAGCAGGATATAAAATTGACGGCGATACAAAAATTCGTGTATGCCGCAAGTGTGGAGAAAAACTGTAATGGAAAATTACGTACCACGGCTTAAGAAAGTCTATAAGGAAAAGTACGCCCCCGAACTGTTTAAGGAACTGGGTTATACATCAGTTATGCAGATTCCGGCAATCAAAAAGATTGTTGTTAGCATGGGTGTTGGCGAAGCTCTCACGAATAAGAAACTTCTTGATGCTGCAGTTACGGATCTCACTCAGATTACCGGCCAGAAAGCTGTTAAGACAAGAGCTAAGAAAAGTATTGCAAATTTCAAACTTCGTGCAGGACAGGAAATCGGTGCAATGGTTACTCTTCGCGGAAACATCATGTATGAATTCCTCGATCGCCTGATTAACGTAGCTCTCCCGCGCGTTAAGGACTTCCGCGGTATCAAGGCCACAGGCTTTGACGGACACGGAAACTTCTCTCTTGGTATTACTGAACAGATTATCTTCCCGGAAATCGACTTTGATAAAATCGTCAAGATTTCTGGTATGAACGTCAGTATAGTAACAAGCGCTCGCACAGACAGCGAAGCTCGTGCCCTTCTTGACAAGTTCGGCATGCCGTTTAGGAAATAAGGAACAAGCTCATGGCTAAGAAATCATTGATTATCAAATGTCAGCGGACTCCGAAATACAGCACTAGAAAATATAATAGATGTCAGATTTGCGGTCGTCCACACGGATATTTGCGGAAGTTTAAGATTTGTCGTATCTGTTTCCGCAAATTAGCAAGTGAAGGCCTTTTACCAGGCGTCACAAAGTCATCTTGGTAGTGGCAGGAGGAAAGAAATGGCAGCTTCAGACCCAGTAGCAGATATGCTCTCTAAAGTCCAGAACGCGGCAAGAGCCGGTCACGAAAAGGTTGACGTACCGACTTCAAAGATGAAACTTGAGATCGTCAAGATCCTTAAGACAGAAGGATACATCAAGAACTTTAAGAAGGTTCAGGATGATGACGGCCGCAATGTAATCCGCGTATTCTTGAAATATGATGATTCAAATGCACCGGTAATCCACGGTATGAAGAAGATTTCTACTCCTGGTCGCCGCGTGTATTCAGGCTATAAGGATTTGCCCCGTGTTTACAACGGCTACGGCACTTTAATCATTTCAACATCAACTGGTGTTACAACTGGCAAAAAGGCATCTGAAAAGATGGTCGGCGGCGAGTTGATTTGCACGGTATGGTAATAGGAGAAAACAATGGCTTCAAAAATTGGTAAACTTCCTGTCGCTATCCCTGGCGGTGTTACTGTAAAAGTAGACGGTGATGTTATATCTGTTAAAGGACCGAAAGGCGAACTTAAGCAGAAGTTCAACAACCTTGTAAAGATTGACGTAAAAGGCTCTGAACTTGTTGTTAATCCTTCTGACGGCTCTAAGAATGCGTCTGCAGCCCACGGTTTGTACCAGAGGCTCATTTCCAACATGGTAACAGGCGTAACAAACGGTTTCTCAAAGACACTTATCATCACTGGTGTTGGTTATCGTGCAGAAGTTAAGGGAAAGGAACTTGTTATGAACCTTGGATATTCCAATGAATTCATCGCAATCATTCCTGAAGGCCTTACTGTAACAGCAGATAAGGACGGAAAAGTTACTATCGCTGGTATCGATAAGCAGCTCGTTGGTCAGTTCAGCGCTGATATACGCAAGCTTCGTGGACCTGAGCCTTACAAGGGTAAGGGTATTCGCTATGAAACAGAAGTTATCAGACGTAAAGTCGGTAAGACTGGTGTAAAATAAGGTGAATTGATATGTTCAAGAAATTAAGCGATAAACAAAGAAGACGCCTTCACAGAAAGATTCACATCCGCAAGACTATTTACGGTACTGCAGAACGCCCTCGCATGACAGTTTACAAGAGCGGACGCAACCTCTATGTCCAGGCTATTAATGATGATGAAGGCAAGACTCTTGCTTCCATCTCTACATTGGAAAAGGATTTTATTGCACTCAAGGCTAACATCGACAGTGCAGCAAAACTCGGTGAAGCTTTTGGTTCACGCCTGAAGGATAAGAACATAAGCAAAGTTGTGTTCGACCGCAATGGTTACCTCTATCACGGTGTTGTAAAAGCTCTTGCAGACGCTACCCGCAAAGCCGGGATTGAATTTTAGGAGTGGTTATGGAAAACGAACGCCAGAGACGCGCTGAAAGAAAACCGGCCGATGAATTCGTTGAAAAACTTGTAAAGTTGAACCGCACTTCAAAGACCGTAAAAGGTGGACGCCGCATGGCTTTCTCTGCCCTTACTGTCGTAGGCGACCAGAAAGGACGCATTGGCTACGGATTCGGAAAGGCTAACGATGTTACGGAAGCTATTAGAAAGAGCATTGACCGCGCAAAGGCAAATCTTTCTAGAGTTCCTTTGAAGAACGGAACAATTCCGCACGAGATTATCGGTAAATACAAGAGTTCATCTGTTTTGCTCAAGCCTGCTTGCCCTGGTACTGGAGTTATCGCAGGTGGTGCTGTCCGCGCAGTAATGGATGCTGCTGGAGTAACTGATGTTATCTCCAAGTCACAGGGATCAAGGACATCAGTAAACGTTGTCCGTGCAACTTTTGATGCAGTAAGCAAGCTTATGAATGCCCGCGAAGTGGCTCAGAGCCGCGGAAAGACTCTTAAAGAGATGTGGGGTTAATCATGGCAAAGAAATTACGCATTGAATTGATTAGAAGCGTTATCGGGCAGAAGCCTGATAAGCGTGCCACGGTTCGCAGTCTTGGTCTTAAGAAGATTAATTCTGTTGTAGAGCATGAAGACAATCCTTCTGTAAGGGGCATGGTTAGTGCTGTTGCACACCTTGTAAAATGTGAGGAGATTGACTAATGTCAGATTTTATGTTGCATGCACCTCAGGGTGCCAATAGACCTAAGCGCAGAGTTGGCCGCGGTTCTTCATCAGGACTCGGTTCTACTGCCGGTAAGGGTAACAAGGGCCAGCAGTCAAGAAGCGGTAGCGCAGTTCCGTATGTTGGCTTTGAAGGCGGACAGATGCCTTTGTATCGCCGCATTGCCCGCAGAGGCTTTTCTAACGCCCGCTTTAAGAAGGAATTCTCTATTTTCAACTTGAAGCAGTTGGAAGAAAAGTATGCTGACGGAGAAACCGTAAACCGTGAGTCTCTTAAGGCTAAGGGATTGCTCTCTAAGAACAAGACTCTTATTAAGATTTTGGGTGATGGAGACATTACTAAGAAGCTTAATATTGACGTTGATAAAGTTTCTGCTTCTGCTAAAGAGAAGATCGAAAAGGTTGGCGGCAGCGTAAAGGTTGCAGAAGAAGCCGACAAAGCAAAAGCTGAAACAAAATAAGACGTGGAGTGAAAAATGGCAAGCAATCCTGTAGTAAATGTTTTCAGAGTTAAAGAGTTGCGTTCAAAGCTTCTCTTTACTTTGTTCATTCTGGCTATATTTCGCCTGGGAAGCGTTTTGACTATTCCGGGCATTAACGCATCCTTGCTTCTGCGTTATTTTGAAAGTTTGGGAAATACCGCGGAAAGCGCTTTTGCCAATTATATGGACTTTTTTGCAGGCGGCGCGTTTGAGCGTTTCTCTGTGTTCATGTTGGGTGTTATGCCTTACATTTCTACACAGATTATCCTTCAGCTCGCGCTTGTCATTTTTCCGTCACTCAAAAGAATCGCGCAGGAAGAAGGCGGTCAGCAGAAGGTTGCCGCTTGGACTAGAATCGGTACAATCTTTGTTTGTATCATTCAGTCTGCGGTAATCACTGTTTATGCTGACTCCATTAACCAGCAGGTTCCTGGAGTGATAGTGCTGGACAAAGTTCATTTTACTGTTCTGGCAATCCTTACGGTTACCACGGGTTCCATGATAACCGTCTGGATAGGCGACCAGATTACTGCACATGGAATTGGAAACGGTATCTCCGTTTTGATTCTCGCCGGTATCGTTGCCCGTATGCCTGGAGCAATTTGGAATTTGATTAATCAGGTTAGGGAAGGAACAAACGGTGTAAACATCGTATTTGTCATCGTTGCCTTCTTTATGTATCTTGCAATTATAGGTCTGATTGTCTACGAGCAGTCAGGTGAACGCAAAATCCCCGTGCACTACGCCAAGCGTGTTGTTGGTCGTAAGATGTATGGCGGACAGAGTACATACATACCTTTTAAAATCAATCCGTCTGGAGTAATTCCGATAATTTTTGCATCTGCATTCTTGACTTTGCCTTTGCAGCTCGCAACCGGTATGGCAAGCAGGGCTACATGGCTTAGCAAAGTTTCTGTTGCACTCAATCCTCTCGGAATTCTTTACAATGTAATCGAAGTTCTGTTAATCATTTTCTTTGCATACTTCTACACACAGGTAACCCTGAACCCCACAGAAATCGCAAAGCAAATCCGCGAAAACGGTGGTTCCATTCCAGGAATCAGAACTGACAAAACTGAGGAATATCTTCAGAAGGTGTTGAACCGTCTGATACTTCCCGGTTCGTTGTATCTTGCATTGATTGCAGTTATCCCTACAATTATTCAGATTGTGTTCAAGTTCCCCCAGGAAGTTGCAATGCTCATGGGTGGTACTTCGTTGCTGATTATTGTTGGCGTTGACCTTGATACAATGGCCCAGGTAGAAGCCTTGCTTAAGATGCATCATCATGATGGATTCACAAAGAAAGGCTTAAAACCACGTAACCTATAGAAAATTTTAGCAAAAAAGTTAAAGATTTCTGCGGTTAGGACTAGATTAAATTTGGTAATATGTGCTATAGTAATACACCGCTTCTATGTCGGAGCGGTGGTATTGGATTGTAGTTCATGGTAAATATCTTCTATATAATGAAGTGATTTTGCTTCGAACTGCCATGATTCAATAGAATAACTATCACTGTATTACCAGGGGGACTTTTATGAAAGTACGAACCAGTGTAAAGCCCATTTGCGACAAGTGTAAGGTTATCAAGAGAAACGGAATTATCCGCATTATCTGCACAAACCCAAAGCACAAGCAGAGACAGGGTTGAGGAGTAACTGATGGCACGTATTGCGGGAGTTGACCTCCCAAACAAGCAAATAAAGATTGCTTTGACTTATATCTACGGAATCGGCCGTTCAGCGGCATTGCACATCTGCGAACTTACCGGCACAGAACCCGGAAGAATGATTAACGATTTGTCAGAAGACGAATTGGCAAAAATCCGTAAGGCTATCGATGACAATTACAAGACAGAAGGTCGTCTCCGCACAGAGATTGGTCTTAACATTAAGCGTCTTATTGACATCGGAAGCTACCGTGGTAGCCGTCATCGCAAGGGTCTTCCTGTACGCGGTCAGCGCACCCGTACAAATTCTCGTACTCGCAAGGGTAAGAAGAAGACAGTTGCCAACAAGAAGAAGGCTTAAGCGGAGGTAAATAATGCCAGCAGCAACAAATTCTAACAGCAAAAAAAGAAAAGAGAAAAAGAGTGTATTTGAAGGTAATGTTTACATTCAGGCAACCTTCAACAACACTATTGTGACAATTACAGACCTTCGCGGTAATGCAATTGCCTGGGCTTCTTCTGGTGGCTTGGGATTCCGCGGGGCAAAGAAGTCTACTCCGTTTGCGGCACAGTCTGTTGCAGAAACAGCAGTTCAGCGCGCAGCTGGTTATGGTTTGCGTGAAGTTCATGTGTTTGTAAAGGGACCTGGAATCGGTCGTGAAAATGCGATTCGTGTTCTTGGAACATTAGGCCTTAAGGTAAAGTCTATCTCTGATACTACTCCAATTCCGCACAATGGATGCCGCCCGCGCAAGACGCGCCGCATGTAATTCTGGATTTGTGTTGAATTAGGGAATGCGGCAGGCATGTGTTATACAGACTGCTGTTATTCAGAACGAGTGTTCATGCAGTAAATCTTTTGAGTTTTATTGCAGCACTGATTAAAAAGGATGGCCGGCAAAAAGGCTTTCCCAATTAATAAGGAGTTCAGATGGCTCGTAAAAATCTCCTTAAGGGGTTTAAAAAACCGAAAGGCATAACATTTGAGCATCAGGAGCAGAATCCAAACTACGGTAAGTTTACTGCTTATCCTTTTGAACCGGGCTTCGGTACAACGGTAGGAAATACCTTGCGCCGTGTATTGCTCTCTTCTATCCAGGGATATGCAATTTCCGCAGTTCAGATTAGTTCTTATGACGCAGATGGAGTTCCGCACCTTATCTCCGGTGAATTTGAGGCAATACCGAATATTTCCGAAGATACGTTGGAAGTCTTGAACAGCTTAAAACAGATTCGCTTGCGCTTGCCTCGGGATGTTGAACAGGATACTATTCATTACGAATTCCATGGGCCTGGCACTGTAAAAAGTGAAGACCTTGAAAAGGTAGGCCAGCTTGAAATCATGACAAAGGGTCTTGAACTCTTTACAATGATGGAAGGCGCTCATCTTGAGTTTGACATTCAGGTTGACTGTGGCAGGGGATATGTGCCTGCTGAAGTAAATGAACGCTATCTGGAAATTGTTGGAACAATTCCAATGGACTGTATCTTTACTCCGGTACCAAAGGTAAAATATTCTATTGAACCATGCCGTGTTGGTCAGCGCAACGATTATGACAAGTTAATTCTTGAGATTTGGACCGATGGAACCATTAGTCCGGAAGATGCTCTTGCTGATGCAGCAAAGATTGCAAAAGATTACTTCGCAATTTTTGTTAACTTCAACGAAAGCGAATACTCTTCAAGCGATGATGGTGAAGAAGGTGACACAAGAATCCGCCAGTTGCTCGATACTAAGGTGGAAGACCTTGAGCTGTCTGTGCGTAGTTCAAACTGTCTTAAGAATGCAAATATTCACACATTGGGTGAATTAACCAAGAAAACGGAAGACGACATTACAAAGACCCGTAACTTTGGTAAAAAGAGCCTTGAGGAAATCAAGGAAAAACTGGCCGAGCGCGGTTTGTCTTTAGGCATGACTGATTATAGCCATGTAAAGGATGTTGTGTTACGCAAACAGAAGGACGAAACGAATGAATCATAAAATTGGATTTAATCCGCTTTCACGCACATCTGCACACCGCCGTGCAATGTTACGCAATATGGTAGCTTCTTTGTTTAAGTATGAGCGCATTACTACTACAAAGGCAAAGGCTGCCGAAGCTCGTAGGTATGCCGAGAAATTAATCACTCGTGCAAAGGTTGATACAGTTCACAACAGAAGAACTGCAGCAAAATTCATTGCAGACGAAAGAATCTTGAACAAATTGTTCACAGAGCTCGGTCCCCGCATGAAGGAACGCAACGGTGGTTATACCCGCGTTTTGAAGATGGGATTCCGCCAGGGCGATGCAGCAGAGATGGTAATTCTTGAGCTGGTAGATTACAAGCTTCCAGAACCAGATTCTGACAAGAACGAAAAAAAGTCTACAAAGAAAGCAAAGGCTGAAAAAGCTGAAGCTGCAAAGGAGTAAGCCATGTCTAAAGCACATCGTGGAACAGGTATCCGTAAAGAGGCAAATCATGGCCGTGGCGTTTGTGCCATTTGTGGTGCAACGCAGATTAAGACCCTTTACGAGCAGGACGTTGAAGGAAAGAAGGTAAAGGTTTGCAAATTTTGCAAAGCTAACTTGAAGAACAAAGCCCGTGCAGAAGCAAAAGTAGCAAAGAAGGCTGCTGCCGCTGCTGCACCTGCCGCAGAAGCTCCTGCTGCAGAAGAAGCACCTTCAGCCTAAACAGCGAATACTTGTTTAGCAAAGCCGCCCCTTATCCGGGCGGTTTTTTTGTTTTAGCGTATGTTTTTTATGCACCGTTTGCCAAGAGAATGGCTCAAATAGAGCACTCAAATAGAGCACTCAAATAGA